>Ga0268265_10000008_pt1 | contig 417328 bp, 329 predicted proteins | sample KBSSwiS52_FD_190355 | JGI IMG/M metagenome (GOLD analysis project Ga0268265, IMG submission 190355) | Switchgrass rhizosphere microbial communities from Kellogg Biological Station, Michigan, USA - KBS Switchgrass S5-2 (SPAdes) (version 2) | ecosystem: Host-associated > Plants > Roots >... | reverse complement strand
GACCGATGCCATCAGTGTCTCCCTCGCCGCGGTGTCCCGCTCGTTCCAGACATCGAGGTACGCGAGGATCAGGTCGGTGGTGTTCACGCGCTGGCTCCTTCGAGGGCGGGAGAGTGCTCCGGGTCGGGGGCGGGGCGGGCGGGCTTGAGGACGAGGGAGAACAGGCCGCCCGCGGCGGTGACGGCGGCGGCCGTCCAGCCGGCGACGTGCAGGCCGTGGAGCTGGTCGGGCGTGCCGGTCACGATCGCGACGAAGACCGCGAGGCCCAGCGCGCCGCCGACCTCCTTGGCCGTGCTGGCGAGCCCCGACGCGACGCCCTGCTCGTGGGGCGCGACGCCGGATCCGGCGGACGCGAACAGGGTGACGAAGGCGACGCCGCCGAACAGGCCCCACACCACGCTGCCCGGCAGCAGGGTCCAGAAGCCGCCGTCCGCGGACGTGCCCGCGACCATGACGGCGATGCCCGCCCCGGTCCCGACCGTCGAGACGGCGAGCGTCGTGCGGATTCCCCAGCGGCCGAGCAGCGCCGGGGTGACCCAGACGGCGGCGACCATGCAGACGAGCGTCAGCGGGAGGAACGTGAGCCCGGCCCGCAGCGAGCTGTAGCCGAGGACCGGCTGCAGGTAGGTGGTGAGGATGTAGAAGCCGCCGCCGAGCGTGCCCTGGAAGACGGCGATGACGACCATGGTGGTGGCGAGGTTGCGGCCCCGCGCCAGCCGCAGCGGTATCAGCGGATCAGCGGTGCTGGCCTCGACCACCAGCAGCAGCGCGAGCAGGACGAGGCCGGCGGCGAGCGCCCCGAGACCACGCACCGACACCCAGCCGGCCTCCGGGCCGGACGCCAGGCCGAACACGAGCAGCGCCGCCCCCGCGGTCGCGAGCACAGCCCCCGGCACGTCGAAGCCGCCGGCCGGGCGGCCGCCGGTCGTACTGCCGTCAGCCGCGCGGCCGGCGGGCGCGAGGCCGCCTGACGTGCGGCCGCGGGTCGTACGGTCCGGGTCGGCGGGCAGCAGCCGAGGCCCGGCCAGGGCGCAGCCCAACGCCAACGGCACGTTGACGAAGAAGACCCATTCCCAGCCCAGGTAGTTGGTCAGCACCCCGCCCAGCAGCGACCCGGCGGCGAGCCCCGCGCTGCCGGCCATGCCCCAGGCGCCCAGCGCCCGGTTGCGCGCGGGCCCCTCGGCGAACCCCCGGTAGATGAGCGTGAGCGTCGCCGGCGTCAGCAGCGCCCCGCCCACCCCTTGGACCGCGCGCGCGGCGACGAGCGCCCCGGCGCCGGGGGAGAGGCCGCCCGCCAGCGAGGCGACGCCGTACAGCGCCAGCCCGGTCGTGAACATCCGGCGCGGCCCGAGCCGGTCGACGGCCCGGCCGCCGAACAGCAGCAGGCCGCCGAGCCCGACGGCGTAGGCGCTGACGACCCACTGCACGGACCGCGGGCTGAAGTCCAGCGCGTCCCTGATGTCGGGCAGCGCCACGTAAACGATGTTGTAGTCGAGCGCCACGATCAGCTGGGTCAAGGCCAGCAGCGCGAGGCGTAGCCGTTCTCGCTCCATGAGTCCCTGTCTCTGCGAATCTCAGTCTCTACACGCGGAAGATTTACTACACGGCGTTCAGAGTTGATGCGCCGTACAGTAGCCAAACGCCGTAGACTGTCAAGGGTGAGCGACCAGACCACCGCCACGAGCCGCCGCGACCGCCTACGCACGCAGACCAGCGCCGAGATCAAGGCCATCGCGCTGAAGCTCATGGCGGCCGGCGGCCCCGACGCCATCTCGCTGCGCGCCATCGCCCGCGAGATGGGCATGACGGCCGGCGCGATCTACAGCTACTTCGCCACCCGCGACGACCTGATCACCGCGCTGATCGGCGACGTCTACACGACGGCCGTCGTGGCGGCCGAGGCCGCCAGGGACGCCGTGCCGGAAAGCGACCCAGGCGGCCGGATCATGGCGTGGGCGCAGGCCACCCGCGCCTGGGCGCTCGCCAGTCCCGAAGGCTTCCGGCTCATCTACGGCGACCCGGTGCCCGGCTACCGCGCACCGGCCGACGGCCCGGCGAAGGAGGCCGAGCTACGCGCCTGCACCGGCCTGATCGGCCTCGTCGCCGCGGCCTGGCCGGCGGCCCGCGACCGCCAGCCGGACGGCCGGGAGTACCGCTGGGCCGACTTCGACCCGAGCCTGGCCGGCCACGTCCAGAAGGACTTCCCGGATCTGCCGCCGGCCGCGCTGGCCCTGACCCTGCGCGTCTGGGGCCGCATGCACGGCCTCATGGCCCTGGAGATCTACGGCCACCTGCGCACCCTCATGCGCGACCCGGCGAGCGTCTACCGCGACGAGATGCGCGACCTCATCGCGTCCCTCGGCCTGGTTTCCCCGTCCTAGCCCCGCGTCGCCGGCGGCCGACGAGGCTGAGGGCCACGAAGCCGGCGGCCTGTGCCGTCAGGCCCGGGCGCCGGCGCCCAGGAAGCGCAGGACGGCCAGGACCCGGCGGTGGTCGGCGTCGGTGCGGGGCAGGTCGAGCTTGGCCATGGCTGACTTCGTCGCCACCCTTGCCAAGGCCGCCGACGGCCAGACGGTCCAGCCGAGCGAGGAGCTCGGCTCGGCCCTGGCCAGCTTCCTGACCGGCGCGACCTCGCCGCTGCACAGCGGGCAGACCGCCAGCGGGTCGGGCGCCGTTTCCGTGACATCAGACCCGGCGGCCCGGATCGCCGGGATCGCACTGGGCCAGGGCATCGACCATCTCGTCGAGGTGGTCGGTGGTGTGGTCGGCGGACAGGAACAGCCGGATGCGGCCTTCTCCCTGTGGCACCGCGGGGTAGGCGATGGGGGCGGCGTTGACACCCGCCTGGAGGAGTCCTCCGGACGTCGTCATGGTCCTTTCCGTCGATCCGAGAATGATCGGCACGATGGGGGTGCCACCGCTCGCGCCGGTGTCCCACCCACCCTCGCGCAGCGCCCGCAGCACTGACGCGGAGTTCTCCCGCAGGCGGGCCAGCCGCTCCGGTTCCGCCTGCATCACGTCGTACGCCGCGACCGCGGCGGCGATCTGCGCGGGCGTCGGCGGCGCCGTGTAGAGGCAGATTCCCGGGGCCAGCAGCCTGATCGCCCAGATCAGGTCCGCGTCACCCGCGAGGTAGCCGCCGCAGCCGGCGAGGGACTTCGACAGCGTGCCCATCCAGACGTCGACCAGGCCGCCGGGCAGGCCGTAGTGCTCCCGCACGCCCCAGCCGTGCTCGCCGAGGGTGCCGAACGAGTGCGCCTCGTCGACCATCACCAGGCAGTCGTGCCGGCGGGCGACCGCGACCAGCTCGGGCAGCGCCGAGATGTCGCCGTCCATGCTGTAGACGCCTTCGAGGACGACCAGCGCCCGGGCCGCGTGCCGCCGCGAGCGGACGAGCAGCGCGTCGAGGGAGTCCGGGTCGTTGTGCCGGAACGTCGCCCGGCGGCACTGCGCCCACTGCGTCCCCGACACGATGCTGTTGTGCACCAGCGCGTCGCAGGCCGCGAGGTCACCCGGGCCGAGCAGGAACGGGACGACCGCCGCGTTGGTCAGGAAGCCGCTGGGCGCGAGCACGGCGTCGTCGACGCCGTAGGCGGTGGCGAGCCTGCGCTCCAGCTCGGCGTACAGGGGGATCTCCCCGGCGACGGCCCGGCTCGCCGACGCCGACGTCCCGTAGGTGTCGATCGCGTCCTTCGCGGCGGCGCGCACCTTCGGGTGCCCGGCCAGGCCCAGGTAGTTGTAGCTCGAGAAGTTGAGCATCTCCCGGCCGAAGATGTTCGTCGTCGCCCCGTTCACCCCGTCGTGCGGAAGGAAGAACGGGCTCGGCAGGCCACGGGCGTCGAACGTCTCGTGCATGTCGGCCCGGAGGTCCTTCGCCGCCTGGACGGTCGGGTGGCCGTCCAGGCGCGCGGACCCATCCGCCCGATCCACGGCGGCGGCCGCGCGGGCCGGCCCCGCCGTGCCGTAGCGGTCGAGCAGGTCGCGGGCGAGTGTCTTCGCGTCGGTCGTCATCTCAGCCCACCTCCAGGCCGGCGGCGATGTGGCGCGCGATGGCGGACAGCCCGCTGCCCCGGTTGAACTCCAGCGCCGACATCTGGATGCCGACCGTGCCGGCGATCCGCGCGGTCAACTCGACGGCGAGCAGCGAGTCGAGCCCCATCTCCGGCAGCGCGGTGTGATGGTCGAGCGCGTCGGCGGGAATGCCCAGGACGAGGGCGACCTGCTCGGCGAGGAGGAAGGCCAGCACGTCGCCGCGCTCTTCGGCGGGGAGGGCCAGCAGCTCGCGGCGCAGCGTCCGGCCGCCGGTGCCGTCCCCGCCCGCGGTGGTCACGTGCTCGGCGAACCTCGTCGACGAGCCGGACGCCGGATTGGCCAGCGCCCAGGAGTTCCAGTCGAGGTCGACGACGGCCGCGGCGGTCACGTCGCCACCCAGGCTCAGGACCTCGTGCATCAGCGCGGCCGCGCGGTCCATGCCGATCGGCCGCACCCCGACGAAGTCCAGGTAGCGCCGCACCTCGACGGTCGCCTCGGCCATCCCGCCGCCGCCCAGCGCGCCCCAGTCGATGGACAGCGCCGGCTTGCCCTGGGCGCGGCGCAGGGCCGCGAGCGCGTCGAGGCCGGCGTTGGCGGTCGCGTACCCGATCTGCGAGACGAAACCGATCAGCGCGGACACCGACGAGCACAGGACGAAGGCGTCCAGGCCGACGCCGGCGGCTTCCAGTTCGGTGTGCAGGTTCCACGCGCCCTGGATCTTCGGCTCGATGACCCGGCGCAGGGAGTCCTCGGTGACCTCGCCGAGGGGATGGTCGTCGAGCACGCCCGCGGCGTGGAACACGCCGCGCAGCGGCGGCATCGTCGCGGTGACCGTGGCCACCAGCTCGCGGACCGCCACCGGATCGGCGACGTCCGCCCGCGCCTCGACGACGTCGGCGCCGCGGGCACGCCAGGCGCGCGACCGGCGGCGGGCCTCCGGGCTGGTCGCACCCCGGCGGCCGGTCACCACGAGGTGGCGGGCGCCCTGCGCGACGAGCCAGTCGGCGATGGCCAGCCCGAAGGCGCCGAACCCGCCGGTGACGAGGTAGGTCGCGTCGCCGCGCACGGCGAACCGCGGCCGGCGCCGGCGCACCGGCGGCCGGCCGCCGAGCGTGACCACCACCCGGCCGGTGTGGCTGGACCGCGCGACGGCCTCGCAGGCCGTCGCGAGCTCGGGCGCCGGGTAGGCCGTCGCCGGCAGCGCCTTGTAGACACCCCGGTCGAGCAGGTCGGTGATCTCCGTGGCGAGGGCGCGGACCGCCTCGTGGCGGCGCAGGAACATGCGGTCCATGTCGACCGCGTGGAAGGAGAGGTTCCGGTCGAAGGGCGCGAGCTCGATCACGCCGCGGCCGTAGATGTCGGTCTTGCCGATCTCCACGATCCGGCCGAACTCGGCGGCCGCCCGGAGGTTCTGGCGCAGGGCCTCTCCGGGCAGCGAGGTGAACACCACGTCCGCGCCCCGGCCGTCGGTCAGGCGGAGCACGTCGTCGACGAAGGTCACGGACCGGGAGCTGACCGTCTCGTGGGCGCCCGCGACGCGGGCGAACTCGCGGCGCTCGTCGGTGCCGGCGCTGCCGATCACCCGGGCGCCCAGGGCTCGGGCGACCTGGATCGCGGCCTGCCCGGTGCCGCCCGCGGCGCCGTGCACCAACACGGTCTCCCCGGCCGTCAGCCTGGCCGCGTGGACGAGGCCGTGGTGAGCGGTGAGCAGCGGCAGCAGCGACCCGGCGTGCGCGGGCCCGGCGCCCCGCGGCGCGCGGGCGACGAACCCGTCGTCGACCGCGACGGTGAGGTGGCGGCGGAACATGTCCCGCACGCAGACGAGCACCTCGTCACCGGGCTCGAACCCGGCGCCCGCGCCGGCACGCGTGACGACGCCGAGACCCTCCATGCCGACGGACGTCCCGAAGTAGGTGCCCCGCAGGTTCTCCTCGGTGAGCACCCCGAGGATCTTCATCGCGTCCTTGTAGTTCAGCCCGACGGCGTCCATCCGGATCTCGATCTCGCCCGGCCCCGGCGCGATCCGTTCGCTCTCGCGCAGCGCCAGGTCGGTCAGCAGCCTCGACCGCGGGACCTCGACCTCGAACGAGCCCTCCGGGTCCGCGAGCGGTGCGCTCTCGGTGTACGGGCGGAGGCGCTCGGCCAGGTCCCGGCGCAGGCGGGGCACGAAGGCACCGCCCGGTCGGAGGCAGACCTCGTCCGCGTCGGCACCGTGCTCGTCCTGTTCGGCGGGCAGCTCGGACAGGCAGTCGGCGGGATCGGCGCCGGGCGGCAGGTCGACGAGGCGCCAGCGCGCCGCGGCCTGCTCGTTGCGCAGCGACCGCCGCGCCCCCACCAGCGCGGCGTGGGCCAGGTCGGGCTCGTGCGGGTCGCCCGGCAGGCGCAACGCGCCCTGGGTGACCAGAACCGCGCGCACGTCGGCCCCCTCGGTCTCGGCGAGCGCCTCCTGGATGCCCTCGGCGACCGTGACCAGGCCGGCGACCAGGTCGACCGGCTCGCCAGGGCCGGCGACGACGAGGACGACCACGCCGTCCGTCCCGGTCTCGCGCAGCGCGGCGCCGAGGGCCGCCGGGCTCACCGGGGCGGCCGGGTCGGGCAGGCGGTCCGCGACCGCCAGCGCTCTCCCGGGCTCGCCGAGGGCGGCCACGACGGCCTTGCCACGGAGACGTTCGGTGCGGTCCTCCCAGGGCTGCCACCGCATCTCGTAGAACAGCCGGTCCAGCTCGTCGACGGCGGGTACGGGCGGCGCCACCGGCGCGAAGGCGACGTCGAGGAGCTCCAGGAACACCTGCCCGCCTCCGTCGCAGACCACGATGTCCGCGCGCACGCCGGGGCCCGGCCGGCGGCGGACGACGACGGTGAGGGGCCGGGCCGGGTAGGGCGCGAACCAGCGGACCGTGCCCACCGCGGCTGGCACGAGAGCCTGCGGCGGCAGGCCCTCGAGCGCCACGGCCGCCTGCAGCGCCGCGTCGGTCACGGCGGGATCCGCGAGGTGGCCGCGGCCGCCGTCCGGGAGAGGTCCGTGGGCATGGTCCGCGCACGGCTGGACCGTCGCGACGACGGTGTCGCCGTCCACGCGCACGTCGAGCACCCGGCGGAACGCCGGCCCGTACCGCGCAGCCCGCGGGTCTCCAGCCGGGCGTAGAACTCGGCCGCGGTCAGCTCCTCGCCGTCGACCTGGGGGATGTCCGCGAGCCCGGGACTGACCGGCGCGTCGACGACCCGGCCGGTGCAGTTCACCGTCCACCGCGAGCCGTCGGCCGCGCGCGAGGCGAGCGTGAACCGGTTCGTGGCCTCCTCCAGGACCAGCCGCAGCGCCGGCACGTCGTGCTCGTCGACCACGAGCGGCGCGCAGAAGCGGACGGACTCGACGACGAGGCTCTGCCGCCCGGTGCACTCGGCCGCCGCGGACAGCGCCGCGTCGAGGTACGCGGCCCCGGGCAGCACGACCAGGCCGTCCACGACGTGGTCGCGCAGCCACGGCAGCCGCGTCGCGGACAGCTCGGTCTGCCAGTGCCGGACGTCGCCGTCCGTGGCCCGGTCGCCGAGCAGCGGGCGGCGCCGCGGGGTGCCGGCGCGCTGGAGCGTGACCGCGGGTGCCTCGTGGAAGAGCCGGGTGCGCTGCCAGGGATAGGCGGGCAGGTCGACGTGGGCAGTGGGCCCGCCGCCGGTCCACGGCGCGTCGCCGCCGAGGCAGCCCGCGACGTAGAGGGCGCCGATCGCCCGGTTGACCTGGGCGAGGTCGTCCTCGCCGCGGCGCAGCGTGGGGATCGCGGTCCCGGTCTCGCGGGTGTGCACGAGCATCTCCCGGACGTTGCCGCTGAGCACGGGATGCGGCCCCACCTCCAGGAAGACCCGGTGACCGTCGCCGATCAGCGCACCCATGGCCTCGGCGAACCGCACCGGCCTGCGGACGTTGTCCAGCCAGTACGCGGCGTCCAGGCGCGGCCCCTCGACGCGCGCGCCGGTCACGGTCGAGTAGAGCGGCGCGGACGGCGTGCTCGGCTGGACGCCGCCGAGGACCGCCGCCAGCTCCGGAAGGATCGGGTCCATGAAGACGCTGTGGTACGGCACGGTGATCCGCAGCGGCCGGACGAACACCCCGGCGGACTCCAGCTCGGCCCGCAGAGCGCCCAGCGACGGCAGGGACCCCGCGACGGTCACCGAGGCCGGCCCGTTGGCCGCCGCCACGCAGACGTCGCCGCGGGCGAGCTTCTCGATCCACCGGTTCGCCTCGTCCTCCGGCAGGCCGACCGCCAGCATGCCGCCGGATCCCGCGGTCGTCGCCTGGAGGCGGGCCCGGTGGTAGCTGACCAGCAGGGCGTTACGCAGGCTTAGCGCGCCGCTGAGGTAGGCGGCGCTGACCTCGCCGACGCTGTGCCCCACGAACGCGGCCGGGTGCACGCCGGCCGCGGCCAGCTCGGCGGCGAGGCACACCTGCAGCAGGAAGTTCGCCGGCTGGGCGACCTCGGTGCGTTCCACCCGCGAGTTCTCCTCGTCGGCGAGGAGCTCGTCGACGATCGACCAGCCGGCGATGTCGGTGAACACCGCGTCGACCTCGGCGGCCGTCCGCGCGTACACGTCGCCGGCCTCCAGCAGCTGCCGGCCCATCCGCCACCACTGCGGGCCCATGCCGCTCAGCACGAACACGGGACGGGTGCCGGGCGCGACGACGGTCCGCTCGACGGCGGTGCGCTCGACGGCGGTGCGCTCGACGACGGTGCGCTCGACGGTGTCCGCGCCGCCGGCGAGGGCGGCCAGCTTCGCCGCCAGGTCCGGACCGTCCTGGAAGTGGACCGCGGCGCGGAACGGATGGTGGGCCCTGCGCGTCCAGGCGGCGTCGCACAGGGGGGCCGCGTCCCGCGCCGCGGACACCAGCCCGCCCATCGCGCCGGCGAGGTCCCGCACCGCCTGCTCGCTGCCGCCGGACAGGGGCAGCACCTTCGCCGGCGTGTGGCGCCGGGCCGGTGGTGAGGCCTCGGGTGCCTCCTCGAGGATCACGTGGGCGTTGGTGCCGCCGTAGCCGAAGCCGTTGACCGCGGCGGTGACGCGCTCGTACCCGGCGGGGAACGGCTCGGCCTCGACGGGCACGCGCAGGTTCAGCTCGCCGAACGGGATCGCGGGATTGAGCGTGCGCAGCCAGGCCTGTGGCGCGATGGTCCGGTGGTACACGGTGAGCGCGGCCTTCAGGACGCCCGCGACACCGGCCGCCGCCTCCAGGTGGCCGATCGCCGCCTTGACCGATCCGACGACGAGCGGCTGGGGCCGCCCGCCGGCGACGCCGAACGCCGCGCCGAGCGCCGACATCTCGATCGGGTCGCCGACGGCGGTGCCGGTGCCGTGCGCCTCGACGTAGCCGACCTGGGACGGGTCGATCCCCGCCTCCTGGCAGACCCGCAGGGCCAGGGCGCGCTGCGCGTCCGGGTTCGGCACGGTGATGCCGGGCGTCCGCCCGTCCTGGTTCACCCCGCTGCCCCGGATCACGGCGTAGATCCGGTCGCCGTCGCGCAGCGCGGCGCCGACCGGCTTGAGCACGAGCATCCCGGCGCCCTCGCCGCGGCCGTAGCCGTCGGCCGCGGCGTCGAACGACTTGCAGCGGCCGTCGGGGGACAGGAAACGCCCCTTGCACATGGACACGAAGGTCTCGGGGTGCAGCATCACGTTGACGCCGCCGGCGACGGCGAGCTCGCATTCGCCCCGCACCAGCGCCTGGGTGGCCTCGTGGATGGCGACCAGCGAGGACGAGCACGCGGTGTCGATCGTCATGCTCGGCCCGCGCAGGTCGAGCGCGTGGGACAGCCGGTTGGACAGCATCGTCAGCGAGCCGCTGGTCGCCGTGTGGTTGTCGATCGCGACCCGGGCGGACGGGAGATGGCGACGGGTCTGGTTGTCGGACATGAACCCGCCGACGTAGACGCCGACGTCGCGGCCGCCGATCCGGCCCGCCAGGCCCGCGTCGTCGAACGCCTCCCAGGCCACCTCCAGCACCAGGCGCTGCTGCGGGTCCATGACCATGGCCTCGCGGGGCGCGATGCCGAAGAACTCCGGGTCGAACTCCCACGGCGAGGTCGTCAGGAAGCCGCCGTGCCGGGTGTAGGACCGTCCCGGGGCCGCTGGGTCCGGGTCGTAGAACAGGTCGCTGTTCCAGCGTTCGGCCGGGACCTCGACGATGCCGTCGCCGCGGCCGACCAGGAAATCCCAGAACTGGCCGGGGCTCTGGACGCCGCCGGGAAACCTGCATCCCATTCCGACGATCGCGATGTCTTTGACTGTTTGCTCCATGCTTTTCCCACGCTTTCCCACGTGCTTGGTCAGGTCCTCCGATCGTTGGGCGGGAGCCAGGGGTGGGGCATGAGCATGGGCATACTCAATTTCGGGCCCAGGCTCAGGGTGCGGATCCCGGGGCGAGGAGACGGCGCAGCTGCTCACGCGTGCTTATGCCGAGCTTTCCGTAGATACGCGCCACATGGTTGTCGACCGTGCGTTTGGCGATTCCCTGCTCCTCGGCGATCTGCCGGTTCGTCCGGCCCGACAGCGCGAGCAGTGCGATCTCGTGTTCCCGAACGGTGAGATCGAACTCGTCCCGGACGTCGGCCCTGTGCCGAAGCCCCGGGCAGCGGCGGCCGACGTTCGCTCCGAAGGCCTCGCAGCGACGGGCGGAGTCCGGCCTCCCGGCCGCGCCGTGGACGCGGGCGGCATGCAGGTACGTCGCACTCGCGACCGGAAGCCACCCCAGTTGCTCGAACGCGCCGGCGACCGCCTCCAGCGCGCTCGCGTCGCCCCGCGCGACCGCCCGCGCGTGGCGGACGTACTGGTGGACGGGATGACCGTCCGGGAAGCCGGCCGCTATCTCGCGGAGCCTGTCCGCCTCGATCTCGCCGCCGAGCCGGACGGCGTCGTGCAGCGCCACGGCCTCGACGACCCGCGCTCCCCGCTCGCGGGCGCGCGCCGCCACGGCGATCGCCTCACCCCGCGCCTGCCGCGCGGCGCCGCGCGCCGCCGACACCCACGGCCGGGCCAGATCGGCCCAGAAGGTGAAGACGGCGCCCGGCGGCCAGCCATAGCCGGCCTGCATCAGCCGGGCGGCGGCCTCGTGCTCGCCCGCCAGCGCGGCGACATGGGCCCGCTCGCCGCCGAGCAGCCCGTGGAAGACCCGGCCGATGGCCGAGCGTTCGTCATGCAGCGCGCTGGCCTCCCGCAACCATTCCTGCGCCGCGGCGATCTGCCCGCCATACCGGGCCACCTGGGCGTTCGCGATCGCCGACAGCATGATCTCGAACTCCCAGCCGCCGCGCAGCGCCGCCTGATGGGCGGCGGCCGCGATGGCCGACGCCGCGTCGAGCCGCCCGCACAGCAACTCGCGCTGCACCCGCAGCAGGTCGATCGTCGGCCCGATCCACGGCAGGTCCTCCACGCCGGGAACCGGCTGGGTCGTCACCGCCAGGCCCGCGTAGGTCGCGAGGATCTCCCGCGCGACCCGGAACTTGGCCGCGGAGTCGTCGTGGACGACCGCGGCGAGGTCCAGCCCGCTCACCACGTCCGACGTGTCGGTGAGCCTGCCCGTCTGGGCGTGGAGCACTGCACGGACCGCGGCGTGCTCCTGCGCGAGGAAGACGTCGTCCGTCACGAGGTCCGCGACGTCGTCCAGCGACGCGAGGGCGCCGTCGTACTCGCCCATTCCCCAGAACACCGTCTCCGCGTGCGCCATCGCACCCACGGCGCGGTGCCGGGCGTCGCCCGCGGCGAACGGCGCGATCGCGGCGAGCATCGCCAGCAGCTCGGCGTGCCGGTCGCCGGAGATGAGGACCCGCCAGAGCGTGCGCCCGGCGCGTACCAGCTGGTCGTACGCGCCCGTCGAGAACGCGTCCGCGAGCGCCTCCTTGGCCAGCCGCTCGGCCAGCGACAGGTCCAGCAGGCTCCAGGCGCGTCTGGCCGCCGCGACGAGGAGGTCGCCGTCGACGGGCACCCCGGCGTCCAGCCGCCAGCGGGCGATCTGCAGCGGGTCGTCGCGCCGGCGGGCGCCCGTCGCCGCCAGCGCCTCGCTGAGCTCCCGCTTCGCGCGGCGGGTCCGCAGCGGGGGACACGCGTCTCGCAGCGCCTCGGCGTACAGCGGATGCGCGAGTCTCAGCGCGGTGCGCCGCCCGTCCTGCACGGTCGTGAGCAGGCCGCGGCGCTCGAGCCCGAGCAGCACCTCCTCCGCGCAGAAAGGGGCGATGATGCCGAGGCCGACCGGTTCGGACAGCGCGACCAGCTCGAGCACCCAACGTTCCAGCTCGTCCAGCTCGCCCAGCCGGGCCTGGATGAGTTCGGAGAGCCGAGGCGCGACCATCCATGGGCCGTTCCATGTCCATACGCCGTTGACCAGCGAGAGCGCCGTACTGTCCAAGCCGGACACCACGAGCTCCCGGAAGAGCAGCGCGTTTCCGCCGGTGAGCTCGTAGAGCCGTTGCACGGTCAGCGCGGCCACCTGGCCGTCGAGGACTCGCCGCAGGACCCGTACCACGTCCTCCTTGTCCAGCACGGGCAGCTCGAGCCGGGCGACGAGGCCCTCGGTCCACAACGGGGCCAGCGCGCGGGTACCCGGCTCGCCGCTGCGGACGACCGCGAGGACGAACACGGCCCGGGTGCGCACGAGATGCGTCAGCACCGCGGCGGACGCGTCGTCCAACAGATGCGCGTCGTCCACGACCAGGACCACCCGCTTGCCCGGTGGATGAGCGGACAGCCGGGCGGCCAGGTCCTTGATCAGCATCGACTGGCTCGGTACGGGTGTCTCCCGATCGGCCACGAAGGTGGCGAGCACGCTGAACGGCGCCGTCGCCATCGCCGCCGTCGCCGACACGAAGCGCACGAGGAACCTGGCGCCGTCCAGCCTGGCGGCGACCTCCTGGACCAGCCGGCTCTTGCCCACCCCGGCCGCGCCCGCGACGACGAACCCGCGGCTGGCCGGATCGTCGAGAGCCCGAAAGATCCCATCCAGTTCTCCCTGGCGGCCAACGAACGGCCACATCATTCCCCCTCGGCATTCTCCGGCAGAATCGCGGGGCGGTCGTTCGCCTACATTCGGGTCACGGTGGGCGCGTCCGGCCGTCGGCCTGTCGTATATTTGTCACAGCCGACGACGGCGAATCGGTGACCGCTCGTCGTAGAGATCGCGCCGCTCCGCCGGCTGGCGGCGCGATCGCTGGCCTGCTGTTCGTCGCCAGGGTGGCGCCTGAGATGGTGCTTCTCGGTGCGACCACAATGTCGTCTGTCGATGCGCCGTGGCCGATTCAAAGAGTTCGCCGTGGACGGACTGTTCTGTTGGCGGCGGTCCGGAGCTCGCTATCACCAGAAAGCGGGGACGGCTGTCGCCTGTGCGATACATGACAAGACCGCAGGCGGCGCGGAAGCCGCGTCCAAGTGCTTTCCCTGCCAAGCATCTGGGGCGGACCGCTGTCTCGCCGCCCGGCCTGGCCGAGCGCTGATCCGGCCGACGTGCCCGATGGTGGTCGCCGATGGTGAGGCGCTCGGCGGCGGCCGACTCGTCTGGGGAATGGATCTGCTCGGCGGTCCGCGCGTACTGCGCTTCCCATCTCCACGGCGATAACTGGATGTATTACGTCGGATTGACAGGGCTACTGTGCCCTCGTTCACAACCGCTACGCCTGACCGTGGTCGCACAGCACGCTGGTCGCCCTCCAGACGGGGTCGAAGGGGCGCCGGCTCGGCAAAGCGGGGCGATCGAGTCCAATCGCCACCGGCCGTGCGCGGTACGAGCGCGTGGGCGCAAACCCAGGATCTACGGGGGCTTCGGTCGGATGGAGCGCCGAAGCGGCCCGGCTTTGGGCAGGATGGCGTCATGACTGCCTACTGGATCAACGTGTACAAGGAGATCCTCGACGAGGGCAAGGCCGCGGCGTACGCGGAGCTGGCCGGTCCGGCCCTGCGCGCCGCCGGCGGGACCTTCCTGGCCCGTGGCCTTCCCGAGCTGACCTTCGAGGCGGGGGAGACGACGCGGACCGTGCTCATCGCTTTCGACTCGGTCGAGGCGGCCCAGGCCGCGCATGACAGCGCCGGCTACCAGGAGGCCCTGGCTGCCCTCGACGGCGGCGCCATTCGCGACCTTCGCATCGTGCCCGGCGTGTAGCGGTGCCCAGGAGGTAACGGTGCCCAGGAGGTAACGCGGTCGGGACCTACCAACGGGTCAGGGGTGAGTGCAGGTGGACGGCCTTTCGGCCGGCGAGGCGGACCGGCCTGGAGACATACGGGCCAGAGGCGGTCCGCGGTGCCGACGAGTTTCTGGACCACCTTCCGGAGTTGATCGCGAACCTGGCGCTGGAACGCCGGAGGGGGAACGAGGCCCTCGCGCTGGACATCATCAGGTCGCTGCCATATACGCGACAGCCTCTACGGGTGCCCTCCGACGAGTGGACCGCGTTCCTCGACATGAGCCTTCGTCGCAGCGGGCTGCTGACCATCCGCGCGGGCGACCACGTCTTCCTGCACCAGACGCTCCTCGACCATCTGGCGGCCAGGCAGGTGGCCCGGACCAGCCCGGCTCCCATCCGATCCCTCGCCGCGATGTTCGTGGCGACGAGGTCCCGGTGGTGGTGGCGGTGGTGGCCGCGTCGGGAGGGGATGCCGTGGGACGACTCCTACGCTGGTTTCCTGATGGACGCTTTCGGCGACGGCTCGCCCGAGGCGGCCGCGGTGCTCCACCTCCTGATCAGGCGGGCCGGGCGGTCCGCCTGCATGTTCCTCGCCAGGCAGGCTCGGCTCGGCACCCGGCTTCGTCCGGACGTGATCGAGGCTGCGGTCGCCGTCCTTCAGGATGCGAGGTTCGTCCTGGTGATCGGCGGCGGCGAGATGCTCACGCCGCCCGAGGCGATTGCCTGGCTTCGGGGCGGGGGCGAGCGGGAGTTGCTGCTGGCCCGGGCGAACACGAGACTCCACCCGGGCTTCCGCATACCGGCGGCCAAGGAACTGATCCGGCTCGGCGACAGCCGCGGCGTCGACGTGCTCGTCGACATCGCCGGTGACACCACGTATCTCCCGGTCGACCGGACGCCGGCCGCGAAGGAACTGGTCCGGCTCGGTGACAGCCGTGGCGCCGACCTGCTGACCACCATTCTCCAGACCCAGCGTGCGTGGGTCCTCGCCCGGGTGGCCGAGCAGGCGGCGCCCCCGGTGAAGCTGTGGCGGTGGGTGACCCGAACCCTGCGGCTCTCGCCGCCGCCGGCCCGTGGCCCGGAGGCGGTACCGGCCACGGACCATGCGGAGACGCTGATGATGTTGTCTGACATCGCGGCGGAACGGGAGACGTCTGGCGAGCCGGCCGCCGCCGTCATCGAGCTCGAAGAGCTCCTGCCCCACCTGACGCGCGTGCTGGGGCCAGACCACCCCGGCACGCTGGCCGCCCGCAGCAACCTTGCGTACTTCCGTGGGCAGGCAGGTGATGTGTCCGGCGCCCTCGCCGGTTTCGCGGCATTACTGAAGGACCAGCTACGCCTGTTCGGCGAGGATGACCCCAGCGTCGAGGGCACCCGCGACCACATCGCCGTGCTGCACGCACAGGCGGACGGAAGCCCGACTCTCTGGCCCGATCGGGAACCGTGACGACACCGGCCCGGGCAGCCTGCCGACGTCGCGACGACAGGGTGCCCGGGCCGGCCGCCGGCTGGTCCGGGGGCCGGACGGGTCAGGTCCGGGCGGGCTGGGGCTGGGCCGGGAGGACGTGGTCGCCGACCTTGTCGGTGGAGACGTCGAGCGAGCAGATGTAGGCGTCGTGCGTCTGGCACCTGAGCATGTCGGGCCGCTCGTACTCCTGGTGGCAGACGTGGCAGGTGAGGGTCTCGCCCGACGGGTTGCCGTACTCGTCGTACATCGGCAGGTCGATGCCGTCGTCGGTGCGGCGCAGGTAGTACTTTCCGCGCGTGGCCACGGCCAGGATCGGCGGCAGGACGAGCGCGAGCACGATCGCCACGAGCGGCGAGTAGGGCTTCAGACCGGAGCCGAGGCCGCCGTAGAAGTCGATGATCGATATGCCCGCGGCCAGCACCATCGACCCGAACCCGACCGGGTTGACGGCGTAGAGCATGCCGCGGCGGAACTCGGGCTTCAGCGGCGAGATCTTCAGGAGGTACTTGTTGAACACGATGTCGGAGGCGACCGCGACGACCCAGGCCATGCCGCAGTTGGCGTAGAAGGCGAGGATCGTGTTCAGGAAGCTGAACATGTCAGCCTCCATCAGGATCAGCGCCACCAGCAGGTTGAAAGCGAGGAAGACCAGCCGGCCTGGGTAGGTCTTGGTGATCCGGGTGAACGAGTTGGTCCAGGCCAGCGAGCCGGAGTACGCGTTCGTCACATTGATCTTGACCTGGCTGATGACGACTAGCGCGACGGCGAGGGCCAGCGCGGCCCAGTGCGGAAGGACGTCTCGGTAGATCTCCAGGAACTGGTGCACCGGCTGGTTGGCCACGCCCGCGCCATCCGCCACGTTCGCGATGAGGTAGACGGCCAGGAACATGCCGATGATCTGCTTGATGGCGCCGAAGAACACCCAGCCCGGGCCGGCCAGCAGCATCGCGGTCCACCAGCGGCGCGAGTTCTCCGGCGTCCGCGGCGGCATGAAGCGCAGGTAGTCGATCTGCTCGGCGATCTGTGCGATCAGCGAGAGGCAGACGCCGGCCGCGAGGAAGACCGAGCCGAGGTCGAAGCCGCCCTTGCCGTCCTGGCCGCCGTAGTCGAAGAACGCGCCGATCGAGTCCGGGTGGCTGATGAGCAGGTAGGCGAACGGCAGCACCATCAGCACCAGCCACAGCGGCGTCGTCCAGAGCTGGAGCGTGGACAGCAGCTTCATCCCGTAGACCACGAGGGGGAAGATGACGAGCGTGGAGGTCGCATAGCCGAGCCACAGCGGTATGTGGAGGCCTAGTTTCAGGCCCTGCGCCATGATCGAGCCTTCGAGCGCGAAGAAGATGAACGTGAAGGACGCGAAGATCACGTTCGAGACGACCGAGCCGTAGTAGCCGAAGCCACTGCCCCGGGTGATCAGGTCGAGGTCCAGGTTGTAGCGGGCGGCGTAGAAGGCCAGCGGGAAGCCGGTCAGGATGATGACGACGGCAAAGACGCCGATGCCCCAAAGAGCGTTCGTCGTTCCGTAGGAAATGCCGATGTTGGCGCCGATGGCGAAGTCGGCGAGGTAGGCGATGCCGCCGAGGGCCGAGATCGCCACCATTCCCGTGCCCCAGCGGCGGTAGCTGCGCGGCGCGAACCGGAGCGTGTAGTCCTCCAGCGTCTCCTTCGCGGCTCCGGCTCCGGCCCCCGTGCTGGGCTCGGGCTGGTGGTGGACGTGGGTCGTGGGATCGTGCGGGGGGCTGACGGTGCTCATCGCGAGCTGCCTTTCTGCGGGCGCGAGTCCGGGGCCGCCGTCGGGCGGGCGGCGGGGGCGGCGCTGACCCCTGCCCGAGAGCCAACCTCCGGCCGCTAAACAACCGCCAAGCAACGGCCAAGTGCCCCGGTCACCAGCGCCCGGTGACCGCCAGGCAAGTACCGCCCCAAAGAAAGCACGTACCGCCCCAGCGAAAGCCAGTACCGCCTCGGCGAAAGCCAGTACACGCCCCGGCGAAGGACCATCCGGTCCAGACCCAGACCTCCGGACGCGCCTGCCACGAAGCGCCCGGTGATCATCTTCGGCTGATCGCCGCCGCAGTCGCACCGCGTACGCAAGACCGCCCTCCAGACGTACCGGAGGCGACTCGGCTGGCGACCGGTCGCCGCCGGGGCGAATGCTGCCGGCCGCGGCGCGGGCGTCTGCGGCTGGGCTGGCAGCGGCCTCAGCCGAACGCGCGCAGGGCGCCGGCGACGCGTTCGTGCTCGGCGGCGATCTCCCGCACCAGCGGGCGGACCTCGCTGGCAGCGCCGGTGTGGGTCTCGACCTGTTCGCACAGCCGGGCCAGGCCGGTGGCGCCGAAGGTGGCGCCGAGGCCTTTCAGCGTGTGCGCGGCGCGGTGCATCGCGTCGCGGTGCCCCGAGTCGCGGGGTGTCGCGTCGCGGTGCCCCGAGTCGCGGGGAGTCGCGCCAGGGTCGGAACCGGCCTCGGAACTCGCCATGGACAGCGCGTCCACCAGCCTCGGCGCCTCGGTGAGAAAGTCGGTGATCAGGCCGGACAGGGCCGCCGTGTCCCCACCGAGAAGCTCGCTGAGGCGCTCGAGCGCGCGCGGATCCAAGACGGGCCGGCGGCCGCCAGGCGGGTGCGCCCGGGCCAGCGCAGCGACGAGGTCGGGGGCCACCAGCGGCTTGGTGAGGTAGTCGTCCATGCCCGCCGCGAGGCATGCCTCCCGCGCACCCGCCTGTGTGTCGGCGGTGAGCGCGATGATCCAGGGCCCGCGGCCGCCGCAGTGCGCCCTGATCTGTCGGGTGGCGTCGAGGCCGTCGACGTCGGGCATGTGGACGTCCATGAACACGACGTCGTAGTGCCTGCGGCGCACCGCGGCCACCGCCTCGGCGCCGCTGCTAACCAGGTCGGCGCGGTGGCCGAGGCCGCCGAGCTGAAGGAGCACCAGCCGCTGGTTCACGGCATGGTCGTCGGCCACCAGAATTCGCATCGCCTTCGCTCCGGCTCCGGCTCCGGCTGTGGCTGTGGCCTCCGCCTCGGCCCCGACCAGGGCAGCGGCCGCCGGCGGATCCGGGGCTGCGGGCGCAGCGGGGGCCGTGGCGGACGCGGGAGGAACAGCGGCCACTGACGGCGTGCCGGCGGCCGGGCGGGCGGCCGTCGTGGTCATCGCCCGGAACAGCGGGGCCGGGCGGATCGGCCTGGTCACCACCGCGACGCCCGGCGGGGTGTCGGGCCCGGGGAGACGGGCGAAGGAGGTGATCAGCACGATCGGCACCTGCTCGCCGGCCGGGGTGGCGCGCAGCGCCCTGGCCAACGCCAGGCCGTCCGTCCTAGGGGGACGGTGATCGAGAATCACGGCGTCGTACCGGCGCCCGTTGCCCGACCACCGCAGCGCGGTCTCGGGCGAGGCGGTGACGGAGATCCGCATGCGCCAGGACCGGACCAGCAGGTTCCCGATCAGGGCCCGTGTCCGGGAGTCGCGGGCGACCAGGAGTGCCTCACCGCCGGCCAGGGCGGAGGTGTCCTCGGGTACCGGATCCCGCCGTCCCAGCGCCGCCCCCGCCGCCGGGACGGTGACGGTCACGGTGGTGCCGGACCCGGGCCGGGAGGCGGCGGTGATCGTCCCGCCCATGAGGGCGGACAGCCGTCGGCAGATGGCCAGGCCCAGCCCGGTGCCGCCGTAGCGCCGCGAGGTGGACGCGTCGACCTGGGTGAACGAGTCGAAGATCCTCTCGAGGTGCTCGGGTGGGATGCCGATGCCCGTGTCCCGCACTACGAAGCGCCAGTCGTACCTGCCGTCGACGCCGTCTGGCGCCCCGCCGTTCGGCGCCCCGCCGTTCGAGAGCCCGCTATTCGATGGCGCGCCGTTCGATGGCGCGCCGTCCAGCGACGGACGGGCCGGGGATGCGCCGCTCGGTGGCGTGCCGGTCGGTGACGCGCCGACCGTGACGGTGACCTCGCCCCGGTCGGTGAACTTCACCGCGTTGCTCAGCAGGTTGAGCAGGATCTGCCGGACCCTCGTCGGGTCGCCGACCATGGCCTCCGGCGTGCCGGGTTCGATGGTGCAGGCCAGTTCGATGTCCTTGGCGCCGGCGTCGGCGGAGACCAGGTCGAGGGCGGCCTCCACGCACTCGGCGACGTGGAACGGCATCCGTTCCAGAGTGAGGCGGCCGGCCTCGATCTTGGAGAAGTCGAGGATGTCGTTGATCAGCAGGAGCAGCGAGTGCGCGCTGTCGTGGACGACCTCGGTGAGATGGCGCTGGTCGGCGTCGAGACGGCCGTCCAGGAGCAGGCCAGACATGCCGATGACCGCGTTCATCGGCGTCCGAATCTCGTGGCTCATGGTCGCCAGGAAGGCGCTCTTGGCGACGTTGGCGCTCTGGGCGGTGGAGGCTGCGTCGCGCAGCGCGTCGGCGGTGCGGACCCGGACGGCGACCTGGCCGAGCTGGGCCGCCACGTCCGACAGGAGGCCCAGCAGCGCGGCGTCCTCGGGGGCAGGATCGGCGGTGAGGAACTCCAGCACGGCGACCACCTCCGCGTTCTCGCCCGGGCCGGTCCGCACCGGGACGGCGATCCCCGCGCCGGGTCCCCGGGCCGTCCCCTGCTCGAGCGAGAGCTCGGGCAGCCAGACGGCCTGCCCGGTCGCAAGCACCCGCCCCGGCAGGCTCGCCGAAGCCGAAGCCGAAGCCGAAGCCGACGCGGATGGCGATGGCGATGGCGATGGCGATGGCGCAAGTGATGGCGCCGGTGACGGCCTGGGCGAGGCGGCGCGCTCGGGGAGGTCGACGGACGTCATCAGTGGCACCAGCTGGTCGCCGTACCGGTGATACGCCCGGCCGACCGGCCAGCCGGTGTGCGCGCGGACCAGGTCGACCACGTCGGCGGCGGCCGAGGCGAGATCGGTGGCCTGATGCGCCGCGGCGGCGACCCGATGCAGCAGCCGCAGCTCGGCGGAGCGCCCCTGGACCCGCCCGGCCATCTCGTTGTAACGCCTCGCCAGGGAACGCAGCTCGGCGACGCCCGCGACCCGTGCCCGGACGTCGGACTCCCCGGCGGCGATCCGGGCCGTCGCGGCGTCGAGCTCCGCGACCGGGCGCAGCACCGCCCGGCGGGTCGCGACGGCGAACACCGCCATCCCCGCGAGCAGCAGGAGCGCCGCCACGATGGCGGCGACGGACCAGGCGCGGGCTGCGTCCGAGGCCCGTGCGGTCTCTCGGAGCGTCCGGTTGTCGACGAGCGTCAGCACCTGGCCGATCGGCTGCATGATCTCGTCTTTGGTCCGCAGGTACGACCCGTCGAAGAGCATGTCCGTCGCCCGCTGGCGATCCGCCGTGCTCCCTTCGGCCGCCAACGCGAACGCCCGCATCTCGACGGTGGCCAGGGCGTCCGAACGCGCCTTGGCGGTGGCGAGCAGGCCCAGCTCCGGCTGGGTGAACCCGGCCCGCGCGGCCAGGGTGGCGAACGCCACCGGACGGTCGAAAGGCGTGGGCCGTTTGCCGGTGTCGGTGACGACGTCCCAGTAGATGTTGCCGTAGTTCTCCGGCCGCGGCGCCGTGCCGTCCCGGATCTCCAGGATCTCCTGGAACCAGGCGCGGTAGCGCGGCTGACCGGTGACCACGTAGGTCCGCGCCATCCGGGTCAGGTCGTCGGACGTCTGCCGCAGCTCGTACGCGAGGCGCAGCGACTGCGACCGCCGGGCCTCCGCGGCGGCCGCCTGCCGCGTGCTGCTCTCCGCCTTCAGGCTGACCAACAGCAGCGCGGCCAGCAGGACCACGCCGATGCCGACGCCGCTATGGACCAGACCGCGCAGCGACCTCGGCCGGCGGCTCGTTCGGCGGCTCGGCGGACGGATCGGCCGGCGGCGCGGTCGACGGCTCATGGGTCTTCGGGGCCGGTGCCGGTCCGAGCCCGGGACACCTCCGCGCGAAGCGTAGCGATCTCGGAACGCAGGGCGGTCTCCCGTTCGGCCGCCGACCTCCTGGCCTGGAGCGAGGCACGCAGCCGAGCCCGCAGCATCGTCGAGCTGTACGGCTTCGGCAGGTAGTCGATCGCGCCCAGCTCGATGCAGCGCACGACGCTCTCCAGCTCCGGCACGGCCGACACCATGATCACTCCGACGGTGGCGAGGGCGGGATCCGCCTTGATCTCGGCCAGCGTCGCGTACCCGTCCAGCACCGGCATGAGCAGGTCCAGCAGGACGATGTCGAACCCGCGCGGACCGTCATCGGCAGCCCGCAGCATCTCGAGGGCCCGGTGGCCGTTCTCCGCCGTCTGGACCTCGTGGCCAAGGTGGGCCACCGCGGCCGCGAGGAGCTTCCGGTTGATGGCCGTGTCGTCGACCACCAGGACCTTGCCTGGCCGGTCCGCGGCCGGCGGCTCGTGTTCCGCCGCCATCACCGACCCGGCCGTGCCACCGGCGGGCACCGCAGGTGGCACGGCCAACGACGTGGGCAACGGCGGCGGCGCGGGCGGCTGCCAGGTCAGGCCGGCGTCCTGGCGCAGTACCGCCTGTTCCAGCTCGCGCAGCTGGGTGCCCGGCTCGAGCCCCAGCTCGTCGCGCAGGACCCGGCGGGTCTCCCGATAGGCGGCGAGCGCGTCGACCTGCCGCCCGCACCGGTACAGCCCGAGCATCAGCTGGGCGCGCAACCGCTCGCGCAGCGGGTGCCGGCGCACCCGCTGCTCCAGCTCGGCGACCAGCGCGCCGTGCCGGCCGAGGGCGAGCTCGGCGTCGACCCGGTCCTCGACCGCGCCCAGATGCAGCTCCGTCAGCCGGGCCGCCGCGGCTTCGACGAACGGCGTGACCGGTACGTCCGCCAGGGCCGGGCCGCGCACCATCTCCTCGGCGCGCAGCAACAGCCCCGCGGCGCGCTCCGGATCCTCGGCGTCGAGCGCCTCCCGGCCGCGGGCGACCAGGTCGGTGAAAGCATGCGCGTCCACGGCCCGCGGCTCGACGTCGAGCAGGTAGCCGGGAGACGCCGTGACCAGGATGGTCGCCGCCGCCCCGCGGGAACGCTCCGGTTCGAGCGCCCGACGCAGCTGGGAGACGAAGACCTGGACGGTGGCGGCTGCCCGGGCCGGCGGCTGCTCCGGCCACAGGTCGTCGATGAGCTGGTCGACCGAGACCACCTTGCCGACCCGGAGCAGGAGCGAGGCGAGGACGGCCCGCTGCTTGGGCCCGCCGACGTCCACCGGCTGTCCGTCCCGGTACGTCTCGACGCGGCCGAGCAGCCGGAACTCGAGGCCTGCCATCCGTCGATCGTCACCAGCCGGTGTACACGGCACGTAAGCCGCACATTACGTTCACATGGCGGCGGTATCTGCGATCGGAGCCGGGCGGACGCGTGCCAGCCGACCTGGTCGACGATGGGCGGCCGCTCGCCTGGCGGCACGGTCGTCGGACCGTCCGGCGTGCTCTGGGCCTCCTACGCTGGTCTCATTGGTGATCATCGCCATTCAGGAAAATCGCGTCGACGTGTCGGTGGAGTGCTGTTATCGTTTGAATTCGAGATGACAGATTTTCCGACGCAAACATTGTCAGGCGACGCTGGCCAGGTATTCCCCGGCGAAGCTGCCGTGGAGTCCCGCGAGGGCCGGGCCGATATCGGCCAGGAGCCGGGGGCGACGTCGATTCTCGGTGTCGATGTCGGCGGGGTGCTCACCAGCCGGGCCGCCGATGACGCGGACACGTCCTTCTTCGGTTCCCAGCCCATGCTGACCCCGGCCGTCGAAGGCGCCTTCGACGTACTGACGCGGCTGGCGGCGGGGCCGTTCGCCGGCCGGATCCACGTGGTCTCCAAGTGTGGCGAGAGGATCGCCGCTCTCAGCCGTGCCTGGCTGGACCACCACGGCTTCTTCGAACGAACCGGGATCCCGGTCGAGAACCTGCACTTCGTCCGACGCCGCCCTGACAAGGCCCCGGTCTGCGCACGGCTCGGCATCACCCACTTCGTCGATGACCGTGTCGACGTCCTGGTCCACATGACGACCGTCGCGCACCGGTACCTGTTCCTCGGTGACACCCCCAACCGCGCCCCGACCGGACCAGTGCCGCCTTGGGTGATCCCGGTCACGTCCTGGCTCGACCTTGCTGACCGCCTGGCGACGAGCGCGGCCATCCGGCCCTCGGCCTGAGACCGACCCTTCCTTCCTTCCTTCCTTCCTTCCTCCCTCCCTCGCCGAGGCATACATGACCCGAGACCTCGACCGGTGCCAGCTCCATGATCCGGTGGGATTTTCGGTGTCATAGCGCCGAAAATCCCACCAGATCGAACAGGCAGCGGGCGGGCGTTCGCGGTATGACCGCGGCCGGAGCCGCGGCGAGTTCAACCGCGGCGAGCTCAACCGCGGCGAGGTCAATCGCGGTGAGTACTGTCGCTGGCCGCCGCCGGGTAGCTGTCGCTCGTCACGGGCTCGGCTGCTCAGGGGAGTGGCGGCAGGTCGCGGGCGAAGGCGGTGAGCCAGCCGGGTGGTGGGATCCGGTACGGGCGCAGGCCGGCCACGTCCCCGTCGTCGTTGAGCAGCGCCTGGCCTTCCCGCAGGCGGTTCGTCGCCAGCCCCGACAGGGCGTCGACGCGGTCGTACTGCTGGGGGCGCTGGCGGGTGAGGACGATGCCGAACTGGTTGAGGATGTCGCGGTGGACGCGGCGCAGGCCGTTGCCGTCGATGGTCGCGACGACGAACACCCCGACCTCGGGTCCTTCCCGCAGGACATAGTCGAGCGGCACGCCCAGCCCGGCGGCGGCCGCGCTGTAGGAGGGCGCCGCCCAGATGCCGCGGCAGCGGTGCAGGCCGTTGAGGAGCAGGAAGCGGCAGTCCTCGACCAGGTCGACGGTGTAGTCGTCGTTCGCGGTCCGCGTCTCGACGAGCTCCGCGAGCTCTGCGACGTGCTTCAGGGCGTCCGCGGCGCCGTAGCGGTGCAGCCCGGGCAGCAGCGTCGCGAGCTCGCCGTGGACCGCGGTGTATCGCTGGTCGACCGCGGTGAAGTCGACGACCGAGACCGCCGGCAGGCGGTCTGCGCCGCGGCCGACGCCCCGGGCGGCGAGTGACGCGCAGACGGCCGTCAGGACGCCCACGTTCGCGGCGTCGTCGCCGATAGCCAGCAGGGCGCGGTCGGCGCGGGCGGCGAAGTCGGTGTGGACGGGCGCCGAGAGCCCGAGCGGCTCGCCCAGCCACACGCGCAACGGCCTCGTCGGCCCCGGCTCGAGATCCAGCTCGGGTTCCAGCTCCGGTCCCGGCCGCGCGCCGGCGAGTCCGGCGGCTTCGACGAAGACGCCGCTGGTGATGTCGCCGGGCCGGTCGCCGTCGTAGACGAGCGGCTCCCGCGGGAAGTCCCGCGACCGGGCGAGCGCGCGGAACGTGTCGAGCAGGGCGGCGCGGCTGGCCGTCTCGACGTAGGCGACCTGGAACTTGGTGTCCCTGCCGCGCTGGCCGGAGCTCGCGTTGTAGATGGCCTCGCCGCGGGGCGCGAGCTCGGTGGCGGCCGGGTTGTTCTCGGCGAGGATGCGGCGGCTGACCTGGTCGTGGCAGCGCAGCGCGATGCGGATCTCCATGTTGCGCACGGCGTCGCTGCCCATGCTGACCGGGCTGCTCGGCGTCTGGGACGCGAGCAGGACGTGGATGCCGTAGGCACGGCCCATGCGCACCAGCGTCGCCAGATGGCCGGCCGCGTCCCGGCCGAGCTCGTCGTCGGCGTCGAACAGGACGTGGAACTCGTCGACGACCAGCAGCACCCGGGCCAGCGGCGGGTCGTCCGCTCCGCCTCCGGCGGCTCCGCCTCCGGCGGCTCCGCCTCTGCTGCCGCCGCCAGCGAGGCCGGCGGCCTCGGCCCGGGCGCGCCGGTAGCCGGCGAGGTCGGCCGCCTTGTACTTCTTGAACAGCTCGGCCCGTCTGTCGATCTCCGCGGTCAGCGTCCGCATCGTCTCCAGGCCGAACTCGCGCTGGCTGTGCATCGCGACGACCCGGGCGTGCGGCAGCCGCCGGCGCGCGTAGTCCTGGAACTCGACGCCCTGCTTCATGTCGATGAGGTAGAGCTCGAGCTCCGCGGGCGAGTAGAGGATGGCCGCGACGGTGATGAGGGTGTGCAGCAGGGTCGACTTCCCCGACCCGGTCATGCCGGCGACCATGGCGTGGTTGCGGGTGCCGTCGCCGAGGCGCATGACCATCAGATCGTCCAGGCCGTAGGTGCCGAGGGGGATCGCGAGGCTCTCGGTCGCGTCCGCCTGCCACCAGGTGGACGGGTCGCGCAGGTGGATTGGCCCCTCGACACCGGCGATGCCGCCCTGCTCAGGCCTGGTCGCCACCGGGAGCAGGTCGAACATCCGCTTCGGCGTGACGACGACCCGGTCCGCGTCCCGCGCCTGGTCGGCGACGCGGTCCACGATGGTCCGCAGGACGTCCGAGGTCTCCCAGCTCGACGCGGGCGGATGCTCCAGTTCGAACGCCCACTCGCCCACGGCCGCCGGGGTGAGGATCGCCGGGCCGGTCGTGACCCGCCCCTGCTCGTCCATGGCCAGGTGGTGGGGATAGTCAGGATGGTCCTCGGCGATCACCAGGATGGTGTAGACGCCGCACCGCGGGCCGTTGAGCATGACCTGGTCGAGGCGGGTGCGGCTGTCCGGGGTGGTGAAACCGCGTGGGAAGTCGAAGACGACGACGACGTGGTAGGGCTCGGGCCGGGCGGCGGGCCGCCGGTTGTACTCGACGAGCGAGGCGAGCCGGTGCGGTCCCAGCAGGTCACGGTCCACCCGGCCGATCCGGTCGACCAGCTCGGCGAGCTTGTTCTCGATGTCGTGCGGGCGCACGAGTGGCTCGTCCATCAGCCGCACGTCGTCGGAGTTGAGGCCGATGAGCGACCGCACCGCGCTGCCGAGCGCGATCGGGTCGATCACCGAGAGGCGTAACCGGCCCGCGGGAACCGAAGCCAGCATGCGTCCGACGATGCCCAGGACCGCGTCCGCGCGCCCGGGGGCGCCCCGGCCGGCCCGGACGACGACGTTGGACGTGCCGGGGAACGGGAACAGCGCGGGCACCGCGAGCGGCTCGTCCTCGCAGCCGCGCCGCGAGTACGTCCCGATCCGCAGCGCGTCGACCGGCTCGGAGACCGGGAGCCACATGCTCCAGTCGGCGTCGGCGGGCGGGATGGCCACGTCGAGCTCGGCGCGCAGCGCGTCGACGGTGCGCCGCAGCTGGGCGAGGTCGCGCCGCCAGCGGCGCCGGGCCTCCTCGACGGCCTCGTCGCGGCTTCGCGTGGCGGCCTGCACTCCCTCCTTCCACTGGCGCGCGGCGTCCGCGTCCGACCGCGCGATCAGGTCGTCGCACCGGCGGACCGCCGCGACGGCGACCGCGACCCAGCGCCGCTTCCTGCGCAGCACCGACCTCAGCCGGCGGACGGCCAGCGCGAGCTCGGCGAGGGCCGCGGCGGCGTTGAGCTCCGACGCCGGGGCGGGCTCCAGCCGTTCCGCCTCCTCCCACAGCGACCAGCGGGGGCCGAGCGCCTCGCGGGCGCGGCCCACCAGGTAGTCGACCTCGCGGGCACGCCAGTCGGCATTGCCGGTCCGCGCCCGGCCGCGCGCCTTGTCGAGCTCGGCGCGGCGGGCCGCCAGCGCAGCGTCGGCCTGCTCGATCGCCTGCTCGGTTCGCCGGATGGCGCGGTGGGCGTCGCCGCGTACCTGGTCCCACTGGCCGGCAAGGTCTCGCGCCGGGCTGTCCGGGGCCGGCTCACTCATGGGTCCCGCTCACAGGCCCCGCCCATCCCTTCGTGGCGTCTCGCGGTGTGGTTTGCCCGCTGGGCCGGTCTCCTCGTGACCCGCGTGCGACGGGCCGGAACAGGACCGATCTGGTCAAAGACCGCCGTCCTGGTCTGCGAGGACGCCGAGTATCCAGTTCGCGGCGCCCTGAATGTCGAAGGCCATGGTCACCACTTCGCGTAGCCCAGTGATCATCGGAGCCAGATGGCTTTCCTGGTAGCGCTGGCCGACGCTGTCGTTCCAGCTCGTCTCCAGAGCCGCCGTGCCGACGTCAAGACCGGCGAACAGGTCGCCGAGGAGGTCCGCGACACCGAGGAGGCCCGCGGCCTCGCTGGCGAGCGACCTCGGGCCGTGCTGCCCGGCGCCCCCGGTGATCTGGGCGATGAACGCGGGCTCGCGCAGGCTCCTCGCGCTGGCAGCTTGGCCCGGCACGTCGGCTAGGTACTCGTCCAGCAGGTCCAGGAGCTCCGCCAGCAGGAAGATCGCGTTCGCTGGGAGGTCGCCGAAACCGGTGGCGCACGTCGCCAGCGCCACCCCTCGGGTGACCTGTTCCCTAGCCTGGCCGCGCAGCGCGATCGCGTCCTCCCGGAGCCGGGTGGCGACGGTCCGTTCCGTTCTCGCCTGCTCCAGCTCCGCCTCGGCCTCCTCGACCTTGCGGGTGGCCGCGTCCAGCGCCTTGGACGCCTGGCGCTCGGCATGGAGCGCCGCGTCGACGTCCATGCCCCCAATACCGGCCGCACCTCCCATGCCTGCCGCACTGTCCGTGTCGTCCGTCGCGCCCAGGCGTGCCTGGGCGACTGCCGCCTGGGCCTCGCGCAGCGCGCGGGCGGCCCGCTCCTCGTCCTCGCGTCGGCGTTCCAGCGCCCGCTCCGCCGCCTGGACGGCGGCTTTGGCCTTCACAACATCCCGGTTCCTGGCCCGCACCTGCTCGTCGGTCTGCTCGTACAGGCCGGTCAGCCTGCCGCGCAGCGTCGTGACGGCGCGGTCGACGCCGACCGCCAGGGCAGCAAGCTGGTGCGCATGCGCGACCAGGACCGCCGGGACCACCGATACGAGCGCCACCCGCCACCCACTCCTGGTCGAGCCGTGATCTGGGCCGTGCAGTGAGCCAGGCCGTGCCGTGGCCCGGGTGCGCCGCAACCTGAGACGTGCGGTGACCCGAGACGTGCAGTGACCTGGCTGCCGTCAGCCGGCCTCGAGATATTCCGCGAGCTTCTGCGCCTTGTTCCGCAGCTTCGGCGGAATTTCGCTCATCTTGTCGGACAGCGGCTTGAAGCGGCCGGCCGACTCCTCCAACAGGTCAGCGATGTGCCGGCGTGCGTCGTCGTCCCACTCGAGGTCGTCAAAGCGCTTGCGCAGCTTTTCAAGCTCGGCCTGCGTGTTTTCGACGAAGGTCTCGACCTCACCGGCGAAATCCCGTATCTCAGTCGGGTCCGCGTGCACGCGTCCGGCCATGCTGCCTCGCTCTGAAGAAAGGATGTGGATCGTGCGTACGTCTGGAAGGGCTCCGCGGCCGTGTCCGGCGCCGGTGCGGGTCGTGCGCGCTGGTGCGCCAAGCCGAATCGAGTGGCCATCGGCAGGTTTCCTTCCAGGCCGCACGGGTTCATGGTCTGCCCTCCCGCGGGCCGGATCTCGGGCTCGTGCGTCCCAGTGGTCACGGTCGGCGGCAGTCACGAACAGCGTGGCACGCTGGCCGGCCGGGTGGCAGCGAGTTCTCCCATTTTGCGTGTTTCCTCAGCTGGCCCGCGGAGGTCAGCCAGGGCGGGGTGGGCCGTCCGTGTGGTCTCCGGTGCGGCCCGCCGGCCTGACCCGCACCCGCCCTGACGGACGCCGCCTGGTGCCCGCAGGCTCGCGGGTACATGCAAGCCGTGCTCCTGCTCGTCTGCCCTGTTCAAACCATGGGCCGCCGATCGTGGCTTCCGGAGCAGGCCTTCACACCGCCGGGCCGCTGGCTGGCCCGGGGCCTGGCTTGGGTGAGGGGAAGCTCGGCCTGGTCGCGGGCTTCCCCCGGCCGCCGAGGGCGGCCTCGACGCCGGCGAGGAGGCGGCCCGCGGTTTCGTCCTCCGGCAGGTCGAACAGGTCGACCGAGACCACGTGCTCCAGCAGCTCCGGGCGCTCGCAGTCCTCGACCCTGACCGGGATCAGCCTGCGCTTGAGGCCTTCCGGGTCCCGGCGCAGCGCGGCCTGCCACTCCGCCTTTCCCCACACCGAGTCGAGGTAGGCGTGGGAGAGCACGGGAATGGTCCGCTCGGCGCGCTGGATGCCCTGGGTCATCATGTTCATCCAGTTCGAGCCGGGCACGAAGTCCCACGCCTGGAGGTAGACCGAGTAGTCCGCCTCCTCCAGCTGCCAGGCGATCCACACCGCCCACCGTTCGTCAGCGTGCGTATAGGAGATGAAGAAGTCCCATTCGCGGCCTGGAGCCGCCGGCGGGTCGCCGGCTTTGCCAGATCGGCTGGCCTTGCCGGATCCGCCGGCCCGTCCGGCGGGTGCCGGGGTACTCGTCGACGCGGCGGCCCGTGGCAGCGGCCTGGTCCCCTCGCGAGAGGTCGTCGACTCGGCCGCCGGCCTTCCTCCACTACTCGGCTGCTGGCCTTGCAGGCCGGCCAGCCGGTCGTTACCGGGAACCATCCGCGACGCCTCCTCGAGAAGTTGTGCGAGCCAGCCCTCGGCCAGGGCATGCCGCCCGACGCCGAACACCGCGTCGGGCAACGGCTGGCTCTCGGCCGCATAGCCGGTGAGCGGTCGGTCGACCCGGTCGAGCAGCATCTCCAACCGCCCCCACGACGGAAACGCCGACACCAGCGCCTCACGAACCGCCCGCCGCCCCGCCCCATCCAGCCGCCGAAGCCACGCCTCATCGAACTCCGCCACTACCCGCCCCCTACCTCGCCGCCGATGTTCCCAACGTGCCTCTGGATTTGTCCGGAGGGCTCGCACATGTTTCGGGTCGTGGCCGCGACCAGTCGTTCGATCACGCGCGGGGTCGCTGGCATAGACCACCCTACAGTCGGCGCAACGGCCTACAGGTCCTGCGGCTCGGGCATTTGCGAATCTCGGCCTGGTTCGTATATTTCACCCTGCGGCGTCGGTACGATCGATGATCGCCAAGAGTGGTGTGTCATTTTCGCAGGGACTCTCTGCGCGCGACTGACTGGCAGGAATACGTCCCTTACGGCGCCTGGTGTCGTGCTCGGTCGATCTCCCTGGTCAGGGACCGGGCCGCCCGGCGCTTACCCAAACCGTTCAGCGCGAACACGAGGTTGTTCGCGGTAGCGAGTGTGTCGGTGTGGTCGGGGCCGAGGACGCGTCGTTGTTGTTCGAGGGTGTCTTCGGCCAGTTCCCGCGCTGCCTGATGGTCACCTAGGCCGTTCAGCTCGACGGCGAGGTTGTGTGCGGTGACGAGAGTGCGGCGGCGGTTTTGGCCCGCGGTGCGACGTTCGTAAGCGAGCCTCGCCTCAAGTGTCCATCGTTCTTTCAGCGTGTCCGAGATGATGGGAGAGGCTGCCTGGTCGGGCGGGAAGGCGGGCTCGCCGGCCGGTGAATTTAGGCGCGCCGGGAAACTCGGGGCCATGTTGGATTTCGCGCGGCCGATGAGTGCATGGCCCATCTGGCTCCGGAGGTGGCTGCTTGCCTGCTCGGGGCTCTGGTCGAACAGGTCTATCGAGACGATGGTGCGGAGGACTCCGGGCCGTGCGCAGTTCTCGATCCGGATCGGTAGAAGCTTGCGGGTGAAGCCGTGGGGGTCCCTGCTGTACGCGGCGTGCCACTCTTCCTGGCCGAAGACGGAGTCGAGGTAGGCGTTGGACGGGACAGCGACGGTGCGCTGGGCGTTTTCCATGCCTTGCTGCATGCGGATCCGCAGGTGCGACCCAGGCATGAGATCCCATGCCTGGATCAGCACCCGGTAGCCTGCGTCCTCCAACTGCCAGGCGATCCACTCGGCCCATGCCTGGTCTATCGCGGCATACGAGATGAAGAAATTCCAGCCCTCCGATCCGCTTCCTGCGGCGTCCCGGTCATCGTCGTCGGACTGGTGGTCGATCACCTGGGCAGGTCCGACGTTTACCGTCGGGTCGTCGTCGGAGGTCGGCACGTCAATCGGCGACCGCGACGACATCGGCACGCCACACACGTCGCAATAGAGCACCGTGCTGCGGTTGGAATGTCCGTTCGGGCACTGGCTGTCCGCCGAAGCGTCTATCGGGTCATCGAGCTCGAATTCGACCTCTAGAGAGGAATCGGGCGGTGCACTGCGGTCAGCCAACTGGCGGCGAATGGCGACGAACCACGCCCTGGTAGGTGCGTCTTCGGCGCCGGCGGTGGTGGCCGATTCGGCGGTGGCGCGAGGTTCTCGAGGACCATGACGAAAGGCGTGGCCGAAGTCCGCTGCGGGGTGAGGAAGAGGCGGCCAGTGGCCAGAGGCCGGATCCGGGCCAGTACCGCGTCGATCCTGTTCCCGAACGGCTCGAGTAGGTCGTCGAGCAGCAGGCGGTCGGCGCTGGCGGCGACCGTGTTGTGGAAGTAGTAGACGTCGAGCCGGTCAAGCCGTCCGGCATGGCGGATCGCGGCGCACACGTGCTGGACGTAGTCCCCAAAGGGACGCACGGAGCCGGCGACATCTACGAGCAGTGATGGCGGCGGGGAGTTGCCATCCGCCGCCGCCGAACACTCGCTGCCAGCGGACGGACCGCGCCGCGACGCGGAGACGTTCTCCCGCTACCTCACCCGGATTGCTGTTCGAGAACGCCGACGAAGGCCGAGGCGACGAGGGCGACCGCGGGGTCGTCGTCGTGGGCCAGTTCGCGCAGGACCTCCCGCACGACGGTCCCCGGCAGTTCGACCAGCGCCTGGGCGAGGCGTATCCGCACCGCGGAGTCCTCGGCGTGCGCGGCGAGCTCGTCGACGAGCGCGGTGATGATCCGGTCCGCGCACCCGGGATCCTGGGACAGCGTGCCCAGGACCTCCGCCGCGTCGACGTCGTAGCAGCCGTCGACGACCATGTCGACGAGCGTCGGCACGGCCGCGGTCACACCGCGCCTGCCCACCACCAGGGCGGCGTGCCTGCGCACCGTCGCGTCCGGGTCGCCGAGCGCGCCCGCGAGCACCGCGATCACGCCCGGCACCTCGGACATCTCGGCGATCGCCATCACCGCGCGCCGCCGGACGTCGACGTCCGGCGAGTGCGCGCCGGCGGCCAGCGTAGCCACGCCGTCGTCGCCCGATCGGGCGAGCGCCCAGCGCAGCGCACCCGCGACGTTCGGGTCGGACTCGGCCAGGACCGCCCCGGCCAGCAGCTCGGCGGGAACCGACGCGCCCTCCGGCCGGGTCAGGACGGCCTGCTGCCTGCGCGCGGCGCTGTTCGAGTTGAGCCCCTGCATGAGGTCGATGATGCGCAGGACGCCCTGCCAGCCGGTGGGCGCCGACGCGTCGATCGCGCGGAGCCTCTTCAGTAGCTCCAGTTCCCGCTCCAGGCGGTCCTCCGCCCACCGGATGAGGTCGCCGACCAGGGCGGACGGTGTGAAGGCCGGGTCCTCCAGCGCGCGCCCGATCTGTTTGAGCGAGAGCCCGAGGGACCGCAGGCTCTCCACCTGGAAGATCCTTCGAATGTCCTCGGGGGAGTACTCGCGGTACCCGCCCACGGTGCGACCGCTCGGTCGCACCAGCCCGAGGGCGTCGTAGTGCCGAAGCATGCGGGTGCTCACGCCCGAGTGACGGGCCACGTCGCCGATCAGCAATCCGCGGTCTCCGTAGACGTCTCCGTAGCCGTCGCTGCATTCGCCGACGCGGCAGCGGCAACAGCAGCGGCAGCGGCCCGTTCCGGGCCGAGCGCGACGACTCGCTTCGCCTCGTCGATCGCCGCGTGGAAACCGGCGTCCGGGTTGTGCAGGAGGAACTCGGTGGCGCGGGCGTGCGCGGCGACGGCCGGGTCAGGGTTCGCCGCGGCCTTCTCGAGGGCGGGCTCGATCACGTCGCCGAGGTCGACGAGGGCCCGGCTCAGGCTCAGCTGCACCTCGCGGTCGCCGCGACCCAGCTGCCTGACCAGCTCGTCGACCAGGTCCTGCTTCTCGTCCTCGGGAACGAGGGCGACCGCTGTGCGCCACGCGGTCCGTGCGACCTCGTCGTCGGCGTCGCGCAGCATGTCGCGCGTGATCCAGGCCCACGCACTCCTGTCGCCGATCTTGGTGAGCGTGTGCAGCGCCTGGCTGCGCGCTCCAGGATGCTCGGAGTCGAGTTCCTGGCGGATCCGCGGCAGGGTGATCTCCGGCGAGAGGCGGGTCAACGCCCAGGACAGCATGTCTCGCACGAAGAAGTCCGGCTCGACCGCGCACCGCTCGACAAGCGTGTCCAGGAGGCCGGGGTCGGGGTTCGAGCCGGCTGCCAGGGCTGCCTGGAGCCGGATCGACGCGTTCTCGGCGCCCAGGGCGTTGACCATTCGGGCGCGTTGCGGGGTCCCGTCTGTCGTGTTGATCGGGATCACCTCCTACACCCAATGGACACCTTGACATCGTGTCAAGGTCAAGCCAACGACCGGCGAATCTGGAGATCATCTCGTCCACGAGGCAGGCTGACGGACCGACCCGGTCACGTAGGGCTATGAGGACCAGGCAGCCCGACCGCCGACCGCCGCCCGCCGACGCCGGTCGCGGCGTGGCCGCGAAGAAGGATCAAGAGGCCGAGCTGCCTGGCGCGACGCACCTGGGACTCTCCTCGTCTTCGAGGGGGCATGGCCGGATCGCCTTCCAGAAAGGACGAAGACGTCGATGAATGCAACCGTCGCAGTTGTGGGTCCGGGGGCGATCGGCACCACCGTCGCGGCGGCGCTGCACGAGGCCGGCCGCACCCCGATGCTGTGTGGCCGCACGGCTCGCGAGCGCCTGGAGCTGCGGGATGCCGAAGGTCTCGTCGTCGTGCCGGGCCCCGTGCGGATTGATCCAGCGCAGACCGAAGATGCGGTCGACCTTGTCTTCCTCGCCGTCAAGTCGACGCAGGTCGACGCGGCGGCGCCGTGGTTGGCGGCCCTGTGCCATGCGGACACCGTTGTCTGCGTTCTGCAGAACGGCGTCGAGCAGGAGTCGACAGTCGCGCCCCACGTCCCCGACTGCCCGGTGCTGCCCGCCGTCGTGTGGTTCCCGGCCCAGGCCCAGCCCGGCGGCTCGGTGTGGCTGCGCGACAAAGCCCGCCTGACCGTACCGGATATACCGGCGGCCCGCGTGGTGCTCGCGGCACTGGGCGGCACTCGGTGCTCGGTCGACCTGGCCGTGGACTTCACGTCCGTGGCGTGGCACAAGCTGCTGCAGAACGCGGTCGCCGGGCTCATGGCCCTCAGTGGCCGCCGGTCCGGCATGTTCGGCCGTGCCGACATCGCCCAGTTGTCCCTGGACTACCTGCGGGAGTGTCTTGAGGTCGCCCGAGCCGAAGGCGCGGTCCTGGGCGACGAGGTGCCGCAAGAGATCCTCGACAGTTTCCAGGCCAACCCGGCTGACCTGGGAACCTCCATCCTCGCCGACCGTGTGGCCAACCGGCCGCTCGAATGGAGAACCCGCAACGGTGTCATCGCGCGGCGCGGCCAGGCCCATGGCATACCGACGCCCGTCAGCAATGTCGTGGTGCCACTGTTGGCGTCCGCGAGCGACGGACCCGGCTGATTCACGACACCGAAACCGGAGGACGCGACTTACCCGTGATCCTCGTCGGCGGTCACCATCGCCGCGCCGGACCGTGAACCCCGACCCGGCTGCAGGACCGCCGCCACCCCGCCGATCCCGTTGCTCGTCGCGGCCATGGGGCCCCAGGCGCTGCGCGCCGCGGGCGAACTGGCCGACGGAACGCTGCCCTACCTGGCAGGGCCGCGCACGCTCGCCGAGTCGATCGTCCCCACCATCGTCGAGGCGGCCCGCGCCGCAGGTCGTCCAGACCCCACCATCGCGGTCGGCGTCCCGGCCGTCGTCACCGCCGAGATAGCGGACGCCCGCGCCCAGGCGGAGCGAGCCCTGGCCGGGCGGCGTCGGCCGCCGGCCGACGCGGTGCGCCGGCCGTCGCCGAGGACAGGGTTGACGGGATAGTCGCGGGCGGCCTCGGCGAGGATCGCGGAGCGCAGACCAGGGTGGATCCCGTCGTTGATGAGCGCCGAGACTGCGGTCCAGAACTCTTCGGTGTTCTGAACCCGGGTCGGGTGGCGGGCGGGGCTGAGACCGGCGGTCTCGAGAAGCAGCCGGGCGGCGTCTGGGGTGTAAAGGTTTGCGAGCTCGCGAATCTCTTGTGGTGTCAGGCTGTCCACCGTATGTGCCGCCCCCTGTGCTGCCATGGGTCACGACAGTGCCGCGACAGTGCAGTTGATCCAGACCCGCATCATCCACTCGGTCGCGCGGCCCTGTGCGCGGTGCTGTTGCCGCGTGGTGCTGTCGCTGCACGGTGCTGTCGCAACGACCTGATTCGCATCGAAAGGAACCGTCATGACCCGCAAGGTCGCTCTGGTCACCGGCGCCTCCTCAGGCATCGGCGAGACCACCGCCCGTCGCCTTCACGAGGCCGGATTCGTCGTCTACGGCGCCGCGCGGCGCGTCGACCGGATGGCGGAGCTCGCCGCCTCGGGCGTCAGCGCGATCGCCCTCGACGTCACCGACGAGGTGTCAGCCCAGAAGGTCGTCGCCGACATCCTTGCGGCCGAGGGCCGCATCGACGTCCTCGTCAACAACGCCGGGTACGGCTCGTACGGCGCGGTCGAGGACGTTCCGACGTCGGAGGCCCGGGCACAGTTCGACGTGAACCTCTTCGGGCTCGCGACCCTGACCCGGATGGTGCTGCCGGCCATGCGCGCCCAGGGCAGCGGCACCATCATCAACATCAGCTCGATGGGCGGGCGGCTCGCCCTGCCGCTGGGTGCCTGGTACCACGCCAGCAAGTTCGCCGTCGAAGGCCTCAGCGACACCATGCGCCTGGAGCTGAAACGGTTCGGCATCAACGTCGTCCTCATCGAGCCCGGCCTGATCCGAACGGAGTGGGGCGCCATCGCCGCCGACAAGCTCCGCGCCACCTCTGGGCAGGGACCGTACGCGCCGCAGGCCGAGGCCGTCGCCAGATCGTTGGAACGGGGCTCGCAGCCCGAGGCGCGGAAGACCTCACCGCCGACGGTCATCGCCGACGCCGTGGCCAAGGCCGCCACCGTGCGCCGCCCCCGCACCCGGTACGCCGTCGGCTTCGGCGCCCGGCCACTCATCCTGCTGCGCAGAATCCTGCCGGACCGGGTCTTCGACGCCTTCGTCAAGCGCATGTCAGGCGTACCAGCCTGACGATGGCGGCCCGTTCTATTGCTCACAGTGACATTCCGGGTGGTCGAATTTGCGCCAGTTCTTGAGGACCGCGAATCCTCGTTCGCCTTGTGAGCGGGTGGTGGCGTGGGTCCGGTTGGCCTCCTTGTCGCGGTCGACTCGGGCAGGTCGACGACACCGGGGTAAGTTAGCAACAAAAGTCCTCGGTCAAGGGCACAGTGGAGTAGGCACCCTGTGATCTACCGGGGTCAGCCGGGAACAGCCTGCCGCGAGGGGCTGTTGCCGTGAGCATGACCATCGCGGGATCGGTCGGCATCGCTGGCCTGGGACTGGACGCAACGGCGGAGCCCGCTGCGGAGATCGACGCCGCGGCCCGGCTGTGGGAACTCGGATATCAGACACTCTGGCTGGCCGGCGGCCAAGGCAACAACCTCGAGCAGATCAGCAGGATCGTCCGTGGCACCGAGGGCCTGCGGGTCGCCAGCGGAATCCTCGCGGTCCTGCGGGTACCGGCCTCCGAGGTCGCCCAGACCTTCGCCTCGTTGGAGGCCGAACATCCCGGCCGGTTCGTCGTCGGGCTCGGCGGGGCGCACGGGCCGCAGCCACTGCCCACCCTGGGTGCCTATCTGGACACGCTGGACACCACGCCACCGGTGGTGCCCGCCTCGGCACGCATCCTCGCGGCACTCGGCCCGCGGATGCTCAGCCTGGCGGCCGACCGCGCGAGCGGCGCCTATCCCTACCTGGTCACCACCGACTATGTAGCCGACGCACGCAAGCAGCTCGGCGACGGGCCGACGCTGGCGGTGCTGGTGCCGGTCATCCCGCTGGCCGAGCCCGCCGCGGCGAGAGAACTCGCACGGGCGTCGACAGCCTTCTACACGAACCTCCCCGGCTACCGCCGCAACTTCCTGCGGATGGGTTTCAGCGAGGCCGACATCACCGATCGCAGTGACACGTTCGTCGATGGCGTCACGGTCTGGGGTGGCCTGGAGTCCATCGTGGCGCGGGTCGCCGAGTACCACGCGGCAGGCGCCGACCAGGTGGTGCTCGGCCTGCGCCTGCCGGCGGGCGCAGGCCCGGGCGAGGAGGCCGCCTGGCAGGCACGCCTCGCGGAGGCACTGCTGCCCTGAGCACAGAGGAGGACGGAGCTAGGGAGAGGCGCTGAACCCGGCGTAGGTCGAGCGTCCGTCCCAGATACGCGCCAGCACCGCTCAGAGATGGGTCAGCCACTCGGCGAGTACGGCCGTCCGGCGGTGCTCGATGTCCCCGGCGGCGGCGGGTCCAGACCAGGCGGGTCGGCACCAGTCCAGGGCGGGACTGGTGAACAGAACGACCGGTCCGGTCGCGGCAGCGGGGCACCAGCCCCCGCTGCCGCTCCGCCTGGTCGGGTCTGTTCTTAGCGGTTGGCCGTGGCGATCTGCTTGTTGAGCTTGATGGGTGGTGTGTTGATGTCGAACGGTGGCTTGGGTACCCAGCTTCCGACTACGCCGGGCTCGAAGATCAGGCAGTGGGTGGAGCCGCCGTACTGGAAGTAGCCGATCTCGTCGCCCTTGGTGACGTGCTGTCCGGCGCTGACCTCGACGATGCAGGAGGAGATCTCGGCCATGCCGACGAAGACGCAGGCGACGGTTCCCATGTTCTTGTCGTCGCAGGCGATCAAGATCACGGCGCGGGTGGCGACCTGGCTGATGTAGCCCTGGGAGTCGTTGGGGCCGCCGGGGTCGAGTCCTTCGGCTTCGAGGTCGGAGTAGTAGGTGCCGTCCAGCGTGTAGGTGGTGACGATGGTGCCGCTGACGGGTGCGTGCCAGCGGTGGTAGTTGTAGGCGCTGAGGAATGCCTGGTAGACGTCGCCGCCGACGAACTGGTCGGCGAGCGTCCGGTGTTCGCTCGTGAAGATGTCCAGGAGGGAGTAGGGCTGGGCCTTCATCCAGAAGCGGTCCGTGAGCTGCACGTTGTTCTGGATGTTGTAGGGGGTGGCCTCGCAGGCGCTGACGATGACCGTGTTGTCGGTCGGCCCGTCGACGGGCCGGGCGCCGGTCTTGAACTTGCGGGTGAAGAAGTCGTTCCACGACGTGAAACCCCAGTACCGCTTGGTGGGGTCGTAGACGAAGTCTGACATGGCGATGTGTTTGAGGGCGTCGCTGGAGAACCATCCCCCAGGGCCGTCGTTGAGGTAGTTCCGCGAGTCGGCTCCGCTCAGGAATTTGCACCAGTACTGGAGCACGGCCTTGAGCTTCGCGTTCAGCTCCGGCGAGCGGAACAGCGGAAAACCGGCGGGCATGCACATGGGCCAGTCGAGCAGCGCGTTGAGGGGACAGCCGACCAGTTCCGTCGTGTCGAACGGCGGGGCGTAGGTCATGAGTTCGTCCATCAGGACCATCAGTTCGTCGATGGTGCGGTAGCCGAGGTCGTGGCCGGCCGCGATCGCCTGCTCGATCGCCTGGGTGAAGTACATGCGCAGAATGGGATCGGCGTTCACGAGGGTCGCGAGGTCCTGCACGGGGGGCGTGAGCTGTACGCCCGGTGCCCTTTTCGTGGCCTTCTCGGCCAGGTTGTGCCGGAAAGCGACGAGCGCTTCTTCGCGGGCGGGCAGCCATCGCCCACGCCGGCTGGCTCGGACCGCGATGGTCCCGACATCGTTGTTCATGCGATGAGTCCCTCACTTCCCGATGGAAAGGGAGATTACTTATACGTTCGGCGACCTGTGTGCCCTCTGTTCCACGTGTCAGGGTGGGCGACGGCCGCGGTTTTCTCGATCGTCCGCGACCTCGTCGCGCGGCGCTTGAGGCTAACACGGGAAGGCTTGGTGTGGATTCCGGGAAGCCGCCTCCCGAACAGGTATGAATTCGGTCGGCGCACTCCTGGCTGCATGGCTGTGTCAGGTCTTTCGCCTCGCGCCGGTCCGCCGGGCCAGAGCGACGCGGTTCAGCTTCGCGCCGGTCAGCCGGGCGCTGATCAGGTGGGTCGGAACGGCACGGGAGCCACGGGTCGTCTGCCTGGCCGGACCCAGGCCGTCAGGCTGTGGCGGTCTGGCTGGCAGGGGTGGCGCTGTCCGGGCAGTGCTCGGCGGAACGGTGACGAAGGTTCATGTGCCGCGCGCCGCTGGCTCGTCGCCGCTTGATGTCTTGGTCTGGCGCGTCGCTGGTTATGGTCGTCGACGATGGCGCTGCCGGGATGGGGGGCGGATCGTGGTTGTGGCGGTGGTGTTCGACGTCGGGGAGACGCTGCTCGACGACACCCGGGAGTACGGGGCGTGGGCGGACTGGCTCGGGGTCCCGCGGCACACTTTCTCGGCGGTGCTGGGCGCGGTCACCGCGGCCGGCCGGAACAACGCGGAGGCCTTCGAGTACTTCCGGCCCGGATTCGACCTCGTCGCCGAACGGCAGCGGCGCGAGGAGGCCGGGGCCGGTGAGTCGGTCGAGGACGTCGACCTGTATCCCGACGTCCGCCCGGCGCTCGCCGAGCTGCGGGCGCGCGGGCTGTGGGTCGGTATCGCTGGCAACCAGACCGCCAAGGTCGCGCGGCTGCTGCGCGGGCTCGACCTCCCAGCCGATGCAATCGCGACGTCAGGCGAATGGGGCGCGACCAAACCCGATCAGGCGTTTTTCGACCGCGTCGCCCGGTTCGCCCCCGCAGCCCGGTCCGAGATCGTCTACGTCGGTGACCAGCGGGACAAGGACATCCTTCCGGCCCGCGAGGCCGGGATGCGGACCGTACACATCCGCCGCGGCCCGGCCGGCTACCTGTGGGCCGACGACCCGACGGTCCTCGACGCCGCCGACTGGCGCGTCAATTCCCTGACCGAGCTACCCGCTCTTCTTCGGCCGCCGGTTTGAGACGACCGACGGGGCCGGCGCTGTCTTGCTCAGGGCGGATGCCTATGTGGGGCTCAAGCCCGACAGGGATGAGGATATCGGGCGCAGGGCTGTACCATCCGGTCTTCTTTCGCGAGACTGGACTCGAGCAAATCTACAACAGTACATTTCGAGGGAGGCTCTACGATATTCTTCGAAATGGACGGATTAATGACATCCTGCCTGATTTTCCGCCTCGGGAAAGTCGGGTTGGAGATGGTGGTGTGGTAGTCCCTCCGCCCGGTTGGGCGGAATCCCGCTGGACCGATGAAGACCGACTGCGCCGTCCGCAGTCCAGAAAGGTACGCGCCCGGCGATGCGGAGTCCCGGCCGTTGTCCCCCGTCAGGCTGCGTCGGCGATGATGGTGACGTAGGTAGGGATGCCGCGTTCGGTTAGGGCGAGCGCGGCGGGGAGTGGGACTGGGCGGTGCAGCTGGCGGTATCGGCCGACGACGCCGACCAGCGAGGCGGTCCAGCGTTGGCCGGGGCCGGGCTCGCTGACCTGGAGAAGGACGCCCTGTACCCGCCGGGTGCCTGCCGTGCAGCTGAGCGCCTGCTCCGAGTCGGGCCGGTCGGGCAGTGGCAGGCCCCATTCGTCACCGTCGGGGAGCCGTACCCAGACAGTGGTGTGGTCGGTGCCTACCGCCAGCCCGACCACGCGGCCGAGCCAGCGCGGGCCGCCGGCCTCCTGCGGGGACGCCGTCAGCGGTGGCTCATCGGAGCCTCCGCCTGGGCCGTCACGGCCGCCTGGGCCGCCGGGGTCGGCAGAGTGGGGCCGCGGTGATCGCATCGCCGTTCCTCAGCTGCCCGCGTCGTCCGGGGCGCCCGGGTCGTTCGGGTCGTTCGGGTCGTTCGCGCCGGCGGCGTCATCGGCCCTTGTCGACGCTGCCCGAAGACGGGTGGCGAACGTGGCAGCCAGTTGTGGGACGGTCCGGGCCGGCGGGGTGAACAGCACGAGCACGTCGTGGCCGCCGTCCGCGTCGACGTAGCGCAGGAGCGCGCCGGCGGGGCTGAGCTCGGCCACGCTTGCCGCCACGAGGCCGGTCGCCGGCACGCCTGCCGTGGCGGCGGCGAGCCGCCGTACCCGATCCGGGTGGTGGAGGTTGACATACCGGACCATGCGGGGGAGATGGGCTGCGAGATAGTCCGGCGGCGTCAGGGCGTAGGTCTCGACGGGAATGCGCTGCTCGGCGTCGCGGTCCGCCGGGTGCTGGAAGGGGCAGCCGGCGTAGATCTGTTCCACGAGAAGCCGGGCTGGCTGTTGGTCGGCGCGCAGGGCGGCGGGGGAGGCCGACAGCGGGTTGCGCTGTCGGTCCGGCCTGACCGATGTCGCCTCCTGGTTGCCGCCGAGGCGAAGCCGCCCGACCAGCCGCAGCCGGACGCCTTTCGCCGAAGCGGGCTCGAGGGCCAGGCTGACCAGCCGGCCTGCCTCAGCGGCCCGCGCGGTGGGGCCGTGCCGCGGGATGACCAGTACCGGCTCGCCGTCCTCGTCGTGTAGCGGGACCTGCACCGACAGGCGCTGCTGCCGCATGCCCGCCAGGGCGAGCGACAGCACGCCGTGGTCCGCGCCGGCCAGGGTCGTCCGCGCCTGGCGAGCTAGCCCGACCCCGTCGAGCAGGACGTCGCTGACCGTCAGGTCGGCGGACGGCGACCTCGACGCCTCGGGAGGACCGGCATGCATCCCGCAACCCACCTCCACCCTGGAAGTTAGGTTAGCCTAACTTGCTTGACGCCGGTCAGTCAACGCGGCCGGGCCTGGACGCACCGTCCGGGGTCATCCGTGGGCTGACGGCGTGCCGCTTCGTAGCTCATGCTCATTGCGTTGCCATTATCTGACCACCGCTCGCCTGTCGTCATCGCAGGTGCGGACCGCGGGCAGAGAAGTCGAAATTCTGGGGTCGCGGGGGACAAGTCCTGAATATGGTTCGCTTTTCGGCGGCCGGGGTATCCACGTCGGGCAGTCCAGCCGGTACTTCCTCGACGAACAGGCGCGACGCGCCGGAGGGAGCGGATATGGCGTACCGAAAGATTCGGAAATGTCCGATGCTGATCGCCGCCGCATTGCTGGGGTCCGTCGTCGCGGCGGCTCCGGCCCAGGCGGCGGTTTCCCAGAGCCATGTCATCGGCGCAGCCGCCCATTGTTTCTGGAGTCACGAGAGTGGCCACTGGGACTGGGTGAACGGGCGCCGCGTCTGGGTCCCGGCGCGGTCTGTCTGGGTCTGCCGATGACGCCTGCGGTTCGCGGGCCGGGCTGTCGTGCGTCGACGGCCATGAGGAGTAGATAGGACTACCGCCGAGGACCGAGGATCTTGAACCCTCGGCGGCAACGGCGCCCCGACTGTCCGCCGGTGGCCGCCAGCCTCGCTGCTGGTGGCCGTCGGCGGACTCGCCCGAGCCGTGCCCTGGCCAGGGCTAGGCCAGGGCTAGGACAGGGCGTGGTCGCGGCCGGCGCGGAAGAAGTCGACGGCGTCGGTGACGGACTGGATCTCGTCCCAGGTGCGGTAGGCGCCGAACGAGACGTTCCAGAAGCCGTTAGCGGCCGGCGGTGGTGGCAGCGGCGGCCCAACGTAGAGATACGGCACGGGGACGTACTCGTCACCGGGGCTGGCGCCGTAGTTCACGCCGGCCGCGCGGATGGCGACGTCCAGGTGCTCCGGCCAGAGCGTGCTGCCGGACGGGTCGTCGGCGGCGATCTCCCGCCGCCATGCCTGCAACGCCTCGTCGCCCAGTGCGTACCAGTCGGCCAGCCGCTGGGCCGTGTCCGAGTCGATGGCCAGCGGGGCGTCCGGCTCGCACGGCGTGCTCAGGGAGTACACCTCGGCAGGTCCGCCCGGAGCGATCCCCGCATGCTCCGCGGCGTCCCGCAGCGTCCTGAGCGGGGCGCGCACCACCTGGACCTCGTCATCCACGCCGGTGCGGACCACCAGGTCGTCGCCGTCGACCGCGACCTCGCGTGCCGGGTCGCCGAACGGCGCGGTGGTGAAGCCGCCGGGGCTCACGGCCAGCCCGATCCGCCCGGTGGCCTGGTAGCGCGCCGCCGCGAGGACGTGCTCGGCGACGGCGTGCAGCGCGGCGCGGGTCGTCGCCAACAGGTCGACATCAGTGTTCGGCTGGGTCATGACTCTCCTGTCACCGCCACGGCTGGAACGTTACGTCGGTACGCCTGGCCGGGTAGAAGCGCGGACCCGAGGCAGGAGTGGCCGTCCGGATCATTCCACCCCGCGGCGAACCCCAACCTGACAGCGGGCGGCAGCACGCCGCTGGGCGCACCGGGCCGGTCTGCTGATCAGGCTCCAACACGACGATGCCGAAGTCGGCCTCGGCTCGGCCGACGCCCGTGGGTCAGGGACGGCCGGCGCCTGGCGCGGGGGCGGGGAAGGCCACGGCGCGGCCAGTGGGCGCCGTAGCCTCTGGCCCGCCCCAGTTCTGGCCGACGACGAACAGCCGTGGGTCGGGCCCGCGGCTCAGCGCGCAGGCGAACGCGCCCCGGTCCAGGTCGACCGTGGCCAGGACCTCGCCGCCCTCTCGCACCCGGACGCAGTGCCGGTTGCCGACGTCGGCGTACCAGAGCGCCCCGTCGGCATCGAGGCAGATGCCGTCCGGATGGTCGCCGGGCGTCTCGGCCCACACCCGCCGGCCGCCAAGGCCACCAGGGCCACCAGGGCCATCGGGGCCATCGTCCGGGCCGACGATGTCGTAGGCGGTGAGCCGGTTGCGGTACGACTCTGCGACGACGAGCGTCGCGCCGTCGGCGCTGATGGCCATGCCGTTCGGGAAGGCGAGGTCGTCGGCGACCTGGTGGACGTCGCCGCCCGGCGTGACGAGCACGACCAGGCCCGGCGCTACCTCGCCGCCGGGGAAGCCGCCGCCGGGGAAGTCGAAGCCGATGGTGTTGACGTAGGCATTGCCCCGCTCGTCGACCACGATGTCGTTCCACGGCTTGTCCGAGACCACGGACAGGTCGGCGTGCTCGACCAGCGATCCGTCGGGTTCGCGGCGCAGTAGCCGTTGCTGCGCCGAATCCACGATGAGCAGCCGTCCGTCGGGCAGGAAGTCGATGCACATCGGGAACGACGGCACCGTCGCCACGACCTCGTGGCCGCCGTCGGCACCGAGCCTGATGACCTGGTTGGCTCCCCAGTCGGAGAACCACAGCCGTCCGTCGTGCCAGCGCGGCGACTCGCCGAACACGACGCCTTCCATCAGAACCTCGGGTGCGTCCACTGCATCCCCTCCCCAACTTGGTATTGAGGGAGACCGAGTCTGTCACCGGAACTCATCGCGGGCTCGGCGGGAGCATCTGTGCCGCGTCGCACGATGCCGCGTCGCACGACGTGCCTCGCTGGACCACCCGCGGGAGGCGGAACGCACTATGGATTCTTGGTCCGAGCGACGCCCGAGTGGTGTGATGGGCCGGTGAGCCCGGTTCTCGACCCCGACCTGCGCACGTCGATGTTCTTCACCGAGGTCGTCGAGCACACGCCGCAGTTCCTCGCGCAGGTCGCCCGCGTCGCCGCCACCTGCGCCGACTGGGACGGCACCGACCCCGTCCGCCTCCTCACCCGCGACGGCTACCGCACCCCTTGACGACGGCCGGCCCACCCCGCGTTCCCAACGCGGTCTTGGCCGGGCTGAGATATGCCGAAGCCCGGGTCACCCGCGCGCCGTCTTCGTGACGGAGGCTGTCGTGCGGGGCCTGACCACACCAGAAGCCGGTTGTGTGGAAATCGGTAGGCGGAATCGTCATAAATGATCTTGCTTGGGAGTGTATGCCCCAGCGGCCGTGACGGGCCGGCGACACGACGCCAGAAGTAGGGTGGCCATCAAACCTTCCTGACGTCGGTGTGAGAATGTACTTCCGCACATCGAGGTGCGGTCGGCTAGCCTACGGAGGGTAGCGTCCTGTGAGTGGTCTGTCGCCCGACGAGGTCGAGGTCTTTGCCGAAACCTTTTCGGAGGCGAATGCGGCGCAGCAGGTCCTGAAGTCGGCGGGCCTGCCGGTGAGCCGGCACCCTGCTTGGGGGACGAACGACGCGCTGGGATTCTGGGCGCAGGTCTCCGGAATGCTGGAGAAAGGCGCGCTGACTGCTGGAAGAGCGGCTTTGATGAAATCCGCTCTTCGATTGTTCCCGGACAATCAGGTCTTCAAGGCCGGCGCCGCCGGTACTGGCGTCCTCCTCGAGGAGAAGGCGGCGCGACGAAGCGAGCCACTGGCTATTCCCACGCAGGGCGCCGGGCCTGACCGAGACCTCGGCGGGACCGGCGCCCGACCGTCGGCGGCGGTCCGGCTCGAGCCGCTGGCCAATCCACTCGACCAGTGGATGCCGCTCATCCGGCGATTCCTCGACCGTCTGTTCCGGTCGGAGCGGGCCCCCGAGCTCAAGGCCGGGCGGGACCCCTCGTCTCTCCTGGACTTCCTGCGAGGCGGCTTGGAGGCCACGGGCGCCCTCGAGATCGACCTCGACGGCTCCAGCGTGCGCGTCGTCGCCTCGTCGGGAGACCTCGACGAGGCGGCCATCAGCGACCGTCTGCGGGAGGCGGCACCTCGGTTCGTGTACGACAGGTCTGTTCTCGGTTACCTGGGCGCCCGCGACGAGAAGGTGAGCCTGCTCTTCATACCGCTGGCCACCATCGGAGATCCAGCGGGACACCTCCTGGTCTTCGTCGATCCGGCTTCCGCATTCCTCGAGCTCGGCGAGCCACTGGTCACGGTCCTCACCACGTTGTGGCGGATACTCCCCACGAGAACCGTCGTCGAGGCTGAGGTGGCCGTCCTCACGGCGCTCCGCGATGAGTTCGGACGGCTGCCGCTCCCGCTTTACCGCGCCGCGCTGAATGCGTACGGCCAGGTGCTGGGCTCGCTTCTCATGGTGTTTGAACCGGTTATGGAGTTCAGCTCCCGTTACGTGGGAATCCACAGCTGGGAGGCGCTGGCGCGACGCGACGAAAACGACCGGAAAGCGCCCTTCGACGTGCTCGCCGTCGCCGCGAAATGGGGTGACGAGTTCGTCATCGAGCGGGACAAGACGCTCGCGAGGAAGGCCATTTCCACCTATGTTCAGGCGCACGCGCGAAGCCAGTACAGCATAGACAACCCCGGATCCCTGTCCATCAACGTCTCGGTCCGGTCACTGCTCAGCCGCGCCTATGAACTCGGCCTGAAGGACGCCATCAGCGAGGCGGGCCTCCCTCCCCGTCGCGTGACGCTCGAAATCTCGGAACGGGACCCCATCGAGCCCCGCGCGCACGAGAAGGCACAGTGGACGCCAACGCCCATGGCCCACTTCCAGACCAGGCTCAGCAACCTGTCGCGCCGGCTCCACGTCAACTTCGCCGTAGATGACTTCGGCGTCGGCTACGCGTCGCTGGACCGGGTGGCGAACCTGCCTCTCACCGAGATCAAGGTCGACCGCGCGATCCTTCACCACAGCTTGGCCCTGAAGGAGCTCGAGCTTGTGATGGGCCTGGCGAACGAGGCACTGGACCGTGGTCAGGCCTCCAGCGCGCGGGTGGTCGTGGTCGAAGGCTTCGACAAGGAGTCGCCAGTCTCGCTCAGAGACCTCCATGAGCTCGGTATTCATTTTGTGCAGGGCTATATCACCGAAGAGCCGGCCTCGGCGGAGCTCCGGCCGCTCAGCGCCAGCCTGCAGAATCGCATCGCCAAGCTGCTTTCGCCCAAGGGATGACGCCCGGACGCGGAGCCGCGCACCCACGGACGCGGAGCCGCGCACCGGGCGGGCGCGATCCCCGACCAGGTGGGCCCTGGCTACTGGAGGCCGGTGCGGACCGACGTGATGCGGTGGGTGTTGAAGCCGAGCCAGTGCATGCGGCCGGCGTAGCGGGCATGCTCGATCTTGATGCAGAGGTCCATGACGACCGCCAGGCCGCCGTCCTCCGCGATCCGCGCGCCCACCTCGTTGACGACGCCGAACTGGCACCAGAGGGTGCCGGCGCCGGCGGCCACCGCCTCGCGGGCGATGCCGGGCAGCGCGTCCGGCGCGCGGAAGACGTTCACCACGTCGACCGGGACGGGCACGTCCGCGAGGCTCGCGTACGACGTCTCGCCGAGGATCTCGCGTTCGCGCGGGTTCACGGGGATCACCCGGAAGCCATGCCGCTTGAGGTAATAGCCGACGAAGTAACTGGCGCGCAGCTCGTTGCCCGAAAGGCCGACGATGGCGATGGTCCGGGCGGTGTTCACCACACGCTGGATCGTCGCCGGGTCCTGGTAGCGCTCGAGGCCGGGAGTGGTCACGCCGTCACGACCTTCTCGACCGAGCAGGCGGCCGCGGTCTGCCCGCGCCCGGACGCGGCCGAGGTGACCTGGGCGAAGCCCTGCTCGAGGTCCCAGACGAGGTCGTCGACCGACTCGGTGCCGACCGACAGCCGTATCGTCCCCGGGCCGACGCCGGACGCCCGCAGCTCCTCGTCGGACAGCTGCCGGTGCGTCGTGCTCGCCGGATGGATGATCAGGCTTTTCGCATCGCCGACGTTCGCCAGGTGGGACCAGAGCGACACGCCGCGGATCAGATCCTGGCCGCCGTCCCGGCCGCCGGCGCAGTCGAACGAGAACACCGCGCCCGCGCCGCGCGGCAGGTACTTCTGCACCAGCGGCTGGTACCGGCTGGCCGGCAGCCCCGGATAGGTCACGTTCGACGCCAGCTCGTGCGCCGCCAGGAACTCCGCGACCGCCCGCGCGTTGGCGACGTGCCGTTCCATCCGCAGCGACAAGGTCTCGAGCCCCTGCAGGAAGAGGAACGCGTTGAACGGGGAGAGCGCCGCGCCGAGGTCGCGCAGGGTCTCGGCGCGCAGCTTCATCAGATAGCCGTACATCCCGAAGGTCTCGTGGAACTTCAGGCCGTGGTAGGCGGGCGACGGCTCGGCGATGACGGGGAACCGCCCGTTCGACCAGTCGAACGTGCCGGCCTCGGTGACGACCCCGCCGATGCTGGTGCCGTGGCCGCCGATGAACTTGGTCGCCGAGTGGATCACGACGTCGGCGCCCCACTCGATCGGGCGGCACAGGTACGGCGTCGCGAACGTGTTGTCGACGACGAGCGGCAGCTGGTGCTCGTGCGCGATCGTCGCCACCGTCTCGATGTCGAGCACGTTCCCGGCCGGGTTGCCGATCGTCTCGCCGAAGAAGGCCTTCGTGTTCGGGCGGACAGCCTTTCGCCACGCCTCGGGGTCGTCGGGGTCGACCCAGGTCAGCTCGACGCTCATCTTGCCGAGCAGGTGCTTGAGCTGGTTCACCGTGCCGCCGTAGAGCGCGGCCGACGAGACGACGTGGTCGCCGGGGGCCAGCAGCGTGAACAGCGCCGCCGCCTGCGCTGCGATGCCGCTGGCGAACGCGACCGCGCCCGCGCCGCCCTCCAGGCTCGCGATGCGTTCCTCGAACACCGCGACGGTCGGGTTCATGATGCGCGAGTACGTGTTGCCGTACTCCTGCAGGTTGAAGTACGCCGCCGCCGACTCCGGGTCCTCGAAGACGTAGCTGGTCGTCTGGAAGATCGGCACCGCGCGGGCGCCCGTGTTCGGGTCGGGCCGCTGCCCGGCGTGCAGCTGCCGGGTCTCGAACCCGAACTCGCGCGCCTGCTCGACGCGGGGGATCTGGTCGGTCACGAAGGCCTCTTCCTCGACGTACGCACGTTCCTCGACGTACGCACGTTCCTCGTCTTCTGCTGCACCTTTGATGCCGGCGGCGTCACCCGCCGCTTCCGGCTCCGGTCTCGGCACCGGCCAGGAAGCGGCGAATGAGGGGAGTCTGCCGCGCCTCCTCGAGCAGGAAGCAGTCGTGACCGTACGGCGCGTCGAGGACATACAGCTCGACGGGCTTGCCGAGGGCGCCCAGCGCGTCCGCGATCTGTTCCGACCCCGCCGGCGGGTACAGCCAGTCGGAGCTGAACGCGATCAGCAGTGTCCGCGCCGAGACGCCCGCGAGCGCTCGGCGCAGCGACCCGCCGCCGTGCTGCCGTGCCAGGTCGAAGTAGCTCAGCGCCCGCGACGTGTAGAGGTAGGTGTTGGCGTCGAAGCGGCGGACGAACGAGTCGGCCTGGTGGCGCAGGTAGCTCTCAACCTCGAACTCCGGCTCGGTGATCGTGTAACGGACGTCGTCGGCGAACTGCAGCCGCCGGCCGAACTTGTCGTCCAGCGCAGGCGCCGACAGGTAGGTGATGTGGCCGACCATCCGGGCCACGCCCATGCCGGCGTCGGGCGCGCTGCCCGTGCCGTAGTAGTGGCCGCCCTGCCAGGCCGGGTCGCGCAGGATCGCCTCCCGGGCGATCGCGTTCCAGGCGACGCCCTGCGGGGCTAGGGCGTGGGTGCTCGCGATCGCGATCACGGCGTCGACCTGGCCGGGGAACAGGACCGCCCACTCGAGGGCCTGCATCCCGCCGAGCGAGCCGCCGGCGACCGCGGCCAGCCGGTCGATCCCGAGCTCGGCCAGGAACGCGCGCTCGGCGCGCACCATGTCGGCGACCGTGACGACTGGGAAGTCGGCCCCGTACGGCCGGCCGGTCGCCGGGTCGGTCGACGACGGCCCGGTCGTCCCGCGGCAGCCACCGAGCAGGTTCGTGGCGACGACGAAGTACCGGTCGGTGTCGAACGCCTTGCCGGGGCCGATCATGCCGTCCCACCAGCCGAGCCCCTTGCCGGCGGCGCCGTCGCGGTCGCTCGCGCCGAAGCCGTCGCGCGTGCTCGCGTCGGCCGGTGTCACGGCGATGCCGGCCGCGTGGGCGTCACCGCTGAGCGCGTGGCAGACCAGGATGACGTTGTCGCGTTCGGAGGCGAGCGTCCCGTAGGTCTCGTACGCCACGCGCACCGGGTGCAGGTCCCGTCCGCAGTCGAGCGGCACCGGCGCCGGCAGGTCGAGGTAGTGCGTCTCGACCCTGCCGACCGACCCGGGCGCAAGCGTGGTCGCCGACGTCATGGATGCAGTCAATGCCCTCGCTCCATGGTCCGCCGAGCGCTGTCGCTCAGGCGACCTCGACCGTGACGTTGGTCGGGTTCGTGAGAGCGTCGAAAACGGCCGAGCGCTTCTGGGACTGGGCGACCAGCGCCGCGATGTCCTTCTCCGACGCGTCGGCGTCGATCGTGAAGGTCACCTTGATGTCGTTGAAGCCGTTGCGGACGTCGCCGTCCACGCCGAGGATGCCCCGGATGTCGTGGCTGCCCTCGAGCTGCGCCTCGACCGAGCGCAGCTGGATGCCCCGGTTCTGCGCGACGGACGCGACGCCCGCCGTCAGGCAGCTCGCGAGGCCGACGAGGAGGTACTCGATCGGGGTGATGCCGTTGTCCTCGGCGGCGAAGATCTCGGGGTGGTCGGCGTCGAACACGGACTCGGCCTTGTGGCTCTGCTCCGCGCCGAGGCCGTGGAAGCCCTGGACCCGCGTCGTGCTGTGGACGCCGTTCTGCCACTTGGAGGCGGCCCGCCAGGTGAACTGCGCCGCCTCGGGCGCGCCCTTCAACACCTCGCGCGCGTCCAGCAGCGCCTGGACATTGACTCCGTTGTCCGTCGTGGTCATGGTGCTCCCGCCCCTGTCGCCAGATTCGTAAATTCCCCAGATTTCCTGTAGGGAGGCTCGACAATACACTGGCAAAACTAGCCTGGACCAGGCTCCGGACCTGCAGTGACAACCATCCGACACGCACCGGTAACACGGGAATACCAGGGGGACCGAGCCATCGAACGCACCACCACGGTCGTCATCGGCGCGGGGCACGCGGGCCTCGCCGCGAGCCACTTCCTGACCGAGCGGTCGCTCGACCATGTGGTGCTCGAACGCGGTGACGTGGCGAACTCCTGGCGGCGTGAGCGCTGGGACTCGCTGCGGCTGCTGACCCCCAACTGGCTGAGCCGCCTGCCGGGCCACCGCTACGACGGTCCGGACCCGGACGGCTACATGACGATGGGCGAGGTCGTCTCGTTCATCGAAGGCTTCGCGAAGGTCGCACACGCCCCCGTTCGGACCAACACCAACGTGACATCGGTCCGTCGGTCCGACGACGGCTACGAGGTGACGACGAGCGATGGCGTGCTGCGCTGCCGCTCGGTGGTCATCGCGAGCGGCGCGTGCAACCGGCCGTCGACGCCGCCGCTGCGCGACGCCGTGCCCGCCTCCGTCACGCAGCTCACGCCGTTCGACTACCGCGGCCCCGCCCAGGTCTGCGACGCCGGTATCCCCGACGGTGGCGTGCTCGTCGTCGGCGCCTCGGCGACCGGCGTGCAGCTGGCGGCGGAGCTCGCCCGGTCGGGCCGGCCGGTGACGCTCGCCGTCGGCGAGCACGTGCGGCTGCCGCGGTTGTACCGCAGCCGCGACGTGCTGTGGTGGATGGACGCGTCGGGCGTGTGGGACCAGCGGCACGACGAGATGGACGACCTCGGCCGGGCACGACGGCTCCCGTCGCCGCAGCTCGTCGGCACGCCCGAGCGCGGCACGCTCGACCTGAACGCGCTCACCGCGCTCGGCGTCGAGCTGGTCGGCCGGATCGCAGCCGTGCGGGACGGCGAGGCACTGTTCTCCGGCGGCCTGCGCAACCTGCTCTCGCTCGCGGACCTCAAGATGGAGCGGCTGCTGGAGACGTTCGACGAGTGGGCTCGCGGCCGCGGCGCCGGGGCCGCGGCCGAGGCCGAGGTCGATCCACCCGAACGCCTCACGCCCAGCCAGGTGCCGGCGTCGGCTCGGCTGCGCCTCGACCTGAACCGTGGCGAGATCCGCACGATCGTCTGGGCGACCGGCTTCCGGCCCGACTACGGCTGGCTCGACGTGCCCGTGGTCGACGCGAAGGGCCAGCTGTGCCACGAGGGCGGCGTGGTGGCCGGCAGCCCCGGGCTCTATGCGCTCGGCCTGCCGGTGCTGCGGCGGCGCAAGTCGACGTTCATCCACGGCGTCGAGGACGACGCGCGGGACGTGGTCGACCACCTGGCGGGGTACCTGGCCACCCGCCCGTGACCACGCCCGCGGCTGTCAGGGCCGGTGAGGCCCCGGCGTCGCCGCTTGCTTTCTGACCAGTTGGCCTGCCGGGGGGTGCTGCGGGCTGCGACCTGCTGAACCTCGAGCGTGCCGCGTGCCAGGGCCACGAGCTGCCGCGATACAACGATGTCCGCAGGCCCGGTACCCACCCCGAACCAGGATGGCCCTCCACGATGCCCGATCGCCGATGCCCGTGTGGCGCCGCGATGCCGCCGCCCGCGTGGCGTGCCGCCGACATCTGCCTGGACTGCTGGCGGATTCCGTGGACCGGCTACGTGGACAAGGAGCTGTGGCGCTGGCTGGACGGACCCGGGATAGCCCTGCTTACCGGCCTGCCGGTGAACGGTGTCGACGTCGAGGAGGCGGCCCGCCTGGCGCAGGCGGTGGCGGGCCGGTTCGGCGAGGTCCAGCCACAGGACTGGAACGAGAACCTGACCTATGTCGTGCGCGACGAGGGGCAGGTGACCGGCATGGAGGCGGGAATGATCGCCTCGCGCGTCGCCAGCAGTTCGAAAAGCCGGGAGCGTCTCCTCCTGCACAACGACTCGGCGCCCCGCTGGGTCTCCCCGGAGCCCGTGGACCTGCTCGCCATGCTGGCGGTCCGCAGCGCCATGTCCGGCGGCGAGACGATTCTCGTCAGTGCGCGCGCGGTGTGGGAGGAGATCGGCCGGGTGGATCCTCATGCGGCCCGGGTTCTGCAGCGCCCGTTCCCCTTCAACCGGTCGAGTGACAGCCTCCCGCCCAGCGAGCCCGACCACACCTGGGGGCCCGTCTTCCAGGCGGACGGCGAGTGGTTCACCGTCCGGTGTAATCGTTTTCGCATCGAGACCGCGGCCAGAGACCTCGACGAGCCGCTGGACTCGGATCAGGTCGGGGCACTGGACCTCGTGGACTCGATCCTCGCTCGGCCGGAATTCCAGCTGAGGTTCACCGTGCAGCCCGGAGAATGCCTGGTCATCGACGACCGGACGGTCGTGCATGCCCGCAACTCGTTCCGTGACCCGCCGGCCCCCGCGCCCGGCCGCTGCCTGATCCGGGTCTGGGTGAACCGGCGCGAACAGTGCGGGACCGGGGCTGCGGGCGCGGCGGGTGTCAGCCAGGTTCGGTGACCGGCTGGCTGTCCCGCCAGGTCTCCTCGAACTGCTGCTCGATGAACTGGGCGAGGTCGGAGTCCAGTCCGATCTCGTACTGCCGGCCCCGGGTGGCCCGCCGGTTCTGCGTGAGCCAGGCGGCCTGCATGGTCTCGTCCGACCGGTAGAAAATGATCTTAGGTGGCCCGTCGTACAGCCGCACGACCAGCCGGCGCCGCAACGGCTCGGGGATCGAGTCCGCGAACGCGCCCACCGTCTTCAGGTTCGCCCGGACCAGCGCCGCGACGTCGTAGCGCCCGCCCAGGTCACGGCTGCGCTCGTCGGCATAGCGGGAGTCGGGGTCGAGCAGCAGGACCTCGACGTGGGCACCCTGGGCGAGCGCCTGGCCCAGGGCGTCGAGAAAACCGTCCCGATGGTCGGGCGCCAGCATCTCGGTCCAGGTCGACATGATGCGGATCAGGTAGGCGCTGGTGGCCACGGCCTGGCTGAAGCGGTCGTGGTCGAACTGGCTGAGCACCCGGCGGCCGCGGTCGCTGCGCCGCGGGTCCGGGCCGTCGCCCGCTAGCCAGCGCCGGATCTCGTCCCGTTCCGGGCTTTCTCGGTTGCGCCACAGGGCGAGGGCGTGCCGCCAGGACGCCTGGGCCGCGGGGAGATCGCCCGACCAGGCCAGCAGGCGGCCCCGGCCGGCGAGGCACCTGGCCTGGCCCAGGTTGTCCCGACGGGCCTGATAGATCGCGATGCACCTGTCGTAGGCGGCGAACGCGTCCACGTCGTCGCCGGCGCGGCCGTACGCCTCGGCCAGCAGCAGCAGTGCCCGTGCCTGGTCGAGCGGATGCCGCTCCGTCTCGAAGTACCGCTCGACCTCGGTCAGGATCTGCCGCGCGTCCTCGACCCGCCCGGCCCGCAGGTAGGCGTCTCCCAGGTCCAGGCTTGTCTGCCGGTCGGCCAGGACGTTCCCCTCTGCCGCGAAGGTGACCACCGCGACCTGGAAGCGGGTGAGCGCCTCGGCGACCCGACCGGCACGAAGATGCCCCCGGCCCGCGGTCACCAGCGCGCGGGCAACACCGAACTGCTGGTGGTGCTCGAGATAGAGGAGCCGGCTGCGCTCCGCCTGCTCCAAAGCCTTCTCCGGCATCCCCTCGTCTAGGTAGAGGTCACCGAGGTTGCGCTGCGCGGCGGCCTCTCCGATCGGATGGCGCAGCATCCTGAACTGCTCGAGGCTCCTGGAGAACAGCTGCCGGGCCGAGCGGCGGTTGCCGCGCAGCCGGTCGAGGAGGCCAAGCAGCCGGATCGCGTTCGCCTCCGCCGGGCCGGCCCGGCGCCGCCGAGCCGCGGCCAGGGCGGTCTCGAGGGTCCGGCTGCCGTCGCTCCAGGTGCCCGTTGCCTCGAAGAAGTCCACCAGCGCGAACGTCAGCAGCCACGTCAGCTCGTCGTAGGCGGCCGCGCCGGCCTGGTCGATGAGCCGCACCAGATCGGCGCGGCGGCGGGCGAACCAGGTGTTCGGTTCGGTGACGACTCGTTCCACCGCGCTCGGGTCCGGAATCCACAGGGGCTCGCTGACCCGCTGGATGAAGCGTCGGTTGCCCGGGTGCAGCAGCCGCGCGGCTCGGTCGGCGGCCGCCAGCGTCGTCTCCAGCAGCCGCCCGAACGCGACCCGTCGTTCCCGGTCGCGAGTCTCTGAGTCGGCCTGGTCGGACTGGTCGGCCGACTCCTGCGGTTCGCGGGCGTAGAGGCGCAGGAGGTCGTGGAACCGGAACCGCGCCTCGACGCCCTGGTTGTCGGTCGCCTGGTCGATCAGGTGCGCGGCGACCAGCTCGTCGAGGACCCGCTCGGTGGCCGACCAGCCCAGCCCGGTGAGCGCCATCGCGTCCAGGTGGCCGATCTCCTCGCACTCGGGGACCGACAACAGCCGGAACGCGCGGCGGGCCTCCGGCGACAGGTCCCGGTAACTGAGCGCGAAGCTGCGCGGGACGACCAGGTCACCGGTGCGCAGCACGGTCAGCGGCGCGCTGGTCAGCTCCTGGCGCATCCGGCCGAGCGCCAGGTCGGGCCGCCTGGTCAGCCAGGCCGCCGCGTTGCGCACGGCGATGGGCAGGTAGCCGCACAGCCGGACGATGTCGCGGGCCTCGGCGGCCTCGGCGTAGACCCGTTCGCGCCCGGCGATCGCAGCAAGCAGGGCGAGCGAGTCGTCGGCGTCGAGCGAGTCGAGCCGGACCTCGTCGGCGTCGAGGCCGCCGAGCGCCCGGGCGCTGGTCACCAGCACCGCGCAGGTCGGCGTTCCCGGCAGCAGCGGCCGGACCTGGTCCTCGTTGACCGCGTTGTCGAGCAGGATCAGGATCCGCCGGCCGTCGAGGGCTGACCGGTAGAGCGCCTCGCGGCCGGCGAGGTCGTCGGGGATGCGGGCACGCGGCGTGCCCAGCGCCATGAGGAACATCCCGAGGACGTAGGACGGGTCGACGGCCTCGCCCGACGGCGGCCGCAGGTTGGCGAACATCGCGCCGTGCGCGAACTGGCCGCCGTCGTTGCGGGCGCGGTGGGCGACGTGCAGCGCGAGGGCCGTCTTGCCGACGCCGGGGCGGCCGGTGATCGTCGCGACCACCGTCCCGGCGTTCGGCTGGGAGGTGGTCTCCAGCAGCCGGGACAGCTGGCGGCTCTCCCGGCGCCGGCCGGTGAAGTGCCGCGGGCCGGCCGGGAGCTGGGCCGGGACCGGGATGATGCTGCCCGGCCCGGCGGCCGATCCGGTCGCCCGCGGCGGAGTCCAGTGCAGCCGGTCGGCGTCGTTCAGGATGGCGCGCTCCAGGTCGCGCAGCGCCTCCGAGAGCATGCCGCGCCGGTCGAGGCGGCCGAGGCCCTCCCGGCAGACCCGCAGCGCCTCGTCGCGGCGGCCATCGCGGTACAGCGCCACCGACAGGGTGGAGCGCAGGCTCTCGTCGTCCGGGTACTCGGCCAGGACCGGCGGCAGGTCGGTCAGCAGCGGCCCCGGCCGGCCGGAGGCGAGGTAGGCCTCGGCCCGCTTCTTGACAGTGTTCAGCCGTAGCTCGTCCAGCCTGTGCCGGTAGTGGGCGACGAAGGGTCGCTCGTCGAGGCCCGCGAAGGGGGTGCCCCGCCAGAGGGCGAGCGCGTGGTCGGCCCGGTCGGCCGCCGCGGCGGGGTCGGTGCGCACCAGCCGCTGCGCCTGCTCCATCAGGCGCACGCACACCAGCTCGTCCAGGTCGTCGGGCCCGACCGCGAGGACGTAGGCGTCGTGCACCCGCTCCAGCGGTGCGGCCTGGTCCCCGAATGCCGCGCGCAGCAGCTTGCGCAGGCGGTGCACCTGCTCCCGCAGGCCGCGGCGGACGTCGGTCGCGTGCGCGTCCCAGTCGTCGCCCCACAGCGCGGCGACGAGCTCGGCGTCGCTCAGCGGCCGGTTCGCCTCCGAGAGCAGCGCCGTGAGTAGCAGCCGGCGCAGCCCGCTCTCCACCCGGGTCACCTGACCGGAGCCGGACACGACCTCAAGCGGGCCGAGGACTCGGAAACGCATGAACACCCACCGTGGACAGCGAGTCTTCAGTATGGCGGCTGGTCACGCCACGGCGGCCGAAACGGTAATTCCAGGGCGGTCCAGCTGCCGACGGCCCTCAGCCGGTCACCGGCGAATCAACGCGAGGCCGGTCGCGGCCCGCCCGGCGAGCGGTTCGCGGCCCGTCGGCCCGACGGCGCGAGGGAGCCGATCACTGACTGTCAACGCCGGACCAACGCCGGCGGTGATCCGCCGGTGAACGCCGAGCGCTTTCCTGCAGTCAGTGGGGCAGAGGGGGACAACGGGATGATCGAGACTGGCAGGGAGATTCAGGCGGCACGTCCTGTCTTCGGCTGGAACCGGGACGGCAGCCGCTATGCGCTGGAGATCTCGGCCGAGACCTTCGCGAGCCTGCGGTGGGGCTGGGCTGGCCGTGACGACGAGGTGGTCCTCCCGCTGCCAGGCGGCCTGACGGTCCGGCGGCACCGCGGGGCCGGGCAGGTCACGGACACCGAGTCCGGGCGGCCACTCGCCCAGATCCGGTCCGGGCGCCGGTCACCTGCCGGGCGCCGGTCACTGGTGGTCAGGTTCTCGTCGGGCCGCGAGGTTCGCTGGGTGTCCCCGTCATCGCTGGTATGGCAGTGCGGCTTCGTCGCCGTCGCTGGGCCGGGCGCCGCGGCCGGGACCAACGTCGTCCTGTTCGCCGTCGACGGGACGGCCATCGTGACGCACCCGCGTTCGCCCGCCCTGCGTGCGGCCGGCGCCGGCCCGTGGCTCACGGAGGCCGAGCTGCTGGTCGCGCTCGGCTGGCTGTTCCTCCTGACCGGTGACGGCGGGCGACGGACCACGGCCATGCTGGCGGCCCTGGAACGTCGAACCAGCGGCGCCGGCCAGGTCGATGGCGTCCGCAACGTCGATGCCGGTGTCAATAACGGCGCCGAGCGCCGCAGGCCGCCGCGGCACATCGAGGTGCCGCCGACAAGGAGCCCCGCGACCGACGGGGGGATCCCGACGGCCGGAAAACCGGCCGTCGGGATCCCGGCCGCGGGGACGCAAGGGTCGGCGCCCGAAGCGGCTTCGGAGCCCAAGACGGCTACCGAGCCCGTTTCGGCACCGACCTCATGAGCCGGGGCCACCGCTTTCGGGGGGCGGTGGCCCCGGCGAGTGACCGCCGCTCGTGCGAGGCGAGCCGGTTACCGGCGCGAGCCCTCGCGCCGGTAGGAGAACGGGCCCGGCAGGTCGACGCTCGAAAGGCCTCGCCGGCGGTTCTTCGACCAGACGCGCCAGGAAACGCGGCCGAGTTTGAAGGTGACCGACGAGACTCCGTTCTCGCTCACGTTCACATAAAAGGGACCGTAATGGGGGCGGCGGGTATAACGCAGGCCCATGTCAGCGCTCCAGAACAGGCTATGACGTGCTCCGAGGAAGCAACGCGCCGGCCTTCGGCGACGTTGATCCTCGGGTTCCCCGTTTTTGGGGGACTAATCCTGTTTGGGCGGCCGGCGGCACCGGCGGCACCGGCGGCACCGGCCGTCTCGGCGGCACCGGCGGCACCGCCAGCGCGGCTGGCACCGGCGGCGCAGCTGGCGTGGGTGGTCCGCGGTCAGCCGGTGCGCTCGTAGCGCCAGCCGCTGTCCAGCATCCACAGCCGGTGCCGGGCGCCCGGCGGCGCGGCCGGTGTGCTGTCGTACTCCTCGTCGCCGTGCCATCTGGCGAGCAGGCCGCCGGGCACCTGGCTGAACTGGGTCTCGAACAGCTCCGGCGGCGCGGCGGCCGCGGTGGCCAGGGCGTCCGCGACGTCGGCGTGCGCCGCGAGCGCCCACAGCGTCACCCAGGTCGGCGGCATCAGCTCCAGCTCGCCCTGGTCGCGGCCGTGCAGCGCCTGCGCCGGGCGGACCCAGCGGTGGTCGGTGATCTCGCCGCCGTCCACGACGACGTCCTGGTCGGGCGCGCGGCCCAGCAGCATCCAGGTCAGGAAGCGCCGGGGCGCGGTCACCGGCGGGCACCAGCGCGCCAGCGGTGTCAGGGCGGCGCCGTCGATCGTCAGCCCGGCCTCCTCTGACGTCTCCCGTGCCGCGGCCCGGCGAGCCGCGGCGAGCTCGGCTGCCAGATGGCCGGCTGCCAACTGGACGGTTGCCAGCTGGGCCGCGACCGGATCGCTGGCGGTCGGGTCGCTGGCGGTCGGGTCGCTGGCGGTCGGGTCGTCGGCGGGCCCGCCGACGAGGTCGCCGGGGTCCACCCGCCCGCCGGGGAACACCCAGGCACCGGGCCCGAAGGACGCCCGCTGGGTGCGCCGAAGCAGCAGCACCTCCGGCCCGCCGGGACGGTCGCGCAGCAGCACGGCACTGGCAGCGGGCACGGCGAGGGGGGCCGCGGCGGATGCTCCGGGGGTCTCTAGCGGAGGCGACATCACCGGCCGATCGTAGGCGCCTCACCCGCAGGCGGGCCTGGTCAGGTAGTCGGCGACGATCGCCTCGCGCCCGACGCCGGCCACGGCCAACAGGACGGCCGTCGTGATGCCGGTCCGGTCCTTCCCCGCGGCGCAGTGCACAACTGGCGTGCCCGCCGGGAGGTCAGCTGACGCCGAGCAGGTCCACGACGAAGATCAGCGTCTCGTTGCCCTTGATGACGCGACCGGCGCCACGGCTGCCGTAACCGAGGTGCGGGGGGATGACGAGCTGGCGGCGGCCGCCGACCTTCATGCCCTGGACGCCCTGGTCCCAGCCGGGGATGACCTGACCAGCGCCGAGCCGGAAGCGGAACGGCTCGCCGCGGTTGTAGGACGCGTCGAACTCCTTGCGCGAGCTGTGTGCGACGCCGACGTAGTGCACCGAGACGGTGCGGCCGGCGACGGCCTCGGCGCCGCTGCCCTCGGTGATGTCCTGGACGACCAGGGTGGTCGGCGGGGTGGGGTCGACGGCACCGATCTCGGGCTTCTCCATGCCACCACCCTACGGGGGCGGTGCGGCGCCGAGCGTGCAGCCCGCGCGACGGTACGCGCCGGCGCGTACCGTCGCGCGGGCTGCCGGGCGGGCTGCAGTGGTCCGCTGGCGTACACGAGATCGGGGCGACGCTCATCCTGCTCGACAAGTTCGACGCGGAGCAGCTGCTCGTAGTCATCGAGCGCCTTTGCGTGACGTCCCCTGCTGCGCGCCTCCTTCTGCGTGCGTCCTGACCAGGCCGAGCGAGCCGGAGGACCGCGTCACCAGGACCGCGTCACCAGGACCGCGTCACCAGGGGCGCGTCACCAGGGGAAAGGTGCGCCGCCGAGACTGCCGGGAACCGAGGCGTCAAGGACGGCGTCACCGATGCTCGATGGCTGACCCGACCGGGATGAGCCCACCGGCCGTGTGCCCGCACCGCCGACGTCGTCGTTTCACTCCACATGGCAGGGGAGCGAGAACCAGACGGTCTTCCCGCCATCGCCGTGCGTGAGTGCGCCCCACGCGGTCGCGAGCGCGGCGACGAGGTGCAGGCCGCGGCCGCTCGCGGCCCCGACGTTCATCGGCTGGCGGATCGGCCATCGGTGGCTGGCGGTGTCGCGGACACCGACCCAGAGGAGCGGTTCGTCAGCGCGGACCTCGATCTCGGCCGGGCTCTGCGCGTGCACGACGGCATTGGTGACGACCTCGCTCAGCAGCAGGGCCGCGGTGTCGACGACCGCCGGCGCGCACCCGTGGCGCATGAGCGCGTCGGCGGTTCGCCGCCGCGCGGCCCGGGGCGACTGGAGGTTCGCGGGCACCGAGAAGGCATCGAGAACCAGGCCGCCGCGGAGGTCCGCGGTAGGTCTGGCGGAGCGCGGCTCGCCAGTCGGCGGGACAGTCGGGTTCACGGTGCGGCCACCTTCTCTCGGGTCCGCCAGAAAGATGATGACGCGGCCGTACCCGACCGGGTGGCGATATCACACCTGTCTCGTCGCCGCGGCTCGATTCCGCGCACCCGGCCCGGCCGGTGGCCGGCTGTGAAGGCCGACACGTGAAACTCGACCGGCCCGACAGGTGTATGAGGGTTATCCGCGGGCAAAGCCGACACACCGAAATGTTGCCGGTCCAGCCGGCCTGGTAAGGAGTGTCGAGGTCGCCATGTCAGTCGGTCACGAGGTGCGCGCGCCGAGCGGTGATGCCAGCGCCGGAGAGCTGGTCGCCCGGCTGTCCGAGCAGGTCAGTCGGCTGGTGCGCGACGAGCTCGCGCTGGCGCGCGCGGAGATGAGCCGGAAGGGAAGGAAGGCGGCGCTGGGCGGCGGCCTGCTCGGCGGCGCCGGCATTACGGCCGTATTCGGCGTCGGTGTGTTGGTGGCGGCGGCCGTTCTGGGACTCGCGACCGCGATTTCCGCCTGGCTGGCCGCGCTCGTCGTCGGCGTGGCCCTGGTGGCGATAGCCGGCGGTCTTGCGCGCAACGGCAGGAAGAAGGTCGGCCAGGCAACTCCGCCGTTGCCGGTCGACGCCATTGAAGGCGTGAAGGACGACTTGCACACCGTCAAGGAGGCACGACAGCGATGACGACAGAGCAGCCGACGCCGACAGAACCCACTGCGCCGACAGCGCAGACCGTGCCGACGGAGCAGACCGTGCCGACGGAGCAGACCGTGCCGACAGAGCAGGCCGTGCCGACAGACCAGCTCACGCGGGCAGAAACAGGACAGGCCGCGACGGCGGCCGATGACCCGGCGGCGCTGCGCGCCGACCGGGACCGCACCCGCGCCGAGCTGGGCGAGACCGTCGACGCGCTGGCCGCCAAGCTCGACGTCAGGTCGCGTGCCATGGCGAAGGCCAGCCAGCTCGGCGCCGCGACGAAGCTCAAGGCCGTCGACGTGACCCACAAGGCCACCGACATGACGCACAAGGCGGCCGACGCGACGGCACCGGCGGTGCACAAGGCCGTCGAGGTGACCGAACCGGTCCGGCAGAAGGCTGCCGCCGTGGCGGCGCCGGCTGTGCACAAGGCTGCCGCCGTCGCGGCGCCGGCCATGCACAAGGCCGCCGAGGCGACCGAACCGGCTCGGCAGAAGGCGGCGGCCGTGACCGCCCCGGCCGTACACAAGGCGGCCGAGGTGACCGAGCCGGCGCGGCGCAAGGCCGCCGAGCTCACCGCCCAGCTCGACGAGCGCACCGACGGCAAGCTCACCGGCACCGCCCAGGCCGTCCGGCGGCGGCCCAAGGCCGCGGTGGCCGCCGCCGGGGCGGCCGTCGCGCTGACCTCCTGGGCACTGATCAGGAGGAGCTAGTGGGCAAGGGCAAGAAGATCGTCTACAAGCCGGTCGACATGGCCGGCGGCGTCGTGGCGGGGGCCGTGTCCGCGGCCGCCACCGGGAGGCTGTGGGCGGCGGTCTCCGGGCAGGACGAGGCGCCGGGCGCGTTGCGGCTGGACCACGACTTCGGCGAGGTGGTGCTGGCCGCCGCGCTGCATGGCGCCGTGTTCGCCGCGACCAGCACGGCCGTCAGCCGCCTGAGCGCACTCGGCTTCCGGCGTGCCACCGGAGTGTGGCCGGGCGACTGACCGACGGCTAGCCCGGCCGGCGGCCAGCCTGGCCCACGACCAGACTCATCGGTGGCCACGATTGGTCATGGCTGAGACTGGTCGACGGCCGGGCTGGCCGCCGCGACGTTGCCCGGATGCGGCCGGGCGCCGGCGCTAGCCAGGCTCCTGGTCTCCGGCGAGGACGCCGGCGAGCCGGTCTGCCGGGAAGACGCCCAGCAGGTAGCGGTCCGGCCGGACGACGGCTACGCGCGGGTGGCCGGTGCGGCCCAGCATGCGCAGCACGGTGCCGTCCAGGTCCACGACGACCGGGCAGTCGGCGGTGACGCCACCCGCGCCGCCGGGTTGACTGATCGTCAGAAACGTGGCGCTCCGACGCCGCGCCCAGGCCTGGACGGCCGGCGGCAGACCGTGGGTGGCCGGGTTCGGCGGCCGAATTCCGGACCACGATCGACGGTGCGTTCACGGCATGTAGTACGAAGGGCGACGTCTTGCGGCCGGCTCGGATTCCGGGTGCGAGAGTGGTCGCAGGGTGCCGGTCAGGCCGGCCAGGATGACCGTGGGAGCGCGCCCGTGCGCAGCGGGCGTGGCCACGTGACATGGACGCGGCGGCCGCCGGGACGCGGCCGAGTGACGCCGGAACCGCCGGCATCGCGGGAGCGGGAGACGATGCGGTGAACCAGGAGCGTGGCGAGCACGGGCATCGGCCGCCGGACGCCGGCGACGCCACGTCCGCCGGCGCGTTCGGCGGAGGCTGGGAGGACGCGGCCGACGAGTCCGCGACCCAGGGCATTCGCCGCCGGTCCGCAGCGCCCGGCCCGACGCAGCCACAGCCGAAGCCGTCGTCGCACACCCCGCCACCAACCCCGCAGCCACCGTCGGCGGGCTCGTGGGCCTCGGCCGGTTCGACGCCGATGCCTGGTTCGTTCGCCCCGGCCGGAGCGCCACCGCCGGCCGACTCCTACCGCCCGGGGTATGCGACCGGGAGTTTCGAGGTCGGGCCCGAAGACCATACCGTGAACCATCCGGGGCCGACGCGCGCGTACGGCGGCTACGAGGCCCTGTACCCGAGCGCCGCGTCCGGCGGCTTCGACCGCCCGCCGTCGCCATCGGGCAGCGGTCAGCACCGTCGCGGCGATCATTACAGCGATCATTACAGCGATCACGGCAGCGATCATGGCGGCCACAACGGCAGCGACTATGGCGGGGACGGCGACCACGACGCGGGCGGCCATCCCTGGGACGGGTACCCCGCGGACGACGAGCAGCTCGCCTCCGGTCCTGCCGGAACGGGGCCGGCCGTCGAGCCTGCGCCGCGCCGGCCGCGCCGGCCCGGCCGGCTCGCCACGATCCTGACGCTGGTCGCGCTGCTGCTGGCCGTGCTGTTCGTCGTCGGGGACCGGGTCACCGTCGCGGTCGCCGAGCGCCAGATGGCGTCGCAGCTGAAGACCAGCGTCCTGGAGAGCGTGCCCTGCGGCACCGCCCCGCCGACGGTGAAGAACGTCAGCATCGGCGGCTTCCCGTTCCTCACCCAGGTGCTGTTCGGGAAGTTCAAGGACATCGGCCTGACCGTCGAGAACCTGCCGACGACCGAGCTGACGATCGAGTCGATCCAGGCGCACATGCGGGGAATCCACTTGCCGCTGAGCCAGATCATCTCAGGCAACGTCGGTGAGGTGCGGGTCGACGACGTCCAGGGCACGGTGCGGGTCAGCTACGACGAGCTGAACAAGTTCCTCGCAACCCAGACGGGCGAGGTACAGGTTCACCCGGTCGACGGCGGTAGGAAGGTCGAGATCACCGCCACCGTCGACGTGCCGCTGGTCGGAGCCCAGCAGGTCGGTGGCGTCACCACGTTCGAGGTCCGCAACAACCAGCTGACCCTCGTCCCCTCCGAGCTCAAGCTGAGCGGAATCCTGAACTTCGACCTCCCGCTCGGCGGTCTGGGCGAGCTGCTCCCGACGATCGCGCTCCCGGTGGGCGACCTGCCGTTCAAGCTCGTCGTCACCAAGGCGTCGACCGACGCGACCGGACTGGCGATGGCCGCGACGGCGACGGACGTCGTGCTGCCGAAGATGGACTCGACCGTCGTGTGCAAGCAGTAGCTCGCTGCTCGCCCCACTGGCCGTACCCAGTGTCCCTGCCGACCGGCGCACCGGTCGCCCAGGTGACCGACGCCTTCGAGGACCTCTCCCAGGTCGCGGCCAGCGGAAGGATCCTCATCGAGCCCGGGTACGGGGCCTAACCGCCGGGCTGGGCAGCGGACAGCGGCGCGCGGCGGACGAAAGGGAAAGCGAGCGTCTGGCGGATCGAGGCGCCGGTCAGCATCATGACCAGCCGGTCGACGCCGATCCCGAGGCCGCCCGTCGGCGGCATCGCGTACTCGAGCGCGGCGAGGAAGTCCTCGTCGACCTGCATCGCCTCCGGGTCGGTCGCGGCGAGCAGGGACTGCTCGGTGAGCCGGGCCCGCTGGTCGACGGGGTCGACGAGCTCGGAGTAGGCGGTGCCGATCTCGGCGCCGAACGCGACCAGGTCCCAGCGCTCCGCCAGCCGCGGATCCCGGCGGTGGGTGCGGGTCAGCGGCGACGTCTCGAGGGGGAAGTCGAGGTAGAACGTCGGCTCCGTCGTCGCCGGTTCGACCAGCTCGTCGTAGAGCGCCGCGACCAGGCGGCCCGGCGTGGCGTCGAGCGCGGGGGACAGGCCGTGGTGCCGGCACAGCTCGGCGAGCTCCTCGCGGGGCGTGTCGACGGTGACCGGGCAGCCGGCGGCGGCGGAGACGGCGTCGGCGACGGTGACCGACCGCCACGGCCCGGACAGGTCGACGTCGACGGGCCGGCCGCCCGGTCCGTCCGGACCCGGCCGGCGGGCGACCGGCGCGCCGTGCATGGCCGTGGCGACGGCGAGGACCAGCTCGCGGGTGAGCTCGCGCATCGCCAGGTAGTCGCTGTAGGCCGCGTACGCCTCGACCGACGTGAACTCGGGGTTGTGCGTCGCGTCGGCGCCTTCGTTGCGGAAGTTCCGGTTCAGCTCGAAGACCCGCCGCATCCCGCCGACGCACAGCCGTTTGAGGTACAGCTCCGGCGCGATCCGCAGGTAGAGGGTGGCGTCGTAGGCGTTGATGTGGGTGACGAACGGGCGGGCGTTGGCGCCGCCGTGGACGGCCTGCAGCATCGGCGTCTCGACCTCGACGAACCGCCGGCTGGCGAGGAAGCGCCGGATCTCGCCGACCGCCGTCGACCGGCTGGCGATCATGTGGCGCGCATCGTGGTCGACGATCAGGTCGACGTGGCGCTGGCGGGCCCTGGCGTCGGGATCGCTGAACCCAGCCCGGGCGTCCGGCAGCGGCCGCAGGCACTTCGCCGCCATCCGCCAGTCGTAGACCTGTAGTGACAGCTCGCCGCGCCGCGAGGTCAGCACCTCACCGGTCACGCTCACGTGATCGCCGAGGTCCACCGTCTCGCGGAACAGGCGATGCGCGGCCTCGCCGGCGTGCGCACGGTCGACCATGGCCTGGATCGACGCGTCGCCCTCCTGGACGACGGCGAAGATGAGGCCGCCGTGGTCGCGCAGCGCGCGGACCCGGCCTGTCAGTGACACCTGGCAGCCGGTGCGGGTGTCGGGCGCGAGGCGGCCGTACCGGTCGACGACGTCCGCGACGTCGCCGTCGCGCGGGACCGCCACCGGGTAGGGATCCATCCCGGCGGCCCGCAGCCGGTCCAGCTTGGCGAACCGCACCCGCTGCTGCTCGGCCACGCGGCGGGGCGGGGCGACGAGCTGGACGGATGCCCGGCGCTGCCGCGCGACGGCCTCGGCGAACGTCACCCGGTGCCCGTCGTACTCGACCAACGCGGCCGGGTCCCGTTCCGGCGGTCCGGCGAACGCGGGCAGGAACCCCTCGGCCATCCCGGCCGCGAGCCCGATCCTCGTCAGCGTGAGCGCCGAGTCGTAGCACAGGTAGCGCGGCGTCCACCGCGGCAGGTAGCGGGCGTTGGACCGGTACAGGCTCTCGATCTGCCAGAAGCGGGAGGCGAAGGTGAGCAGCCGCGCGCCCAGGCGCGTCCCCGGCCGGGCGCCGACCCGCTCGGCGGCGCTGAACACCTCCCGGAACATCGCGAAGTTCAGCGAGATCGCCTGCACGCCCAGCTCGTCGCGGGCCGCCTGGACGAGCGCCACGACCATCGCCTCGACCAGCCCGTTCTCCGCCGTCCGGTCGCGGCGCATCAGGTCGAGCGACAGGCCGCGCGGCCCCCACGGCACCATTGAGAGCAGGCCGCGCAGCCGGCCGTCGCCGTCGCGGGCGAGCACGGCGACGCATGCCTCGTCCGCCGGGTCGCCGACCCGGCCGAGCGCCATCGAGAACCCGCGCTCGGTGTCGTCGCCGCGCCAGTCCCGCGCCCGCTGCTCGATCTCGGCGAGCTCCGGCGCCGACAGGGCCGCGTGCCGGGTCACGCTGATCGTGTAGCCCGCCCGCCGGACCCGGCGCGCCGCCCGCCGGACCGGCTCCATCGCCGGGTCCGCCAGGCCGAACCCGGCGACGTCGATGACGGCCTCGTCCCCGAACGGCAGCGCCTTCAGCCCGGCGGCGACGTACGCCTGGGCGCCCTGCTCGCTGGCCGCGAGCACCGCCGGGAACCAGCCGAACTGCCGAGCCTCGGCGAGCCACGCCCCGATCGCGGCCGGCCATGCCGCGGGCGGCCCGATCGGGTCCGCGCTCGCCAGGCTGACGGCGGCGAGCACCCGGTAGGTCACGGCGGCTTCGCGCCGGGGGGAGAAGACCACGGACTTGTCGTGACGCGTCGCGAAGTAGCCGAGCGAGTCCCGCTGCCCGGCGCGCAGCAGCAGCCCGCGAACCGCCAGCTCGTCGGCCGCGGTGAGATACGCCTTGGCACGGGCCGAGCGCAGGAAGACCACGGCCGCGGCGATGAGCGAGACGGCGGACAGGAGGCCGGCGAGCACGGCGATCCAGTGGTGGCCGTACTGCCCACGCCAGCCCACCTCCGAGGAGTTCGGCTCGATCCCGAGCGCGGCCCGCGCGCCCCAGACGGCCTTGTGCCCCGTCCCGGCCAGCCGGTCGGGGAGCAGCAGGGTCAGCGTCACCGACAGGGCCACGGAGATGGCTAGCCCGGCCACCAGCACGCCGACTGCCCGCCAACGGGCGCCCGGCTCCAGCCGGGAGGAGAACGCCGGCCGGGCGAGCCACAGCAGCACCGTGGCCGCGACGGTCACGACGGCGTTCACGATCAGGTACGCTGCGCCGAGGGCCGACAGGTCCCGGACGTCCCGGGCGCCGCTCACGAATCCGACCAGCACCGCGAGCAGGTAGGCCGCCGACACGGCCTGGAACGCCAGCAGCAGCCACAGCGCGCCGCGCACCCGGCGGCGGACCGCGCCCGCGACGACGAACAGCAGCGCGGTCGAGAACAGGCTCGGGCTGACCGGAAGGTTGACCAGCCCGAACAGGTCGTCGACCCGGCGCGCCCAGTGCACCCGCCGTAGCACCAAGCTCAGCAGCGACCAGCAGGCCGCCAACAGCAGCACCCGGCCGAGGCCCGACACGATTGCGTCCCGCCAGCCGGCGGGCGGCTGCCGGGACGGCGGACGGGACGCTGGCTGGCCTGTCGGCCCTCCTCGGAGGTCGGCTCCAGGTCCCGCTACCGGGTCAACCTGGGTCCCCGATGGGCGGACTGGCGCCGCGACGGCCTGCGCGGCGGCAGTAATCCGACGTATGGCCTCCGTCACTCGACGAGTCTCCCGCGCCCGGGGCCGCCTGGCCATTCTGGCGACGGACGCCCGGCGGGCCGATTTGGGCGGTCCACGCCGGACGACGGTGTGAGCGTGCTCGGGGCGGCCTTGATCGCCTGTGCATCGCCCGCAGAGCTCCGGGATCCCTTCAGATAGCCTGTAACTCGGTGAGACGCGCCAGCCAGGTCGCGATGTTCGTTCGCGCGATGTTCGTTCGCGCGGTGTGCGTGTTCGCGCGTTGCCACGACGGGTTCGGCCCGCTGTTGGACGACTGGAGTCTGGACCTGACATGGCGCACGTCGAGGTCGCGCACGTCGAGTACTACCTGCCGGACGGCAACCTGCTGCTGAACGACGTGTCCTTCCGCGTCGGCGAGGGCAGCATCGCGGCGCTCGTCGGCCCCAACGGCGCAGGCAAGACGACACTGCTCCGGCTGATCGCGGACGAGGTCAGACCGCACGGCGGCTCGATCACGATCAGCGGTGGTCTCGGGGTGATGCCGCAGTTCGTCGGATCGGTCCGAGACGACCGGACGGTGCGTGACCTGCTCGTCTCGGTCGGACCGCCGGTCCTGCGCCAGGCGGCCCGGGCCGTCGACGAGGCCGAGCTCGTCCTGATGGAGCGAGACGACGAGGCCGCGCAGATGGCGTACGCCCAGGCGATCAGCGACTGGGTCGAGGCGCGTGGCTACGAGGCCGAGGTGCTGTGGGACATGTGCACCATGTCGGCACTCGGCGCGCCGTTCCAGAACGTGCAGTGGCGTGAGGTCCGGACCCTGTCCGGTGGGGAGCAGAAACGGCTCGTCCTGGAAGCGCTCCTGCGCGGTACGGAGGGTTTTCTGCTCCTCGACGAGCCTGACAACTACCTGGACGTCCCGGGAAAGCAGTGGCTCGAGGAGCAGCTGCGCAGCACCCCCAAGACGGTGCTGTTCGTGTCGCACGACCGGGAACTGCTCGCGCGGGCCGCGCAGAAGATCGTCAGCGTCGAGCCCGGCCTCGCGGGCAGCGACGTCTGGGTGCACGGCGGCGGGTTCGACACCTACCACCAGGCACGGGCGGAGCGTTTCGAGCGTTTCGAGGAGCTGCGCCGCCGCTGGGACGAGAAGCACGCACAGCTCAAGCGGCTCGTCAACGACATGCGGCAGTACGCCAGCCGCAGCGACGAGATGGCCTCCCGGTACCACGCCGCCCAGACCCGGCTGCGCAAGTTCGAGGAGGCCGGCCCGCCGGCCGCGCCGCCGCGCGAGCAGAAGATCACCATGCGCCTGCGCGGCACCCGGACCGGCCTGCGGGCCGTCACCTGCAAGGACCTGGAACTCGTCGACCTGATGAAGCCGTTCAACCTGGAGATCTTCTACGGTGAACGGGTCGCGCTGCTCGGCTCGAACGGCTCGGGCAAGTCTCACCTCCTGCGGCTGCTGGCGGGTGAGGACGTGGCACACCGGGGAGAATGGAAGCTGGGTGCCCGTGTCGTGGCCGGGCACTTCGCCCAGACGCACGCGCATCCCGAGCTGGCCGGCCGCGCCCTGGTCGAGATCCTCTGGAACGACCACGCGCTGAGCCGCGGGCCGGCGATGAACATCCTGCGCCGCTACGAGCTGGACGGCCAGGGCGACCGGCCTTTCGACAGGTTGTCGGGTGGCCAGCAGGCCCGGTTCCAGATTCTTCAGCTCGAGATCGGCGGCGCCACCGCCCTCCTCTTGGACGAACCGACCGACAACCTCGACCTGGCATCCGCGGAGGCGCTGCAGCAGGCGCTGGAGGCATACGAGGGAACCACCCTCGCGGTCACGCATGACCGCTGGTTCGCGCGGTCGTTCGACCGCTATATCGTTTTCGGCGCCGACGGCCAGGTGCGGGAGACCGGCGAGCCCGTGTGGAACGAAGCCAGGGTCGCGCGGCCCAGGTGACGCTGCTCCAGCCGTGCTTGCGTACCCGGCTGGCTGCGTGCCTACCTGCCTACCTGCCTACCTGGCTACCTGGCTGCGTGCCTGCCTCTCCGCCGGTGGCCGCAACAGCAGCGGCTCGGGCCGGACCACGCATCCGGTCGCCCGCCAGGTGCGAGATATCTGGCGAGGCTTTGTTCAGTTTGGTTCTCGCGAACTCATCTGGGAATCCGTACGGCGCCCTAATCGAGCCGATAGAGTGACTTGGATCTGAATGGACGCTGGCGGTCGCGCCTTGTCTGCGCGGGCCCTGGGTCGAAAGCCGCGAACAACCCAACCGAACGACCATCCGAACGAGCCAGGAGCGCCAACCGTGTCAGTCGTTACTGGTAGCCGTTCCATCCGGTCGGTCGACGACATCAACCTTTCTGATCTCTCCTTCTGGGTCCGCCCCCGGGCCGAGATAGCCGCGGCGCTCGCTCTGCTGCGCGCCGAGGACGGCCTGCCGTTCTTCGCCGAGCCGCACTATCCCAGCGAACTGATCCCCAGGGGGCCGGGCTACTACGCGGTCACCCGTCACGCGGACATCGTCCGGGCCAGCGCGCAGCCACAGATCTTCTCCTCCGCCCGTGGCGCGACTTCCATCCATGACCTGCCGCCCGAGTTCCTGGACTTCTTCGGCAGCATGATCAATCTCGATGCGCCACGGCATCACCGGCTGCGGCGCATCGTCTCCCGGGCGTTCACCTCGCGGATCATCGCCCAGACCGAGCAGGACATCGCCGCGATCGCCCGGACGATCGTCGACGGCCTCGTCGACGACGGGCCGGGTGACTTCGTCGCGCAGGTCGCCGCCCGGCTGCCACTGGAGGTCATCTGCCGGATGATGGGCCTGCCGCGCGAGCGCTACGCCGACGTCTTCCGCTGCACCAACGTCATCCTCGGCTCCGGCGACCCGGACTACGTCCCGGCGGGCACCGACACCGTCAGCGCGGTGCTCGGCGCCGGCGCGGAACTCGCAGGCCTGCTCCAGGAGACGGCCACGGCGCGCCGCGCGGACCCGGCCGACGACCTCACGACCGCACTCGCCCTCGCCGAGGTCGACAGCGAACGGCTCGACGACAGCGAGATCGCCTCGTTCTTCATCCTGCTGGTGGTCGCGGGCAACGAGACGACCCGCACCGCGATCAGCCACGCCCTGCTGGCGCTGACGGACTTCCCGGAGCAGCGCGCCGCCTGGCAGGGCGACGTCGACGGGGTGAGCCGGACGGCCGTCGAGGAGATCGTGCGCTGGTCGAGCCCCGTGCGCTGGATGCGCCGCTCGGTGACGCAGGACGTCGAGCTCGGCGGGCAGGCGCTGCGCGCCGGCGACAAGGTGCTGCTGTACTACGCGTCCGCGAACCGCGACGAGGCCGTGTTCGCCAACCCCGACCGTTTCGACGTCCGCCGCGACCCCAACCCCCACCTGGGCTTCGGCGGCGCCGGCCCGCACTTCTGCCTCGGCGCCCACCTGGCCCGCCGCGAGATCGCCGTGATGTGGCGCGAGCTGTTCGCCCGGGTCCCCGACATCCGCGCGGCCGGCGAACCCGAATGGCTGGCCAGCAGCTTCATCAACGGCGTCAAACGCCTGCCCTGCACCTTCACCTCGCGGTAGCGGACCGGGCCGGACCGGGCCGGACCGGGCGGGGCCGGCCGTCGGTGGCCGGGCCGGCCATGGGTGGCCCGGGCCGGCCACGGGTGGCCCGTGGGCCAGACCGAGGGCTGGGGCGGCCCGGGGCAAAACCCGCTGGCAGGGGCGGGCAGCGGAACCACCCACCGCCGTCGGTCCTGGGCCGCCAACGCTTGCCAAGATCAGTCAGACAGAGCGCGCCACCGGTGACGCGGAACGTCTGACTGATCTTCAGAAGCGTCTCTCGGCTACATGTTCAATGTTCCGACGCCGTCGTTCGAGATCGGCGAGGCCGCCACCACAAGCGTTACGAGCCAGATTCTCGGGAGGGTGCGATGACACCCGATCTGACCGATATGGCACACTTCCGCGCCCGTTTAGCACTCCCGCGGCGGGAACGACAGAGCCATGAGCGGCCGCGGCGTAGGCATCGGGGGGCCGGGCTACCTGCCGATCGCTGACCACGGGCTGATCGGCGACCTGCGGACCGTGGCCCTCGTCGGCACCAACGGGACGATCGACTGGTACTGCTGCCCGTCGTTCGACGCCCCCAGCGTCTTCGGCTCGATCCTCGACGCGGAGCGGGGCGGCTGCTTCGAGCTGACGGCCGACGCGCCGGCGAGGTCCAAGCAGTTCTACTTCCCCGACACCAACGTCCTGATCACCAGGTTCTTCACCGAGGCCGGCGTCGGCGAGGTCCAGGACTTCATGCCGGTCATCGGCGACGCCACCGAGGTCGGCCGGCATCGGCTGATCCGCCGCGTGGTCTGCGCCCGCGGAGCGATCCCCATGCGGGCACGGGTCGCGCCGCGGTTCGACTACGCCCGGCAGCCGCACACCGTCCGGGTCCAGGACCAGGTGGCCCTCTTCGAGACCGAGCCATTGTCGCTCGCGTTCGAGACCGAGCCGTTGTCGCTCGCGCTGACCGCCACGGTGCCGCTCGACCTCGCTGGCCCGGACGTGCGGTCGAGCTTCAAGCTGCTGGAGGGCGAGTCCGCGGTGTTCGCCCTCGACCGGGTTGGCGACGGCATCGTGCCGCGTCACTGCCCGCACGTCGAGGCCGAGCAGCAGTTCACCGACACGGTCGCGTTCTGGCGCCGCTGGCTGGCCTCGTCGCGCTATCGGGGGCGCTGGCGGGAGATGGTGCACCGCTCTGCGCTGACGCTGAAACTGCTGACCTACGCGCCGACCGGTGCGATCGTCGCCGCCCCGACGATGAGCCTGCCCGAGCAGATCGGCGGCGGCCGCAACTGGGACTACCGGTATGTGTGGATCCGGGACGCCGGGTTCTGCGTCTACGCGCTGCTGCGGCTCGGGTTCACCGACGAGGCGCGGGCCTTCATGAAGTTCCTGTCCGACCGGATCACCCTCTGCGACAGCGGCCCCGACGGCCCACTGCAGATCATGTACGGCATCGACGGACGCAGAGACCTGCCCGAGATCGAGCTCGGCCACCTGAGCGGCTACCGGGGATCGGCACCGGTGCGGGTCGGGAACGCCGCCGCCGACCAGCTGCAGCTGGACATCCACGGTGCCCTGCTGGACTCCGTCTATCTGTACGACAAGTGGGGCGAACCCATCTCCAGCGCGCTGTGGGACGAGGTCTGCCTCCTGGTCGACTGGGTCTGCGAACACTGGAACCAGCCCGACGAGGGCATCTGGGAGACCCGTGGCGGCCGGCGGAACTTCCTGTACTCACGGCTGATGTGCTGGGTCGCCGTCGAGCGTGCCATGCGGATGGCGATCCATCGTGGGCTGCCCGCCGACGTCCAGCACTGGCGCGGCTGCCGCGACGCGATCTACCGCGAGATCATGCGCCGGGGCTGGTCCGAGTCCCGCCGGGCGTTCGTCCAGTACCTCGACGGCGACGTCCTCGACGCGTCCGTCCTGATGATGCCCCTGGCCAAGTTCATCTCCCCCACGGACCCGAAGTGGCTGGCCACCTTGGAGGCGCTAGGCGAGGAGCTGGTGTCCGACTCGCTCGTCTACCGCTACGACCCGCTCGTCAGCCCGGACGGCCTGCGCGACGAGGAGGGCACGTTCTCGATCTGCTCGTTCTGGTACGTCGAAGCCCTCACCCGGGCCGGCCGGCTCGACGAGGCCCGGCTCGCCTTCGAGAAGATGCTCACCTACGCCAACCACCTCGGCCTGTACGCCGAGCAGATCGGCCAGGCCGGCGAGCAGCAGGGCAACTTCCCGCAGGCCTTCACCCACCTGGCGCTGATCAGCGCCGCCTTCAACCTCGACCGCGCCCTCGGCTGACCGGCCGCCGCCCGACGCAGCCGAGGCCGAGGAGACCTTTGCGGCAGACCTTTGCGGCAGACCTTTGCGGACCTCGGCGAGGGCGGCTACCCGGGCCGCGTCACCGTCGGCAGGGACCTGATGACCTTCTCACTCGGCCGCCCGCCTCGTAGGAACCCGTAGGGCCCCTGTCGTGGAACGGCACCCGCGAGGCCGCCACCGCCTACCCTGGCTTCTGCTACTCCTCCGGCTCCTACAGCTGCGACGCGGCCCAGAGCAGACGCCTGACTTCTCGGCGGAGTGATCCCTGTCCTGGTCTCTGACGGCGCGGACCGGTCCGGGAGGCGCACGAGCGCGGACAGTCGCGCCGGTGGCGCCGGCCTCTGCTGGGGCGCTGGGGCGCCGTAACACTGCGGCGGCAGCCCCGTGACGGTAGCGCCACCGTGAGGGCGGCGGCGCGAGGGTGGCGTTGTCGTGCCGGCGAGGTTTCCGGCGCATCCTTCTGGCCGATGGGAACGACGGGAGGAAATTCCGGCCTCGACCGGCGTGTGCTCGCCCGGCGGAAGGCGTGCGGTGGAGGGAGACCACGATGGCCGGCATCGTCGTCGGGGTAGACGGCTCGCCGGGCTCCGACGCGGCCCTGGCCTGGGCGGCAGCCGAAGCACAGCGGCGAGACGTGGCGGTGACCGCGATCCTCGCCTGGGCACCCGAGGACTGCCCGACGGCGGTACTCGAGATCGCCTACGCCTCGGGCGGTCCCACGGTGGAGACGGCCGCCCGGCAGGTGCTCGCCGACGCCGTCCGGCGATCCGCGCGTGGCTACGGCGCGGTCGACGTCAGGCAGCAGCCGGTGTATCGGGATGCCGTCGAGGCGTTGCTGGACGCCGCGGCCGGGGCCGATCTGCTCGTCGTAGGCCGTCACGGAAAGGGCACACTGCACCGTCTCGTGACCGGCTCGGTCTCGACGGCCTGCGTCCGCAAGGCGCTCGGGTCGGTCGTCGTGGTCCCGGCGAGCACGGCGCCGCCCAGCTCGGTGCCGCCCAGGACGATGCCGCTCGGCACGTTGCCGGCGGACGCGTTGCCGGCGGGCACGGCACCGGCGGACGCGGCACCGGCGGAGGGCGGTTTGGTACTGGTCGGCGTCGACGGCTCCGCCGGATCGCTGGCAGCGCTGCGCTGGGCCGCCCACGCGGCTGCGCGGCGGGGCGCGGCGACGCTGCGGCTGGTCCACGCCTGGAGCCCGCTGTCCCTGCGGCACGGCGCCCAGCACCGCCCGGCCTATGGAAAGACGGCCCTGGCGAGCGCAGGCAGAGCGGCCCTCGACGTGTGCCGCGAGGATGGGCTCACCGGCGCCGCCGACGTCCTGGTGGAGACCCGGGTGGCCGCCGGCGGCGCCGCGCGGGCCCTGCTGACCGGGTCGGCCGCCGCTCGGCTCCTCGTCGTCGGCGCCGGAGGCCGAGGCGAGGTCAGGGACCTCCTCCTCGGCTCCGTCAGCAGCCAGTGCGTCCGCGACGCCCCCTGCCCGGTCGCCGTCGTTCGCGAACCGGCGACGCGCAAGCCGTGAGATCAGAAGTCATACCCCTGCAAGCACGACGCGGCTGCGGGCCTCGGCGGTTCAACCGGCGGCGGTGTCGGCGGTGTCGGCGTAGCGGCGGGCGGCCGCGAGCCGGGACTTCAGGGTCGGGGCGTCGACCGGCTCGCCCGCGTCCCCGCCGCGGCCGCCCGGGCCGAAGTAGAGCCCAGCGTAGGCGGCGGTATCCCGCTGGAAGCGCCAGCCCTCGGCCAGCGGGCCGGCGTCGACCGTGTCGTAGCCGATCTCGTCGAGGAACGCGGTGACGGCCGCCTTCGCGTCGGCGTCGTCCGCCCCAACCACCTACCCGCGCCAAGCCATTCCCAGCCAGACGAGGCAAGCAGAAGACCCGCACAGCGGGGCTGTTGCAGGATCGGCTCGAGCTGATCTCCGATGGTGACCGTGCGTCAGCATCGGCCGAGCTGGGCCTGCTCCGGGGTCAGCCACGGATCAGCAGGACGACGGCGGCGAGGAGGAGGCCGACGGCGATCGCGGCGGCGCCGACGTCGAGCCGGTGCTCGCGCAGCACGGGGAGGTGGTGGTCGACCGAGTGGCGGCCTGGGCCGGTCAGTGCGAGCGACGCGCCGGCCATGGCGAGCACCACCTCGTACTCGATGCCGCCGGAGCCGTAGAGGCTGCCGCTCCAGACCACCGCCATCGCGTTGATCATCGTTCCGAGGATCGCGGCGCCGGCGAGCGGGGTGAGCAGGCCCAGCACGAGGCCGGCCCCGCCCAGGGCCTCGCTGAGCCCGGCGACGACCGCGAACGCGCGGCTCGCCGGGTAGCCAGCCCGGTTGAACGACGCGGCGACCTCGTCGAGCCCGCCGCCCCCGAACCAGCCGAACAGCTTCTGGGTACCGTGGCCGAACATGATCACGCCGACGGTGGCCCGTAACAGGAGGAGGCCGAGATCGCGCCCGGAGCGGGCCGGCCGTGCTCGCGCGGTCCCGGGATGCCACAGCGTGGTGCGCGGTGTGGTGCGCGGTGTGGTGCGCGGACCGGTGCGAGGTGTGGTCATCGGAGCTCCTGACCGCCCGGGCGGCTGCCCCTCCGGCTGAGCGGTGCCCTGCCCAGGTTCTCCGTCTACTGCCCAAATTCGTCTGCTCGGATTCCCTCGCCGCCAAATTGTCTTGCGCCGAGTAGTTGGATGACTACCACGATACCCGCGCGGGTGATGGTCCCATCCTGGCGAGGTCAGCAGGAAGACCGGTCCCGACAATGCTTGTATGCCACCAAATGTCGGCACCTGCGGGTGAGGTGAAGGAGCAGTAGCTCCGTCTTCGCGCGGTGGCTGCCGGCCAGCCCTCTCCCGTGCGCCCGGACCAGTACAGCCGATCCTTCTCGGTCGCATCAAGGTTGAAGAATTCCTGGAATTTTTGGAGAATCCCCGAGAATCCAGCTGCGGATCTTCTCTGGGCCACCCAGGGCATCACCAGCGACAGCTGCTACACGCCGGTCCAGTCCAGTCCGGCCACCGGTGAGATCACTCCGGTTGATCGGCCATCTCCTCGAGTGTCTGTCTCGCGCGGAGGGTGTCGGGGTGGTCGTCGCCGAGGATGCGCCGGCGGTTGGCGAGGACATCCTCGCGTAGCCGGCGGGCCGTTCGGTCGTCGCCCAGGTCCGCCAGGCTGTTGGCGAGGTCTTCTAGCACCAGGTATGTATCGGGGTGGTCGTCGCCGCGGATGCGCCGGTACTGGACGAGCAGGTCCTCCTGCATCGCGCGAGCCGCCGGAAAGTCGCCCACCGACCATAGGCTTTGAGCCAGGTTCGCCGCCGCGTCGAGGGTGTCGGGATGGTCGTCACCGAGGATCCGGCGGCAGCGGGTGAGCAGGTCCTCCTGCATCGCGCGGGCCGCCGGATAGTCACCCGCAGACCACAGGACGGCGGCGAGCCTCGCTGTCGCCGAGAGCGTGTCGGGGTGGTCGTCACCGAGGATCCGGCGCCGGCGGGCGAGGAGATCCTCGCTCATCTGACGAGCCGCGGCGTGCTCGCCCATCATCCGCAGGCTGACGACAAGGTGCTCTCTCGCCTGGAGAGTGTCGGGGTGGTCGTCACCGAGGATCCGCCGTCGACGGGCGAGCAGGTCCTCGCGCATCGCGCGGGCCGCCGGATACGCGCCCGCCGACCAGAGGCTTCGGGCGAGGTCTGCCGCCGCGCGGAGGGTGTCCGGATGATCGTCGCCGAGGACGCGCTGGTAGCGAGCGAGCACATCCTCCTCCATCGCGCGGGCCGCCGGCCGGCGGCCCGTCGACCACAGGCTTCGGGCAAGCTCCCCGGTCATGCTGAGAGTGTCGAGGTGATCGTCCCCTAGCTGTGTCGCCCAGCTGGTACGCGCCTGCCGGGCCAGAGTGACGGCAGCGCGGTAGTCCCCGCTGGATCGGAGGGCCTCGGCAAGCCGAAGTACCAGCTGGCGGGCGGCGCCGTCGGCCGCATCGACGATGGTGGCCGGATCGACGATGGCGCCTGGGTCGGTGACGGCAGGCCCGGCGATGGTGGCCAGGTCGAGCAGGCCGGTGGCCACTATGTGCGGGTGCAGCAAGGTGTACCGCGGCCAGCATGCCGGATCGGTCGGAGCGGCGGGATCGGCGGCTATGAGGAGGCCGCGGGCGGCCGTCCGGTACCGCTCGCGCTGTTCGGCCGGGGTGTGGTCGCGCAGGACCGCCTGAACGAGCCGGTGCATGACCAGCCCATCGGCGGAAGCGCGGGCCAGTCCGAGTCGGCACACCGTTTCCACGCAGTCCGCGAATGCAAGCGGGTCCTGGAGTGGGCCAGGCAGCGCCCGTACGCCGCCGGCAATCGGGTTCATCAGGTCCAGTGGTACCGGTTCTGGTCCGAACTGGGCCAGCAGCCGCAATAGGTCGACCGCGCCCGGATCGTCCAATCTGTCCACGGCAATGGTCCAGGCGGCCGCCACTGGCAGTGGGTAGTGAGCAGGCTGACCCCGGGTCAACAGCTCCTTTGTCCGGTCGGCGAGCAGACGTTCATAGGTTTCGGCCGCCATCCCGGTTGTGGCCAGCCATCCAGCGGCCTGCTCCACCGCGAGCGGCAGGTCACCCAATGCTGTGGCGAGCCGGTCCGCGTCCGCTTCCGTGAGCCGTTCGCATCGGCGCCGGAGCAGGCGGACCGCGTCGGCGTGCGGCAGCACGTCCACTTCCACGGACCGTGTCCAGCCGGCCCAGGCCGGGTCTCTCGAGGTCACGAGCACCTGACCTCCGCGGCCGGCGATCGCCAACAGGCCGAACAGCTCCGACGGCGCCTCGGCGTTGTCGACCACCACCAGCCACCTTGGGAACTGTTCCCCACGGCGTAACACCTCCACCAGCCCGGCGATCTGCTGCTGGGCGCCGCCCACGGACGACACCCCCGCCCGGCGGGCCAGGTCGACGAGCGAGCTGACCGCCAGCGCGGCCGACTCCCCCGGCACCCACCACACCAGGTCGTAATCGGCGGCGTGACGGTAGGCGTACTCGACCGCAAGCTGAGTCTTCCCAACCCCGCCAAGGCCGTACAGCGCCTGCGGCAGCACCACGGCCGACCCGTCTCCCCCGGACAGCCGGCCCGCCAGGTCGGCCAGCTCGCCGTCCCGGCCCGTGAACAGCGGATTGCGCGGCCAGGGCACCGACCAGACCGCCGGCAGCCCGCTCGGGAACGGGACGGCGGCCGGGATCGCTCGCGCGGCCGCCGGCAACGCGGGGACCGGCTGGGACACCGCGAACGGCTGGGACACCGGAAACGGCTGGGACACCGGGAACGGCGGTGCCTCGGCCGGCTTGCCCCGCTCTCCGGAAACCGCGAGCCTGGCCGCTCGCAGCAGGTCTGCCCGGGCCGCGGCTTCCTCGACCCCGAAAATGTCGACGGAGACCATCTGGTTCAACAGCCCGGGCCGGTCGCAGTCCGCCACCCGGACCGTCAGCAGCTTCCTGGCCTGCCCGGTCGGGTCGGCCGCCCACGCGGCCTGCCACTCGGCTGCGCCGTAGACCGACGCCGCATAGTCCGCCGAGAGGACGACGACGGTCCGCTCCGCGCGGAGCACGCCTGCCTGCATTCCGGAGAGCCAGTTCGACCCGGGCGCGAAGTCCCACGCCTGGATCAGCACCCGGAAGTGCGCCTCCTCCAACGTCCAGGCGATCCACTCTGCCCACGCCTGATCCGGCCTGGCATACGAGACGAAGAAATGCGGGCCGGTGCTCACGCCGCCCCCGTCCGTCACCCGGCAAGCATGTCACCACCGCCCGCCGCTTCGGAAGCAGACAGATGCCGGTGACCCGGCCAGGCGGTGATTCGCGGGTCGGCAGGCCCCGGAAGCGGCCCGCATCGAGGTCGTCGGAGGCCGTGTCGCGGTCGCGCAGGCCGCGCTGGCCGGGGACGGCGTCGAGGCGGACGGGCTGGAGGACTACGGTTTCATGTGCTCGCGCAGCTTCTTCGACCTCGACGGCCATGGCTGGCAGGTCATGTGGATGGACCCGGCGGCGACGCTGCAGGGCCCCGAGGAGTTCGCAGCCTCGATGCAGGACACAGGACGCCGACGCCCTGGCCTGACCAGACACCGGCCGGGCCGGCGCCGCCCGCCGCTCTCCCGAAGCAGCGCGGCAGCAGGCCCTGAGCGGCCCTGGCCAACCTCGGCCACATCCGGCGTTCTGACACTGGCCAACACTGGCCAACAACCACGATTCGCCAGCTCGGAGTGGCCAAGGAGATCCGATCCCTGCCCGTGAGGCCGGGTCCGGGCGCCGCGGGATGCTTCCAACAATCAGTCAGACAGAGCGCGTCACCCAGAGGGTGCGTGTTAGCCACTGACAAACTGCACCGCGGAGAGCCGGCCTCGGTGGTGACGCTCCAGGGACCCGCCTCGGAACGGTGGTCGGAGTCCCGACGCTCATGCCGATGGTCGACGTGAACCCGTTCGCCTGCCGCGGGCTGATGTGGGCAGATCCGAGGGTGCCCGGTCAGCACAGGCGGCCGGTGGCCCTCCTGACCGGGGCTGTCGGCTGTCGCCGCATCGCGGGGCCTCGGGGCTATGCCCCTGCATAGCTCGGGCTGAGCGGGGCTCCTCCGGCGGGCAGGCAAGCAACGCTTTGCCTCAGGGTTCTCGGCCGTGCAAGACCCGCCAGTGTTGCCTTTCACCGCTCGGCACGGGTGCGGGTCTTGCGCGGTCGGGGTTCCTGGGGCAACCCTCCGGGTGCCTGCTCGCCGGAGGAGACACGCGGACTCTCGCCGTCCCTCCCCCTACTCTGGTGGAAGGGCCGGGGTCCGGGGCGGAGCCCTGGTGCGTTCTGAGACGTCGAAGCCGCGGAAAGGGCGCCACGGATGAGGTTGACGAGTCTGTAGGTCCCGGGCTGCCCACATGTTCGACGATGTGGGATCGCGCGTGGTGAAGAATTCGCGGTGGTCTTGGCTCGCGAAGTAGCCGGCCATGGCTCACGCGATTAGGGAGCGTATCGGTAGACCTTGGAGTCGCGGAGCTGGAAGCCCAGGCGTTCATACAGCCGGTTGGCGGCTTGGCGGGACGGGCGAGAGGTGAGGTCGACGGTGCGTGCTCCGGCCACCTGAGCCAGGCGGATGGCTTCCGTCGTGAGGGCGGCGCCGATTCCTTGCCCCCGGCCGGCTTCGTCGACCACAACGTCTTCGATCCAGGCGCGGAGACCCGTCGGGATCGGGAACATCACCAAGGTGAGGACGCCCAGGATGCGGCGGTCGACACGAGCGGCAAGCAGGTGGTTTCCATCCCACTCGATGAGCCTGGCCAAGGCGTCGGCGTCGAGAGGCGCGGCGTTGCGGGAGAGCTGGGGAAGGAGCCGGTCGAACGCCTCGACCAGGTCAGCCGTGACGTTCCGAACGACCTCGACCTCAACGCTCATAGCGGCAGAGGGTATCGGGTGAGCAGGTACGGCGAAGCAGACTTGGTCGTGGCGACGCGCCGACGCTCCGACGCGCCCGGTGGGGTGGCAGACCCGACACGCCCGGGGTGCCGAGCGAAGCGAGGCGGGGCCCCGGGGCGTGGCGGGGCTGACGGGGCCTCGCCGGGCGGGTCGTGTGCGGCGCTGCGCGGCGCGCCTTGAAACCTTATAGATTTAAACCTTATAGATTTTCTGCGACAGCGCCACTGAGTCTGCCCATAGGCCGGTAGCCTCGATCATACGATCGGGGAGCGGGGGCGCCGAGCAATGAACGCTGCGTCAGGAAGGCCACCGGACTCAGGAGGGTCGCCCGACCCGGCAGACCCACCGGACTCAGGAGGGTCGCCCGACCCGGCAGACCCACCGGACTCAGGAGGGTCGCCCGACCCGGCAGACCCACCGGACTCAGGAGGGCCGCCCGACCCTGCGGCGCGCCCAAGCACCCTTAAACGCGCGGGTATATGGGCTATTGGCGCCGTGGCCTCGGCGATCATCGCAGTACTTGCCAGCATATGGATACCTGCGCTCACCGGCAAAATTTCAGACAACGGGCCTCCACTAACCGCAGTGCGCATTTCAGGTGTGGAGTCGTCCGAGCCGCCCAGCCATCGCACTGAACTTCTAGCACCAGGACTAGCGCCAGCACCAAAACCAGGCGGTTGGGCTCTCTACGTGGCCGACATCGATCGTCTCCCGCAGCAAGTCCAACATGTTAGCGACTGTGCTGCTCTAAAGCGCATTGGAACTGCCGCTGGGGGGGTTGAATACAAGCCGCGATATCCAGATCCCATGGTGATTACCCTTCACGGCGACGCTAATGACGGACTTTCAATAATTGACATGCGAGTACGTGTCGTCAAGCGCGGCGCACCTGCGCCCGACGGCGCGGTTCTAAAGTGTGTCGGCGCGTGGGCTGGACCTTCGTCTCCTGTCGGACTCCAGGCGGATCTGACGAGCGGAGAGATCATACCGATCCAGTGGTTCGGCGTAGGACGGTTCGACCCCGAAGATGCACCATCGAAATCGCCAGGAGGATACGTTCAGATTCCAGAACCCCCGTATAGAGGTCGATCGATTCCAGCGTTTAGCGACGGTTTTTCGATAGACCTTGAAAAGAATGAGTTTGTTACGCTGAAGATCGATCTGCGGCCTGCGATCATGCTTACAGAGTGGGAAATTGAAATAAGGGTGGCAACTGTTGACGGTGTAAGTACCGTGACCATCAAAGATGGCGACAAAAGCTTCCGCACTCCCGGTGTCCGCAGGGATCAAGACTTCAAGATTCAGCGTAGTATTACGTATTGAACCCGTAAGACTTTTCTGCGAGAGCGACCTTCGACGATCTCGAATGCCGGTGTCTGTGCTGGTCTTGTCTGACAGCGTTCCCTGGGCGTTACGCGTCTTTGCTGCCGAGTGCTGACCGGGCGTGCTCGGCGAGGTTCTGGGCTCCGGGGTGGCCGGTGGCCTTGATCCGGCGGTGTGCCTCAGTGAAGTAGCCGGTGACGGAGGGGGACGCGGCGACTTCGGATCCGTCGAGTGCTTGGTGTATGAGTCGGATGGCCTCGTCGGGGCTTCCGGCTTCGGCGTGGGCTCTGGCGAGGATCATGCGGTGGACCAGGACGTCACGCGGTATGTCGGGGGCGGTGTTGTCGACCGACTCGGTCAGGTGGGGAATCGCTGACTGAGCCTGCCCGGCGGCGAGTAGAGCGCTGCCGATGCTGAGGGAGATCGTGTTGGGGCCTGCCCAGTAGACGTAGGGCGGGTCTTCGTCTGGCTGAGCCTGGGCGAGGTGGTGCTGGGCCTCGTCGGCGGCGGCGTGTGCGGCTCGGGGGTTGTCGGCGCGGCCGTGGGCGATGGCGAGGACGCCGGACAGTACGGCGTTCTCGGTGGCGCTCAGACGTCCTTTCGCGCCGGCCCGGGCGGAGCGGAGCAGGGCGACGGCGGTGCGGGGGTCTCCGCCGGTGTATGCCTGCTCGGCCATGCAGCGCAGGATGTTCGCGCCTATTCCGGGAGCGTCGGCTTCGTGCGCGGCGCGCAGGCCGATGAGGTAGTAGCGCTGCGCGGTGCCGTGGGCACCGGCGTCGTAGCTGGTCCAGCCGGCGAGGCGGGCCAGCTCCGCGGCGATGGCGTGCAGGCTGCGGCCGTCTTCCTGGCTGTACCGGGCGTGTTGGAGAACGCGAATCACGACGCGGAACTGTTCGGTGACCATGCTGTGGACGGCCTGCCCGCCGAGCTTGTCGTCGAGACGGCGTAGAAGGTCGACGCCGTCGGACAGGTCGGCGACAAGTGCGCTGTCGGCGGTCTTGCCTGCCAGGGACGCGGCCAGCCGTGGAGGGTCGGCGATGAGCCATTCATGGGCGGCGGTGGCAAGGGCGGCGCCGGTGAGTGTCAGGAAATGGCGGCGGTCCAGTGGTGAGCTGGTCAACGGTGCCACCTCCTCGAACGCGGCGGAAAGCCCGCCGGCTGTCCAAAGCTGTTCAAGGCCCGTGTCGGCAGAGACCTCCCGGTGGTGTCCGAGTCTACGAGGGTGCTGCCGGGCCGGTCCTCGCTCGGCCACTGCGGCCCGGGTTTGCCTTCGTGCTCCCGGCAACGCCAGGGGCAGACCGCTGTCCGGGCCGGTCGGCCGGTGTGGGTGAAAGCCCAGGTCTTCGTCACGGTCGGCGTGCAGGATGGCGCGTAACGCCGTTCGGTAGTCGTCCTGGGGCCAGCGGACGACTCCGCGTTCGAGCTTGCCGATGTAGTGCTCGTCGACCGGAGTCACCCGGCCGGTCATCTCGAAGACCGTGGCGTTGACCAGGTCGGCTAACTCCTGGCGGGAAATCGGGTGCCCGGGCGTCCGGGGAGATGCGGTTCGTTCACGCGCGTGCCGTAGCTGGCGGTTGGGTTGCCCCACGGCTTCCCCCTTCCGACTCGCCGTGATCATCGCACAGCAAAGCAGATGTGGTGCACGCACGGAAGCAGCGAGTAGCGCAGGCAGGCGACGCGACCCCGGATTGCCTATCTGCCCATCGACTGCCCCCAACTGCCCCTATCGACGGTCTTGACGTGTCCATCCTCGGCTGCCTTCGCTCACCTGCCCGCTGCCAGGCCCTGGGACTGCACAGCCAGGTTTCGGATCGTGGCGGTGTCGGTTCCGGTCGGGCTGGCTTCGTTCCCCCGGCCGGAGCCGGCCTGACATCGGCCCGTGACATGCGGGCCATTGGCTCCAATGACTGGGAGGCGTGATGACGAAGGCAGTGATCGAGTGGAGTGGTGGTGTGGGTGGGCCGGTGGTGCTGCCGACTCTTTCGCCGTTGGGGCAGGACTCTCTGATCATGTCGCGGAGGTTCGGGTCGGATGCGGCAGCACCGTCGCCGCGGTTGGGGGTGTGATGCGCCTCGGCGGTTGTTGGTGCGGTTCGCGTTGGAGATGGCGGTGACGCGTCCGGAGGCCGGGCCGTGGGCGGTCTGGCTGGCGGGGGTCCCGGCGGTGTGGACGGCGGTGGCGCTCGCGGTGGGTGGGCTGATCGCGGCGGGTCGTCCGGTCGGGTCGGTGCCGCCGGTGACGTGTGCCGGGGATCCGCCGGTGAGCAAGTCACGGCCGATGGTCTGTCACGACGTGCGGGCGCAGCTGGCGGGTGGCCGTCGGGTGGAGCTGCCGGTGTGGGAGATCTGCCGGTTCGGTCAGCCGGCCGCGTCCCAGCTGGTGGCGTCGTGACCACGCCTGGCGGGTGAACGCAGGTGGCTATGGCCGGTTGCGTGCTGGTGCTGCTTGGTACTGGTTGTGGTCTTCGGTGTGTATAACTTTGAGTCTTTGGTCATTAGCTGCCGTTTCCGGTTATTTGGCTGCTCCAGGGCCGTAAAGGTCGTATTCTGGAGTCCAGTCATCGGGTAGACCCATGGTGGGCCATGTTGGGCCCGGTCAACATTCCCAGACCTGGATTCGTACGGGTGCCGCCATGTCGGGAGCTGGCCAGGAGCGCGACGGCAGGGCTTCGGTGTCACCACCTACGCGTCTGGTGTGACCTGCGCGTGTAACTGTGGTGACTAGCGCCGCTCCCGTGCGGGTGCCGACGCCGAATCCGGATCCTCGTCGGGGGTGTCGACGAACTGGCGGGCCTGGAGGGTGAACAGGTCGCGGTAGATGCCCGGGCGGCTCATCAGGTCGGCGTGCGTGCCCTGGTCTGCGACGAGACCGTCGTCGAGGACGTAGATCCGGTCGGCGGTCCGCACGCTGGCCAGGCGGTGTGTGATCAGCAGGACGATCCGGTCCCGGCCGAGCTCCTGGACCAGGTTGAACAGGGCTTGCTCGGCGCGGGCGTCGAGCGCGGCGGACGGCTCGTCGGCGATGAGGAACGGGGCGTCGCGGTAGACGGCGCGGGCGCAGGCGATCCGCTGCCACTGGCCGCCCGACAGGTCATGGCCCGAGCTGTACTGGCGGGCGAGCGACGTGTCGTAGCCGTGCGGCAGCTTGTCGATCACGTCGTCGGCGCCGGTCGCCCTGGCGGCGGGCACGACGCTGTCCGGACCGTCGGTGGTCAGCCGCCCGACCCGGCCGACGGCGATGTTCAGCCGGGCCGACATCGGCCACTGGGTATAGGCCTGGGGGATGAGACCGACCCGGTCGCGCACGCTGTCCGGGTCGACGCCGGCCAGGTCGACGCCGTCCCACCGCACGGTTCCGGAGTCCGGGACGTACAGGCCGGCGAGGACCTTCGCCAGGGTGGACTTGCCGCTGCCGTTCGCGCCGACGAATGCGACCACCTGGCCCCGGCGCAGCTCGACGCTGACGCCGCGCAGGGCGGCGGTGCCGGTGTGCGGGTAGCTGTAGGTGACGCCGTCGACGCGGACGGCCTCGGGGCTGGCCGGGGCCGCTGCTGCCGGCGACGGCGGGACCCGGCGGGCCGCCTCGTCGATCCAGGACCGGTACTCCCCGAAGTAGAGGAAGTTCTCGTAGGCGTCGTTGAGGCTGTTCAAGGCGGTGGACAGAGCGCCTCGGCCGGTGCGGATCGCGAGGACGGCGGTGCCTGCGGCCGCCAGCGGCATCACTCCGGAGTCGAGCAGCAGGACGAGGGTCCCGTAGACCGCCCCGAGGGCGAGCCCGGAGACGCTCTCGCCGATCAGCCGGTACCGGGCCTGGCCGCGGCCGACCCGCAGCTGCTCGGCCTCGAAGTCGCGGGCCAGCAGGGTGTACTCGTCGCGTAGGAACGGGCCCAGCCCGAACGAGCGGATCTCGGCGGCGCAGCTGCGCGCCGTCATGTAGTTGCGCAGCATGAACTGCCGCCGCACCTGGCGGATCCGGCTCAGCCACGAGGTGTAGGCCAGCCGGGCCGAGCGCGCGGTCGCCCAGCCCTCCGGCACGGTGGAGATCACCAGCAGCGGCAGCAGGATCGGGTGCAGCGTGCTGAGCACGCCGCCGGCGGCGACCATCCGCACCGCGCAGGTGAAGACGTCCACGGCGTTGTCGACGAGGTCACGGCCGCCGGTCGCGCCGCGCTCGGCGGCATCCAGATCGTCGACGAACCGGGGGTCGTCGAAGGCCATCACGCTGGTGCGGGTCGCGAGGTCGAGCAGCCGCACGACGCAGACCCGGGTGATCCGCGGGCCGAACCGACTACGCAGCAGGCCCTCGACCAGCGACAGTCCGGTCCGGACGACCGCGGCGCCGACGACGAGCCCCAGTGCCGGCAGCGCCTCACGCACCCGGTCCGGCGTGGGGCCCTCGCTGAGCAGGCCGGTGAGCGCGCCGGCCACGGCGAGCAGGCCGAGCGCCTCCACCAGCCCGGACACGACCCGGACGGTGACCAGGGCGATCAGCCCGGGGCGGTCCGCTTCCCAGGCGAGCGACCAGGCCAGCCGCAGCAGCCCGGGCAGCCTGCGGGCCATGGTGCGCACCCCGGTGCGCTCCATCGTCTTCGTGTGCTTCGACCACGCCCCGGTGGGGTCCTCGTTCTCCTGGCCGTAGATCAGCAGCGGATCGTGGGGGACGCCGCCGCCGGCCGGAGCGCTCTGCGGCGCCTGTCCGTCGTTGTCCGTTTCCGGCGTCGAATCGGCTGCTGTGAATGAATCGGAGTACGCGCCGTTCCGCTGGGCCGGCACGGTATCGATGACATCTGGGTCGCCCTCCACCAGGTCAGCGTCAGGGACATCCCGGCCGCAGAAGTCGGAATTCGTCAATCTTTCGCTTTCCCGGGTATTGCTGGTCGGATTCGCCGTTATTTTCCGATCCGCTACCCGACCCGCCGGAGCGGGCGGGTGAGCCGGCCGAGCAGAACGTCGGCCTGCCGCCCCGGCTCGGCGGGCGGCGGCTCAGATGATCCGCCACATGACGATGTGCGGGCCGATGTTCGGGTCGACCCACCGCTCGCCCCGGGTGCGCAGCCCTCCCCGTTCGTAGAAGGGGATGGCGCGCACCCGGGCGTTGCACCACAACAACCCGCCGCCATCGCCGCGGACATGGTCGATCACCGCCGTGAGCAGCCGGGACCCGATCCCGCGGTCCCGCACCGTCTCCTCGGTCGCCATGCCGCGCAGCCGCCAGCCGGCCGCCCCCCACGGCGCGGCCTCGCGCATCGTGGTGGCCGTCCCGACGACCGTGCCGTCCGGCAGCACGGCGACCACGTGCGCCGTGTCCGGCGCGTCGTCCCCGGGGAACACGACGTCCGCGACTGTCAGCCGCGGCCGCAGCACCTGCTGCCGCAGCGGCAACGTCACCTCGGATGCCACCCATTCCAGGCGCACGCCGGCCGCCGGGTCGTCAGCGTTCACCAACCCATTGTCGCCTTCGCGACATGCCGCGGGGTCGGCCGGGGCCGCCGGCTGGGCCGCCGGATCCCGAACCTGTCAGTGGTCCGGTTTATGGTTTTTGTCGCCAGAGGAATCCGCCGAGGGGACAAGTGATGACCACACTGCCGGGCCGGCCGAACACGGCGCTGCTCGTCGTGGACGTGCAGAACGACGTCATCGGCAAGGCGCACGAACGGGACGCGGTGGTCGCCAACGTGCGCTTCCTCGTCGAGAAGGCGAGGCGTGAGCAGGTGCCGATCGTCTGGGTGCAGCACTCCCACGAGCACCTGGCGCACGGCAGCGACGGCTGGCGGATCGTGCCCGACCTGCGCCCTGAGGAGGACGAGCCGCTCGTCGACAAGAGCTATGGCGACGCGTTCGAGGCCACGGAGCTGGAGAGCGTGCTGGCAACGCTCGGCGTCGGCCGGCTGGTCGTGGTCGGGGCCCAGACCGACCAGTGCATCCGGTCGACGCTGCATGGCGCGTTCGCCCGGGGCTACGACGCGACCCTGGTCAGCGACGCCCACACCACGGGGGACGCGACGGCCTGGGGCGCCCCGCCGCCGGAAGCGGTCATCGCGCACACCAACCTGTACTGGAGCTACCAGAAGGCTCCTGGCCGCGCGGCCGGCGCCGTGGAGACCAGCAACGTCGACTTCGCGGCGGCGGCCGGCGCGGCCGCTGCCACCGCCGCCGCTGCGGAGGCGCCCGCGTAGCGGCAGGCGGATGGACGAAGGACATCCGGGCGGGCAGGTAGGGGGGCCGATGACGACGCACATCAAATACTGCGCTACGCCGGCGGGCGCGGTCGCTTACTCGACGACCGGCACGGGACCGGCGTTGTTGTGCGACTCGGGCTGGATCACACACCTGCGCGGCCAGCTGGACCTGTTCTCGTTCGGCGAGTTCGTCGACGGCCTGGCGCGGCATTTCACCGTGATCCGCTACGACAAGCCCGGGTGCGGCCTGTCGGACTGGGAGAGCGCTGATCTCTCGTTCGACGGGCAGGTGGCCGCGGCGCTCGCCGTGGCCGACGCGGCGGGCGCCCGCCGCTTCCGCCTGTTCGGCGCGTCACAGGGGGGCCAGGTCGCCGCCGCGCTCGCGGCGAGGCACCCGGACCGGGTCGAGGCACTCGCCGTCTACGGCACGTGCGCCGCCGGCGCGGACCTGGCGCCCGCCGAGGTCAGGGCCTCGGTCGTCGCGCTCGTGCGGGCGCACTGGGGCATGGGGCTGCGAGCCCTCGCGGGCGCCTTCGTCGCCGACCCGACGGCCGAGGACGTGGCGGCGTTCACCCGGTTCCAGCGCAGGAGCGCCTCGGCCGAGGCGGCGGCGCGGCTGCTCGACGTCTACTACGGCACGGACATCCGGGCGCTGCTGCCGGAGATCCGGTCGCCTACCGCGGTCCTGCACCGCGAGGACGACCGGGGCACCAGCTTCGAGCTGGGGCGTGAGATCGCCGCACTCGTCCCCGGCGCCACGCTGATCCCGCTTCCCGGCCTGAGCCACCTCTTCTACCACGGCGACTGGGCAGCGGTCCTGGCCGCGTTGGTCGGCTTCCTGGGCCTGCCGGCGTACGGGGCACAGCGACTGACGAACCGCGAGTCCGTGGTGGCCGACCTGGTCACCGAGGGGCTGACGAACCGCGCCATCGCCAGTCGCCTTTTCGTCTCGCAGCACACGGTCGAGACGCACCTGGAGAACATCCGGCGCAAGCTGCAGGTGAGCTCCCGGGCCCAGATCGCGGCCTGGGTCACCGAGCAGCGGCGGGGCCCGGCCGGATGAACGCGGCCGAGGCCACTCGGTCGATCACCCGATACCCACGCCGTCCTCGGCCTGCTCGCCCGGCGGTGGCCCGCGGGACGGCGTTCCACGGCGTCGGTGATTCACCCGATGGTGGGCCGATCCCGCCGGTCCTAGCGTCCATCTCATGGCACATGGTTCGAGCGAAATCGCCGGAACGGGCGTCGTGGCGGCGCGGCGCGGTGTGGCCCTCACGCCCATGGAGACCCGGCGGGACGTCGTCGTCAGGTCCGCGGTGCTGGCCGAGGACCTCGGCTACGAGAGCTTCGGCGTACCCGAGGGATGGGGGCTGGACTCGACCCCGCTGGTCGCCGAGATCGCGCTGCGGACCAGCCGCATTCAGATCGCTTCGGCTGTCCTGTCGGTCTGGGGTCGCACACCGGCGACGCTGGCGATGACCGCCGCCACCCTGCAGGAGATCTGTGGCGGGCGGTACGTGCTGGGCCTGGGTGCCAGTACGAAGGCGCTGGTCGAAGGCTTCCATGACACGCCGTTCGAGCATCCGGCCGCTCGGCTGCGCGACGTGGTCGCCCAGGTCGGTGCGCTGCTCGCCGGCGAGCCGGCCACGCTGCGCCGCGCCGCCGGCGCGTACCCGCTCCGGCTGAGCCCTCCACCCGCGTCCCCGGTGCCGATCTGGGTTGCGGCGCTAGGCCCGCAGGCAACCCGGGTGGCCGCCGAGCTGGGGGATGGCTGGATCCCCGCTCTGGTAGCCCGGGACAGCCTCGCCCCCTGGGTGGACCGGCTGGGCCGGCTGCGCGAGGACGTCGCCCCGGACCGCAAGCCGCTCACCGTGGCGACCGGGCCCATCACGGCCGCCGCCGAGGATCCCGCCGCGGCGCGTGCGGTCGTTGCGGCGTGTGCCGCCTGGTACCTGACCGCCATGGGGGGCGTCTACGCCCGGTCCGTGGCCGGCCAGGGTTACGCCGCCGAGGTGGCCGCGGTCGTCGCCGCCAACCCACGCCCGAGCCCGCGGCGCGCGACCATGCCGCCCGACGCGGAGCCTCTGCTCGACCAGCTGGCCGTGTACGGAAGCGACGACCAGGTCAGGGAGCGGCTGACGGCCTGGGACCAGGCTGCCGACGTCGTCACCGTCCTGCTGCCACCCGGCCTGCCCTGGCCCATGATCGAATCCACTCTCGTGGCCGCTGCGCCGCCGAGCTGACCGGTGGCTCACCGACAAGGAGCCCGAGTTCCGTCCGAACCTCACCCTGCGCAGCTTCTCCCGACTGACCGTGAGCCTCGGACCATGACGTCGGCCGGCCGCTGGCTCCAGATGCCGGGGTCGCCCCGGATCGGGCCATCGAGGCGCCTTTTGCCCATTCGAGGCTCGCTGCCCGCACGAGCCGCTAGGATGACGTTAGCCGCGCCAATCGTGGGTTGTGCTGGCCACTCTGATTCACGATCCACACTGGCGATGGAGGCGCGGCGGCCAACGAGCAGGCCGCCCGCGGGCGCGCGTCGGGACCGGCGTCCCGTTCGGACGCGGCGGTCCTCGGGCGTGCGTCAACTGCAATTCGTGACAAAACGGTCATCCATTTGCAACGAGCGCATATGGATGCCGATTTGGTAGTTCGTGGGCGATTCCTGCGCTAGCCTGCCCGCCACGCCATCGTGCGACCAGGCGTAGCCAGCTGGCTACGCCTGTCTTCGCCTGGGGAGGGGCGGGACGGCGGTTCCCGGCCGCGGTGGCGACGGGAATGGGGGAAGGCGTTGCCGGAGGAGGGGCGGGCGCTGTTCGGGCTGGACGAGGTCGGTCTGGCTGTGTTCCGAGCGGCCACCGGCCATCACCGCGCCACGATCGAGGTCCTGGCGGACCGCGCCGGGTTACCACTGGAGAAGGTAACGGCCGAGATCGACCGGCTGGTCGGCCGAGGACTGCTACGCAAGGTCGACGAGGGCTGGGAAGCCCAGGACCCGTCCGTGGTGCTGTACGCCGAGCACGCGGCGCGCGAACAGGCGCTCGAGCGGCGGGAGGCGGAGCTCGTCGCGCAGCGCACCGCGCTGTACCGCACCCGGCTGCTGTCGGACTACGTGGCGGGCCGGCGCCGCCCGGACGGCGCGGACGGGGTGGCGGCGCTGCTGGACCCGCACCAGGTCTGGGTGCAGATCGCGGAGCTGGTGGAGAACGCCGCCAACCAGATCGGATTCCTGCTCTCCGGCCCGACCCTGCCGCGTCCCGCCGCGGTCGACATGCTGCAGGGGCTCGCCCGGGCGGCGGCGCGCGGCGTGAAGGTCGCCTCCGTGTGGACGCCGGACCAGGTGGTGGCGGCCAGGGCGCTGGGCGGCGGACGGCTGCCCGCGGTGGGCTGGGTGCGCCAGAGCCCGTTCGTCCCGATGCGGGTGATCGTCGTCGACGGGCGGGCCGCCGTGCTGCCGGTCGACCCGGACGACTTCGGCCAGGGTGCCCTGCTGGTGAACGCCCCCGGCCCGCTCGCGGTGGTCAGCGACCTCGTCGAGCGGGTGCACCGCGAGGCGCAGCCGCTCAACGGCCCCCGGCAGCCAGCCGACGGGTCCGAGCAGGCCCGACGGGGGGCCGTGCTCGCGCTGCTCGCCCAGGGTCACACCGACCAGTCCGTCGCAGACCGCCTCGGGATCACCCCCCGCACGGTCCGCCGCGACGTTGCCGATCTTTACGTCCAGCACGGCGTCACCAGCCGTTTCCAGCTCGGCGCCGTCACCGCCCGGCTGGGACTGCTGCCCCCGCCCCGGCGCTGACGGGCGGCCGCCTGGATCGGGCGAGGGCTGTCCGGTGCGTGACCCGCGGTGGGAAGGCCATGGGAAGGTTCATGCGCGACGCTGCGTGCCATGTACCGAACAGATGTCAAGGACCTGGGGACCGTGCTGACCGTGTGGGCACATCCCGATGACGAGACCTACCTCGCCGGTGGGCTGATGGCCGCCGCCGTGGCCGCCGGCCAGCGGGTCGTCTGCGTGTCACTCACCGCCGGCGAGCACGGGACCGACGACCCGGTGACCTGGCCGCCACGGCGGCTCGGCGAGCTGCGCCGGCACGAGGCGAACGCGGCGATGGCCGTGCTCGGCGTCCGGGAACACCGCATCCTCGGGCTGCCCGACGGCGGGCTCGACGGCTGGAGCGCCGTCGGCACCCGGATGATCGGCCAGCTGGTCGACGAGGTGCGGCCCGACACCGTCGTGACCTTCGGGCCCGACGGGACGACGTTCCATCCCGACCACCTGGCCGTGCACCGCTGGATGCGCGACGTCTGGGAGGAGCGCGGCCGCCCGTTCCGGCTCCTGGAGTCGGTGTGGACGGCCGAGGCGCTGCGGCGTTTCGCGGACCTGCACGCGGAGTTCCGGGTGTTCATGACCGACGCCCGCCCCGCCGGCACGACGGCGGACGCGCTGTCCCTGCGCCTGAAGCTCGAAGGCCCCGAGCTGGACCGTAAGGTGGTGGCGCTGCGCGCGATGGCGAGCCAGGTCGGCCCGACCGTCGACGCGTTCGGCCTCGCCCGCTTCACCGACTGGGTCGCCGAGGAGCGATTCGTCGACGCCGCCGGGACGGTGGGCATCCCCGTCCAGCGCGCCGGTCTCGCCGACGACGTCGTCGACGGCTCCCTCAGCCCGCTCGCGTTCGTCTGACCGTGGCAGGGCCAACGGGCCAGGCCCGGGCCATGCCCCAGGCCCCGGGCTGCGCCCCGGGCGCGGGCGGTGCGCCGGGCCTGGGCCGATAGCCGCGAGCCCGCGGCTATCGGTGGTTGGCGTGGCGGCTGGCCAGGACGGCGATCGCCGTGGTCAGCCGATGGGCGGTGGCCGGGTAGAGCATGCGGACGTCCACGAGCACGTCGCAGTGCATGGCAGCGTTCCGCCAGATGCACAGGTTGCGGTTCCTCGGGATCCACCAGGTAGGCCGGTCGAGGTGCGGCGTCCGCAGCGCCCACTCGGGCGTCGGCCAGATCGCGACGACCTCGCGCGAGCCCAGGCGGATCACCCGGGCGCCGCGGGCCTGCGACCAGGGGACGTCGTAGCGGCGGCCACCGGCTCTGGCCTGGATGCCCGCGGAGGTGACCGAGAGCCAGGGCGGGTCGGAAGCCAGGCGCAGCCGCCACAGCGCACGCCGCAGGCCGGCGATGGTGAGGTACCCCGCGCCCACGCCGACCAGCAGGCTCCCGAACCGGGCACCCGGCGTGACGGTCGGGGCGTCGTTGCCTAGGGTGCCAAGGCAGCTCAGGACGATGAGCAGCGCGACGATGCTGGCCAGCAACAGCAGGACACCCGCGACGACGTTGGTCCATCGTCGGCCGGTGAACACGAACGCATCGTCGGGGCCGTTTCCGGTCGGGGTGGCCCACGCGGATGCGAGCGGCGGATAACCGGGCAACGGCACCGGCAGGCGCTGAGCGCTCGGAACCACCGGGACGACGGCCGCAGGCGAGGCGATAGCCGCCGGTGACCTGTCAGCGGCGGGTTCAACGCCGGCCGGCGGGTGCCCGGCCGCGGCGCGTGCCGGCTGCGGCGCCACCGCGTCCTGCGGTATCGACGCGCGGCGCGTCGGCGTCAGTGGAGCCTGGTTCGGCGACACCTGGTCTGGCGACGCCCGGCCTGGCGACGCCCGGCCTGGCGACGCCCGGTTCGGTGACGCTGGGGTCGCGGGCGCCGGGCCTGGGGAAGCCGGAGTCGGAGACTCCGGGTTTGGAGACGCCGGGCCGTCGGGCGCCGGGCCGTGGGGACTCGGATCGCGCAGCGTGGGTGCCAGCGGCGCCGGGGCCGGCGCAGGCGCTGCCGGCGTCACCACGGGTCGGCCGGCGGGGGAGGGCAGGGCGAACCGGGTCACCGCGCCGCCAGCCGCGGCCGCACTGGGCAGGCCAGGAAGCCAAGCGGCGACCTCGGCCTCGCGTTCGCGGATCAGGCGGGCCACGGCCGCAGGCCAGGCGGGCGCGCCGCCGAGGCCGGCGGTGAAACGCCTCAGCAGGGCGGCCGGATCGGGCCGGCCGGCCGGGTCCTTCGCCAGGCAGGGACGCAGGCGATCGCGCAGTGCCTCGGGCACAGCGCCCAGGTCGGGCTCGTCGTGGACGATCCGGAACAGGATCCCCGCCGGGTCGCCGCCGCCGAACGGATCCCGGCCGGTCGCCGCGAAGATGAGGACGAGCGCGAAGGCGAACACGTCGCTGGCCGGCCCGACGTCGCCCGCCATGGCCTGCTCCGGCGACATGTAGGCGGCGGTGCCGAAGACCTCCCCGAACCGCGTCAGCGCCGTCTGGTCCGCCGCGCGGGCGATCCCGAAGTCGATCAGCCGGGGGCCGTCGGCGGCGAGCAGGACGTTGCTGGGCTTCAGGTCGCGGTGCGTGATGCCGTCGCGGTGGACGGCGACGAGCGCCTCCAGCATGCGGGCGCCGAGCATGAGACAGGCGTCCGTCGGCAGCGGGCCGAGGAGCTCGACGGCATCCCGCAGCGACGGGCCGGGGACGTACTGGGTAGCGAGCCAGGGATTGGGGCCGTCCGGGTCGGCGTCCGCGACGGGAGCGGTGAAGGCGCCGGCGACCCGCCGGGCCGCGGCGACCTCCCGGCGAAACCGCTCCCGGAACACCGGGTCGTCGGTGACTGCGGGGCTGACCACTTTGACCGCCGCGAGCCGGCCGGCCGGCGAGCTCGCGAGATAGACCCGGCCCATCCCGCCTTCGCCGATCAGCGCACGGACAAGATAGTGGCCGATCTCCACGGGATCGTGCGGCCCCGGGGCCCGCAGCTGCCGAGCGGAAGACGTCACGGCCCACCATTCCGAGCGGTGCCGGTCCGAGCGGTGCCGGTCCGAGCGGTGCCGGGCGAACCGTCCGAGAGTGGACGACTCCTCACCTCCCGCAGGCTACCGCACCTGGCTGGCGGGATCACGGCCACCGGAACCCGGTATGGCTCGGTCCCGACCGGCCGGCGCGGCCGGCCGGCGCGGCCGGTCGGGCGCCCGTCGGCGTCAGCGGCCGAAATGGTCGAGGAAGAAGCCGAGCGCGATCCAGGTCGGCTGGGCCACCACACCGCCGACCGGCAGCGTCGGGTTCTTGGGGCGGCACCACAACGACGGCGGCCGGGGCGTCTATTTTCTGGACCCGTCGGGTCACGGCATGGAGATCATCACTCGCCCCTACGGCGGCGGGCCGCCGCTCGTCCCGTAGCACCCTCGCCCACGTCCTGACTGGACACCGGGGATGATCTATACCCTCGCCATAGATGTCAGGGTATCCTGACATCTATGGCTAAGGGCAAGAGCGGTCCGTGGCCGGAAGGCCGCCGCGCGTGGCAACGCCTCGACGACTGGCGTGAGCGCGCGCTCGGCCGGTCCGGGAACATCGAACAGGGCGAGGCGGCCCTTGCCGCGCTCGTCGACATCGGCACGCTTCGACGACTGCTGGACCAGACCGAGCTGGAGGCGGTCCGCACCGCCCGCGGCCACCGCAAGACGTGGGCGGAGATCGCCACCCGGCTCGGCGTGAGCCGGCAGTCGGCCTGGGAGCGCTGGCGTGACCTCGATGAGGGCATCCCGTCGCTCTCCCCCGATCCGGCGGCAAGCGACGCCGCAGTCGCGGAGGCCGCCGCGGACCAGGCCGAGCGGGCGCGCGCGCTGGCCGAGCAGGTGATGAGGGACTCCGACGGGGGGTCCGGCGAGAGCGTGGAGCTGGCCCTCGTCGAGGCCATGGAGGAGCCGGGCGGGGGGAAGAGGAAGCGGTCGCACCGGCGGCCGGGCAAGACGGTCGTGGTGCCGAACGTGGTCGGCCGGACCTGGGAGGACGCCCGGTCGGTGCTGGCTGGCTGGGGATTCCCAGTCCTCGCCGTCGGCATGTCGATCGAGCCCGGTGTCGGGCTCGTCGAGGTGGTTCCGGACACCGGCGCGCTGGTCACCGGCCAGGCTCCCGAGGCCGGCGCGCGGGTATCGGCCGGCACGCCGATACGCCTGTGGGTCGGCAGCCGCGGTGGCGGCTCGGCCGGCGTTCGGGAACCCCGCCACCCGTTCCCGTCCTCGCCGCCGGCACGCGAGCTGGTCCAGGAGCCCGTCATCGAGGCGGTCGGCTGACCCGCGTCTGCGGCCAGGCGGACCGGGGCGCCTCGCCTGGCCGTCCGGCCGGGCGGCCACGCGAGGGAAGCGGCGTCGGTCGGATGTGGGGCCGTCAGTCCTCGCCGGAGAATCTCTCCCACGCGGCCTGTTTCGACACGCCCAGCGTTTCTCCGATACGAGTCCAGCTGATGCCGCGCTCGCGCAGCCGCGAGACATGGTGGTGCACGGCGACGTCGACCTGCGAGACGACCGCCTGAATCCGCGCGAGGCTGGCCAGCAGCTCGTCGTCCGACTGACCTTCCCATGAGCTGAGCTCGGGCGCCGGCAGCGGGATGAGCTGGTTGCAGAGATCCACGCAGACGTTGCAGATGAAGACCCCCGGGCCGGCCACGAGCTTGGCGACCGAATTCTTGTCCTTTCCGCAGAACGAGCAGCGAATGGAGGTCGACGCGGCAGGGCCGGCAATGGGCGTTCCGGATTTGACCATGCCGTCAAGGTAGCCTTGACGAGGCGGGGCGTCAAGGCTGCCCTGACGCGTGCCGGCTGTCGTGTTCACGTGCCGAGGGAGCGCCGACGGGGACAATCCGGCCATGGGTGACGACGGGACTGGTGGGGCCGGCGGGCCGGGCGAGGCCGGAGAGGTCGAGAAGATCGGCGTCAGCGCCGGTGCCGGGGTCGGCGACGGCAACGATGACGGCAACGGTGTTGGTGTCGGCGGGCTGCGTCCGGACTACCCGATCCGCACGGCCAGGCTGGACCTGCGGCCCCACCGGCGCGACGATCTCGACGACCTGTGCGCGTTCCATTCGAAGCCCGACGTGGTTCGTTACATACCGTGGCCCGTTCGAGACCGTGAGCAGACGCGGGTCGCGCTCGAAGTCAAGCTTGGGCAGGGCGAGCTCGCCGAGCCAGGCCAGTGGCTGGTCCTCGCCGCCGAGCTACGCGACACCGGCACCGTGATCGGTGAGGTGCTGCTGAAGTGGGCGAGCGCCGCCGACCGGCAGGGCGAGCTGGGCTTCGCCTTCGACGATCGCCACCACGGCAGAGGGCTCGCCTACGAGGCGGCCGCCGCGATGCTCGACCTGGGCTTCGCCCGGCTCGGGCTGCATCGCATCTGTGCCGTCTGCATCGACGAGAACCAGGCCTCGGCCCGCCTGCTGGCCCGCCTCGGCATGACGCTGGAGGGCCGCTTCGTCGACAGCGTCCTGTTCAAGGGGGCCTGGGCCTCCCAGCTGGTCTTCGCGATCCGCGAGGACCAGTGGCCGTCCGCCGCTGGCTGATCGTCTTCGGGAAGGTTTCCGGGCTGGATGTTGAGGGTGTCGACATTCGGATGAACTTTTGGCATGATGGTCCCACTGCCGACCGTGCCAACGCAGATCCCCCCGTACTGCGCTGCACGGTCGGCTTTTTTGCGCAGGGCGCCCGCGCCGGACCGCCCGCCGCGGCCGGCGGTCCGGCGCGCTGTGATCTCTCGGGTGGGGCCTGAACCCCCACGCGCTCTGCCGCGTTGGCCGTAGGCCGCGGCGGGCGCGGGCCGGCGGGCGGCGCGGGGCGGGCTAGGTGACTTTTCTCGCCTTCAGCGGCGGAGGCCGGGCGTCGCCCGGGACCACGTCGGACTTCGTGTCGGACATCCGACATGAGGGCCCGGCCGAGGTTCGCCAACCCGGTGGGGGAGCGGGTTCGTCGTCGGCGCAGGCGTCCTGGTAGGGCCGCCTGCCGGCGGCCCGCCAGGCCGGGCGGCCTGGCGCAGGCAGGCGGAAGGGCTGGCGACATTGTGTCGGATGCCGGTCAAGATGGGCGTATGACCTGCGGTTAAGGTGGGTCGTACAGGGGCAAAGGTGCCGCCGCGAACGCCCGCAGGCTGGCTGGCGGCGTCGGCGGACAGGATCGCTCGCAGATCACGAATCCCTCCACGAATCCCTCATCGCCGCGCCAAGGAGGCTTCCGATCGACCGCAACGAGCTCATCGACATCACTCGGCGAGCCCTCAAGATCGCGATGGACAAGACGACGGACATGATGCCTAGCGAGCGCATCCTTCCGGCCGCGATCTACACCAGCGAGGACCTGCACGAGCGCGAGCGCGAGTTCGTGCGCAGCTCTCCTCAGCTGGTCGGTTTCCGCTCCGAGCTTCCCGGCCCAGGGACGTACACCACCAAGACGGTGATGGACGTCTCGGTGCTGCTCACCCGCGACGACGATGGCACCGTCCGCGCGTTCCAGAACGTCTGCGCGCACCGACAGGCCAAGGTGGCCGAGGGCTGCGGCGAAGCCGTGCGATTCACCTGCCCGTACCACTCCTGGAGCTACAACAACAAGGGGGCGCTCGTCGGCTGCCCGGGTCGCGACGGCTTCCCGGCGGTCATGGCGGACAAGCCCGGCCTCACCGAGCTCCCGGCCGCCGAGCACGCCGGCTTCCTGTGGGTCGGCCTCGACCCGAACGGCGGCCCGCTCGACATCGAGAGCCACCTCGGCGACCTCGGGCCGGAGCTCGCCTCCTGGGGGATCGGCGACTGGAACTCGGTCGGCGAGAAGGTCCTCGACGCGCCGGCGAACTGGAAGCTCGCGCTGGACACGTTCGGCGAGAACTACCACTTCGCGACGGTGCACAAGAACACGTTCGCGTTGCTGGCCCGCAGCAACTGCGCGTTGTTCGACACCTACGGCCCGCACCACCGGCTGATCTTCCCGTTGCAGAACATCACCGAGCTCGCGGACAAGCCGGAGAGCGAATGGGAGCCGCTGCACTACTTCGTAGTGATCTATGCGATCTTCCCGAACATCGTCATGTCGGTAACGTTCATCAACGGTGAGATCTTCCGGGTCTACCCGGGCGACAAGGCCGGCAACTCGGTGACCGTCCACCAGAACGCCACCACGATGGACACCTCCGACGAGGCGGGCCGCGCGGCCGCCGACGACATCTTCACGTACGCCCACGGCAGCGTCCGGGACGAGGACTACCCTCTCGCCGCCGCGGTCCAGGCGAACATGGCGTCCGGCGCGCGCCCCAAGATCGTCTTCGGTCGCAACGAGCCGGGCCTGCACCACCGGCACGCCAGCATGGAATCGGCCCTGGGTATCAGCCTCGACGCCTAGGCATCGCGCCCGGGCACAGTCCTGCGAAGCGCCCCCGGCCAGAGCCATCTCTGGCCGGGGGCGCTTTCGTCGTGGGTCGCGTCGTCGTGTTGCCAGTCGCGTCAGTCGCGTCAGTCGCGTCCGTTGCGTCAGTCGCGTCAGTCGCGTCAGTCGCGGCAGTCTCCGAGGCTGCCAGTGGGAACCTGGGCGGGGGCGAAGACCCGACGTTAGGCGTGCCGGAGATGCCGCGTCACGGTGTCGGTGGCACGGCTGCCGCGGGGCGGCCACGGGGGCCGGGCGACGCCAGGCCTATCTAGCGTCTGTACACGTTGTACGTCGGCGGCGGGACCGGGCAGGCGCCGCCCGGTTTCCGTTCCCTCCAGACTCCGTTCCGTGGACTCGCCTGTCGCCCTTGCGACGACAATCCGCCGGATCGGCGCGGCGAGGTGCTGGAAAGTGAACAGGTTTTTCTGGTATCCGTGGCCGTGCGGGGTGAATATGTCGGCCGACCGACAGTGCCCGTCCGATGCCTTCCGGCCGCTCTCTTCGTGCGCCCTGACCTGGCCTTTTACGCGCGTTCCTCGGTGGTCATAGGAGTCTGCTCCTACCCGGTCCCGGGCTGACCGGGAATGCGCTCCCTTTCCTCGGGAAGGCGGCGGTTGCGAATATCGAACACGTCGCCGGCCGGTAGTCGGCCGAAAAACCGGGGGTACAAGCCTCCAGCCGTGCTGCGGTGCTGAGAAGCGTCGCGCACAAGACAGGAGAGGTAATCATGGACCGTATTCTCGCTCCGCTCGCCCGCCGGACCGGCACGGCGCTCGCCGTCAGTGCCCTCGCGCTCGGCCTGGCCACGGCCGCCTGCTCGTCGGAGGCGGCGAGCACCAGCGACGCCGCGGCCCCGCCGGCCGCCTCGGGCACGGCGACCTCCGCGGTCCCCAGCATCGACAAGGCGGCGGCCGCCGCCGCCACAGCGACGCCGAAGCCGGCGCAGGACGCCGTGCCCGGGGCGGCCGGCGGGGCGGCGTTCGCCGGCGGCGGGTCGACCAGCTGCAACAACGGCTACGCGGGTGTCTGGATCGCCAACGACCAGAGCCAGGAGCTCAAGAGCGTCACGCTGTCCTTCACCAACTGCAGCCGCCTGGACTCCGGGTCGGTCCGGATCGTCTCCGGGCCCTGGCTGGGCATCGGCAGCGGGTACTCGGACTGGGGCACCACGAAGAACATCAAGTGGGGCTACATGGGCACCTCGGCGACCGTGACCTACTACTTCAAGGGCCTCACCGACACCATCACCATCTACCCGATCGGCACGAACGGCAGCGGCATCTCGACCGCCGGCTACGAGACCTTCGCGAACGGCGGGGGCCGCTACCTGGCCCAGCAGACCTACCACCGCTACGGTTCTTGATCGTCCTGACGGGCCGGCCCGGCCCGCCGTTCCTCACCCAGGAGCGGCGGGCCGGGCCGCGCCGTTGGAAGGCCGTACCCGGCTCGTGGCCTGCTCAGGGTCCGGTTCGGGGTCCGGCTCGGGGTGGCCGCGCAGGTCGGCAGGACGGATGTGAGCGTCCAGCGGGACGGTCTGAGAGCGCGGTATGGCCATTCGTCCCATACTTGCGCGATGGCTCGTCTGCTCGGCAGGTGGACCGGTGCCGTCATCCAGAGAATTCGGTCCTGGTGGCCGCCCGATCGTGCATTGCCGCCGGTACTGCCCGTGACGCTCGGCGCCATCGGCCTGTTTGCCACGGGCCTGATGACGATGGGTGATCCGTTGGGGGAGGGGCCGGCGGCACCCGGGCACGCGTCGGTCAGGCTTCACCTCGACTCGCGGGGCGGCGCCGTGCTCGAGGTCTGGCTGGACGGCGAGGCCGACTGGCGCCAGACCAGAACGGCCGGCCAGACGGTTGCCCGGCTGATTCTCCCTCAGCCGCGAGAAACGTTTCCCAGAGTCGTCGATCCCGATGGCGGCCCGCTTCTCCGGAATGGCGGGTGGTGGTCGGCGCAGGCGCGGCTGGACGACGTCTACCCGCGCTCGCCGCAACCAGTCTTCACCTTCGATCCCAGGAGGGCGGTGACGAGCCTGGGCGGGCTCGGCTACCACCGGGTCGACCTGGAGATCTCCAGCCCCTGGCCGGCGACAGCGCGGTGGTCACAGAAGCCGCAGGCCGACGAGGCCTTCTTGGCCGGCGCCCCCACCCGAGGGCGTCGCCGCATCGAAAGTCACCGACGGCTGGTAGCCGGCCGCTCAGATGACCCGAGTGATCGGGTGGAATTTTCAGTGCTGGGGCACCGAACATTCCACCGGATCATGGAGCTGGTCGCGATCTGGTGACATCTTCGGTGCCGCCCTGCCCCGGTTGCGAGGTTTTCCCTCAAGATCCGGCGATCTTCGGCGACGAGCCAGGCGCGTGTTGGTGAACGCGGCAAGTGCGGTGCAGGAGCCAACGCCCGCTTGGCCGAACTGGCGGCCGCCGATGTCCGCAGCCACGCTCATGGGCCAATCGCCGCAGCAAAACGACGAACCGCAAGGCGAATGGTGACGCACGTCACGTGCTAGCCGTGGCTGGCGAAGTGCCGCCGGACCAGCTGCGACCCGCACCGCACGCCGCGTCGAGCAAGATCCCCGCTTCTGCCCCCGATGGTGCTTCGCCCAGCCGAATTGCGACCGCCGCGGGGCGCAAACGGCGATCAACCTCCCGCCGGCGGGCAGCTCTGCCACGAGATCTGCGCAGGTCCAGGCGATAGCCGCCGCAAAAAGACCTGATCGCCAGATATGTACTCCGGTCCGAACGGAATGCCGTTCTCCATTCGGATTGCTCGCCACATCTGGTGATCTTCAGCGGCGGTGGGCGGGAGGACGGCGCCGCCGGTGGTCGTGTCCACGTGCCCATCCGGCCGGACAGGCAGGCCTCGCTGCTCGCGGCGACTTCCATGGCCAGTCGCCGCAGTTGCCGAATCGATGGCAGGGGGTGGGAGGTCTTCGGTGTCGGGAGATCTCGTCAGGCAGCGGGGGGACGTCCGGGGTTTTGGTCGCGGGGACGTGATCGACGGGTTGTGATGGCCAGACCGGTGGCTAGGACGATCAAGGCCGCGAGAATGGCGAGGAGGGTGGTGGCGCCGGCGGCGCGGAGCCAGTCGGCGAGGGTGCCCTGAACCCGGATCGCGGCATCGACGACCGGATCAGTGGCGTCTGCGCCGTCGAAGACGCGCAGCTCGTAGCTGCCGTAGTAGACGACGTAGCAGCCGGCGGCGATGAGGAGTGCGCCGCCTGCTCGGCCGGCGTAGGCCTGGGCATGGCGGAGGCGGAGGGTGACGCCGTCGCGGGCCAGGGCGGCGGCGACGGTCACGACGCCCACGACCAGGCCCATTCCGGCCGCGTACACGAGGTATACGGCGACACCTTCGACGAGGCTCGCGGACGAGAAGGTAGACGTCGTCACCGCGAGAAACGGCCCGACCGTGCAGGACAACGAGGCCAGTGCGAACGACGCCCCGTACAGCGCGGTCGACCAGACCGTTCCGTCAACCCTCGCCGAGCGTGGCTTCGGCAGCCGTAGCCACGTCTCGCGCCCGGCGGCCATCGCGATGCCGAGCCAGATTAGCCCGACCCCGACCAGGACGGTCAGCCAGGGCAGCCACCGCCCAATCGAGAGCGCCAGCGGTGTCACGACCAGCCCGAACAGGCCGAACACGACAACGAATCCGCTGGTCATTGCCGTCGTCATCCCGGCGGCGCGGCGTAGCGCACCAAAGCGGCCCGGCGCGGCAGCGTCGACGACGACGAGCGAGACATACCCGGGCAGCAATGCGAAGCCGCACGGATTGACGGCGGCGACCATGCCTGCGGTCAGCGCCAGCGCATACGGAGTTCCAGCCATCAACTCATACCCATCGGCCTGCCTGCCTGCCCTGTTCGTGACCCGAGCGACGGACGGCTGTGGTCGGGGTGCCTCGGTGCCTCGGTGCCTCGGCCGTTGGCCCGGCGTCGGTCAGTTTGTCAGCAGCTGCTGGGTGTACATGTTCAGTTCGGCCTCCGACAGGAGGCCCTGGAGGGTCTTGACCTTCCCGTCCGCACTGATGAACGACAGCGCCGGCTGCTCGTCGACGCCGAACGAGGCCCACAGCCTGCCGTCGTCGTCGACGGCGTGCGGGAAGGCGCCGAGCTTGGTGTCGGCGACGAACGTACGCATCTCGGCCACGCTCCCAAGCCCGGCGACGCCGACGAACTGGACCTTGCCGCCGAACTTCTGCTGCGCCCGGGCGATGTCCGGCGCCTCGCCGCGGCAGATCGGGCACCACGGCGCCCAGAACCACAGCACCGCGGGCCGCCCGGCGAGCGAGGCGCCCGACAGGTGCCCTCCATCGACGGTCGCGGCCTCGAACCGGAGCTGCGCTGGCACCGCGCCACTGCCACCTGCCTGCCCGGCAGGATCTCCTCCGGCGGCCGAAGGCGAGCTGCCGCCGCCGCATCCAGCGGCCGTCACCAGGGCGGCCACCACCAGCCCGACGACCAGAAGCCTCGCCCTCACCGACCCCTGCCGCACACGCCCGGCGCGGGTGCGCCGCCCGGGGCGGGCCGTGCCGCTGGGCTCCTCGACGTCCACCAGCTCATCCTGACTCGCGCCCGCCTCGGATCCACCGCCGATTGTCGCCCAGCCGACGCCATCTGCCGTGGCCTGCGCCGAACGGCCGAACGGCCGGCCGTCGACCCTCGCCCGCTGATGCAACCCGCTTCCGTCAGGCTCTCCGCGTCACCGGTGGCGCGGAGAGCCTGACAAACGGTGGCTGCGACCGGGACGGGGCGGCTTCCACCAGGAGTGGCGCGGCGGCAGCCGCCCCGTCCCGGTCGAGCGACCGGCCGGGGTCCGTCAGTTGATGCGGAGATCCTCGGTGTTGTTGAAGCGGCGGGTGCCGAAGACGACGAGGGCGAGGCTGAGTGCCAGCGTGACGACGATGCCGAGCCAGGCGCGGCCGTCGCCGAGCATCAGGGCGCGCACGGCGTCGACGGTGTGCCGCAGTGGGTTGGCCTCGGCGGTGTCGTCCAGCCAGCCGGGTGCCAGAGTGAGCGGCAGGAAGACTCCGGACAGCAGCAGCACCGGCAGCGACACTCCCTGGATCACCGGGGCGAGCGCGTCCTCGCTGCGCAGCAGGAGCGCGAGCCCGTAGCCCAGGCAGGACAGGCCGATGCCCAGCGCCAGCAGGATGAGCGCCGCGACGACCATCCCGGGGTGTAGGTGCAGCCCGAGCGGGACGGCCAGGCCGACGAGGATGGCGCCCTGGACGACGACGAGGGTCGCGTCCCGGCCGGCGCGGCCGAGCAGCAGCGCCATCCGGCTGATCGGCGTGACCGAGAGCCGCTCCAGCACGCCCTGGCGCATCTCGGACAGCAGCGCGAACCCGTTGAACGCGCAGTTGAAGATGACCAGCTGCACCAGCAGGCCGGGGACGAACACGTCCCAGCTGCTCGTGCCCGCAGGCCAGCCCCTGGTGGACCCGGTCTTGTCCAGCAGCGGGCCGAACAGATAGAGGTAGAACAGTGGCTGACCAAGCCCGATGATGATCCAGCTCGGTTCCCGCAGCACCGCGCGGAACGCGCGGGCGTAGGTCAGCCGCACGTCGGAGAAGAAACGCATCGGTAGGGCTTCCTTTTCGAGAGCTTCGGGGTCAAGGCCGAGGACGAGTGCGAGTGCGAGGCTTCGACGGCAGGGGCGGTCAGACGCCGGCGACGGCGAGGGGGTGGCCGGTGGCGGTGAGGAAGACGTCGTCGAGGCTGGGGCGGGTCAGCGTCAGCGTGACGACCGGGGTCGACAGGCCGTCGAGCAGGCGCAGCAGGTCGGTGACGGCGCGGGAGCCGTCGTCGACGTAGACCCGCAGCGTCCGGTCGTCGACCTCGTCGGCGCCGCGGCACCACGGCTGCTCGCGCACCGTCGGCGCGACCGTCTCGGGGGCGCCCGCGGGGAGGGTGACGACGATGCTGTCCCCGGCGACCTGGCTCTTCAGGTCGTCGGGGCTGCCGGTTCGCGCGACCTTGCCCTTGTGGACGATCGCGACCCGGTCGCAGAGCTCGTCGGCCTCCTCCAGGTAGTGGGTGGTGAGCAGGATCGTCGTGCCCGCGTCGCGGACCGCGCGGATCTCGGCCCACACCTCGGCGCGGCTCGCCGGGTCGAGCCCGGTGGTCGGCTCGTCGAGCAGCAGCAGCTCGGGGGAGTTCACCAGGCCGATGGCGATGTCGAGGCGGCGGCGCATGCCGCCCGACCAGGTGCCGAGCCGCCGGTCGGCCGCGTCGGTCAGGCTGAACCGGTCGAGCAGCTGGTTCGCCCGGGCGAGCGCGTCGGCCCTGGACATGCCGAACACCCGGCCCTGCATGACGAGCTCGGAGCGGGCGGTCTCGGCCGCGTCGGTGCCGCCGCCCTGGGCGACGAACCCGATCCGGCGGCGGACCGCCGACCGCTCGCGCGCCACGTCGTGGCCGGCGACGAGGGCCGTGCCGGAGGTCGGCGGCAGCAGCGTGGTCAGCATCCGCATCGTGGTGGACTTGCCAGCGCCGTTCGGGCCGAGCAGTCCGAAGACCTCGCCCGCGTCGACAGTCAGGTCGATGCCGTCGACGGCGACCACGGGCTCGGCGCGCTTCGACCGGCGGAACTCGCGGCGCAGGGCATGGGTGGAGATCATGGGACGTCCGTTCGTCGGGGTAAGAGGCCGAGCTGCTCGTCAGGCTCCCGCCGGCATCGTGCCGCCGACCACCGACAGTTCGTCGACCGTGTGGTACCGGTGACCGAGGTAGCCGGATGGTCGGCACAGTCGGATGGCCGGTGCAGTCAGGTGGCTGGTGCAGTCAGGTGGCCGGGGTAACCGGCCGGCCCAGCTGCGTGGCCGGCGTGGTTTCATCTGCGCCAGAACTTGTCTGAGCGAGTAAGACAATGCGATAGTGAGAGGGTGACTGGCAAGATGTCAAGGCCTGTTCGGAGCCCGCGATGACGCCCGGGCGTGCCCCGGACGGCGACGTGGACGGCCGCCTCGTCGTGGACCTGGACGCGCTGCTGCGGGAGCTGGTGTCGGCGGCGCAGCTGTTCCAGGCGGCCGCCGGCGTGCGCGCCCGGCTCACGCCGACCGAGCTGGCCGTGATCACGGTTCTGCGGTCCAGCCCACGCCTGGCCGGCCAGCTCGCCGCGGCCACCCGGCTGACCACTGGCGCGATCACCAAGGTGCTCGACGGCCTGGAGCAGCGCGGTTTCGTCACCCGCGCTCCCGACCCGGGCGACCGCCGCAGGGTGATCGTGACGGCGGTGGTCGAGCGGGTCGCCGCGCTGGATGCGCTCCTCGGGCCGATGACCGACGCCGCGGCCGCGATCCAGAAGACGTTCAGCGACGCCGACCAGCGCACCATCGCGCGCTTCCTCGCCGCGACCACCGAGATGCTGCGCGACCAGACCCAGGACCTGCGCGACGGCCCGGGCAGCGCCACGGCCACGGCCTCGGCCGTCACGCTGGGGGCGCCGCGGGCAGGCGCCCCCCGGGCCCGGCTGCACCTGGCCGGCGGGATCCGCCACCTCGCGATCGTCGCCGGCGGTGCAGACTTCCCGGACGACAGCCTCTACCTGGGCAGCTTCACCGGCGGGACGCCGAACAGCCAGGTCACCGTCCGCCCGGACGAGACGGAGGTCCGCGTCCACATCGGCCGCGGCCGGTCTGGCTGGCGTGCCGCTGCCAGGGCGTCGACGCTGACGCTCAGCCCCCGCCTCCCATGGTCCATCGACGTCCGCGGCGGGGCCGAGCACCTCGTCGTCGACGTCGCCGAGCTCACCCTGGAGTCGTTCTCGCTGACCGGCGGCGTGAACGACCTGAACCTGCGCCTCGGCCCCCCGCGACCGGCGGCGCGGATCTCGGTCACCGGCGGCGCGAAGGGGCTACACCTGGAACGGCCAGCTGACGTGCCGGTCGACCTGCGGCTGCGCGGTGGCGCCAGCCAGGTCGTCGTGGACGGCCAGCGTCTCGGCCCGCAGGCAGCCTCGACACCGCTGTTGCGCGGGCCGGGGAAGGACCGCTACGAGCTGGCGATCACCGGCGGCGTGAAGCACCTGGAGATCGCCCGGCTCGCCTAGCGACGCGGAGACAGGCTGGTCGTGGTACTCACCTCGTGGTACTCACACTGCCTGGGATCTGCCAGATCTGGTCAGGACTTGCTGGCGCGGGTGACGGTGGCGACGGTGTAAGGACGGCCGGCGCGGCCGTGCGAGGTCACGCGGTAGACGCTGATCGACCGGCCGCGGTTGACGACGCGGGCGGTGAAGATCACCGGTTCGTCGAGCAGGCCCGGCCGCAGGAGGTTGAGCCGCAGCGACGCCGTGTAGTCCGACGCGGGCCGCGGACCCAGCGCGCCGGCAAGCCCGGCGGCGGCCAGGTCCGAGCAGGCGAGCAGCAGCCCACCGTGCATCGTCCCGCTCCCGTTGGCGAGTGCCTGCACCGGCGGCACGACCAGCCGGGCGGACAGCGGCGCGGCGGCTAGGGCGGCCGGGGTGGCTGGGGCGGCCGGGGTGGCCGGGGCGGACGTCGCCGGACCCGCAGCCAGGGCGACGCCCGCGGTCCTCCCGCTTGCGACCAAGGCCGCGGCGACCTGGGAGCCGCCGTCGCGGCCGTCGTCGGCGGTCGGACGCGGGGCGGGCACCCGGGCGTCGACGCCCGTACGGTCGACCGTCGACGGCACCTGGGCCGCCGACGAGACGTGCACGCCCGTGTCCGCGCCGCCCGTGACGTCCAGCGTCAGCGCGCTCTCCAGGTCGGCGATCCCGAGTACCTCGAGGATGGTCCGGTGGTCCGCAGGCATGATCCTCTGCGCTGGCTCCCGCTCGAGGCTGGCGACGTCGGCGTGGATGCCCGTCGCGGGCACGAACCGGCTGCGGCCGGTCGCGACCGCCAGGAGCCGCCCGTCGCCGTCGCGGACCTCACCGCGCGAGACACCGTCCGTAGGCCCCGTGCCGGCCAGCCGTGCCGTGGCGACCAGCTCCGGGCCGGACCAGGGCGGCGGGAGCACGATGTCCACCGACAGCTCCGTGGTGACGGTGTGGGCACCGGCCGGCCGCTGGTTGTGGACCTCCATGCCGACGGCGTCGTCGATCATGACGCCGAGCGCGGCGGCGGTCTGCTCACCGTTCGGAGTCACCATCCACGGCCCGACGGCCATCGGCACCCGCATGCCCTCCTGGAAACCAAACCGCCCCACCCGCATCCTGGTCTCCGGGAACTCCCGGGCCGCTGCCATCACGGCGGCTCTCCTCCCACCCCCACGCCCGCCGGCCCGCGACCGGCTGATCGGGACGTACACGGCGTAACGCGCACCATCCGCGATCGTCTCCTGGTCCGGGCCGCGCCGGCCCGGCGTGTGCCCAAGAACTCATCGCTCGGCCCGGCGCAGCTGGGCCGGCCGCGGGGCGACCGCCAAGCGGGGAGAGCGAGGAGATCTGCGCGATGGGGGAGCGGGGCGTCAGCCATGGTGGCTGGCGCAGTAGCGGTCCCGCAGCATGCTCTGCGGCGGAAGGCAGGTGAAGGCGACATTCTCGTCCTCGGCCGCCGTGAATGCGGTCTACCAGGCCGGCGGCACGGCCGAGATATTGCCCGCGGCCCAGTTCTCGTAGGCGCCGAAGTAATAGGCTGCGAAATACACGTCCTCGACGTTGACGAACGCCGGGTCCGCAAAGAATCCGGGCGTGGCGGTGGACCGCTGGTACTGCTGTGTCGTGCGCAGGTAGGCCAGCGCGAAAGGCGCCCAATGGTCGCAGGACGCCGCCAGCCCGCGCAGCGTCGCGTCCATTCGGTCAATTGTCACGGGGATGCAGTCCGGGTTCCCACCCAGGCAGTGGTCGATCTCGTCGGCGGCGTACCAGGCCGACAGTGACGGCCGGTAGGCGGGAACGCCGGTGAGCTGGACAGGGGTGTCCGCCTGCGCCGGCGCCAAGCCGACCGTCGACGTCGCGGCCACGGTGGTGCCGAGGACAGACGCAGGCGCGGGCGCAGGCGCGGGCGCAGGCGCGGGCGCCGGGCCTGCGGACGGGTGCCCGGTGCCGGGGAATATGCCGTCCGCGCCTGGTCGGAATGGACATGACGCCACCCTAGAGGCGCACGTCGGCCGCGGGAATCGCCGTTGAAGGAGACCACGTCGGGACCGTGCCGCCCGGCGTGCGGGTGTTTGCCGGGACAGAACCGCATGCGTCTGCGGCCGGCAATCGTCACCCGGAACGTGGCACCAAGGTGGCGGCCGGCCGCCGTCGAGGCCGGGTGGGCGGACGAACGGGCGGGGATGCGTCCTGGGCTGGTGGGTGCGCCGGCCCCAGCACTATTCCTGGCAATGGCTGAGCAGAAAATATAATCCGTGCCAGGTAATAGGTCCATGGCCAGATGGCGGGAGCCGTATTGTTTCTGGCCGTGGCTGGCCGTGTGTCGCCCGGGCGCGCCGCGGTCTGACCCGGCGCGGCCGGCCCGAAGGTACGAAACGGGTGTGGCGTCATACGCATCCGCACCCGCGTCGTGACGCGGGCCGGGCGAGCGCGTACGGTATGGACCGGTATCGAGACGCACTTTGCTGGTGCGACCGTCTGTCGAGGACGTCCGGTCGAGGATTGTGGCATCGGATGCTGATTTGGACCCTGCCGGGCCGGGAAGGCCAGGAAACGGGGATGGCGTGGGCATGACGGACACGGCGTTGGCCACAGCCGCGCAGGCGAGCCTGGCCATGAACCGACCGGAAGGCGCAAACAGCATGCGCATTCCGGCGTTCGACGGGGCGGGACGCGCGGCGTGACGTCCGCCCGCGACGAGGACGCCGAAGCGCAGGCCGATCCCTACGCCGGCAGCTGGGACGCCGCACACGACCGCAGCTCCTACGACCCGGGCGGCACCCACTCCCTCGGGGTCGACCAGGACACCACCGGGCCGATCGTGGCCGCGGGCTTCGGCGCCTGGCAGGCCACCATGGCCGACGCCCAGGGCGACGGCACCGTCGAACGGCGACCCGCCGCCGAACGTCAGAAGGCGGGCGACACCGGCGCCCGCCGCACCGGCGCGAGCGGCGCCGGCGTACCGGCCGCCCGCACGCCGTCGATGACCGTGCCACCGGCGACCACGACCGTGCCATCGGCGACCACCTCATCGGCGACCACGCCGTCGACCACGCCGTCGATGACGGAGGGCCTCGCGGCGCTCGACCTGCTCGACACGCTCGCCGAGGTCGTGTTCCGCACCGACGCCGAGGGGCGCTGGACCTACCTCAACCCGGCCTGGACGCGGCTGACCGGCTTCGGCATCGCCGAGAGCCTCGGCAACCGGTTCATCGAGTACGTCCACCCCGACGAGCTCGAGCACACCATCGCCCTGTTCATGGCCGTGGTCGTCGGCGGCGCGGATCACTGCCATCACGAGACCCGCTACCGCATTGCCGGCGGCGTCTACCGCCGTGTGCAGATCCGCGCCAAGGTGCTGCGCGACGACGCCGGCGAGGTCGTCGGGAACATCGGTACGATCATCGACGTCACCGACGCCCGCTTCGGCGCGGAGATGGCCGGGGAGCAGGGCGCGCTGCTGGAGCTCGTCCCCACCGGTGGCAAGATCGACGATCTGCCCGTCGGCGTGGTCATCTACGAGCCGGACCTGACCGTGCTGCGCGTCTCCCAGGTCGTCGACCGGCTGGTCGGCGCACAGACCCGGGCCGGCGACCGCGTCGACGTCCTGTCCGACCAGCTGCGCCCGGCGGCCCCCGGTGGCCCGGCGCTCGGCGGCGAATGGGGCCTGGTCGCCACGGCCAGGCGGACCCGGCAGGCCCAGATAGGCGACCTGGACGTCGTGCCCGCCCAGGTAGGCGGCGCGCCGGCAGGCGCCGACCCGGGCACCGCCGGCTGGCCGCCCACGAGGGTCACGAAGGCGGCGCCGGCGGTGCCGCTGCGCTCGCTGCGCGCCACCGTGATTCCCCTGCACGACGACGACGACACCCGGGTGGGCGTCGTGTTCGCCGACATCACCGACCTTCGCCGCGCCGAGCGCCAGCAGGCCGCGCTGGCCTACCTCGGTCAGCGCGCGCTGACGACCCTCGACGTCCCGGCTTTGCTGAGCGAGGCCGTCGAGCTGGTCGCCACCACGCTGGCGGTCGAGCGCTGCGACCTCATCGAGTGCGTCGAGGTCACCTCCTCGGCCAGCACCCAGCAGGCCCGCCGGGCGGCGTTCGGCGAGGCCAGCGGCCGGGTCGGGGCCGAGCCCGGGGGAGTGGCGGTGGCCAGGGCCCACGCCGACGGCGGGCGGCCCGCCGAGGTCCAGGCGCGCGTGCGTACCTGCTCCGGCAGGGTGGGCGGCGCCTGGGCCGCCGGGCCGGTGTCCGCCGCCCCTGGTTCGTTCGTCTCGGCGGTGCTCTCCTCCGGCCAGCCGCTCGTCATCGAGGACCTCGGCAGCCACCCGGAGATCGCCGCCGAGGGCTGGCTGCACGGCGACGGCGCGGTGGCCACCGTCGGCGCGGCGATCGGCGTCGGCAGCCGGGCCTTCGGCGTGCTGGCGGCGCACAGCACCGCCCGGCGCTGGTTCGCCAGGGACGACGCGCACTTCCTCCAGTCGGTCGCGAACGTCATCGCCGCCGCCGTCGAGCTCGCCCAGGTGCAGGAGGACCGCGCCCGCCTCGCCGTCTTCGAGGACCGCGACCGGATTGCCTGCGAGCTGCACGACCTCGTCATCCAGCGGCTGTTCTCGGTCGGCCTGCGGCTGCAGTCCCTCGTTCGGCTGGTCGCCGAGCCGGGCACGGACCGGCTGTCTACCGCGATCTCGGACCTCGACCAGACCATCGACGACGTCCGCCGCACCATCTTCGACCTCCGCCCGCCCTACGCGTAGCGACCCGCGTGACCCGCGACGAACCCAAGGCGGGGAACAGCCGGCGGGGAACAGCCGGCGGGGAACGGCCGTCGCGGGCCCGGCCGGATCCGGCGGGATGTTCACGAAGTCGCAACAGTCGTGTTCGGGTTCGGTGACACCGGGGGGCTTTGCTGATCTCGACTCACCGACGGTGAGGCGCGCCTAGGGTTCCGTCGCGCGAGCGGGCCTGGACCGAGAGGCGAGGCGGGGCGACCAGTCGGCGTCCGGGCGGGAAAGACAGGCACGCCGACGCGGTCGCGCCGTTCCACGGCGGGACAAAAGCCCGGGAGGCCAGCCAGGCCTGGCTGCCTCCAGCCGGGCTCCGCCATAAGGAGCTCCGTGGGTCATCCACATTCCCACTCCCATGGGCACGGCCGTCCGCACCGCCACCTCCCCGAGGGCTTCTCCGTCGACGCGCAGCACGAGAACTACGGCCCCGAGGCCCGTTACGCCGTCGCCGCCGAGGAGGCGCTGCCGACGACGAAGTGGGAGGAGGAGATCGCCCGCGGCCTGGAGTTCGGCCTGCAGGGCGCGGACTCCATCGTCGACCGGCGCATCCCGACGTTCTCCCGGGGCGAGCTGCCGCACTTCGCCGGCATCAACACCTTCCTGAAAGCGCCCTACCTCGAGGACGTCCGCAAGTGCGGCGAGTACGACGTCGTCGTGCTCGGCGCCCCGTTCGACGGCGGCACGACCTACCGGCCCGGCACCCGGTTCGGCCCGCAGGGCATCCGCAAGATCTCGGCGCTCTACGGGCCGTACAGCTTCGAGCTCGGCGTCGACCTGCGCGAGTCCATCACGATCGCCGACGTCGGCGACGTGTTCACGATCCCGGCGAACATCGAGAAGACCTTCGACCAGATCGAGAAGGCCGTCTCGCATGTCTACGCCTCGGGCGCCTTCCCGGTCGTCCTCGGCGGCGACCACTCGATCGGCTTCCCGACGACGAAGGGCGTCGCCGCTAACCTGGACGGCGGCAACCTCGGGATCATCCACTTCGACCGCCACGTCGACACCCAGGAGACCGACCTTGACGAGCGGATGCACACCACGCCGTGGTTCCACGCCACCGACCTGCCGAACGTGCCAGCGAAGAACCTGGTGCAGATCGGCATCGGCGGCTGGCAGGCGCCGCGGCCCGGTGTGAAGGTCGGCCGCGAGCGCGGAACGACGATCATGACGGTTACCGACTGCGTCGAGATGGGCATCGAGGCGGCCGCCGAGCGGGCGCTCGAGGTCGCCTGGGACGGCACCGACGCCGTCTGGCTGTCGTTCGACGTCGACTGCCTGGACGCCGCATTCGTCCCCGGCACCGGCTGGCCCGAGCCTGGCGGCTTCCTGCCCCGCGAGGTCCTGAAGTTCATCCAGCTCATCGCCGACGCGAAGCCGCTCGCCGGCATCGAGGTCGTCGAGTGCTCCCCGCCCTACGACAACGCCGAGATCACCGCCCTGATCGCGACCCGCGTCATCTGCGACACCCTCGGCTGCCTGGTGCGCGCCGGCCACCTGCCGAAGCGCGCCGCCACCTCCGGCTGACCCCGCCGGCCTGTCCATGGCCGCGCGGGGCTTTCGTCGGGGCCGCCCGGTCCTCGGCCTGACCCTCCCCGGCCCACCGAGAAAAACCGCATTCCGACACGTTGCCCCGCCTCGAAAGGACACCCGTCCGTGTTTCGCAACGTTCTGCGCGGCCTGCTGGGTCAGGGTAGGCGCACATATTCCAGCCCTGGTCATTCGGCCGCATCCACCACGCACGCCGCCTCCGCCGCTGGCCCCCACAGCGTCTCCGCCGGCCGGACGCGACGCGGGCGGGCGCTCACCATCGGCGCCGCGGCGCTGTCGGTCGCGCTGGTCGCCGCGGCCTGCGGTGGTGGCGACTCCGACGAGCCGGCCGGCGGCGCGTCCGGCGCCCCGGCCGGCAAGAAGATCACCCTGGCGTTCAGCGCCTGGCCCGGTTGGTTCCCCTGGCAGGTCGCGCAGGAGAAGGGATTCTTCGCGAAGAACGGCGTCAACGTCGAGCTGAAGTACTTCGACAGCTACACCGACAGCCTCAACGCGCTGGCCACTGGCAACGTCGACGCGAACAGCCAGACCCTCAGCGACACGCTCGCCTCGGTCGGCGGCGGGGCCGAGGAGACCATCGTCCTGACGAACGACAACTCCACCGGAAACGACCAGATCATCGCCAAGCCCGGCATCAGCAGCATCGCCGACCTCAAGGGCAAGACCGTCGCCGCCGAGCAGGGCACCGTCGACCACTACCTACTGCTGCTCGCGCTCGCGAAGGCCGGCCTCACGGAGAAGGACGTCACCTTCCAACCACTGCTGACCGACGCCGCCGCGGCGGCCTTCGTCGCCGGCCAGGTCGACGCCGTCGGCGTGTTCGCACCGTTCACCACCACCGCGCTCGGCCTCGCCGGCAGCAAGGCGATCGCCACCTCCGCCGACTTCCCGGGCGCCATCCCCGACCACCTGGCCGTCTCGAAGAAGCTCGTCACCGACAACCCGCAGGGCGTGCAGGGCCTCGTCAACACCTGGTTCCAGACCATCGACTGGATCAAGGCCAACAAGACCGAGGCCTACGAGATCATGGCCAAGCGTGCCGGCGTCTCGGTCGCCGACTACGAGACGTACGACAAGGGCACCACGATCTTCACCCTCGACCAGAACCTCGAGGCGTTCACCCCCGGCTCGACCGACGAGCACCTCGACTACCAGGCCAAGAAGATCTCCGACTTCCTGGTCAGCACCAAGCTGGTCGACAAGGCCCCGTCGCTCGACGGCCTGCTCGACGACACCTTCGTCAAGGCCGTGAAGTAGGCCCACCGGGGCGTGGCAGGCAGAAACCTCCGAAGCGGCCCGCGGGGAGGGCGCGCCCGCGCCCTCCCCGCGGGCCGGCGGCGGCAAGCGACAGACATCCAGCACGAGGTCCAGCACCAGAAAGTCAGGTCCGACGTGAGTTACCTGAACCGCCGCCCGGGGCGGGCCTCGTGAGCGGCCAGGCGCCGCCGGCTCCCGCCGCGGCGACCGCCCAGCAGCCCGAGCCCCAGCCCCAGCCTGAGGCGGAGCCCCAGCCCGTGGCGCAGCCGGGCGGGACTCCGGCGGCTGGAACCCCGGCGGCTGGGGCCCCGGCGGGCGGCCGGGACTGGGGGCCGTTGCCGCGGCGGCGGCCCGCGCGGGCGAGCCGGCTGCCGAAGCTCGGCGAAGACGTGTCGCCGGCGGCCAGGTGGGTGCTGCGGGGCCTGTCGGTCGCCGTGCCGCTGCTGGTGTGGGTGGTGCTCTCCGCCTCGGGTGCCGTCAGCGACACGTTCCTGCCGTCCCCGGCGGCGGTGTGGAGCGCAGGGCTGGACATGGCCCGCTCCGGGGAGCTGTTCTCCGACACCTGGTCGAGCGTGCGCCGCGTCGGCCTCGGGATCCTCATCTCGGTGGTGGTGTCCCTGCCGCTGGGGTTCGCGATGGGGTCGCTGGGCTGGGCACAGGCGCTGTTCGAGCCGGTCATCGGCCTGCTGCGCTACATGCCGGCGAGCGCCTTCATTCCGTTGCTGATCATCTGGCTCGGGCTGGGGGAGTCGTCGAAGATCACGTTGCTGGTCATCGGCGTCGTCTTCTTCAACACACTGATGACGGCGGACGTCGTGCGGCGGATCCCGAAGGATCTGCTCGAGGTGTCCGCGACCCTGGGCGCGCGCCAGCACGAGATCGCCCGCAAGGTCATCCTGCCGTACGCGCTGCCCGGGATCATCGACGCGTGGCGGGTGAACTCCGCGGCGGCCTGGAACTTCGTCGTCGTCGCCGAGCTGGTCGCGGCCACCTCCGGCCTCGGCTACCGGATCACCCGGGCGCAGCGCTTCCTGCAGACCGACAAGATCTTCGCGGTGCTCGTCGTCATCGGCCTCATCGGCCTCGCGATCGACATCCTGCTGCGCATCCTGCGCGACCGGGTCGGAAGGTGGGCGGCGTGACCGACATCCCCCAGCAGGCGACCGCCGGCCTCACCGAGGCTGGCGGCCAACCGGTTGCCCTGGCCAAGGCGGCACAGGACGCGGCACAGGACGCGGCACGGGACGGCGCGCCACCCGCGTCGGCAGTGCCGGCGGGACGGGGTACCGGGGTGGCGGGCGGGGAACTGCGGCTGCGTGCCGTCGGCATGGACTTCCACGCCGGTCGGCCGGGCCGTCGCCGCCGCCGGGCCGCCGCTCGCGGCGCTTCCGCCGGCGCTTCCGCCGCGGGAGGCGTCAGCACTGTCGCCGCCGAGCCGGCGATCCCGACGCTCGCCGACATCGACCTCGCCGTCCAGCCTGGCGAGTTCGTCTGCATCGTCGGCGCCAGCGGCTCCGGCAAGTCCACACTGCTGCGCCTGGTCGCCGGCCTGCTGCGCCCGACCGCCGGTGAGGTCACCCTCGACGGCCGGCCGGTCGAGGGCGCCGGCCAGGAACGCGGCCTGGTCTGCCAGACCGGCGCGCTGTTCCCGTGGCGCACGGCCGCGGCCAACATCGCGTTCGGCCTGGAACTGCTGCCGCTCTCGCGCGCCGATCGGGCCCGCCGCGTCGCCTGGTACCTGCGCGAGGTCGGCCTGGAGGCCTTCGCCGACCGGCTGCCCGGCCAGCTGTCCGGCGGGCAGCGCCAGCGGGTCGCGATCGCGCGGGCGCTGGCGTGCGAGCCGCGGGTCGTGCTGCTCGACGAGCCGTTCGGCGCGCTCGACGTGCAGACCAAGGAGGACATGCAGCTCTTCCTTCGCCGCGTCTGGGCCGACACCGGCACGACCGTCCTCATGGTCACGCATGACGTCGAGGAGGCCGTGTTCCTCAGCCAGCGCGTCGTCGTCCTCGCGAGCGACCCGGGCAGGGTGGTCGCCGACCTCCCCGTCCTCCTCCCCGAGGGCCGCGACCTCGCGACCCGCCGCAGCCCGGCGTTCCTCGAGCTGCGCTCCCAGGTCGAGGACCTCGTCCGCCTCCACCATCGCGCCCACACCCGCCGAGTCGCCGAAAAGGCCAGCTGACCTGGGATCCTGCCGCCCGCTCGGGCTCGCTCCTTTTCGGCAGGCAGCTCGCCGCCGCGCCGACCGCGTTCATGAGACGGATCGGACAGCTGCGGAGTCCAACCCGCGCGTCGTCACGACGCGCGGGTTCGGCGCGTTCTGACGGCCTTCTGCCGTCGGCCATGCCCGTCCCGAGCGGGCCTGCCCGCGGCTGTCGGGGAGCCGCCCGGCCTCGCATCCGGCTTGGCCGGATGTCTCGAAGGCGTGCTGCAGCTCGATTCGTCCTCCTGGTTGACACTGAATAGTCAGGGATGGATAGTTGGTACTGAGCGTTCGAGGTCGACGGGTCGACAGGGCAGGATGGAAGGAGGTAGCGGTGACGGGAGGAGACCCGGGTGGCGGCGCGGCGCAAGGTCGGCAACCTGCTGGGGCTGGCCGTCCTGGCGTACCTGACCCAGGCCCCCATGCACCCTTACGAGCTCTCGCGCATGCTGCGGGACAACGGCGATGCGCGCAGCATCAAGTTCAACCACGGCTCGCTCTACATGGTCGTCCAGCAGCTCGCCAAGGCCGGCTTCATCACGGAGGTGGAGACGACGCGCGCGGGCCAGCGCCCTGAACGCACCGTCTACGCCCTCACCGACGCAGGCCGAGCCGAGCTGCGCGACTGGTTGCGCGAGCTGGTGGGGGAGCCCGAGCACGAGTACCCCAGCTTCGTCTCCGCCCTGTCACTGGTCAGCGCACTGCATCCGGACGACGTGGTGGGGCTGCTGCGGGACCGGCTGGGCCGGCTCGCCGAGCGGCGGGCCGAAACCCAGAAGTTGATGGACGACGCTCTCGCGAAGGGCGTACCGGAGCTGTTCCTGATCGAAGAGGAATACCGCCTCGCCCAGGCCGACACCGAGACGGCCTTCGTCCAGCGCCTGATGGCGCGCATCGCCGACCCCGAAGCGGGCTGGGCCAAGGCCTGGGCCCAGTTCCACGACGCGATTGCCACTGGCGCAGCGCCCGCCTCGACCGCGGCCTCAGCTGACTCCGTGGACTCGTCGAGTTCCGCCTAGTCGCCGTGTCGCCGTCCGACCGGACCCCTGGCTCCAGACAGCCGACCCTCATCGATCCGCGGTCGATGAGGATCAGCGGGGAGTCCCTCATCGGCCGCGGTTCGCGCTAGCGGAAAGCCGGGGCCGGTAGCGAGTGGTCGGTGGCCGCGCGGGGTGGAATGTCTCCCTGCGGCAGCGGGCCGACGTGAGGCCGCTACGGCCCGCTCAGCCGTGCACACTTCATCGCGGTGAGTGATTACGCCGCTCGCCAGCCAGGCCAGGTCGCCACGTCGCCACGTCGCCCTAAGCCGGCAGGGCTGATCTCCTGCTCCTGCCTGAACCGGGCAAGCGGCGAGGCTGACGGCTGCCCGTCGAGACCTTTCCAGAACCATGCACGCCCGAAAGGCGGAATTTGTCATGCCCGAAGTACGTAGCGCCATCGTCGTCGGAGGCGGGATCGCCGGGCCGGTCACGGCCGTCGCGCTCGGCAAGGTCGGCATCGAGTCGACCGTGTACGAGGCGTACGAGACCACAGCGGACGGCATCGGTGGGACGCTGAGCATCGCGCCGAATGGCCTCGACGCGTTGGCCGCCGCCGGCCTCGGCGGTGTCGTCGAGCCCGTCGGCACACCGGTCACGGCGATGGTGATGCGCAATGGCAGGGGTCGCCGCCTTGCCAGGCTCGGCGCGCCTGCCGGGCTGCCCGACCAGTTGCTCGTCTGGCGCCCCGAGCTCTACCGCGCGCTGCACGACGCGGCGGTGGCACATGGCGTGCGGGTCGAGTACGGCAAGCGGCTGGCGGCCATCGAGCAGGACGACATCCCAGACGGCGCCGACGCCGCTGGCGGGGTGACCGCGGTGTTCACCGACGGGAGCCGAGCCCGCGCCGACGTGCTCGTCGGCGCGGACGGGATTCGCTCGACCGTCCGGTCGCTGATCGACCCGGCGGCTCCGTCGCCACGTTATGTCGGCCTGCTCGGCCTCGGCGCCCGACTGTCGACCGGGCCCGTCGATCCGGCGAGGATCGGCCCGACCGGCCAGGAGATGCACTTCGTCTTCGGCAAGCGGGCCTTCTTCGGCTACGTCCTGGCCGACGACGGCGCCGGTGGCTGGTTCGCGAACCTGCCGCGGGCGACCCCCATGACGATGTCCGAGGCTCGTGCCGTCGGCGCGGACGAGTGGATGCGGGTCCTGCGGGAGGCGTTCGCCGACGACCGGCTGCGCGCCGTGGACCTGATCGACCGTACGGATCCGGGGGAGCTGGTCGTCGTCGGCGGCATGGAGGACATTCCGACGGTGCCGACGTGGCATCGCGGGCGGGTGGTCCTCGTCGGCGACGCGGCCCACGCGACGTCGCCCAGCTCGGGGCAGGGCGCGTCGCTGGCGATCGAGAGTGCGGTCCAGCTGGCGCGCTGCCTGCGCGACCTGCCTCATCCACAGGCGTTCGCCGCCTACGAGGCGCTGCGCCGCGACCGGGTGGAGCGGATCATCAAGATGGCCCAGCGCACCAACAGCGACAAGGCCGCCGGCCCGGTCGCCCGGGTGCTGCGCGACCTGATGATGCCGGTCGCCATGAAGGTCATGAACCCGGAGAGCTTCGCCTGGCCGATGCGCCACCACATCGACTGGTCCGCGCCCGTCGCCGCGGTCGGCGGACCGGCGGCCGGTGACCCGGCGCCGGTGGCCGCCCGCACGGCCTGATCGCCTGATGGCCTGAGCGTGCGGGCGCTCGGCCCGCCGCCGCGGTGGGGGGAAGACGCAGGCGGCGAGCCGAGCGCGCTCCGGGAGGGAGGACCCCGGTCGACCCGGGGGCACAGGGTCGTGGGCAAGCCCGCACCAGCCACAACGGACGCCTCGCGTGGCTGGTTCCGCATTCGCGCCGTCGCCTGGCCGACATGTGGCCGGTGGTCCGATGGCGCCGAGTGGTCGCCGCGCGGCGTTGAGCGGTGGTGGGATGGTGGCGAACGGTGATCGCGCGGCGCGTGGCGACGGCCGGTGGCGCTGAGTGGCGATCTGTTCAGAGGGTGCGGGACGGGCGCCCGGGCCAGGCGATCAGAAGGACCGCGAGCAGGTTCAGCGCGGCCAGAGTCGCGGCGAGTGCGATGAGTCGCGCCTGGACACCGGCCGTGAACAGGCCGGGAAGGTCGCCCAGGGCGGACAGCGCCCGGCCGGTCACGACGGCAGCAGTGGCCCCAGGCCATCGGTAGGCCCACCCGAACGCGACGCCGACCAAGGTCGCCACTCCCAACATCGCGTCGAAGACCAGGACGCTCGTCGGCGGCTTGGTCCCGGCGGCCGACGAGCCGGGCAGCCCGAGGATCAGCAGGTCGGCGACGCCGAGCAGCGTCGCGACGGCAAGCCCGGCCGTAACCCTGGCGCCAGGCCGGGCCGTAGGTCTGGCGGCGGGACCGGCCGTAACCCTCACGGCAGCTCCGACCGGGCGGGCGTCCGCTGCGGCTCGACCATCAGCACCACGGCGAAGAGGTTCAGCAATGCCCACAGCGCGGCCAGCAGAACCAGGCCGGGCGGCACGATGTCGCGGAAGAACGCCGGGATCGCGGAGAGCACGGAGAACAGGCGGCTGGCAGCCACCACCCGGAAGGCGGTCCGCGACCCGGAGACGTGGAACACGACGACGCTCACGAGCGTGATGACACCGAGCAACGTGGCGAACGCGAGGGTCGCCGCGACCGGGCCGCTTCCGGCAAAGCTCGGGATTGGTAGCGCGAGCCCAGCGAGGTCGACGGCTCCGAGCAGGACCGCGAGCCCCAGGCCGATCCGATTGCGCCATGACAGCGCCTGGCTCACGACCCAGGCTCCCGTCTCGTCGCGTGTCTGGTCGCGCGCGGCACCGGTTCATGGTCGATCGCCCAGGCGTCCCTGTCAGCCCGGCGCGCTCCCAGACCGCCGGGAATCAGCCTGGCCCGTCTGGGGGCTGGCTCCCAGACCGGTGGGCAGGTTCCCAGCGACAGGGGGGCTCGGCGGGCGCCATCATCAAGCATGGCCTCCACTGCCGCGCCGCTGCGGGTGCTGCTCGCCGACGACCATGCCGTGGTCCGCCGTGGGATCGCGGCCCTGCTGTCGTCGGTCGGCGGCATCGAGGTTGCCGGCGAGGCGGCGACGGGCTCCGAGGCGATCCGAGAGGCCCAGCTGGTTCAGCCGGACGTGGTGGTCATGGACGTCCGGATGCCGGACATGGACGGGGTCGAGGCGACCCGCGGGCTCGCCGCGGCGCTCCCGGAGTGCGCCGTGTTGATGCTGACCATGTTCGACGACGACGAGACCGTGTTCGCCGCTATGCGGGCGGGCGCCCGCGGCTACCTGCTCAAGGGAGCGGCGCAGGACGACATCCTGCACGCGATCCGTTCGGTGGCCGCCGGCCATGTCGTGCTCGGCCCGGGCATCGCGCGCCGGCTGCTCGACCAGGCGACCGAGCCGCGGGAGCCGTCGCCGGACCCGTTCCCCGAGCTCACCGCCCGGGAGCGCCAGATCCTCGACCTCATCGCGGCGGGCCGTGGCAACGGCGCGATCGCCGCCGAGCTCGGCGTGGCCACGAAGACGGTCGTCAACCACGTGTCGGCGATCTTCGCGAAGCTTCGGCTCGCGACCCGGGCCGAGGCCATCGTGCGGGCCAGGGAAGCAGGGCTCGGCCGGTGACCCGCGGGTGACCGGCTCGCCGGCGCGCACCGACCCCGCCGGCGCGACCCCGACCGGCGCGGCGCCGGTGGCCGCCGAGGCCGGCTCAGCGCTGAGCGAGCCGAACAGCTCCGGTCCCGGCGATGCGAACCAGGACGGCCCCGAGCCGAGCGGTGCACACCAGCGCGGTGCGCACCAGCGCAATGCACACCGGAATGGTGCCGAGCCGAACGGTGGCGACCCAGACGGGGAAGGCCTGGGCGGCGGCGGGCCGGGTTCCGGTCACGATCGACCGGCCTTCCGCGCCGCGGGCATCGGTCCGGACCGGGCCGTGCCCGCCGATCCGGACGGCACGGTTCCCGCCGCTGGACCGCCGCGAGATCGTGCTGGCGCCGTGCCGCAGCGGACGGGGTGGGTCTTGCCGAGTGCCCGGCGAGCGCTGCCGCGCGGGCCGACCGCCCTCGCCGCGGTGCTGGTCGTGCTAGCCGTGTTCGGGCTGTGGGCCCCCGGCGGAGCCGGCTGGCGCGGGCTCGGCTCGCTGATCTTCGGAACGGTGTGCACCGGGTCGGCGTGGGCGGTGCTGGCGTTCGGCCCGGAGCCGCGCAACCGGTGCGGCCTGGCGATGGCGGCGCTCGCGGGCCTCACCCTGGGCAGCGCGGCGACCCAGACGCTCGCCGGCTGGGGAGTCCCCGGGCTCGACCAGGTCTCCCAGGTGGCCTACCTCGTCGCCCTTGGGGTCGTCGCCCCGGCCGCGGCGGTGCTCTACCCGGATGGCCGTCTGCCGGGCTGGCTGGCGCGGGGTTGTGCGCTGTTCGGGATCCTGGCAGCCGCCGCGGCCGCGGCGCTTTCCTGGGTGGACGTCCGGACGACGATCTCGCTCGGTTCGGTGGCCCTCGTGCTGCTGGTGGCCAGCGGCTGGGCCCGGTTCGTGTCGGTGCCGGGGCGGCAGCGCCGAGCCCTGCAGTGGCTGGCATGGAGCTGCGTGGAGACGACGCTGCTCGTGGTGCACGTCATGTTCCTCGGCGAGGCGCTCGCCGTCGACCTGCCCCGTTCCTTCTTCGTGATCACGCTCGCCCTGGCGGCGCTGCTGCCACCGGTGTGCGCCGCGATCGGGGTCATCGACCCGGACCTGCTGGACATCCGCTGGCTGATCCGCCGCTCGGCGGTGTGGACCGTGACGCTGGAGTCCGCGTTCGCGGCGACGGCGGGAACGGTCGCCGCCGTCGAGCTGGTCACCGGCGACCCGCCCGAGCGCAGCGCCGTGACCGTGCTGTGCGTCGTCGTCGCGGTGCTCTTCCACCCGGCGATGGGGGCATTCGAGAAGGTCGTCGACAGCGTCCTGTTCGGCGGGCAGGTCGACCCGGTGCAGGCGCTCGCCGGGCTGGGCGAGCGGTTCGACGCGGGTGGCGACCCCGCGTCCTGGCTGCCGGCGCTGCGCGCCGGGCTCGCGCTGCCCTACCTGGAGCTGTGGGGACAGGACGAGCGGCTCGCCACCGCCGGGACGCTGCCAGGCCAGGCCCACCCGGCGGAGGAGATCACGACGACGACCGTCGCGCTCGCGGTCGGTGACGAGCGGGTCGGGGCGCTGGTGGTCGGCCTGCCGCCGCAGGTCCACACGCTGCCACCGGCCACCCGCGACGTGCTGCGGCTGGTGGCGCCGCCGCTCGCGCAGGCGCTGCGCGCCGCGGCCCTGACCGAGCAGCTGCGCGACTCGCGCAGCCAGCTCGTCGAGGCGCTGGAGGAGGAGCGCCGCCGGCTGCGCCGCGACCTGCACGACGGCCTCGGGCCGATCATGACCGGTGTCGCCTACAGCGCCGACGCGGCGCGCAACCTGGTCCCCGTCGACCCGGACCGCGCCCAGGAGGTGCTCACCGACCTGCGGGCCGACACCGCCGCGGCGATCAACGAGATCCGTCGGATCGTCTACGGGCTGCGCCCGCCGGCGCTCGACGAGCTGGGCCTCGTCGCCGCGATCCGCCAGGGCTGCAACCGGCTGCGCGCCGCCGACGGCCGGGCCATGGCGGTCGTGATCGAGGCGCCGGGGGACCTGCCGCCGCTGCCGGCGGCGGTCGAGGTCGCCGCGTACCGGATCGCGCTGGAGGCGGTGACGAACGCGGCCCGCCACTCGGGCTCGGCCGAGGTCCGGCTGGCCGTCGAGGCCCGGGCCGGCAGGCTGCTGATCACGGCGCGGGACGGCGGCCGCCGGGCGGCGGCAGACTGGCGGCCCGGTGTCGGCATCCAGTCGATGCGGGAGCGTGCCGAGCAGGTCGGCGGCCGGCTGACGGCCAGCCCCGGCCCGACCGGTGGCGAGGTGCACGCCGAACTGCCGTTCACGTCTGGGTGACAGGCCGTCTGGGTGACACACGTCGGTCTGCCGCCGGGCCGTGGAGCCGCCGGCCCGGCGGGCCGCCGGGCCGGCGGGTCTGGCCCGGCGGCTCGGCGGCGTGGTCAGAACGCCATGAACAGAATCGCGTCCCGGTCGTACTCGAGGTGGGGGTGCTTCTCGGCGAGGTGGGCCTGGACCTTCTCGACGAGGTCGTCCTCGTCCTCGCCCTGGATCCGGGTGCCGCAGGGGCAGTCAAGCGTCTTCTTCACCGTGCCTCCTTCGGAGACTGTGGGAACCGCCGCAATCCTAGCCAGCTTGGCGCCGGTCGCGCCCGTCCGCGGCGGCGAGATCACCGAGCCCTACGCGTCCCTACACGCCACGGTCAACGCGGCGGGGTTCGTCGCCGGTGTCCGGTGGACCGTCGGCGAGCTCGTCGGTGAGCAGCAGGTCGTGGCGCAGGCGGCCGGTGCGGTAGGCCGTCCGGCTGATGCGCTGGGCGATGACGGGGGCGGTGACCAGCTGGAACAGTCCGACGAGCGCTAGGCCGCAGGCGAACTGGAGATCGACCTGCAACGCGGCGCCGGCGAGGATCGCGAGCAGGCCGATCGTCTGCGGCTTGGTCGCGGCGTGCAGCCGGGCCGGGACGTCCGGGAAGCGCACCAGCCCCCAGGCGCCGAGGACGCAGAACGCCGCTCCACCCAGCAGCAGGACGCCGGTCGCGACGTCGACGGCGGCCCCGCTCACCGAGCTGGCCCCGGCCGCCGCGGGCCCGGCTGTCCCGGGTCCTCCTGGGATGGGTCTGCCTGTCTCAGGTCTGGCTGTGCTGGGTCTGCCCGCGCTGGGTCTGCCCGTCTTGGATCAGACCGTGTCGGGTCTGCCTGCGCCGGTTCTGGCCGCGGTGGTCCGGGCTGCCGCGGTTCTGGCCGCGGTGGTCCGGGCTGCGGTGGTCCGGGCTGCCGCGGTTCTGGCCGCGGCGGCGGGCCGGGGCGAGGCCGGTCCGGGGGTGGCACGTCGCGCAGCTCGACGAGGCGGGCCGCCGCGACGGCTCCGAGGAAGCCCAGGAGCGCCCCGGACCCCAGCAACGCCAGGTTGAACCCCTCGCGCGTCCGCGCGACCTCGACCGCGACCGCGGCGACGACCAGCACGACCAGCACGTCGAGCGCGACGACGCGGTCAAGCTCGGTCGGGCCCAGCATCACCCGGACGAGCGTGATCAGGCCGGCGGCCGTGAGCAGCGCCAGTGAGCTGGCGTAGACGACGGGCATCACGGCCTCCTGACGGGTCCCGGCCGCCGGTCCCAGCCCGGCGCCGGCGGGACCAGCTCCTGGCCAACCGCGAGGATCACTCGCCGCTGCAGGGCGTCGGCCTGGGCGCGGACCGCGTCGGCCGCCGCCGGGGACGCGGCGACGAGGGCGTGGACGTAGAACACCGCGTTCTCCCGGTCGATGTGGATGACCGCGCAGCCCGGCGCGAGCGAGACCGCGTCGGCCACCAGGACGGCGACGGCCTCCGACCGGGTGCGCAGCGGCACCGCGACGATCACCGACGTCATGACCGGGCCGTACCGGACCAGCTGGACCGCGACGGCGACGCTCGCCGGCAGCAGGCTGCCCAGGAGCCGCAGGGCGAGCCAGCCGGCGGCGACCGGCCGCGGCCGCCCGCGCCCGGCGGCGGGCTCGGGCCGCGGCGCCGGGAACGCCGCCGGCACGGCGATCGCCACCAGCAGCCCGCTGAGCGCGGTGAGCGCGGTGGGCCGGCCCCAGAGCAGCATCCAGACCAGCCACAGCCAGGCGATCTGCCCCGGCCGTCGCAGCGCCGCCCTGGCCGCCGCCCACGGCCGGCGCCATGGCTGAGGCCGCGGCGGCCCGGCGGCGGCTGTGGGCGTAGGCGTGGCCGGACGGCTGCTCACGGCGTCCCGCCGTTTCCGGCCGTCCCGCCGTTTCCGGCTGGGTCGCTGTTCCCGGTGGTGCGCCGCGTGCTCGGCGCGAGCCTGCCGGCGGCGCCGTGGCCGTCGGTGGGCCGGCCCGGCTGGTCACGCAGGACGGCGTGCTCGTAGGCCGACGGGGTGAGCAGGTCGGCGGCGGCGCGGGTGGCGAGGCCCGACAGCGGGCCGGCGAGCCCCGGGAACACGAGGCCGGCGGCGACCAGGCCGGTGGTCGCGGCGACCATCGGGCGGCTCATCGTCGCGGTGCCGACCTCGAGGCTGTCCTCGGGGTCCGGGTCGGGGCGCGCCGGCCTGGGGCGCCGCCAAAAGGCGATCACCCAGACCCGGGCCATGACGTAGAGCGTCAGCAGGCTGGTGACCAGCATCGCGGCGACGGCGACGTAGACCCCGGCCCGGTAGGCGCCCGCGTCCGGGCCGGAGGCGGCACCCGCCTGCGAGCCGGCCTGCAGGAGGGCGAGCTTGGCGACGAAGCCCGACAGCGGCGGCACGCCGGACAGGCTCAGCGCCGGCACCGCGAACAGGGCGGCGACGACCGGCACGACCGTGGCGAGGCCGCCGGTACGCCGGGGCAGCGACGTGCCGGCGTACCGGGTGACCAGCCCGCTGGCCAGGAACAGCGTCGCCTGCACCACGATGTGGTGGACCATGTAGAGGATCACGCCGGCGAGGCCGACGACGGTGAACAGCGACAGCCCGAACAGCATGAACCCGATGTGGCTGACCAGCAGGAACGACAGCACCCGGTTGAGGTCCTCCTGGGCGAGCGCGCCGAGCGCGCCGACCAGCAGCGTCGCGACCGCGGCGCACAGCAGCAGCGGCCAGGTGCCGTCATGCGGGAAGACCAGCGTGTGGGTGCGCACGATCGCGTAGACACCGACCTTGGTCAGCAGCGCGGCGAGGACCGCGGTGATCGGCGCGGGCGCGGTCGGGTAGCTGTCGGGCAGCCAGAAGTGCAGCGGCACGACCGCCGCCTTGATGCCGAACACGACGAGGACGAGCAGGCCGAGCGCGGCCCGCAGCGCGGGGGGCAGCCCGGGGACCGTCGCCGCGAGCCCGGCGAGGCTGACGGTGCCGGTGGCCGCGTAGACCATCGCGAGCACGGTCAGGAACAGCAGCGACGACGTCAGGCTGACGATCACGTACGTCATGCCCGCCTGGACCCGTTGTGCAGTCGTGTCGAGCGTGATCAGGACGTACGACGAGACGAGCATGATCTCGAACGCGACGAACAGGTTGAACAGGTCCGCGGTCAGGTAGGCGAGCGCCACCCCGGCGACAAGCGTCAGGTAGCAGGCATGAAAGATCATGCTGTTGCCGCCGGTGCGCTCGTCGACCACGCCCTGGCCGACGGCGTAGCCGAGCACCGCCAGCGTCACCACCGCCGACGTGAGCAGGAGCAGCGCCGCGAGCCGGTCGGCGACGAGCGTGATCCCGATCGGCGGCGGCCAGCCGCCCAGGTGGGCCACCGTCGGCCCGCCCGAGTCGGCGGCGGCGAGCAGCACGGCGGCGTCGGCCACGACCGCCGCGACGACGGCGAGCGCGAGCACCCGCTGGGCGCGGACGTGGAAGCGCAGCAGCAGCGTCCCGCCCGCCGCGAGCATCGGCCCGACGACCGGGAGCACGGCCAGCGCGGCGGGCACCGTCATCCCTGGTCCCCACCCGGCCGCCCGTCACCGGAGCTGCCCGAGCCGGACTCGTCCGTGCCGGCGCCGTCCGAGGCCGGCTCGTCCGCGCCGGCGTTGTCCGGGCCGGCGTTGTCCGCGCCGGCGTTGTCCGGGCCGGCGTCGTCCGCGTCCCGGCCGGCGTTGTCCGGGGCGGGCTGCTGGTGCGGGCGGTGGCCGTCACGGTCGGCGCGGTGAAGCCGCGGTGCGTGCGGGTGGGGGAGGGAAGGATGCGGGAAGAAGTGAAAACCCGCCTGAGCCTCGAGGCGCTCCTCCAGGGCGGTGATCCGGTGGTCCTCGACGTCGTCGCGCACCTCGGTGTTGCCGAGCAGCGTCCAGGCGCGGTAGGCGAGCGTCAGCAGGAAGGTCGTCAGCGCGAACGTGATGACGATCGACGTGAGCGCCATGCCCTGCGGCAGCGGGTCGGACATCTGGTCGGGGGGCACCGAGCCGGACATCGCCGGGCGTCCGCTGCGCCCGCCGACCAGGAGCAGGAGCAGGTTGGTCGCGTGGCCGAGCAGCACGATCCCGACGAGGATGCGCAGCAGGCCGCGCTGCAGGAGCAGGAACGTCCCGGCGCTGTAGAGACCGGCGACGACGACCACGGAGGTCAGGTTCAGCACGGCATGGTTCGGCGGCGGCGTCACGGCGCGCCGTCCGGTCCCGGCGGGCCCCCCGGCGCCGGTGCGCTGTCTGCTCCTGGTGCGCTGTCCAGGCCCGACGGGCCGTCTGGGCCCGGCAGGTCGTCGGCCGGCATCCCGAGTGACCGGGCCGGCCGGGTCCGCGGCGCCGGCTCGGCCCCGACGCTCAGGTCGCCGGCTGGCGGGCCGGGCACGAGCCCGCCCTCCTTCTCGATGCCGATGCCGAGGGTGCGCAGCAGCTCGAGCACCACCCCGACGACCACCAGGTAGACACCGACGTCGAAGAACTGGCTCGTCGCCACCTCCACGTGCCCGAGCATCGGCAGGTGCGCCTCGGTCACGTGGCTCTGCAGCACCGCGCCGCCGACAGCGACCGGTGCCAGCGCCACGCCCGTGGCCACGACGAGGCCCCAGCCGATCAGCAGCGACGGCCGCAGCGGCACCGCCGGGCCGACCTGGTCTCGGCTGCCGGCGACGTAGCGCAGCACGAAGGCGAGCCCGGCCACCAGCCCGCCGGCGAAGCCGCCACCGGTGCGGGAGTGCCCGGCGAACAGCAGGTAGACGGAGAAGACAAGCACCACCGGGAAGACCGCCCTGGCCGTCACCTCGATGAGCACCGACCGGGTCGACGTCTGGCCCCCGCCGCGCGGGTGGGCTCGCTCGAACTCACCGCCGACGTCGAGCCAGGCGTCCTCGGGTCCGCCGTCGTCCCGCCCGTGCCTCCCGCCCCGTCCGTCGAGCCCGTTCAACCGGCCCGGCCTGCCCGGCCTGCCCGGCCCGTTCGGCCCGTCGTCCTCCTGGGTGTGGCTGCCGGGCAGGCGGCCGCCCGGGGCACGGGCGAGCAGCAGGCCGGCGATGCCGAGCGCGGCCACCGCGAGCACCGTGATCTCGCCGAGAGTGTCGAAGGCGCGGAAGTCGACGATGATCGCGTTGACGACGTTGCGTGCCCCGGTCTGTGCGGGCGAGCGGGCGACGTACTCCTGGCTGGCCTGGCCCCACTGGGGATGGGCGTCGCCGACGGCGAGCGCGAGCAGGCCGACGAACACTCCGACCGCGGCCGCGATCAGCACCCGCGGCCAGCGCGGCACCGCCGTGCGGCCCATGGCGGCGAACCGGTCCGGCATCCGGCGCAGCACGAAGACGAAGGCGATCAGCGAGAGCGACTCGACGAGGAACGTGACGCGCGCCAGGTCGGGCGCCCCCTCGACGAGGAACAGCGCGCCACACCCGTATCCGACCCCGCCGAGCAGCACTGCCGCGGTGAGCCGCCGCCTCGCGCGCGTCACGGTGGCCGCGCAGGCCAGCACGATGACGGCCAGCGGTGGCTGGATGGCGTAGTCCCAGCCCGGCAGGTCCGTCGGCCAGACAAGTCCGTGCGCGAGCGCCGCCCCAGGCACAAGCAGCGCGACGATCAGCAGCGTCGCCAGGTACATCGGCAGCGACCCGACCTGGGTGCGGGCCGTGACCGCGAGCGCGAGCCGCCCGACACCGGTCACCGTCCGCTCGTAGGCGCGCTGCGCGTCGAACCCGCCCCGTACGCGGGCCCAGGTTCGTACGGCCGTCGGGGTGGCATCTGTCGGGGTGGCATCTGTCGGGGTGATGCCGGCCCGCTTGCGGCCGGCCCGGGCCGCCGCCACCGCGGCCCGGGCGGCCGCCAGTCGCGGCTCGGCGAGGAAGACCGCTACGCCGGCCGCGGCCGCGATCGCCGTCAGCAGCAGCGCGGCGCCCACCCCGTGCCACAGCGCCAGGTGGTAGGTCGCGTTCCCGCCCGACGGCAGCGTGTCCGCATACCCGGCGAGGAGATCGTCCACGGCGGGCGCGGCGGCGCCCAGTCCGAGCCCGGCCGCGGCGAGCAGCATGACCGGGCCGGTGAAGGCCGGGCTCGCCGGGCGCCAGCCGCTCGGCGCGACGCCCGGCTTGGTCGCGAACGCGCCCCACACGAACCGGATCGTGTAGCCCATCGTGAGCGACGCGCCGACGACCATGACCCCGAGCAGGACAGCCCAGCCGGCTCCCGGTCCCTCCCACAGCCCTTCGAGGGCCGCCTCCTTGCCGAGGAACCCGACCGTCGGCGGGAGCGCCGCCATCGACGCCCCGGCCAGTGCCGCTGCCGTCAACAGGACGGGGGCCTGCCGGCCGAGGCCCGACAGCCGCCGCAGGTCACGCTCGCCGGCACGGTGGTCGACGATCCCGACGACCATGAACAGCGCCGCCTTGAACAGCGCGTGCGCGAGGATCAGCGTCACGCCGGCGAGCGCGACTGTCCGGCCACCGACGCCGACGAGCGCGATGAGCATCCCGAGCTGGCTGACGGTCCCGAACGCGAGCAGCTGCTTGAGGTCGGTGGCGGCCAGCGCCCGCAGGCCGCCGATCAGCATCGTCGCGGCGCCGAGCACCGCCGCCGGCACCGTCCAGACCGCCGCGAACCCGCCGGCGGCGGCGAAGGCGGGCGTCAGCGCCGCGACGAGGAACACGCCGGCCTTCACCATCGCGGCGGCGTGCAGGTAGGCGCTGACCGGCGTCGGCGCGACCATCGCCGCGGGCAGCCACGGGTGGAACGGTGCCTGCGCGGACTTCGTCGCCGCGCCGAGCAGGATCAGCGGCGCGGCCGCGGCGGCGATCCCGCCGGCCGGCGGCGGGTGGGCGACGATCCCCGAGATCCGGTAGGTACCGGCCGCCTGCCCGAGCAGCACGAACCCGAACAGCATCGCCAGCCCGCCGACGGTCGTGACCAGCAGCGCCTGGACGGCCGAGCGCCGTGCCGCCGGCGCGACCCCGTCGCCACCGATCAGGACGAACGAGAAGACGGTCGTCAGCTCCCAGAAGACGTACAGCGTGAGCAGGTCGTCGGCGAGCACCAGGCCGAGCATGGCCCCGGCGAACGCGAGCAGTGCGCTCGCCGACCGCCCGAGCCCGGCGGTGTCGTGCGCGTGGTACCAGCGGGCGTAGCACAGGACGAGCGCGCCGACGCCGGTGACGAGCAGCGCCATCAGCACCGCCAGCGGGTCCAGCCGGAACGCCGCCGTCAGGTGCAGCTGGGGTGCCCAGCTGCGCACCTCGGCCGGCCGCCCGCCGGCTCGCACGTCACCGAGCTGCGCGGCCAGCAGCCAGCCGAACACGGCCGCGGGCACGACGGCGGCGAGCAGGTACACCCGTGCGCCCAGCCTGCGGGCGAACAGCGGCAGCAACGCCGCGACCCCGAGGTGCGCGGCAACGGCGAAGGCCATCACGACGGCGGCCCCCCGGCTACGGTGGCCAGCGCGCGCCGCAGCCGCGTCGCCCGCGCCCGCCCTCGCCAGCCATGTTCGTTCCTGCCACTGCCCCCGCCGCCCTGGTCGCTCGCCGAAACGCCATCCTCACTCTCGGAAGCGGTCGCCGCGGCCCACCGCCGTCTCCTGGTGCCGGCGATTCACGGCCGAACGGGCGCTTGACGGGCCGTGACCGGCGTGACCCAGACAGCGATCAGGTGGCCATCGGCTGCCAAAATTGGGTGGCCCGGCGGCGGGTGGGATGGTTGGCTGGCGCGCGGTATGGGTCCTCGTGGTGGCGGCGCGGCCTAGTCTTCGTGACATCGACGGTGGGGTGGACGGGTGGTCCGGGAGCATCGGGCGGACGGCACGGAACCGACGGACCGCTGGTGGGGCTCGTATGCGGCACGCGCGTCCGGAATGATCGCCTCCGAGGTGCGGGCGCTGTTCGCGGTCGCGAGCCGTCCCGAGATAGTGTCGCTGGCGGGCGGGATGCCGGCCGTCGACGCGCTGCCGTTGGACGCGGTCGCGTCGACCGTGGCGGATCTGGTGACGAGCCGCGGCCGGGTCGCGTTGCAGTACGGCTCCGCGCAGGGCGATCCGGAGCTGCGGGCGCGGATCTGCGACGTGATGGCGATGGAAGGCATCACCGACGCGCATCCGGACAACGTGGTGGTTACGGTTGGTTCGCAGCAGGCACTCGACCTGCTCACCAGAGTGTTTGTCGATCCCGGCGACGTGGTGCTGACCGAGGGGCCCACCTACGTCACGGCGATCAACACGTTCGCCGCCTACCAGGCGCGGGTCGTGCACGTCTCGATGGACGGCGACGGGCTGGTGCCCGACGCGCTGCGCGAGACGCTGACCCGGCTGGCGGCCGAGGGCGCCCGGGTGAAGCTGCTGTACACCGTCCCGACGTTCCAGAACCCGGCGGGGATCACCCTGACGGCGTCGCGGCGTGCCGAGGTTCTGGAGATCTGCCGGCGGGCCGGGGTGCTCGTGGTCGAGGACAACCCGTACGGCCTGCTGTCGTTCACGGGCGAGCCGGTCCGGGCGATGCGGGCCGACGACCCGGGTGGCGTGGTCTACCTCGGTTCGTTCTCCAAAACGCTGGCGCCGGGCATGCGGGTCGGCTGGGCGCTCGCGCCGGCGCCGGTGGCCGCGCGGCTCGTGCTCGCGGCGGAGTCGGCCATCCTGTCCCATTCAATGTTCACCCAGCTCGCGGTCGAGCGGTACCTGGCGACCCAGCCCTGGCCGGAGCAGATCAAGGCGTTCCGGGAGATGTACCGGGACCGCCGTGACGCGATGCTGACGGCCCTGGCCGAGACCATGCCGGCCGGCGCGACCTGGACCCGGCCTGAGGGCGGGTTCTTCATCTGGCTGACGCTGCCGGACGGTGTCGACGCGAAGGCGATGCTGCCGCGGGCGATCGCCGCCAGGGTCGCCTACGTCCCGGGTACCGGCTTCTACGCCGACGGGTCGGGCCGCAACGCCATGCGGCTGTCCTACTGCTACCCACCGCCGGAACGCATCCGGGACGGCGTGCGGCGGCTGGCCGACGTGCTGCGGGCCGAGATCAGCCTGCGGCAGACATTCGCCCCGCTGGCGACCACCGACCCTCGGGCCACCGACCCTCGCCCCGTTGCCCCTCGCACCTCCGACTTTCGCGACCAGTGAAGGACGTGACCGTGACCGACCTGGGCCGTGTGCTCGTTCTCGCCGGGGGCCTGTCGCCCGAGCGGGAGGTGTCGCTGCGCTCCGGGCGCAGGCTGCGCGACGCGCTGGCGCGCATCGGCGTCGACACCGACCTGCGCGACGTCGACGGCTCGACGCTGCCGGCGCTGTCCGCGGACCCGCCCGCCATGGTGATCCCCGTCCTGCACGGCACGTCCGGCGAAGACGGCACGATCCGCGATGTCCTCGACCTGTACGGCCTGCCGTACGTGGGCTCGACGCCAGCCGCCTGCCGGGCCGCGTTCGACAAGGCGACGGCGAAGGCCACCGTCGGCGCCGCCGGCGTCGCGACGCCGGCCGCCGTAACCCTGCCGCGGGAGGCGTTCCACGACCTCGGGGCGGCGCCGCTGATCGACCGGATCGTGGCCCGGCTCGGCCTGCCGCTGGTGGTGAAGCCGCGCGCGGGCGGATCGGCGTTCGGCGTCACCTTCGTCGGGGAGGCCGGCCAGCTCGCCGAAGCACTCATGGCCTGCTTCGGTTACCACGACTGGGCGCTCATCGAACGTGCCGTCACCGGTGTCGAGATCGCCGTCGGTGTCCTGGACACCGGCGACGGCCCGGTCGCCCTGCCGGCCGTCGAGATCCAGCCGATCACCGGCGCCTACGACTACGCCGCCCGCTACACCCCGGGTGCCACCGCCTTCCACATCCCGGCCCGCCTCGACGCCGAGCTGCTGCGCACCGCCGCCGCGGCCGCCGTCACGGCCCACCGCGTCCTGGGCCTGCGTGACCTCTCCCGCACCGACCTGATCGTCGACGCCGCCGGCGCCGCCCAGTTCCTGGAGGTCAACGTCTCCCCGGGCATGACCGACACCAGTACCTGGCCCATGGCACTCCAGGCCGCCGGCCTCGACCTGGCCGTCGTCCACCGCGACCTGGCCGCGACCGCGTCCCGCCGCGCCTCCGGCTGAGCGGTATCGCGCAGGTCAGGGCGTGGCGATCGGCCACCAGAACGAGGCGCCGGCCAGGAGGGTGAACAGGCGATCCAGGGGGTCGGAGTCGCCGTGGACGGTGGCGCGGCCGTCGTCGCGCTGGTCGGTCAGGGTGGCCTCGCCGAACAGGAGCGTGACGAGGTCGGCCTTGGCCAGCCGCAGCACGGCCGCGCCGGGTGGATCCTGGTCGCCGAGCGCGCGATGGTGCAGGGCACCGTTGCGGATCTCGACCCGGCGGCGGCCGGCCGGTTCGTCGGTGACCTCGATGTCGACGCTGAAGGAGGGCTCGGCTCCGGCGCGGGCGCCGTCGAGGCGGGTGCCGGCGTAGTCGAACAGGGCCTCCAGGGGCATGGCGCGGCCGGTGTCGGTGCTGGCCGTGCTGGTGGCGGGCAGGCCGGCGGGCACGCCGTGGCGCAGCTCGGCGGCACCGGCGAGGTAGAAGTTGCGCCACGGGGCGTTCTCGGCCTGGTAGGCGAGCTGCTCGCAGGCCCGCGCGGCGAGGTCCCTGGCCCGCTGGTGGTCGGGATGGCCGAACACGACGTGATTGAGGACCTGGACCACCCACCGGTAGTCGCCGCGGTCGAAGTACTCGCGAGCCTTCGCGACGACGGCCTCCGGGCCGCCCATCATCTCGGTGTAGCGCCGGCCGGCGGGCTCCGGCGGCAGCGGCGCCAGATTCGCCGGATTGCCGTCGAACCAGCCGAGATAGCGCTGCCAGACGGCTTTCACGTTGTGGCTGACCGAGCCGTAGTAGCCGCGGTTGTACCACCTCGCGGCCAGCCGTGGCGGCAGCTCGATCATCTCGGCGCATTCGAGCATGGTGTAACCGGCGTTCGCCAGCCGCAGCGTCTGGTCGTGCAGATACTGGTAGACGTCGGCCTGGTCGGTCAGGTACTCGGTGAGCGTGGCCGTGCCCCAGCGCGGCCAGGAATGCGTCGAGAAGAGCACGTCCGAACCGGCGGCGAACAATGCGGCCGTCTCGTTCAGGTAGTGCGCCCAGGCGCGGGCGTCGCGCACCTGCGCGCCACGCAGCGTGTAGAGCTGGTGCATCGTCGCGTTCGCCGTCTCGGCGACGAACAGCGCCCGGCGGCCCGGCAGGTACATGTTCATCTCGGCCGGCGCCTCGGTGTCCGGCACGAGCTGGAACACCAACCGGACCCCGTCGAGCTCGGCCTCCTCGCCGGTGGCCCGGATGGTGCGGGTCGGCGGGATCAGCGTCGGCGGGCCGAGCGAGTTCGTCATCCCCTGCCCGCCGCAGACCTGGCCCGCCGGGCCTTTCGGCAGCAGCGCCCCGTACATGTTGACCGCGCGCCGGCTCATCGCCGTCCCGGCGAAGACGTTCTCGGTGACGGCGTGCTCGACGAACCCCTCGGGGGCGAGGATCGCCACCCGGCCGGCGGCGACGTCCGCCGGGTCGGCGACGCCGGCGACGCCGCCGTAGTGATCGGCGTGGCTGTGGCTGTGGATCACGGCGACGACCGGCCGGTCGCCGCGGTGGCGGCGGTAGAGGTCGAAGGCCGCGCGGGCGGCGCCTTCGGTCACGAGCGGGTCGACCACGATGACACCGGTGTCGCCCTCGACGAAGGTGATGATCGAGATGTCGGCCCCGCGGACCTGGTAGATCCCCTCCGTCACCTCGAACAGCCCGGTGGTGGCCAGCAGCCGGGCGTAGCGCCACAGGCTGGGGTTGACGGTCCGCGGCGCGGCGGTGCCGTCATGCGGCGCGTCGGCGTCGCGTAGGAAGTCGTACGGCCGTGAGTCCCAGGAGGTGAAGCCCGACGGATCCCGGACGACCAGGCCGGGAACCTCCTCGACCAGGCCGCGCCGGGCGTCGGCGAAGTCCGCGTCGTCGGCGAACGGCAGGGCGCACGCCACCGCCTCGTTCGCCGCCCGGGTCGGTGCGGACACCCTGGGCCGATCGTCGACGCGGACCATCGTCGCCCCCTCGGTCGGACCAGCATTCACAGTGCCCTATCTACCCTCTGTGTGGAGTTGAATACCGTGCGTCCGAGGTGGGTGTGGGTGAAGTGTGTGCCCGGACCGCGGGCACCGCGGCCTTGGCCAGCCGGGTGTCGCGCTAGGGCGCCGGAGACCGGGGCGCGGGCGCCGGGGGTGACGCTGCGGCCGGTGTCGCCGAGGGCGCCGCAGCCACCTCGGCGCTGTCGTGGAGACCTGCGGCCGGCCGTAGCTGTTGCCGCTGGCAGGAGCGGATGGTATGCCGGAATTGGAAGCAGGTTTTTCGGTCGTCGTCGGCGGGGGCCTGGCCGCGCCAGCCGGCGACGCTGGCGCGGCATGGCCACGTCCCGTACCTGCGCCGCGCCCTGACTGTGCGCAGTCCCGCCGCGGGCTCCGTCCAGGAGCCTGCCCCGCTGTCGCCTCTTCGGGGGCCGTACCGCCTAGGAGCGCCGATCGTGACGCAGTCGATCCCCTTCGTCGATTACCTGGTCCTCGGCGATCATCCGCATCTGGTCGCGAACGAGTGTGTCGCCTGTGGTGCCCGGTTCTTCGACCGGCGCAACGCCTGCGCGAGCTGTTTCGCCACCGAGTTCCGCAAGGTCGACGTCGCTACCGAGGGTGAGGTGCGGGCGTTCACGATCGTCTCCCTGGCGGCGCCGGGCATCCCGGTGCCCTTCGTCTCGGCGACCGTCGACTGCGCCGGCACCAGCGTCCGCGCCAACCTGATCAACGTCGACCCGACGCCCGAGGCCGTGCACGTCGGCATGAAGGTGCACCTGGCGCTGGCGCCGGTCGGCGCGGACGAGAGCGGTGTGGAGGCCGTCAACTTCGGGTTCGAGCCGCAGCGCTGACCCGGGCCGCGGGCCCGCGCGACCGACCTGCGGCCACCCCCGGGCCCTGCCCCAGGGGTCCGGTGGCCGACCACAGACCTCGCACACCTCACGAAGAAGCGGAGCGGCGGAGATGGCCAGCGACGACGTCTGGATCCTCGGTATCACCATGACCAAGTTCGGTAAGCACCCCGACAAGGACATCATCGACCTCGCGGCCGAGGCGACCATGGGCGCGCTCGCCGACGCCGGTGTCACCATGCGCGAGATGGGCCTGCTGGCCTTTGGCAGCCTGTTGGGCCGGACGTCCGGGCAGGCGCTGCAGAAGCAGGTCGGCCAGACCGGCATCCCGGTCTACAACGTCGCGAACGCCTGCGCGACCGGGGCGACCGCGCTGCGGGTCTGCCACATGGCGATCCGCGCCGGCGACGCCGACTTCGGCCTGGCCGTCGGCGTCGAGAAGCTCGCGGGCGCCGGCCTGCTCGCCGGCGGCAGCCGTGGCGACGACGCGAAGAACTGGACGCGGACCGGCCGGTTCGGCGCGGTCGGCGCGATCGACGGCCGGATCGGCACCGAGACAATGCCCGGCGTGTTCGCCCAGATCGGGCTCGAGTACGGGCACAAGTACGGCGGCACCAGCTTCGAGCTGTTCGCCAAGATCTCCGAGAAGAACCACGCCCACTCGACGCTGAACCCGCTGGCCGCCTACTCGAAGCGGTTCACGCTCGACCAGATCATGAACGACGTCATGATCGCCTACCCGAACACCCGGCCGATGTGCTCGGCCAACTGCGACGGCGCCGCGGCCGCGGTCCTGGTCTCCGACGCGAAGCTGAAGACGCTCTCGCTCGAGCAGCAGCGCCGCGCCGTGAAGATCTCCGCCTCCGTCCTCACCACCGACCCGTGGGAGGAGGCCTGCCAGGTCCTGCCGAACGTGAACACGCTGACCCGGCAGGCCGCCACCCAGGCGTACGAGAAGGCCGGCATCGGCCCCGAGGACCTCGACCTGGTCGAGCTGCACGACTGCTTCGCCACCGCCGAGCTGGTCCACTACGACAACCTGATGCTGTGCGAGCAGGGCGGCGCGGTCGACTTCTTCAACTCGGGCGCCACCTGGCGCGACGGCAAGCTGCCGGTCAACGTCTCCGGCGGCCTGGAGTCGAAGGGCCACCCGATCGCCGCCACCGGCATCGCCAACGTGTGGGAGGTCGCCACCCACCTGCGCGGCGAGGCCGGCGACCGGCAGATCTCGGACGCCAAGGTCGGCCTCGCCCACGTGATTGGCCTCGGCAACGCCTGCGGCGTCCACATCCTCGAGCGCGCCGCCGCCTGACGGCGAGGCCCGAGGCGTCCCCGCGTCCGGCCAGGAAGACGGACGCGGGGGCGCGAGGGTGAGGGGCGCGGGACGTCGTCCGGGCGCCGCCCTCCACCGGCGGTGCGGCGGCCGGTCCTGCGTCAGCTGGCGGCGGCGGCCGGCGGGTCGGACCCCGCGGCCCGCCGCGCGGCGGCCGGCGGCCATGCGTCGAAATGCTCGCCGAGTGGGCCTACGCGCAGCCCGCGGCCGGCGCAGTCGGCGAGCAGCCCGGGCAGCGCGCCCAGCGCCGAACGCCAGGACTGCGGTGCGGACGTGCAGTCGGAGTCGTGTAGGAGCACCGTGCCGCCGCCGGCCAGGTCGCGGCGGACCGTCGCCAGCACGGTCGCCGGCGTCGCCCCGGCCTTCCAGTCCCGGCCCCAGGCGGTCCACAGCACCGGGCGCAGCGCCAGGCGGCTCGCCGCGGCCAGCGCCCCGGCGCTGAGCACGCCGTACGGCGGGCGGAAGAACGCCGCCCGGCGCCCGGTGACGTCCTCGACGAGGTCCCTGGCCCGGTAAAGATCGTCGTAGAGTGCCGTCGGGGTGCGCAGGACGGCGTAGCGGTGCAGCCATCCGTGGACGGCCACCTCGTGGCCGGCCGCCGCGAGCTCCTGGCCCAGCGACGGCGCGCGGGCGAGCATCGACCCGAGCAGGAAGAACGTCGCCCGGGTGCCGGTCGCGGCCAGCGCCTCCAGGAAGCGGGGCGTCGAGGCGGGATCCGGGCCGTCGTCGAAGGTCAGCGCCACGTGGTCCGCCTGGCCAAGGCCGGCGAGCGTGGGTGTGAGCCGCGCCCGCAGCGCGGGCCAGGTCGTGACCGCCGGACCGGCCTGGAGGACTGCGGCAGCGCCGAGCACGCCCGCGGCGGCGAGCCCCGGCCAGGGCGGCCGGATACCGGCGCCGTTCACCGGCGCCCACCCGGCCCGGGCGGCCTGCCTGTCGGTGAAGCCAGGCCACGACCGCGGCGGGTGGCGCCGGCGGCCGGGACCGGCATGATGCGGTTCCACCGTGTGCCTCGTTCCGCGAGCACGCTTCCCCCTTGTCGCGGGGGCAGGATGGGATTTCCCGCCACGGACGTGTGCGCTCGGCACTACGATTGTCTCGCGTGGGCGGGATCCCGTCGCCCGGACGACGGCACAGACGGCGGCTCGGGCGCCGATCACGAGGGTTCGCCGGGGAGAAATTCCACTGAAGAGGGCCGGGCGTCCCCCCGATCTCACGCCCGACCCCGTCTTTATTCTGGGCAAAAATACGCCGTTGTCGTCGGGTTGTCCGTAACATTCCGAATAGACAACGGACAACACCAGGTTCGGGTATGCGTGCGGATGGCACCGACCGTGTCCGGTACTACCATCCAAGCACCCAGCCGGTGAAATATTCCGAGACCGGCTGTGCGTGGAGGAAAGCAGTGCCCGGTGGAGACGAGCGGACCGGCCGGTCGACAGCGCTCGAGGATCCGAGTGGCCGCAGGCGGGACTTCGGCACCGAGCTGCACGACAGGCGCCTGGCGGCGGGGCTGTCGCTCGGGGAGCTGGCGCGCCGGACGCATTACAGCAAGGGTCATCTGAGCAAGATCGAGTCTGGGCACAAGCAGCCGAGCGAGCAGCTCGGCCGGCAGGTCGACGCGGCCGTCGGCGCCGACGGCGCCTTGCTGGCGCTCGTCCCTCGCCCGGACCGCGTCGTCCGGCTCAGCCTGGACGGTACGGCGGCCGGAAACGGGCAGGCCAACGGAAACGGGCAGGCCAACGGAAACGGGCACGTCAACGGGAGCGGACAGGTTCTCGGGAACGGCCAAGCGCCTGGCAACGGGCAGGACGTACCGAGCGGCGGGGACAGCGCGGAAACGTCCGCCGCGCCCGACTCGCCGGGTCAGGACCCGTCCGCGGCGCGCGGTGCCGGAGGGCCGGCCGGCCCGGGGGCGGACCCGGCGGGCGACGCGGGTCTGCCCAGCCCGCAGACGTGGGTGCTCGAGCTCGCGCCCGACGGGCGCGGCCGGTTCGCCGAGGGCGTCGTGCGCTCGCTCACCGGCATTCCCGACGGGCTTGGCGTCGTCAGCTTCACCGGCACCTACGGGACGGGGACGGGTGCCGTCGACGTCGCCGGCCTGACCGCCATCGCCGGCTCGCTGCGCTCGCTCGGCCGCACTCTCAGCCCGGCAGCTGTGCTGCCGATGACGATCGGTCTGCTGCACACCGTCCGGGTGCTCGCCGGTGAGGCCCGCGGCGCCGACCAGCGCGCGCTGCTCGTCCTCGCGTCCCGGGTCGCCGAGTTCACCGGATGGATGGCCCAGGAGACCGGCGACGACCGGACCGCGATGTGGTGGACCGAGCAGGCGGTCGTCTACGCCGCCGCCGGCGGTGACGACACACTGGGGCCGTATGCCCGGGTGCGCCGCGCCCTGGTCACCATGTACCAGGGCGAGGCCGACACGACCATCGAACTGGTCGCCCCGGTGCGCCAGCGCTCGGACCTCAAGCCGCGGCTGCGCTGGCTCGCCGCCCTGCGGGAGGCTCAGGGATACGCGCTCGCGGGCGACCACACGCAGGCGATGCGCCTGCTCGACACCGCCGACGCGCTCGGCGACCGCGTCGCACCGGACGAGGGTGGCGACCTGAGGCTCGGCTCGACCGCGGAAGGCCACACCGCGCTGGTGCGCGGGTGGTGTCTGGTCGACCTCGGGCGCTGCGCCGAGGCGGCCGACCTGATGGCGCCGCGCCTCGCCGCCCTGCCGCCCGGGCAGGCCCGCTCGCACGCCCGCTTCGGTGTGCGTCTCGCCCTGGCCCGCGCGATCGAGGGGGACATCGAGGGCGCCGGCCGTGACCTGGACCAGATTGCCCAGGAGGTCCGCTGGGCCGACTCGGCGACGATCCGCGCCGACCTGCGCGGCTTCGGGCCCGCGACCCGCCGTTGGCAGCATCATCCGGGAATGCACGGCCTGCGCGCCCGGGTCCGCACGTTGCAGGTGCAGGCCAGCTGAGACCTGGTGCGGGCGTCGACCGGGGCGGCATCCGAGCCCGCCGGGGACGCGCAAACCCGGTCGTGGGCGCGTGGGTGACCTGGGCGTGACCGGCCGGCGGCCGGCGGCCAACCCGACGGGCAGACTGCCCGGCGGGGCCTGACCGGCGCGGCCGACGAGGAGCAGACTGCGGCCATGTGCGGGCATCACGGCGTCGACACGCCCTGTCAGGACCTGACCCGGGAAGCGCTCGAGGCACAGGAACGCCGCTACGTCGCCGAGCGGTATCCCGACGCGCAGCCACCGGGCGCGAACGGCCCCGGCGCTGACGGCGCGGACGCGGCCGACGGCACGGACGCTGCCCGGAGCGCAGGCCCCGGGGCAGGCGCGGGCGCCGTCAAGGGGGCGGAGGCGGGCGGCGGCTGGACGCGTGCGCCAGCGCCGGTGCCGCCGCCGGCCGGACTCAGCCGCCGGCGGGTGCTGACGGTCGCCGGGTTCGGCGGCGGGGCGCTGCTCGCCGGCGGCGCGTCGGTGCTCGGGCTCGCGGCCTGCTCCGGCGACGACCGGGCGGGCGCCGGCGGGCCCACGCCGCGCGCGACCGTCACCAGCTTCCCGCCGGCCAGCACCGTCGTCCTGACGGGCACGGCCGCCAGCCGCGGCCAGTACCTCTACCTGCCGTTCGACGTCGGCCCCGGTGTGAACCGCGTCCAGGTGGCGATGGCCAAGGCCGATCCGACGGCCAAGCTCGGCATCGGCCTGTTCGACCACCGCGGACCGGCCTACGGCTCACCCGGGTTCCGTGGCATCTACGGCGACGAGCGGTCGTCGTTCTTCGTCGCCGCGGACAGCGCCTCGCAGAGCTTCCTGCCCGGGCCGATCGAGCCCGGCCGCTGGACCGTGATCGTCCCGGTCTTCGCCGTCCCGGCGCCCACGCAGGTCATGGTGACCGTCACGCTGTCGGGCGGCCCGGCCCCTGCCAGGGCCTTTGCGCCCGGCGCCACGGTCGGCATGGTGCTGAACAAGCCCGGCTGGTATCGCGGCGACCTGCACTGCCACACTCCCGAGTCGTCGGACGCCTGGAACCAGAGGACGGCGCACACCCCGGCCGCGTGGGCGAACGTCTGCCGCGAGCTCGGCCTCGACTTCGCGGCGATGACCGACCACAACGTCGTCTCCCAGAACCTCTTCCTCGCCCGCGACGCCGGCTCGGACGTCCTGCTCATGCCGGGGGAGGAGATGACGAACTGGAGCTTCGGCCACGCGACCGTGTCGGGAATCGACGTCGGCGACTGGCTCGACTTCCGCCAGACCCCCGAGGGCATGCCGTTGCCGGAGAACGGTGCCCGCATCGACAGGTTCCTCGCTACGGCCCGCGACATGGGCGCCTACGTCGCGGCGGCGCACCCGTCGTTCCCCGGGCTGAAGTGGCAGTTCGGCGCCGAGATGGAACGGCCGGCCGGCCGCCCGGTGGGCTACGAGCTGTGGACCGGCTCGTACGGGCCCGACGACGAGCAGTCCGTGCAGGCCTGGGACGGGATGCTGCGCAAGGGCTGGCGGGTCTGCGCGAACGGCGGCAGCGACCTGCACGGCGTCGAGAGCGGCGCCAAGCAGGGCTTCAAGGCCGGCACCCCGACGACGGTCGTCTATGCGGACGCCCTGGAGACGAAGGCGGTCATCGCCGCGCTTCGCGCCGGGCGCAGCTTCGTCACCCGCCGCCCCGACGGCGCCGAGTGCTACCTGACGGCCAGCCGGGAGAACCAGCGGGCGATCGTCGGCGGCGAGGTCTTCGGCGGCGCCGGCGACCCGGTCTCCGTCCAGGTCCGCGTCCGCCGCGCCGGCGGCATGCGGGCGACCGTGATCACCCAGGCCGGGACCCTGTCGACGACGCAGGTCACGTCCGACGACCAGACCATCGAGGCGACGGTCCCGATCCCGCCCGCCGGCGGCTACGTCCGCGTCGAGGTCCGCGGCAGCGGCCACACCTACGAGGGCATGCCGCTGGCCGCCGAGGGCGACATGGAATGCCTGACGAACCCGATCTGGCTCACCGTCGGCAACCCGCCCGCGAACCTGCGCCCCACGACCGCACCCCCACCCGACCGCCCCGGCCCCCGCCGCACCAGCACCAGCTGAGGCGACGCCGCCCGGGCGGCGGGCAACGTTCGCCTGCCCCGGCCGTCCGGTCAGACCTCCGGGCGGCCGATGCGGACGTCGACGCCCGGTGAGTAGTGCGCGAGCGGCGGGCCGGACGGCGCCGGCAGGCCGGCCGCCGCCACGAGCCCGTCGTTGAGGTCGAGCAGCTCGCCCCGGTGCAGCGGCCAGGGATCGTGCCAGGCCCGAGCCGTGCGTGGCCGGCCCGCGCCGCGCCGGCCGGTCGGGCTGAACAGGCGGATGCAGGCGTGGGGGAGGACCACAGGTACAGCACGGGTCCTGGCCCGATTCGCCACGCCGGTGCTCGGCCGCGTTCTACGGTCGAAGGCGCGGCTTTCTGCGTGGCCGGATCGGGCCGCGCGGTGGCTGGGCAGGGGCCGAGACGGGGAGGTGGCCTGCTCGTGACCGTCGTCGGCGCACCACGCCCGCCGGGCGCCGCCGAGGTGACGGGCCCGCCGGGCGTCCTGGCCGAGCTGCGCACCTGGGCGGCGATCGCCGCCGCGAGCGCCCGGGCGAACGTCGCCTACCGGGCGACAGTCGCCGCGTCCGTGCTGTCGAACGTGACGCTGACCGTGCTGCGCGGGTACCTGGCACTGGCCGTCTGGGAGGCCCGGCCGGGGCTCGCCGGCTACGACACGCACCGGGCGGTGACGTTCGTCGTCCTCGGCCAGGCCCTGATGACGACGTACGCCGTGTTCGGCGGCATGATCGACGTGCCGTGGCGGGTGGAGAACGGCGGGATCGTCATCGACGTGGCCCGGCCATTCAGGTTCCTGCACTGGTGGCTCGCTCAGGATCTCGGACGGGCAGCAGTGTTCGCGGTCAGCCGCGCACTGCCCGCCGGGCTCGTGGGACTCGCGCTGTTCGGCGCGGCGCCGCCGGCGTCGCTGGCCGCCGCGGCCGGGTTCGCGGCGAGTCTGCCGCTCGCGCTGCTGGTCAGCTTCGGGATCCGCTACCTGGTCGGGCTCACCGCGTTCTGGATCACGGACGCGCGCGGGGCGCTGTCGGTCTCGGCGCTGACACTGACGTTCTTCTCCGGCGCGGTGCTGCCGCTCACGATCTTCCCGGGCGCCTTTGGCGAGGTCGCACGGGCGCTGCCGTACGGCGCCATCATCCAGGTGCCGATGGACATCTACCTGCGCCCAGCGGGCGGCGTCGGGATCGGCGAGGCGCTCGCCTTCCAGGCCGGGTGGGCAGCCGTCCTGCTGATCGCGAGCGACCTGCTGACCCGGCAGGCGCTGCGCCGCGTCGTCACGCAGGGAGGCTGACCGGTGGCCTCCCATTCCGGCGGAGCTGACGCGACCAGCGGGATCAGCCGGGTCCGCGGCCTGTTGTGGGCCGAGGTTCGCGCGTATGCCCTGCTCGTGCGGGTCGCGTTCCGGGAGGCGGCACAGTACCGGACATCCCTCGCGCTGCGCTCGCTCACCGAGGCCGCGGCGACGGTGCTCGACCTCGCCGCGATCGGCATCATCTTCGCCCACCTGCCGGCGCTGGACGGCTTCTCGCTGGCCGAGGTCGCCTTCCTCTACGGGACCTCCGCGCTGGCGTTCGCGCTCGCTGAGGCGTTCCTCGGCCCGATCGACCGGCTTGGCTGGCACATCCGTGAGGGCCGGTTCGACGTGGTGCTGATCCGTCCGGTCAGCGCGCTGGTCCAGACGGCGACGCTGGCCTTCTCCCCGCAGCGGGTCGCCCGGGCGGTCCAGCCGGCGGTGATCGTCCTCGTCAGCTGCCTGGCCGTACCCGTCCACTGGACGCCGGACCGCGTGCTGCTCGTGCCGGCGATGGTCCTGTGCGGCACGGTCCTGGCCTCCAGCGCCTTCGTCACCACCGCCGCGGTGCTGTTCGTCGCCCCCGATGCCTCCGTCGCCGTGGCCGCGAGCACCCAGGGCTCCGCGCTCGCCGCCCGCTACCCGATGACGGTGTACGGCCATCATGTCGCGCTACTGCTCACTGTCGTGCTGCCGATCGGGTTCGTGAGCTGGCTGCCGGCACTGCACGTCCTGTCCCGGCCCGACCCGCTGGGCCTGCCGACCGCGCTGCGCTTCGCCTCGCCGTTGGTCGCGGCCGCCGGTATGGCCGTCGCGGCCTTTTCCTGGCGGGCCGGTGTGCGGCGCTACCGAAGCACGGGGAGCTGAGCTGAGCATGGGCGGCGGCGGCGGCGAGATCGTGATCGAGGTCGACCGGGTGCGCAAGACGTTCGTGCAGCGCCGGCGGATCGCCGGGCAGCGGCTGCGGCGTGAGCGAGTCGACGTCCACGCCGTGCAGGACGTCTCGTTCACCGTGCGGGCTGGAGAGATCATCGGCTATCTCGGTCCGAACGGCGCCGGGAAGAGCACAACGATCAAGATGCTGATTGGCGTGCTCACCCCGTCGGCGGGCCGGCTGCGGGTCGCCGGGCTTGACCCGGCCCGTCAGCGGATAGCGCTCGCACGTCAGATCGGCGTCGTCTTCGGGCAGCGCTCGACATTGTGGTGGGATCTGCCGCTGCGGGACAGCTTCGAGCTGGTTCGCCACCTCTACCGGGTGCCGCCCGGCCAGTACCGCGCCAACCTCGCCCACTTCGTCGACATGCTCGACCTCGGCCCATTCCTGGACACCCCGGTCCGGCAGCTCTCGCTCGGCCAGCGGATGCGTGGCGACCTGACGGCCGCCTTCCTGCACGACCCGGCGATCGTCTACCTCGACGAGCCGACCATCGGCCTGGACGTCGTCTCCAAGGCGGCGGTGCGCGCCTTCCTCGCCGAGAAGAACCGCGAGCAGGCCACCACGATCATGCTGACGACGCACGACACCGCCGACATCGAACAGCTCTGCCGGCGGGTCATCGTCATCGACCACGGCCGCCTCGGCTTCGACGGCGACCTCGCGACCCTGCGCGACCGCCTCGGCGGCGAGCGCACCCTCGTCGTCGACCTCGCTGAGCCGCTCCCCCCGACCGCGGTTGCCGGCGCCGTGGTGACGCGGGTCGACGGCCCACGCCAGTGGCTGGCGTTTCCCGCGACCGCAAGCGCCGCCCCGCTCGTCGCCGAGGTCGCCGCCCGCTACCGCCTCGTCGACCTGTCGATTCGCGAGCCGCCGATCGAGGAGGTCGTCAAACGCCTCTACTCCACCGGCGCCGTCCCGGCGGCCCGCCCACCCTCCGCGACCGCGTAAAGGGCCGACACAGCGGCCGGTCGGCGTACTGCCGGAAAGTGCCGCGGTCAGAATCCCATGGACTCGGGCGTCGATCCCGCGGCGGTGGCGACGGCACCCAACCAGCCACGGGTCGTGACAGCGCATCAGCGCACTGCGGATGCCTGGCGCGCCCGGGGTCACGGCTGCACCCATCCGGGGCGGAGGGCGTCGAGGCGCACTTCGGCGTCCTTCAGCAGGGTGAAGTCGAGTAGCCCGGCGTTGAACCACCAGCTCAGGCGGCGTTCGGGGGCGTTGCTGGACGACGGGAATCCGATCTTGTTGTCCGCGATGAATGCGGCCGGGTCCGACAGGCCCTCCGCGAGGTCGTCGGCCGTCCAGGTGGCGGGGTTGCGGTGGGGCCGCCTCTGGTCGGTCAGGACGGCCTGGGCGCAGGCGGCGAGCTCCTCTTCGAGCGCGACGAACGACTCGCCCTCACTGACGAAAGGCCCGACCGGGTTGGCGTCGAACGTGTGTGTTCGCCGAAGCCCCCGCAGGCCGGCGGCCACCAGAGCCGTGGCGTCGGGACAGTGCTGGAGGTCGTCGTACTCGCCGTAGTTCTGCCGCTTGCCGTCGGTGTCGAGACCGGCGCCGTAGAGCGGGACGAGCGTGCGGGCGCTCTCGCCGTCAGCGGCGTCGTACCGGACGGAGGGACGCATGAAGGTGTCGTCGAGCAGGTCGCCGGTGAGGTAGGCGGACCCGACGTCACGCAGGAAGCGCGTGAGCCGGATGAAGATCTCGTCGACCCGGGGGTCGTCGGTCTGTGCCTGGTAGGCCAGCAGCGTCGGGAGTAGCAGCTCACTCATCCACCCCGAGCACCACGGCTCGTCGGCGTCGCCCTCGCTGTGCTGCTCCGCGGTGTGCACGAAACAGTTCTGCGGCGGGAAGGCGGGAGTGTCGGGATTGATCGCGGCCAGGGTCGCCGCGTCGCCGGTGATATGCCGGTAGGCGGTGTCGAGCAGTTTATGGAAGGAACGGAGGTACTCGGTCCGGTCGGTCAGCAGGAACCCGAAGTAGGCCCCTTCGAGGCTCGTCCCGAGCAGCCGCTCCGTCCAGAGCTTGTCCGGGCCCCGGACATGCCCCTGCCGGTAGGGGACAGCGAAGTCCTCGTCGTTCTGCCACAGCCAGGCGATCGCCTCGCCGGCGGCCATGGCCGATTCGTCGCCGGTCAGCGCGTAGTAGGCGTAGAGCCCGCGGAGGTGGGAGTACTTCCTGTCCGGCTCGCCCTTCCCGGTGAAGATCCCGCGGTTCTCCCCGCCGAGGTCGATCTGGCTGGCATAGGAGGAACATGTCCGGTATCCGTACCGGAGGAACTGACTGTCGCCGGAGTGGATGTAGAAGGACAGAAACGTGGCGCAGCGGTCGTACAGCCACGCCTCGTAGTTCTCAGTGGTGTTGGGGACGATGACCGACTCGGGGTTCAGCGGGTAGGGTTCGGCGTACATGGCCGAGCGGCCGAACGGCCCCACGGCGTTCGAGACGAACCGCATTCCGGCGAGGCCGGCGGTCCCGATCTCGGAGCTGGGCGTCTGTGGCCCGAGGATCTGGGTAGCGGCCAGGTATCCGGGCGGGAAGTCGACCAGGACGGCCGGCTCCCGGCCGGTGAACAGGGTGATGTTCCGCCGCCCGGTCTCGACCAGAGCCGCCCTGCCGTCCACTTTCTTGATCGTGCGGTCGGCGACCAGCGCGACCGCCGGCGACGGGACGCTGGTGCCGCTGAAGGGCACCACCGTGCCGGGTGTGGGGGTACCGCCACGCCAGGCGACGTCGACCAGATCCGCTGTCAGCGCCGACGCCGGGAACTGGACCAGGACCGACCGGACCCCCCGCGGCACGCCGTCGGCGTCATGGTCGCGCAGCAGCACTGTCACCGACGCCGCGACGGGCTTGCCCGCGACTGTGACGGCCACTGTGTCCGCTGCCGGGAGCAGTCCCGGCGGGACCGGGAGCCCGAACGAGACGATACCGGGCCCCGAATCTGATCTCGCTAGTCGTAACTGGACGTGCTGGTCGTCGTAAACCAGGCCGTTGGGCGGGAAGCTCGCCGTGGGGACCGGTTCGGGCGCGATCGTGCCGGTGGGCTCCGCGGCGGACGGGGTCGAGTCTGTGGGATCGGTGCCGCATCCGGCCGCGACACAGACCAGGGCGGCCAGTGCGACGAGGCGAACGGCGCGGCGCGGCGACCGCCGCGACCGGTGGACACCGGGGTTGCCGGTTGTTCCGCCTGAAGGGAAGCTAACTGTCCGGCGCGGCGACCGGACCTGTCGGTCGGGCGACGGCGTGCCCGTCATTGTCGTCTCCACGGTGTATGGTTTCATTTCGTCTTCGCTTTTACCGTTCATCGTCGACCTCACGGTCGCTTTTCCAGTGACAACGATAGAGGCGGTTTCCGTCTCACGGAAACTTCTCTTGATTATTTGGAAAAGCGCCGGATGGCTGTGATCAGGTGAAGCCACGACGGCGGTCTCCCGGGCATCGGGGCAGGCACCGAATTTCCCGCGCTGACCAGTGCGCGGCGGCGGGCCGGGCACTGGTGCCGAAGAGGCGGTCATCGACCGTCGTTCGGGCCTCGCGGGGTTGACGGTCGCCTCGGCCGAGCGGGCCCGCTGGACACGCCCACCAGGTCCGCTCGGCCGGTTCGCCGGTTACGGCAGTCGAACCTCGCGCGCCACGCCACGCGCCGCCGGGGCCGGCGCGGCGGGGGTCGGGTCGGTGTAGGTGGCGGCGCAGAGAACGAGCAGGCCGAGGCTCCACACCGCCACGCCAGCCGGCAGGAGCGTGGGCGAGAAGCTCATGCCGAGCACCGCCACCGTGGCGACGGCCGCGACCAGCGGGGCGCGCCGGGGCCAGCCCGTCCAGCGCCCGGCCCGCGCCGAGGACACCGCGAGCAGGACGTATCCGGCCACCGAGAGCAGCATCGCCACCACGAACATCACGATCACGAGGGTGGCGCCGGTGTCGGAGACGCGGTCGCCGCGGACCGCGATCGAGGCGAGCTCGGCGGCGGTGAGCAGCCCGAGCCCGCCGAGCGCGAGGCCCCCGCCGACGCGCGCGGCCCGGCCCGGGCCGGGCGCGCCGCCGCGGACGAAGCCCACCACGCCGACGAGCACCAGCGCGTGCAGCAGCGCGTTGACGAGGGAGACCGCGACGAACGCCCCGCTCGAGAACGGATAGCTGAACATCTTGCTCGACACGTCCGTCCCGGGCAGGACGACCGCCTGCACCACGACCGCGTCGACTACCGTGGCCGCCGCGCCGACGACTCCCACCGCCGCCATCCGCCGCACCAACGCGCCGTTCGGGCCGCCCGCGGATCCGCCGGACGGCGCCGCCCGGCCGCCCTTCGCCGTTCTCAGGTTATTCGTCGTCGCCATCTCGTCCTCCCAGGTGGACGTGGTTCGAAATGGGTTGGCCGCGGCTCCCAGGTGGTGGTGGCGCGCGTTCTGGGCGGTGAAGCTACGACGGCGGTGATCTCCCAGGCATCGGGGCAGGCACCGTATTTCCCGCGCGGTCCGGCCCGCGGTGGCGCTAAGTACCAGTACGCAGCTGGGGCGAGTACCAACGCTGTTGGCCCCGCCCGACGCCTCTGGGACGATGACGCGACCGCGGCGACGGTCGCTCTCAGCCCGGATCGGCCGTCCGCGGCGGGCCGGCCGTCGTCGAGACCGGGGCTGGCGAGCGACGGACGCCCGAGCACACGGGAACGGCCGCGTTCGGAGCGGCTGGGCCAGGCCGCGGGCACGGCGCGGCGAGCGGGCCAGGGAGGAGGCACGGTGCGGACGTCGGCGTTCCGCGGCTGGCTGCTTCCGGCGGTCCTGTTCGGGCTGACGGTCGCCGCCGAGGTCGCCGCCTGCGTGTTGTCGTGGTCGCTCGAGTCGCGCTACGACACGGTGCTCTACGCGCTTTCCAGCGCGACGTTCGCCGCCGCCGGGGCGCTGATCGCCGTTCGCCACCCGCGCCACCCGATCGGCTGGCTGCTCTGCGCCAGTGCGACGCAGAACGCGCTGACCGATCTCGCCCAGGGCTACGGGCTACGGGCGGCGGAGCTCGGTTGGCCGGGCGGCCCGGCGGCCGAATGGTTCAACACGACGGGTTGGGCGTTCAACAGCCTGGTCCTGACCACGATCTTCCTGCTCTTCCCCGACGGCCGCCTGCCCGGGCGCCGCTGGCGGTGGGTGCTCTGGGCCAACGGCCTCGGCCTCGCGCTCGCCGTGCCGGGCTGGGGGCTCGGGCACCTGTCCGACAGCGAGTTCGCCTCCGGGCGCAACCCACTGGCCACGGACGTGATCCCGACGGACCTCCTGTTCATCGTCGGCTCCGCGCTGATCATCGGCGCGCTGGTCGCCTCCGTCGCCGCGCTCGGGGTGCGCCTGCGCGTCGCGCGCGGCGTCCTGCGACAGCAGCTCAAGTGGTTCACCTACGCCGCCGCGGTCGCCGGGCTGTTCCTGCCAGCGTCGCTGGCGCTGTGGTTGGTGTGGCCGCCGGCCCGCATCCTGCCGGCCGTGGCACTGACCGCACTCCCGGTCGCCGCCTGCGTCGCCATCCTGCGCTACCGGCTCTACGACATCGACGTCGTCATCAACCGCACCCTCGTCTACGGCACGATCACCGTCCTGCTGGCGGCGGCGTTCGCGGCGACGGTTCTCACCCTCGGTACGGTGCTCGGGCGCGGCTCCCCGGTGGCGACGGCGGTGGCGACGCTGGTCGTCGCGGTCGCGTTCCGGCCGCTGCGCGCCCGGGTGCAGGCCGGCGTCGACCGGCGGTTCAACCGCGCCCGCTACGACGCGCTGCGCCGCATGGCCGACTTCCTCGACGCCCTGCGCGCCGGCCGCGCCGCCCCCGAACAGATCCACGACGTGCTGCGCGACCTGCTCGACGACCCGGGCCTGGACCTGCTGTTCTTCCTGCCGGACATCGCGGCCTACGTGGACGCCGACGGCGAGCCGGTCGCGGACGTCGAGGCGGCCGCGGCTGGCCGGGCGCGGCTGCCGATCAGCCGCCGCGACGAGCCAGTCGCGCTGCTGCTGCACCGCCCACGGCCCGACCCGCTGCCCCGCGACATCGTCCAGGCAGGCGGGCTGGCGATCGAGATCGCCCGGCTGCGGGTCGAGCTGCGCCGCCAGCTCACCGAGGTGCGCGACTCGCGGGCACGCATCGTCGCCGCCGCCGACGAGGAACGCCGCCGGATCGAGCGCGACCTGCACGACGGGGCGCAGCAGCGGCTCGTCTCGATCGGCCTGGCGCTGCGGCACGCGCAGCACCAGCTCGGCGCGGGCGCCGCTGGGCCCGCGCGGGCGAGCCGCACCCTCGACGGCGCCGTCACCCAGCTCGGCGCCGCCATCGACGAGCTGCGCGAGCTCGCCCGCGGCCTGCCCCCGGCGCAGCTCGGCGGCGGCCTCGCCCCCGCCTTCACCGAACTCGCCCGCCAGTCCCCCGTCCCAGTCACGGTGCGCGTGCACCTCGCCCCGTCCGCTGCGGCGATGTCCGCGTCCGCCGCCGCGCCGTCGACGCCGGTGGCGGCGTCGACCGCGACGATCGCGACGATCGCGGCTCCCGCCGCGGCACGGGTGGCCGGGGCCGCGATGGCCACGGCTGACGCCGACGCGACGGCGGGAGCCGCGACGGGTGGGACAGCGGGCGCCGGGCCCGCCGGCGCGGTCCGCGGGGGCGGACCGGAGGACACGGGCGTCGGGCGGCTGGACCGGCGGGTCGAGGTCGCCGCGTACTTCGTCGGAAGTGAGGGGGTCACGAACGCCGTGAAGCACGCGAAGGCCGGCCGGATCGAGCTGAGCGCCGAGGTCCGCGACGGCCGGCTCGTCGTCGCCGTGGCGGACGACGGTGTCGGCGGCGCCACGCCGGCGGGTGGGACGGGGCTGCGCGGGCTCGCCGAGCGGGTCGCCGCCCTCGGCGGCACCCTGCGAATCGCCAGCGGCCCGGGCGCCGGCACCGTGCTCACCGCCGAGCTGCCATGCGGGTCATGAGGTGCGCCTCGCGGGCGGCCGCGCCGGTTGGGCGCGAGGGTGCCGACCGCCCCGGGTGGCACCGGGCCAACACTGGAGGGTGAGGCGCGCATGCGGGTGGTGATCGCAGAGGACCAGGTGCTGCTGCGCGAAGGGCTTGGCCGGCTGTTCGAGGACGCCGGGCACGAGATCGTCGCGTCCGTCGGCGACGCGGACCGGCTGCTCGACGCCGTCGACCAGTACCATCCCGACCTCGCCGTCGTCGACGTCCGCATGCCGCCGACGTTCACCGACGAGGGCACAGTCGCGGCCAGCGAGATCAAGCAACGCCACCCGGCGGTCGGCGTGCTCGTGCTCTCGCAGCACGTCGAGACCACCCACGCCGTCCAGCTCGCCACCCTCGGCGGGTTCGGCTACCTGCTCAAGGACCGGGTCCTGGACGTGGGCGAGTTCCTCGCCGCCGCCGAGCGGGTCGCCCGCGGCGGCTCGGCGCTCGACCCGAAGGTGGTCGCGAGCCTGCTCGCCTCCCAGCGGGCCGACGACCCGCTCGCCGAGCTCACCGAGCGGGAGCGTCAGGTCCTGCGGCTGATGGCCGAGGGAATGACGAACGCCGGCATCGCGCGCCGGCTTGTGCTGTCCGAGCGAACCGTCGAGGCGCACGTCCGCCACGTCCTGATCAAGCTCGACGTCCCCGATCACTCCGACGCCCACCGCCGGGTCCTGGCCGTCCTCACCCACCTCTCCCTGTCGGCCTGAACGGCTGGCCGCCGGGCTCGGGCCGCGAGCACCTGGAGCGCGCCGAGCAGCATGGCTGCGTACTCGGGCGTCAGAAGGCTCGTGCGCTCCCCGACGCGGTGGTGCGCGAGGACCTGGAGTCCCGCGGGCCTGCCCGGAAGTCAGATTGCCGCGTCAGCCGTTTCCGGGGCCGTCGGTGTCTTCAGGACCGCCGGTGTTTCCAAGCCCGCGGGAGGCGAGCGTTCGGGTCAGCTCGGTGCGGGACCGGAGGCCGAGCTTGCGGTAGATGCGGGTGAGGTGGGCCTCGACGGTCTTGCGGGAGACGAACAGCGCGGCGGCCGCCTCCACGTTGCTCATCCCGTCCGCGATGGCGCGCGCGATCTGGAGCTCCTGCGGGGTCAGCTGGTCGACGGGGGACAGGCGGGGCGGGCCGGCGGCCCGGACGCCCGCGGCGGCGAGCTCCTTGCCGGCCCGCCCCGCCCACCCCACGGCGCCGAGCGCCTCGAAGGTCGTGCGGGCGGCGAGCAGCGGAGCCCGGGCGCCGGCGGGCCGGCGGAAGCGGCGCAGGGCTTCGCCGTAACACAGCTGGGTGCGGGCATGCTCGAAGGGGATGTCCCGCCGCCGGTAGGCGGCTTCCGCGGCCGCGAAGCTCGCGTCCGCCGCGTCCGCGGTCGGCGCCAGGAGGATGCGGCACCGGGCGGCGGCCGCGGTCGACCAGACCGTGCCGGTGGCCTGGGCGGACTCCTCCAGCGAGGCGAGAACCTCCTGCGCCTGGTCGCGGTTGCCGGCGCGGACGTGGGCTTCGACGAGGTCGGCGGCGATCGGGGCGGCCATGCTGCCGACGCCGATCCCGCTGTCCTGCGCCAGCCTCCTGGCCCGCTCGAGCCGCCGCACCGCCGCCGCGTGGTTGCCGTGGCCGAGCGCTGCCAGCCCGAGGATGCTGCTGCGGTAGAGCGGCTGCCAACCACCCTTGGACGAGGGCCAGGTCTGCTGGGCCAGGGCCAGGTGCTCCCGGGCCCGTGTCCCGTCGCCCCGAGCCGCGTCGACGCGGGCCAGGCAGGCGAGGCTGAATCCGACGGCCCCGGCCTGGCGCAGGTCACGGGACCAGCGAAGGGACTCGGTGGCGTCCGCATAGGCCGCTGCCCAGGCGCCGGTCCAGTACTCCAGGTCGCTGCGGGCACCGAGCGCGTAGCCGAGGATGGCGGGAGCTCCGTGGCGGCGGGCCGCGTCGATCACGGCGTCGAAGCGCCGGCCGGCTTCGACCGGCTCGTCCAGCCATCCGAGGCAGGACGCGAAGACGGCCAGGAACTGCTGGTCGTCGATGCTGTCGCCGGCCGCCGCCGAGGGCGGCGGCCCGGACCTCAGCAGGGCCCGCCCGGCGTCGACCCTGCCGGCCATGAGCAGCGCGTAGCCGACGAAGACGGTGATGGGCCAGAACGGCTCCTGCGACGCGTGGGCGATGCACTGCTCGACGTCGCGCAGGGCCGTCGCGACATCGCAGGCCATCACGGAGACGACGGTCGCCTCGGCGAACAGCGCGCTCGCCCGCTGCGGGTCCTGCCCGCCGATCGACCTGGCGGCGTCGACGAGCTGGCCGTGGGCACGCGCCGGATGACCGGCCCAGCTCAGCGCTCGGCCCCGGGCCAGCTCGATGTCCGCGCGCAGCGCCGGGTCGTCGGCGAGCATCCAGGCCTGCGCACCGCAGGCCACCGCCTCGTCCGAGTGCCCGCCGAGGTGCGCGTCGAGCGCGGCCTGCAGCAGCCGCTCGGCCTGCTGCCGGCGGTCCGGCGTCAGCTGGGCCGCGCGTCTCCAGGCACCCGCCGCGGCGCCGTACCCACCACGACGCCGGGCCTCCCCGGCGACCTCGACCAGCGCCGCGGCGATGCCCTCGTCCGGCTCGCCGGTCGCCGCCGCCTGGTACCAGACGCGCTCGTCGCCCGCGGACACCTGGGCCAGGACCTGGTAGGCCGCCAGCCGCGCCGATGGCGAGACACGTTCCAGCAGTACCGACCGCAGCAGCGGATGCCGCAGGTTCAGCGCCTGGCCCGTCGACGTGACCAGCCCGGCCCGCTCCGCCGCGTCGAGGTCCGTCAGCGAGAGGCCGGCCGCCACCAGCGCGGACCGCAGCGGGTCGAGTGTCGCCGAGCGGCTCGCCGCGACCAGTACCAGCGCTCGCAGCGTCGGTTCGGGAAGGCCGCTGAGCTGGGACTCCCAGGCCCGCCGCACCTGTCGCCCCGCCGGGAGCAGCTCGGGCAGCGGCCGCTCGCCCCGCAGCTGGGCGGGATCCAGCGATCTGGCCGTCTCGAGCAGGGCGAGCGGATTTCCCCGGGACGCGTGCACCAGCTCGGCGGCGACCGCCGCCGACAATTCGACCCCCCGGCTCGACAGCAGCTGCAGGCACGCGTCTTCGGGTAGTCCGGCCAGGTCGAGCTCCGGCAGGCCCGACGCCTCGGACAGTTCCGTGTGATCGGGCCTGACTGTGATCACCATGGCCGCGCGCTCGCCCGACAGCCGGCGCGCGACGAACAGCAGGACCTGCCGGGACGGCGGGTCCACCCACTGCAGGTCGTCCACCAGCACGACCAGCGGGGCCGCCTCGGCCGCGTCCGCCAGCACGTTCAGCGTGCCCGCGCAGACCGCGAGCGGGTTCGGCGCCGCGGCACCGTCGGCCTGCGCCAGGCACACCGCGAGCGCGGAGCGCTGGGCAACCGGGAGGCCAGTGCGCTCCCGGTCAAACGGGGCCAGGAGGTCCGCGAGCGTGGCGAACGGCAGGACGGACGCCGACTCGACCCCGCGTACCCGTACGACCCGTGTCCCGCTGTCCGCGGCCACGTCGCTCGCGTAGTCCAGCAGAGCCGTCTTGCCGATCCCGGCCTCGCCCTTCAACAGCAGAGCCCCGCCATGATCGGCGGTCGCCGCCAGCAGGGAGTCCAGCTGCAGGCACTCCCGCGCGCGTCCAAGAATCACCAGGCCCCCCGGCTGGTTCACGGGAGCGTGTCGCTCACCGCGCCGCGAGGCGCGTCCGCGTCTCCCACGGCCCGCCTCGATGCCCGGCCGCCGTCCGCATTCTGCCGGTAACCGGTCAGCCCGTGGCGCGAGGCCCGGGAACTGACAGGATCCGGCCAGGGCGTGCGGTCGCCTCCTGCGCGTAAGCGGTGCCTACCGGCCCGTAGAGCAGGCGCCAGGCGGCGCCAGGCCGGTTAGAAAGGTCGGTCAGAAAGGTCAGGAAGGAACCGGCTCGGGAGGTTCGGACCTCGTCGTCGTGATACGGGTGAGGTCGGTGCGGGACCGGATGTTGAGCTTGCGGTAGATACGGCTGAGGTGGGACTCGACGGTCTTGCGAGACATGAAGAGAGCCGCCGCCACCTCCGCGTTGCTCATGCCACGGCTGACCGCCCGGGCGATCTGCAGCTCCTGGGCGGTCAGCAGCCGCAGCCGCAGCGGCTGCGGTGGCGGCGACGGCGCGCTGATCCGTGATCCTGCCGCGGCGAGCTCCGCCGCGGCCCGGTCCGCCCACGGACGGGCGCCGAGCGCCTCGAACGTGGCATGGGCGGCGAGCAGCGGCCCCCTGGCCTGGGCGGGGCGGCGTAGGCGGCGCATCACCTCACCCTCGCACAGCTGGGTGCGGGCCCGTTCGAACGGGAAGTCGAGGCGCCGATGGGCCTGGTGGGCGACCGCGAACGCGGCCTCGGCGTCGGCGAGGCGGTCGGCGACGAGCCCGCGGCAGCGGGCGGCGGTGGCCGCCGGCCACGCCAGGCCGGTGGCCTCGGCCCGCTCCTCCAGCCAGGAGAGCAGCTTGTCCGCGCATTCCCGGTCGCCGTCGCGGATGTGCGCCTCGGCCAGGTCGGCGGCGAACGGGACGACGCCGGGGTTGTCGAGGCCGCCGCGCAGCGCCGGGTCCCAGGCCCGTTCCAGATGCGCCACCGCCGGGCCGTACTCGCCGTGGCTGAGGTGCTCGAACCCGAGCACCGCCGCCTCGAGGGCCTCCAGCCCGCCGATCCGCAGCGGCCCGGCGGTCCGCCGCAGGTCGGCGATGTGCTCTTCGAACCGGGCCCGGTCTCCCCGGGCGGCCGCGATCCGGGCTAGGGAGATCAGCGAGTATCCGGTCGAGTTGGTGCGGCCGAGCTCGCGCGCCCACTGGAGCGCCTCGCTGGCGTCGGCGTGGGCGTCCGCCCACCGCCCAGTCCGGATCTCGATCTCGGCGCGGGCGCTCAGCGGCAGGTAGAGCCTGCCCGGGATGCCAACGAGCCGGGCCCGTTCGACGAGGTAGCCCAGGAGCTCGGCGGCCTCGGCGTGCCGTTCGAGCCAGATCAGACACTGGCCACCACGGGCCAGTGTCTCCAGATCGAGGTCGGCGTCGGCCAGCGGCAGCTGGGTGCGCACCGTGCTCCACAGGTCCTCGGCCTCCCGCACCTGGCCGCGGAACGCGAGGGCCTTGGCCAACGCGACCACTATCGGCAACGGCGGTTCGCCGCCCGTAGCCGGCCCGCCCGGCAGCGGCCCCTGCGCCGGCGTCCCGTCCGGCGCCGCCTGACCGGTCGTGGCGAGGGCGTACGCGCGTCGCGCGTACCTGAGCGCGAGGTCGATGCGGCTTCCGGTCACGGCCGGGAACACCGCCTCCGCCAGCAGCGCGGCAGCTCTGGCCGGCTCGGCGTCCGCGAGGGCGTCCGCGGCGGCGGTCAGCAGCTGATGCGCCTGCTCGACATGACCGGCCCAGGACAGGATCCGGCCGCGAAGCTGGTCGATGTCGGCCCGCTGCCCGGCGTCGGGATCCGCGGCGGCGGTCCGCGCGGCGTCCTCGGCCCAGGTCATGGCGGCGGGAAGCCCGACCAGGTAGGCGTGCCGCGCGGCCAGCAGCAACCGCCCCGCGCGCGAGTGCGGCTCGGGGCTGAGGTCGGCGGCCCGCCGCCAGGCGAGGGCGGCCTGCTCGTACCCGCCCCGGCGGGCCGCGTCGGCGGCGACCGCGGCGAGCGACTCGGCCACCCCCTCGTCGGGGCCTGTGACGGCGGCGGCGCAGTACCACGCCCGCAGTTCCCCGGCGGACACGTCGGCGAGCGCGCGATAGGCGCGCAGCCGGGCTGACAGCGGCGCCCGGTTGAGTACGGCCGCACGCAGCAGCGGAGGGCGGAACCGAGCCTCGGTCGCGGCTGCTTCGGTCGTGGCCGGGTGGATCGCGGCAGCCTCGACCACGGTGGCCTCGGCGGCGGCACTGGCGGTGGTGGCCGCGTCCGTGGCGGCTGTGGTCATGGTGGCTGTGGTCATGGTGGCACTGGCGGACATCGCCGCGGCACCGGCGGCACCCGCCACGGCGGCCGCGTCCGTCAGCAGGAGCCCGGCCCGCTGGGCGGGTTCCAGGTCGCCGATGTCGAGACCGGCTGCCCCCAGGGCCGCGGCGGCGAATCCAAGGTCACCGGACCGGCTGGCCGCGACGAGGATGATCGCCTCCCGGGTCCGGGCGGGCAGCCGGTCAAGCCGCTCGGACCAGGCGGCCTCGAGCCGGTGGCTGGGCGGCAGGTCACCGAGCGGCGCCTCGCCGCGGCGCTGGGCTGACGACAGCAGCGCCGCGATCTCCAACAGGGCCAGCGGGTTGCCCCCGGTCCAGCCGACCAGGGCCGCCAGCACGGCGCCGGTGACGCGGAGGTGGTGCGCCTCGAGCAGCCGAGCGCAGTCCGTTGAGGTCAGGCCGGAGACGTCGGTGGTGGGAAGGTCGGCTCGTTCGATCTGGTCCACTCGGTCCGGCCGGGCGGCCAGGACCATCGCGACCCGCTCGGACGCGAGCCGGCGCGCCACGAACAGCAGCACCTGGGCCGACGAAGGGTCGACCCACGGCAGGTCGTCGACGAGAACGACGAGCGGCCGGCGCTCGCCCGCCGCGGCCAGGACGTTCAGGGCCGCGGCACCTGCCGGGTAGGGGCTGGTGACCTCGCCCTCGGCCAGCGCCAGACAGATCTCGAGCGCGGACCGCTGCGCCCCCGGAAGATCCGCGAGGTGCTCCCGCAGGGGAAGAACGAGATCCGCGAGCGCGGCGAACGGCAGCGACGCCTCCGCCTCCACCCCCTGCAGCCGCAGAACGCGGGCGTCGACGGCGGGCGCGGCGGCGCCGGCCGCGTAGTCCAGCAGCGTGGTCTTGCCGACGCCGGGCTCGCCGCGCAACAGCAGCGCCCCGCCCTGCCGGGACACCCCGGCGAGCAGGCCGTCGATGAGCCCTCGTTCACGGTCCCGCCCGACGACCGGCAGCCCGGACGGTGGGACGCCGACGGCCGGACCGTCGTCGGTCGCCCGCATGTCACCCCCGATCCAGCGTGCCGCCGCCGCAGGATCACCATCCTGCCGTGAATCGTCTGTGCCCGAGGGGAAACCGGAAAGCGAACCGGCGGGTCGCCACGCCTCGGGTCCACTGGTCGGCCGGGTTGTCCAGTGCCTGGAAGGTAGGCAAAAGTAGGGATTTCCCCGATGCCGACGGCCGGCGGGCCGTGTTGACTTGCCCAGGTGCGAGCCGCGGGCGGCAGGCGCACGCTACCCGGCGCCAGATCGTGGCCGCCGCGGCAGCTGCGACCCGCGACGCGCTCCGATCGCCGGCACCCACTTCGGGTCTGCGGCTCCCTCGCAGCGGCGACGCAGCGGCCGACGGGGAGATGGAGCGTGCCTCCCCGCGGCCGGCGCGAAGCTCCGTGCCGCCAGGTGACGGCCAGGCAGCCGCTGGGTTCGGGGGGACCAGCGGAACCACCGTCGCCTGGCGGCACGGGCACCGCTGTCGTCCGGGGCATCGTGGTCCGGTGGGTGCCGTGGTCGCACGGAACCGGCCGGGTGGCGAACCCCGGCGGTCCTGGTGGCATCCGCGTGAGGGATCATCGGGACCATGGCTTCGGGGGCTTCCACAGACAACGAACCGGCGCTGCGGATCGGCGTGCTGGGCGCGGCGCGGATCGCGCCGGCGGCGCTGATCCGGCCGGCGGCGGTGGTAGACGGCGTCAAGGTCGTCGCCGTCGCCGCCCGGGACGAGGCCCGGGCGGCGCGATTCGCGGGCCGGCACGGAATTCCACGCGTTCTGGCCGACTACGGCGCGGTCGTCGACGACGACGACATCGACGCCGTCTATATCCCGCTGATTCCCTCCGCACATGCCCACTGGACGATCCGGGCCATCGAGGCCGGCAAGCACGTGCTGTGTGAGAAGCCCTTCACCGCGAATGCCGACGAGGCACTCGCGGTGAACGAGGCGGCGGGCCGTGCCCGTGCGGGTGCCGGCGGCGACGTGGTCGTGATGGAGGCGTTTCACTGGCGCTATCACCCGCTCGCCGCCCGCCTGCTGGAGATCGTGTCGAGCGGCGAGATCGGGCCCGTCCGGCGGGTCGCAGCCCGCCTCGTCATCCCCATTCCGAGCCGGCGCGACATCCGCTGGCAGCTCGCCCTCGGCGGCGGCAGCCTCATGGACATCGGCAGCTACGGCGTCCACATGATGAGGACCCTCGCCGGCTCGGAGCCCACTGTCGTCTCAGCCACGGCGACGACGCGGCTGGCGGAGGTCGACCGCTACCTGACGGCCGACCTGCGGTTCGACGGCGGGATCACGGGCCGGCTGGAGGCAGGAATGTGGGCGTGGCCTGGTCTCGCGCTGAGACTGGTGATCACGGGGGAGCGGGGCGAGATCCGCGTCTTCAACCCGCTGGCGCCACACATGTTCCACCGCCTGACCGTGACGACGGACCGGCGGCGACGTGAGAAGGCCGCCGGTGAGAGCACCTACGCCCTGCAGCTGCGAGCCTTCCACGCCGCCGTCCGGCACGGTGCACCGGTGCTGACCCCGCCCAGGGACGCCCTCGCGAACATGCGGGCGATCGACGCCATCTACCTGGCCGCCGGCCTTTCACCCCGACCGTCGGGGCCGACCGCCGGCTGACCGACGCCCGGGCGACAAGCGACTGACGGCCCCGGTTTCGCGCGGGCCGCCGTGCGGGGGACCACCGCAAGCTCCTGGCTCCCCGCTCCCAGTTACTGGCTTTCGGCGGCGAGGCGCAGCAGCTCGTCGTGCAGGAGCGTCGTGGCCCAGGTGGTGTCGGCGTCGGGCGGCTGCGTGTGGAGATGGAGCGCCAGGCCGTCGACGAGGGCGTGCAGCCGGCGGGCGGCCGCCAGGGTGACGTCGTCGCGCGGACGCCCGGAGAGCAGCTCGACGGCCTGGTGGCAGAGCTCCTCGAGCTCACGGGCGGCGTAGTCGCGGATCGTCACCAGGCTGGGCAGGGCGTGGCTTTCGGCGATTAGTGCCAGGTTGACGTCGAACTCGGCCCGGCTGTCCGGCTCCAGCGGCAGCAGGTGGCGAAGGACGGCCAGGGCGAACTGGACCGGGTCCTTCGACGGAGGGACCGCCCGGATGCGCGCCGTCGCCCGATCGACCATGAGCCGCGCCGAGAACTCCAACAGCTCGGCCCTGGTCGGGAAGACGTGGCGCAGCGAGCCGACGACGACGCCTGCCTCGTCGGCGACCGAACGTACGGAGACCGCTCCGATCCCGCGCTCGACGATGATCCGCCACACGGCCTCGGCGAGCTGCGCCTTGCGGGCGTCACGGTCGATGGTCCTCGGCACGGCCTGAAAGTAGCACGACTGTGCTAGCTTGGCGTTGTAGCACAGTCGTGCTGCCAAGTTGTGTCCGTGCGGTCCGCAGCCCCCGCGCGGGAGCCCACGAGGAGGAACGCCGTGATGGGTGCGGTGATCGCCGCGTGCGAGATCGGTTTCTGGGTGCTCGTAGCGCTGGGGCTGGCCGCCCGGTACGGGCTGCAGTGGCGGCGCACCGGGCTGGTGCTGCTGGCGCTGACGCCACTGGTCGACGTCGTCCTGCTGGCGGCGACGGTCCTCGACCTGCGCGCCGGCGCGACCGCGAGCTTCTTCCACGGCCTGGCCGCGATCTACCTCGGGTTCTCGGTGACCTACGGGCACGAGATGATCGCCTGGGTGGACGTGCGCGCCGCCCACCGGTTCGCGGGCGGCCCGGCCCCGGTGCGGCTCCACGGCGCGCGATACGCCCGGGAATGCTGGATGGACGTGGTCCGTACCGGGGGCGCGGTCCTCATCGCCGCCGCGGTGATCTGGATCCTGACGGTCCTGGTCGACGACCCGGACCGGACCGTCGGCCTCGAGTCGCGCTACCCGGTTCTCGCCCTCATCCTCGTGGCTGAGCTCATCTGGGCCATCAGCTACACCGTCTGGCCAAGAAAGCCAAAGCCGGCATCCTGATGCATAGCCGGCCAGCGAGGGCCCCGATAGCGGGGGGCCGACCGAAGACTGCTGCCCGGCCGACGGGGCAGCCCGCGATCGGGCTGCCGGGCTGACCTTGTCGGCGAGATCGTGGATCAAGCGTAGGGTGGTGGCGAGGCGGGCGGCGCTGCGTGGTGTGGGGGAGTGGAGGCTTAGATGAGACGCCGTTTCAATACGGCTGGCCCATGCGTCCCGCAATACCATTGTATGATTCCGGCGCTTTCACGGATACCGGATGCGCCGGCGCTGGTGGACCAGGCGGCGTACTTCGTTGTGCACGCGCCGCGTCAGACCGGCAAGACGACGGCACTGCGGAGCCGCGCGTCCAGAAGGTCCTGGGCCCGGTGCTTACCGGAGACCTGCTGATTCTCGAGCCATACGACGACGATCTCACCTACGTCCGCGATTTGGGCCTCATCGCGCCGAAGGCGCCCGTCCGGGTCGCCAACCCGATCTACCGGGAGGTCATCGCCCGGGTGCTGTCGTCGAGCATCCAGGAAAGCGTCATCGCGGACCCGAGGTCCTTCGTCCGTGCCGACGGCACGTTCGACTTTCCCAAGGTGCTTGCCGAGTTCGCCGAGTGGTGGATGGAGAACGGCGACTTCCTGACTGGCCGCGGCTATTACGATGAGGCCGCCCCGCAGCTGATCTTCATGGGTTATCTACAGCGGGTCGTCAATGGCGGCGGCTACGTCGACCGTGAGTACGCCGTCGGCACCGGCCGCGTCGACCTGCAGGTCCGCTGGCCCTTCAAGGCCCCCGACGGCAGCCGCCAGGTCCAGCGCGCGGCGGCGGAGCTCAAGGTGTGGCGCGATGGCAGACCCAACCCGCTCAGCCGCGGCCTCCAGCAGCTCGACCGCTACCTGGACCGCCTCGGCCTGGACACCGGCACGCTGATCGTCTTCGACCAGCGGCCCGACGCCCTCGACATCACGGAACGCACCGCGATCATCACGACGACCAGCCCCACCTCGGGCCGGACCATCACCCTCATGACGTGTTGATACCGGTCGCCAGGGCCAGGGCGTCCCAGTGGTGGTTGTGGGGCCCGCCGGACGACCGCGCGGGGCGAAATCGGAGATCAGATCGCGGATGACGGGGCGACCAGCGCCGCGGCGGCCATGTCGAACAGGTCGGTGACGTAGAGCCCGTAGGGGACGACGTCGTTCACGCCGGTCGCGGCGGGGGCCGGCCGTAGCCGGCCAGGGCGGTCAGGCAAAGGCTGACGACGTCGCGCAGCCGCAGGCCGCGCAGCTGCTCCGGCACGGCGGTCAGCCGGTCGAGGATGGCCGCCGGCACCTCGTGGCCCACCGGCCGGCCGGGGCGCCGCCGACCCACCACGGGTGCTGCTGCGGAGGATGCGACGCGAACTGGCCGAGGAAGGCGACGTAGTGGCTGTCCGGCCGGCGGGCCTCCTCGGCGAGCGGACGCATCAGCACGTCGACGAGCACCCGGATGCCGAGGTCGCCGCCAGCGGCTCGGGCGGCCCCACCGGCCCCAGCGGCCTTGGCAGCCTCGAACAGCTCGGCGCGCCGCGGGCCGGCGGGCCGTGCGCCGGCGACCGAGACCGGCTCGGCCCCGCCTCGACGCCGCGACGCCGGAACGTTGCGTTGGCATGGCGGTCACGTGACGATGACGTACTGCCGCGTGCGAGCCTTCACTCCGGTCGGAGGCACGAGGGAAAGGACCAGTCGTGAGCGCAGGAGCAAGCGAGCGGAGTGGTCGTCCGAGGAATGAGGACGACCGGGGAGCAAGTGCGGCGACGGAGCGAACTCGGGGCACAGGGAGCCGTGAGGTCAAGGGCGTCGTGTCGATGAGGAAGGGCGCGCCGGTCGAACTGCGTACGGTCGTCGTGCCGGACCCGGGCCCCGGCGAGGTCACCGTCGACGTCCAGGCCTGTGGCGTCTGCCATACCGACTTCCACTACCGCGAAGGCGGTATCAACGACGACTTCCCGTTCCTGCTGGGCCACGAGGCCGCCGGCGTCGTCGCCCAGGTGGGCCCGGGCGTCACCCACGTCGCCCCCGGCGACTACGTGGTGCTCAACTGGCGGGCGGTCTGCGGCCAGTGCCGCGCCTGCCGGCGGGGCCGGCCCTGGTACTGCTTCAACACGGCGAACGCGACGCAGAAGATGACGCTGGAGGACGGCACCGTGCTGTCGCCGGCGCTCGGGATCGGCGCGTTCCTGGAGACGACGCTCGTCGCCGCCGGGCAGTGCACCAAGGTCGACCCGGCCGCGCCCCCGGAGGTCGCCGGCCTGCTCGGCTGCGGCGTGATGGCCGGCCTCGGCGCGGCGATGAACACCGGCGAGGTCGGCCGGGGGGATAGCGTCGCGGTGATCGGCTGCGGCGGCGTCGGCGGCGCGGCCATCGCCGGCGCGCGGCTCGCCGGCGCGGCGAAGATCATTGCTGTCGACGTCGACGAGCGCAAGCTCGCGCTCGCCACGACCCTGGGTGCCACCCACACCGTCAACGCCCGCGGCACCGACCCGGTGGCAGCGATCCAGGAACTCACCGACGGGTTCGGCGCGGACGTCGTCATCGATGCCGTCGGGCGGCCGGAGACCTGGAAGCAGGCCTTCTACGCCCGCGACCTCGCCGGCACGGTCGTCCTGGTCGGTGTCCCGACGCCCGAGATGGAGCTGTCGATCCCGCTGCTCGACGTGTTCGGCCGGGGCGGCAAGCTGAAGTCGTCGTGGTACGGCGACTGCCTGCCCGAGCGCGACTTCCCGTTGCTGGTCGACCTCTACCTGCAGGGCCGGCTGCCGCTGGAGACGTTCGTCTCCGAGAAGATCGCGCTCACCGATGTCGAGGCGGCCTTCGAGGCGATGAAGCGCGGCGACGTGCTGCGTTCGGTGGTGATGCTCTGATGTGCTCCTCGGCTGACCACGCCCCGGCCGGTACTACGAGCACGGCGGACCCGGACCGGGACCGGGACCGGGACTCGGACCGGGACTCGGACCGCGACGGCCCGCCCGGCCTACCCAGCGCAGACGGTGTCGATGCCGTTGGCGGCGTGCTGGGAGGGCGGCCCGCCGGGGGACCGGCGCCCGCGCCGGAGGCTCGGACGGCCGCCGGGGCGACCGGGAGCCCCGGCGGGCGGGTCCGGATCGACCACCTCGTCACGTCCGGGGTCTTCTCCCTCGACGGTGGCCGCTGGCACGTCGACAACAACGTCTGGCTCGTCGGCGACGACGAGGAGTGCATCCTGCTCGACGCGCCCCACGACGCGAACGCGATCCTGGCCGCCGTCGGCGACCGCCACCTGACCGCGATCCTGTGCACCCATGCGCATGACGACCACGTCGACGCCGCCCTGCGCGTCGCCGCCGCCACCGGCGCGCCGATCTGGCTCCACCCGGCCGACCGGGAGCTGTGGGACCGCACCCACCCGAACCGGGCACCCGACCTGGAGATCGATCCAGGTCAGCGGTTCACGGTCGGCGACGGTACCGACGCGGTGACCCTGACCGCCCTGCACACCCCCGGCCACACCTGGGGAAGCGTCTCGTTCCACGCCCCCGCCCTGAACACCGTCTTCACTGGCGACACCCTGTTCCAGGGCGGCCCGGGCGCGACCGGCCGCTCCTTCTCCGACTTCCCCACCATCATCGACTCGATCACCGCCCAGCTGCTGGACCTCCCGCCCGAGACGGTGGTCCGCACCGGCCACGGCTCCTCGACCACCATCGGCAGGGAAGCCCCCGCCCGTCAGGTCTGGATCGACCGCGGCCACTGAGGCATTCACACCAGCTCGGCAGGCCGCGACCTTCCGTCCATGCGCATCGCGACTCGCTCATCGCCGCTACCTGTGGCCGGTCAGCCACGGTCGCCAGACGCATCACTTGCACGATGGCATCCTCCGGCCCCGGCAGATCGTCATGAGCATCCAGGGGCCTGATCGGAGCTGGGCCAACTCGCCGACCTGACGGCCGGCCTCTGGCCACGGGCCCGGCCCTGCCCGTAGGCCGGACCCGTGGGGCTGTGGTCAGTCGCTGACGAGCATCTCGCCGGACTGCTGCTGCCAGAGGCGGTGGTAGTGGCCCCGGACGTCGAGCAGCTGCTGGTGGCTGCCCTGCTCGACGATCCTGCCGCCGTCGAGGACGACGATCCGGTCCATCCGCAGCAGCGTCGACAGGCGGTGGGCGACCGCGATGACGGTGCGCTCGCTCCACAGCTCCTCCAGCGCGTGCTGGACGAGCAGCTCGCTCTCGCTGTCCAGCGCGCTGGTGGCCTCGTCGAGGACCAGCAGTGGCTTGCGGTCGAGGAACGCCCGGGCGATCGCGATCCGCTGCCGCTGGCCGGTGGACAGCTTGATGCCCCGCTCGCCGACCAGCGTGTCGTAGCCGTCGACCGCCCGGACGATGAACTCGTGGGCGTGCGCCCGCCGGGCCGCGAGCTCCACCTCCGCCTCGCCGGTACCCTCCGGCGCGCCGTAGGTGATGTTCTCCCGGATCGACCGGTGGAACAGCGAGATGTCCTGCGGGACGTAGGAGATCGCGCGGGCGAGCCGGCGGTTGGGCAGCGGCCGTCCGGCCAGCACCACCGCGCCCAGCGGAAGGGCGTAGTAGCCCAGCAGCAGCTTCAGCAGCGTCGTCTTTCCGCTGCCGGACCGCCCGACGATCCCGACCTTCTCGTGTGGCTCGATCGTGAGCGTCACCCCGTCGAGCACCCGCACCGCGGGGTTGTCCGGGTACGCGAAGGTGATGTCGCGCAGCTCCAGTCTCCCCAGCGGCCCGGCCGGCCCAACCCCGGCGAGCTGCTCCGGCCCGGCGGACCTGGCCGTGTCGTCCGGGACGGCGCCCCCTGCGGCGCCTGCCACTGCCACGGCGAGCGCGTGGGCCGCGCCGCCGGCCGCCTGGGCGGGGATCTCGTCGGGCCCCGGGGCGTCCGGGTCGGGGAAGGCCTCGGCGTCGAGCAGGTCGCGGTCACCGAAGAGGTAGCCGTAGGCCTCCTCGACGCGGGCCAGCCGCAGGTTCAGCTGGGAGAACTCCCAGATCACCGCCCAGATGAAGTCGGAGAAGATGACGAGCGCCGACAGGAAGGTCGTCAGCTCGCCAATCGTCAGGTCGCCGCGCAGGAACAGCCACAAATTGAGCAGGATGGCGCCCGGCCAGATCAGGTAACGCACCACCAGGCTCATCGAGGCCCAGAAGACGATCGTCCAGAACATCGACCGGTTGGAGGCCGCCACGACCTCCTTGCGGCGTTCGACGACCAGCGCGTGCTCCGCGCGCTCGCGGCGGAAGGACTTCACGCTGACGAAGTTGGAGACGATGTCCAGGACGTAGCTCTCCATCTCGGCGGTGACGTCGGTGGACTTCTTCTCCTCCCGCGCCGAGCGGCGCGCGGTGCGCCCGGCGATGAGGAACAGCAGCACGATCGCGCCGGTGAACAGCAGGCCGCTCGGGACGTTCACCGCGAACATGATCAGCACGATGGACGGGAGCCTGACGGCCAGCTCGATGTAGTTGAAGCAGGCGTTGTCCAGGAACTCGCGGTACTCCTGCCCGAGTGTCCGGACATACCCGCTGACCTTGCCGGTCGAGCGCCCGGCGAAGTACGGGTACTCCTGGTTGATGACACGTCCGAACAGCAGGTTCTGGTAGTCGTAGCCGCGCGGGTTGAGCAGTTTCATGTAGGACAGCTCGGCGGCTCGCCAGAACAGGTCGTGCCCGACGCTGCAGCTGATGAGCGCCGCGGTGTAGAGCGCGACCTCGCCGTGCGGGATGGGGCTGCCGTTGAGCGCGGAGACGAACCTGCCGATGAAAATCGGGATGACGGCGATCGCCACGTCGGCGACCACGAAGATGGCGACGACCAGCGCCAGCCGCCAGCGAAACGTGGCGGTGAACCGGAGATAGGAGCGAAGGCCGGCGTGCCGGCCGTTCTGGTCTTTGCGGCCTTCCTCGGGTGCCGTGCCAGCCGGCGGTGTCGTCGTCCTGTGTGGCGGGCTGCCGGCCGGGGCGGGCTGTTCGGGCCGCCGCTGGGCGGCGTCGGCGAATTCCGGAATGCGGATGAGCGCGGGCTCCGTTACGGGGCGCCGCCCGGGGGCGCGCCGCCCGCGCGCCCGGGCTCGTTTTCGCCACGGCGCTCGCTGGTGGTGCCCGACCCGTTCTGCCCTGTTGTCCACCGAGCCAGGATCGCCGCCGTCCCACGATTACGCATCTCATTTTCCAACGCGCCGACAACGTTGGCCGTCTTTTGCCATGCCGACGCGGCCCCCGGCGGCGGCGCCAATCACCGTTGTCCACGCCGTTGACATGTCGGCGACATCAGAGATGATCTTGAAGGTCGCGACGGGTGGCGACGGGCCCAGTGGGCGGCAGCCGTCCAGTGGTCAGGCTGCGGACGTGAGCGGGCCCTCTGGGGGGAGGCGGTTGAACCAGGGCCGGGCGGTCTCCAGCTGGCCGGCGAGGCGCAGCAGCGTGCCCTCGCCGGCCAGCGGGGCGACGAACTGGACGCCGAGCGGCAGCCCGCCGGGCGTCCAGTACAGCGGGACGCTCATCGCCGGCCGACCGGTCATGTTCGCCAGCTGCGTGTACGGCACCCAGCCCAGGTTGGCCAGCACCGCCTTCTCGACCAGGCCGAGCCGACGCAGCAGCGTCCCGCCGCGCAGCCGCACCATGAGCATCCCGGCGGCCCGCTCCCGCGCCGAGGTGGCGATCTCACCGACCCGCAGCGGCTCCCGGGCGAGCGTGGGCGTCAGCAGCAGGTCGTAGGAGCGGTGGAAGTCGACGAGCGCGCGGGTGTAGGCGTGCCAGCCGTCCACCGCCCGCGCCACGGCGACGGCATCGGTGGAGCGGCCCATCTCCGCGGTGATCAGCGTGTCCGTCTCGAAGCCGTCGTCGACGGCGCGCACCTCGCGGGCCTCGGCGACGAGCCGCGCGGACTTCACGAACCAGTAGGTCAGGAAGTCGGTCGCGAGCGCGCGCTCGTCGACGACCGGGTCCACTCGCTCGACGTCGTGGCCGAGCTGGCGCAGCAGCGCCTCGGCGTCCTCGACGGCGGCGACCGCGTCGGGGGACGGGTTCGGGTTGAGCGCCGAGGTCACCCGCACGCCGACGCGCAGCCGGCCGGGGTCCTGCCCGACCTGTGCCAGGTAGTGCCCGGGTGGCTGCTCGGCCGGCAGGTAGGGCGCGTAGGGGTCGGGACCGGCGAGGACGTCGAGCATCGCGGCGGTGTCGCGCACCGAGCGGGACAGCACGCCGTCGGTCGACAGGCCGTTGCCGCCCTCCGCGTCGTTCGGGCCGTGTGGGACGAGGCCGCGCCCGGCCTTCAGGCCGAAAAGGCCGCAGCAGGCGGCGGGGATGCGGATCGACCCGCCGCCGTCGTTCGCCCCGGCGACGGGCACGATCCCGGCGGCGACGGCAGCCGCGGAGCCGCCCGACGACCCGCCGGTGGTGTGCGCCAGGTTCCACGGGTTGCGGGCCGGCCCCCACAGTTTCGGCTCGGTGATGGCCTTGGAGCCGAACTCGGGCGTGTTGGTCTTGCCGAACACGACGAGGCCGGCATCCAGCCAACGCTGCACGACGGTCGCGTGCTCGGCGGCTGGCCGGTCGGCGAGGGCCCGGCAGCCGGCGGAGGTCGGCAGGCCGGCGTAGTGCTGGCCGAGGTCCTTGAGCAGGAACGGCACCCCGGAGAACGGGCCGGACAGCTCCTCGGTGAGCCGCGCCTCGGCGATGTCGTCCATCGGCCGCACGATCGCGTTGATCCTCGGGTTGACGGCGGCCGCCCGTTCGCGGGCGGCGGCGAGCAGCTCCGGCGCCTTCACCTCGCCGCTGGCCACCAGCTCCGCCATGGCCAGCCCGTCGAGCGACCGGTACCGCGTGAAGTCCATCGCCACTCCACCATCCCCTGAGTCCGCCGTCTGCCGTACGCCGTGCCATGTGCCATGTGCCATGTGCCGTGCTGTTCACCTGCGCCGGCCACCTGGGCTGGCCGGCTGGGCTCGTCGAGCCGGCTGGGCCTCGTTCTGACAGCCTCGCCTCATCCTGCGGTGCGCCGCGCTGATCGGTCGGCGGTGGTGATCGTGTCACTCCGGACCGCCCCGCGGGTGGCCCGGGGTGTAGGCGATCTGCTGGATGGACTCCTGGCCTGTGTTGCGCGCATCCGGCTCATGGACGTGATCAGAACAGTACGGTTCTGGTGAGGCAGCCGCCCATCATCACCCGACATCTCCCCTCATCCCGGCTGGCCGACAACGGTCCGGGCTGTGCGCGGACGTATGCCGCGAGATTGGACGACCACGTGACACGGGCGCCGTCACCGAGTGCGCAACAACTCGGAAATGACCACTACCTCGACCTGATGAAGCGCATCCTCACCAATACGATCTACCGCGATCCGCCGATATCGAGCCCGACGAGGCCGGCGGTCCAGTTCGACGACGACCGACGGGCGACCGGCCGGGACTGGCCGACCGTGGCACACACGATGGTCGGCCGCGCCCGGCTTGACAACGTGCAGGATTGCGTCTCCACGGTGATCCTCGACGATGTTCCCGGTGACCTCGTCGAGACCGGGGTCTGGCGCGGCGGAACCTCCATCTTCATGCGCGCCATCCTGCGCGCCTACGGAGTGACCGACCGCGTGGTGTGGGCGGCCGACTCCTTCGAGGGGATGCCGGTCAGCGGCCCGGAAAGCCATCCCAGCGACCAGCAGACCCCGCTGTACCGGTACAACCAGGTGCTCGCCGTCTCGCTCGACACCGTGCGGGCCAACTTCGACGTTTATGGGCTGCTCGACGACCAGGTCCGGTTCCTGCCAGGCTGGTTCCGCGACACCCTGCCAGGAGCGCCCATCGAGCGGATCGCCGTGCTGCGGCTTGACGGCGACCTGTACGAGTCGACCACAGACGCGCTGACCAGCCTGTATCCCAAGGTGTCGCCGGGTGGCTATGTGATCATCGACGACTACATGATCGCGGCCTGCCGGGAAGCCGTGCACGACTTCCGGTCCGCGCACGGCATCACCGCGCCGCTGGTCGCGATCGACCAGGACGCGGTGTTCTGGCGCCTCGCAGGGACGCCGTAGCCGATCGCCGCGTCGCCTGAGCCGGGCTTGGACGCCGGGCTTGGACGCCGGCCGGACCACCCGGCCGGACCACCGGCCATAGCCGGCCCGGGCGGTGCCGGCGGCTCACATCCCGTCGGCGCCGCTGGCAGCGAGTGCGGCGGCGGTCGGCGGACCGGTCTGGGACCTCAGCTCGCCGGCCGCGGTCCGGTAGTCGACGGTGCAGGTGAACGTGTGCGAGCCGGCCCGCCAGCTCGCGGGCGAGATGCGCAGCCACCCGGTCCGTACCGTCGGCGAGTCGCGGAAGCCCGCCCCAAGGGTGGCCCTGGCGAGGTCCATGCAGCGGGGCGCCGCGAGCGCGTCGAACTGCGCGTCGGTAGGTGGGTCGTGGCTCGGCCCGGGCGGCAGGGTGATCGTGCCGACGGCCACGGCCTCGTGCGGCTGCTCGCAGCCAACCGTGCCGCGCACCCCGGCCGCCGTCTCGGCGAGGCACGCCCCGGCGGGATACACCAGTGACTGGTCGGCGCCCTTGACCTTCCCGCTGAACGCGGGGAGGAGCCCGGGAGCGGCGTCGGCGGGCAGCGGCCGCTGGTGCAGTCCGCAGGCGATCCTGCGGCCGCCCTGCGACCAGCTGCCCGGCACCGGCTGCAGGAACCCGTGCACGAACAGGCCGTCGGGGTCGAGCTCGTAGCCGAGGAACTCCGCGACAGGGGCCGAACAGTACTCGTCCGCGATCGACGCCCACTCCTCGTCCGACGGGTAGCGGATGCCGGCGGGGTACTCGTCCGTGGGGAGCGTGCCCTGGTCGATCACCTCGAACAGGTGCGGCTGGACGCAGGGGACCTCGTGCGCGGCCGTCTCCAGCGCGTCCTGCTGCCCCCAGGAGTAGCAGCGGCCTCGCTCGTAGGCGATGTCGGCGAGCGGCGCCCTGATGCCGCCGGCCGTCGGGGCGGATGCCGTCGCCTGCGTCGCCGTCGCCGGGGCCGGGGCCGGGGCCTCGACGGTGGCGGTGGCCGCGGTGGTGGCGGTGGCCGCGGTGGTGGCGGTGGCCGCGTCGTCGGCAGCCGCCGCGCCGTCGCCCGGCCGCGAGACGACGGCGGCGTAGCCGAGGGCGAGCACCGCCAGGACGAGAACGACGTCCGTCACGATCCCCGCAGGTCCGCTCCAGAACGGCCTGCGGTGTGGCTTCCAGTCAGGCACCTTCTCGAACCTCAGCTCGCTCGGCTCACCGGCCGACTGGCGCGGCGGGGCGCTGTTTGTGGCGCGCAGACTATCGCCCGTCTCGGGTGATCCGCGAAGAAGGTGTGGGCCGTCGCGCGGCGCGGCCGGCCGGCGGCGCGCCCGGCGGGCCTCAGCCGCGGGCGCGGGCGCGGGTCGTGCGCCTGGTCAGGCGACCCCGCAGAGGCGGGCGCGATGCTCGGCGGGGCTGACGCCGTGGACCCGTTTGAACGCCGTGCTGAGGGCGAAGGCACTGCCATACCCGACCCGGCGCGCGACGGCCTCCAACGTCACGTCCCGTTCGGCTCGCAGCAGGTCGGCGGCGAGGCTGAGCCGGACGCCGGTCAGGTAGGTCATCGGCGGTTCACCGACCAGCTCGGCGAACCGGCGGGCGAGGCCGGCCCGCGAGACGCCGGTGACGGCGGCGAGCGCCGCGACCGTCCACGGCTGGCCCGGGTCGTTGTGCAGCAGTCGCAGCGCCCGGCCGACGACCGGGTCGGTGTGCGCACGCAGCCAGGGCGGCTCGCCGGCCGGATCCCTGTCGTCGACGCCATCCCTGGCGTGGTCGGCGCGGCCGGCGCCGCCGCCGGCGAACCAGGCGCGCAGGACGTCGGTGAGCAACAGGTCGAGCAGCCGGTCGAGGACCGCGTCCTGGCCGGGCCGGTCCTGGGAGATCTCCTGGGCGAGCAGCGGCAGGACCGGGCTGTCCCAGCTGTCGCGGGCCAGCATCAGCAGGCGCGGAAGCGCCTCCAGCAGCCGCCGGCTCACCTCCCCGCCCAGCTGGTAGGTACCGACGAGCATCACCGTCTCGCCGTCGAGGGCGTCGCCCCAGGTGCGCACGCCGAGGTCCATCACGTCGTGCAGGTCGGCGCCGTCGGGCGTGGTGCAGCGCTGGCCGGGGTGGATGACGACCCGCGGCGGCGTCGACGGGTCGTCGGCGACGGTGTACGGCGCCGGGCCGCGGACGACCGCGACGTCGCCCGGGCCGAGGCGGGCCGGCGGGTCGTCGTCGTCGAAGGAGAACCAGGCAACGCCACGCGACAGCGCGACGACCGTCAGCGGCGCGCGGTCCTGGATCCGTAGCGACCACGGGGAGGTGAGCACGGCCCGCAGCAGGAAGGCGCTGCGCGCCCGCGCACCGTCGAGCAGGCCGGCAAGCGCGTCCACGCCCAACAGTCTAGATCGACTGCGGCCTGGGCGGCGGCGGATGTCGCCAGTGCCTCTCGGCACGGGCGCCGCCCGCCGCCGCCCTGCGGTCAGGCCGGGTCAGGCCGGGCCGGTCAGGCCGGGTGGTGCGTCTCGCCGGTGACCGGGCGTGGGTCGCCGGCCGAGGTGACGTAGTTCAGCGTGCAGGTGGTCGTCCGACTGCCTGCGGTCCAGCTCTCCGGCCGGATCGAGAACCAGCCGACCACCTCCGACGACGACTGGTGGAACGACGCGCCCAGGTGCTGGGTGGCCGCGCCGGCGCATAGCGAGGTCGCCTGCGAGCTCAGGCTGTCGTCCGACGGCGGCGAGCCGTCGGCCGTGTTCGGGATCGTGACGTCACCGATCGCCAGCAGGTCGTGCGAGGCCGAGCAGTCGACCACCTCGGTCGAGTTGCCGCTCGAGGACAGGCAGGTCCCGATCGGGTAGACCCAGGACTGGTCGACGCCCTTGGCCGAGCCGGCGACCGCGTCGAAGCCCTGGTCGGTGCCGCCGGGCACGTAGGCCTGCAGACCGCAGTACAGGTCGCGGTCGCCCGTCGACCAGCCGTCCTCCGTCGGGCCGATCGAGGTCGCCGAGAAGCGGCCGTACGGGTCGAGCTTGTAGCCGAGGTACGCCTCGGCCGGCGGCCCGCAGTACTTGTCGTTGATCTCCTCCCAGGCGTCGTCGCCGGGGTAAAGGGTGCCCACCGGGTAGTCGGTGGTGAGGAGCACGGTGTCGCTGGTGGTCGACTCGAACAGGTGCGGTGAGGCGCAGGGCACGTCCTTCGCGGAGGACGAGGCGCCGGTCTGGTCCCAGGTGTAGCAGTGGCCCTGCTTGTAGTTGCGGGCGTCGAGCGTGGGCTGGTCGGTCGACGTGGAGGTCGGCGCCGGTGTCGCCGGGCTGGTGGCCGGGTGGCTGGGCGGCGTCGACGAGGCGATCGTGGACTTGTCGTCGTCGTTCGACGAGCCCACCAGGACCCCGATACCGACCACGAGCAGCACGAGGACGACGAAGGCGCCACCGGCGACGGCCACGATGCGCCGGGTTCCCCAGCCCCGCCTCGGCGGGGGCGGCTGGGGCTGCCAGTAGGGAGCGCCGGGCGGAACGGGCGGGGCGGGCTGCGCCGGGTTCTGGTACTGGGTCCAGGGGGTGCCGGCCTGACCGGGCCCGGCCGGTGCCGGGGGCGCGGCCCAGCCCGCGGGCGTGCCGGGCGGGGCCGGCCAGGAGCCCTGGCCGGCGCCCTGCGGCGTCGGCTCGCCCGGTGCGGGCGTGCCCGGCTGCGACGCGCCCCCGGCGGGCGGGGTTGGCCAGCCAGGGCCGGCCGGCCCAGCCGGCGGCTGGCCCCAGCCCGGGCCGGTGCCGGGCGCGCCGGCTGGCGTGGCGCCCCCCGGCGTGCCCGGCGCCCGGTCGGGCCCGGAAGCAGGAAGAGTCTCGTCGGTCACGTGTTGCCCACTCCTCGTGATTGAGCGCCGCGCCGTGCAGGTGGCCGGCGCTCCCGACGCCGCTCGCCCCCACGACCCGCCGTTGGTCGCCGTACGCACTGACCCGCCGTTGGTCGCCGTACGCACTGACCCGCCGTTGGTCGCCGTACGCACTGACCCGCCGTTGGTCGCCGTACGCACTGAGGCGCGCAGAATATCGGCCATCTGCGCCGATGGGCAGGCGGGTTCCCTTCCGCGCCGTTCGCCCGCATCGTCCGGATCCGGGCACAGACGGCCACTTGGCCGCTCTTGATAATTCGGATGCCCGCGGCGAGCGGGTGCGAGGGCTGGCAAACCCTGTCGGACCAGGCCGTACGCTGATCCACGAGCACGCCGGCGAGCCGAGCAGGAAAGCCGGCCGGCCGGCGGCTTGGGCACGTTCGGCCGGGGCGATCGGCGGCGATCGGCGGCGATGCCGGAGCGGGGCGGCAGAGCCGCAGGGCGACGGGACACGGGCGGGGAGATGGACGGATGGTGACTGCGGAGCCGGTCCGGTGGGCGTTGCTGGACGCCGTGCTCGAGCGGATCACCTTCGCGAACGAGGAGACCGGGTACACGGTCGCCCGGGTCGACACCGGCCGCGGCGGCGAGCTGGTCACCGTCGTCGGCTCGCTGCTGGGCGCGCAGCCGGGGGAGTTCCTGCGGATGCGGGGCCGCTGGGGGAGCCACCCCCAGCACGGCCGGCAGTTCCAGGTCGAGGACTACACCCAGGTCCTGCCGGCCACGGTCCAGGGCATCCGCAAGTACCTCGGCTCCGGGCTGATCAAGGGGATCGGGCCGCGGCTCGCCGAGAACATCGTCGACCACTTCGGTGTCGACGCCCTGGAGGTCATCGACACCGAGCCGGAGCGGCTCATCGAGGTGCCGAAGCTCGGCCCGAAGCGGACGAAGGCGATCGCCGCCGCCTGGGTGGAGCAGCGCGCGATCAAGGAGGTGATGGTCTTCCTGCAGAGCGTCGGCGTCTCCACGTCGCTCGCCGTGAAGATCTACAAGAAGTACAAGGACGAGTCGGTCGACGTCGTGCGCCGAGAGCCGTACCGGCTGGCCAGCGACGTCTGGGGCATCGGCTTCCGCACCGCGGACACGATCGCCCGCGCGGTCGGCATCCCGCACGACGCCCCCGACCGGATCAAGGCCGGCCTGCAGTACACCCTGTCCGAGTCGACGGGTGACGGGCACTGCTACCTGCCCGAGCAGCGCCTGCTCGCCGATGCGGCGAAGATCCTCGAGGTCGGGCTGCCGGGGGTGATCGACGCGCTGGCGGAGCTGGTCACCGAGGGCGGCGTCGAGCGTGAGCAGATCCCCGGCGACGACCCGGAGCAGCCGACGTCGGCGATCTACCTGGTGCCGTTCCACCGGGCCGAGGTGTCGCTCGCGAACCAGCTCCTGCGGCTGCTCGGGGCGGACGACGACCGGCTGGGGGCGTTCGGCTCGGTCGACTGGGACGCGGCGCGGCGCTGGCTGCGCGGCCGGACCGGCGCCGACCTCGCCCCGGCGCAGGACGAAGCGGTCCGCCTCGCGCTGACGAAGAAGGTCGCCGTGCTGACCGGCGGCCCCGGCTGCGGGAAGAGCTTCACCGTCCGCTCGATCGTCGAAATGGCGACGGCGAAGGGAGCCAAGGTCGTGCTCGCGGCGCCGACCGGCCGCGCCGCAAAGCGCCTCACCGAGCTGACCGGCCACCCGGCCGCGACCGTGCACCGGCTGCTGGAGCTGCGCCCCGGCGGCGACGCCGCCTACGACCGGGACCGCCCGCTGGACGCCGACCTGGTCGTCGTCGACGAGGCGAGCATGCTCGACCTCCTGCTCGCGAACAAGCTCGCCCGGGCGGTGGCGCCCGGTGCGCACCTGCTGCTCGTCGGCGATGTCGACCAGCTCCCGTCGGTCGGCGCCGGCCAGGTGCTGCGCGACCTGCTCGCCGACGGCACGCCGGTGCCGCACGTCCGCCTCACCCACGTGTTCCGCCAGGCCGCACAGTCCGGCGTCGTCACCAACGCCCACCGGATCAACGCCGGCGAGTTCCCCCAGGTCCAGGGCCTGCCCGACTTCTTCCTGTTCGCCTGCGACGAGGCCGAGGACGCCGCGAAGATCACCGTGGACGTGGTGGCGAACCGCATCCCGCGGAAGTTCGGCCTCGACCCGCGGGTGGACGTGCAGGTGCTCGCCCCGATGCACCGCGGCCCCGCCGGGGCGGGCGCGCTCAACGGCGCGCTGCAGGAGGCGCTCACCCCGAGCCGGCCGGGGACGCCGGAACGCCGCTTCGGTGGCCGGGTGTTCCGCGTCGGCGACAAGGTCAGCCAGATCCGCAACAACTACGACAAGGGCGCGAACGGCGTCTTCAACGGCACCCTCGGCGTCGTCACCGCCCTCGACCCCGTCGAGCAGACGCTGACGGTGCGCACCGACGAGGGCGAGACCGTCTCCTACGACTTCGCCGAGCTCGATGAGCTGACCCACGCCTACGCGCTGACCATCCACCGCTCCCAGGGCAGCGAGTACCCCGCCGTCGTCGTTCCCCTGACGATGAGCGCCTGGGTGATGCTGCAGCGCAACCTGCTCTACACCGCCGTCACCCGCGCGAAGAAGCTCGTGGTCCTCGTCGGCTCGAAGAAGGCCATTGGCCGGGCCGTCCACGCCGCCACCGCCGGCCGCCGCCACACCGGCCTCGCCCACCGCCTCGGCCAGGGCCGCATCATCTCCCTCGCACCCCCGCCACCGCCCCCGCCGCCGGACGAGTAGCCAGTAGCCGGACCGCCGCGTTCCGCGGAACGCGATGATCGCGGCGGCCGCGTTCCGCGGGGCGCGGCGATCGGGACGGTCGCGTTCCGCGGAACGCGGTGATCGCGGCTGCCGGCGCCCGGTGATCACCCTTCGGTGATCGGTATGACGGTCGCACCGTGCACGTAGGACCGCCCCCCACGCGTGCCGGCCGCGACTTGGTCGGCGATCAGCCGCAGCCGGGATGGACAGCCGGGGCGATCATTTTCGAACGCGGCGCTAGCCGGCCGACGGAGGTCGGGAGCCGTCAGGCGCGAGTGCCTGCTCGATCCGGCGCAGGCGCGCGTCGATCGTCTGGAGCATTGCCGCGACGTCCGCGTCGCGTACGTCCCCAGTTGTTCCGGGATGGGCGAGGCCTCGGGCCTGCTCCCGTTCGACCTGGGCGCGCCGCACGAAGCTGGACGTGACCCAGGCGGTCACGATCGAGAGGAAGGCGATCGACTCGATCATGATCAGGGCGCCGATGGCCCGGCCGGCAGCCGTCCTCGGCACGACGTCGCCGTATCCCACGGTGGTGACGGTCTGCAGGGCCCACCACATGCCAATGCCGATGTTCGGGAAGCTCGTCGCGTCGACGACCCGGATGACGACACCGCCGGCCAGCACTGTCAGCGTCGTGGCAGCGATGATCACTCGCATGGCGCGCCGCGCCGAGAGTGGCTGGGTCGCGTAGCTGCGCAGGATACGGATCAGAACTCGCATGTTCGTCCCCTCCCGCCGTCCCAGCGGCCGAAGCCGGCGCCGCCTACCGCGGGTGCCGCGGCGGCCTCAGGTTACGGCGGCTGGAGGTGCCCGCCAGGGACGGACGAGGTTTCCCCGCGGGCAGGACCACCAGGGCGCCGTCTCGTGCACCGTCGGGACCAGGGGATGCGGGTGCCCCGGGCATGGCGGGGCCGGCTCCGAGATGCCGCCGTCGGCGAGCGCGTCCTGCAGCCAGCTCGCGAGGTCGACGGCGAGCTCGGCTGGATCCGTCGCAGGGAGCACCGAGGTGGTCGTCTCACCGGTCGGGCCGCGTGCCGAGACTGACCAGGCGCTGACCCAGCCCGGGAGGTCCTGTTCCGCTATCCGGACTCCCAGCCGCCGACCCGGCGGCCGGCCAGCGTGTCGGTGTTGAGCTGCCGGGCCCGTTCGAACGCGCCCATCTCGTCGAAGCAGTTGGCGAGCAGATGCGCGGCCTGCAACGTGTCCGGATGGTCGTCGCCGAGAACTCGCCGGGACCTCGCCAGCGTGTCCTCAGCGAGGTCATGGGCCTCGCGGTAGGCACCGAGGTCAGTCAGGGCCACACTCGACAAAGTACTCGATCAACGATCGCCGGCCCCAACGATCCAGGAAACGCACCGCGCCCCGCCTCAGGCGCTCGGCGCGCCGGATCACGACAAGGCCGTGGGCCCCGGGCGCGGGTCCCCGAGCGGATCCTCACCGCTGGTCCTGCCAGCAGTCGGCCAGGTGCGGCATCCGATCGGCGGCCGACGATCTCTGGTCTGGTCTGGTTTGGCCGGGCCGGCCGGACCTGTGGTCGCCAGGCAGCTCGGCGCCGCGGCGGGCGTCGCCAAGCGTGACGTGGTCCCGACAGCGCGCTGGAAGGATCGGGGAAGGTGATCTCCCTATGGTCGTTGCGTCCTGGTCGGATCGCTCGGCCAGCCAGTTCGTTTCGGCCGTGACCGCGCGACGCGAGACGGGCGACGAACGGCTGCCGGGGCGCCCGCGACCAGGACTTCGAGAAGCCTGGGAATCTTCGCGTCCCAGCTCACCCAAGGGAGAGAAAAATGCTCAAGAGTCGACTGGTGCGGGCCGGTGCCGCGGCTGCCGCCGTCGTGGCGACGTCGGGCGTCGTCCTGTTCAGCACCGCGCCGAGCGCGAGCGCGGCCCCCCAGTCCGCGTTCTGCAGTTTCATGCGCACTGTGCACTACAACTACTACCTCGAGGGTGGGCAGCTGTCGCACGAGTACCTGGAATGGTTCGCCGAGGTCTGCTGACGGGCGCGCCGACGTCGCCGTGACCGGTGACCGGTGACCGGCCCAGCCGGGCCTCCGCGTCTTCCGGCGATTCCCTCGAACTTGGGTCATCCGGCGAGCCGTCCCAGGCGAATAGGTGGCGAGACCGGGCGGGAGGAGTCCCGCCCGGTCGCGCGATCGACGACCTTTCGGAGGGGACATCATGGCGGTAACGGTGATCGTGAAGTTTGCGGTCGACCCGGCCAAGTTCGAGGCGGTCGCCCGCGAGCGGGCCAGCGACTTCGAGGCTGTGGCCGCCGAGGCCAAGACGGTCGGCGGTCTGCACCACCGCTTCGTCGTCGGCGACGGCGAGATGCTGGCCATCGACGAGTGGGAGAGCGTCGAAGCCTTCCAGCAGTTCTTCGCCACCCAGGCGATCATCCCCACGCTGATGGAGGCCGCAGGCGTGCAGGGCCCGCCGGAGATCTCCATCTACCAGTCGCTGAGCACCGCCGACGCGTTCTAGATCGGTCGGCGGGCTGAACCCGTCGAGCAGCCCGCCGCCGGTCGCCGGCGGCGGGCTGCTCGCGTACTGGGAGTGGACCAGCCTGCTCCCGCGGCTGTCAGCGGGTGGGCAGCAGGAGGGTCTTGCCGACGGTGACGCGGGCGGCGATGGCCGCGTGGGCGGCGGCCGCCTCGTCGAGGGGGAAACGCTGGCCGACCAGCGGGCGCCGCCGGCCGCGGCGACGACGGTCGCGCCGGCCGCGCGGACGAGCTGGACGAGCATCGAACCGACGCCGCCGGCCGCCCCGTCGACCAGCACCCGGTCGCCCGGCGCCACGGCGGTCGCCTCGACGAGCCAGGTCGCCGTGCGGCCGTCGGCGAGCACGGCGGTCGCTGTCTCGACGTCGAGGCCGTCCGGCACCTCGGCCAGGTTGTCGACGGGCACGACCGCCCGCTCGGCATAGCCGCCGGAGCCGCCCAGGCTGGCCACCACCCGCAGCCCCTTGAGCGCGGGGTCGACGTCGGCGCCGAGCGCCGCCACGACACTGCCGACGCCGTTGCCGGGGATCAGCGGCGGCGTGACAGCGAACGGCCCGGGGGCGTTGCCGGACCGGATGAGCGTGTCGAGGAAGGTCACGTTCACGCCTCGACCTCGACGAGGACCTCCCGCGGCCCGGCGACGGGCTCGGCGCCGTCCCGTCGACCAGCACTTCCGGACCGCCGAACCCGGTCAGATACACCGCTCGCATGCCACGCTCCTCCGCTTGACGCGCTTCCCGATCCCTGGAAGTCCACAACCTCAAGCGGGCATGAGGTCAATCCCGGTGGGCGGAATCGCGGGATTGTCGGTGGCGGCCGTGACAATTCCGACGAGCGGGCGTGTCCCTGGCTTTGTGGGCACGTTGGTCCGGTGGCATGGGGTTCGGTGGCACGGGGTCAGGCGGCACGGCGGTCCGGGGAGACGGCGGTCTGGGAGGCACGGCGGTGGCGTTCGACGAGGAGCTGGCGGAGCGGATCAAGGACGTGCTCGGCCCGCGGCCCGGGCTGTCGACCAAGCGGATGTTCGGCGGGCTCGCGTTCCTGCTGGACGGGAACCTGCTCTGCGGCGTCAGGAACGGGCTGATGCTGCGGGTCGGGCCGCAGGCCTACCCGGCGGCGCTGCTGCACGACGGGGCCGGGCCGTTCGTGTCGCGCGGCCGGGCGATGACCGGCTGGGTGCTCGTGCGGCCCGAGGTGCTCGAGGAGACCGATGCCCTGATCGAGTGGCTCGACCAGGGCATCGGTTTCGTGGCCACACTCCCGGCGGGCGGCACCCCGAAGACGCGCCGACGTGCGCCGGGCCCGTCCAAGCGGCACGGGTGACGGCCGGGGCAAGACGATGGTCGCGGATCGCCGAGGGAGCCCGCTCTCGGCGCGTCAGTCGACGCGATCAGCTGGCGCGATCACCTGGCGCCCTCGGCTGGTGCGCTCGACGGGCCGGCCGGCTGATGCGCATCGGCCGGGGCGCTCACCTGGCGCGCTCAGCCGACGCGGTCGGCGGGGCCGGACTTGACGGCCTCCACGAGCTGACCGAGCTGATGCTCGCTGAGCTTGCCGCAGCTGGCCAGGTCGGCCTGGCTGATCATCCCGACGAGGCGGTGGTTGTCGATGACGGGCATCCGCTGGACGCGGTGCTCGCTCATGCGTTGTAGGACTTCGTCCACGTCGGCGCTCGCGTCGACGTAGAACGGCTTGCCCTGGGCCAGCTGGCTCGCGGGCGTCGTCGCCGGGTCGCCGCCGGTGGCGAGGCAGCGCACCACGATGTCCCGGTCGGTGATGATCCCCTGGAGTCGGTCGTCGTCGCCGCAGATCGGCAGCGCGCCGACGCCCAGGTCGCGCATCTTGCGGGCGGCGTCCAGCAGTGTCTGGCTCGCGTCGACGCAGGTGGCGTCCCGGTGCATGATCTCGCGTGCGGTCGTCGTCATCACGGTCCCTTCCTCGATGCGGACCGGTCGTCCGGGTACGAGGACGACCGGATCGGGCGAGCCGGCTGGCCGCCACCGGCATACCCGCGCGCTCTCGTCACAAGCCCGTGACCTGCCCGTTGATCGCCCGGGCAGGTCACACACCGGTCCGCACACACCGGTCCGCACGCGATGCGTCCTCACTCCATGCGCAGCCCGTCCGCGCACATCAGCCGGTAGAGCGCGGGCAGGCTCGCCGCGGTCGTGGCGAGCGCGACGGCGGCCGCCGTCGCCGAGACGGCCCCGATGTTCGCCCAGTCGATCGCCGGCGACTGCCCGACCATCCGCAGCAGGGCGGCCCCGAGCCCGACGCCGACCCCGATCGCGAGGGCCACCCCGAGCGCCATCGGCAACGCCGCCTGCCAGAGCACCGACGCCGCCAGGGTGCGCCGCCGCGTGCCGAACGCCACCAGCACCGCCAGCACCCGCCGCCGCTCCCGCAGCTGCTCGACCATGGTCACGAGCAGGCTCGCGCCGACCACACCGAGCATCACCACAATCCCGCCGTACATCGACGTCCGGATCTGAGCGAACCGCGGGTCGACGGCGACCCGGTCGTACGTGCTCACCGTTGCCAGCGGGTCGACCATGGCGACCGCGTCCCTCAGCGTGTCGAGGCTGCCCGGCGCGCGCCGGTCCAGATCCACGTACGCGTCTGGCCGAAGAGCAGCCAGCACGTCCGCCGGAACCGCTGCGGGCGTGGCGAGGATGCCGACGAACGCCGGGGTGTCCGTACGCAGCGTCACGGAGATCGCCCCGGCGGCCATGGTCCAGCCCGGCATCGCGGTGGCCTCGCCGCCGTCCGCGGCGTACGCCCCTGGATCTTCGACACGCATGCGTACTCCCGGGCCCGGCAGCACGGTGCGCGCCGCGGCCAGCCGAGCGGTCTCGGGGCTGGCGAGCTGATCCGGGCCGACGACCGGCGCTGGGCCGCGCATGCCGCCGCCAGCCTGCTCCTCGGCCGGGGTGGCGAGGAAGAGGTCGCCGTCCTGGCAGGTGGCCGTCTCGGCGAGGCGCAGCAGCGTCGGGCAGTCGGCCACCACCAGGGCGATCCTCAGTGGCTCGCCCGCTTGGTCCGCGCCGAGCCGGTCCACGGAGCGCAGGGTGCCCTCGGCCAGAGCCCAGGTCCTCGGTCCCACCTGGCCGCGGGCCAGCGCGCCCCGCAGCGCTGTCACGTCGTCGCCGCCACCGGTCCCGCCGACCATGGCCCGGGCCAGGTCGCCGCGGCCGTCGAGCGGTCGGGTGGAGGCGTCCTCGGCGACGGAGAAGACCATCTGCAGGGCGATCGCGCCGGCGACGGCCACCGAGATCGCGGCGACGGCACGCATGGTGGTCGCGCTGTCGAGCTGCAGCCGGCGGACGGCGAGCTGCCAGGACGCCGGCCCGGCACCGAGCCGGCGCACCACCGCGTCTACCACCCAGGGCAGCAGTACCGTCACCCCGACCAGCGTGGCGAGGACGCCGACGGTGAGCTGGGCCTGCTCGCGCCCGCTGAAGGGTACGTACCCCGCGTGCAGCGGCAGCAGGAGCAGGACGCCGACGACGGGAAGCACGCACCGCCACCACAGGCGCCGCCGGGTCCTGGCGGCGCGCCGCACCACGCCCAACGGCTCGATCATCACCCGGCGCAGTGAGAAGAGCGTGATGAGGACCGCGCTCGCCGGTACCGCCGCCAGCACCACGACGGTGAGCGTGGGATCGGGCCGTACGTCCTGCGCGAACATGCTCACGTCGAACAGGGTGACCCGTTCGACGAGCTGCCGGCCGGCCGCGAACAGCGCCGCGCCCACGGCGCAGCCGGCCAGCGCGCCCGCCAGCGCCCCGCCTGCGGCGATCCGGCGCGCCATCGGCAGGTCCGCTCCGAGCAGCCGCAGAGCCGCCAGCTGCCGGTCGCGTGCCTCGGCGCCGAACCGCACGGCGCCGGCGGTGAACGCGCCGACCGGCAGCAGCAGCACCACCACGAGCACGACGATCAGCATGGTGAGCAGCGCCGGCATCGGCTGCCCGCGCGGCGGGACACCGAAGTGGTCGATCCGCCGGCCCATCGCCCCGGAGGTGTCCCGCAGCGACGAGCCGCCGGGGGCGCCAATGTAGACGAACAGCTCGTTCGGGCCGGTAAGGCCCTGCGGGCCGATCGTGGCGGCCCGCTGGTACGGGAGCCGGGTCGCCAGCCGGGGGCCGTCGGCGCGCGAGTCGAGCAGCCGCGCCAGCGCCGGCGACACCGCCATCTGACCTGGGCCCGGTACGGCGGCGAGACCGGGCGGTATCGGCGGGTGGGCGCCGTCGGGCCGCAGCACCACCCCGCCGATGTCCTTGCCACGCACCGTGGTCGAGTAGGTGCGGATCAGCACTGTTGCGTCGGCCGGTCTCAGCGCGCTGGTTTGCCCGTCTCCGGTCGCCCACAGCCAGGAGCGGGCGTCGCGCCGGTCGGCGCGCGCGTCCAGGAGCGCGGGCGTGGAGGCAGCGGCGAGCAGCAACGCCACGCCGAGGCCGACGCCGAGACCGGTCATCGCCGCCCGCAGCCAGGCTGTCGGTCCGCCGGCCAGCGCCAGCCGGAAACCCAGCAGCAGCTGGGCCGGCGCGTCCCGCACAGGGTGGCGGCGCCGTGGCCGGCGGCCAGCGCCGGGTGGGTTGGTGCGGGGAAGCATGGCCGGGTCCGAGTGGATGGTCATGCCGGTCCGGTCCTGGTGCGGCCGTCGCGGACGACGACCTCCCGGTCGGAGTAGGCGGCGACTCTCGCGTCGTGGGTGACCAGCACGACCGCGGCCGATGTCTCGCGCGCCGCCTGGGTGAGCAGCCGCATCACCTGTTCCCCGTTGAGCGAGTCGAGCGCCCCGGTCGGCTCGTCCGCGAAGATCACTCTCGGCTCGGTGGCAAGCGCCCTGGCGACGGCGACCCGCTGGCTCTGGCCCCCGGAGACCTCGCCGGGGCGTTTGCGGGCGACATCGTCGACGCCGAGCCGGGCCAGGGCCGCGACGGCCCGCGCCTGGGCCGCCCGCCGGCGGACGCCGGACAGCCGCAGCGGCAGGGCGACGTTCTCCGCGCAGGTCAGCTCGGGGACGAGCTGGCCGAACTGGAAGACGAAGCCGAACTCGCCGCGCCGTAGCGCGCTGCGGCCCGCCTCGGACATCCCCGACAGCCGGTGCCCGCCGTAGTGGATCTCGCCGGCGTCGGGGCGGACGATGCCGGCCAGGCAGTGCAGCAGCGTCGACTTGCCGGAGCCGCTCGGGCCCATCAGAGCGACGATCTCGCCGGCGTCGACGTGCATGCTCGCCCCGTCCAGTGCCGTCGTCTCCCCGAACCGCTTGCGCAGTTCGACGGCGCTCAGCAAGGTGCCGGGTGGCCCCACCTGGTCCGCCGACCGGTCGCGGCCGGCAGCGGCCGGGCCTGAGCCCGCCGTGGCCGGTACCGGAGCGGCGACGGCGGCGACGGCGACGGCGGGAGCGACGCGAGCATGCGCGGGTTCCGATGCGGTCATGACCGACCCTCCGTGGTGCTCGCCGCCGTTTCGGTGGTCCCGGCGGGCCTTCTCGGGGCGGTCTCGGCGGACAGGACGGCGTTCGTGAGCGCGTCCAGCCGGGCGGCGGTCAGCTCCAGGAAGCGCAGGTCGGCCTCCAGGTGGAACAGGGCGTGGTCGCAGACCAGCTGGTCGGCGAGGTCGCCGGTGGTCTTGCGACGGGTGAGCGCCCGCATCGCCGTCAGGTGCTCGGCGCGCTGCCGGTCGAGCACGTCTGTCGCGCTGCGCCCGGTGAGCAGGGCGATGACCAGCTTGGTGTACAGGCCGCTGTGTAGGTAGACGTCCGGCCGCTCCGGCTGGGCGAGCCAGTCGTCGACGTCGGTGACGCCGGCGTCGGTGATCGCGTAGCGCTTGCGGTCGGGGCCGTCGCCCGGGGTCACGCCGTCGACCTCGACCAGGCCGTTCTTCAGCAGCCGCGACAGCGTGGCGTAGACCTGGCCGTAGTGCAGCGGCCGGTCGTGCCCGAACCGTTCGTCGTAGCTGCGCTTGAGGTCGTAGCCGTGGCGCGGCCCGGCCTCCAGCAGCCCGAGCAGCGTGTGTCCGATCGACATGGGTAGGACTATACATAGCGCGTATACGTGGTGTGTATACCGCAGCCGCGGGAGCGACGATGCCCAGCTTCGCCCCGCGGACCGCTCAGGGGACCGTCAGCACCCGGGGCCCGTCCGGCGTGACGGCGACCGTGTGTTCCACATGGGCGGCGCGGCTGCCGTCCGCCGTGCGCAGCGCCCAGCCGTCCGGGTCGGTGCGGTAGCGGCCGCGGCCGCCGGCGAGCAGCATCGGCTCGATCGCGAGCACCAGGCCGGGGTGCAGCGGGAAGCCCCGGCCGGGCCGGCCGTCGTTGGCGACGTGCGGGTCCTCGTGCATCCGCCGGCCGATGCCGTGCCCGCCGAACCCGTCGGGGATGCCGTAGCGCCCCCGCCGGCACACCTGGCCGACGGCGTGCGAGATGTCGCCGAGCCGCCCGCCGGGGCGGGCGGCGGCGATCCCGGCCGCGAGCGCGTCCTCGGCGGCCGCGATCAGGCGCAGGTCCTCCGGGCGGGCGGTGCCGACGACGAAGCTGGTCGCGGCGTCGCCGGTCCAGCCGGCGAGCTCGGCGCCGCAGTCGACGCTGACCAGGTCGCCGTCGCGCAGCCGGTAGCGGTCCGGGATGCCGTGGACGATGACGTCGTTGACCGACGCGCAGATCACCGCCGGGAACGGCGTCGGGGCGAACGCGGGCCGGTAGCCCTTGAACGTCGAGACCGCGCCCGCCTCGGCGAGCACGCCGGCCGCGATGTCGTCGAGCTCGATCAGGCTCGTGCCCACCTTCGCCGCGTCCCGGACCGCACCCAGCGCCCGGGCCACCACCTGCCCGGCCGCCCGCATCGCCGCGATCGCGGCCGGTGACTTCAGCTCGACCATGCCAACCCATCCATCCCGGTCCGGCGTCGACGGGCCGGCTCGCGCGCCGCAGCCCCGGCCCGATCGCGCCGCCGCCTGGTGTCGCCCTGTGCCCACGTGCCCACGTGCCCGCGCCGCCTTGCGCCCGTCTTGTGCCGTTCTGTGTCGTTATGACAACGTTACGGTTAACTGTGCCGATAACTATACCGGTATAGTTATCACAGGGCTAAAGTGTTGTGCATGGTGCGGACACCGCTGACCAGCCACGAGCGCGCGCGGGGGGAGAGGCTCGGGGCACTGCTGCGGGCCGCCCGGGGCGAGCGCAGCATGATGCGCGTCGCCGAGCTCGCGGGCGTGTCGGCCGAGACGATTCGCAAGATCGAGTCCGGCCGGATCCCGACGCCGGCCTTCTTCACCGTCGCGGCGCTCGCGACCGTCCTCGGTATCTCGCTCGACGAGCTCGCCGCCGCCTGCGCCCACCCGGGCGGCGTCGCCGACGCTCTCGACTACGTCGCCTCCCGCATCTCCGCCTAGCCGGATGGTCTGGTCTGTCGGCCGGCCGTCGGCAGCCGCGGCCCAATGGGCACTGGGTTGGCTAAGAGCGGGACCTGCTGGACGCATATGACGTCGCGCCCCGCAGCCACGACCAGTCGGAAGCCTGCGGCGCCGCCATGCGCGCCACGTTACCCGCCGCTGGTCGCCGGCCCGCCGGACTTGACCGAAGGCGACGCAGTGGACCGTCGCGGTCACCGATGCTCGGCGGTGCGAGCGGTGCGTCGGGCGCGCACGAGAGCGGCACGCGCAGCTGCCCGCGGGGTCTCACAGCCGTCGCAGCTGCCAGCGGAGGCGTCCCCCGGCCCTCCGACCAGGTCGGCGACTGCATCTCGGGCTGATTGCCCTGCGGCCGGTCCCTGCCTGGTGGCCGGCGCGGCTGCGCGGCCGGCGCCTTCGTCTGGACCTGTCCAGCCGATGACGATCCGGCGCCCGGCGCGTACCAGGACCTACGCTTCCGCTATGACGATCTTTGACGATCTGGAAGCCGAGCTGGACAGCCTCGACCAGATCCTCGGCGGCCTCGACCAGGCCGCCTGGACGGCCCCCTCGGCGGCGGCCGGCTGGAGCGTCGCCGACGTGGTCCTCCACCTGGCCCAGACCGAGGAGTCGGTGACCGAGACCATCGCCGCCGGTCCGGCCGGCGCCCGCCCGCCCGTCGGCGCAGTGGCCGACGGCTCCTCCCCGGCTGACGGCTCCTCCGTGGACGCGGCGATGGACGCCTGGGTGCGCCGCGAGCGGGCGGAGCCCGGCCTCGTCTACGCGCGCTGGCGCTCGGCCAGGAAAGCCTCCGTGGCGGCCCTGCGCAGGGCCGACCCGGACGTGGCGGTGACCTGGGTCGCGGCCCCGCTGCGACCGGCGGCGCTCGCCACGACCAGGCTCAGCGAGCACTGGACGCACAGCCTGGACATCACGGAGCCGCTCGGGATCCCGCTCCCGGACACCGACCGTCTCCGGCACGTAGCGTGGCTCGCGCACCGCACGCTGCCCTACGCGTTCGCGACCGCCGGCGAGCGTGCGCCGGCGGTCCGGTGCGAGCTCACCGCGCCGGACGGTGCCACGGTCTGGGAGTACGGCCCGCCCGGCGCCGGCTCGGTGATCAACGGCCCGGCCGGCGCCTTCTGCCGGGTCGCCGCCCAACGCCTCGCCCCCGCCGCGGCGGGCCTGACCACCCGCGGCCCCGACGCCACCCGCGCCCTGAGCCTGCTGCGCACCTACGCGCTCTGACCGGGGCCGCAGAACCCGGAGGCGAACCGTGGGGTCTGGGCGAGCCCATGGACTCCACCACCCGCCACGGTTCGCCGCCTGCGGAGCCAGGATCCGCGCGAGCGGACAGAGCTGAGGGAATGGGTGTTGTCCACGCCGTTGACGACCCGACGCCAGTTCGTGATGATCTTGATGTGCTGGGCTGTAGGTCGGGGTGACCGCTCGACGGCGGACCGGCGAGGGTGGGCACGGAAAGCGACCAGGCCGGCCGGTGGTCGAGAGAGTTGCGCTACCCACGGCGTCCGGCTGACGAGCTGACAGCGACCACGGCGTGGCGTCTGCATCGTCGTGGCCTTAAGTCACCGTGAAAGGTACGCTTGCGATCTACCTGGTCGTTACCGTGTCGACACACGGAGGTCGACACATGGAGCTTCGACGTATGGAGTTGGAGTACCAGCGGCTGTACCTGCCGCCGGGGACGGACCGACGGACGGCACAGACGGTCCTGACCATGCACGCCGAGTTCGGCGGCTGGGAGCTCGAGCGGCTGCGGCTGTTTCCCGACGGCTCGCGGCGCGTCGTGCTGCGCCGCCGGCGGCGGCCCGGCGGCCTGCCCGGGTACCTGCCCACCTGACCGGGTCTGAACCAGCGCGCGGGCGGCCGTGAGAGGCCTGCGGGCGCCGGAACGCCCTAGCGACCAAAGATCGCCAAAGATCGCCAAAGATCGCCAAAGATCGCTAGGGAACGTAGGCGAGAGTGAACGCGAGGGTCGCGTAGACGGTCATCACCGTCGCCGAGGCGGCGAGCGCGAACGGCCAGACGGTGCGCCGGCCGAGCGCGAGCGCCGCGACCAGGACGAACGGGAACGCACCGAACAGGTAGCGCTCCGAGGAGTCCAGGTTCGAGCCGGTGAGCACCGTGAGCAGCACCAGCGCGCACCAGACCGAGTAGCTCGCCGGCAGCAGCCGGGCCATCAGCACCAGCGCCACCAGGGAGAGCAGCAGCCACGGCACGTGCAGCCCCGTGCCGACGTTGCCGTGCAGGGTGCCCTGCGCCGCGTCCCACAGCACCGTCAGCGGGTTGCCGGTGGCGCCGTGGCGGGCGGCGTCGCGCTGCATGGTCAGCGGGGCGAGGCCGTCGTGGTACGTCGCCGCGGACCAGGCGACGTATGCCCCCGCGCCGGCGACCGGGGCGACGACCGCGGCGAGCCTCGGCAGCCACCACCGCGGCGCTGTCGACCGCGGACCGCGGACCGCCTCGATCAACATCGGCGCGACCATTAGCAGTCCCAGCGGCCGGCACAGCCCGCTCAGCAGGCCGGCAAGCGCGGCGAGCCCGAACCGCCCGGACCGGGCCGCGAGGAAGGCGCACACCGCGCACACCATCGCCGGCGCCTCGGCGTAGCCCATGGCCAGCACGAACGCGGGCGGCGCCAGCGCCGACAGCCAGATCACCCGGCGGATCGCCGCGTCCGCGAACCCCTCGGCGCGGGCCAGCCGGGCGAGCAGCACGGTCAGCGCGAACGCCAGCGCGTTCACGATGACCAGCAGCACGGCGCCTTCGCGCCCGGCGAGGCCCGGCAGCGCGCACAGGCCGCGCACCACCATCGGCAGCAGCGGGAAGAACCGGCGGCTCTCCTCGCCGGCCCCGCCATAGCCGTGGGCGGCGATGCTCTCGTACCAGCCGGCGTCCCAGCCGAGCAGGCCGGTGTGGTCGAGCCGGCCGCCGTCGTCGGCGACCGAACCGGTCAGGAAGTGGACCAGCCCGAGTGCCGCGGCGACCACGACCCGGCCGGCGAGCCACGCGGCCGCCGCCTCGGGCACGTACCAGGTGGCGAGCCGGCCGCCGCGTTCGACGTCGGGGGCGACGCCGTCGAACAGTCCGAAACGTCGCCGGGTGTCGCCGGCCGCGCCGCGGGCGATCGACGGGTCGGCCAGCACGACCAGCATGTTGTCGATCTCGTCGGTGTAGCGGCCGGACCGCTCGGCCTCCCTGCGCGTCGCCCGGTGCGCGCCTGTGGCCCGCCGCTCCGCCGGCGGTACGACCGCCGTCCCGTACCCCTCGAACCGCGGCCCGGCCTCCTGCGGGCCGTCCGGCGTCTCGGTCATGCCGGCGGGAACCGAACGAGCTGGTAGTTCTCGTAGATGTCCGCCGGTTTGCCCTGCTCCATCACCACGCCGGCGTGCGTCTGCCGGTTCTGCTGCAGCGTCGTCTGGACCTGCAGGCAGAGCGTCTCGTAGGTCCGGTAGGCGCCGGAGTCCGCCATGTAGACCGTGTGGTCCGGTCCGGCCTCCGCCAGTGCCCGTTCAGCGAGCTTGACGCCGTCCGCCGCCGCGTTGCGCTCCTCGTAGTCGACCCAGTTGACCCGGTCCGGCGGTGCCCAGGTGGGGATGAGGTGGATCTTCAGTCCGAGGCTGGCCGGGATGGTGCGGGCCAGGCCGGGGCCGAGCTGGTCGGGGCAGACCAGCAGCACGTCGCCCGGCTTGGCCTCCCGCGCGAGCGCCGCCGCGGTCTCGGTGGCCTGGGTGCGCTGCATCTGGACGTCGACGTAGCCGCCGGCCACGCCGGCCAGCGCGCAGACCGCGACCGCGACCTGGATGAACCGTCTGTGGCGGACCACGGTCGCGCCGAGGCCGACGACGAGCAGGAACGGCACGAACGCCGTGGCCGTGTACCGGTCGGCCCACGCATTGCCGACGACCTTCCCGGCCGTGACGGCGACCAGCAGCGTCACCGTGGACAGCAGGAAGAGCGTCCGTCCTGGCTCGCCACCCCGCATGTCGATCAGCACGAACCGTCCGCCGAGGCCCCGCCCGGCGATGCCGAGCGCGACCAGGACGGTGATGAACAGCAGCAGGATCCGGCCCGTCGTCGACGGCCCGCCGGCCCACTGGCCGTAGGCGTGCGACACGGCCGCGTAGGTCGCCGGCTCGCCCCACGGCGTGCCGGTGTGCGCCGACTGGTAGGCGAACTCGCCGAGCCACGGGGAGAACACGATCGCCCCGCAGGCAAGACCGGCGAGCGCGGCGAACGCGCCGCGCCGCCCGCCCGCCGGGAAGCGCGGCCGGGCTGCGGCGGCGCTGCGTGCCGCGGCCCCGGCGGCCGAGTGCCGTGCCGCCCTCGGGGCAGCCGCACCGGTTCCCGGTAGCGGCGTCGGTGTCGCCGACGCGCTGCCCGGCGGCAGGCCGGCCTCGGCCAGACCCTCGTCGACGGCGTCCTGGGTGGCCGCGTCGACAGCCGGACCATCGCCCAGCTGGCCGGCGCCGGCCCGGTCGGCCCGGCCGAAAAGGAAGCCCGGCCGCCACCACAGCAGGACCAGCCAGGCGCCGATGGTCAGCAGCAGGTAGAGACACCAGTAGTGGGTCAGTGCGAGCGACCCGGCGGCGAGAGCGACGTAGACCACCGACAGCACCGAGGGCCTGCGCAGCGCCCGCTCGACGGCGAGGCCCCCCAGGGCCGTCAGCAGCACGATCAGGCTGTACATCCGGGTCTCGGTCGCGAACCGCAGCGCGAACGGCGAGGTGATGTAGAAGACGACGGTGATTTGTGCGGCCCGCTGCCCGACGACACGGCGGCCCAGCACGTACAACGGCCAGGCGGCGACCAGGTTGATCAGGCCCGACAGCGCCCGCACGGCCACGTTCCCGGTGCCGAACAGGCTGATCCAGGCGTGCAGCAGCAGGTAGTACAGCGGCGGTGAGCCGTCCTCGCGCAGGCCGGTGAACATCGTCGGCCCGTCGCCGGTCAGCGGCAGCCGGGCGATCGCGACGCTCTGCGCCTCGTCGAGCCACAGGTCCTGGCGGGCGGAGAACCGCACCACGACCGCGACCGCCAGGATCAGCAGCATCACGGCCTGGTAGATCCGATCCGCGCGCCCGGGGCGAGGCCCCGGGGTGTCGACCGGCTCGGGGATACGCTCCGCCGGCCGGACCGCGACGTCCGTCACGGCCTGTCCTCTCCAACCCTGTCCGTCGGGGGCGCGAGCCACCCGAAACTCCGCCCCGCCGGGCGGGTCCAGTTGTGGTCCCGCTCCGGCTTCCGTGCCGGCGCCATGGCGCCCCACGGCATTCTCACTGTCGTCCTTCGCCGCCAGTTCGTAGCCGGCCTGGCGACGCGATGCCGCTGGCTCACGGCGCCGCGAGGTGCCGCACGGCTCTCGTCCGCGCCGCCGCCGGTGACGGCGGGCACATCCGGACAGCGACCGGGCACGGCCGGACCCCCGCCGTGGAGGGCAGGGCAGGGCCGCGCGACCAGCTGCCGGCCGGCGTGCGCGCATAGTCTTTCATGCGCCACGGGGCTTCACCGGCCGGCCCTTCCCCCAGCCCCGGCAGTCCTCGCCGCGGCCCCGCGCTGCCAACCAGCCGTGATTGTCTCCGTGCCGGGGGTAGGAACCCGTCCCGTCACCGGCCGCAACCGAGTCGCGACGAAGGCCCGCAACGCCCGCACCGCGAGCCGATCCGGCGGCGGCGCCAGGCGACGGGTGGCGACGGGCTGCGACGGCGGCCCGCCGAGCCGCCAGGGCGCCCCTCGGACGGTCCAGGACGCGGTCTGGCATGGTGCCGTCATGGCCTCACCCGTCCGCGATGCGCGCGTCGTCACGCTCCGTGGCACCCGGGGGTGCCGGCCCGCGCCTCGCCGAATGCCGGCATGACCGCCGAGACGGCCGGTACTGGCCAGCAGGACGCGGCCGGCGGACCGCCCGGCGGCGACGGGGTGCCCGAGCCGGCAGCGGTATCCACGCCGGCCGCCGCAGCCGAGGTGGCCGCGGCGACGGAGATGGTCGCCGCAGCCGAGTCGGGGGCGCTGACGCGGCCACTGGCGGGGCTGGTGGCCGCCTGGTGCGCCCTCGCGGTCGGCATCGCCGCGAAGGACGGCCGGTACGGCGCCTGGTCGATCACCGCCGTGCTCGCCGGGTGGGGCGTGGCCGCGGTGACGGTCGCGCTGCTCGGCGGCAGCCCGGGCCCGGCGAGCTGGCTCGGCGGCCCCGTCCGCCTGGCCGCGCGCCGGCTCGGCCGGTCGACGCCGTGGCTGTCGTGGCGGGTGACGTGGGTCGCCGTCGCCCTGGTGGTGGGCCTCGGGCCCCCGCTGCGCCATCCGCGCTACTACGGCACCGGTTGGTGGGCCGAGGTCGCCGACTGGTGCTCGATCGCCGCGGGCCTGCTGGCCGCCGCCGGCGTCGTCGCGGCCCTGCTGGCGCCGCCACCGCGGCCAGCCGCACCCGCACCGGCGGGGGCGCTCTCCACGCCGGCTGCGCCCGCCGTGCCCGCTGGACCCTCCAGGCCCCCCGAGGCTCTCGAGCCCCCCGGGACCGCCGCGCCGGCGCTGGCCTGGGCGCTCGACGCGCTGCGGGGCGGGCGCGCCTTCGGCGTCGTGGTCGCCTTGGCGGCCACGGCGGGGGTGGCGACGGTGATCGCCGCGCCGGACCCGCGGATCGACGTGTTCCACCTGCTGCAGGCGTCCTCGCGCGGGCTCACCGACGGCGTGAACATGTACCACCAGGTCTGGCTGACCGGCCGGCCCGGTGACCTGCACGGCGGCCTCGTCGACGTGTACCCCTACCTGCCGGCCACGTCCGTGCTGCTCGCCCCGTTCCGGCTGCTGCTCGGCGACGTCCGCTACGGGCTGCTCGCCGCGCTCGTCGTCGCGGTCTACGCCGTGCGGGCGCTCGGCCGGCGCGACGCGCCATGGCTGCCCGTCGTCCCGCTGCTGGTGCTGGTGTTCCCGGAGTCCTGCTACGCCCTGGAGCAGTCGTGGACGGAGCCGCTGCTGGTCGCCTGCCTGGCCGTGATGGTGTGGGCGGCCTACGGGGGGCGGGGCGCGGTCGCCGTCGTCGCGTTCGCCGTGGCGCTGGCCAGCAAGCAGCACGTCGTCCTGCTGGTCCCGGTGGCGGCGGCGTGGCCCGCCTTCGGCCGCCGGCGCACCGCCGCGGCCTGCGGGCTGGGCCTCGTGCTCGTCGCGCCCTGGGTGCTCGACGACCCGGGGGCGTTCTTCCACGACGCCGTGCGCACCAACCTCAGCTACCCCGTCCTCGACCATTCGCTGTCGGTGACCGGCTGGGCGCATCATTTCGGCATCAGCCTCGGGTTCGGGACGACCGCGGTGGCGCTCGCGGCGGCGTACCTGCTGGCCTGGCGGGCACGCGGCGACGCGGCTGGCTTCGCGGCCGGCGGAGCCCTCGTCCTGCTGACCGTGGTCGAGCTGAACAAGCAGTCGTTCTTCAACCACTACACGCTCCCGATGGCCCTCCTGGTCCTGGCCATCGCCACCACCCTCGCCCCACCCGCGACAGATCGGCCCCCCGTCCCTCGGTAAGCCCCAGTCCCTCGGTAAGCCACGTCTCCGCGCAGGCCAAGCCACGAGCGAAGCGAGGTGCCCCCCGAGAAAGTGCGGTTCCGCGTTGGTGACGTGCAGCGGAACGCAACTGAGCTGGCCCGGAGGCGCGCCTCCGCGCAGGCCCGGCCATCGAGCGAAGCTCCGTCCCGGACCGCCGTCCGTCGCCAGGGTGGCGCCCGCGGCTGGCGAATCGGGCAGAGTAGGCGCGTGGAGCTGCTGAATGTGCCGGTGGCGGGCGGTCAGGACCGGGTCGCCGCGGCCGCGCGGCTCGTCGAACGGGACCGCGCCGTCGTGTGGCATCCGTATGCCGCCGTCGGGCCGGACGCGCGGACGCCGCTGTTCCCCGTCGCCGCGGCCTCGGGGGTGCGCCTCACGCTCGCCGACGGGCGTGAGCTCCTCGACGGGATGTCGTCGTGGTGGGCGGCGATCCACGGCTACCGGCACCCGGTGCTCGACGCGGCGGCGCACGCCCAGATCGACACGATGGCGCATGTCATGTTCGGCGGGCTCACCCACGAGCCGGCTGTCGCCCTCGCCGAGACACTGGTGACGATAACCCCGGCGCCGCTGCGCCGGGTGTTCCTGTGTGACTCGGGCTCGGTCGCGGTCGAGGTCGCGATCAAGATGGCGCTGCAGTACTGGGTGGGCCGGGGCCGGCCTGGGCGCAACCGGCTGCTGACGGTCCGCCGCGGCTATCACGGCGACACCTCCGGCGCGATGGCCGTGTGCGACCCGGACACCGGCATGCACCACCTGTTCACGGGCCTGCTGTCGCGCCACCTGTTCGCCCCGGCGCCGGCGCGCGGGTTCGCCGAGCCGTTCGAGGACGCCGACGCGCAGGCGTTCGCGGCGCTGCTCGCGGCGCACGCCGACGAGGTGGCCGCGGTGATCCTCGAGCCGGTGCTGCAGGGCACGGGCGCGATGCGCGCCTATGCGCCCGGCTGGCTCGCGCGGGTCCGCGAGCTGTGTGACGAGCACGGCGTGCTGCTCATCGCCGACGAGATCGCCACCGGGTTCGGCCGGACGGGGGAGCTGTTCGGCTGCGACCACGCGGGGATCAGCCCGGACATCATGTGTGTCGGCAAGGCGCTGACCGGTGGCTACCTGACGATGGCGGCGACGCTGTGCACGGAGGAGGTCGCCGCCGGGGTGTGCTCGCCGCCGGCGGGGGCGTTCATGCACGGCCCGACGTTCATGGCCAACCCGCTGGCGGCGGCGGTCGCGAACGCGAACCTCGGCCTGCTGCTGTCCTCGCCGTGGCGTGCGGCGGTGCGCCGCATCGAGACGGAGCTCGCCGCCGGCCTCGCCCCCGCGGCGGAGCTGCCGGGTGTCGCGGAGGTCCGGGTGCTGGGCGCGGTCGGCGTCGTCGAGACCCGCGAGCCGGTGGACTTGGCCGTCATCCAGCCGTTGCTGGTCGACCTGGGTGTCTGGGTGCGCCCCTTCGGTCGTCTCGTCTACACGATGCCTCCGTTCATCACCCCCACCGCGGACGTGGCCACGCTGACGTCCGCCATGGTCGAGGCCGTCGCCCGCGCGACGGGATGACCGGGCCGCGCCCGGCCTTCGGCCGCTCGGGGGCGGGCGCGCGCCGGTGCGCCAGACAAGATAGTCAACGACGTTGACGTGACGGGTCGCGCAAATGTGATCTTGACAGCTTCGTGCGTGCCTGGTCCGGGTGCCTCGGGTCCCTCGGGTGGCTCTGCCCGGAGGTGCCATGACGGGCGGCGCCGCGGCCGGCCATCGGGTCGTGGTGTGGACGCGGCGTGACCTCTGGGTGGGAGGTCACAGTGGTCCTGCTGGCCTCACCGGCTACGCCGTGGCGCGGCGCAGGGTGTGGCGTTTGGTGTGGCGGCTCGATGTTCGCGCAGGTCACGGCCGCGCCGGGGTGGTCGCTATGTTGCCGTGTGTATCTGAATTGGCAACGTTGGTTACCTAAGGCGACAGAAAGCCGACATCGGAGAAGTAGTTGCCGATGCCCACTCCGGCTTCGTACTCTTTGTTCCCAGGAGAGCACAGGGAGTAGCTACGCCCAGAAGGGTCTCAGACCGGCAGTTCCCGCCTGGACCTTGGACGAGGAAGGCCGATGCCCCATGGCCACAGCGACCGATGCCGCCGCGTCCCATCATGAGCGACGCGGCCGCGAGAAGCTCGGTGAGCGACGCGTGCGGGGCAACGGCGGCGAGGACGCCGAGCCTGGTGAGCACCGATATCGCATGGGCGCGGTGGTGCGTTCCTGGCGGAGCAGCTCGTGGTCCTGGCTGGCTGCCCCGTTACGGCTCGCCGCGGCCAGCCGGTCCGGCCGCGCCGCTCGGTCCGGCCGCGCCCCGGCAGACCCCCCACCGCCGCTGCCGGCCCCGGCCACCGCGGCGACCGACGCCGCCGACGTCCTGGGGGAGTGCGGCTGGGTCGTGGACACGCCGCCGGCCGGGCTGCCGACGATCCCCGCGCCGGTGAGCCCGGATCCCGCGCGCGGGGCGGGCGGCGGCCCGGCTTCGCCGAGCTCCGGACCACCCGGCGTCCGCCCTCCTGAGGCCTTCCGCCGCCCGGGCAGGCGACCGCGCCCGCCCGCCGCCGCGGTCGTGGGCGCCTCCGCGCGCCGGCCGCAGGTAGGCGGCCAGCCACGCCGCGACCCGCCAGGCGCGTCCGTCGTACCCGCGTCCGTCGTACCAGCCGGGCGCAGGCCGCCGCCGGGACGCGCCGAGAGCGGCCCGCTGTCGCCGGCCTGGGCGCCGGCGCCGCCGCGCCCCGGCGGCGCCTCAGGCCCCGCCAGGCCTCGCTGGCCGATGGCGGCGGTGGGGGCCGCCTGGGTCGGCCTCGCCGCGAGCTGGCTCACCGACCCCGTCCTGCGGCTCGTCGACGTCCTCACCTTCGTGGCGATGCTCGCCCTGGCGACGCTCGCGCTCACCGCCGCCCGCCGCCGCGGCGCCCGGTCCCGCGGCCACCTGGTGGAGATCTGGACCCTGCCGGTCGTCCTCCTGCTGCCGCCCGCCTACGCCCTGGCCGTGCACTTTCCGCTGCGGCTGCTGGTGGCCGACCGGACCGGTCCGCCTGGTGACGGCAGCCTGGCGGCGGTCCGTCCCGGCCGTGGCGAGGGGGTGGCGCTGGCCGGCTCGGCAGGGGAGCGGGCCGTACCGGCGGCGGTGACAGAGGCCGGGACGAGGACGCCGTCGTGGGGGCAGGGGAGGGCCCGGCAGGTCTACAAGGCCGCCGCGCTCGGGGTCGCCGGTGCGACCGCGTCCTGGCTGCACGCCCTGCTGGCCCCGGCGGACGATCCGTACACCGCGCACAGCCTCGTCGGCTCGCCCGCCCGGATCGCGGCGATAGGCGTCGCCGTGCTCGGCTACGCCCTGGCTCGCCGGATCCTGCTGGCGGCACCGTGGCCCACCGGGCCGGCCCGGTCCACCCTGCCGATGTCGCCGATGTCGCCGATGTCGCCGCATGCCGGCGGGCCCGGTAGCGGTTGCGCCCGCGGGACGGGCGACGCACACGAGGCGGCCGCGAACCGGATCCCGTCCCCGTACGGCCTGACGGCGGCGGCAGGTGCGCCGCCGGGGCGGGACTGGTCCGTGGGAGGCGGTTGGCTTGGCTGGTGGCGCGTGCCGGTGTCGGTCACAGGGGTCGGCATGCCCGGACGCCGGCGCGGCGCGCGGGGACCGTCGGTGCGGGTAGAGGTCGCCGAGCTGTGTTCCGGCGTGGCGATCGCGGCGCTGTGGGCGGCGAACCCGCTGCTCATGCTGGCCGCGGTGCCGCCCGCGCTGCTGCTCGCCGGCAGCCTGCCGCCCGACGAGCTGCTCGCCGCCGCGCGGACCGACCCGAAGACGCGGCTGGCGAACGCGGCCTGGTGGCGCGAGGTCGCCGAGGCCGAGCTGGCCCGGGCTCGGCGCGCGGGCCGGCCGCTGTCCGTGCTGCTCGTCGACATCGACCATTTCAAGCAGGTCAACGACCGCCATGGCCACCTGTTCGGCGACACGGTGCTGGTCGCCGTGGCCGACGCGCTGCGGGCCGCGACGCGGCCGTGGGACCTGGTCGGCCGGTTCGGCGGTGAGGAGTTCGTGGTGCTCCTCGTCGACGTCGACCTGCGCACGGCCGCCGAGATCGCCGAGCGGATCCGCCGTCAGGTCGCCGCCACCCGCTGCCCGCTCGACGGGCCGGCAGCGTCACGCTCCTACGGCGGCGACGGCGATCTGGGGCAGGTCGGCGTCACGGTGTCGGTCGGCGCCGCGGCCTGCGAGCCGCCGGCGAGCCTCGCCTCGGCGTTGGAGGCCGCCGACGCGGCCCTCTACCGGGCCAAGGCCGCCGGCCGTAACCGCGTCCTGCTCGCCGTCCCAGCCGGCGAGCAGGCCGGCGCGGTCACTTCGGCTGGCGCCTCGGCCGGCAAGGAGGCGCCCGCTTCCGCGGCCGACGCCGCGCCCGCCGTACCGGCCCAGGTCACACAGAAGGACTGAGAGCCCGGCAGGCTGAGAGCCCGGCCCCGTGCGGTGCGGGTTCGGCGGGCGTCAGCCGGCGGCGCGCTGCGCGGCCTGGACCGTGTGGCGCAGGAGGATCATCGTCGTGACCGGGCCGACGCCGCCGGGGACCGGGGTGAGCACGCCGGCGACGTCCGCGATCGCGTCCGCGTCGACGTCGCCGGCGAGGCCCGTGTCGGTGACGGTCGTGCCGACGTCGATGACGGCGGCGCCCGGCCGGACGAAGCCGGCACCGACCAGCTTCGGCTGGCCTACTGCCGCGACGACGATGTCTGCCTCGTGCGCGACCGTCGCGAGGTCCTTCGTCCGCGAGTGGCAGATCGTCACGGTGGCGTCCTCGGCGAGCAGGAGCAGCGCGGCGGGCCGGCCGACGACGGCACTGCGGCCGATCACGCACGCCCGCGCCCCCGCCATCGGCACCTCGCCGCGGCGCAGCACCTCGACCACGGCGGCGGCCGTCGCCGGGGCGAAGGCGGGCAGGCCGAGCGCGAGATGGCCGAGGCTGACCGGGTTCATCCCATCGACGTCCTTGGCGGGCGGGATGAGGGCGCCCACCTCGCCGGCCGTCATCCCGGCGGGCAGCGGCGTCTGCGCGAGCACCCCGTGCACCGTGGCGTCGGCGGCCAGCTGGCCGAGCGTCGCCGTCAGCGCGGCCGGTGTGCCGGCGATCTGGTGGCGCTGGATGGTGACCCCGAGCCGGCTCGCGGTGTGCTCGATGACCCGCACGTAGGAGAGCGCGGCCGGGTCGGTCCCCGGCACCACGACAGCCAGCGTCGGGGTCACCGCCAGATCCGCCAGATGCGCGACCTCGTCGACGACTCCCCGGCCGATTTCGGCCGCCATCGCCCGCCCGTCCAGAAGCCTCATGCCCGCACCGTAACAAGCGCCACCGGGCCCGCCGATCGAGGTCTGATCGAGAGGCCGCCGATCTGCATGACGCGATTGATGACGGCACACGATGCTGCCGACGTGCCGGCTTTCCCCGGCCAGCTGGGAGCCCGACGTGCCGGCCGGCGGTGAGCCGGATCGCCGAGGAACAAACAAGATAGTCAACGCCGTTGACGGCTGCCGGCGCGACGAAGTCGATCTTCAGGCTAACGGCGAAAATGATCGTCAAGAACGGGGGCGGCCCCGTGGCCGCCGCTCCTGGGCCGCGGGCAGACGGCGGCCCAGGAGCGGCCCGCTCTGCTACCGGTCGGCCAGGTCCGGGCGCGGCACCTGCTCGGCGAGGTGCTGCGGCGCCTGGAGGCAGTAGGAGTCGGTGAGCAGCTCGCCGAGCTCCTCCCAGTCGGTGGTGTCGTCGAGGAGCAGGCCGACGACGTTCTCGCCCCAGGAGGACTTGAAATATGGCGGGCCGAGGCGTTCGAAGGCCATCACCTCGCCCGGCTCGGTACGGAAGACGATCCGGAACAGCTGGTCCTCACCGCCGAACACATGGGCCACGGTGGACTGGCCGACACGCCAGCGCACACCCGTCCAGGCGTCCTCCTCGACACACTCCGGGAACGTGGCCAGCAGCGCGCCAAGGCGGCTGACCATCTCACGCGGCACAGCGGGGCGATCCGGCATGCCCGCAATGTGTCATACGTGACCGACAGTTCGCCCCTCGTTGGTCAACTGGGTGCGGAGGGGGACAGGGGCTGGCCGACCTTGCACCCGTCGCGGTAGACGGCGAGCGCCTTCAGGCCCAGGCGCCAGCCCTCGAGGTAGATCTCCTCGATGTCGGCCACGGTCGCCGACGCCGGCAGGTTCACCGTCTTCGAGATCGCCCCGGACAGGAAGGGCTGGATCGCGGCCATCATTCGCACGTGGCCGAGCGGCGCGATCGCCCGGCGGCCGACCGCGCAGTCGAACACCGCCAGGTGCTCGGGCGCGAGCCCGGGGGCGCCGGCGGCCTGGCCGTGCTCGGCGACGTGGGCGACGACCTGGCCGACCACCGTGTCGTCGTAGCCCAGGGCCCGCAGCGCCCTGGGAACGGTCCGGTTGACGATGCGCATGACCGAGCCGGTCGCGCTGTGCTTCGTCTTGACCAGGGCGAGATCGGGCTCGACGCCCATGGTGTCGCAGTCCATCACCAGGCCGATCGTCCCGGTGGGCGCGACCAGGCTGATGTGGGCGTTGCGCCAGCCGTGGCGGGCGCCGAGCGCCCTGGCCCGGTCCCACTCGCCGGCCGCCGCCGCCAGGATCGCGGCGTCGACCGGCCCGGCGGGGCGGACGGCCGTGCTGGCCTCGGCGTGGCGGTCGACCACGTGCCGGTGGGCGGTCGCGTTGCGGGCGAACCCTGTGTAGGCCCCGAGCGCGGCCGCGACCTGTGCGGACGTCCGGTAGGCGGCCGCGGTCATCAGTGACGTGATGGCGGCCGCGGTCGCCCGGCCCTGCGGGGAGTCGTACGCGTGGCCCATCGCCATGAGCAGCGCGCCGAGGTTCGCGTACCCGACGCCGACCTGCCGGTGGTCGCGGGTCACCTGGGTGATCCGCGGTGTCGGCAGGTCGCCGAAGCCGACGGAGATGTCCAGGGCGACGAGGACGAGCTCGACGGCGGCGACGAACCCGTCGACGTCGAAGGTCCCGTCGGCGTGCAGGAAGCGCAGCAGGTTCAGGGACGCGAGCGTGGCGGCCGAGTCGTCCAGGTGCAGGTACTCGCTGCACGAGTTGCTCGCCGTGACCGGCCCGGACGCAGGGCAGGTGTGCCAGCCGTCGATCGTGTCGGCGTAGTGCAGGCCGGGGTCGGCGCACTCCCAGGCGGCGTGCGCGATGGTGTGGAACAGGTCGCGGGCACGGACCGTCTCGACGGTCCGGCCGTCCTGGCGGGCCCGCAGCGCGAAGGTGCCGTCGTCGGCGACGGCCTGCATGAACGCGTCGCTGACGCGGACCGAGTTGTTGGCGTTCTGAAACTGGACCGAACCCAGGTCCCGGCCGCCGACGCCCAGGTCGAACCCGGCGTCGCGCAGCACCCGGATCTTGGTCTCCTCGCGGGCCTTGCACTCGACGAAGTCGACGATGTCCGGATGGTCGACGTCGAGCAGGACCATCTTCGCGGCAGGCCGGGTGGCGCTGCCGGTCCGGATGGCGCCTGCGGTGGCGTCCGCGCCGCGCACGAAGCCGACCGGGCCGGCAGCCGGCCGGCCCGAGGACAGCAGCTCCCGCGACGACCGCAGCCGGGACACGTTCACCCCGGCCCCGGCGCCGCCGCGGAACAGCAGCGTCTCCGCCCGGTACCAGTCCATGATCGATTCGAGGGAGTCGTCCACGGACAGGATGAAGCAGGACGCGACCTGCTGGGGCGCGGGCGTGCCGACGTTGAACCAGACCGGGCTGTTGAAGCTGAAGACCTGGTGCACCAGCATCCAGGTCAGCTCGTGCTCGAACACCAGCGCGTCGTCGTCGGTGGCGAAGTAGCCGGCTGAGCGCCCCGCGGCCGTGTAGGCGCCGACGACCCGGTCGACGAGCTGGCGCAGGGACCGCTCACGTCCGGGGGTGCCCGGCGCTGTCCGGAAGTATCTGCTGGTCACGATGTCGGACGCGTGTGTCGACCAGAAGTCCGGGAACTCCACGCCGCGCTCGACGAAGTATGTCGAGCCGTCCCGGCGGGTCAGGACCACGTCGCGCCGTTCCCAGATGACCTGGTCATAGGGATGGACACCGGGGGAGGTGTGGCGGCGGTGTACCCGGATCCCGCCGGATTCCCTCCCGGATTCGGGCTGGTTTCCCGCGGTCCGGCGGACCTGGCGGGGGAGCCCGCCGACGTCGTCGCCGAGATCGACGACACCGTCGGTGACGGGTTCGGACATGCTGACTCCTCGGTGGTGGCCGTGGCGGCGTCCGTTTGGCCAGGGTGGTGGGGCGGCGGGACCGCCCTCGGGTGCCGGCGGGCGGCCGTCGGGAGGAGCCGTTCCCGGGCCCGCCGTACTTCCGTCAGCGTAGAAGCGTGGACATGCGTTGTCGGACTCTTGGGGAGAATTGCCGACATTGGTAACCCTTTTCGGAACCTTCCCGCGTGGGCGGACAAGCCGGGGTGCGATCTTGTCGTTTCTGTCTCGTTTCCGGACCGTATCCCCCTGGTTCCCTCCGGCAAGGCCCGCAGTGGGCACGCCGAAACGCAGCCCCGTGCTCGCCGCCGCGGCGGGCCCAGCCGCCGCACCGCCGTCCTGGCACTCGCCGCCGCGGCCTCCAGCGCCCCCTTCGAACAAGATAATCAACGCTGTTGACGACCTGCCACGGAGATTTATGATCTTGAAGACCAAACACCCTCATCTGCGCGAGAGGCAAGATCGTTTAAAGTCTGGAGGTGGAACGGGCTGCGGGTGTGTTTCGCCTGCGCCGTGTGGCCCGCGTTGATGCTCGTTACTCGACTGCTTGACGCCTCGGCGTCGCTGTGGCGGCGACGAGCGGTCGCGGACCGCCGGAGTTCGGCATCACTCCCCTGTACTTAACATAATGTTCCTTATCGGCGCTTGGGGGAGTCGGGGGAAGTGCTGGTGGGGCTGGGTTTTCGGGTCTGGTGAGTGCGGGTTTCCGTGACGAGCACAGCCGCCTCCGGCGCGCGGATTCTGTCGGTCCGACGGTGTCGGCTCGCGGCGTCCGGGCTGCGGGCGGTGTCCGAGGGTGGGCGCGGCCGGGTTTGTCGGTCGGGCGGGTGGGGATGCGGGCGAGGTCCGGGCGGATCATCTTCGGCGCGACGGGGTCCGTGGCTTCCGTCTGGTTGGTGGCGGTGGGCGAGGTAGACGTTTCCCATGCCTCCCATGCCTCCGTGTCCCAGCTGGGCGAGCAGTGTGTACGGGTCCGACCGAGGTCGGGTCTTCCTCGTCTAGGGGGTGCCGGTCCGGGCACGGTGCCGCCATCCCCTGTGGGGCTTTCTGTCCGGGGGCGGCCTGGGTGTGGTTCCGGTTGGCCGGTGTGTGTCTGGGAGGGTGGAGGGCATGGCTGCGGTCGAGGTGTTGCGGTATGCGGCGTTCGCGACGTCGCCGGCGGGTGGGAATCCGGCCGGGGTGGTGTTGGATGCGGCCGGGTTGTCCGACGGGGAGATGCTGCGGATCGCGGCGGAGGTTGGTTATTCGGAGACGGCTTTCCTCGTCGCGAAGGGTGGTGGCCGGTTCGGCGTGCGGTATTTCAGCCCTCGGGTGGAGGTTCCGTTCTGTGGGCACGCGACGATCGCGTCGGCGGTGGCCTATGCGGATCGGCATGGTGTAGGGGTGTTGGTGTTCGACACGGCGGCCGGGCCGGTGGAGGTGGGTACGGCGGTGACGGATGTGGGGGTGGTGGCGACGTTGACGAGCGTGCCGCCGAGGGTCGGGCCGGTGTCGGCCGGGGCGTTGGCGGAGCTGGTGGCGGCGTTGGGCTGGCGGCCGGAGGATCTTGATTGGGGGTTGCCGCCGCGGGTTGGTTATGCGGGGGCGTTTCATCCGATCGTGGCGGCGGGTTCGCGTGCGCGGCTGGCGGCGCTGGATTACGACTTCGACCGGCTGGCGGCGTTGATGGCGGGTGAGGGTTGGACGACGGTGCAGTTGGTGTGGCGGGAGGATGCGGCGACGTTCCACGCTCGTGATCCGTTCCCGCCTGGTGGGGTTGTGGAGGATCCGGCGACGGGTGCCGCGGCGGCGGCGTTGGGTGGTTATCTGCGTGCGCTTGGTCTGGTCTCTCCCCCGGCTCGGGTGACGGTGTATCAGGGTGCGGATCTGGGGCGTCCGGGTGTTCTGACCGTCGATATTCCGCCGGACGGGGGTATTGCGGTTTCGGGGCCGGCTGTCGCGATGGCCGGATAGTGCGGGCCTTTCTCGGGTGGACGCGGCGCCGCGGGTTGGGTGCGCCTGGTGGTGTGGGTGGGTTCAGCGGGTGAGGCGGTAGCGGGTCATGGGGCCGAGTTTGCCGGGGATGGTGGCGTAGGGGGTCATGCCGAGGCGGGTGATGACTTTGGCGGAGGCGGTGTTGCCTTCGTCGACTTCGGCGAGGATTTCGGGGAGGCCGAGGGTGGTGAGGCCGTGGTCGAGGACGGCGTGGGTGGCTTCGGTGGCGTAGCCGTGGCCCCAGGCGGTGGGGCTGAGGCTGTACAGGATTTCGATGCCGGCGTCGTCGAGGGGGCGTAGGCCGGTGGTTCCGACGAGGTCGGGGCTGTGGTGTGCGCGGATGGTCCACAGTCCGTAGCCGGCGGTGGTGAAGGTGGTGGTGCTGTCGGTGATGGTCTGGGTGATCTGCTGGTCGGTGAGGGTGGCGCCGTCGAAGAGGTATCGGCGGACGTCGGGCGCGGTCCAGTGGGCGCGTAGGTGGGATTCGTCGGCGGGGGTGACGGGGGTGAGGGTGAGCCGTGCGGTGGTCAGGGTGTGGTTCATGGCTTGTCGGCGGTGAGGTTGGCGGCGATGTGCTGGAGGCGGGTGTGCCCGTCGGCGCGGCCGCGTCGGACGAACTTGTCCTGGACGGTGTCGGGCTGGACGGTGTCGAGGTTGACGCCGGGGTGCTGGTCGAGCAGGACGTCGATGTTGTCGAAGGTGAAGGTGCGGACGTGTGCCTCGTGGAGTTCGTCGAGGGCCGCGCGGGACGGTGGCCGTGCTGGGGCGCCGATGCGGGTGAGGTAGGCGTCGAGGTCGAGCTGTTCGGTGTGCCAGGGGTCGTCGGTCACGGTTGTCCCCTTGGGTCTGGGGATGTGGTGCGGGGTTAGCCGGTGGGGTGGCGCGGCCGTGGTGGGGTGTCGTCGTCCTGGTCGGGGGTGGCGAAGGGGTCGTGGGCGTAGTGGAGGATCGGCTGGCTGTCGTGGGGCAGTACCCAGCCTGGTTCCCAGGGGAGGTGGCCGGCGGGGTCGGACCAGATGACCTGGAGGGCGTCGATGGGTGGGCTGTCGGGGGTTTGGTAGCGGCGGTTGGCGAAGTGGAGGAGTTCGTCGGAGGCGTCGGGGTCGACGTTGAGGAGGGCGAGGCGTGGCCAGCTGGGGAAGTCGGTGCACTGGCGGCCGCTGGTGAGGCGGGTGCCGGCGTGGATCTGGTCGCCGAGGGTGTTGAGGAGGTGGGCGGCGGGCCGGGCGCGGAGGCCGGTGACGACGAGTTCGGGGTGGTGGTCGTAGCGGCAGAGGCCGACGGTGTACAGGTAGCCGGGTATGCCGGGTTCGCCGTCGACGCTGTGGAGGGCCCAGCCGTGTTCGGCGATGGCGGCGTCGAGGAGGTGGGCGTAGCGGAGTTGGAACTGTTCGCAGAGGGAGTCGAGTTCGCGGTCGGTGTCGATGAGCCGGTCGGGGTTGTGCGGTGGGGTGGTGTCGTCGCTGCCGGTGCTGGGTGGCTGGTCGATGGTGGTGAGGATGCGGCGTGGCCCGGTTCGGCGGGCGTGGTGGTGCTTTCTCATGGCGTCTCCGCGGTGGCTGGGACGCCCCCTGGTGGTGATCGTGGTTCCTGGCTGTCGTGCGGGGAGTCGGGTGGTGGCGGTGGTCCTCCGGTGGGTGACGCTACGGGCTGGTGGCGGGGTGGGTGCCGGCCGCTGGGGCTCGTTGTGGAGGGCGGCGGGTTGTCCACAGGTGGGTGCTGGTCCCTGGTGGTGTGGGGACCTGTGGGGGATGATCGGGTGGTTTGGCGGCCCCGGGCCGGGGCCGCCAGGTGGGTGGTTCGGTGGGTGTCAGGCGTCGGCGGGACGGCTGTCGAGGTCGAGCGCAAGGCTGTTCATGCAGTAGCGCTGGCCGGTGGGGGCGGGGCCGTCGTCGAAGACGTGGCCGAGGTGGGAGCCGCATCGGCCGCAGCGGACCTCGGTGCGGGTCATGCCGTGGGAGGTGTCGTCGACGTATTCGACGGCGCCTTCGCTGATGGGCTGGTAGAAGCTGGGCCAGCCGCTGCCGGAGTCGTACTTGGTGTCGGAGGCGAACAGCGGGTTGCCGCAGGCGCCGCACAGGTAGGTGCCGGTTTCCTTGGAGTAGGTGTAGGCGCCGGTGAAGGGCCGCTCGGTGGCGGCCTCGCGCAGGATGGCGTAGCGGGTGGGGTCGAGGACGGCGCGCCACTCGGCGTCGGTGCGCTCGATCCTGTCGGTGGCGGGGCCGGGGTTGTCGCTCATGGCGTGGCGCTCCTGTCGGTCGCGGCGGTTTGGGCGAGGCAGCGGAGTCGAGCTCCGTGCGTTTCAGGCGTCCAGTTCGAGTGGTGGTGGATGGTCGTCCAGTCGGTCTGCTGGGGCGTCGACGTGAGGTCTTCCTGCGGTCGGTAGGCACGGTGTTGTGAGCTGGCGGCGGGTGGCCGTTACACGGGCGGGGTTGTCCGGTCGGTGCAACACGCTCGGATGCCATGGCGTTCCGGGCGGTCGGCGCTGTGCCGTGGGGCCGCTGCCGGGTCCGAGGACGTGCTGCGCTACGTGCTGCGCGCGGACCCGGCCGCGGGGATCAATGGAACCGTGGTTATCGGTGATATTGATCATGAACGCTGACGTCGCGGCGCACGCCTCCCGCGCAGGGGTTCGACGGATGGGCCGCTGATCCGGTGCACGCAAGGGTCCCAGAGGTGAACGAGGTGCCGGGTGAGCCGCGTCCGCGGTCTCCCACCAGCCGCATCCACCCAGGCCAAACTGGCCGATGACCTCCCTGCGGCGGACGGCCAGATCCTCCCCGTGGTGCACAGGAGTATGGGGCAGATCGGGGTACAGCCGAGATACGCCGGAAACCCGCCAAGATCGGCTTTTGGCCCGGACTGCGTGCCGGGTGGACTTCGCCGCTCGCCGTGCTGGGAGCCGACTGTCCTATGACGGAACTGGTTATGGGAGTTCGACGAACGGCAGTCCGACTGCGGCGAGCTTGGTCTGGCGGCTCCCACGACGCGGACGGGTCAGCCACAAGCCCGATCATCCCCGCCCAACCGCCACGATCAAGCAACGCCGACGACGTGTCGCCCCAACGCGAAGACCCAGGTCAGCGAATTATGATCTTGACCCCGCGATCGGACGGTTTTCTACTTGCCCGTCGAAAGTTCGCTCCCGGACGCCTTGATTCGTTGTACGTTGGCGTCGGCCCGAGGTCAGCGAGGAGTGCCGATGCAGCCAGCAGACATGATTCTCGTCAGCGTCGACGATCACGTGATCGAGCCCCCCAACCTGTTCACCGACAACCTCCCGTCTGACCTTCACGAGGCTGCCCCGAAGCTGGTCAGGCATGAGTCAGGGGCGGACATGTGGGTCTTCGAGGACGCGGTCGTCCCGAACGTCGCCCTCAACGCCGTGGCCGGCCGCCCACCCGAGGAGTACGGCTTCGAGCCGACGTCGTTTGACGACATCCGTCCCGGCACGTGGGACGTCGCTGAGCGGGTGAAGGACATGAACGCCGGTGGCCTCCTCGGATCGCTGTGCTTCCCATCGATGACCGGGTTCTGCGGTCAGCTGTTTGCGAAGGCGAAGGATCCCAAGGTCGGGCTGCGCCTGCTCCAGGCCTACAACGATTGGCACATCAACGACTGGTGCGGAGCTGCGCCGGGTCGGTTCATCCCGTTGATGGTCCCGCCGTCATGGGACCCGCAACAGATGGCGAAGGAGGTTCGTCGGACCTCAGCGATGGGCTGCCACGCAGTCACATTCAGCGAGAACCCCTCGAGGCTCGGGTGGCCGAGCTTCCACTCCGAGTACTGGGATCCCTTCTGGAAGGCGTGCGTCGACGAGGGGACGATCGTGTGCATGCACATCGGCTCCTCCTCGCAGCTGATCATCACCGCACCGGACGCACCGGTCGATGTCACCATCGCCCTCACTCCCCTCAACCTCGCGATGGCCTCGGCAGATCTCATCTTCAGCCGCGTGATGAAGGAGTTCCCGGACCTGCGCATCGCCCTGAGCGAAGGAGGGATCGGCTGGATGCCGTACTTCCTCGAGCGGATCGACTACGTGTACCAGCACCACCGCGCTTGGACGCACCAAGACTTTGGTGACCGGCTGCCTTCACAGGTCTTCAACGAGCGGTTCATCACGTGCTTCATCGACGATCGCGCCGGGCTTGAGGCCAAGCACCACCTCAACATGGCCAACATCACCTGGGAGTGCGACTACCCGCATTCCGACTCGACCTGGCCACAGGCTCCAGAGCTCCTGCACAAGGCAACAGAGGGGCTGCTGACCGACGCCGAGATCGATCAGGTCACTCACCTGAATGCCATGAAGCACTTCCGGTACGACCCGTTCGCAGTCCGACCTCGGGAGCACTGCACCGTAGGTGCCCTACGGGCGCTCGAGTCCGGCCGCGACCTCACGTGGACAACCGGTCGCAAGTCCTCGACGAGCGCTGGCGCGGCGGATCTTGCGGCGCTGGCGACGAAGCAGACCGGCTAGGGCACCTTTGGGGCACCTTTGGTGCCAGGGTTCTGAGGCTTGTCCTGAGTTTCTCCGTGGTTGGCGGTATGGCGGTTGCCGGCGGGGCGCTGCGCGCCCCGCCGGCGGGGCGCGCGGGCCAGGCGGCGGTGGGGGTGCGGGCGTGGGTGGCCTGGTTGGTGACGAGCCACTCGAGGGTGGCCAGCGCTTCGAGGAGTTGGGGCTTCCCCCTTTTGCCGTAGAGCCGCACGGTGCCCTTGCGGGCGGACAACCGCACGTCGTCGACGTCGAGCCGGACCATCTCGGCGATCCGCGCGCCGACGTAGAACGGAGTCAGCGCCAGGGCCCGGTCGCGGCTCGATGGGGCGGCGTTCGCCGCGCGCAGCCAGCGCAGCGCCGCCCGGGCCTCCAAGGCGCGCGGGGCGACGGTCGTTAGATCGTGGGCCCGTCCGGCCTGGTCGCGCGGTTGGCTACACCAACACGATCTGACCGCTGGACGGCAATACTGCGTCGAATCCGACTGCAGGTAGTCGACGATCAGCAGCCGCAGGTCGTTGCGCTCGTATAGACGTAGCGCCGCGGAGCGCAGGCTCTGGACGGTCAGGTGCGGCCAGGTGCTCATGAACAGCGGCGCCTCGGCGATCTCAAGCATCCGCTGGGCGAGTCGGGCCCAGTCGTCCTCGGTCATCCGGCCGTTTCGGCAGGCGAGACCTGCTCCTCCCGGGCGCCGGCGACGAGGTGGACCTCCCGCCTTCGTCCAGGATCGCCTCCAGGTGCGGCCGGATCAGCTTCAGGCCGTGCTCGGTCAGGTAGCCGGTCTGCGCGGCGAAGATCCGCGCCCCCTTGAGCTCGGTGAGCAGCCACCGCTCGACCGTGTGCTCAGGACCGCCGACGGCGGTGCCGAGGTAGCGCACAACAAGGACCCTTTGTCAGGAACCGGGTGGAGATCACCCACCGTAGACGGCAGGTTCGACAGCCAAACCAGGCCCACCCCCCAGCCTCGCCAGAGGCATGTGGGCCTGGCATCCGGCTATCCGACGGTCGCGGCTAGCTGGGCTGGCGGCGCGGCGACAGAGTAGGTGCCGATGATCCGGTCGCCGGTCAGGGCGTGGAACGTTAGCTGGTCAGCGACCGCCTTTCGCTCGCCGGGGCCTACTCGCCATCACCTGCACACCCGCCGGCGACGCAGCCATCTGCCAGGCAATCAGCACGGACGGACCATCCGCGGAGGGCATGATCAATCTCACCGGTAACCGCGGTTCGATTGATCCCCGGGGCCGGGACCAGCTGGGGTACCCAGTTGGGGTACTGGTCCAAAGTTGGGAGGTCCGTCGGCGCGGCCTGGGGTTGTCGGGGTGGCGTCGGAGTGGCGCAGGTCGGTCCGGTTCATGGATAACCCTGATGACCGGCCGTGACAGTGACTTCTACTATGACCGCAGCTGTCCCCGAGATGGGCGTGTCGTGGTCGTCGCTGGTCGGGGTCGGCTGTGGGGTATGGGGTCGGCTTTCTCTTGGTTGGGGGGCGTGTGGTCGGGCCGGGTAGGGCCGAGCCGTTGGATGAGGGCGATCCGACGTCGGTCGGTCCTTATGACCTGCTGGGTCGGCTGGGTGACGGCGGGATGGGCAGCGTGTACCTGGCGCGCCGGCGGCCGGACCCGGCGGCCGGGATCGTTGGGGGCGGGCCGCTGGTCGCGTTGAAGGTGATCCGTTCTGATCTGGCCCGGGTCGCGCAGTTCCGGGAGCGGTTCGTGCGTGAGGCTCAGGCGGCACAGCGGGTGGCGCGGTTCTGTACCGCTGAGGTGATCGACGTCGGGATGTCGGGCCGGCGGCCTTATCTGGTGACGGAGTTCATCGACGGGCCGACGCTGTTCGCGGCGGTGCGGGCGGGTGGGCCGTTGCCGCCGGCGGAGCTGGAGCGCCTCGCGGTGGCGGTGGCGTCGGCGCTGACGGCGATCCATGCGGCCGGGGTGATTCACCGGGATCTGAAGCCGGGGAACATCCTGCTGTCGCCGTCGGGTGCGCGGGTGATTGACTTCGGGATCGCGCGGGCGCTGGATGTCACGCAGACGTTGACGCACGGAAGTATCGGTACGCCGGGGTTCATGGCTCCTGAGCAGGCGCTGGGTCGGCCGGTGACGGCGGCGGCGGACGTGTACGCGTGGGGTGCGGTGGTGGTGTTCGCCGCGTCGGGCCGGCCGCCGTTCGAGGCGGATTCGACGCCGGTGGTGCTGCGTCGGGTGGTGGAGGACACGCCGGACCTGTCGGCGGTGCATGTGGCGTTGCGTCCGTTGGTGGCGCGGGCGATGGCGAAGGAGGCGGCGGGTCGGCCGTCGGCGGAGGAGCTGCTGCTGGCGCTGCACCGGGTGGCGGCGCGGCCGGCGGGTGCGCCGCCGGGGGATGAGACGTTGCCGTCGGCTGAGGGCCGGCCGACGCCGCCGCCGGCCGCGCCGGCTCGCACTCGTGCTTTCCCGTCGACTCCCCCACCTACGCCGGCGACGCCGTCCGGGCCGGGTGTCCTGGCGGGGTCCGAGGTCGGGGGCCAGACCCAGACCTATGTGACGCGGATGGGCGGGGCGTTGGGGACGACGCCGGGCCTGGGGGTGGGTGCTGGCGGGCCGGGGGGTGTGGCCGGTGCGCGTGCTGGCGCTGGGGCCGGGCCGGCCTCCCCTGTTCCGCGTCAGCCCATCCCGTCGGCTCCGGTCTCGCCGGTGGCGGCGCGGGGTTGGCGGCGGCGCGGGTCGCTGGCTGTCGTGGCGGCGGCGGTGGCCGTGCTGGTCGCCGGCGTGGTGACCACGGTTGTGCTCGTGTCCGGGGACGGGGATGGGGGCGGCGCCGCGGCGCCGGCGACGGGTGGGTCGACGTCGGTGGTGTCGACGCCGGGCGGGCCGGTGGAGGTGGGCCGGGTGACGGCGGCGCACCGTGACGTGATCCGGTCGGTGGCGGTGACCCTTGACGGGCGGACGGCGGCGACGGGTGGGGATGACGACGCCGTGCGGCTGTGGGATGTGTCGAACCGGGCGGAGCCGGTCGCGCTGGGTGAGGCTGCCGGGCAGGTGGACGACGTGCGGGCTGTCGCGTTCTCCCAGGACGGGAAGCTGCTGGCCGGTGGCGGCGCTGATCAGTCGGTGCGGCTGTGGGACGTCTCTGACCGTGCTCATCCTCTGCCGTTCAGTGTTCAGGCGCCGCTGGACGGCTGGGTGAACTCGGTGGCGTTCTCGCCCGATGGGCGGGTGCTGGCGATCGGGGCGAACGACCTGTGGCTGGTGATCGATGTCACCGATGGGTCTCGTACTCAGCTGGTGAAGGTGGGCGGCGGGGGCACCTCCCCGGTGGAGCAGCTCGCCTTCGACGGCGGGACGCTCGCTGTTGGCTATGCCAATGGCGTGGTGGCGTTGTGGGACGTGTCTGACCCGGCGTCTCCGCGTCGGCTGGGTGATCCGCTCGCGCTGACGGATCGGGATCCGGACAACATCGTCTATGGGGTGGCGGTGTCGCGCTTGGCCGAGATCCTGGCCGTCGGTGGTCTTGACGCCACGGTCCGGCTGTGGAGGCTGTCGGATCCGGTGCATCCCGCGGCGCTGGGTGTGATCGCGGTGCCGGCGGCGGCTGGTTCGGGCGGCGGCGACCCGCGGGCCCATGGGATCTGGTCGGTGGCGCTCTCGCCCGATGGGAAGTTTCTGGCAGCGGGGAGTGGCGCGCGGGGCGTCCTGGTGTGGAGTCTTGCCGATCCGTCGGCTCCGTCGCAGGTCGGTGCGGAGTTGTCACATGGCGCGGCGGTCGATGCGCTCACGTTCGACGCCGACGGCGGCTACCTGTTCACGGGTGACACGGCCGGGACGTTGCGGGTGTGGAGTCTGGGCGGTTAGTCGGCTGCCGCCGGGGTGTCGGGCCGGGTGGTGAGGGCGGGGATCGCCCAGGCGGCGGCGCCGGCGGCCAGGAGCGCGGCGAGTGCGCCGGCGGCCGGGGAGATCCGGCCGCGGGCGGCGGCGGTGGTGATGGCGGCGGTGTCGACGGTGTCGGCGAGGGCGCTGGCGAGGACCCAGCCGGTGGTGGGCTGGCCGGTTGCGAGGGCGTGGAGGAGGCCGGCGCCGAGGGCGAGGTCGCGGCCGCCGAGGAGCTGGGCGGTCCAGGCGGTGCGTTCGGCGGTGACGCGGTCGACGCCGGTGGCGCGCAGGGCTGCGGTGGGGTGGGCGAGGGCGGCGGCGCCGAGGGTGACGCGGGCGGTGGCGAGGAGGCCGAGATGTGTTCGCCTGCTGGCGAAAGGTGCGATGGGGGCGATTCGTCGAAGATGTGCGACTGGTCGAATACTTAGTGTGACCACGATCTCGTTACCGACCCTTCCGTTGTGGGAACGTCTCGGCTGGCTGCGTCGTTGGGGTAGCTGAGACACCGGTAATCAACGCTCGGAGGGGTTCTATGGGCGAGCGCGTTCTGCGGGGCAGCCGTCTCGGCGCGGTGTCCTACGAGACCGACCGCAGCACGGAGCTTGCTCCGCGGCAGACCGCGTCGTACGACTGTCCGAACGGGCACCAGTTCACTATGCCGTTCGCTGCCGAGGCTGAGGTTCCGTCGGTCTGGGAGTGCCGGGTGTGCGGCGAGGCTTCGGTGATCGTGGATGGTGAGCGGCCGGAGCCGAAGAAGGCGAAGCCGCCGCGTACGCACTGGGACATGCTGATGGAACGTCGGACGACGGCGGACCTGGAGGAGGTTCTGGCGGAGCGGCTGGCGGTCCTGCGCGGTGAGAGCCGCCAGGCCAGCTGACAGCTGCTCACGGCGGTCCTGCCTGTCGGCGCGGTCAACTGCGGAGCAGGTGAAAAGGGAACAAACTGCGACAGCGGTTGTAAGGGCACGGACGACAAAAGGGGCGCGGCACTGAGGCCGTGCCCCTTTTTGCCGTGCCTGCGGTTGTGGCCTGTCAGTCCCCGCCGGGTCCGTTGCCGTGCTCCATCGCACGGTTGCCGTCCCAGGAGGAGATCGAGCACGAGCCGCGCCGCGGGCATGGTCTTGCCGGAGCCGGCTCCCCGAGCACGACCAGCCTGGCGGTGGGAATCAGGTCCAGGATGTCGGCGATGCGCCGGCCGCTGCCCGCCGTGCCGTCGGGGGCAGATTCAGGTGACTGCTGCACGCAACGTGTCACTTCGTGGCAGCGGCCCGAGCCCTGGGCCTCAGAGGCCGTCCGGGGTGCGCTGGTGGGCGGTCGCCGGCGGGTCGACGGTGGCGGTGCCGGCGGAGCTGGGTGCGGTCGTCGACGTTGGCGCGGCGGAGGGGCTGGCGGCGGTGGCCCCGGTGGTGACCGTGGGCTTGGTCGGCTGGGTGGGCGGCGTGGCGGCGGCGGGGGTGGCGGCGGCCGGGATGAGGGCCGGTTCGCCTGCGGGGACGGGGACGGTGACGGTCGTGGGCAGCGGGCGCGGGACGGGGCCGCTGCGGCCGGAGGTGAGCGCCCACAGGCCGGTGCGCCAGAACGCCTCGATGATGATGGACCGGCTCATCTTGGACGCGCCGTGCTCGCGTTCGACGAACGTGATGGGTACCTCGGCGACGCGGAAGCCGCCGCGCCAGGCGGTCCAGGCGAGGTCGATCTGGAAGCAGTAGCCCTGGGACTGGATGGCGTCGAGGTCGCGGGCGCGCAGCACGTCGGCGCGGTAGGCGCGGTAGCCGGCGGTGGCGTCGCGCAGCGGGATACCGAGGGCGCCGCGGACGTAGACGTTGGCGCCGCGGGACAGGACGAGGCGCCGGCGTGGCCAGTTGTGGACCTTGCCGCCGCGGACCCAGCGGGAGCCGATGACGAGGTCGGCGGTGTTCAGCCGGGTCAGGAGGCGGGGCAGTTCCTCGGGCTGGTGGGAGCCGTCGGCGTCCATCTCGACGATGACGTCGTAGCCGTGGCGCAGGGCCCAGGAGAAGCCGGCGACGTAGGCGGAGCCGAGGCCGGACTTGCCCGCGCGGTGCAGGACGTGGATGCGCGGGTCCTCGCGGGCGAGCTCGTCGGCGATCTGGCCGGTGCCGTCGGGGCTGTTGTCGTCGATGACGAGCAGGTCGACGTCCGGGTTCGCGCCGCGCAGCCGCCTGGCTGTGCGGGTGAGGTTTTCCCGTTCGTTGTACGTCGGCATGCAGACGACTACCCGTTGGGCGTCCACGCCGCTCCTTTCTGGTCCACGGCCGTCGGGCCGGTGGCCTGCCCGCGGGGCGGGGGTGTCCCGCGGGGTGGCGTCGGGGCGGGGCTGTCCGACGCCGGCTGCGCTGGGGTCGGCGGGCCGTGGGCGCCGGCGTCCGGTAACGATCCCAGCCATAATGGCCGCCGCCGCGAGGACGGTCACGACCGCCTCCGGTGTGGCGCCCACCCGGTCGGCCAGGGTGCGACTGGTGCGCAGTGGTAGCTCGGCGGAGAGTATCCCGGGTTCGTACAGGCCGGTCTGGCTGAGGACGGCGCCGTCGGGGGTGACGATGGCGCTTTGTCCGCTGGTGGAGACCTGGATGGTGGCGCGGCCGTGTTCGACGGCGCGGATGCGGGTCATCGCGAGCTGCTGCTGGGATTCGCCCTTGCGGCCGAACGAGGCGTTGTTGGTCTGGATGACGAGCAGGCGGGCGCCCTGGTCGACGGAGGCGCGGACGTTGCCGTCGTAGGCGACCTCGAAGCAGATGACGTCACCGATGGTGGTGCCGGCGGCGGGCAGGACGGCGGGGCCGGTGCCGTGGACGAAGTCGTTCGGCATCTCGGTCGCGAACCGGGTGATCAGTTTTTGCAGGATCTCCCGGCCGGGGAGGTACTCGGCGAACGGGACGGGCCGGTGTTTGACGTAGAGCTGGCCGGTCCAGCCGTCGGCGGTCCAGACGAGGCCGGCGTTGCGGACGTGGCCGGCGCCGGGGCCGTCGAGGACGGCGCCGACGAGGATCGGGGCGCCCGCCGCGCGGGCGGCCTCGGACAGGAGGGCGGCGGCGCGGGGGTCGACGAACGGGTCGACGTCGGAGGAGTTCTCCGGCCAGACGACGAGGTCGGGCGCCGCGGTGCGCCCGGCGGCGACGTCGGCGGCGAGGCGCAGTGTCTGGTCGACGTGGTTGCGGGTGACCTGGAACTTCTCGCCGAGGGCGTCGAGGCCGCCGGGTTCGGGGACGTCGCCCTGGATCGCGGCGAGGCGCAGGGTGCCGTCCTCGGCGGCGGTGGGCAGGGGGACGGCGATGCCGACGGCGACGAGCGCGGCGATGCCGATGGCGGGCAGCCCAGCTCCGAGCGCGAGTGCCCGGCCGGGGCGGCTGCCGGTGGGGGCGCCGCGGCCGGGGGGGCGGTTATCGCTGCCGGGCCGCTGGGCGGGCAGCAGCGCGGCGGGGGCGGCCGGTTCGGTGACCCCTGGAGCCGCGGCGGGGGGTGCGGTGACGTCGGCGACGCCGAGGCGGGTCGCCAGCGCGGCACGGCCGGTGGTGGCCAGGGTGTGCAGGGCGACGGCGAGCAGCGTCCCGGTGGCGGCGACGGCGAAGGTCATCGCCGGGGCGCCGGCGACGGCGGCGAGCGGCGTGTACGGGCTGTCGGGCTGGCTGAACGCGAGCCGCCCCCAGGGGAACCCGCCGAAGGGGGCGCGGCCGCGCAGCGCCTCCTGGGCGACCCAGACGCAGGCCGCCGCGGCCCAGGCGTAGCGGGCGCGCAGCCGCAGGACGAGGGCGGTGGCGGGGCCGGCGAGGGCGAGGATCGCGGCCTCACCGACGGCCAGGGCGTAGAGGGCGTCGTCGCCGACGAACGCGACGAACCGCAGTAGCGGCAGGAAGAAACCGAGGCCGAACAGGAAGGTGAGCCGGTAGGCGGACCACAGCGGGCGGCCGCGGACGAGGAGGGTCGCGGCGGCGACGGCGACGGGGGCGAGCGGCCAGGCGCCGACCGGGGGGAACGCCAGGTACAGGGCGACGCCGGCCGCGAGGGCGGTCACGGCGCGGGCGAGCGTCGCGGGCCTGGGGGGCCGGAGGCGGCGCCGGCGGCGGGGGGTGTCGCTGGCGGCGGGGGCCGTGCCGTCGGTCACTGGGCCGCTGGGGCGGGACCCGGCCGGCGGTGGCGGGCCGGTGCGCGTGGAGGCGGCGGACGGCGGTGTCACGGTCCCAGTGTGCTGGACAGAACGGATCTGGTGGGCGGGAGTGCCCGTCCTGCCCGTGACCGTTGCGGTTGCGCCCGCTCCCCCGCGGTCCGGATCCGCCTGTCCCCGGCCGTGACCCGCCCGCCCGGCGGCCGTCACCGAACACTCACCGTGGTGTTCGTAACGTTCCGTGATGCGGGTTGGTGGTCGTGGCCGCGGGCGATGCGGCGCGGGCGGGTCAGGGCGCGGCCGCGCGCCACCGTCCGGCATGCTGTCCCCTTCCGCCGTCTGGGTCCGTTCTCAGGACGCGGCGGCGGCCCCGCCGGGGCGACAGCAGATTTCACAACATAGGGTCAATCGGATCGTGGCGGTTGAGTGGGTTGGTGGGTGGGGTTTCCGGCGGGGAGCCGGGCTGGCCGCGGCGGTGGCCGGCTCAGGTGGCCGGCTCAGCCGTCGGCGGCGGTGTGGAGGGTGTCGAACAGGACGTCGCCGGCCAGGACGGTGCGTACGCAGACCGGGTCCCGGCCGGTGAGGTCGGGAAGTGGTGGCTGGGTCGCCCCACCGGTTCCGGCCGGCGGGTGGAGGCCGGCGGGCAGGTGCCAGACGGCGAGGGTGGCGGGGTGGCCGGGGGCGAGGGTGCCGGAGCCGTCGGCGTCGGCGCGGGCCGCGTGCCAGCCGCCGTGGGTGGCGGCGTGCAGGGCGGCTGCCGGGTCGAGGCGGGCGGCCGGGGTGTGGTGTCCGGTGGCGGCGCGGACGGCTCCCCACGGGTCGAGCGGGGTGACGGGGCTGTCGGAGGACAGCGCGAGGCCGACGCCGGCGGTGGTGAGCGCGGCGAACGGGTTCATCGCGGCGGCCCGGGCGGCGCCGAGGCGGGCGGTGTACAGGCCGCCGGGGCCGCCCCAGGTGGCGTCGAAGGCGGGCTGGACGACGGCGACGGCGCCGTGACGGGCGAGGCGGGGGATCTGGTCGGGGTGGGCGAGCTCGCAATGCTCGACGCGTGGCCGGCTGGTCGCGACCCGGCCGGGTCCGGCGGCTGCGGCGGCGGCGTCGAGGCCGGCGAGGACGACGTCGAGTGCCGCGTCGCCGATGGCGTGGAAGCCGGGTTGGCGGCCGGCCGCGACCGCGGCGAGGACGGTGTCACGGACCGCGGCGGCGTCGAGCCTCGGGCCGGGCCGGTGGCCGGGCCGGTCGGTGTAGGGGGCGCGCAGCGCGGCGGTGTGCGAGCCGAGGGAACCGTCGACGAACAGGTCGCCGCCGAGGCCGACGCGCAGCCGGCCGTCGGGGTCGAGCTCGGCGAGGACCGCCGTGTCCCCTGCCCAGTAGCCGGCGACGGCGGGGCCGGGTTCGGCGGTGGCGTGGGCGAGCAGGGCGGCGAGGTCGTCGGCGGAGGACACCTCGGGGCCGGCCATCTCGTGCAGGGCGGCGATTCCGAGGGCGGCGGCGTGGTGGCGCAGACGACGCCAGGCGGCGGCGCGCTGCGCCGGGCTGATCGTGGCGTAGGCGTGGACGCGGGCGGCGTGGTGGGCGTCGTCGCGGACGACGCCGTCACCGAGCCAGCCCGCCAGGCGTACGGCACCGGATGCGGCGGCCAGGGCGGCGGAGACGGCGGCGGTGTGGCCGTCGACGCGGGCCAGGTAGACGAGCCGGCCGGGGGCGGCCTCCTCGAGCTCGGTGGCGGTCGGGGCGCGCCGCTGCGGCCAGCGGGTCTCGTCCCAGCCGGTGCCGAGCAGGGCCGCGCCTGGCTGGGCGCGGGCCGCGGCGGCGACCGCGTCGAGGGCGGCGTCCAGGGTCGGCGCGGCCGCCAGGTCGAGGCCGCCGAGGGCGAGACCGGTGGCGGTGGCGTGGATGTGGGCGTCGACGAACGCGGGCGTGACGAGCGCCCCGTCGAGGTCGACGACCGTGTCCACACCGCTGCCGGGCCCGGGTGCGCCGATCTCGTCCGGGTCGGCGCCGACCCAGGCGACCCGGCCGCCGACGGTCAGCAGCGCCGTCGCGGCCGGCTGGGCGGGGCTGTGGACGTGCCCGCCGCGGTAGAGCACCCGGCGGGCCGGGCTGTCCTGGTCTTGCCGACGCCCGCCGGGGCGCCGCGCCACTGCCCGGGTGCCCGCGTGCCGGGTGGATCCGCTGTTCATGCCGTGCGCCTCCCCGCCGTCGTCCGGCCGGTCTGCCGGCCGCGCTCTGGTGGCCGTCGCCTGCTGCCAGCAAGCAGCCCACTCGTCGAGCAGTCCACCAGGTGAAGGGCCCCGGGGTGCGCGGGGGCTGCGCCGCTGGCCCGCCGGCCGTCTAGACCCGTTCTCCGCACGTGCACCCTGTGGACAAGTCGTGTGATCTCTTGTCGGACCAGAGTCCGCCTCGTTGGCATCCGAAGGGCGAAATCTGACAAAGTTCGACCTGAGTGGTCACAGTGGGTGCGGGCGATCGATGCGAGCCCGTCATCGTGATCGAAAATGGCATCGGGCGAGGCATCGAATCCCCATGTGCGGAAGACGGGTCTAGAGGGCCGGCCGGCGGCCCTCGTAGGGGGTGGACAGGACGACGAGGGTGCGGGTGGAGACGTTCGCGGCGGCGCGGATCTGCTGCAGGAGGGCTTCCAGGTCGGCGGGGGCGGCGACGCGGGCCTTGAGCAGGTAGCTCTCCTCGCCGGCGACGCTGTGGCAGGCCTCGATCGCGTCGAGGTGGCGCAGCCGGTCGGGGGCGTCGTCGGGCTGCGACGGGTCGAACGGTTTGATCGAGATGAACGCGGTCAGCGGCAGGCCGACGAGCGCCGCGTCGACCTGCGCGGCGTAGGAGGCGATCACGCCGCGCTGTTCGAGGCGGCGGACACGCTGGTGGACCGCGGACACGGACAGGCCGGTCGCCTTGGCGAGGTCGGTGAAGCTCATCCGTCCGTCGGCGCACAGCAGCCGCACTATCTGGCGGTCCAGATCTTCCAGCACGCCCCGCAGGGTATGACCTGACGCACGTGCCCGGTCGTCGGTGACCGGGCGGTGCTACGCGGGGGCCGGCGGCCGTTCGGGCCGTCCTGCCAGGGCGTTGCCGGGAAAATTGCCCCGTTCGATGGCACCAAAAGGGGGGTTGCTGCCCTTTTTGTGGTGTTCTGTCCACGGCCTGGCTGGCCTCGGCCGCGTGCTTGCGGCTGCAAGCGTGTGGCGTCCGGCGAGGCGTGACCGGGGGCGCGGGCCGCCGGATCGCGCCGAAGGCGCTGTTCGGAGGTGGCTGTGCCAGGGTGGGCGGTGTGGATGGGACGGTTGTGGATGGGTCTGGGCGTCCGGGCGGGCTGGCGTTGCTGGACACTCCGTCGCTGTACTTCCGGGCGTTCTACGGGGTGCCGCGGTCGGTGACGGCGCCGGACGGGACGCCGGTGAACGCGGTCCGGGGGCTGCTGGACGTGCTGGCCCGCCAGATCCTCGACCTGCGGCCGCGGCACCTGGTGTGCTGCTTCGACGGGGACTGGCGGCCGGCGTTCCGCGTCGAGCTGGTGGCGTCGTACAAGGCGCACCGGGTCGCCGAGATCGTCGCGCCGGCCGCGGCCGGGCCGTCGGTGCCGGCCTCGCCCGTGCCGGCGGGCGGTGCGCCCGGCGAGGAGTCGGCGGCGGGGGTGGACGGGGCCCAGGTCGAGGAGGTGCCCGACGAGCTGGCGCCGCAGCTGCCGGTGATCGACGAGATCCTCGACGCGTTCGGGATCGCCCGCGTCGAGGCGGCCGGGTTCGAGGCCGACGACGTCATCGGCACGCTCGCGACCCGTTTCCCGTACGGCGACGAGGACGGCTGGGCGGCCCGCGACCCCGCCCCGGGGGCGGGCGCGCCGCCGGCGGGCTGGGCCGGGCCGGTGGACGTGCTGACCGGTGACCGGGACCTGTTCCAGCTCGTCCGTGACGACGTGCCGGTGCGTGTCCGCTATTCGGTGGAGAAGTTCGCGCTCGTCGACGAGGCGGCGGTGACGGCCCGCTACGGCGTGCCGGGACGGGCCTACGGCGACTTCGCCGCGCTGCGGGGCGACCCGTCGGACGGGCTGCCCGGGGTGGCGGGGATCGGTGCGAAGACGGCGGCGGCGCTGCTGAACCGGTTCGGGTCGCTGGCCGGCGCGCTGGGGGCGCTGGACGCCGGGCAGTCCGATGGTTTCCCGGCGGGGGCGCGCCGCCGGCTGGAGGCCGCCCGGGACTACCTGGACCAGGCCGAGATCGTGGTGCGGGTGGTGCCGGACGTGCCGCTGCCGGCGCTGCGCACCGTGCTGCCCGCCGCGCCCGTCGACCCGGACCGGGTCCTGGCGCTTGCCGAGCGCTGGGGGCTGGCGTCGGCGGCGAGCCGGCTCGTCCGGGCCCTGGCCACCGTCGCCGCTGACGCTGACCGCTGACGACCGCTGACGTTCGCTGACGACCGAAAGGCTGGACCGGAAATGGCCGAAGAGGCCGAAGAGGAGGCCTTCCGAAGGCTGGGCGCTGGCGGGCGGTGATGACGGCTGGTGGCCCGTAAGGTGGCGGCGAGACCAGCGCCACCCCCGCCGGGCCGAGCCTCCCTGATTGCTGGGCGTCGGCGGAGGAGACTGCGGGTGCTGGGCGTCGGCGTGGGACGCCCGGGTGCGGCACGGTGGCCGGCTGTCGGTGCCGCCTGAGTGGTGGGCCGGTAGTTTGGCCGGCGGACCTTTTCCCTCTCGCCACGAACGGTCGCCCTCGGCCGGGGTCGCAGTGGCGTGGGAGAAGGTTCGGTCATACTCCGGCTCGGGCAGTACGCGCGCGAACGATGAGACCAGGGCACTGTCTGCGGGTCCGTCGTCGCCTGTCGTCGCCCGGCGGATGGTTGGTGCGGTAGCGGCGGAGCGAAGGAGTACGCGCGCGGCGGTGTCGTCCCAGCGGAGCGAGGACGACGCCACGGCGTGTGGGCGACGAAGCGGACGAGAGACGAGGTGACGGGTGGGGCTGCGCGAGCGGCTCGCGGGCAGGCGCGTGTTCATGACCGGGGTGACGGGGTTCGTCGGCGAGGCGCTGCTGGAGCGGCTGCTGTCGGACTTCCCCGACACCCGGGTCGTCGTGCTGGTGCGGCCCCGCGGCGGGCAGGACGGGGCGTCGCGGCTGCGGCGCGAGCTGCGCAAGCCCGCGTTCAAGGCGTTGCGGGAGAAGGTGGGCGACGGCGCCGTCGACAAGCTGGCGGCCAGGGTGGAGGTCGTCGACGGGGACCTGGCGTCGATGCCGGACCTTCCGGCCGACATCGACCTGGTGATCCACTGCGCCGGTGAGGTGTCGTTCGACCCGCCGGTCGACGAGGGGTTCACGACGAACGTCGGCGGGGTGCAGGAGCTGCTGCGCGCGGTCCGCGCCGGTGGCGCCGCGCCGCACGTCGTGCACGTGTCGACGGCGTACGTCGCCGGGCTGCGCTCGGGGCACATCGCCGAGGGCAGGCTCGTCCACGACGTCGACTGGGCGGTCGAGCAGGCCGCCGCCGGCCGGGCCCGCCAGGCCGCCGAGGACGCGTCGCGGACCCCGGAACGCTCGGCCGAGTTCCTGGCGCAGGCGCAGGCGAAGCACCTGCGTGCCGGGGCGCAGTCGGTGTCGCGGGACGCGGAGGACCGGCGCCGCCAGTGGGTCCGCGAGCGGCTGGTCCGGTCCGGGGCCGAGCGGGCCCAGGTGCTGGGCTGGACGGACTGCTACACGTTCACCAAGGCGATGGCGGAGCGGTACCTGGAGGACGCACACGGGGACCTGCCGCTGACGATCGTCCGGCCGTCGATCATCGAGTCGGCGCTGGCGCGGCCGTTCCCGGGGTGGATCGAGGGCTTCAAGATGGCGGAGCCGCTGATCCTCGCCTACGGCCGGGGCGAGTTCCCCGACTTCCCCGCCTCCCCGGACGCGGCGATCGACATCATCCCGGTGGACCTCGTCGTCAACGCGATCCTCGCCGCGGCCGCGCAGACGCCGCCGGCCGACGACCCGGCGTACTACACGGTCTGCTCCGGGTTCCGTAACCCGTTGCTGTTCCGGGAGCTCTTCGAGAACGTCCACGAGTACTTCCTGGCGCATCCGCTGCCGAAGCGGGGCCGGGGGGCGATCGGGGTGCCGGAGTGGCCGTTCGCGGGGGCGCGGGCGGCCGAGGCGAAGCTGCGGGGCGGCGAGCGGGTCGCGTCGGCCGCGGGCAAGGTGCTCGAGCACGCGCCCCGGTCGCAGAAGGTCCGCCGCTGGGCGGAGGAGTTCGACCGGTTCGAGGCCCGGATCGGGTTCCTGCGCCGCTACGCCGACATCTACCGGGCGTATACGAAGGCCGAGCTGGTCTACGTCGACGACGCGACGAAGGCGCTGTACGACGCGCTCGACGACGCGGACAAGGCCGACTTCGGGTTCGACCCGGCCTGTTACGACTGGCGCTACTACCTGCAGGAGGTGCACTTCCCGGCGGTCACCGCGGTGCTGCGCCGGCCGCGGGACCCGGCGCCGGCGCGGCGCAGCGGGCCGAACCTGCCGGCGAACCCGGATGCGCTGGCGGTGTTCGACCTGGACGGCACGCTGGTCAGCTCGACAGTGATCGAGTCGTATCTGTGGCTGCGGCTCGCGGCCGAGGCGCCGGCCGGGCGGGCGCGGGAGCTGGCGGGCCTGGCGGCGGCGCTGCCGCGCTACCTGCGGGCGGAGCGCACCGACCGGGGGCATCTGATCCGGTCGGTGTACGCCCGGTACAAGGGCGCCGACCCGGTGGAACTGGCGAGGATCATCGACGAGGTGGCGGGTGACATCCTGCTGCGGCGGGTGAAGCCGGCGGCGATCCGCCGGGTAAGGGCGCACCGGGACGCGGGGCACCGCACCGTGCTGCTCACCGGGTCGGTGGACTTCCTGGTCCGGCCGCTCGCGCCGCTGTTCGACGAGATCGTCGCGTCGCGGCTCACGGTCGGGACCGACGGGCGGCTGACCGGGAAGCTGGCGACGTCGCCGCTGGTCGGGGACGCCCGGGCGGCGTTCCTCGACCACTACGCGGGCCGGGTCGGCGCGGACCTGTCGGCGTCGTGGGCCTACGGGGACTCGCAGTCGGACATTCCGATGCTGCGCGCGGTCGGGAACCCGGTGGCGGTGAACCCGGATCTGGCGCTGTTCCGGCTCGCGAAGGCGAACGGCTGGGCGGTCGAGGAGTGGCCGTCGACGGCGGGGGAGCCGCGGGCGGTGGCGCCGTCCCTGCGGGAGCGGTCGCTGTTCCACGCGGCCCGGACGGCTGCGGCCACGCTCACCGGCGCCGCGGCTGGCGCGGCTGGCGCCGGTGCCGGTTCGGGTGGCGGCGCTGGGCGGGATGGGGGTGTGCGGTGACGCGCGGGCTGGAGCTGTACCGGTCGATGCCGCGGTACGCCGCGACCCGGGTCCTGTCGAGCCGGGTGCCGTCGCTGGCCGGGGCGGCGGCGACGTCGGCGGCGCCGCTGCGGCTGGTCGACAAGGGCGACCCGGCGCTGCCGGGCGCCGGTTGGGTGACGGTCCGTCCGACGCTGTCGGGGATCTGCGGGTCGGACCTGGCGACGGTGACCGGCCAGCAGTCGTTCTACTTCTCGGCGCTGGTCTCGATGCCGTTCACGCCGGGCCACGAGATCGTTGGCACGCTGCAGTCCGACGTGGCGTTGGCGGACGGGACGGTGTACCGGTCGGGGAGCCGGGTCGTGATCGACCCGATCCTCGGCTGCGCCGCCCGTGGGATGGCGCCGTGCCCGAGCTGCGCGGCGGGGCTGACGAGCCGCTGCGACCGGGTGACGATGGGGCATGTGTCGCCGGGGCTGCAGACGGGCTCCTGCCGGGACACCGGCGGCGGCTGGTCGCGGGCGATGGTCGCGCACCACTCGCAGCTGTACCCGGTGCCGGACAGCCTTTCCGACGAGCGGGCGGTGCTTGTCGAGCCGCTCGCGACGGCGGTGCACACGGCGGGGCAGGCCCGGGTCGCACCTGGGGATCGGGTGCTGGTGATCGGCTCCGGGGCGGTCGGCCTGTTCACGCTGCTGGCGCTGCGGGCGTACACGCCGGCGGCGCACATCACCGTGGTCGCGAAGCACCGCCGTCAGGTAGAGCTGGCGAGGCTGTTCGGCGCCGACGAGGTGCTGTCGCCGTCGGACACGCTCGGCGGGGTGCGGCGGGCGACGAGGGCGCTGCGGGCCGAGCCGGAGCTCGGCGCGCCGTACCTCCTCGGCGGGGTCGACATCACCGTGGACTGCGCCGGGTCGGCGTCGTCGCTGTCGACCGCGCTGCGGGTGACCCGCGCAGGCGGGCGGGTCGTGCTGTCGGGGATGCCGTCGGGGTCGGTGGACCTGGCGCCGTTGTGGTTCCGGGAGCTGGAGCTCGTCGGGACCTACGCGTCGTCGGGCCGGACCAGCCGGCCGGCGGAACCGGCGGCCGGTACCGAGCTGGAGCTGGAGGCGGCGGGTGCCGCGGCGGCGGCCGGGGTGGACGGCTCGGCGGGGGCGCGGTCGGACTTCGGCCGGGCGTTCGAGCTGGCGGCGTCGGCGCCGCTGGACGGGGTCGTCTCGGCGGTGTACCCGCTGGCCCGGTGGCGGGAGGCGCTGGACCATGCGCTGTCCGCCGGCCGGCTCGGTGCGGTGAAGGTCGCGTTCGACCCGACGATGTCGGCATGACCGATCTGGACAGCGCGGTGCGCGCCGCCGACGATGCCGCATACACCGATGCGGCGGGTGCGTCGCGCGTCGGTGCCGCGGGCACCGGTGCCGCGCAGATCACCGTGGCCGCGGCGCCGGGCGCCGTGGCCGCCTCCCCGGCCTGGTCCGCGGCCGGGGAGGCATTCCGAACAGCCCGACGCGGCGGCAGGCGCCGTTCGCGCGGGCCCGCGATGAGGGGAACGTGGCTGTGAGACCGGGGTTCGTGCTCGAGGTCGACGAGCGGACTCCCCCGCTGCTGGTGCACCAGGGTGAGGGTCTGCTGCTGGAGCAGTTCCCGTTGGGGACACGTGTGGTGTACCCGCCGGAGTCGCTGCCCGGTGTGCCGGACGTGGACGCGGCGATCGCGGACGCGCTGGAGCACCCGCAGGGCAGCGAGCCGCTGCGGGAGCTGCTGTTCGCCGGGATGAAGCTGACGATCGCGTTCGACGACCTGTCGATCCCGCTGCCGCGGATGCGCCGCCCGGACATCCGCGGGCGGGTGATCGAGCAGGTGCTGACGCTCGCGGCTGAGGCCGGGGTCGACGACGTGCAGCTGATCGTCGCGACGGCGCTGCACCGGCGGATGACCGCGGCCGAGATCGAGTACGTCGTCGGGGAGCGGGTGTTCCGGTCGTTCTGGCCGGACAACCTGTACAACCACGACGCGGAGGACCGCGACAACCTGCTGCACGTCGGGGTGACCGACCACGGCGAGGACGTGGAGATCAACCGGCGGGCCGCCGAGTCGGACCTGATCGTCTACGTGAACGTGAACCTGGTCGCGATGGACGGCGGGCACAAGTCGGTCCCGATCGGCCTGGCGTCGTACAACAGCCTGCGGCATCACCACAACAGCCACACGATGCTGCACTCGAACTCGTTCATGGACCACACCCGGTCGGCGATGCACTCGTCGGCGTGGCGGATGGGCCGGCTCCTCGCGCAGCACGTCAAGATCTTCACGGTCGAGACGACGGTGAACAACCAGGCGTTCCCGGAGAAGTACGGCTTCCTGACCAAGCGCGAGTGGGAGTGGTCGCGCAAGGACCAGGCGATGGCCTACGGGATGACGTCCGCGCTGCCGAAGCTGCCGACGCGGCAGCGTCACCGGCTGTTCCAGAACATCGTCGCCGACTATCAGGTCACCGCCGTGAACGCCGGCGAGACCGAGGCGGTACACGAGAAGACGCTCGAGTCGGTGCACCGCCAGCAGCTCGTCGAGGTCAACGGCCAGTCGGACGTGCTGATCGTCGGGTTGCCGTACATCGGGCCGTACAACTCGGACGCGGTGATGAACCCGATCCTGGCGACGTGCCTGGGGCTTGGCTACTTCTTCAACATGTACCGGGGCAGGCCGCTGGTCCGGCACAAGGGCGCGATGATCCTGTACCACCCGGTGACGCCCGAGTTCACCCAGCTGCACCACCCCTCCTATGTGGACTTCTACGAGGAGGTGCTCGCCGAGTCGACCGACCCGGCGACGATCGAGGCGAAGTTCGAGAAGCAGTACGCGACCGACCCGTGGTACATCCACCTGTACCGGACGTCGCACGCCTACCACGGCGTTCACCCCTTCTACATGTGGTACTGGGCGACGCACGGCATGGACCACCTCGGTGACGTCGTCTGGGTCGGTGGGGACCGCAGGGCGTGCGCCCGGATGGGTTTCCGCGCGGCGTCGACGTTCGCCGACGCGTTGGAGATGGTGTCGGGCACGGTCGGCCGCGACCCGTCGATCACCTACCTGCACTCGCCGCCGCACGCGATCGCGGACGTCCGGTGAGCGGGGTCAGCGGGGCGTCGGGCCGGCCGGTGCGGGCCGGCTCGTCGTCGTCCTCGTCGCGCCGCCCGGGGGTGGGGCTGCGGCAGGCGACCCGCGGGTTCCGGCTTGGTGGGCAGCGGCTGGTGCCGGCGTCGGCGCAGCCGTACCGGCCGCCGCTGCCGGGCCGGGAGTTCCCGACCGAGTGGGCGCGCAGCCCGGTCGCCCGGGCGGCCCGGGCGGCGTTCCTCGGCGGGATCATGGACCCGTTGCTGCATTCGCAGCTGAGGTGGACGGTCGAGGGCGCCGAGGTGTTCACCGGCCTGGGTGAGCAGCCGGCGCTGATCGTGGCGAACCACGCGAGCCATCTCGACGCGACGGTGCTGCTGTGCGCGCTGCCGGCGGCGGTGCGGGAACGCACGGTGGTGACGGCGGCGGCGGACTACTTCTTCGAGTCGACGTGGCGGGGCCTGTCGACGGCGTTGGCGTTCGGGACGGTGCCGATCGACCGCAGCGGCGGCGCGCCGTCGACGACGCCGGTCGACCTGCTGCGCGACGGCTGGAACCTGGTGATCTTCCCGGAGGGAACCAGGTCGCCGGACGGGGCGCGGGCGCGGTTCAAGCTCGGCGCGGCCTACCTGGCGATCAACACCGGGGTACCGGTGGTGCCCGTCGGGCTGCGTGGCACGTTCGCCGCGATGCCGCGGGGCCGGTCGTGGCCGGTGCCGGGCCGTCCCGAGGTGTCGGTGCGGTTCGGCCGGCCGCTGCGGCCCGGCGAGGGCGACGACGTGCGCGGCTTCACGGCCCGGCTGACGGCGGAGGTCGACCGGCTCGTGACCGAGGACGAGACGTCGTGGTGGGCGTCGCTCCCCCGGCCCGGCCAGCCGACGCCGCCGCCGGGCGGTTCCCGGGCCGCCGTCCCCGCCCCCGGGCGTGGCGAGCCGGCCCGGTGGCGCAAGGTGTGGGCGGCGACCGAGCCACCCGCGCCCAGCCGCCCCCGCTCGCCGTGGGCCGGCTCCTAGGGCGGCGGTCGGGATCTCCGCGGGTCCGGCCGGAGGCGGCCGGTCATGACGCGGCACCCGTCACGGTGAACTGGCCGGTGAGGACGTGGATGCCGCCGATGCGGCGCAGCCGGCCGGTGGCGATGACGGGCGCCCTGGTCCGGTAGGCGCGGATCGCGGCGTCGTACTCGCCGCCGGACAGGGAGATCTGGACGGTTCGCTGGGTCGACCTGCCGACGACGCCGTGGATCGTGACGAGCCCGCCGTCGTCTGCGTCGCCACGGTCGAGGCGGGTGACCTGGCCGTACACCGCTGTCCTGGCCTGGTCAGGCAGCCCCAGGAGCGTGTCGCGCAGCTGCAGCAGCGCGTCGGTGTCGTCGCGGCGCAGCGCGACCCGGAGCACCGCCGGGGAGTCCAGGCCGGGCCGCGGTGCCCAGTAGAACGCCAGCTCCAGCAGGTCGACGCGTGGCGCGGCGACCATGGCGAGCAGCGCGTCGCACAGGTCGACGCTGACCCCGCGCAGCACCAGCGGCGACGGCGCCGCCTCGGCTGCCTGCCCGTCGGGTGCGGCCGGGGTGGCCCGGCGGGCCGCGCGGTGGTCACGGATCGCCTCGGAGACCTCCGTGAGCGCACCCGCGAGCGTCGTGCCCACCCGTCGTTGGAACGGCGCGAGCCGCACCATCCCCGTCGCCCACGACACCGGCACCGCCCGGCCACCGGCCATGACAGGAGCCGGGTCCTCGTCGAGCCGGGTGTGGACCGCGAGCAGCGGGCTGCCGACCTCGGCGTGGGCGAACCGGATGTCCTGCTCGACGAACGCCTTGACCGCGTCCGGCCGCCGCCCGGCGAACCGCGGCGCCGGCCCCATCGCCGCCATGGCCGCCGCCTGCATGAGCCGGGCGACCCCGACGAGCAGGACCCGCGCCTGGCCGAGCGACACGCCCGGCTGGTCGTCGTCGTGCTCGACCCGCAGCTCCAGGACGTCCGCCGGGCCCTCGGTCCTCGACGCCGGTCCCCGCGGGTGTCGCCTGGCCGCGACCAGGCTGACCGGTACCGCGGCCGTCTCGCCGCTCACCGTCGCCCGCCGTGTGGCCGGCCGGCCAGCTGGACGAGCTGTCCGGACGTCCTGCGGCGCCTCGGCCGCGCCGTGGTGTCGTGGTCCGCGTGCGCGGCTCTGCCGCACCGCACCGTCCCTGCCATGCCAGGTCCCCCTCGTTCCTGTCGGTCACCGCCGGCCGGCGGCCGGCGTGCCCCCGGAAGCGAGCGGCGACGTCGCGCCCGTCGGGCGGACCGAGCATGGACGTGATGACGCCTGCTTCACCAGGACCTGTGGAGGGGCGCCGTTCGTCCACAGGGCTGTCGCCGCCACGGCCTCCTCAACGCCGCCGACATGCCCGCCGAGATGTCTCCTGCCGCCGGGGCCCCCGGAGCATCCGCCGAGAATCAGTCGGACATGGCCGGCCTGCGCTGGTCCGGTCTGGAGCAGCGCAGGCCGGTTGACCTCGGGCCGCGACGCATCCGGTGCGGGAGTGGGAGCCGGTCCTCGATGTGCCTCCGTAGATCGCCGCGACGACGGACGCGGGCCGAGGGCCGATGACGAGGCGGACTCGGTAGCGGCGCGGGCCGTGGGTGGGAACGATGCGCGCACTGTAGTCTGAATCGGTGAGTATCCAGGAGCCGAACTGGGCGTTCAGTCTCGGTGACGGCCGCGTAACACATGCGCGGGCACTCGCCTCGGACGAGGACGTCGCAAACCTTCAGCAGTTGTTCGAGATGGTGCCTTCGTACTGCGAGAAGACGATCGGATTTCCGCCAGGTCCGGCCGAGGCGCACAGCACCCTCATCGCCCGCCCGCCGTCCTCCACCCCGGATGACAAGCTGCCCGTCGGTGCCTTCGACGTCGATGGGCGCCTAGTCGGCTTCTCCGACCTGATTCTGAGGTTTCCCGAGCAGAGCCAGTGCTACGTCGGGTACGTTCTCGTGGATCCCACGTGCCAGAGCCAGGGCCTGGGCAGCTATCTGCTCGAATTCTCGGCAAAGCTCGCCGTGAGCCGGCAACCGCACTGCACTCACGCCGTGACCGGGCTGATCGAAACATTCGGACAGCAGGTACGGAGCTTCCTCGAGCGAGGCGGTTTCGTCCCGACCGGCAAAGCCACTCCGTACGAGGTGAACACAATCTCGTCCACGCGCCACGAGTACATCAAGGCGCTTTGACCACCCGCCGCACGTGTGCCTGCCTCACGGCGGCTCGCAGCTCGCCAGCCCCAAGTCGGATGTCCGCCGCCGCACGCGTAGCACGAACAAATACACAGTGTTGACGGCGAGTGAGAGCGCCCCGCCCACGAAAACCACCCGCGGCGCCTGACCGGCGCCCGCCGTCGAACCAACGACGAATCCGATGATCAGCATCACGGCCAGCATGAAGTTGAACGCAGACCATGCGGCACGCTGCATCGCACTCGGCACCCCGCCCCAAATCGCGGCTGACAGCGAGATATTGATCACGCCGTTGCCGCTGCCGGCCAGAGCGAACCCGATCAGGCCGTAGATCCAGGAATCAGCGAAGGCCATCCACATCAGACCGAGACCGATCAGGGCTGCGCCGACCACGAGGGTTCCGCGGTGCGCACCCCAATCCGCGCGCAGCAGCAGCGAACTCAAGGTCGCCATCACCGGCCACGCAGCGACCGTCAACGCGAGATGGACGGGGTTGTAGCCGGAGTAACCGCCGACCACGAACGGGCCGGACACGCTCTCCAGCGAGGTCGCCAGCACGACGGTCGCCAGCGCGAGGAGGCCGACTGTCGAGAAGACCTGCGGCTTGGCCAACTGCCGGAAGCCGTCAAGCAAGGACGATGTCCTCGCGGTCGTCGGATCGTGCTGCGCCTCCCCGCGGCCCGTCAGGGTCCTCGGCACGACGATCACGGCGCCTGACAGGACGACGAAGGTGACGGCGTCGGCCGCAAAGACCCAGCGGACGCTTGACTCCTGAATGAGCGTCCCGGCGAGGACGAATCCGACCGCGCCGGCGAGCGACTTGGCGACCCCCCACCGGCGGGAGAGATCGTCGACGGCTCGCCGTGCACCTCGAGGCCGTCAGCCGCCGCGGCTAGCAGGTCCTGCTCGGACCGGTCATCTGTCGTCTCGAACGCGGCGCGCAGATGGCGTGCGTCAGCACGCTGACGCACCGCTTCGTCCACCTGTCGGCGCAGCAGTGCGCGTGCCGCGGAAACCCCGGCTTGCGTGACGCTCATCACCGGACGGTCGCCAGGCAGCCTGAACCTCCCCGGCGAGTCCGCGGAATCATCCGGCGACACGGTCCGCCGCAGCCACATCGCCCGTACCGGTAACGCCCACCTGCGCACTCAGCTCGTCGAGTCGGTCTTGCCCTACCGGCCGGCCCTCCCTCGGGGTCACTTCGCGCCGCCCCCGGGGCGCCCCGCCACCGTCGCTCGTTCCTGGACAGCCGCGATCGGTGGTGGGGGTACGCACCGCATATCCGCTCGATTTTTCCCGACCACTACGGCGACCCCACGCCGCCGCGGCTGGCAGAACCGGACCGGAGCACCCGCCGATCATCATGTGATGTGCATCACATGATGATCGACATGTGGACAACCCTGTCGACAGCACGGTGGGTAACCGGGCCGGGGCTGGGGACCATCAGGCCGCTGCCTGGGGATCGTCTGTGGGACAAGGCTGATCCCGTCGACAGGCCGGATGTCAAGGCGTTGAACGAGATGCGCGCGCAGGTATCACTGGGTGCATGGCCTTGCTGCACCGGCTCCGCCGGGACGAGACGATCACTGGGACTACGGCAGGTGAGACGGTCTCCGCTCCCCTGCCGCCCCCCGCCGCCCTGACCTCCACGACCGGCCCGGCGACCGGCCAGTACGACCGGGCCGCTGTCCGCGTGCCGGTCGCCGCTGGCAGGACCGGCGTCGTCGCCACCCCGCCCCGGCCTGCCCGTGCGCTGCCGCCGAGCGTCGCCGCCGTGGCGGCGCGGACCCGGCTGTCGGCCGAGCTGCTGGCCGCGATCCTGGAGGTCGACGCCCGCCAGCGCGCCACCCTCGACGACATCGAACGCGCCGACGCGCTCGCCGAACGGCTGCTGGCCCGCCGCGCCGACCGGCAGCGTGCCACGGCCGCCGGCCGACCCGTCCCAAGCCCGGCCGGGGCCACCCGGCCGCGCCGCCCGCGCCTGGCCGCGGACGTCCGCCTCGCCAGCTGATCGGTTCGTCGACTCCGCCCTGACAGACGCCCGGGGCAGGCCCAGACCGCTCCGGCCCGCCGGACTGGCGCGGGCCTCGCCAGCTCCCGCACACGGGCGCCGCTGCTCATCTCCCCGAGGGCGACGGCTCGCCGCGCTCGGTTCCACCGACGTCCAATCACTCTGTGTAATCCTCGCCGGGACGCACGACCGCGCTGTGCTGGCCACTCGACGTCTGCTGCAGGCCAGGCGGACTCTCGGACGTCGACAGGCCGCCCTGGTCGAGGAGCAAGAGCATGTCGAGACGTCTACCGCTGCGCCGGCGTGCCTGCTCGCGTCGGCCGGATCCGCGGGCCGCCTGGCCTGGCTCGTGCCGGCCATGCCGGCCGTGGTCGCCCTGACCGTGCTGACGGCCGCCACCGCCCCGGCCCTGGCCGCCACACCGCCCGTCACCGGTGAGTCCCCGCGCGCTCTCGCGGCGACGCTGGCGCCCGCGATCACGGTGGCCACGTCCGTGGCGCAGAGCTCGTTCTCCGGTGCCGGTCAGACGCTCGACTACTCCTACCTGGTGACGAACAGCGGGGACGCGCCGCTGACGAACGTCGTCGTCCACGACGCGCTCGCCGGGGTGTCGCCGGTGACCTGCCCGGTCTCGGAGCTGGCCCCGGGGGAACCACCACCTGCGCCGCCACCTACGTGACGACCCAGGCGGACGTCGACCGCGGGCGGGTCGAGAACACCGCCGTCGCGAACGGCACGCCGCCGTCCGGCCCCCCGGTGACCTCGGCGCCGGCGCACAGTTCCAGCAGTTCCACGGTCCCGCCCCCGACCGGATCGATCGGCATCGTGGGCCCGGCGGCTTCGCCCGTCTTCAGCGCTCCCTTGGCTGGTCTCCCGCCGGTGTTCCTGACTGTCCCCTTCGTCGTCACCAACACCGGTGCCGCGCCGCTGCGCGAGATCTCCATCCGGGCGACGGCGCCGCCGGGAACCCAGACCTCCTGCCCGGCGCAGGTGCTCGCCCTCGGTGAGTCCATGAACTGCACGAGCCAGACATCCACTACCCAGGCGGACGTGGACCGAGGATCGCTCTACATCACTGCCCTCGTCACCGGCCGGCTCGCCACCGGCACGTGGACGTCGGCGGCCACGTCCGTCTTCGCGCACGCCGTCCAGAACCCGAGCCTTGGGGTGAATTTTGGGCTCCAGACCCCGCCCTGCCCGGGCTGACGCCGGTCGCCTGCCCGGCGACGGCGCTGGCCCCCGGCGCCCAGATGACCTGCACCGCCTCCTACCTCACCACCGACGCCGCCGCGAACGTCGGCCAGGTCCGCAACGACGCGTTCGCCTACGGAGCGGCGCCCGGCTCGCCGCCGGTGACCTCCGCCCCAGCGGTCACCATGACACCGGGCCGGCCCGCGCAGCAGCCCGATCCCGCCATCGCCCTCGTGACGGCGCAGGTGGACCCGAACCCCGTCCCCGCCGCACAGCAGGTCCTGCACTACTTCTACCTGATGAAGAACACCGGCAACGTCCTCCTGGTGAACGTCCGGCTCTCCGAGGCGCTGCAATCCGGGTTCGTGTCCTGCCCGAACGATTCGCTGCCGCCGGGCGGTCTGATGTCCTGCACCGCCGACTACACCCTCAAGGCTCAGGACATCGCCCGGGGCTCGGTGGACAGCGAAGCGGTGGTGACCGGACAGGCCCAGTCCGGAGTGCCGGCGATCTCGACGCCCGCCCAGACGTCCGCGGCCCTGCTGCCGAGGGCGACGATCTCGCTGAGCAAGTCCACGGTCCAGACGTCGTTCACCGGCCCGGGCGAGACGATCGACCTCACCTACCGCGCGACGAACACCAGCGGCCAGCCGTTGACCAACGTGTTCGTGTACGACGCTCTGGCAGGCGTGTCGCCGGTGCACTGCGCCGCGACGAGCCTCGTCGCCGGCCAGTCGACGGCCTGCACCGCCAGCTACGTGACGACGCAGGCCGACGTCGACAAGGGCACGTTCAGCAACAGCGCGTGGGCGGCAGGCACGCCGCCGTCGGAACCGCCGGCCGTCTCCGCGCCAGCGATCGCGGCGTTGTCGACGTCGGCCCTGTCGCTGGTGAAGACCGTCAACACCACGTCCTTCACCGCCGCGGGTGAGCAGCTGACCTACCTTTACATCATCGCCAACCGCGGCACGTCTCACTCACCAACCTCGTGGTGAACGACCCGCTGCCCGGCCTGCCGGCCGTGGACTGCCCGATGACGACACTGGTTCCCGGCGCGGCGACGATCTGTACGGCGGACTACGTGACCACGCAGGCCGACGTCGACGCGGGGAAGATCGAGAACGTGGCAACCGCGAGCGCGACACCACCGTTCGGCGCCACGGTGACCTCGAAGCCTTCGACCACGTCGACGTCCCTGCGTTCCGGCACCGGACCCGTCGGCCGGCTGGCCCGCCCGGCCCCACCGGACCAGCCGGGCCCGTCGGACCACCTGGACCGACCGGGCCCGCTGGTCCGGACGGATCTGCCGGACCGCCTGGGCCCACCGGCCCAGTCGGCCCAGCCGGGCCTACCGGGCCGGCGGGTCCGACCGGCCCCACGGGCCCAGCTGGGCCGGTCGGACCCCCCTGGACCCCCTGGTCCGCCCGGGCCAGGTGACCACCGAGGATGGAAGATCGACATAGGGAAGATCCGTATCTAGCCTCTATTCAGGCAGCCCGGGATGGGTGACGTCGCGGTCCGGCCAGCCGCCTGGGCGACAGACGGCTGGCCGGACCAGACCGGGGTCGGCAACGTCTGGCGAGTGGCTCCGGCCGGGCCCGGCCCAGGCGCGGTCATCCCCAGATCGCCTGGGCCGCGGCCATCCCGAGGGTGGCGGCGCCGAAGGCGGCCAGCACGCTGCCGAGCACGTTCGCGGCGGCGAGCAGCCGGGCGCCGTCCTCGGCCAGCCGCAGCGTCTCGTAGGAGAACGTCGAGTACGTGCTCAGCGCCCCGCACAGCCCGGTCCCGACCAGCAGCCCCACCCGTGACGACGCCGCACCCGCCAGCACCGCCCCGGTGACCAGGCCGAGGATCAGGCTGGCAGCGACGTTGACTGTGATCGTTCCCCAGGGGAACACGGTGTCGTGCCGGGCCTGCACCGCCCGGTCGACGAGGTACCGGGCGGGCGCGCCGACGGCCGCCCCGACGATGACCAGCAGCCAGCTCATCGGCCGGCCGCCGTCACCCGCCGGGTCAGCGTGGCCGCGGCCCAGACGGCACCCAGCGCGAGCACCACGGTCAGGCCCAGATAGGCCAGGGCCAGGCCGGCCCGCCCGCCGGCCACCAGCCGTTCGGCGTCCACCGCGTAGGTGGAGAACGTGGTGAACCCGCCCAGCACCCCGGTACCGAGAAAGGGCCGGACCAGCGGATGCACGGCCCGGACCTCGACGATCACCACCATGAGCACGCCGATCGCCGCACAGCCCGCCGTGTTCACCGCCAGGATCGTCCACGGGAACGCGCCGGACGGCGTCGGCCAGGCCAGCGACGCCCCGTAGCGGGCACACGCCCCGATCGCCCCGCCGGCGGCGATGACTGCCAGCAGCAGCGCCGGCTCCCGGCGCAGCTCACGACGCTGAGCCGGGACATGGAGATCGACGTCCGGGTCGACGACGGGCTGCGCGGCCTCCCGCGGCTGGGCACCGTCCACACCTGCCTCCCTACCTGCACGACACCCGGCCACAGCCGAGCACGACTCGTCACAAGTAGGGACTGTTGGCGGCCTCGAGTGCCGCGGTTCGGGTACGGCGAGCCCCACCGCCGCGCGGCGACACCACCGGCCGTCGCCCGGCCCACCTTATTACCGGGCCGCCGGCTGCCACCGCCTCGGTCGGTAACCTGCCGGCGCAGACCAGGCGGCGGCCCTGCCCCGGCGTCTGGCAAGTACCGAGAGCTGTCTCTAGCCGGGCAGGCCTACGCGGGCTGCCGAGTACTCCCACAGTGCCCGGCTGAGCTCGGCGTCGCGGGCCTGCCGGCCGGTGAAGAACCGGTCCCGCACGGTGTACCGATGCAGGTAGGCGCCGTTGACGGTCTCCGGGTCGGGCCGGGTCGCGAGCGCGACCAGCGGCCGGGCACCGCCGGCGGGGGTGCGGGCGCCGACGAGGCGCAGCGGCCGGTAGAAGGTGTGCACGAACCAGGTGTCGCGGCCGAAGCTGCTCACGACGATGCCCGGGTGCACGGCCATCGCCGCCGGACTGCCGGGCGCGGTCCGGCGGGCGAGCTCGCGGGCGAACAGGATGTTCGCCAGCTTGCTGTCGAAGTAGACGCCGAACTGCTGGTAACGGCGCTGCGCACGCTGCAGGTCGGTCAGGTCGACGCGGCCGAGGAAGTTGACGAGGCTGCTGGTCACGATCACCCGCGAGCCGGGTGTCGCCGACAGCCGCGGCAGGAGCAGGTTGGTGAGCAGGAACGGCGAGAGATGGTTGACCTGGAACGTCAGCTCGTTGCCGTCCTCAGTCCGGGTCAGCGTCGGGAAGAGCCCGCCCGCGTTGTTCATGAGGACGTCGATGCGGGGGCAGACGTCGAGGATCTCGGCGGCGGCGCGGCGGACGTCGGCGAGCCGGGCGAAGTCGGCGACGATCGGCACGGCACCGGTCTCGGCGGCGACGGCGGCGGTCCGCTGCGCCGAGCGGCCGAGGATGACGAGCCGGGCGCCGAGGTCGCGCAGCTGGCGGACCGCCGCCGCGCCGATGCCCGCGCTCGCCCCGGTGATGACAGCCGTCTGTCCGACCATCGACCGGCCCGCCGGCCGGCGGGCCTTGGCGCGCCGCGCGCCGACGGTCTCGTCCACGGCCCGGCGCCCGGTGTCGTGCGCTTCGGGCTGGTCCCGGTCGGCCTCTTCAGGTCCGGGATGCCCCGGCTTCACCGTCGTCTCCGGCGTCGTCTCCACCATCGTCACTCCCCGGCCACCCGCGCGCCTCGCCGGACGCACCCCAGCCGGCGGATCATCCCACGACGCAGCCCAGGTTGCCGCCGAGTCGGGGCGGGCGCGTCGAAGCCCCCGCCACTTCTACCTGAGCAGACGGGGCGGGGGGTCGGCGGACCGCTCGGATGGAGGTCAGGCGGTCAGCGGGCCGGCGGCGGGTACCGGGGCCGCGGGGGGAGTGCCGACCTGGGCGGGGATGGCGGCCGGCTCAGCGTCGGCGGCCGCCTCGGTCCGGCCGGCCGGCCTGGTGACGGGTTCGGTGGTCGGGCCGTGGCTGGCGGGGGCACCGCCGGTGGCGGTCGAGCCGCGGGCGCCGACGACGAGGTAGACGGCTATCGCCGCGGCGGCGAGGAACACGGCGCCGGCGAGGCTGGCCACGTTGAAGCCGTGCACGGTGGCGGCGGCGACCAGCCGGCCGTGGGCGTCCGCGCCGGCGGCGGCCGGGTGCGTGTCGAGGTAGCCGGAAGTGGCGGTGCCGGCGATGGTGCCCAGCAGCGCCAGGCCCAGGGAGGCGCCGATCTGCTGGGAGGTCATCACCGCGCCGCCGGCGACCCCGGCGTCGCGGCCGGCGCCGAGGGTGGCGATGCTGTTCGCCGGCATCATCACCCAGCCCATCCCGAAGCCGAGCACGAGCAGCGACGGCAGCGCACCCGCCCAGTAGGAGCTGTCGGGCCGTAGCAGGCCGATCAGCGCGAGCGCCACCGCCGCGCTGACGAGGCCCGTGACCAGCAGGCTGCGGATCGGTACCCGCACGATCAGCCGGCCGACGATCCGCGCGCCGACGATGACCCCGACGGTCAGTGGCAGGAAGGCGACGCCGGTACGGGTCGGCGAGTAGCCGAGCACCTGCTGCAGGTAGTAGGTGTGGAAGAACATGGCGGCGAACACCGCCACGCCGAGGCTCAGTGTCGCCAGGTAGGAGCCACCGCGGCCGCGGTGCGCGACGACGCGCAGCGGCAGCAGCGGGCTCGCGGTCCGCGACTCGACGAGCACGAAAAGGACCAGCAGGACGAGCCCGGCGACCAGCGAGACGATCGTCGCCGCCGCGCCCCAGCCGTCGGTCTCGGCGCGGGAGAACCCGAAGACCAGCGCGATCAGCCCGACGGTCGCCAGCAGCGCGCCCAGGATGTCGAGCCGTTCCCGCCCGGCCCGGCCCGGCGCGCCCGCCGCCGTTGCTACCGCAGTGGGGGTGGCCGTCCGGCCGGGGATGGCGCTGACGGTGACGGCGATGGCGAGGATGGCCAGCGGGACGCAGATGTACAGGCTGTAGCGCCACGAGAAGTAGCCGGTCAGCAGGCCGCCGGCGATCAGCCCGACGCCGGAGCTGGAGCCCATCACCGTCCCGAAGATGGCGAAGGCGCGGGCGCGTTCGGCCGGGACGGTGAACGTGGTGCCCAGCACGGCCAGCGCGGCCGGGGTGAACAGTGCGCCGAAGACGCCCTGCAGGCCGCGGGCGGCCAGCAGCATCTCGGTGTTGACCGCGGCGCCTCCGACGGCCGAGGCGAGGGCGAAGCCGACGAGGCCGACGAGCAGCGCGCGGCGGCGGCCGAGCAGCTCGCCCACCCGGCCGCCGAGCAGCAGGAAGCCGCCGTACCCGAGGGCGAACATGGTGATGACCCACTGCCGGCTCGGGTCGGACATGTGCAGCGAGTCCTGGGCCGACGGCAGCGCCACATTCATGATCGTAAAATCTGCGGCGATCATGAGCTGGCCGAGTGCCGCGGCCGCCAGCGCCCGCCAGCGCCGCGGGTCGGCACCGCCGTCGTCCTGGTCGGGGCTGGTGCGCGCCGCCGCCGGTCCGGCGGGCCGCGCGGGTGACGTGTTCGTGCTCATCGTGTTCTCCACCCTGCTTCACGCCGTGGTGGGCGCTCGGTCCTGACGCCGTGGCGGGGTGCGGGAGCCCGCACCCCGGCGGCCCTATCATGGGTATCACCAACGTTGGCAGCACCAACAGTAACAAGGTTCGTGGGTCGCGCCAACGAATATTTGGCCGAGATTGGGCGGAGGTGGGCCGGGTGGGCGAGCCCCATGCCGACCGGGGTGGCGTCAAGACAGCAGGTATCGAGACGACAGGTGTCGAGACGGTGCCGGGCGGGGAACGACACTCGAGCGTGGGCACGGGCGGCGACGTAGCCGTGGCGGACGGGCTTGCCGCGTTGGGGCCGGCCAGGATCCGTGGCCTCGGCGTCTGGCTGGTGAACAAGACGGCGGTGCACGCACACCGAATTGCCTCCGACGCGTTCGCCGCCGTCGGTGGCCGCCGCTTCCACTACGCGCTGCTGGCCTCGCTGGACGAGTCCGGCCCGGCGAGCCAGGCGGCGCTGGGACGCCGCTGCGGCTTCGACCGCAGCGACGTGGCGGCCCTGGTCAACGAACTCGCCCGAGCCGGCTACATCGAGCGCACCCAGGACCCGGCCGACCGGCGCCGCAACATCATCGCGATCACCGCGGCTGGCCGGGTGCGGCTGGTGGAGTTCGACGCGGTGGCCGCCGACCTCCAGGAAACGTTCCTGGCCCCCCTGGACACCCAGGAGCGTGCCGAGTTGACGGGGCTGCTCACCCGTCTCCTCGCTCACCACACCGCGCTGCACGGCCTGCCCATCGCCCCCCACCTGGACGACTAGCTCCAGCCGGCACACCGGCCCGCTGGGCCGCCGGGCATCAGGTCCAGGTCAGTGGTTCGTGGCGGCGAGCGCGCTGCCGGTGCTCCACAGGACGGTCGCCTTCCCGGCGCAGGCCGCGGCGAGCAGGGCGCCGTCGCGGGAGAACGCCAGGTCGTTGATCTCGCCGTGTCGGGCGGTGAACGTCGTGGCCCGCTGCGGGTGCGCCGGGTCGGTCAGGTCCCACAGCAGCACCTGGCCGTCGGCGCCGCCAGTGGCCAGCCGCCGGCCGTCAGCGGTGACGGCCAGTGCGGTCACCGCCTTGCGATGCCCGGCGAGCTCGGCGACCGGTTCCGGCTGCGCCGGGCTCGTGATGTCCCACAGCCGGGCGAGCCGGTCACCGCCCGCGGTGGCCAGCAGCAGCCCGGAAGGGACGAACAGCGCCGCGTACACGGTGTCCCGATGCGCGTCCAGCGCCGCCAGCCTGGTCGGTTTGGCCGGGTCGGCCAGGTCCCACAGCAGTACGGTGTGGTCGTCGCCGCCGCTGGCCAGGCGCCGCCCGTCGGGGCTGAACGCGACCGTGCGCAGACCCTTGCGGTGGTCGGTCAGCGCGACGACGAGGCTGTCCGGCCCGGAGCGGCGGGTGTCCCACAGGGCGACGACCTTGTCCTGGCCGCCGGAGGCGAGCAGGTGCGCGTCCGGGCTCAGGTCGACCGCGCGGATGTAGTGGCGGTGGCCGCGCTGGGTGTAGACCTGCTCGGGCGCGGACGGGTCGGTGAGGTCCCACAGGGCGAGGCGCATCCCGTCGCCGGCGATGGCCAGGCGGGTGCCGTCGGCGCTGACCGCGAGCGCCCGGACCCACTCCTGGGTGAGCCGCGACCCGTAGTCGATCTCGACGAACGGCGCCGGTCGGGCCGGGTTCGCCAGGTCGTACAGCCGGACCTTGCCGTCCTGGCCGCCGCTGGCCAGCACCCCACCCGACGCGGGGAACGCGACGGCGCGTACCGGCGCGCGCTGCCCGCTGAGCTGGGCGAGCAGCGCCGGCCCGGCCGCGGGACCCGGCGCCGCGGCGGGGGCCACCGGCGTCGTCGCCGCGGCGGCGACACTGGGTGCGGCGGCAGCGCCACCGGCGGGTGCCGCGGTGGCGACGGCTGTGCCGTCGGTGGGTGCGATGGCGAGCTGGCGGCGCAGCCACTCGCGGGCGACCGGCGGCTGCAGCCCGAACAGGTCGAATGACACGGCCCCGGCCAGCAGCGCCGGCCGGGGCAGGTCCTCGACGCGGGCCACGACCAGTTGCGCGACAGGCACCTCGCCAGGGTCACCGTCGCGGGATTCCCGGTCGGCGGCCGCCACCTCGGCCACCCCGGCGTCCTCGTCCTCGGCTCCGTCCTCGGCTCGCTCGGTCTGGCCGGCATCGTCGAGGGGGGCCACCAGCTCGCCGAGGCGCGGCGGGTGGCCCGTACGGGTGGCCGGTTCGCCGGCGTCCTCGTCGACGGCCGCGAGGTAGGCGGCGGACAGGACGACAAGGACCTGGCCGGCGTGCGCCGCCGCGGCCCGCAGCGCCGCCGCCACGGGCGCGGCGCCCGTCGCCCCGGCGGGCAGCGGATCGGCGATCGCCCGGCGGCCGGCGTCCTGCAGCTGCCAGATCAGCCAGTCGGCCCAGCCACGGTCCGCCTCGGCGAAGCTGACCGCCAGGTCCCACCGGACCAGGCCCGGCGCCGCCGAACCACCACCCGTCTCACTGTCCGTCATCACGTTGGCGAGCCTCCCACGTGGCGTTCCGGCCGTCTCAGCCGGCCCTGCGCCGCACCGGATCCGGCCGGGCTAGAGGCCGACATGGCCGGACGGGTTGTCCCGGTCGAACAGCCTGCCGGCGCGGACGTAGCTGTCCAGGGACGTGGCGGACCGCCACCGGCCCTGCCGCATGATCGCCCGGTCGGCGACGCCGGCGCGGGCCGCGGCGGTCGCGAATCCGGAGCGCAGCGAGTGGCCGGCGAAGTCGGCCGGGTCCAGGCCGGCGGCGGCGGTGCGGCGCTGCACGATCAAAGCGACCGAGCTGGCATGCAGCCGTCCGGCGCCGACGTGGCCGTGCCGGTTGATCCCCCGGAACGCCGGGCCGTCGCGCACGCCCGCGGCGGCAACCCACGCCTGCCAGGCCCGCACCGGACAGGTCGGCCGATAGGAGCCGTAGGCGAGGCCGACGAGCGCGCCGGCGCCTTCCTGGTCGGTCTTGGACGAGCGGACCGACAGCACCAGCCCGTCGGCGGTGACGTCGATGTCGGCGACGTCGAGGCCGACGAGCTCGGAACGGCGCAGGCAGCCGGCGAACCCGACGAGCAGCAGCGCCCGGTCACGGACCGCGGCCAGCGCCACGGCGGTGGCAGCCCCAGAACGTCGTGCCCCGCTGCCGGTCCCGGCGTCGGCGGGCGGCTCGTCGATCGCAGCCAGGATGCGGGTCAGCAGTGAGGTCTCCAACGCCTCCTTGCGGGCCGGGCGGACGCCGTGGATGCGGCGGATGCCGTCCCACACGGTCGCGACCTGCGGTGCCGCCGCCGGGTTGGGGACCTGCGCGAGCTGGTGGGCGACCGAGATCGCCGCCAGCCGGCGCCGGATCGTCGACGCCTTGTAGCCGGTGTCCGCGAGCGCGGCCAGGTAGCCGGCGACGGTCAGCGCGCTTGCCGGGACCGCCGCCGGCGCCCCCGGCTGGGCGGCGCACCAGGCGCGGAAGTGCCGCAGGTCGGCGTCGTAGGCACGCCAGGTGGACGCGGCTCGCGAGGCGTGGGCGTACTGCGCCGCGCGGGCGGCCAGCGTCACCGGCAGCCGCTCGGCGTCCTGCGGCCCTGGCCCTGGCCCGGACCCGGGCTGGTCCGACGCGGGCACGACGGTTGCGGGCAGGAACGCCGCGTCGGCCGGCGGCCGGGAGGCGGGGGCGGGCGCCGGCTCGGGTCCGATAGGCATGGGTGAAGTCTTCTCCCGTGCCGTCCGCGTCAGCAAGAGCAGATCCGGAACAGCTGTCAGTCTGAATTGACATCACCACGAATGTCAGTTCAAATTGACAGCTGTGGACGTCGACGATCTGGTGGCGCGGGTGCGAGCCGGTGACCCGGCGCTCGGCCTGCGGGCCGTCGGCGCCCTGCACCGGCTCGCCGAGCAGGTCGAGTGCGTCGCCGTCGCCGCCGCCCGGCAGCAGGGCTGGTCCTGGGAGCAGATCGGGGACGCGCTGGGCGTGTCGCGGCAGTCCGCACACGCCAAGCACGGCCCCGCCGCCGACCAGCCGCCGTCCCACCTGACGTCGGGGCAGCGCGAGAAGACGACGGACTCCGGCGTGGCGACGGACTCCGCGCAGGAGGTGACGACAGATGCCCCCGCCCTTCGCCTCCGGAGCCCGCGAGGTCGTAGCCGCGGCGCTGGCTGAGGCCCGGCTGCGCGGCGACCGCCGCATCGGCACCGAACACCTCCTCCTCGGCGTCCTGCGCCTCCCGGACACCGAGGCGGCGCGCGCGCTGGGGGTCGACCTGGCCACCGCGCGCGACGCCCTCGCGGCGCTCGACCACGACGCCCTCGCCGCGCTGGGCATCGTGGTCGGCGTGCCACCGGCCAGGTCGCCGGACGACGGCCCCGACCTGTGGCCTGCTGGGCAGCCTGTGCCCAGCCTCGATCCGTCGGCGCTGGTGGCCACCCCGCCCGCGGACGGCCCCACCGGTGCCGGGAGCCTGTTCGGCCACGAGCGTCGGGCGCCGACCCCGGCGCAGATCGTCCGGCTGCGCAGCTGCCTGAGCTCCGGTGCCCGCGGGGTGCTGGGCCAGGCCATCGACGCGGCGCCCACCGGCCGGCGTCGCCACGTCACGACGGAGCTGGTGCTGCTGGCCCTGCTGGCACGCCAGCCGCCGGACCCGGCCGCCGGGCTGTTCGACCGGCTGGGTGTCGACCGTGCGGCCACCCGTTCCCGGCTCGGCCAAGGCTGAGGCCGGCGGACCCGCGGGACCACGCCCGGCCCGTGGACGGCCGGTGGCCGCTGGTTGTCCGGCGGGGGAACGCGCCGAAATGCCTTTGACCGCACCCGGAGGTGAGTCCGTAGTGTCCGAACCTGCCGTCAGCGGGCCGGCCGGCCCACGGCACCCGGCCGCCACCGGCTGCCCCACCCGCGCGCGAGCGTCGTCACCGTCGGCCGCTTCGCCCGCCCTGTCGCCGAGAGGGATCGCCACCGCATGCTGATCCGACTCATGAGAGCCCATCTCGGGCCCTACCGCGCGCAGCTCACGGCCCTCGTCGTGCTCCAGCTGGCCGCGACGTTCGTCATGCTCTACCTGCCGACGCTGAACGCCGACATCATCGACAACGGTGTCGTCGTCGGCGACACCGGCTACATCGTGCGGCTCGGCGGCATCATGCTGGCCATCACGCTCGGGCAGCTGGTCTGCTCCGGTGCGGCGATGTTCTTCGCCGCCCGGACGTCGATGGCGTTCGGGCGGGACCTGCGGGCAGCCGTGTTCGACCGGGTGCAGTCGTTCTCCGCCCGCGAGGTCGCCCACTTCGGCGCCCCGTCACTGATCACCCGGGCGACCAACGACGTCCAGCAGGTGCAGATGCTGGTCCTGCTCGGCTCCTCCCTGATGGTCACGGCGCCGATCATGTGCCTCGGCGGGATCGCGCTGGCGATCCACCAGGACCCGGGCCTGTCGACCCTGCTCGTCGTCGTCGTGCCGGTGCTGGCAGTGATCATCTCGCTGATCGTCCGCCGGATGCACCCGCTGGGCCGGGCGATGCAGGAACGGCTCGACACGGTCAACCGGGTGCTGCGCGAGCAGCTGTCCGGGCTCCGGGTCATCCGGGCGTTCGTCCGCGACGACCACGAGCGGACCAGGTTCTCCGCCGCCAACGCCGAGCTCACGGACACGTCACTGCGGTTCGGCCGGCTGATGTCGCTGATGTTCCCGCTCATGCTGACGTCGGTGAACCTGTCCAGCATCGCGGTCATCTGGTTCGGCGCGCACCGCATCGACTCCGGGGCGATGCAGATCGGCGCGCTCACCGCGTTCCTCAGCTACCTGATGCAGATCCTCATGTCCGTGATGATGGCGACCTTCATGTTCATGATGATCCCGCGGGCCGAGGTGTGCGCCGAGCGGATCGACGAGGTCCTCGGCACCGAGACCACCCTGCTGCCGCCGGTGTCGCCGGTCACCGAGCTGCCCCGCCACGGCGAGCTGGAACTGGCCGACGTCGGGTTCCGCTACCCGGGCGCCGAGGCGTCGGTGCTGCGCGGCGTCAGCCTCGTCGCCCGGCCGGGCCAGGTCACCGCGATCATCGGGTCGACCGGGTCGGGCAAGTCGACGGTGCTCAGCCTGATCCCCCGGCTGTCCGACGTCACCGAGGGCGTCGTCCTCGTCGACGGCGTCGACGTCCGCGACCTCGACCCGAAGCTGCTCGCCGCCACCGTCGCGTTCGTCCCGCAGAAGCCGTACCTGTTCACCGGCACCGTCGCGTCGAACCTGCGCTACGGCAACCCGGACGCCACCGACGACGAGCTGTGGCACGCGCTCGAGACCGCCCAGGCTCGCGGGTTCGTCGAGGCCATGCCCGACGGCCTGGCCACCCCGATCTCGCAGGGCGGCACCAACGTCTCCGGCGGGCAGCGCCAGCGGCTGGCGATCGCCCGCGCGCTCGTCCGCCGACCGGAGATCTACCTGTTCGACGACTCGTTCTCCGCACTCGACTACGCCACCGACGCGGCGCTGCGCGCGGCGCTCGCCCGGGAGACCGCGACGGCGACGGTCCTCATCGTCGCGCAGCGGGTCTCGACGATCCGCGACGCCGACCAGATCGTCGTCCTCGACTCCGGCAGTGTCGTCGGCGTCGGCACCCACCACCAGCTGATGGCCGGCAACGAGACCTATCGGGAGATCGTGCTGTCCCAGCTGACCGAACAGGAGGCCGCCGCATGAGCAGCCCCAACGGCCAGCCCGCCCCGCCCCCGGGCGGCGGACCCGGTGCCGGGGGTGCAAGCGGGGGCGGGGTGCCGACGCCGCGGCGCGCGGCCGGGCCGCCGCCGGGCGGAGGGCCGATGGCCCGGATGATGATGGGCGGCGCGGTCGAGAAGTCCGCCGACTTCAAGGCCTCGACGCGCCGCCTGCTCGGCCTGCTGCGCCCGCAGCGGTCGCTGCTCGTCCTGTCCGTGGTGCTCGCTGCCCTGTCCGTCGGGCTCAACGTCGCCGGGCCCCGGCTGCTCGGCCACGCCACCGACCTGGTGCTCACCGGCATCTTCTCGAAGAACCTGCGGGCGGACACGACCAAGGCCGAGGCGGTCGAGCACCTGCGCGCCACCGGCCACGGCACCCAGGCCGACCTGCTGAACTCACTGAACGTCAACCCGGGCCACGGGATGGACTTCCACGCGATCGGCGCGGTGCTCGGCTGGGTGCTCATCGTCTACGTGCTGTCGGGCGTCTTCGGGGTCCTGCAGGCGCGGATCACCAACGCCGCGCTGCAGCGGGTGCTGTCCCAGCTGCGCACCGACGTCCAGGACAAGATCACCCGGCTGCCGCTGCGGTACTTCGACCGGGCCCAGCGCGGCGAGGTCCTCTCCCGGGTCACCAACGACATCGACAACCTGGGGCAGAGCCTGCAGCAGAGCCTCGCGCAGCTCGTCCAGTCCGTCCTGCTCATCGTCGGCGTGCTGTCGATGATGTTCTGGATCTCCTGGCTGCTGGCACTGATCGCACTCGTCACCGTGCCGGTGTCGATGTTCGTCGCGGCCCGGGTCGGCAAGCTCGCCCAGCCGCACTTCATCAACCAGTGGCGCACCACCGGCCTGCTCGGCGCCCACGTCGAGGAGATGTACACCGGGCACATGCTGGTCCGGGCGTTCGGCCGGCAGGAGGAGGCCACGGCGGTCTTCGCCGAGCAGAACCAGAAGCTCTACGAGGCGAGCTGGCGGGCGCAGGCCCTGGCCGGGCTGATGCAGCCAGCGATGATGTTCATCGGCAACCTGAACTACGTGTTCGTCGCGGTCTTCGGCGGACTGCGGGTCGCCTCCGGTGACCTGTCGATCGGCTCGGTGCAGGCGTTCATCCAGTACTCGCGGCAGTTCTCCCAGCCGCTGACCCAGGTCGCGTCGATGGCGAACCTCGTGCAGTCCGGGGTGGCGTCGGCGGAGCGGGTGTTCGAACTGCTCGACACCGACGAGCAGGACCCGGACCCGGCGGCGCCGACGCGGCTGGCGCAGCTGAACGGCCGGGTCGCGTTCGAGCACGTCGCGTTCCGTTACGAGCCCGGCAAGCCGCTCATCGAGGACCTGTCGCTGGTCGCCGAGCCAGGCCACACGGTCGCGATCGTCGGCCCGACCGGCGCCGGCAAGACCACGCTGATCAACCTGCTGATGCGGTTCTACGAGCCGACCAGCGGCCGGATCACTCTCGACGGCGTCGACATCGCGACGATGACCCGGGAGGACCTGCGGGCGACGACGGGCATGGTGCTGCAGGACACCTGGCTGTTCGGCGGCTCGATCGCGGACAACATCGCCTACGGCACGGACGCCCCGACCCGGGAGCAGGTCGTCGCCGCGGCGAAGGCCGCCCACGTCGACCGGTTCGTGCGCACCCTGCCCGACGGCTACGACACGGTCCTCGACGACGAGGGCTCCGGCGTGTCCGGCGGCGAGCGGCAGCTCATCACGATCGCCCGGGCATTTCTCGCCGACCCGCAGATCCTGATCCTCGACGAGGCGACCAGCTCGGTCGACACCCGCACCGAGGTGCTCATCCAGCGGGCCATGTCGCAGCTGCGGGCCGGGCGGACGGCGTTCGTCATCGCCCACCGGCTGTCGACGATCCGCGACGCCGACACGATCCTGGTGATGGAGAACGGCGCGATCGTCGAGCAGGGCGACCACGAGGAGCTGCTCGCCGCCGACGGCGCCTACGCCCGCCTCTACAAGTCCCAGTTCGCCCAGGCCGTCGCCGAGGTCTGACCGCGTGGCCGAGGTCTGACCGGCAGCAGCCTGCCGCGCGGTTCCCGCTCCAGGTGGGGAACCGCGCGGCAGGCTGCTTTTCCTGCCAGGCCCGGCTCAGTTCACCGCGTACCCGCTGAGGCCGCCGCCGCCGACCGTCGTCATGCCGCTCAGGCCGGTGACCTGGACCGGGGTCAGGCTTTTGGTGGTGGTGCCGTTGCCCAGCGCGCCACCGGCGCCTGATCCCCAGGCCCGGACGGTGCCGTCGCTGCGCACCGCGTACCCGGTGTGCAGACCGCCGGCGACGGCGATCACATCGGTCAGGCCGTAGACCTGGACTGGGAGGGAGCGGTTTTCGGTGGTGCCGTCGCCGATGGAGCCATAGTTGTTCTGTCCCCAGGCCCAGGCGGTCCCGTCGCTGCGCGCCGCGTACCCGTTGTGGGCGCCGGCCCCGATGTGGTCCACGTCGACGAGGTCGTTGACCTGTACCGGGGTCAGGCGGTCGGTGGTGGTGCCGTCGCCGAGCTCGTTGTGGGAGTTGTCGCCCCAGGCCTGGACGGCGCCGTTGGCCATCGCATACGCGGTGTTCTCGCCGGCCACGACGGCGGTGATGGCGTCTATGCCCTCGATCTGGATCGGCGTCAGGCGGCCCGTGGTCGTGCCGTCGCCGAGCTGGCCCTGGCCGTTGGCGCCCCAGGCATGGACGGTGCCGGGCAAGGTGAGCGCGTTCTGGCCAGGAAGCGCCAGGGGTGTCAGGGGTGCCAGCGCCGGTCTATGCCCTGCCAGGACCGCCGGCCCGGTCGCGGTAGCCGTCGCGGGCAGGACGATCACCCCTACGGCGGCCAGCGCCGCCGTGCACATCCCTGTTCGCCATTGTCGTTGAGACATGTCTGCTCTTTCTGTCCGAAGGACAGGCCACACCCCCTACGGCCACTCTGTGCACTATTTCTATTACATAGCGTGTTGCCAGCGAGCTGCACATGTTGACCAAGCGTGTCCATGTTGTGTCTGCGCGTCGCCGTCGGCCGGGGGTGGCTGTCCGCCGCGCGGCAGGAACCCGGCGCCGGCGCCTGACGCTGGACGGACCCGCTCGCGGTGAGCCAGGGCACCAGCCCGCTCACCGCCACTGGCTGATCCCGCGGCCGGGTGGATTCCTCCCGCCCCTCTCGCGGAGAAGCCGGGCCCGGCGTCCCGCAGCCCGCGGGACGACCAGCAGGTAGGGCACGGCGGCTGCGGCGAACAGCCAGCGGGCAGACAGGCCCAGGCCATCCGCGCCGGCGCCGTAGGCGGCGAAGGTGGCGATGGCGACGGCCTCCATGCCGGCGCCGGACAGCGAGGTGACGGTGGCGCGGGAAGAATCGTCGAGGCTGTCCTGCAGCCGGGCATCGGCCTGGGCCAGCGCCCAGTAGAAGATCGCGAACGCGACGGCGACGCCGGCGATCCCGGCCGGGGCGCCGCTGCCCGCACCGACCGCCAGCAGCACGGCGGCGCCGGCCAGCAACGGAGCGAGCTGCCGCCCGCCGCGGCCGGCGACGAGGCCACCCAGCGTCGACCCGGCGGTGACGGCCGCCACCAGCAGTGGCACGGCCGCAGGCCCGGCGCCGGTGTCGCGGACGAGCAGCGGCACGTACTCGTCGAGCGCCCCGACGACGGTCAGCGCTGCGGCCAGCAGCAGCGCCCGGCGCACCGGCGCCGACCGGCGCACGACCGCAAGCCCCGACCGCAGCACCGCGAGCGGCGACCCGACCTCCGCTGAGGTCGCGTCCTCGCCTTTCTCGTCCTTGCCGTCCTTCTCGTCCTTGCCGGCCGGCGACCCCCGGCCTTCCTCGTCGACGCCGCCCTGGCCGCCCTCCGGGCGGTGTTCTGGCAGGGCGCGACCGGCCACGGCGCACAGCAGCAGCGCGGCGACGCTGACCACACCGACCAGGGCATAGCCGCCGACGGCGACCAGCGGGCCGGCCAGTGCGGTGGCGAGCAGGCCGCCGGTGCCGCTGGCCGCCTGGGAACGGCCGATGAGGCGCGGGTACGCCGCTGCGGCGCCGAGCCGGTCAAGCTCGGCGTAGACCAGGGCCTGCTGCGCGCCGGAGCGCAGCGCTACCCCGGCGCCGAGCAGCACGAACCCGAGAGCGAACGACCAGAACGACGGCGCCACGGTCCACAGCGCGTAACCCGCCGCGTCCAACACGGGTGCGAAGGTCAGCAGCCGGCGCCGCGAGACGACGTCCGCCCACACCCCTGACGGGATCTCCAGGAGGAACGTCGCGGCGGACCAGATGCCGAACAGCACCGAGATACCCGCCGCCGACACGCCGCTGTCCGCGAACAGCAGTGCGTAGAGGGGGTAGAACGGCACGCACTCCTCAAGGAATGCGTATGTGTAAAGCCGCCGCGCGAGCGCCCGTTCGGGCGGGGCTGCCCGTCGCTGTCGGCTGGGTTGTCGCGGGTGGGATCAATGTCGCCAGGTCATGGTCGGCAGCCTAGGGCCGAGGGCCCCTCAGGCGAAAGGCGATTTCGCCGTGGCCGGTCGCCGTTGGCTGGCTGGCAGGGTCGAGCGGTGGCCAGAATCCGGCGGGATATGGCGTTCTGGTCACTGCCGTACGGCCTGCCGCGTCGCTAGCGTCGTGATCCGACCTCGACGACCTGGGAGACCGATCCGTGGCCAAAATCCTGCTCAGCCTGCACGTGCTCGCCGCGATCCTCGCGATCGGGCCGGTCGCGGTCGCCGCCAGCGTCTTTCCCCGGTACCTGCGGCTGGCAGCGGCGGCGGACCCCGCCGAGGACTCGGCGGTGGGCGTCGCACGGGCTCTGCACCGGATCTGCCGGGTGTACGCGCTGCTGGGGATCGCCGTGCCGTTCTTCGGCCTGGCCACCGCCGGCCCGCTGCACGTCTTCGGCGACGCCTGGGTGATCATCTCCATTGTGCTGACCGCGGCCGCGGCCGCCCTACTCGCCGCGGTCATCCTTCCTGGCCAGCGCCGGGCGCTCGCCGCCCTGGCCGCGGCGCCCGCCGCGGCCGCCGGGGCCGCCGGGGCCGTGCCGTCCGGCACCGAGGCGGCCGACACCGACAGGCGCAGCGTCGAGTCCGCGACCGTTGCGGCGGCGACCGGATCCGCTACCACGGTCGTCGTCGCGGCGCCGGCCATCGCCACCCCCGCTGCCACGACGGCCGGACGACAGTCGTCGCCCGCCCGTGCGGCCGCCCGGCTGGCGATGACTACCGGCATCTTCAACCTGTTGTGGGCCGCCGTCGTCGTCCTGATGATCGTCCGTCCGGGCTCCACCACGGGCGTCTGACCCATGACCACGCCAGCGCCCGCCGACGCGGGTCCCGGGTGCCGGGCACGGGCACCCGAACCGTCGTCATGGCCAGAATCTGGCTGGACGCCGGTGGTGGTTGTGGCGGGGGAACGGCCATGACCGACATCGTGCACTCCTCGGGCCAGGGACATGAGCAGACGGTGCAGGCTGGCCGGGTATGGCCGCCACCAACATCACGAAACTGTGGAAACGCGCCCGTTGTCCACAGTTCTGCGCGCAAGCAAGTGGTCCCAGGGCGGTCCTGTGATCCGATGGCGCGCGGGTTACGGCTTGGATTGGCGGCGAAAAACCAGGAGAAGCGATGCGGCCGAAGGGCTACAGTCACCCGGGTGACGCAGCTGGGCGAGTGGGCCGGTCCGGACGGCGGGGCCGCGACGAACCGGGCCTGGTGGGACGAGCGGGTGCCGCTCCATCTGACCAGCGACTTCTACGACCTCGACGAGTTCCTCGCCGAGCCCGACGTCCTGCGGGCCTTCGAGACCGCCGAGGTCGGGGACGTCACCGGCGCGCACCTCCTGCACCTGCAGTGCCACATCGGCCTGGACACGCTGTCCTGGGCGCACCGCGGCGCGACCGTCACCGGCCTGGACTTCTCCGCACCGGCGGTCGACGCGGCGACCGCGCTCGCGGCCCAGCTCGACCTGCCGGCCCGGTTCGTGACCGCCGACGTGTACGACGCCGCCGACATCCTCGCCGGCGAGACCTTCGACGTCGTCTACACCGGCATCGGCGCGCTCAACTGGCTGCCGGACATCACCCGCTGGGCGGGTGTCGTCGCCCGGCTGCTCGCCCCCGGCGGCTTCCTCTACTTGGCCGAGACCCACCCGGTGCAGGACGTCCTCGACGACGACTCCGGCTCGACGTTCGACCTCGACTACTTCGACGCGGGCCCGATCGTCTGGGAGGAGGAAGGCAGCTACGCCGACCCGGACGCGGACACCGACGCGAACGTCACCGTCGAGTACCACCACACGTTGGGCGAGATCGTCTCGGCGGTCATCGAGGCGGGGCTGCGCCTGGAGTTCCTCCACGAGCACGACTGCACGCCGTCCCAGCGGTTCGACACCCTCGTCCGTGGCGACGACGGCCTCTACCGGTTCCCGGCCGGCATCCCCCGCGTCCCACTCCTGTTCTCCCTGCGCGCCACGAAGCCGTAGCCGAGACGCCCACCCAGTCACCCAGTCCCTTGTGCGCCGCGGCGTCAGAGTGTGCGGATCACCCGGGCCGGGTTGCCGACGGCCAGGACGTTCGCGGGCAGGTCGCGAGTGACGACGGCACCCGCGCCGACGACTGAGTTCTCCCCGATCGTTACCCCCGGGCAGACGATGACACCGCCGCCGAGCCAAACGTTGTCCCCGATGGTGATCGGTTCGCCGGCCTCTCGGCCGGTGCGGCGCAGCACCGGGTCGAGCGGATGGGTCGGGGTGAGCAGCTGCACGTTCGGGCCGATCTGGACGTCGGCGCCGACGCTGATCCGCGCGACGTCCAGCAGCACCGCACCGGTGTTGAGGAACGTGCCGGGACCGATCGTCGTCTGGTACCCGTAGTCGACGTGCAGCGGCGGGAGAATCTCCACCCGCTCCCCGACCGCACCGAGCAGATCGGCCAGGAGGGCAGCGCGCAGCTGCGGCTCGTCGGCGCCGGTGGCGTTGTACCGCTCACGCAGCCGCGCGGCCCGCAGCCGGTCGGCGGTCAGCTCCTCGTCGGCCGCGAGGTACAGCTCCCCGGCCAGCATTCGCTGCTTCTGCTCGGACATCGTCTTCTGTTCAGACATCGTCATATCCCGTCGGCCGATGGATGTCAGGAACGAGGCCCTGTTCGTCGGCCCAGCCCCGGCGGCTGCAGGGTGAGGACCTTGCCCGCGGGCCACGGGCTCAGATACCGATCAGGTAGCGGGCGAGCGCGTCGGGCTGGGACAGGGCGAGCAGATGCCCGCCAGGCAGCACGTCGGCCTCGACCCCAAGCCGATCACGCGCGACCCGCTGCTGGAAGTCCACCGGGAAGAACCGGTCACCGGCCCCCACGACCACCTTGAGCGGGACGGCCGGCCAGTCGTCGAACGCGCAGACGGACTGGAACACGACGTCGTCCTCGGGGCGACGGTCGGCGAGAATCGGGGCGGCGTCCTCGGCGGACAGGTCGTGCAGGAAATACGTCTCCAGGTCGAACTCGGTGCCGTAGCCGCCCCGCTCGGCCGCGGCGTGCGCGGCCGGAGCCTGCCCCGTCGCGTCCCACCAGGCTCCCGGCGTCTCCCCCGGAACCGGGATCATCGCGTTCACGAACACGATCGCGGACACCGGGACCGACGCGGCTACCAACGGCGCGGTGAACCCGCCCAGCGACTGCGCGACCAGCACCACGTCGCCCCGGCCCTCGACCGCCGCGCCGACCAGCCCGGCGTACTCGGGCAGTCCGGCTTTCGGGTCCTCGCCGGGCAGCTCGACGGCGACCGCCTCGTGCCCGGCCGCCCGCAGCAACGGAACCAGCCGGTCCCAGTAGGCGGCCACACCACCGGCGCCCGGAATCAGCGCGAACGTCCGGGGTCCCCGCTGCGTCGGTTCGTCCATGCCAGTCCTCTCGCCGAGTGACAGTCCTTCCGTAGACGTCGCGGGCGCAGACGACTCATCGGTCGCGGCGCGACTGCGCCGCGGGAGACTCGGCTGGCCGCCGGCCGCCCACCGCAGACGTCTTAACTGCTTCGCGCCCTTTGGGGTGTCGCCGCCGCGCAGCAGGTGCATCACGAGGTCGAACTTCGGCTGGGACCCCTTCGCGCCGGACGCGGTGTCGAGGTAGATGTCGCGTTCGGCGACGCCGGCGCGCAGCAACGCGTCGACCTGGTGGTCGGGGTTCTGGTCCGTGGTCGACACCCGCGCGTAGCCGATCAGCACAGCGCCGGAACCTACCCCGGGCCGACGTTTTCCGACGTTGAATTTCGGGGCGATCCCAACCGGACCCACCATGAACTCCATTTATGATCCATCAAATTTCTTTATCAATCCGATCCGATGCGCCAGTCACAGGAGACCCACTGTGGGATTCTCCTTCCAAATGTCCTGTTCGGGCGCTGGCTCTACGTACCCTCCAAAACCACTCCAGTACATCTCGCGGTAGTCCAGAATAGTCGCCGGGTTCCTGGCTCGATATTTCGCCATGATCGGCGTCGCGGATCCACCCTCGCTGGCGTTGCAGCCACGGCAGAGAAAGCCGCGGACAAGCCCCGTCGCATGTGAGTGATCGGTCACGAGGCTCGGCGGCTTCCAGCCGCAGATTGCGCATCTTCCTCGATGGAACTCGGCGAATCGGCGACTCTCCCAGTACTTCCCTACCTGCTGGCCGGCCAGCTCCTCCGAGTAACCGGACGCAATCAGATGCACACGGACCTCCTCCTTATTGGGAATCTCCCATTCCCAGCAGGAGGGGATGCGAAGCGGCAAGGTGTGGTCGAGGCGGGAGACAGGAAAACAGATCGCCAAGCGTGGGTGGGCTTTCCATACTGGGCCGGTGGAGATCGATAGTCGGATGACGGCCCAGTATGAGCTGGTTGACGAGGACGACCGTCTGTGGCACCCGGGCCTGGGTGACCTGGTCCGGCTGCGGACCTGGGACATCTTCGCGCGGTTCCTGCCCGCGCACGGCCGCGTCGTGGATGTTGGTGGCGGTCCAGGAGCCCACGCCGCGCACCTGGCCGGGCGCGGCTATGACGTTCTCCTCGTTGACCCAGTTGCCCGCCATGTCGAAAGAGCGCAGGCCCGGTCCCGGTTGCAACCGCATGCGCCGTTTCGAGCCGAGCTGGGTGAGGCCCGTCGCCTTCCGGTGCCCGATCAGACCGCCGATGCCGTGCTGCTGATGGGCCCGCTCTATCACCTTGTCCAGCGGGATGAACGGGTTGGGGCGCTGCGCGAGGCGGCCCGGGTCCTCAAGCAGGGTGGTGATGTTCTGGTCGAGGTCATCGCGCGGCATGCCTGGGTCCTGGACGCGACGAAGAAGGGCAGGCTGGGAAGCCCCGACATCTGGGACAACTTTGACCGCAACCTGCGTGTCGGTCTCAGCCAGGACCCGGCCCGGCCAGCCGAGGGAAGCTTCTGGGCCTACTTCCATCACCCTGACGAGCTGCGCGCGGAGCTCGAGGACGCCGGCTACCAAGACATCCGCCTTGTCGCGGTCGAGGGTTTCGCCTGGCTGCTGGGGGACCTGGAACAGCGGATGGCCGACCCCGCCGATCTGCTCAGGGCGGTCCGCCTGACCGAAACCGAACCGTCGATGCTCGGAACGAGCGCGCATGTCATCGGCATAGCCCACAAGCCATAGCCGGCGCTCGTCCGGGGTCTGGCAAGGGACGATGACAGGGGTGACCGCCAGCGGGCGAGAAGGCCGCCGTCTCTTCGTATCCGGGTTCATGGAGGGCACGGCCCCGGGCGGACGTCAGCGGGCGAGCAGTCCGCGGAAAACCACCCTTTCCACAGCTGCGACGAGTTCCGTCAAATGGGAGGCGTCAGCGCGGAGTCGGTCCGCGCGCCAGGAGAGGCCGAGAACGCCGTTCATGGCAGCCCACAACGCGGTGGCGGTGGTGACGGGATCGAGGCCGGCGGCGAGCGAGCCGTCGGCCACCCCGTCGGCCAGGGCGGCGGCGAGTTTGGCGTTCTGCTCGTCGACGAGCGCGGCGACCCGTTCCAGGGCCGCGGGTTCGTCCGGCGGCTCGGCTAGCAGGCGGAACTGGTGCGGGCGCTCGGCGGCGAAGCGGACGTACGCGGCCGAGGCGGCCCTGATGCGTTCCACGGGGGTGCCCGGGGCAGCGTAGGCGTCGTCCATGTAGGTCCGGTTGTCCTCGAGTGCCCGCTCGGCAACCGCGATGAGAACGGCCGCGCGGCCGCCCACGCGGTTGTACACCGTCTGCACGGCGACATCCGCGCGTTCGGCGATGCCTTCCAAGGTGACCGCATCGGGGCCTCCGGCGGCCAGCAGCTCCTCGGCGGCGTCGACGACGGCCGCACGGGTTGCGGCGGCCCGACGTGTCGTGCGTGTGACCTTGATTGTCATGGTCTCCGCTACTTTACGAGGTGCTCGAACGGCCGGATCCCCTGGGCCGCTTCCTTCAGCCCGGAATTCAGCGGGAACCGGCCTGGTGGCGCTCATGCACCGCTGAGTCGTGCCAGCCCGACGCCGAGGCGAGGCCGAGGGCGCGCTGGACCGTCGGAGGGCGGAAACCGACACGTTCGAGTATCGGCCGGAACAGACCGGGAGCGTTCGCGGTCAGGGTGAGGGACCTGGGGACGACGACGCGGTCCGCACGGCGCTCGATGCCGCGGACGATACCGGCGATGACCTTCTCCAGCGGCACCATCTTCCACAACCCCTTGGAGTTGCCGCCCCAGAGGGCGTGCCCGGCCGGGTCCGCGGTCACGTCCGCCATCATCGGAGTGCGGAAGAACGTGGGGTGGGCGCTGCCGACACCGACACCCAGGTGGCGAACCTCCAGGCGAAGGCTGTCACACATCGCCCACACGCCGGCCTTGCTCGCGGTGTAGGAGATCTGGAGCGGCGAGTGCACGAAGGCGGCCATGGAGGAGATCGCGAGGAGATAGCCGCGTTGGGCCTCGACGTGGGGCAGAGCCGCGCGGAAGGTGCGCCAGACGCCGTTGAGGTTGATGTCGATCACGCGCTCGTAGGCGGCAGGGTCAATCGTCGCCAGGGGTGCCATGGTGTCGATGCCCGCGCCGGCGACGGCGACATCAAGGCGCCCGAAGTGCGCGGCGGCCTCGTGCATGGCCGTCTGCAGTCCGGCGAGGTCGCGGACGTCCACGCCCCAGCCCCGGGCGACTGTGTGGCCCCCCAGCTTCTCCGCCTGGGCCTGGGCCGCCTCGGCGTCGAGGTCGAGCAGTGCGAGGTTGGCACCCCGGTCGCGCAGGGCGTTGGCCAGGGCGATGCCGAGGCCGCCGGTGGAGCCGGTGAGGACGACGGTGCGCCCTGTCAGGTCGTAACGGGTCATAGCTGTCTGCCTCTGTTCGGGGGTGGATGCGGAGGTCTGGTCCACATGACGTCTGGAGCCGGTTCCCAGGTCATCGCGGGGATGTTCCCTGCGCGATCGGGACGTGGGCGGCCAGGAAAGCCAGCTGGTCGTGGAGGACGCGCTCGAAGGGCTCACCGCGGTAGATGTCGAAGTGACCGTCCGGATAGCGACGGATCTCGCCACGGGGTGCCTTGCGGGCGTACCTGAGCGTGGGCCCCGACGGGGCCACGCTGTCCGTCTCGCACACGCAGAACAGCACCGGGCAGACGATCCCCCGGGTCCTGCGACCGGGCCGGTACCGGACGATGTCGAGGGCGAAACGCGCTGCCACCCGGTTCTCGAACGGGACATCGCCGGGCACCAGGGCGAGGTAACCCGGCTCGGCGTCCGGTGCGGTCATCAGTGCCGCCGAGCCGGGGCGTCCGGCGGTCGCGACCAGGACGGGTGCACGCCCCAGACACATGCCGACCACATCGCGTACGGCGCGAGCCATGACCTTCACCGAGCTGATCGGACGCATCGCGAGAGCGGAGGCCACGCCGTCGGTGAACAGCCCCTGAGCGATGACCGCGGCGACATCCGGGTCCTGCGCGGCGGTCGTGAGGACATGGCCGCCGCTGAAGGACGTGCCCCACAGGACCACGCGCCGGGGATCGGTCTCCGGCCGGGAGCGCGCGTACGCCACGGCGGCCCGCCAGTCCTGGAGCTGTCGTCTGATGCTCAGGAGCTGTCGCGGCTGACCGCCGCTGGCCCCGAAGTGCCGGTAGTCGAACACCAGGCATGCGTAGCCGGCGGCGGCGAAACGCTCGGCGTAGGCGTCCAGCCGCATCTCGCGGATCCCACCGAGACCGTGTGCCATGACCACCACGGGACGCCGGCCCCCGCCCTCGGGCAGGTACAGCCAGGCGTGACACTCGTCCGGCCCCGAAGGAAACGTCACGTTCAATCGGTCGGTCATCGGACCTCCGTAACACGGCTCGCATCGTTGGGCTCGCGGAGACTTGGAACTGCTTCCAAGGTTGGAAGTTAATCCAATATTGCGGGGCTGTAAAGCACATCGACGGCAACGAACCCGTCACGTCTCCGCTGGGTTCTGAGCCACGCCCTACTTCAGCGCCGCACCGACGACTGGGAGGGGAACGGGACGATGACCGGCGGAACAGCGAGGCCGGCGTGGCCCTCGGAGACAGGGCCGCCATCTCCTTGGCGGACGTCGCGACGTACGTGCGGCCCGAACGCTGTCAGCCCACAGGGCGGTCGGTGCTGTCGGCGAAGAACGGCCGACGGTCCGAGTGCGCCGTACGACGCACAGAAGGACCGTCAGCGAGGTAGTCGCAGCTGAACGCCGTACGCACCGCGCGGCCCAACTGTCCCGTCTCAGTGAACCCGCTTCGCGATCAAGGGCCTTGAGCTGCGCAGTGCAGATTCGCTGAGACAGTCCGTGGTGTGCCTGTCTCGCTGAACCTGCTCTGCCAGGCGGGTTCTGCGCCGACGTCTCACTGGATCTGCTCCATGGAACAGGTTTGGAGGGCGGCCCCGGCGAGGGCTGTGAAGGCGTCGTCGCGCAGGAGGGGCACCGCGGTGTCGACGTCGAGTTGGGCGGCGGCCTCGATGTCGTCGTCCCAGCCGAGTTCCCGCAGTTCCCGCCCAGAGACGGAGCTGCGCAGTTCGTCGTGCAGGACGGGTGCTGCCGCGTCGAACGCCGCTCGGGCAGCGCGGGCTTCCGGGGACAGCTGGGTCCGGGTGAGGGCGCCGGCCTTGGCGGTGCGGGCGATGACCGCGCCGGCGCCGAGGAGGTCCTCGACGGCGGGCCGCAGTGGGCCGGCGTGCGCGGTTCCCGACGGGTCTGGCCAGCGTTCTCCCGCCGCGATCACCGCGGCGGAACGGCCGGCGGCGACGATGTGGGCGAGCAGGGCGCCGACGGCTGCGGCGTTGCGGAGGCAGCCAGCGACCGGCGCGGCCCCGTATGTGCTGGCCGCAGCCGACAGGGTGGCGCCGTTCGGGGAGGGCAGGACCAGGCGGGTGCCCGCCGGGATGCGGGCGAGGTCGGTGGGTGACAGCGACCAGGGAGCTAGCGGGTCGTCACGCCGGCCGGCGAGGACCGCGTGGCGTTCCGCGGCGAACTGCGCGGCGGTGGCGTCGCGCCACCGATAGGGCAGCACCACCGCGCCGCGGCTGACGGCGACACTCACCGCCGTCGTGAACCGCAGCACGTCGACGATCACGACCAGGTCGCTCACTGGCGCCAGCGCTGCCAGGTCCTCACCACCCCAGCCGAAACGGACGGCGAACGGTCGCTGCCCGGCAATCACGATCACCTGCCTTCCCATCTGCTATGGAACTCGTATTGCGATCATGCCTCCTTGGCCGCTGTCGCGGGTGTCGGGATCGTGTCGGGCGCGCAGGGAAGGAAGAAGGGCGCTTGCCCGGCGGGGGTGTCGTGGCGCTTCTCGAGCTCGTCGATGACCCACTCGGTGAACAGGTTGCGCCGTCTGTGGCCGGTCGCAGGGACCCAGCGGAAGTGCGAGTAGGCGGTGCGCTGGACCTCGGCCGTGTAGCGGCCGATCGTGGGGCCGCCTGTGCTCAGGGGACGGAAGCCGGTTGACACGACCAGGTCGTGGTCCATCTCGACGCCTGGCGGCCCACCCTGGTCCACTCTGACTCTCGATAAGCAAGGTTATCGAGAGTCAGAGGTTTTCGTCGCTCAACTAGAAACGTTTCGTTCCGTCGTTCCGTTTCGTTCTCTGCTACGTTTTGACGTAACGGAACGGCGGAGGCGGCCAGCCGGATCGCCGGGCTCAGGAGGGATGGACGTGCCGGGGATGAAGGCGGGGCAGGAGGCGCCGGTGACGAAGGCCGGCGCCGGCGGAGCCGAGCCCGCGGTACCGGGCTCCGGCTCGCCCGGCGACGGCCACGCCGCCGCCGGCAGCCGGCGGGCAGCCGGCGAGGATCCGGCCGTGGCAACAGCCCCGGCTACGGGGGGCGAGGCAGCGAGGTCGCCCGGGAACGACGCGCCGCCGGCCGCCGTCGCCGTCCCACACGCCCGCATCCCAGCTGGCCGGATCCCGGAGAGCACGGTGTGCGGCTATCCGGGATGCGGGCGGCCGTGCACGTCCGCCGAAGGGCCCGGCCGGCCGCCGGCGTACTGCGACAACCCGGCGCACACCCGGCTGTCGGCCTACCGCCGCCGCCGTGAGCTCACCGCGGCGGCGGATGACCCGGCCGATGGCCTTGGGGACGCCGCGGCTGCAGGCAGGCGAAGACGGCCGGGACCCGCCGGCGGTGCCCGAGGGGGCGCGGCCGGTGCCCCCGGCGAGCAGGCGGCGCGGCCGGTGGCGCTCGCGCGGCTGCGCGCCGACGAGCTGGCCACCCATGTCGGTGAGCTGGCCACCGAGCTGGGGCGCACCCTGGACGCGTTCGCCTCCACCCTGGGCCGCCTCGGTGACGTCTCCGCCGCCGAGGCGCAGGTCGAGGCCGCCGAGGCGGACGCGGCGCGCCGGGTCGCGGACGCGGCGGCCCGCGCGCTGCGCGCCGAGGCCGCCGCCCGCGACGAGGCGGCCGCCCGGGCCGACGCTGACGCGGTCGCCGCCGAGGCCGCCACCGCCCTCGACGACCTCGAACTCCGGCTCGCGGCCGCCGAGGCGATGGCACGCGCCGCCCGCCGCGACGCCGACGACGCCGCCGAACGCGCGGCCGGGCAGGCCGAGAAGGCCCGCGCCGACGTCGAGGCGGCCCGCACGGCCGCCCGGGAGGACATCGCCGCTGCCCGCCGGGAAGCCGAGGAACGCGCCGAGGGGGCGCGAGCCGAGGCCGCCGCCCGGCTCGCGACCATCCGGGCGACCGCCGAGCGGGAAATGGCCGCCCTGCGCGGCCAGGTCGCCGCGGCGCGGACCGAGCTCGGCGCGGCCAGCCGCGACGCCGACACCGCGACCGCCACCGTCGGGGAGCTGCGTGCCGAGCTCGCCGCGCTGCGCGCGTCGGCCGCCGCGGAGCGGGCCGCCGCCACGGCCGACCTCGACCGGGCCCGCGCCACTGCCGCGGCCGACCTCGACCGGCTGCGCCGCGACGCGGCCGAGGAGCTGGGCCGCCTGCGCGCCGCCGCCGACGCCGAGCTCGCCCGGGTGCGTGCCGAGGCAGCCGCCGCCCGTGAGGCCGACCGGGCCGCCGCCGACGAGCGGGCGGCGGTCCTCGCCGAGGCCCGTGCGGACGCTCGCGCCCGCGCCGAACGCGCCGAACGCCAGGCCGACGAGCTCGCCACCCAGCTGGCGCGCCTCCGCCAGGCGGCGAACGCCGGCTGAGCCTCGACCGGACCGGCTTCCGAGGAACAGCGGGAGGAGAAAGACCGGCAGGGGATTGCCCGCGGATCATGCGCGGCTGGAGGCGCAGCGCCCCGGATGGCCGCCGGCGGGGATGGGCTACGGTCGAGATCGTGGCTTCTCTGGATCCGGAGGCGGCGCGGGCGGCGCTGCTGACCGAGACCGATCTGCTGGCCGATCTCTATCGCGACTCCGATCCCACCACGCCCGTCCCGACCTGCCCGGGCTGGACCCTGGCCGGTCTGGTCACCCACGTCGGTGGCGCGCATCGCTGGACCGCGACGCTGGTCACGCTCCGGAGCACCGAGAAGGTCGACTACGTCACGGTCCCGGAGGTGCGGCGGCCACGCGATCAGCAGGCCGCGGCCGAATGGCTGCGTGACAGCGCCCGGCAGATCATCACCGCGGTCGGCGCGACCGGATCGGATGTGCCGGTGTGGACCCCGTTCGGAGTGCTGCGACCGGCGGAATGGTGGATCCGGCGACGGCTGCACGAGGCCACCGGGCACCGTGCCGACGCGCTGCTGGCGCTCGGCCGCGAGGTGGCCATGGCACCCGCGGTCGCCGCCGACGGCCTGTCCGAACTGCTGGACCTGATCGCGACCGGACCGCCATGGTTCGCAACACCGTTGGAGGACGGGAACACCCTGACACTGGCCGCGACTGACATCGACGCGATCTGGTCCGTCGCCCGCAACGGCGACACCGTCGCGTGGACCGGGACACCCGTGACGGCCACGGTGACCGTCTCCGGTGCCGCGGTCGATCTGTATCTGCTGGCGCTGCGCCGGATATCCGCCGGCTATGCCCGGCTGGCGATCTCCGGCGATCCGAAGGTGCTCGACACCTGGCTGGACCGTACCGGCTTCTGATCCACCGAACCCCGGCAGGACCGAGCCGCGACGGACACCCGTAGCAGGGGGGCGACCGGAATGGGGGTCGGGGAGGATCCGTGCAGCCGTTGGCGGTAGCAATGATCTAGAAGTGGTGCGAGCGGTCGGGCGATCAGAGGTCGACGAGCCTGGATCGCCGGCTCTACCGTGAGTCATGAGCTGGTGGCGACGGCCCAGGCCCGACGACGACAGGCGTCCGCCAGGCACCGCTGGGGATCGACCGGTGGTGCCGCGACCCGGGGCGCTGGTAAGGAACGAGCCACCGAGTGCCAGGTAGCCCTCGGTTGCCGGGTTTGGTGATTCCCAGGGCGCACGAGGGCGATCGCGTCCAGGATGGGCGGCGACGTGGGTGCCTTGAATGTGCCGCTTCCGGCGGTGCTGGGTATCGCTGTGGACCGCACGGGGGCGGGGCGTGGCGCGGGCGTTGGAGCTCGAGGAGCTGATCGAGCACTTCACGCTGTCCACGGACGAGCGGGAGTTGCTGCGTAACAAGACGGGCGCGACCCGACTGGGCTTCTCCTTGATCTTGAAGTTTCTGCTGTGGAAGGGCCGGTTCCCTCGTGGCCGTTCCGAGCTGGCGGACGAGGCGGTCAGCTTCGTCGCCCGCCAGGTCGGCGTGCCCGCCTCGGAGATCGGCTTCTATGACTGGGACGGGCGGCAGATCAAGCGCCACCGGGTGGAGATCCGGGAGGCGACCGGGTTCCGGCCGTGCACGGTCGCGGACGCGGACAAGCTGACGGTCTGGCTGGCCGAGCACGTCGCGCGGACCGAGCGGCGACCGGAGCGGGTCCGCGAGACGCTGCTCGAATACTGCTTCGACGAGCGGATCGAGCCACCGGAGAGGACCCGGCTAGAGCGGGCCGTGTCCTCGGCGCTGCACCAGGCCGAGACGGCGATGCGGCTGCGGGTCGCCGGACGCATCGATCCTGCCGCCGCCGACCGTGTCCTGGCGTTGGTCGCTGGCGCTGCGGACGACCCGGACGACGTGGACGGCGCGGATATGCTCGCCGCGATCAAGGCGGACCCAGGCAACATCAGCCTGAACACGCTGCGGGCCGAGGTCGGCAAGCTCACCGCGATCCGCGCCGTCCGGCTGCCCGACGGCCTGTTCGCCGACGTCGCGGCGGCGATGGTCGCGGCCTGGCGGTCGCGCGCGGCGGTGGAGGCGCCCAGCCATCTGCGGGCCCATCCGCGGCCGACGACGCTGGTGCTGCTCGCCGCGTTGCTGTACCGCCGGGAGCGGGAGATCACCGACACGCTGGTGGACCTGCTGATCGCGACGGTGCATCGGATCAACGCGCGGGCCGAGAAGCGGGTCGTCGAGGACTTCGTCGCCGACCTGCGGCGGGTGTCCGGGAAGGAGAACATCCTTTTCCGGATCACCGAGGCGGTGGTCGACGAGCCGGACGGCCTGGTCCGCGACGTGGTCTACCCGGCCGCCGGCGGCGTGGACACGCTGCTGGACCTGCTCGCCGAGTACAAGGCGAAGGGGTCGACGTTCCGCCAGCACAAGCAGCGGGTGTTCAAGGCCTCCTACACCCACCACTACCGCACCGGGCTGATCGAGCTGATCGGGGCGTTGGAGTTCCACTCGACGAACACGGTGCACCGGCCGGTCCTCGACGCCCTGGCGCTGATCCGACGGTATGAGGCGTCGACCAGCCACGCCACGCAGTACTACGCCCGCGGCGAGACGGTGCCCGTCGACGGCGTCATCCCGACCGAGTTGCGCGACCTGCTCTACCGGGTCGACAAGCGGGGCCGGCAGCGGATCCAGCGGACCGTCTACGAGTGCGGGGTGTTCCAGACCTTGCGGGAAAAGCTGCGGTGCAAGGAGATCTGGGTCGTCGGCGCGGACCGGTGGCGCAACCCGGACGAGGACCTGCCCGCCGACTTCGAGGCCAACCGGGCCGAGAACTACCGGGCGCTCCGCAAGCCGCTGGACCCGGCCCGGTTCGTCGACGAGCTGCGCGAGGAGCTGCACGCCGAACTCGCCGCGCTCAACGACGCGTTGCCCGGCCTGGACTGGCTGACGATCTCCGAACGGAAAACCGGGGCAATCAGCCTCACCCCGCACGACGCCGCCCCGGAGCCGCGGAACCTGCGCCGCCTCAAACAAGAGATCAAAAATCGGTGGGGGGTGGTGCCTCTCCTCGACATGCTCACCGAGACCGCGCTGCGCACCGGCTGCCTGGCCGCCTTCACTGCGGCCGGCACCAGGGAGGCCATCCCGCCGGCCGTGCTGTTCGAACGGCTCCTGCTGGTGCTCTACGCCTACGGGACCAACACCGGGATCCGCGCGGTCGCGGCCGGCGCCCACGGCCACACCGAAGCGGACCTGCGCTACGTCCGCCGCCGCTACCTGACCATCGAGGCCGCCCGCGGCTGCGCCCGGGCGATCGCGAACGCCACCTTCGCGACCCGCCAGACCTGGCTGTGGGGCGAGGGGTCGACCGCGGTCGCGTCCGACTCCACGCACTTCTCGGCGTTCGACCAGAATATCTTCACCGAATGGCACTCCCGCTACCGGCGCGGCAAACGCGGCGTGTTGATCTATTGGCATGTCGAGGACACCGGGGCGATGGCGGTGCACTCCCAGCTGATCAGCTGCTCCGCGTCCGAGGTCCACGCCATGGTCGAAGGCGCGATGCGCCACGGCACCACCATGAAAATCGAATCGAACTATGTCGACTCGCACGGCCAGTCGCTGATCGGGTTCGGGATCACCCGACTGCTGGACTTCGACCTGATCGCCCGGATCAAGCAGCTCAACCATCTCAAGCTCTACCGGCCGCACGCCGGCGCCTCCGACGCCTACCCGCAGCTGACTCCGGCGCTGACCAGGCCGATCCGCTGGGACCTGATCGGCCAGCAGTACGACACGATGATGAAGTACGCGACCGCGATCCGGCTGGGGACCGCGACGACCGAGGCGATCCTGCGCCGGTTCACCCGGCAGGTCACCCACCCCGCCTACGCCGCGATGATCGAGGTCGGTCGGGCGCAGCGTTCCCTGTTTCTCGCCCGCTATTTGCGTGATCGCGACCTGCAGCGCGAGACCGGTAGCGCGCTCAACGTCGTCGAGAACTTCAATGGCGTCAACGACTACATCCACTTCGGGAAGTCCGGCGAGCTCGCGTCCAACCGCCGCGAGGAGCAGGAACTGTCCATGCTCTGCCTGCACATCCTGCAGTCCAGCCTCGGCTTCGTGAACACCCTCATGATCCAGGATGTGCTCGCCGAACCCGACTGGGCCGATGTTCTCGGCGACGCCGACCGCCGCGGCCTGACCCCGCTGTTCCACACCAACATGACCCCCTATGGGGACATCCAGCTCAACCTCGACCGCCGGATCACCCTCAACACCACCCCGCCGCCTCCCGAAACACGAAAGGAGGGCGGCACCACATGATCGAAACAGCCACGGCCGCAGCTCTCCGCCGTCTACCGACTACGGGACACCAGGTGGACCTGGTTGGCTCGGCCGCCTTCAGCCCAGGCCTGACCCACCGCGTCCGCCGAGTGAGCGAGCACCGCCTCGACCTCGACGCTCCCGAACCGCTCCACCCGCCCTTCGACCTGCACCAGGCCGCGTAATGCCCAGACCGTCGAGTGAAGAAGCAGCAGACGGCGGCGACCGGCGGGACTTCTTCATCTCCTACGCCAGCGCCGACCGGGCCTGGGCGGAGTGGGTGTGCTGGCACCTCCAAGACGCCGGCTACACGGTGGAACTCGACGTCCACGACTGGGCCCCCGGCGAGCACTTCGTCGCCAATATGAACCGAGCCATCACCCGCGCCCAGCGGGTCGTCGCGCTGCTCTCCGACGCCTACTTCGCCTCCCCGTGGGCATCGGAGGAGTTCGATGCTGCGGTGAACCAGGAGAAAACGCTCCAACGTCCAGTGCTGCTGCCGATTCGGATCGACACCTGCTCCCTTCCGCCGCTCGCGTCGACCCGTATCTACGCCGACCTCGTCGGGCTGCGGCGCCGGGAGGCGTTGGAGCATCTGCTGGCCGCGGCGCGGGGCAGACAGACCGCCAGCGCGAGCGGGCTGTTCCGCCGCCGCAGCGCTCCACCGCTTCCCACCCGCAGTGGCCGCCCGCCGCGGATACCTGATCGGCCGACGGCCCTCGCAGGGATGGAGCCAGCGCTGCCGGCCCAACCGACCGTGTGGCGGATGCGCGGCCAACTGCGCAACCCGCACTTCGTTGGCCGCGACCGGTTGCTGGCTGACCTGCGCGGTCAGCTGCACACCTCCCACCAGGTCCTGCTGCAGGCCCTGCACGGCATGGGCGGCGTCGGCAAAACCGCCACCGCCGTCGAATACGCCTACCGCTACGCCGCCGACTACGACCTCGTCTGCTGGCTACCCGCCGACCAACCCGCCCTGCTCGCTGGACACCTGCTCACCCTCGCCAAGGCCTTGGACACATCCGGCCGCAACGGCGATGGGCTTGACCTTGACGACGTCCTCGGCCTGCTGCGTAGCCGCCGTCGCACCCTTCTGATCTTCGACAATGCTGAGCAGCCCGCCGACCTACGCCCCTACCTACCCGGTGGCATCTGCCATGTCCTGATCACCTCGCGTCGCCGCGGCTGGGATCAGATTGGCAGCCAGCTTGAGGTGGAAGTGTTCACCCGGCCGGAGACCGTCGCGCTCCTGCGCCACCGTCTGCCCGGCATCGACCCCGCCGTGGCCGAGCAGCTCGCCGAGGAACTCGGAGACCTGCCGCTCGCGGTCGCCCAGGCCGCCGCCTATATCCACCGCACCGCCACGCCACCTGCAACCTACCTACAGCTGTTCCGCGACCGCCACCGCAGCCTGCTGGAACGCTACGAACCAGCCGACTACCCCGCGACCCTGGCGACCACCTGGACCCTGACCCTCACCCAGCTCGCTGGACAGCACCCGGCCGCCGCCCAGCTGCTGACACTGGCCGCATTCTTCGCCCCTGACCCGATTTCCCAGGAGCTGTTCACTGCCCACCCGCAGCTGCTCGACGATCCCCTGCGTTCCACGGCGGCCGATGCCGGGCTGGTCAACGACACGGTCGGCGTGCTGGCCGACTACGCCTTGGTCGATCGACTTGCGAACCACAGACTGCAGGTACACCGGATGCTCCAGGCGGCGATCCGCCACGCGATCCCCGACCAAGAACGTCAAACGCTGCGCCGTACCGTAGCAACCCTGCTGGCCGCTGCAGCGCCCCAGTTCCCAGACCACCCGGCCACTTGGCCCACCTATCAGCTTCTCCTGCCCCACATCCTTGGCACCGACCTCGCGGACCAGATCACCGACCCGACGATCCGCCGGTTGTTCATCAATACGTGCAACTATCTGGATTCTCGCGGAGAGACCAAGATCCTCCGAGCCGTGTGCAGCTTGGTGCATGACAGCTATCAGCACCATCTCGGCGCCGACCACCGTGACACCTTGGGCTCCGCGAAACAGCTAGCGTCTGTTCTTCGTCAACTAGGAGAGCTGGCGGAGGCTCGCGCCCTGTTCGAGGACATCCTGGCTCGGCGTCGGCGGCTGCTCGGCGACGATCATCCCCTCACCCTGGCCGCAGTGAGCAGCCTTGGCAACCTCCTGAAGGATCTCGGAGAGTTGGCACAGGCCCGCGCGTTGTACGAGGACACCCTGGCGCGCTACCAACGGCTGGTCGCAGCCGATTCCCCCGGCGCCCTCGACCTTGCGAACAACCTCGCTCTTCTCCTCCGTGATCTCGGGGAGCTGGCGCAGGCGCGGGCCCTTTTCGAGCATGCCCTGGCTGGCTACCGACGGCTAGTCGGCGACGACTATCCGAATGCGCTAGCCATAGCGACCAATCTCGCCCTTCTCCTCTGTGATCTCGGAGAGCTGCCCGACGCCCGCGCCCTGTTCGAGGACACTCTGGCCCGCTGCCAGCGGCTGCTCGGCGACGATCACCCCCTTACCTTGGAGGCAGCACGCGGCCTCGCCAGCACCCAGCGCACTGACGGAGCCCACCCAGAGGCTCGCGCCGTGCTCGAGGACACCCTGGCCCGCTATCGGCGGCTGCTCGGCGACGACCACCCAAACACCCTCGCCTCGGCGAACCACTTGGCCCTCCTCTTGCACGGTTCAGGAGAGTTGGCGCAGGCCCGCACGCTGCATGAGGACACCCTGGCCCGCTATCGGCGGCTGCTCGGCGACGACCACCCAAGCACCCTCGTCTCGGCAAACAACCTTGCGAACGTTCTGAAAGATCTCAGCGAGCCGAGGGCGGCTCGCACGCTGCATGAGGACACCCTGGCTCGGCGTCGGCGGCTGCTCGGCGACGACCACCCAGAAACCCTTTCCTCGGCAAACAACGTCGCCAGCCTCCTACTCGCCGCGTGGAAGCTGCCCGAGGCCCGCGCCCTGTTCGAGGACACCCTGGCCCGCTACCGACGGCTACTGGGAAACGACCACGTCAATACGCTGATCTCGGCATTCAACCTCGCCCTCGTACTGCACGCCCTCGGTAACCATGAAGCCGCAGTTGACCTGTACCGGGAGACACGGGAGAGCCAAATCCGGGTTCTTGGACCAAACCACCCCAACACAGTCAAGACGGGCCGATGGCTCAACCTCGCGCTCGAAAAGCTGGGCCGGCCTCCGGCTGCCCAGCTCGCCACGCCTACTTCCGAGAAGACTGATTCTCAGAAGTAAACTCCCGCTGTGACTTCCGAGAACGCGGCGAACCCGGCAGCGCAGCAGGCCGGATCGACTTCCGAGAACACGGGACCGGTCGCCGGCGCACCGTCGACGGCCGCTGCGGTCGAGCTCCTATCCGACCCGCCGGCGCCACCGGGGTTATCGCGTCGGGGCCGGCGGCCGGTGCCGCTGGCGGCGGAGACGGCCGCCGCGCACGCCGCTTACCTCGCCGCGCTGGACCGCGCACCGCTGTCGGCCGAGTCGCGGCGCACCTACGCCTCCAAGGTGCGCCAGTACCTGGCCTGGCTGCAGGCCGCCGACGTCGACGGCGACCCGCTGACCGACCCGGCGGCGCGCGACTGGGCGGTCCGCGACTACCGCACCCACCTGGCCGCCAGGCTCAAACGCGGCAACGCCACCGTCAACAACGCCCTCGCCGCGATCGACGACTTCTACACCCGCCGAGGCCTCGGCCCAGCCAGCGCCGACCGACTTGACCTACCGACTGTCGCGCCGCGCGCCTTGGAGGCCCGGGCCGTGCTGCGCTGGCTGCGCGCGGCGAACGCCGCCCCGTCGGCCCGCGACCGGGCCTTGGCGCTGACCCCGTTCTACGCCGGCGCGGATCGCCGAGATGGTCCGGCTCGACGTCGACGACGTGCGGCTGTCCGCCCGCAAGGGCACCGTGCGGCTCTACGGCAAAGGCGGAAAGCCCCGCGAACTCGAGCTGCACGCCGAGCTGCGCACCGCCTACACCGAATGGCGCGACGAACGCGCCAGCTGGACCGGCGCCCAGGACAACCCGACGTTCTTCCTCAACCACCGCGGCGGCCGGCTGTCCGTACGCGGCGCCAGCGCCGTGTTCACCACGATCCTCGACCGCGCCGGCCTCGACGACGAGGCGTCCGCCCACGTCTTGCGGCACACCTTCGCCACCACCATGGTCCGCGGCGGCGCCGACCTGGTCGTCGTAGCCGACCTGCTCGGCCACGCCCGTCTCGACCAGACCCGCCGCTACACCCTGCCCACCGCCGCCGACCGCCAGCGCGCCCTCGACCTACTTCCTGTCGACCGGTAAGACCTGCCCGCCCGCTACCTGGCACTTCCTGACGGCTTCCTTACCGACCCCCCCACCAACCTGCGGGCGCTGCACCATGCCTCCCTTAAAATAGATGCGGCGTTCTGCATTTCCTTGGTGGTGAGCAACAACCGGGAATCCGAAGCGCTCGCCTACGCGCGATCCTGTTCCATACCTTTCGCACATATGTCGGGAGTAACGCAGCCCGATCCCGTCCAGTTTGACGCTGCGATATGCGCACTCCTGGATAATCATGAGATCAATCTGATCGTTACGGCTGGCTACATGAAGAAGATCGGCCCGCGCACGCTGGAATCCTACGCTGGCCAGATCATCAACGTGCACCCATCCCTGCTCCCGCGACACGGTGGGAAGGGTATGTACGGCCGCGCGGTGCATGAGGCCGTGCTAGCGTCCGGTGATCACGTGTCCGGCGCTTCGGTCCACGTCGTCACGGCGGAATACGACGAAGGTCCCGTCATCGGACGGCGGGTAGTCGCCGTCGAGCCGGATGACACGGTGGAGAGCCTCTCGCGGCGAGTCCTCATGGCCGAGCACCTCCTTCTTCCCGAAGTAGTACAGGACCTCGCCGTGGGCGCGGCTGGCCAATGGGGATCTGACAGTACCGAGAGGTCGCGTACGTGACCGTTCCATTCCTCGGTGATCCGTTTCCCGGGGCCACAGAGTTCGGTTGAGGGAACTGACATCAGACGTCGGCCTCGGGCTTGTTGGCCCCGGCGCGCTCGATGACCCGGTACACCGTGGCCCGGGACACCTCGAACAACTCGGCCAGGTCGGCGATCGAGTGCTCCCCAGCGATGTGCAGCTTGACCAGGTGCGCCTGGCGGGGCGGGGACAGCTTCGGCGCGCGGCCCTTGAGCTTGCCCTTGGCCCGGGCGATCGCCATGCCCTCTCGGGTCCGCATGCGCAGCAGGTCGACCTCGAACTCGGCGAAGGTGGCCAGGATGTTGAAGAACAGTTTGCCCATGGGGTCGGTTGGGTCGTACACCATGGTGCCGAGCTGCAGCCGTACTCGCCGGGCGGCGAGGGAGTCGCCGATGTCGCGGGCATCGGGGACGGAGCGGGCCAGCCGGTCCAGCTTGGGCACCACGAGCGTGTCACCACCGCGAACCGCAGCGAGGGCCTGGTCCAGGCCGGGCCGGGCGCGGGTGGTGCCGGTCAGCCCACGGTCGAGGTAGACACGGTCCTCGGCGACGCCGAGGTCGAGCAGTGCCACTCGTTGTGCGGCGAGGTCCTGCTTGTCGGTGGAGCAGCGGGCGTAGCCGATCAGGGTCTCGGTCACGTCCGGGAGCGTACGGATAGCCACCGACATCTGAGACGGCCAGCGGACGGGCTATCTGAGACGCGCTCGGCAATCAAGGTTGTGCGTGTGACCTCGGACGATGCTGGCCACCACTGGCACCGCGATCCGGGCCAAGCGGTGTCCGGTTGGGGTTCCCCCAACGAACACCGTCAGGGCGTCACGCCGGCGGCCTCACCGAAGATCAACCGGCATTCAAGGTGTCCTACGATCACCGGTATGGCGGACGAGGCGGGCGGTCACGTACCGGTCAACCGGCGGCAGTGGGACGAGCACCTGTCGGCCTGGTTCGACCGGTACGCGCATCGTCGTTGGGCCGCGGACGAACCGTTCTGGGGCATGTGGTGCGTCCCCCAGTCCCGGCTGCCGGTCCTGCCGGCGGACGTGGCCGGTGCTGTGGCGATCGAGCTGGGCTGCGGCAGCGCCTACGTGTCGGCCTGGCTTGCCGGTCGCGGTGCGCATCCGGTCGGTGTCGATGTCTCGGCCCGGCAGCTGGCCACCGCCCGCGGCCTGCAGGACGAGTTCGAGCTGCGCTTTCCGCTGATTCACGGGGACGCCGAGCGGGTGCCACTGACCGAAGCCTGCGCCGACCTGGTGATCCACGAGTACGGTGCGGCGGTCTGGTGCGATCCCTACCGCTGGATTCCGGAGGCGGCCCGGCTGCTGCGCCCTGGTGGCCGGCTGGTGTTCCTGACCCACTCTCCCTTGGCCCGCCTGTGCATGCCGGAGACCGGGCCGGCCACCGATCGCCTGGTACACAGCCTGTTCGGACTACACCAGTTGGTGCGCCGCGGCGGTTCGGGCCGAGAGTACCGGCAGTTCGCGCTGCCGCACGGTGAGTCGATCCGGCTCATGGCCGCGTGCGGCCTCGTCGTGGAGGACCTGATCGAGGTTCAGGTGCCGCCGGATGCCACCGACAACAACAACGACTTTCCGGAGTTCCCATCCGAGTGGGTCCAGCGTTGGCCCGCCGAGGAGGTCTGGTTCGCCCGACGCCGCTGATCCGTCGGGCCCTCGGCGAGGGCGGCTCCGACCAGTGGTGTCTGCAGACGACCGTTTACCGACAAGATCCCCTGTGGGTGGCCGTGGCTGCAGGCCGTCCGATACTGATCCCGTGAGCGTTCGCGATCCGGCCTTCCTTGCTGCGGACGACGACGGGAACCTTTTGGTGGCGTTCCATGAGGTCGGCGAGGACTTCGACATATGCGACGCTCCGCTGACCGCGTCTTTGGCCGCGCTCTGGCGGACCGACGATGGCGGCCTGTTGCTGGTGTTCGACCGTCGTCGGCAGTGTTGGGAGTTGCCCGGTGGAATGATCGACGCGGGCGAGACACCGCGGCAGGCGGCGGTACGCGAGCTGCGCGAGGAATCCGGCTACCAGGTAGATGACCTGCTCTTCGCTGGCTTCGCGCGATTCACCCTGGGCCCCGAGCGGCGTGCCGAGTACGCGGCGGTTTACACCGGACGCGCCGCGGCGGGCAGCCCTTTCATCCCCAACGACGAGATAGCCGCGGTCACCTGGTGGGACGGCACCGCGCCGCTCGTGGGTCGGGTGCAGCCGCTTGATGTGTGCCTGGGGCGGCTGGCGCGGGCAGGCCTGGACCGAGGCGGAGATGTTGGGCGCGGCCGGCCGTAGAGATCGCCCAGAACCGGCCGACCCAGTCGGCGCGCTCGCGCTGCCCGACACGCTTACTTTGTCCGCTCTTCGCGGGGTCGGGCGGAACTCATTCTGATCTTGATGTTGTTCTCGCCGTGCCGAGCGACGTCATGGAAGCCGAGCCGCCGGTAGAGGGCGTGCGCTTGCTGGTTGACGGCCAGGACGTCGAGGGTGACGGGGTGCCCGCGGCGCGCGGCCTCGTCGAGGAGGTCCTGGATGAGGCGGCCGCCGATGCCCCGCCCCTGGTAGTTGGGGTGGATCTCGATCCGGCCCAGGTAGGTCTCGGTCGGCCGGCGTTCGACACTGAGCGAGCCGGCGTCGCGGCCGTCCGCCATGATGATCTGGGTCTTCGTCGGGTCGAAGGTTCGCTCGTGGTGGGCGCGTTGGATGGCGTCGTCCCATCCCCAGATCTGCGCGACGTACTCGCCCATCGCGGCGCGGTGCAGCGCGAAGCAGAACTCGCTGTCAGCGGCTGTCGCGGGCCGTAGCCCAACCTCGGTCATGCGATCTGTTCCCCAGGTCGCTCGACGAGTTGGCCGCCGCTGAGCTTGAACGCCATCGCCGGTCCGGCCGGCCCCGATCGGGCTTGCCGCCGATGGCGGTTCACGCGTCGCCCTCGTCGTCGTCGGGCGCCTCGGGGTCGCGCAGTTCGCGGATCGTGCCGGGCGCGAGGTCGGGCAGGACGAAGCTGTAGGTGCCGTGGACTCCGAGGTGCCGGTTGACGAACGGCGACAGCCTGGCCATGTCCTCGTCGCGCACCGGGTACCCCTGGCTCCTGAGCTGGCGGACGGCGGCGTCCAGGTAGACCGTGGTCCACAGGACCACGCAGTTCAGGACGAGTCCGAGGACGCCGAGCTGGTTCTCCAGGCCGCGTTCGTAGCGGTGATACAGCTCGCCCTTGCGGCCGTGGCAGATCTTCCGAGCCAGCGCGTGGCGGCCTTCCTGCAGGTTGCGGATGTGCTTGATGTCGCGCCGGTAGGTCTCGTCGGTGTCGATGTAGGCCAGGATGTGCAGGGACTTGAAGATCCGGCCATAGGCGGCGATCGCCTCACCGAGCGCGGTCGGGTGCCCGTCGCGCTGCAGCATGGTGACGACGTCGTAGGCGCGGACGGTCCCGGTGTAGATGGAGGCGACCACCCGCAGGATGTCCTCCCAGTTCCGGTGGATCCTCCCCAGGTCGATCTTCCCGCGGGCGAAGGTGTTCAGCGGGCCGTAGTCGGCGTCGACGCTGATCCGCCAGCCCTTCTGGTCGGGCAGGTCCGCGAGCGCGGGCCGGTAGGAGATGCCCAGCAGCTCCAGCAGCCCAAAGATGACATCGGAATAGGAGCCAGTGTCGGTCACGACGATCTCGGGAAGTTCTCCTCCGTCCAGGCCGAAGATCACGTCAATCATGTGCAGGGAGTCGCGGACTGTTCCAGACACGACCTTCGCGCCGCGTCCGATGCCCTGGTCGTTTATTGGGGCACTGCACTTATTCGGAGGGTGCGGTATTCCCCCGTAGCTCCACTCCCAGGCGCCGTCGTCCGGGCCGGTCGCGGTCCTGTCGGTCGCCCGGTCCTGGGCGAGGTAGATCCCGCGGTCCGGAGCCGGAGACCGAAGCCACGTCAGTATGCGCACCTCGTTCGCCTCCTCGGGGGATTCGTCGGACGGTGTCAGCGGGCGGGCGTGGGCCACCGCGGCGCCGCGACCAGGGCGGTCAGGGCGGTCAGGAGGCGGCGACCGGGGCGGTGACGGCCGACGGGAGCCGTGCCAGGAACTCCTCGGTGGTCAGCTGTCCCGGCGGGAGGCCGTCCCGCGCGATCTCATCGGTGATCAGCTGTAGTAGCTCGTTGACCGGCGTCGGAACGCCGTGCAGCCGCCCGAGAAGGACGATCTCTCCGTTGAGGTAGGCGGTTTCGACGCTGCCGGTTCTCCGGGTCAGGCTCTGCCAGGTGGACGCCCCCGGCCGTGGGACCGACCCGATGGGACGGGGCTTGATCAGCGCCAGCCGGGGCGACGCGGGATCCTCCAGCCGATAGTCGATACCGGCCGCGGCCAGCACGTCGCGGGCCTCCTGACGTGCGAGGCCGTCGATCGGCCCGTGCCGGGCCGGCGGCCCGCACACGGCCTCGATCGCGTTGCCCAGATTTGACAGCAGCTTGCCGTGCTTCCAGCGGCTGATGTCCGGCCGCACCTCGGAGGCGAACCCGGCGGCCCGGAAGGCGGCCGCGATCGTCTCCGCGCGCGGGTCGGGCGACGACTCGGCGGGATACCGGCCGATGTCCAGCAACCCGGGGACCGGCGCCGAGTAGGCACAGACGACGCCCGGTTCCAGGAAGGCGGTCGGGCAGGCAACCGAAACGCCGTAGACCTGCGGAAACAGGCGCAGCGCCTGCCGTTCGTTGTCGACCCCGTTCTGCAGGCAACAGACTGGCACGTCCCGCGGGAACGCGGCGGCCAGGTCGCGGAGCGCGGCGCATGTGTCCTGGCTCTTCATCGTCAGCAGGACGACGTCGTCAGCGTCGGGGATCACCTCGCCGGGATGGCCGACGACCGGGATATCCAGCGTGCTGGGGCCGTCCGGGCTCTCCACCCGCAGGCCGGCGGCCCTGATCCGCTCCCGATGGGAGCCCCGGGCCACGAGCACCACCGAACAGCCCGCCTGGGCCAGCCTCGCGCCCACCACCGCTCCGATGGCCCCGGCGCCATACACGATGAACCGCATCGGTCAGGCCTCCATGGCGTGTGCCAGCTACATGGTTCGGCCGCTGCCTGCGGACAGAGTCCAGCATTCAACAAAGATTCACCAGCATTCAGGGCCTTTAGGCCGTGGTGTGTCCTGAGCCGCGCTGCCCGGCGGGCTCGTCGTGCTGCCCCGCTGTCCAACGAACCGACCTGACCTGACCTGGCATTCCTTCCTCTAGGGACGCCAAACTGCGTTGAGCCAGGTCACGCCGCGTTTGAGCCTGGAGGTCCTCGGCCGCGGCTGCCGCGCGTGCGGCGAGGTAGTCGGTCCAGTCCCTGCGGGCGACGCCGGCCCAGCGGACCGCTGTGTTGACGTGGAGACCGAGGAGGTCGGCGAGGATCGGCGGCGGGATGTCGGCCACGAGTGCGACGAGGGCCCCGTTGCGGGCGGGCCGGGCGTCGATGCCGTGCTCGAGGAGCTTGCGGCTGAAGCCCGAGGGGCCTGCGGGTCGTCCGGGGAGCAGGCCGGGGAAGAGCCAGCCCGGCCCCGGGTGATCGCCCGCGATCCGGGGCTGCTGGGCGGGGTCATCGACGAGCTGGCGCAGGAGCGCGGCGAGCTTGGGCGGGATGGGTAGCGCCGGCGTGCCGATGTCGAGGTAAGTCTCTTCGTCTCGTTGGTGCAGGTGCTCGCTGCGCAGGAAGCGGATGCGTGAGGTCTGGAGGCCGAACAGCAGCACGAGGGCGCCGGCGGCTCGGACGTCGAGGGGCATGGCGGTGTCGTTGAGGCATTGGCGAAGCTGGTCCCAGCGCTCGTCGTCACCGAGGACGCGGACGGGTTCCTGACGCGGGATGCCCGGAACGGCCAGAGGCTTGGCGAGGCCCCGGTCGTGCGCCCAGCCGAGGAAGTAGCGGACCGTGTAGTGGCGGCTGTTGCTGTCGACGAGCCACTGGTCGAGGTGGGTCTGGGTGAGCTCGTCGAGGGCGAGTCCTCGCTGGTCGAGCCAGGTCAGCAGTTCGAGGGCGACGCGGATCTGGGTGCGCAGGTAGGAGCCGCCGAGGGTCGCTCGCCGGCGGCGGGCGGCGCGGTGGCGGGCGCGTCTGAGCAGGAACCAGTGGACGAACGGGCGGATGAGGCGGGCGCGCTCGGGAGGCCGGTCGGCGAGCAGCTGGTCGAGCCAGGCGGGGATGCGGTCGAGTTCCTCGTGGCGCTCGGGCAGGACACCGGTGTGGACGAGGGTCTGGCGGACGTAGTGCTCGTAGCGGCTGGGTGGCAGCTCGTCGAGCAGGTCGTGGCTGAGCGGCCGCCCCGAGGCGGCGAGCTCGCCGAGGAGCTTCGCGTTCGGGCTGCGCTTGAGCCAACAGAGGACCCGCGGGCGTCGTCGGCGGCGGCGAGGGCGTTCAGCACGGGTCGAAGCTGGGCGTGGACCTGGCCGTCTGGGCCGGCGAGGTGTTGGCCGAGCCGCTCAGCCAGCACGCAGCGTGGGCAGCGTCCGTCGGCGTAAAGGCGTCCGCCGCGTCCGCAGCCTGGGCAGATGTAGACGCCGGGCAGTCCGGAGCACGGGCCGCAGATCTCCCCGCCAGCGTCGTCGTAGGCGATCAGGGGTTGTCGGCTGCGGCAGTGGCTGCACTGCGCGGGATGGTCGAGAACGCGGACGTAGCACGCGCCGCAGACCGGGCCGCGGGGCCAGTGCGCCTGGATGGGCCGTGTCCGGCCGCAGACCGAGCATGGTCGGGTCGGGCGAGGGCGGCAGGCCCGGCAGACGGGCTGGCCGTCGTTGTTTGTCCGGCAGGGCCCGAGCTGGGCGCAGACCGAGCAGGACGCGAGGGGCGGCGCGGCGCAGTTCCGGCAGAGATCAGGGCTGCCGCCGACGGCTCGACGGACGATCGGCATGATCTTGCCGCACTCGCCGCAAGGGCGGCGCGGTTGACCATCCCGCTGGTAACAGGCTGCGCAAAGCGCTCCGGTAGGCCCCAGCGCCCGAGCCTGGCCGGTCCGTCCGCAGGACGAGCATCGGTGGGCGGGAGGGGTCCAGCAGCGTTCGCAAAGCGGCTTGCCGTCAGGGCGCCTCGTGACGGGCATCCGGGTCTGGCCGCAGCCGGAGCAGGGCTGGACGACCTGGGGATCCACGCGATAGCAGGAGGGGCAGATGCCTCCCTCGTCGCGGCGGGCGACGATCCGCCCGAGCCGGCCGCAGCGGGCGCAGGGCCTCTTGTTCGCCGCGCTGCGCGCATTGCAGGCCTGGCAGACCCGGCCGGCCGGGCCGAGGCGGGGAAGAACGACGCCGGTCCGGCCGCACTCCGAACATCCAGGAACGACCACGCCGTCGTGACCGGCCTCGCGCAGCGCCCGGGCGAGGCGCACGACCACCGCCGGGCAGCGGGGGTCGCCCACGGTCAGCGCGTCCGGGCGGCTGGCCAGGTGCTCGTCGAGTTCCCGCAGCCCGATCCCCCGGTCGGCGCGGGCCGCTTCCAGCGCGGCGGCGAGCGCGGCGGGGGCGAGGTCCGGCAGCACGGCGGTGAGCGCGCGAATGATCCGGTCTCGGCGCTGCCACCGTTCCTCGGCCCGGCGCTGGTCTCGGGCCTGGCTCACCCGCCTGGCCGGCGGATCGTGGTCCGCTTCGCCGTCGGAGCCGGGCGGACGTCGTCCCCGACGACCTTGCTCACCTGCGTGTTGACCGTCTGGACCTCGATCAGGTCGTTCGGGGTGCACTCCAGGATGTCGCAGAGCGCCGCCAGGGTGTCCATCGACAGCCGCTGCGGGGGCTGGGTGACCAGCCGGAAGACCTGCTCGCGGGAGAGGTGGACCCCGCGTTCGGCGAGCAGGGGCACCAGGTCGGTCGTCTGGAACAGGTCGCGCGTGGCCATCAGCTTGCGCAGGTTCCAGCCGATCCCCATCTTCTTGATCACTGGCTCTCCCAGAGGTCGGACTGGTTGCTCTTGAGCGCGTTCTGCACCAGGCGGGTGCGGTACTCGTCGGACACTCCGGTGTAGATCGCCGTCGTGCTCGCGTGCTCGTGCCCGACCTGCAGGGACACGAACTTCTCGGGGTAGCCGAACTCCACCAGATGGGTCACGTAGCTGTGCCTCAACGCGTGCAGATCGAGCTCCTCCGGCAGGCCGGCGTCCTTCCTCGCCAGCTCGAACGCCACGTTGAGCCCGCGCGGCGACAGACGACTGGCCCGCTCGGTCACGAAGAGGGCAGGGAGCCTGCCCGGCTCGAGAGCGGGCCGGACCTCGGTAACCCAGTGGTCGAGCACGTCGACGATCCAGTCCATCTCGTGCACCGTGAGCACGGTGCGACGCTTGGGCGGGCTGCCGTTCGACGCCTTGCCGTAGCGCACGAACAACCCGCCGTACTCCCGGTACTGCGGCATCTTCGGCTGGCGGCGCAGGTCAGCGAGGTCGAGCATCCTGGTCTCATTGCGGCGCAGGCCAAACGCATAGACGGTCTTGAGCAGCGCCGCGTCGCGCATCGCCGTGAGAGCGCCCTTGCGGCCCCGTCGACGGACGTCCTCCACCCGGCCGTCGACGGCGTCGAAGAGGGCCTGAACCTCGTCGTAGGTGAGCGGCCGACGCCCCGGCTGCCCCTCGTGCTCCAGGACGTGGGCGACCCGGTTGTCCTCATGGAAGATCTGCTGCGGGACCTTCCCGAACCGCTCCAGGCACTCCGCCGCCCAGCCATACCGGCGGTCGGTGACGAAGTCCATGAACAGGGCCAGCGTGGTCTCGTAGCCGCGGCCCGTCGACATCGCGATCGGCTTCCCGCGGTTCGACGAACGCAGATGCGCGATGAACGCCTCACCATCGGCGGGCGTCCAGTTCCACGGGAAGTCGTTGGTGAACTCCACCAGCCGCCGGACCACGGCCTCCCGCGGCCTGATCGTGCCCTCATCACTCAGGAACCGGGCCCGCTGCTGGCGGGCCCACCCCTGCAGCATCGCCTCCAGCACCGCGCCGGCCGGGTCGAGGTGCACGACCCCGTCCGCGAGCTCGAGGTGCGCCGAACCGGCCAAACCGGCCGCTTTGCCCACATAAGCCTCCGTTGCATCAGGTGCAACATAGTTGAGGCTGTTCCGAACTCCCTCGGGCACCCCAGTGAAAGACAGCGAGGGTGACCCGGAGAGAATCCGGATCACCCTCGCTACCAGGCGCTATGGCAATTAGCCGATCATGCCGAATGCTGCATCAGATGCAACTTTTCCTAAAATATCGCGTTGAGCCAGGTCATGCCGCGTTTGGATCCGAAGAACTTGCGGTTCGGGCGCGCGAAGGCGGCCGGGACCGGGACGACGAACCGCATCCCGTCGACCGCCGCCACCATCCCGCCGCCCCACGCCCGCGCCAAGTCCAGGCCGGTCTGGCGGGCGACGAGCGGCGCGTTCGCCGGGGCGAGGGTCTCGGGCCGGAAGTAGTTCTGGAACACGTGCGACAGACGCGAGCGTTCCAGCGCCGGGAAGCCCTTCTTGGCGATCGGCCGGTACCCGACGTTCATCGAATGCGCGGCCAGGCAGGCGGCGATCGACGTCGGCAGGTCCTCCAGCCGGGACCGGCCGCCGGACACGGCGGTGAACGCCTCGGCCAGCGAGGGTTCCCACGCCATCACCTCCAAAATGACCTCGGGCAGGTCCACGCGCGGCAGCATCGCCGTGGTGCGGGCACGCAGATCGACCAAGGACGGTGGCTCCTCGACGGCCTTCACCCCGGTCAGGTGGATCCTGCCGGCGTCATCGACGCGGACCTCGGCGTTGGCGGCCAGCCGTCCACTCACCTCCCGGTAGGCGTCGTCCAGGCTCTGGGCGTGGCCCGCCAGGAGGGCGTCGGGGGCATCGGGCAGGCCGAGCGTGGTCAGCACCTCGCCCCGGACCGCCTCCCAGGCCGGGCCCTCCAACAGCTGGGCCTGGGGGTTGCGCCACCGGGTGGAGGCGTCGGCGTAGATGTCGCGGCGCTTGAGGTGCCGGTAGAACTGCTCCAGCACGCAGAAGGTGTAGGCGTGCCGGTTCACCGCCCCGCCCTCGTACGCGGGTTGGCCGAACACCAGACGTTTCCACGGGCCGTTCACCACCGCCTGCTCGACCGTGCGCGCGGGGACCAGCGGCGCCGGCAACCGGCTGCGGTAGGCCAGCACGTCGGGCAGCTTCCGCATCGCCGCCAGGACCGCGGAACCCTCAGCATTGGCACCGAACTCGATCACCTTGGGCAGCATCTTCAAGAAACCCGAGACCGTGGTGTAACGGCCCACCAGCCCGGACCGCCAGTCGTCGGGGTCGGCGTCGGCTGGTGGCACGGTGTCGTTCACCAGCACCAGCGCGGCCCGCAACTCCGTGCGGGACACCACCGCCTCGATCGCCTCCCACACCTGCGTCACCCGCGGCTCGTCATCCGGGCCGCCCCAGGACTCGGAGTCGAACAGCGCGGCCACCGCCACCGCCAGACGGGCCGAGGCCCTGGCCAGCTTCGGATGCCTGCGGACCGTCTCCTTGTCCGCCGCGCTCTGGGCCTTGTTCAACAGCTCGGTCGTCATCAGCAGGTCCAGCAGTTCCAGGGTGTCGTCGACCGCCTTGGCCTCCAGATACCGGACCGTCGCCAACAGGGTCGCCAACCGGCGGTCGTCGCCGCGACGGCGGATCTGTGAGGCGTCCGCGCTCATCCCGTACCTGGCCAGCTCCGCGAGGCGACGCGGCGGCACCAAGCCCTCGGCGCGGAGCCCGGCCATGCCCAGCCCGGTCACCTCGGCGACCTGCTCAAGCGCTTTGATCATCGCCGGGCCGGACCCGCGCGGCACCGGGCCCTTGCGCCAGCGTTCCAGGTCCGACACCCGCGACCCCGGCGGCACCTCCAGCAACTGGTCCAGCACATACCGCTGGCCGACGGTCAGCAGCCCCTCCAGCGTGCTCCACAGCCGGTGGGTCGTCTCGTCGCGGACATCGGCGACCAAACGGGTCAGAGTTGTCAGGCCCGGCAACAGCACATCGCGTTTCCGCAGCCACCCCACCGCATCGGTGAAGATCGCTTTCGGGCCGTCGCCCGATGTCCACGACCGGGCCGCGACCCAGGCACGCAGCTCCTCCTCAGCGGTGGTGAACTCCTTCAGCCCGTGCTCGCGTCGGATCTCCCACTGATGGTCGAACTTGGTCTTGGCCCGCGCGGTGTACCGCTTGACACACGATGGATCAGCGACGCCAAGCTGCTCGGCCATGAAGTCCAGCACCGCGGTCGGGACATCGAGCGGGTCCTCCAGGAACATCCCCACCCAGCGGACCGTCACGAGCTGGAGACTGAACCCGAGCCTCATGTGCTCGCCGCGATGACGCTCGACCAGCACCCGATCCTCGTCATCGAGGAAGAACACGCGCTCCAGGTCAGCCCGCGAAGGCGCCCCCGCGTACCGGCCGTACGTCGCCGCCTCGTCATCCGTCAGGAACTCAACCGGCATACGCCGCAATCTAGGACGACCCACAGCAGGTAGCGCAGAGCTATCGAACCGCTACACGATCAGGCCATGGTCGGGTCGACCCACATCGGAACGCTGGATGGCGGTAACACCGGCTACATCGGCCCGCTAACGCCACTGGCCGTTCCATTGCTGCTCAAGCCCCGACGCCCAGCGCCGGCTACGGCGCGCGGCGCAGCGCCGCGGCATCCGCGACCAGGCCCTCGTCGCGCTCGCGCTCGACACCGGCCTACGCGAAGCCGAACTCGCCGGCCTCGACGACGCCGACGTCGTCATCACCGCCCGCACCGGCAAACTCCGCGTGCTCGGCAAGGGCGGACGCCTCCGCGACCTCCCCCTCCCGGCCCGCACCCGCCCCCTCCTCGTCCGGTGGCGGCAGGTCCGCGCCGAGCAGCTCGGCCTGCCCATCCCCGCCGCCCCCTTCGTCACGCCCCGCCGGGTCAGGGAGGCCGAACGGGCCCGCGATGCCGCGGCGGCCGCCCAGGTGACCCCGGCGCTGTTCGTGGCCCGCGGCGGACGGCGCATCTCCGCCCGCTCGGTCGACCACATCATCCGCACCGCCGGCCGCGACGCCGGGCTGGAGATCTCCCCCCACGTCCTGCGGCACACCTTCGCGACCAACCTCGTCCGCGACGGCGCCGACCTCGTCCTGGTCGCCGAGCTCCTCGGCCACGCCCGCGTCGACACCGTCCGGATCTACACCCTGCCCACCGAGGACGACGTCCAGGATGCCGTCGACCGGGTCACCGTCGACTACTGACGCCGCACCGGCCTGCCAGGGGCGCAGCACCGTGAGGATGGCAGGGCACCGAGCACGGCGCCGCCGAACTGGCTCACGCGACGGGGTTGCGGATGTAGTAGCTCTGTGGCCGTATCGGCGGCGCGGCTTCCCCGGGCAGTACCCCGGCGGCGACGGGATCGAAGTCGCGCGGCCAGGTCGTCGTAGCGTCCGCGACCGCGCCCGTCAGCGTTGCCGCGGTCAGATTGGTCTCGGTGAAGTCGGCGCCACGCAGGTCGGCCAACTCGAACCGCGCACCGTCCACGACGGCCCGGGTCAGGTCCGCTCCCGTCAGGTCGGTGGAACGCAGATCCGCCTGATCGAGTCGCGCGTTCCACAGCACCGCGGTCCGCAGGTCGGCCTGGCCCAGATCGGCGCCGATGAGCGAGGCGCCGGCGAGCCATATTCCGGTCAGGTCGGCACCGCGGAGATTCGCGGCGAGGAAGAGGGCGTCGGTGAGGTCGGCGTAGTGCAGGTCGGCGTCCGCGAAGTCGCTGTATGCCAGCCAAGCACGACGCAGGTCAACGCGGGACAGACCCAGTACCTGGCCCGCCTGGCGAGGACTGCGCCCGAGCACCCGGACCGCCGCCTGGATCTCCGGCGCGCGGATCGCCAACGGCACCGCGCCCCCGTGCTCCTGGGCAAGCCGGCTCTTGTGCTCGATATCAGCGGGAACGGGCCTGTCGTCGCGGGGTATCGCGAGCGCATTGCGCTGCACATAGGAGCACAGCAACTCGACGATCGCGCTCCGGTCCGCGCGGGACTCCTGGGCGACCCGTTCCAGCGCGTAGACCGCGCCGATGCGCACCTCGACGTTGGCGCTGCCCAACTGCTCGACAACGGCGGTGAACCGCGTCGTGATGTTCCCCTGCCGGCTGACCTGGACCTGCCGCCACGTGAAGAAGGCCCCTACCAGCAACGCCATCCCTGCCAGCCCCTGCAGCAGGGTGTTTCGAATGTCGTTGATGGCCTTCGGCCGGTCGACGACCACGGCTCCGTCCGCATCCCACTCGAGCAGATAACGTGGCGCCACAACGACGACCAGCACGACGACGAGCGCGCTCCCGGCCGCGACGGCCAAGCCCAGACGCCACCGGGAAGCCGGACGCGTGACTACAGGTCGCGGTTCGTCCCGGCTCGGATGACCTGCCAGCACCCGCGAAGCGTCTCCAGCAGCCACGTCCACCTCTTCTGGGATCGGGACAGTCCGACGACCTCCATGATGACGATCTCGGCCGGCCCCCCCGCCCGGACCCAATGCCGTTATGGGAGCGGGCCAGCGGGCGGCCGGTTCCGCGGAACCGCGAGGAGGACCGCCGGTGACCACGCTCTCCAGTCGGCAGGCGGCTGACCGAGTCAGCAGCGGGACGCCGGACGCGGGGAGCACTGTCGGCGATCAGTCCCGGAGGGACACGGTGAAGCCGTCGGCGAAGGCGAGGCCGACCCGGTCCGCGAGGCCGAAGGCCTCGGCCACCGCGAGCGCCGCGGCGGCGCGGACCGCCGACTGATGGAGGTCGGTGTAGTCCAGCTGGACATGGGTGATCTCCACCCGGACGCCGGCCCGGTCGACGCCGCACGCGCCGGCCAGCGCCAGCCCGTCGGCCGCTCCGGCGAGTGCCGCGGCGACGAACTCCGCGTCACCCGCGATCCGCGCCTGCACGGACGTCCGGTCCGCCGGGTCCACCAGCCACGGGGCCGGCGGGTGAGCCGTGGCCGGATCTGACAGAGCCGGGTCTGTCGGTGGAAGGTGCCCTCCCCGGCCCGGAATGCTGACCTGCGACTGGCCAAGATCGCCGAAAATGCCCTGCGGTGGTTGTGGATCCGTCCTGGACGCGACCACCGGAGGGCCATTTGGCGATCATGCCGGCGTGTCTTCCACCGTTGTTGCCAGGACAGGCCCGCAGCACTGGCAGGGACCGTTAATCGGCTGGTCTGTATTGGGACAACATCAGGATGATTGTCATGGTGAGTGACACATCGGGCCTAGCGCTCACACCTCGGCCCGATACCGCCGGCGCGTCACGGTTGCGGCTTCCGCCAGACGGAGACGTGGATCGGGAGGGCCTGGTCGACTCTCGCGGCGTCACGGGGGTGGGTCGTGGATGCCGAGCCAGCCAGCGGCGCGGGCGAGGAGGAGAGCCATCAGGGCGACGAGCAGGAAGAAGATGACGAGGCGCAGCGGCCGGACGATCCAGGCCGCGAGGGTGGTGCTTTCACGGGTCAGGAGCAGAGTAGCGGCGAAGGACGGCGGGAGGGCCATGACCGTGAGCGCCTCGGCGCTCAGCCGGACTGGCAGCGCGCACACCGTCACGGAGGCGACCAGCAGGGCGAGAAGGGCAACATAGCCACCACTGACGTCAGCGGACAGCCGTAGGCCGACGACGAGCCGCGCCGGCGTCGGCCTACGCGGGTCGGACGAGTAGAACCCGTACATCTCACGGTGGCGATGAACGTCCTCGACGAACGCCCTCCTCACCCGCTGGCCGACCATGTCGACGATGGCGGGGCGGACGAGCTCGATGGATGAGTCCTCCGAACCGATACGGGCGAGGTAGGGGCCCGGACTGTCGGGGTTGATATCGACAAGCGCCACCGGGCTCCACGACAGGACCGCCGGGAGTCGGGAAGTGGCCCGGACCGGGCTCTGCCGGAAGAGGTTCGCCCGGAACTCCTCCTGCATCTGCACGGCGAAAGGCTCGTAACTGCCGATGGTTACGCTCACGAGCACCTCCATCCGACGGCCGTATTCGGCGACCGTCGCCACTACCGGGACGGCCGCGGGGCCCACCTCGGCGAGCCTGTCCACCCAGGCGGCGAACGCGCGCAGGTACGCCTCGATCGCGGGCGCGTCCAGAACAGGCGGGACGGCGCGATCGCGCCAGAGCTCACCGAGGGCGAGCAGCAGATTGTCCGCACTGCTCAAGGCATCGAAGGGCTCGACCAGCGCGTCCAGCAGCAGAGCCTCCGTCCGCTCGACGATGGCCAGCCAGGACCGTACGACCCCGATCGGAACATCGAGGTCGGCGGATTCGTGCAGATACTCCTGGATCGCGTCGGCACCCAGCTTTGCGCCGTTCGACGGCACGAGGTGCGGAAGGTTGCCCGTGAGCCGCCCGGGGCGAAACTGCGCGATGGCGTCGACCATCCGACGAGCGGGTCCGCCGGGGGCGGTGCCGAGGGTGGCCGCGAGCAGCGTGACGACGTTCCCCTGGATCGCAACGCTTGTCGGGTACGGGATCACACGGGCGGCAGCGCCGCCGGGACCGGTCACCGCTAGGGCGGCGGGCGCCACCTTCGGTGTCGTCATCACTGGTACCAGGATCCGGACCTGGTCGGGTAGCGCACCGTCGGTGTTGATGCGACCGGTCGCCGGCACGATCGAGGTCAGCAGGCCGTCCAAAGGCCCCCATTCAACCGAACGCTGGAACAGGCACCGGTTTGCGCTGCGTAACGTGAACCGGTCGGAGACCAACGTCCGCAGACCGAAGAACTCCGGTGGCGGCGCGATCATGGTCGCCACCACCTCGTCTATGTCCGTCAGGTCGAGAACCGCGCCGCGGTCCCCACCGTCGAGCCTCCGCCACCTGCGACCACCGTCCGTCACCGGCCAGTCCCTCCCGCCACGCCCGTCGGCCGCGGCTCCTGTCCCGAGATCATCGTCCGGGACACGCCTCGCGCTGTCGACAGGGCTGGCGCGTAAGGACGGATTCGCCCACCGTTGATGCCCGAGGGCCGCCGTCGCCCGCGCCACGGCGATGTTGCTCGCAGCGCGGATGTCGCGCGCGCCACCGAGGACTTTCCCGGCAGAAACGAGCGAACTGAAAGCTTGGCAGGCCAGGTCGCCTCTGTCGTCCCGGCATGGGTATCCAGCCGGAAGGTCTGGGGGGCCGCGGCGAGTTCGCGGCTGGTACCGAAGGTCAGGTCCTTGGCGTTGTTTTTGTGCTGCTTACTACCGGCGGGCCAACTGGACTCTGCGGCGTGCTGTAGCCGGCGGTGAGCCGTCCAGCTCCCAACGTGGGCGGTCGGCCTGCTGCTCCGTTCCGAGGCGTGGAGTGGGAAGCGCAGGGCGCCGGCCCCGCGTCGGCGGCCCATTCAGGGTGCCACTGGTTACCTCTCGATGCATCAGTAGGCCCGAAATCGGGCTACGTAATCCCACTAACGTGAAGGACGTTTACTCAGTTGGCATCAGTGTGGATACTGATGTGCGTCCGATACTGACTGAGGAGTGGCCCGTGTCCCCGTTCGATGTACTCGTCCCCAACGTTTCCGATCTTGAGCTGGGCGGCCTGCTCGCCGAGCTGCACAACCGGGGCTACCAACCCATCGCGACCCCCGTGGCCACGCTCACGCCGGCGATGGCCGACCTCCCTGCGGAGTGGAAGCTGGTCCGCGAGCTGGACGGGCAGGCATACAGCTGGCCCGACAAGAAGGAGTCCTACCGGCGGTACCGGATCTTTGCCGCGACCGTCCAAGAGGGCACCGTGCACATCGCGCTCGGCGAGGCGACCCGCTCGGCGTGGGGACACGACCGCACCTACGTGATCGCCTTCCTCAGCGCCGGCGCTCCCCAGTCGCCACTGGTCGAGTTCCTCGAGACCGACGACCACTCCACCAGCCACGAGCTCATGGCGATCATCCGCGGCAGCGGCGGGGACAAGAGCAAGAAGATGTACGGACCCGGAGACCCGCTACCCGAGGAGTATCAGCGCAACTTCCGCACCCAGTTGTTCGCTGACCGGATCGACTTCTCCGGCGCCTGGAACAAGATCGCCGTCATTGCCCGCGACGACGACAGCACGACCATCCTCAACCACGCCCTGCTCCAGGCCCGTCGCCGCGGCGACGTCTGACTCCTGGTCGGCTTCTCAGAGGTCGGCTCCCTGACCCGAGCACCCTCTGCTCTGCGGCCGGTTCTCCGCCGGCAGCGGCCTGGCGACCTACTACACCCGCCTGGGCTTCCAGGCCCTTGACCGGCACGCGCTCATGCCGCTGGCCCCGGCGAGCAACTGTTCGTCCGCTGGAACCCCGACCGCCGGCAGCCCGGCCCCGAGCCAGCTGCCCTCATGACCGGGTTGATCGGAACGGCCAGTCCGTGCAGACGGCGCCGTCAACAAATGTGACAGCAACCCCGACTTGCTGTTCCGTTCCTACTCGACCCCGATCTTGTCGTCTTCGGTGGGTCGGGTGTAGATCCGGACGGTCTCAAGTCGGGAGTGGCCGAGTAGTTCGGCGACGGTGACCAGGTCGGTGCCGCCGCGCACGAGGCTGGTGGCGAACGTGTGTCGCAGGACGTGGGCGGTGGTTTTCTCGTCCAGGCCGGCGGTCGGATTCCGCGCGCGGCTCGCGCAGCGCCGTCGAGGACCAGCCGGTCACGCGGCCTGGTGTCTGTCGAGCCAGTCCAGGAGCAGGTGGTTGAAGGCCTCTGGACGTTCCTGATGAAGGAAGTGGCCGGCGCCCTCCCAGAGATGGATCTCGTCGTGCTCGCTGGTCGGAAGAACCTTCTCGAAGTCCGCGGCTGCCTGGGATGCGTGCACCGTGAGCCGGGGATGGCGCCGTGCCTTCAGGTAGGTCGCGGCGACCTCGCCGCGTCCGATGCCGTTCTCGCCGTCGTAGAGGCCGAGAATGCAGCCCGTGACGACATGCTGCGGCGTGCCGAGCAGCCGGCGGCGGTGCCACGTCGGCAGGTTCGACGGGGATGTGGGGGTGTAGAAGGCTGCCTCGAACATGGCCGCGGCGGCGGCGAGGGGTGCGGGCCCCCGCATTGCGCCGAGGACGGGGGCAAGTGCCGCGTCGGGGGCGTTGTAGACCGGGTCGACGAGGACGAGCGCATGGAGGAGTTCGGGGTGGCGCACCGACAGCGCGGACGTGACGACGGTGCCCATCGAATGGCCGACGGCGACCGCCGGGCCGACGCCGAGATGGCGCAGCAGGGCCGCCGCGTCGTCGGCCAGGACCTGCGGGCGGTAGGGGCCGGTGGGTGCCGATGACCGGCCGTGTCCGCGGTGGTCGAGGGCGATGACACGGTAGGCGTCGAGCAGGACGGGAATCTGCCACGACCAGTCGTGGGAGTCGCAGGCCCAGCCGTGTAAGAGCAGCACGGGCGGTCCTTCGCCCTCGTCGGTGAAGAAGAGTTCCGCACCATCATGACAAAAGATCGGCATCGAGATCCTCGGGTCTCATGAACGCACCTCTGTTCCGGGGGTGCAGTTCCCTTGAAGTGACCCCATCGGAGCACCATCTTCGAGAGTCCGGCGGTGAGCCTGACGGGCAGGCCAGCAGCCCAGCTCACAACTCCAGCTGGGAGACGGCTAAACGATCTCCCTTCAGAGGAACTGCACCCCTGTCCCGGACGGACAGAAGATTCCATGACGAATCGTACTTTCATGGCCGCTTCCCCGGCCAGGAAGCCGCCGATAAATTAGTCCAGTTCTTGATGTTGCTTTGGTCGATCAGGTTGGTGAGGTCGTGCGCGGTCGGTGCGGTGATCGGTGCGGGTCGGATGCGCCGGTCGAGGCCTTCGAGGACGGGGGGCATCTCGTGGATCGCGTCGCTGACGGCGCCGCGGGGTGAGCCGAGCAGGCGGGTGAGTGCCTGGTGCTGGGTCTTCCAACGGTGGTGGATCACGGTGACGAGCAGCCGGTCGGACGGGGAGAAGGGCCCGCGTCGCAGGATGCGGTGGCGGGCGTGTAGGTGGTGCAGGCTGATCGGCGGATGGTCGAGGATGTACTGCTCGACCGCGGCGAGCAGAGAGGCGAACGTGCCGTCGTTCATACCGGTGATGGTCGGATGGCGTAGCCAGTCCGGGGCCCGGCCGTCCGGCTGGCCGCGGTCGACGAACCGGTGACGCCGGCGCCGAAACCGTGCGGGGTGGTGCCGGGGTGAGGGTGTAGTTCCACTGGCCGTGCCAGTCGTGGGCGGTCAGCGGGAGGGCGTCCATGACCTCGTCGGGCACGGTGAGACCGGTGTCGGCCCGCGAGCATCGGAACGGAAAGTCCCGTTAAGCCGCTCGCGGGCCGTCACAGAAGACCCACCCCGCCCGGGAGATCGCCTACGACAGCCTCGCTCTGTGCGCCGGCATCACCGCCAACGCCGACCTCCGAGGCTTCTTCGCCGCCCGCGTTGACAGCGCTGTCGGCGCGAATTAGCCTCGGCTATCCCTTGTGCCGCACCGCAGGCATCGGAGGTTGTGGTGGCTGAGCTCGGCCTGCAGGACACCAACGGGATTCTGCGGCAATCCTGGGTGCGGCCACTGCAATCTAGCGCTGGCCTCGGTTGGGACCAGCTGTACCTCTCCGCGCAGTCGGAACGACCGTACCGCGCTGACTTCCCCGCCGCGCACACCCATCTTGTGGTGCTGCATGTCAGTGGCCCGGTCGCTGTCGCGCGAGGCGCCGGAAAGCACAGACGCAGCCAGACCGTCCCTGCAGGCGGCATCTCGGTGGTACCGGCCGGTCGGGAACTCGCCATGGAGCTGTCGCAGCCGCTGGAGACAATACACGCCTACCTTGCCGCAGAGGCCGTCGACGAGGCGCTGGACGAACCGATCAAGATTGCCGACGACCTCGGGACCACGGATCCGCTGGCGGAGCAGATCATGCTTGCCCTCAACGGAGTAATGCGGCAGTGGGAGCCGTGCGCCCGGACGTACGTGGATCACCTGACCATGCTGCTCGCCTTGCATCTGGCCCAGCGGCCACGCGGTCGGTATGACCGGTACGGAACACCCGATCGCCTGTCGGGACTGTCGCCGGCCCAGCTCGCCGCCGTACGGGGCCTCATGCAGGAACGGCTCGCCGAGCCGGTGGCACTCGCCGACCTCGCTCGCGCCGTCTCGATGAGCGTCAGCCAGCTCTCCCGGCGGTTCAAGGCCAGCGCCGGCGAGACTCCCCACCGGTACCTGGCGCGAATGCGGCTGGAACACGCGTGCCGGTTGCTGCGGTCCACGTCGCTCCCGATTGCCGAAATCGCCGCCTGCTCCGGGTTCTCCCATCAGGAGCACCTCACCCGCGTGATGCGGGCGCGGCTGAACACGACCCCTGCCGCACTGCGCGAGAACGTCTGAGACAAACAACGAGATCTTCCAGGAGCTCGAACCGATCACGGTCTGATCGTCCCGTTCGCCGCCTGGAGAACGAGCTCACGCACCGATGCGACGTCACCCGGGCTGATTCGGTGGTCCGGGTCGTCGCGCGGGACGAACCGTACGTCCGCTCCCGCGGCGGCGAACGCCTCCGCTGCCGCGCGCGCCCGCTCGAGCGGTACCCACGCGTCCATGCTGCTGCAGGTCACGACCACCGGTACGCCGTCAAGCCCGCGCTGGACCACCGCCTCGTCGCCGGGGGGCCCGATCAGGGCTCCGGTCAGGATAGCGACCCCGCCGAGCGCGCGCGGCCGCCTGGCGAGCACCGCGGTGGCGAGGCAGGCGCCCTGTGAGAACCCCACGAGCACCGTGCGGGCCGGCTCCACGCCCGCCGCCTCGACCAGGCCGAGCGCCGATTCGCACTGATCGATGGCCTGGCCAATCCACGGCTCGTTGTCGCCGCGCGGTGCGTCGAACCGCCCCGGATACCAGCTGCCGGCCGGTGCGGCCGGCAGCAGGAACGAGACGTGCTCGAGGGCGAGCGGCTGCACGAGATGTTCGACGAGATAGGCCGGGGTCTGTCCGCGCCCATGGATCGCCACGACGGCGGCGCGGCATTCACCCAGCGGTACGCCAAGTGCTGTCGGCCCCTGGTTCAGGCCCCTCTCGTCTTCCACGCCGATGGATACTAGGCGCTCGATTGCCGGTCTTCGACACTCCGTCGGTGACCAGCGAGCGTTCAACCTGGCCGTTGCGACACCGGCCGTGACAGCGGCGCCGCACGCCCAGAACGTGCAGAGCGCGCCGGTTTCGTGCAGGACAGCGCGGCTGCCGCGCGGCCAGACTCGGGCGCGTGACGACCTTCACCTACACAGCCAACCCCGCTCGTGTGGTGTTCGGGACAGGCACCGTGGCCGCCGTCGGCGACGAGGTCCAGCGGCTCGGCGCCAGCCGGGTCCTGCTGCTGTCGAGCCGGCCGCCGCGGCAGGCCGCCAGTGCGGTGCGCGAAGCGCTGGGCCCGCTGCTGGCCTGGGAGTTCGACGGCGCCGCCGTGCACACCCCGGTCGAGGTGACCGAACGCGCGCTACGGGTGCTGCGGGAGCACGACGCGGACTGCCTCGTCGCGGTCGGCGGCGGTTCGACGACCGGCCTCGCCAAGGCGCTCGCGGTCCGCACCAGCCTTCCGCAGGTCATCCTGCCCACCACCTACGCAGGTTCCGAGGTCACCCCGGTGCTCGGCGAGACCGAGAACGGCAGGAAGACCACCCGCGCGTCTCCCGAGATCCTGCCGGAGACGGTCATCTACGACGTCGAGTTCACTCTCGGTCTGCCCACCGCCCTCAGCGTGTGCAGTGCGGTCAACGCGCTCGCCCACGCCGTCGAGGCGCTCTATTCACCACAGGCGAACCCGGTCGTGGACGGCATGGCGCTGGACGCGATCTTCCGCATCGCGCGCGCCCTCCCCCGGGTCGCCGCGGATCCCGTGGATCGCGACGCCAGGAGCGACCTCATGCAGGGGGCATGGCTCGCCGGCACGTGCCTGGGCACGGTCGGCATGGGCCTGCACCACAAGCTGTGCCACACCCTCGGCGGCGCGCTGGACCTGCCGCACGCCGAGACCCACACGGTGCTCCTGCCTCACGCGATGGCATACAACGCGCCGGCTGTACCCGCGGCGATGAACCGCGTCGCGGCGGCGCTCGGCGTGACCGGCGCGCCGAGCGGGGTGTTCGACCTCGTCAGTCGCGTGGGCGGGCCGACGTCGCTGCAGCAGCTCGGGGTGGGCGAGCAGGACATCCCCCGTCTCGCGCGGCTTGCGACCGAGACGCCATACCCCAACCCGCGTGAGCTCACCGTCGCCGGTATCGCGGAGCTGCTCCGCAATGCCTGGAACGGCCTGAGGCCGAGCTACGGCACCTGCACCACCCTGCCACCGCCGACAACCTGGCACAGGACATGAGGCAGTTCACCATAAAGTAATTGCCTGATATCGGCATGATTATCCATGATCGACTCTATGTATCCATCGGTGCCTGGGCACCGCGAGACCGGGCGGTCGACGCGAAGTCGGCGGGTGCGGTACCGGAATTGCCCTGCTCGCGCCGAAACGGGCCTGTTGGCAACCCTTATGACGAGGAGCCGTGTGATGACCACCGCGACAGCTGCGTTCAATCCCGCTTCGGCGATCAGACGCCATCATCACATCACCTTGTGTGTGGGTGGGGCGCAGGAGGACTACGATTTCCACACCCAGGTTCTCGGCCTGAAGAGCGTGAAGAAGACTGCATTATATGACGGGGACACGCCGATTTTCCACCTGTACTACGGGAACGACATGGGCGAGGAGTCGACGCTCGTGACGACGTTCCCGATGCGGCAGTCGGGTCGGTTGGGCCGGCGCGGCACGAACCAGACAAAGGTACTGATGCTGTCGGTTCCGGAGTCGGCGTTGCCGTTCTGGCGGGGACGGCTGGACGAGCACGGATTTGCCGTGACCGAGACCGAGGTGTTCGGGGAGAAGCGGCTGTCGTTCGCGCACCCGTGCGGGATCGAGTACGAGCTGGTCGGGACCGGCGACGATGACCGGGCGCCGTACAGCCATGGTCCAGTGCCGACGGAGTACGCGATCCGGGGCACGCACGGGATCACGGTGTCAGTGCGGGAACTGGAGCTGTCGCACGACTTCATGGCCGCGGGATGGAGCGGCCGTCTGACGCAGGAGGAGACCGACCGGCTGCGGTTCGAGGTCGGCGACGGCGGGTCGGGCCGGATCGTCGACTTCGTCGCTGAGCCGGGCCTGGACCAGGCAGGCTGGATGTACGGCGAGGGCATCGTGCACCACACTGCCTTCCAGGTGAACGGCCGCGATGTGCAGACCGCGGTGAAGTGGCATCTGGAGGGGCTCGGGTTCACCGACGTCTCGGAGCGCAAGGACCGTGGCTACTTCGAGTCGGTGTACGTGCGGACCCCGGGCGGCGCGATGTTCGAGGCGACGGTGTCGAAGCCCGAGGGCTTCACCATCGACGAGGCCGCGGACTCCATCGGCAGGGAGTTCCAGGTGCCGCCGCAGTTCGCCGACCAGAAGGACGCCCTGCTCGCCTTCCTGGAACCGCTCAAGTACTGACCTGCTCGGCGCTGAGCTGTCAGTGTCCCCGCCTCAACGGCTCGTCCGCCGTGCGACAGCGTGGTCGCCGGTGAGCGGGGCGGCGGCCAGGTCAGCGGTCTCGGCGACGAGGCCGACGATCCTGTCCTGAGCGGCGTGTGAACTCCGCACCGTCGCCGCCATCGTCGCACCTCGCCTCGGTCGAGCTACCGGATAACGCGCACGAGTCACGTACCGGCGGCCGCACGGTTCGCGCCGGCCACCAGCCCTCAGTGTGGATCAGACTACTGGATAATGGTCTGTTATCCGGTAGGTCGGCTCCGGGAGGAATGGATAACAGCGCCGCCGAGCGCGAGGAGCCGGTCCAGCAGACCGCGGGAGTCCATCTCCTCGACGCTCCGGGCGTTCAGGCCGAGCGCGCGGACAACCCGGGTCGGCTCCGCGTCCCTCTCCAGCAGGAGCGCGTGCACGCCGTGCAGCCGCAACTCGGCGGCCAGCATCAGCCCGGTCGGTCCACAGCCGGCTTCGACCGGATGCTCCGCGCAGTCCGGCGGCGCACAGCCGCACCGTCGCGCCGGGAAACCCGCGACGGCACCGCGTTTCCCACCGGCGTTCGACGTCAGAGCCGGGCCGCAGTGGGGCGGGCCATGCCCGGCCTGGGGCGGCGTCTTCTCGTCGCCGCCCCAGGCCGAGCCGCCACCGTCAGCTGGTCCAATGATCGGCGAAGAAGTCCGCGTTCTGCACCTTGAACTCCGCGTTGAATTCGTGCGCGCCGATGGTGGCGAGTGTCTCGGCGTGGACGGCGATTCGTTGGCCGCGGGTGAGGACGGTGGGTAGGACGACGCCGTTGGTGAGCCTGTCGGCGCCGTCTCCCCTGAGGCTCTGTGGCAGGGTGACGGCCAGCGTACCGGCGGAGTCGATCAGCCCGGCCTGCCGGTAGGCGGCGACGACCGCCGCCGCCGTCGCCTCGGTGACGCCTGGGACGCGTAGGTAGCGCGCGGGGATCACGGCCCGTTGGATGACCTCGTGCAGCTCGGTGGGGATCCCGGCGTGGGCGATCGCCGCCAGGTCGGCCTTCTCCTTGGCGGGGTCGGTGACGGTGTCGTTGACCCCGACCACCATGAAGGTGGGGACCCGCAGCCCGCCGAGCCGGTCGACCGCCTTCGTGGGGCCGGCCATGTACAGGGCTACCCCGCTGATCGGGACACCGGCCGAGCTCTCGGCGGCGGCCCACAGCGCGGCGAACGCGCTCCCGTTGGACATGCCGAGGCCGTAGGTGGGCGTGCCGGCGTCGACGGCCGTGGTATCGAGCACGTGCCGGCGTAGCCGGTCCATCCGAGCCAGGTCGGGATTGGAGGTCATCGACGGGTCGTCCACGTTCCAGCGTCGTTCGCCGGAACGCTCGGTGCTCTCCGTGGCGACGTAACCGAAACCTCTGCCGATCATGTCGTTGAGGACGTCGGTGCTCTCGATCTTGACTGCGAAGTCGGCGCTGCCACCGGAGCCGTGGAAGAGGTAGATGATCCCGGTGGGGTGCGCGGGAATGTAGGAGTAGGTGGCGAAGCCCTCGAAGCTTCCCTGGGCAGGTGGCTGGACCGGATACACCGGCTGCGTCGACACCCCGACAGCCGGGTCGACGCTCGCCGCCGGTGCGACGGGCGTGCCGGCCGGGGACAGCCCGTCGGCGCTCGGCGAGGTGACGGCTGATCCCGTCCCCCGGGTGGTCCCGGCTGCCCGACAACCGGCCAGCAGCATGGCGGCGACCAGCGCTATTCCGATCAGCGTCCCGGTCGACCACCGGACCGCGCTCGTTCTCGGCGTGCGCGAGCTTCGCGCTGCAGGTGCGTTCACAGCAGCGAGGGTGCCAACCGGCCGCCAACCACTGGGCAAGAGAACCATCAGGTTTCGGTAAGGCGGCGGACCACAGCGGCGCCTTATACCTGCCGGGGTATGGTCGCGCGGGCGGAGCGGGTCCTGCGCGCGGTCCCTGGCGGCCTGACCGGCTACCTGGGCAACTCCTACGCCGACGGAGACCAGGACAAACCGCGGGAGGCGCCGCCCATCATGATCGATACGGCGGTCTGCCGGTCGTCGTCGGTGGGATCACAGGCAGCTGATCACGATCGGGCCGCGCTGGCTTCCCACAGTTTGTCCTGGTCTCTCGAGCGCGGAGACCGGGACAAACCGTGGGAGGGCTACGCCGCGTTCATGATCGGATCGGCGACTGGCTGGGCGGCACCGGTGGGATACCGGTCAGGGGCCGGTCTCGGGGTTGACCGTGGGGGTGACCGTGGCGACTGGGCTGGCGCTGGCGCCGGGCTGCCCGAGCCTGGTGAGGGCGGTGCGGGTGAGGTCGACGATGCCCGGGCGGGCCGCGTCCGGGTCGTCGGACGCGACGGTGACCGACAGGTCGCCGACGGAGCCCTCGCCGAGCGTCACGGTCCAGACGGTGGCGTAGGTCAGGCCGCCGACCTTGGGAGCGGTGCCGTACCGGGCCGCGTCGCCCAGCCCGGAGACCGGCTCGGTCGTGCTGGACTTGTAGAGGCTGCCGGCGACGGAGCCGTCGAGTTCCTCCCCAGCGGTCGTGTTCGCCTCGGCGGAGCGGACGTCGACGGTGACGAGCCCGACCGGGAGGGCCCCGTCGGTGAGGGCGCAGGTCAGCACGGGGCGTCCCTGCCCGAGGGGCGTGCCGCCCATCGGGGTCAGCGTCACGGACGTTCGGCCCGTGACCTGTTCGACCATGGCCTTGTCGAGGAGGTCGCACGCGGACGCTGGCAGGGTGAACGGTCCCACCGGTGTCGCCGCTGGGCCGGTGGTCGTGGGCGTCGCGGACGGCCCGATCTCGGATCCGCTGGTCGTGCTGGCGACGCCGTCGCAGCCCGCCACCGCGAACGCGGCGCACAGGGAGACGGCCATCGTCACCGTCGTCGTAGCCGTTCGGCTCCACATACCGGCACCTTCGCTGGGTCGATCCGACCGGTGTGCGCGGACGCGCCACCCTGTCACCCAGCTGCCCCGCGATGCCCGGCTATAACATCATCCATGCGGAACCCGCGAGCCGCTGCTGATAGACGGGGTGGCGCTGCTGCGGCCGGAGGAGCAGACCTTCGCCGCGATGCTGGACGGTTGGCGTAACCAGCAGCTCGCGCGGAATCTGGCGTTCTCCACGATCAGCAGTCGGGAGAAGACCGTCGAAACGTTCACCCGGCATGCCGATGCCTACCCGTGGCAGTGGATGCCGCGGATGGTCGACGAGTGGCTGGGGGATCTGCGCGCGGTACGCAACCTGAAACGGACCACGCTGCGCGGCTACCAGGAGGCGGTGCGGTCGTTCTGCGGCTATCTGATCGACCCGGCCTACGGCTGGCCGGCCGAGTGCGAGCAGCGGTTCGGCTCCCATCCGGTTCAGGTCTGTTTCGAGGCGAACACCGCGGTGCACACCCGACCACCACCCAGCGCCACCGCGCCGACGCCGGCGGCACCTGGACCCACTACGCGCCAGGCGACCACGGCCGATGACCCGACGATTCCTCGCTACCGTCACGTCGCGTGAACGGCGATCCTGCCTTGGAGCCGTCCCGCAACCGCGTCGTGAGCGCGCTCGCCGACCTGCTGCTGGGCACATGCCCGGACCGGGTGCCCGCCAAGGTCCGCGAACGCTACGAGGCGCGCTACCTGCCCGGCCAACAGCTCTACCACGCCTCCGCCGCGCCCCAGGACCACGCCCACGTGCTGATCGACCACGAGCGCCCGGAGACCCCCCTCGTCCTGCGCTGGCCCGAATGACGACGCCCTGCATCGCCAGTCACTCAGCGGCCACGAGGCACCCAGACACCGCGAGTCCGCCGAACACACGACTCGGCCAGCCTCGGACCCCGGCGCATGGAGATGGGCACGGGACTGCGACCCTCACCACCAGTGACGATCACAGCTCTTGATCTTGCGAATACAGGTCACCGAACACGCGGCTCTGCCAGCATCGTGGGCCTACCCGACGAGGGGGCCGGTGAGGATCGCGGGCTCGGCGTCTAAGAAGTCGTCGGCGGCCTGGCGGATCATCTGAGATGGCGCGGAGCCGTCGGGGAGGGTCGTCACACCTGGAAAGTGTAGGGAAAACGGCTCCCTCGGTGTTGTTGAACAATCGGAGTTCTCAATATGTTTTTTCCGACAGATTTTCCGGGGCTGCCAGTTTGCGCGGGGGACTTCGGGCGGGGTGTTGAGAATCGATCGATTCTCAACACCCACCAGGTGTCGGCATTCGCTCGAATCGGTCTGCCACACTGCTGGCATGAACGGAAACTCTCCCGATGACGGGCTCGCCGCGAACCGCGCCCTCTGGGATGCTCGTGCCCAGGCACACGGCACGACCCCCAACGACATGCTCTACGACGTCGATTCGTTCCTGGCGGGCAGGCAGACGCTCTACGGGATCGAGTTGGAGCTGGCCGGTGATGTGACCGGCCAGGATGTGCTGCATCTGCACTGCCACTTCGGCATGGACACACTCAACTGGGCCCGTCTGGGTGCCAGGGTCACCGGTGTCGATTTCTCGTCGACGGCGATCGTTCGGGCCCGCGAACTGGCCGAGCTCGCGGGGCTGACCGCCGATTTCGTCGAGGCGGACACGCAGAATCTACCGTCCGGCTTGGCGGGCAGGTTCGATCTGGTGATCGCCACCTACGGGGTGCTGTGCTGGATCGGGGACCTTGACGCGTGGATGCGTGGTGCGGCGACGGCGCTGCGGCCGGGAGGAAGGCTGGTGCTGGTCGACCTGCATCCCGCCTACCAGACCCTGGCCACCTTTGAGCCGCTCGTGGCCGACTGGCCCTACGGTGGAGGGGAGCCCCAGCGTGAGGTCGTCACGGGCACGTATGCGGACCCGGACCTGCCGATGACCGCGCAGGAGGTGGTCCAGTACCCGCACTCGGTGGGCGAGATCGTGACAGCGGCCGCCGGATCGGGACTGATCATCGACCGGCTCGGCGAGCACACCGAGGTCGAATTCCCCGGACGTCGCATCCTGCCCGAAGGACCCGACGGCACCCGTCGGTTCCCGTTCGGCGACACCTACCTCCCGATCCTCTACTCGCTCCGAGCGAGATCACCCCGAACGGCCACTGCGTAGCCGCCCGCGCGGCACGGTGCCCCGCCCGCGCCCGGCTGGAGGTCGAGCGCACGGGCTTGGACGGCGTCCGCACCGTCACCGTGTTCACCGACGCCGTGGCCCGCCTGGTCGGCCACGCGGTCGACCACCTGTACGGGGCTCTCTGCACCGCCGGCCTGACGGCCGAACCTCACTTCAGGTGCCGGGCGAAGAACCAGGCCGCGGCTTCCCCCGCGAACTGCGGGACGCCGGTGTGCCCGCCCGTGTTGGCGTGCAGCGTCTTCTCCTTGGAGCCGAAGGCGTCGAACAGGTCCAGGGCCTGCTGCCGGTCGTTTCCTTCGTCGTCCCACTGCAGCAGAACGTGCAGCGGGATGGTGACCTGTCGGGCTTCCTCGAATATGGTGCGGGGCACGAAACTCCCGGCGAACAGAACGGCGGCCGAGATGCGCGGCTCGACCATTACCAGCCGGATGCCGGTGGCGATCACGCCTCCCGAGTACCCGACCGGGCCGCCGATCTCGGGCAGCGCAAGGAGGGCGTCCAGGGCGGTCCGCCATTCCGGGACCGCCTGGTCGACCAGCGGGAGGACGAGCCGGCCCACGATCTCGTCGTCGACCCGCTCGCCAGCGTCCACAGCTCGCCGCAGGTCGGCGCGGGCCTGCTCGGCGGCGGCGATGCGGGGCCGGTCACCGCTCCCGGGGCCTTCGATGGTGGCCGTGGCGAAGCCGTCCGCCGCGGAGCGCCGGGCCCGGGCCACCAGTCGGGGGTACATCCTGCGCAGTCCGCCGGGGTGGCCGAGCAGGATCAGCGGCGCCGGTGCGGACGAGGATGCGGATCCGGGCGTCCACAGGACGCCGGGGATCTCGCCGAGGGTGAATTCGCGTTCAAGGACGCCGTCGTCGAGGCGCTGTTCGGAAGTGAATCGCATGGTCGTGCCCTTTCGGGAGTGCTCGTGAACGGCGCTCCCGGACGACCTACCGTCCGACCGTGACCCCGGAGGGGAGCACCCATGTCGACACTGCGTTCACGGGTACCACCTCCTCGTTCGCTCGCACGGCCGGAAGAAAGGTAGCAGCGGCCGCCGCGGCCCGCCAACAGGTTTTGCTCACCGACATCGGATGCAACCCGGCCGTGGCCGGCGAAGGCGACTTCCCCAGGGAGCCCGTAGCCTGGCCGCCCGCGGGGCGGCGGCTGTGCAGCGGCATAGTGGCGGCTGTGCTCGACTGGTCTCACAACACCTATTACCACCGACTGCTGCTGCGCCACCTGCCGCGGCACTGCCAGCGGGTACTTGATGTCGGCTGTGGCGACGGGACGTTCGCGGCCCGGCTCGCCGAGCACAGCGCGCAGGTCGACGCCGTCGACCGTTCCGCACCGATGATCGAGCAGGCGAGGCGACGCGCCCCTGACAACGTCGACTGCATTCTCGCGGATGTGCTGACTGACCCATTGCCAGCCAAGGACTACGACGCGATCCTCTCGATCTGCGCCCTGCACCACATGCCGCTGCAGGACGCACTCCCCGTGTTCGCGGCTGCGCTGAGGCCTGGCGGGGTCCTCGCCGTCGTCGCTCTGCCCCGCATGGATCTGCGCCACGAATGGCCCGTCGAGCTCGTCGCGGCGGTCGCGCACCGCCTGCTCGGCGTCGTGTTCCTCGCGAACGGTCTGCTGCGGGGCAGCAGACCGTTCGCGAAGGAGCACCACACGCGTACGGGCATGCCCGTGGTCATGAACCCGCCGCTGACCACGCGGGCGGTCGCCAGCCAGGCCGCCGCCGTCCTGCCCGGCGCACGCGTGCGACGGCTCCTGTTCTGGCGTTACCTCCTGATCTGGGAGAAACCGATCCTCCACGACGGCAGTCCCGCCACGCCGCCGCCGTCGGCGACTACCAAGTAGCCGAACACACCGCTCCCGATCGTCCCGATTGCCGAGACTGGCCGAGTCGCGTGTTCGGCTGACCTGCATGCGCCAGGCGGGGCCGGTGGTGTCTCGGTCTCGTCAGTCGGGTGTGCGGCGGGCGAACAGGAGTGAGGTGCCGAGGCCGACCATCGCGAGGCCGCCCGCGCCTTCGATCGCGGCCATACTCCACCCACGGCGCGAGTGGCACCGCGATCAGAGCGCCCACCGTTGGCCCACCAGCACGTTCAGGCGACGATGACGCGCCGGAAGCAGCACCCACCATGTGGACCGGCTGTGCCGGGTGGCAGTCTTACGGCCATGGCCGCCGTGGTTGTCGCCGGTGTCGTGAACGTGCAGCAGACGATCCCGGTCGGTGGCTTCCCGGTGCATTACACGCCGGTGCGTTACGCCACGTCTCCGCTGCGTCTCGACGTGGCCGGCGTCGGTGGGAACGTCGCACGAGGGCTCACGAAGCTGGGAAACGAGGTACGTCTGGCGACGTTCCTCGCCGAGGACGAGGCCGGCCGACTGGCCCGGGACACGCTGGCCCGGGAAGGGCTTGTCGGTCCGGGGATCCTCGGCGCGGACGCCACCGCGCAGTCTGCGGTCCTCGTTGACCCGGCAGGCCGGCGGCACATCACGACGGACCTCAAGGACCTGCCGACCGCCCGCTATCCGGTGGAGCTGTTCCGGACGTTGCTGACCGGGGCGGATCTGGCTTCGATGTCCACCATCGGGTTCGCCCGTGACCTGCTGCCCGTCGCCGCCGATGCGGGTGTCCCGATCGCGGTCGATCTGCAGACCACCAGCGGTCTGGACGACAGCTACGCCGCCGACTGGATCGCCCATGCCTCGATCGTGTTCGCCTCGGCAGAAAGCCTCACGGTGTCCCCGGTGGAGTTCGCTGAACAGATACTGGCCCGCCGGAAGGCCCGGGTTGTCGTTGTCGGTACGGGAGCACGGGGCTGCCTGCTGGCGACACCGGGCCGCGAACCGCGCACCGTTGCGGCTTGGGCACCGTTCGGCGTTACCGACACCACGGGTGCCGGCGACGCGCTGTTCACCGGATTCCTGCATACCTGGCTGTGCACCGGCGACCCCGGCCAGGCCATCGCCACCGCGGTCCTCTCCGCCGGCTGGGCGGTCGGATTCGCCGGTACCGGCCGGTACCCGACCAGCGCCGACCTCGACGCGCTGGCCTCGGCTCCCGACCGTTGATCTCGGCACCGATCTCAGGCACCTCAGCCGGCACGGCCAGAGCAGGTTCGGTGAGATACGCGCGCTACGTCCTCACCGAACCTGCTCCAGCGAATCATCTGACCTGCCCAGTACCACCAATTGAGCGGAAGGTGCGTTGTTCATCCCGATTCATCCGTGGACATAAGGTCGGCGGTATGGCGCTGCGACTTGTTCAGGTGAATATCAAGGCTCGGGACGACTCGGCGCTGGGCCGGTTCTGGGCGCAGGCACTCGGCTGGGGCGTTTCCAGCGAGGGGCCCGGCGTGACCAACATTGAGCCCGTGGGTTTCTCCTGGCCGGACCCCGCCGCAGTCTGCGTCGACGTCGTCACGGTCCCCGACCCCGAAACGGTGAAATACCGCGTGCACATCGACCTCGCGACCACCTCCGCAGCCCATCAGACGGAGCTGGTGGCACGTCTGCAGGAGATCGGCGCGACGACCGCCGACATCGGCCAGGGCGACGTCCCATGGACAGTCCTGGCCGACCCGGAGGGCAACCTGTTCTGCGTGCTGGAGCCTCGGGAGGTGTATCGGGACACCGGACCGATCGCCGCGGTGGTGGTCGACTGCGTGGATCCGCGGGCCATGGCTGGGTTCTGGGGTGAGGCGATCGGCTGGGCCCTGCACGAGGCGACCGACGACTACGCGCGCCTACGCTGCGTCGAGGGCGTCGGCCCGTATCTGGAATTTCTCCGCATGGCTGACGCGGCGGCCGTGAAGGGCCGCGTCCATCTCGACCTGCTGCCCTACCCGGGTGACGATCAGGAAGCGGAGGTGAACCGGCTCGAGGCCCTCGGCGCGACGCTCGCCGACGTGGGCCAAAGCGACGTCCCGTGGAGGGTCCTGGCCGACCCGGAAGGCAACGTGTTCTGCGTCCTCGCTCCGCGCTGACGGCCGCGCGGTGGTCTCCGCCGGCGTGACGATCTTCGCTCTGGGCGTTCTGGGCATGACCGCTCTGATCGCCGCCCAGGGGATGCTCGTCATGCCAGCACCTGAGCGCCAGGCGACGCTTGGTCAGATCCGCGCCTTTCTCGCGAGCAGGCCGGAGACCGCCTGTCACGGCGTGCGTGAAGACGTCGTCAGGCGGGCTGCCACAGTTCGATCCGGTTGCCTTCCGGGTCGGTGACCCAGCCGAATCGACCGACGCCCTCCATGTCCTGCGTCTCCCCGGTCACGTCCGCTCCCTGGGCGAGCAGCTGCGCGAGCATCGCGTCCAGGTCGCGGACCCGGAAGTTGAGCATGGTCTGCTGGGCGCGGGACCCGAAGTAGTCGGTCTCGGGGTCGAACGTCGCGAACACCGTCGGCCCGGTTCCCTGCTGCCACAGGCCGTGCTCGTCGGCGTCCAGCCCCAGGCAGTCGCGGTACCACGCGTTCAGGGCCGCCGGATCGGCAGCCCGCAGGAAGTATCCACCGATTCCCAGCACACGTTCCATGCCGCCCATCCTGCCAGGGCGTCGATCGCATGGGCCGCGCACCACGCCCGATTCCCGCCGGGCCGGGCGTTACGGCGTTTGATGTCGCGACAGACCTCGACACCGACCAGCTGGCCGGTCTCGCGGCCCCGCACCTGACGGTCCTGCGGCACGACATCACCCGCCACCAGCGGCACCGCCTCTTCGCCGGGCCTGTCCCGCGATGCATGGACTACAGGCGGGCGAGGAGCTCGGCCTTCTTCGCGGTGAACTCCTCGTCGGTCAGGATGCCACGTTGGTGCAGGTCGCCGAGCCTTTCGAGGGTCGCCAGAACCGCCTCGGCGTCGGTTCCCGCCGGGGCGGCCTGCGCGGGCTGTACGACGGGCGGGGTAGCTGCGCCGGTCTGTGCGGCGGGCCCGGGCGGCGCGGCGGGAGCCGTCTGCGCGGCGGGAGCCGTCTGCGCGGCGGGAGCCGTCTGCGCGGCGGGAGCCGTCTGCGCGGCGGGCCCGGGCGCCGCGGCGGGACTGGGGGCCGCGGTGGGCTCGGAGGTTGGCGGGGCCGTGGGCGCCGTCGGGGCGGCGTCCGCCAGCGGCAGGCTCTCGACGGTGAAGGTGCCGTGCTGGCTGGTGAACGTCAGCGTGCCCGGCAGGCCGTTCTGCTGCTGTTGCACGCCGCCGATGACATGGTCGAGCGTGTCGTGGACGCGGACGGGCCCGCCGCCGGATTGCACGGCCAGCCGCCTCGGCTGCACGAACACCGCGTAACGGCTGTCGTTCTGCCCGCCACTCGAGCTGGGCCGCCCCAGCTCGGCCGGCCACCAGGCGTCAAGATTCGCGGTGAGGACGGAGGCCGGGCCGGGCACGCCTGCGGCCGCCGGGCTGGCCGCCGGCGCATACACCGGGGTCGAGGCCAGCAGGGCCGCCAATTCGCTCGCGAGGCCGTCGACGGTGGCCCGCAGGCCGTTGTTGAACATGTCGCCGACCATCGTCATGCCGCCGGCCATCCACTGCCCGCTGCCGCCGAGCTCGGGGTGGGAGAACTGTGCCATCCTGCCGCCGCCCAGCCGGACCGCCTCCAGCAGGACGCGCACCGCGTCGGTGCTCACGCCGTACCGGGCCGAGAGGTCCGCCATCGCCTGCTCGCCCTGGCTGGTCAACATGCCCACGATGCTTCCCCTCCGGCTTCGCTGCTGTCCGTTCCAGACTAGGGCCCGGGCGCGACCTTCGCGTTCAATACCGCGTCCGGGCAGGAATCGCGCGAAGATGTCCCAGGTGCGCAGCCGGAGCAGCTCTCCAAGACCTAGCCGCCAGAGGCGCCGGTCCTCGTCACCCAACTCGTAGCGGGCCGTCACCCGGCTGTCGATCTCCACCGGCTCAGAATCGGAGGAGATCCGTCGCCAGGCGCCCTGATTTTCTCTCGTTGAGCGCAAAAGGCGGGGCGCGGGAGCAGTCCCACTCTCCCTCACTTTCAAGCTATAGCGCACCCGGGGGCTTGCCGCAAGACCCCGGTCATGCCGCAGGATCGCAACCCGAGGCCTGCTGCCCGCGGATATGGGAGTCGCTAAGTGCGTGTTTCGTTGTCGATAGGTGGGTTGTGCTGGAACCCCGACCCACACCACAGCGCGCGGGCCGGGGAGCCCCGGCGACCGGGCCAGGCGCGCTGGTCACGGGCGACGCCGGACCGGAGCCGCTGACATGAGTCCACTGACCACGAGTGCTTTCGACCTTCCCGACCGTCTCACGGCCAAGGCCGCCCCGGCGCTGATCGCCGCCGATGAGCAGCATTTCGCAACGATCGCGGACTGTCTCGAGCAGTCGATCGCCGAACTGTCCGATCGTCTCGACGCCGAGCGCAGGGCCCCCGGCGGCATCGGCCAGGCGGCACTGGACCGCGACCAGGAGATCTACCGGCTCACCGCACGCCTGCGCACCCTGCGCCGCTTCGGCCTGGACCTGTGCCTTGGGCACATCGTCGACGCGGACAGCCCGGAGCCGGTGTACATCGGCCGGCTTGGCCTCACGGACAGCGCGGGTCGCCGGCTGCTGCTCGACTGGCGTTCCCCCGCGGCCGAGCCGTTCTTCGGCGCGACCCATGCCAACCCGATGGGGCTGACCAGCCGCCGCCGGTACCGCTGGTCCCGCGGCCGGGTCAGCGACTACTGGGACGAGGTGTTCACCCCGGACGGCTTCGAGGGGCATGCCGCGCTCGACGACCAGTCGGCCTTCATCGCGAGCCTGGGCGGCACCCGGTCGGCCCGGATGCGCGACGTGCTCGGCACCATCCAGGCCGACCAGGACGAGATCATCCGCGCGGGCTCCCCCGGCGCGCTGGTCGTCGACGGCGGCCCGGGCACAGGCAAGACCGTCGTCGCGCTGCACCGCTCCGCCTATCTCCTCTACTCGGACCCCCGGCTGAGCCACCGCCGGGGTGGCGTCCTGTTCGTCGGTCCGCACCAGCCCTACCTGGCTTACGTCGCCGATGTCCTTCCCAGCCTCGGCGAGGACGGTGTGCAGACCTGCACCCTGCGGGACCTGGTCGCCGAGGGAGCCGCGGCGCCGGCCGAGACCGACCCGCGGGTCGCCCGGCTGAAGTCGTCCGCGGACCTGGTGACGGCGATCGAGGCGGCCGTCCGGTTCTACGAGGAGCCGCCGACCAGCGGGATGACGGTGACGACCCACTGGTCGGACGTCTGGCTGAGCGCGGACGACTGGGCGGAGGCGTTCGGCGCGCCCGATCCCGGCACCGCGCACAACCAGGCGCGCGACCAGGTCTGGGAGGAGCTGCTCACGATCCTGATCGACAAGCACGTCGACAATCACGACGGCGACGACGAGGTTTCGGCACAACTGCTGCGCAGGTCGCTGCGGCAGAACCGGGAGCTGCTCGCGGCCTTCAACCGGGCGTGGCCGCTGGTGGACGCGGCGGACCTCGTCGCGGACCTGTGGTCGGTGCCGGCCTACCTGCGCAGGTGTGCTCCGTGGCTGCGCCCCGACGAGGTCCGGGTGTTGCAGCGCCGGGAGGCTCGGGCCTGGACGGTGTCCGACCTGCCGTTCCTGGACGCGGCGCGGCAGCGGCTCGGCGACCCGCAGGAGGCCCGGCGCCGGCGCCGGCACGCCGCCACGGTGGCGGCCGAACGCGCCCGGATGGCCCGGGTCGTGGACGACCTGATCCAGGTCGCCGACGACGAGTACGGCGTCGGCCTGGTGAGCATGCTGCGCGGCGAGGACTTCCAGGACGCCCTGGTCGACGAGGCGGCGCTGCCGACCGCCGACCCGGACGCGCTCGCCGGCCCGTTCGCGCACATCGTCGTCGACGAGGCGCAGGAGCTGACCGACGCGGAATGGCAGATGCTGCTGGGGCGCTGCCCTTCCCGCAGCTTCACCATCGTCGGCGACCGGGCCCAGGCCAGACACGGCTTCACCGAGTCGTGGCACGACCGGCTCAGGCGGGTTGGGCTCGACCAGATCAGCCTGGCGTCGCTGACGGTCAACTACCGGACGCCGGCGGAGGTCATGGCGCAGGCAGAGCCGGTCATCCGGGCGGTCCTCCCGGACGCCAACGTGCCGACCTCGATCCGCAGCAACGGCCTGCCCGTCGTCCACGGCGCCGTCGCGGACCTGGACTCGGTCCTGGACGCCTGGCTCGCCGCGCACGCCGAGGGGGTCGCCTGCGTCATCGTCGCCGGCGACGGCCAGCCTGCCGATCGCAGTGGCGTGGCGTTGCGACCGGCGGCCCGCGCGGCCCGCATCCGGTCACTGACCCCGCAGCTGGCGAAGGGGCTCGAGTTCGACCTGGTCGTCCTCGTCGACCCGCAGACCTTCGGCGACGGCATCGAAGGAGCGGTCGACCGCTACGTCGCGATGACCCGGGCGACCGGGCAGCTGGTCATCCTCACCAGCCGCTGACGTGGCGAGCAGCCCGTCGAGCAGCTCGTAGCGGAAGCCGCCCGGCAGCCCCACCAGGTCGTCGGGTACGAACCCGTCCGGGCCGGGCGTCGGGAAGACCCAGGGGTCAGGGAACGCCCGCTCAGGCGGCGACGTCTCGGGCGGTACCGGCATGGCAGCCATGATGCGCTCCTCGGCGGCGGGAACATGGTCCAACGCTGACCGAGCACCAGACGGCAGCGCCACTACCTGCACGAAACTGTGGAAACCGCCCATCTGTCCACAGCCCACGCACGCAGACTGTGGCCTCCGCGTGATCCCGCGGGGTGCCCGGCGCCCAACCCGGTTGGGCGCCGGGCACCGCGAACGTCGATCAGGCGCCGATCAGGCGCCGACGACGTGGTGGGTGGCGACGTTGAGCCGGTTCCACACGTTGATCTGGCCGATGGCCAGCAGCAGCGCGGCGAGCTGGGACTCGTCGTAGTGCCGGGCCGCCTCGGCGAACACCTCGTCGGACACCGGGTCGCCGCGGTCGGCGATCCGGGTGACGTCCTCGGTGAGGGCGAGGGCGGCCCGCTCGGCGTCGGTGAAGTACGCCGCGTCGCGCCAGCCGGCGACCGTGTCGATCCGCTCGTCAGGCTCGCCCGCCTTACGCAGCGCGGCCGCATGCATCTGCAGGCACCAGGCACAGCCGTTGATCTGGCTGGCCCGCAGGTTGATGAGCTCTATCGTCTGCTCCGACAACCCGGTGGCCTTGGCCGCCGTGTCAAGTGCGGCCAGCGCCTTCATCGCCGCGGGCAGGACGTACACCGGGTGCTTCATCCGTGGTTCCACGGGAACCTCCAGCAGTTCGGGCCGGGCGGTCACGTTCACCCGGCGTCGACGGTCAGTCCATGGACCCGACGCGAGGGAGGAACGTGACAGATGCGTGAACGTGACGACCACCACGGTGAGGCTCCCCGCCCTGACGAGGACGACACCGGCGCCCGCGCCGGCCTGCCGGTCGTCCCCGCCGATCCGCCTGCTCCGGGAGCCAGCCAACCCGCCGGCGCTGTCGTCGCCGGTACCGGTACCGGTACTGGTACCGGCGACGATGACGTGGCGGATGAGCGGGATTGGCTGGCGGCTCGGTTCGAGGGACATCGGCCTTACCTGCGGTCGGTCGCCTACCGGATGCTCGGTTCCTTCGCCGAGGCGGACGACGCCGTCCAGGACGCCTGGCTGCGTCTCGCCCGGTCCGACGCGGACGGGATCGACAACCTGCGCGGCTGGTTGACGACGGTTGTCAGCCGGGTGTGCCTGAACGTGCTGCGGTCGCGGGCGGCGCGGCCCGAACAGCCACTGGCGGCCCGGCTGCCCGACCCGGTGGTCACCCGGCCCGACGACACGCCCGGCCCCGAGCAGGAGGCCGTCATGGCCGAGTCGGTGGGGCTGGCGTTGCTCGTCGTGCTGGACATGCTGAGCCCGCCGGAGCGGCTGGCGTTCGTGCTGCACGACCTGTTCGGAGTGCCGTTCGACGAGATCGCCCCCATGGTCGGCCGGTCCGCCGAGGCGACCCGCCAGCTCGCCAGCCGGGCGCGCCGCCGGGTCCGCGGCACCGCCACGGCCGCGGAGCGCGGCGATCCCGGCGATCCCGCCGGCCGGGCGCGGACCTCGGCGCAGGCGGCGGCGAACCGGGCCCGCCAGCGGGCCGTCGTGGACGCGTTCTTCGCCGCCGCGCGCGGTGGGGACTTCGAGGGCCTGCTCGCCGTGCTCGACCCCGACGTCGTCCACCGGGTCGACGTCGGCGCCCACACGACGCCCGAGCTCGCCGCGGCGGCCGCCGCGGCCGGCGGTGAGCGCCGCGGCGCCCGCGTCGTCGCCGGCGGTGCGGTGCGGTTCGCGAACCCGGCCGCCGTCCTGCACCCGGTGCTGGTCAACGGCCTGCCCGGGGTGGTCGCCGCGGTGGGCGGCGAGCCGACCGCCGTCATGGCGTTCACGGTCGTCGGCGGGCGCATCACCGAGATCGACTCCTGGTCCGGCCCGGGACGGCTGCGTCACTTGGACCTCGCGGTCCTCGACGGCTGAGCGGATGCGGACGGCGCCGAGGACCGGCTGGTCCTCGGCGCCGTCCCGCGGCCAGCGCTCCCGGCCATCAGGCCGGGAACCGCTTCGGGATGGCTACGGCTCGATCACCCAGGCTGGCGGCCTACCGTCCGCCAGGCCGCCAGGCCGCGAGGGCCGTGGAGATGCCACCGTGGCCACCGTGCCGGTCTCACGGCGGCGCCGGTAAGGTGATCAGCCATGCCGGGGCAACCGTTGCGGGAACTTGTCGAGCCGGGCTGGGCGCAGGCGCTGGAGCCGGTCGAGGGCCGGATCGCGGCGATGGGCGACTTCCTGCGGGCCGAGATCGCGGCCGGGCGCGGCTACCTGCCCGCCGGGGAGAACGTCCTGCGGGCCTTCCAGCAGCCGTTCGACGACGTCCGGGTGCTGATCGTCGGGCAGGACCCGTATCCCACCCCCGGGATGGCCATCGGGTACAGCTTCGCGGTCGCGCCCGAGGTGCGCCGGCTCCCGGGCAGCCTGGAGAACATCTTCCGGGAGCTGTGCGCGGACGTCGACGTCCCGCGGCCCTCGAACGGTGACCTCACGCCGTGGACCAGCCAAGGTGTGCTCCTGCTGAACAGGGCGCTGACGACGGCGCCCCGCCAGCCGGGCTCGCACCGCGGCAAGGGCTGGGAGGAGGTCACCGAGCAGGCGATCCGCGCCCTGGCGGGCCGGGGCAAGCCGCTGGTCGCGATCCTGTGGGGCGCCGACGCGCGCAGCCTGCGGCCCTTCCTCGACGGCACTCCGACGATCGAGTCCGCCCATCCGTCGCCCCGCTCCGCGGACCGCGGCTTCTTCGGCTCCCGGCCGTTCAGCCGGGCCAACGACCTCCTGCTGCGCCAGGGCGCCCAGCCCGTCGACTGGCGTCTGCCCTAGCCCGGCCGGGCCGCGGGCCGTTTCCTGGCGCGGGCCCTGGACCACGCGCTCCCAGGACGATGGATGGGTATGGACGGGTACGGATCTCGTGCGTGGCGCGGGCTGACTCCGGGCGGTGACCCGGTGCGGGCTGGAGGGTGTGACGTGAGGGACTGTGACGTGAGGGACGACGAGGTACCGGCCGCCGCCGCGCAGCCCGCCGCGGCCGCCGTCGGGGGTGTCTTCACCGCCGACGGGGCTGACGGCGCCGAGGTGCGGGCGGCCGGCGGGGTGGTGTGGCGGCCGGGCGCGGCCGGCGGGATCGAGATCGTGCTGGTGCACCGGCAGCGGTACGACGACTGGTCACTGCCGAAGGGCAAGCTCGACGACGGCGAGACGTGGCTGGCCGCGGCGGTCCGGGAGGTCGAGGAGGAGACCGGGCTGCTGGTCGACGTCGGCGCGCTCCTCGGCGATGTGGTCTACGAGGTGCACCGGCACGGCGCCCCGGCCACGAAGGTCGTGCGCTACTGGGCCCTGCGCGCGACCGGTGGCACCTTCACGCCGAACGACGAGGTCGACGAGCTGCGCTGGCTGCCGCCCGCCGCGTCCGCCCCGCTGCTGTCCTACGACCTCGACCGGGAGGTCGTGGAGCGGTTCGTCCGGCACCAGGCGGCCGGCTGACCGGTCGGCCCTTGTGGGGCAGGCTTGGCCGGGCGGGGTGTCGGTAGAGCGACTCGGGTCCGGCCGGGCCGGTTCAGGACTAATAGGGTGCGGCTGTGCGGATACGAGCGGTGGCCCCGGCGGCACTCGGACTGATCCTCGCGGCGGCGCTGACGGCCTGCTCCGCCGTCAGCGAGAGCGACGCGCCGGCCAGCACCCCGCCGGTCTCCGGGGGGACGACCTCCGGCACGGCGTCGCCGACCACGTCTACGACGAGCAGCCCCGGCGGCGGGCAGCCAGGCGGCTCGTACAAGGTGCCCAAGTCCGCCTGCGACCTGGTCGACGCCGCGTCCCTCGAACGGATCAGCGGTCGCTCCGGCCTCAGCCTGCGCAGCGTCTCCACCGGCTCGAACCTGGCCTGCGCGTTCACCGACGGGTTCCTGCCGGTCGGCGCGGTCACGCTCGTCGTGCGCGAGGCCACGGCCGGGAAGACGGCCCAGCAGGAGCTAGACGACACGGTCGCCGCCTCCACCTACGGCAAGGACAAGGTCCAGGACATCCCCGGCCTCGGCGCCGCCGCCCGCTACGGCACGTCCCCGAGCATCGGCGGCCTGACGTTCGCGTCGATCTACGTCATCGACCTGCGCGGCAACCAGGTCGCCAGCCTGTCGATCTCCATCGACGCCAAGGACCCCGGCACCGCCAAGGACCCCCTGGTCGCCCTCGCCCGCACCGCCCTCGGCAAGATCTGAAAGATCTGACCCCGCCGTCGCACGCGGCCCCCGGCCCCAGCCGGTCAAACCGTCGGACCTGTCGGCTAGGAACGAGACCATGGCTCTGCACTGGAAACTCGTCATCGACAGCCAGGACGCGGCGACGGTCGCGGACTTCTGGGCCGCCGCGCTCGGCTACGAGGTGGAGGACCCCGGCCCGCTCATCGAACGGCTGCTCGCCGCCGGCCAGGTGGACGCCGCGGCCGTCGGCGAGCACCACGGCCGCAAGGTGTTCCGCGGCTTCGCCGCCGTGCGCCATCCCGACGACCCGTTCGACGAGGTCAGCGGTGTCGGCCACGGCCGGCGCCTGCTCTTCCAGGACGTCCCCGAACCCAAGGCGACGAAGAACCGGCTGCACCTCGACGTGCACGCCGGGCCCGACGGCCTCGACCAGCTCGTCGCCCGGCTCGAGGAGCTTGGTGCCTCCCGGGTCCGCGAGTTCGACAGGGGACCGGCCGGCCACTGGTGGGTCATGACCGACCCCGAGGGCAACGAGTTCTGCGCCGCGGCCTGACCGGCTGGCCCCGTCCGGTTACCGCGCCCCGCTGCCTTGCCCGTTCGGTACCCTGTCCCGGCCTCCCGCCCCCGCCGGAACCCGGGCCCGGTCAGCCGGAGCGCAGCGCGTCGACGACGCGGACCCGGGTGCCGGTGCGCTTCACCGCACCCGCGTAGATCCGGCCCGTCAGCGGGACCAGCCCGACGATCGTCACGACCGTCAGCGCGACACCCAGCGCGATCTGCCACGCGGCCGCCGAGCCAGCCGCGATCAGCATCGGCATGATCAGCGGCGCGGACAGCGGCACCAGCGACAGGACCCGCAACAGCCCGCTGCTCGGGTCACCGGGCAGCACCGAGATCCCGACGACATACGGAATTATGATCATCATCATGAGTGGCATGGTGACGGCCGGCGCGTCCTCCTGCCGCGACACCAGCGAGCCCGCCGCGGCGAACAGCAACGCGTAGAGCGCGAAACCCAGCAGATACCAGACCAGCGACCAGCCCGCCGACGCGAGCGCCGTCACCACCGACAGGCTCAGCACCCCCGTCGCGACCGCCAGCGGCACACCGACCGCCGCATACAGCGCCAGCTGGATCAGACCGATCGCGCCGATACCGATGACCTTTCCGCTCATCAGCTGCCAGGGCCGGACCGTGCCGAGCAGGATCTCCACGACCCGGCTCGACTTCTCCTCGACCACCCCCTGTGCGACCACCGGGCCGAAGGTCAGCAGCGACAGGTAGATCAAGATGCCGGTGACCGCACCCAGCCCGATCCGGGCGTTGTCCCGCTCCCGGGGCTTCTCGAGCGCGACCACGTCGATGTCCGCCGCGGCTACGGCGGCGTCGACCCCGGCCATGTCGCCGCCCAGCGCGACGATCTGCGCGTCAAGGGCCTGCTGGCGCGCGACCGCGGCCAGCAGGCCACGAGTCCGGTCGTCCAGTGAACGGCGCACGACGACCCGGAAACCGTCCGGGCCGCTGGCCGTGACCGCGGCGTCGAGCGAGCCGTCCCGAACCTGCCGCTGCCCGTCGGCGGCGTCTGCGACGGTCACGGCCCGCACGTCGACACCGGCAGCCTGCCCGGTCGCCGACAGCGCCGCCGCGGCCCGCGCGTCAGCCGGCAGGAACCCGATCGAGCTCGGCGAGGAGCCACCGAACAGGGCCGTGACACTGATCCCGGCGGCGAGCAGGACCACCAGCAGCGGCGTCATGATCCGAAACGCCTTGGACCGCAGCCGCGTCGACACCTCCCGGCCCACGACCAGCCACACCACCTGCCGCGCCGCCGCAGCCGCCGTCCCACCGCCCGCGTCGGCGCCGCGGCCGCCACGCCCAGGATGCTCACCGTCGGCCCCGGCTGGCGCCGGGGCCGACGGCTGGTGGCCGTCGGCGCTCGTACCGAGATCGACGGAGCCGCTCACCGCTGCCCACCCTTCCGGCGCACCCGAAGGCTCCCCCCGACGAACCGAAGCTCCCAGCCAGACCGCCGGCCCGCCGCGTCCTCGCCGGCACCCGTCGCCGGCCGGCCCGGCGGCGGGCCCGAGCTGACGACCTCCCGGAACAGCTCGGTCAGCGTTGGACGGCGACGGGCGAACTCGTGCACCGGGCCGGTCGCGAGCGCCGCCCGCAGCACCCGCTGGTCGTCGGCACCCGCCGCCAGCGTCAGCACCGTCCGCCCGGCCTCCCGCCGGGCCGCGACCACCTCCGGCAGGCCGTCGGCCCAACCGTCCCCAGCGTCGGGCGCGTCGACGACCAGCGCCGTCCCACCGCCCGCGCGCAGCTCGTCCACCGCGCCGACGGCGACCATCTCCCCACCCGACACGATCCCGACCCAGTCGCACAGCCGCTCGACCAGGTCGAGCTGATGGCTGGAGAACACCACCGGCACCCCCGCCGCCCGCCGCTCCCGCAGCACGTCACTCATCACGTCGACCGCGACCGGGTCCAGACCCGAGAACGGCTCGTCGAGGACCAGCACCGCCGGGTCGTGCACCAACGCCGCAGCCAGCTGGGCCCGCTGCTGGTTGCCGAGACTGAGCGCCTGCACCTCGTCACCGAGCCGCACCGCGATACCGAGCCGCTCCGCCCACTCCCGGGTCGCCCGCCGCGCCGCCGCCGCCGACATTCCGTGCAGCCGGGCCAGGTACTCCAGCTGCTCGCCGACGCGCATCTTCGGATACAGCCCGCGTTCCTCCGGCATGTAGCCGATCCGGCGGCGGGTCGCCAGCGTCAGCGGCGCGCCGTCGTAACGCACCTCGCCGGCGTCGGCGGTCAGCACTCCGAGCACGATCCGCATCGTCGTCGTCTTGCCGGCACCGTTCGAGCCGACGAAACCGAACAGCTCACCGGCCCGCACGTCGAACGTCATCCCACGCAGCGCAACGATGTCTCCGTACCGCTTGGACAACCCATCAATCGCGAGCGCTCCGTCGCGCACCTCGCCGCCTTCCCGTGGGCGGTGCCGCCCACGTCGCGCCACGTCGCGTCCGCCGCACGCCCGGCGCCGACTCCATCGTGCATCGAAGACGACACGGCGCGCGACGGATTCCGGAGGTCGGACCCCGAACCGCCTGCCCCATCGTGACAACCGTCCCCACCACCCCCACGGAACACCCCCGATGCGGCCATATCTGAGCGACCTCTGAGGTTCGACGCAGCCCCATGGGGCTGCGTCGGCACCCCGGTGTCCCGCCGGTGGCAGGCGGTCCCTACCGTCGGCTCACCGGCACCGAACCATCGACACCGACGCATCGACACCGAACAAGACGTCCACACGACACCCACCCACCCACCCCGCAGGCAGCGAACGGCAGACACTGGCGCCGCGCACCCCGGCCGCCGACGTCACCGAAGGGAAGGAACGCGCCGATGCCGCTGGCACCGTTACGAGCCGGCGACCCGACCCGGGTCGGCGGCTACCGGCTCACCGCCCGGCTCGGCGCCGGCGCCATGGGCGTCGTGTTCCTCGGCGTCGCCGACGACACGTCCACCGTCGACCTGCGCGATGCCCTGGCCCGCCCGGGGCCCACGCCCGGGCACCGGCCGGCCGAGACCACCGAACGCCTCGTCGCCGTCAAACTGATCCATGAGCGGATCGCCGCCCAGCACGACTACCGGACCCGGTTTCGCCGCGAGGTCGTCGCCGCCAGGGCGGTCGCCGGGACCTGCGCCGCCCGGGTACTCGCCGCCGACCCCGACGCGCCCCGCCCCTGGCTCGCCACCGAGTACATCGCCGGGCCGAGCCTCGCCGAGGCAGTCGACCTCGGCGGCCCGTTCGCCCCGGCGACCGTCGAGGCCCTCGCCGTCGGACTCGCCGAAGCACTCGTCGCCATCCACAGCGCCGGCATCGTCCACCGCGACCTGAAACCCGCCAACGTCCTCATCACCGCCGCCGGGCCGAAAGTCATCGACTTCGGCATGGCGGTCCCGACCGACCCGGCCGCCGCCGTCGAGGTGACCCGCACCGGCACCGTCGTCGGCAGCCCCGGCTACCTCGCCCCCGAACAGGCCGAAGGGCGCCGCGCCACCCCCGCCGCCGACGTGTGGGCCTGGGCGCTGACCGTCGGGTTCGCCGCGACCGGACGGCCACCGTTCGGCACCGGTACAGCGGAGGTACTGCTGTACCGGTCGATGACCACCGAAGCGGACCTGGCCGGGGTGTCACCACGGCTGCTCGCAGTGCTGCGGTCGACGCTGCGCCGCGACCCGGCCAGCCGCCCACCCGCCGCCAGGCTGCTGGCCACCCTCGTCGGCGACACCGCCGACCCGGCCGCGGCCGCCGCCCGGATGCTCGAAGTCCTCTGGCAGCCCCCGGTCACGTCAACCCCCACCCCCGGCTCCACCCCCACCGGCGCCGGCAGCCCCCCGCCGCCACGGCCACATCCGGCCGCGGCATATCCGGCCGCACGGCCGCCGGCCGGGCCGGTCCCCACCACCGCGGGCACGCCCGTCGCCTTCCCCACGGGTCCCGCGGCGCCCGCCCCGGCGAGCCAGCCCATCCGGTCACGGCGAGGCTGGCTCGCCGCCGCCGGCGCGCTGCTCGCCGCCGCGCTCACCGGCGCCGGCGTCGCCATCGCCCTGACCGGCGACAGCCACGGCTCGGCAACCGGGCCGAACCCCACCGCCACCACGGCCACCGCCACCCAGACCCCCGCGGCGGACGACGCGCAAGGCGTCGTCGGCGCCGGGGACACCGAGCTGCTCGCCGGCCGCTTCACCGGCACCTACACCTGCCAGCAGGGCCCCACCGCCCTGCGGCTAGACATCCTCGACCTCCCGGAAGCCCCCGGCCAGGTCACCGCCCTGTTCTCGTTCTCGGCCACCGCCGACAACCCGGACGTCCCGTCCGGCGCCTACACGATGAGCGGCACACTGCGCGGCGACGCGCTCGAGCTGACCGGCCGCCGCTGGCTCGTCCACCCGTCCGGCTACCTCATGGTCGCCCTGTCCGGCACCTACTCCGCCGACGCCCAGCTGCTGCGCGGCCACGTCGACGGCGCCGGATGCGAGACCTTCGTCCTCACCAAATCCCCCTGACCGCCCGGCATCCGCCCACACTCACCTTGGGGTGCCGGTGAGGAACCCGTCACCAGCCTGCGCTGCCTGTCCGACGGGGCCCGGCCCCTCGCCTGTGATCAGCTGCCTGCGAAACTCGGACACACGGCTGTGCCCAGGAGCGTGCGCCCCACCGCGCGGACATGGTCAACTAGACAGGTGGCCGAACCCGCCGCGCCGCTCCCACCACCAGCCCGGTGCGCCCTGTGCGACCACCCGTGGGCGGCGCACTTCGGCGGCGGCCCCACCGCCGTATGGGTAACCTGCTGCGCCACCCCCGGCCAGCCCGACCTGGACGAGGACGAGACCCCGCCAGCCGTCGCCGGCCTCACCGGACCGACACCGAGCTGCTACTGCCGCCGCGGCGTCGACGAGTTCCGCGCCGAAGCGCTCGCCGCCGCCCACGGACGGGCCGCAACCAGCCCTCCCGCCACCCCCGCCGACTCCCGCGTAGACGACCACGGCACCGCCGAGACGACGACCGGACCGCAGGGCGCCGTGGAGGTGCTGTGCGTGACCTGCGGCCGCGCACCCGCCCAGGACACCCAGTGCCGCCCCTGCCGCCAAGCCCGCCAGCACGCCTCCCGCGCCCGTTTCACCGCCCACCAGGCCCGCGTCACCCGCCCCGCCCCCCGCCCACCCGGCACCTGAGAGCCGTCCGCAACACCCGAAAGAACCCGGCCTTCAGCCACGAGCAGGGGCCACACCAGCCGAACCCTCATCTACCCAACCGGCCCGTGACCCCCGAAGGACATATGGCGCACCCACCGACACATACCACCACATCAGGACCAAACCGACGCTCGCCACGCACAGTCGAGCGGCCTACTGTCGTAGAACGGTCCCACACCAGGCCCGGACAAGTCCGCCGACGCGGAGGACGCGAGTGACCAGCAGCGACGGAGGCTCCTCCGGCCCGCCCGCCGCACCGGCTACCCAGCCCGCCGGCGCGACCGCCGGTGAGCTTCTCGTCGACCTCAACGTCGACGCCGACCCCCGCGCGGTGCCACGGTCACGCCAGCTCGTCTCCGCCACGCTCGCCGGCCTCACCCCACCCCTGCGGGCGCTACGCGCCGACGCCGCCCTCATCGCCGGCGAACTGCTCACCAACGCCCTCCTGCACGGCAACCCGCCCGTCACCCTGCGCCTGCTCGCCACAGCCGCCGGCCTACGGGTCGAAGCCGCCGACGCAAGCCCCACCATGCCGCTACGCCAACGCGCCAGCTCCGAGTCGCTCACCGGCCGCGGCCTGGCAATGGTGGACGTCGTCGCGACACGCTGGGGCTGCGCCCCCGACGGCCACGGAAAAATCGTCTGGGCCGAGCTCGACGCCACCCCAGCCACCACCGCCACCGCGCCGACCCTCGACACCCGGACCCGAGGCCTCCTGGTACGCCTCAGCCGACCCCGCCGACAGGCCGCCACCGCAGCGCCCCCCACCGCCGACACCGCGAACGGGCACCAACCACACCCCGACACCCGGACCACCGACACCGACACCGGCCCGGGCAGCCACCCCGACGACACCACCACCCCCAGCTTCCCCGTCACCATCGGCGACGTCCCCACCGACCTGCTCCTCGACGCCAAACGCCACGTCGACAACCTCGTCCGCGAGTTCACCCTCGCCTCCCGCGGCGCGGCCAGCGGCGAAAGCGGCACCATCCCACCCCGCCTCGCCACACTGATCACCGTCGTCAACACCCGGTTCGCCGAACCCCGCGAAGCCATCCGCCGCCAGGCCCTCGCCGCCGCGGCCGCCGGCCTGCCCCGCACCACCCTGCAGCTCACCCTCCCCCTCACCACCGCGGACGCCGCCGAGGAATACCTCGCCGCCCTCGACCAGGCCGACGAGTACGCCCGAGCCGCCCGGCTGCTCACCGTCGAGACCCCACCCGCCCACTGGGCCTTCCGCCGCTGGTACCTCACCTCCCTCATCGCCCAGCTCCGCGCCGCCGGCCGCGGCGAACCACCCCCGCCGCCCCCCAGCTTCGAGGAGTTCCTCCTCCACGCCCTCGAACAGGTCTCCGCCGCCCGCCGCGCCGCCGAACGCGGCGCCCGCCTCCAGACCGCGACCGCCGCCCTCGCCTCCACCACCCGGCCAGAAGAAGTCGCCAACGCCGTCCTCGTCGAAGGCGTCGCCGCCCTCGGCGCCAGCGGCGGCAGCCTCCTCGTCCCCCTCGACGGCGAACTGCTCGCCGTCCCCGGCGCCGTCGGCTACCCGGGCGAACTCGTCGCCCAGCTGCGCGCCGAACGCCGCGACGCCGCCCTGCCCGCCGCCGAAACCATCCGCGAAGGCCGCGCCGTCTGGCTCGAGTCCGTCACCGAGGAACACGCCCGCTACCCCCAGCTGCGCCAACTCGAACCCGACACGGTGTCGCTGTGCGCCCTGCCGCTCTCCGCCGGCGGCGAAGTCCTCGGCGCCCTGCGGTTCTCCTTCGACTACCCCCGCCTCTTCGGCCCCGAGGACCGCGAGTTCGCCGGCGCCCTCGCCGCCCAGACCGCGCTCGCCCTCGAACGAGCCCGCCTCATCGCCGCCGAACGACAGGCCAGAGCCCGCGTCAGCTTCCTCGCAACCGCCACCACCCGGCTCAACGCCCGCCTCGACGAAGGCGAAACCCTCCGCCAGCTCGCCACCCTGCTCGCACCCGCACTCGCCGAACACGCCGCCGTCTACCTCACCGAACCCGACACCCCACCGCGGCTCATCGCCGAAGCCGGCACACCACCATCACCCCAGCCACTCGACCCGCGCCAGACCGAGACAATCCGCCAGGCCGCCCACAGCGGCCAGCTCGTCACCGTCGCCAGCCCCGCCGCCCACGGCCTGTCCTGGCCCGCCGCCACCCCCAGCCCAAGCGACGACCCGGCAACCTGCCACCCGACGCCCACCACCCAGGCCACCCCGCCGCCGGCCGACACCACCGCCACCGCACCCACCGCACCCACCGGCGTCGCCCTCGCCGCACCACTGCGCATCCGCGGCGAGACCGCCGGCGTCCTCGGCCTCCACCGGCCCGAAGGCGCGGCAGCGTTCTCACCCGACGAGCAAAGCCTCATCCAGGACGTCGTCGACCGGGCCGCCGTCGCCCTGCTGCACGCCCGCCAGTACGAACGCGAACGCGAAACCGCGCTCACCCTGCAACGCAGCCTGCTGCCACGGCGCATGCCCCAGATCCACGGCGTCACCTTCGCCTGGCGCTACCTGCCAGCCGGCGCCGGCTCCCTCGTCGGCGGCGACTGGTACGACGTCCTCACCCTCGACGACGACACCATCGCACTCGTCATCGGCGACGTCATGGGCCGCGGCATCCAGGCCGCCGCGACCATGGGCCAGCTGCGCGCGAGCGCCAGAACCGGCGCCGCCGCCCGCCTGCCCGCCGAGACCGTCCTCCTCCACCTCGACGCCGCCGTCAACGCCCTCGAACCGGAACAGATCACCACCGTCGCCATGGCGGTCCTCGACCCGGCCGCCCGCGAGCTGCGCGTCACCTCCGCCGGCCACCTGCCACCGCTGATCGTGCCGCCCGACGGCGAACCCACCTTCGTCGCCATCGAACCGGGGCCGCCGCTGGGCGCCGGCATCCCCGGCGGCACCTACGCCGAGACCGTCATCCCGTTCACCCCCGGCAGCACCCTGCTCCTCTACACCGACGGACTCGTCGAGGACCGGGAACGCACCGCCGACGAGGGCATGGCCCTGCTACGCCAGATCGCCGCCGGCGCCACCGGGCCCGAGGAACTCTGCGAACGAGCCCTCGCCGCGCTCACCTGCGGCAACCACGACGACGACACCGCCCTGCTCGCCGTCTCCCTCACCGCACCCACCACCTAGCCAGCCCTCACCCGGCGGCTCGTCGCCGCGTTGACCAGCGCCCGGCGCAAGTACGCCTCGGGCTGCCCGTCGGCGATCCGCCCCCAGTGCCCTTAGGTGCGCTCGAACGCACCCTGGAGCAGGTCTTCGCCCGCCGGTCGCCGCCCGACCAGCAGTACCGCGCTCAGCAGCAGCCTGTCCGCCGATCTGCTGACGAACTCCTCGAAAGCCTGTTCCTCATCGGCGCGCACCCTCGCCTCCCACCCGATCGGACCGTTCCTACATCTGCATCAACGCCGCCGTTCGCTCCGACGATGAGCGACCAGACTTGATTCACTCTCAAGATCGAGCCGTTGCTGCGTCTTTAGTCGATTTGGCTTTTGGAAGGAGGCACGAGATAGCTGCACGAGTTGATCAAGATCATTTCGGTGCGCTGGGTGATCGTCAACAGCGTTGATTATCTTGATAGTGGTTCCCTACCTACAGGAAGATCTCGAAGATCTTCCTGTAGGTAGGGACTTGCCCGCGGGCAAGCGATCTGCTTGCGTGCGCTCCCCTCCGCCCGCCCGGACACCCAGCCAGCGGCCTCCGCTCCCCCTCACGGGCAATCGGCGCCTGACCTCACCGACATGCCGGGATCGCGTGGTCCCCGGCCGCTGGCACCTCCGATCCGATCGCACATACGGCACGATCGGGAGCAGGTCGGACAGTGTTCCGGCCGGCGACGGGCCCCGTGCGCACCGCGCGGGGCGAAGGCGAACAGGAAGAGGGCGGCGCCGTGGACAGCGAGGACGACCTGGACGTGCTACGAGCGGCCGCGGCGATGGCGCTCGACTACGCCGCGACGGTCGACGACCGGCCCGCGGCACCCACCCCGCAGGCGCTCGCCGGCCTCGCCGCGTTCGACGAGCCGCTGCCCGACGGCGGCGCATCGGCACAGGACACCCTGCGGCTCCTGCACGACGCCGGCAGCCCGGCGACGATGGCCTCCGCCGGCGCCCGCTACTTCGGCTTCGTCATCGGCGCCACGCTGCCCGCCGCCCTCGGCGCGGCCTGGCTCACCAGCGCCTGGGATCAGAACGCGGCGCTGCCGGCCATGTCCCCCGTCGCCGCCAAGCTGCACGACATAACCCGCGGCTGGCTGCTCGACCTGCTCGGCCTGCCCGCCGGCTGCGCCGTCGCCTATGTCACAGGTGCGACCATGGCCAACGCCGCCTGCCTCGCCGCCGCCCGCGACGAGCTGCTCACCCGGCTCGGCTGGGACGCCCAGGCCGACGGGCTGTTCGGCGCGCCCGCGTTCGACGTCGTCATCGGCGAGGGAGCGCACGCGACGCTACGCAAGTCGCTCGGCCTGGTCGGGCTCGGCCGCTCCCGGGTGCGCGTCGTGCCCGCCGACGACCAGGGCCGGCTGCGCGCCGACGCACTGCCGGACGACCTCACCGGGCCGGTGCTGCTGTGCGCGCAGGCCGGCGAGGTCAACACCGGCGCCTTCGACCCCTTCGACGACCTCGCCGACTGGCTCGCCGCCCGCCCGGCCGGCGGCTGGCTGCACGTCGACGGCGCGTTCGGCCTGTGGGCGCTGGCCGACCCGGCGCGGCGCGACCGGCTCGCCGCCGGCCTCCCCCGCGCCGACTCGTGGGCGACCGACGGCCACAAGTGGCTCAACGTCACCTACGACTGCGGCCTCGCCTTCGTCCGCGACCCGGCCCTGCTGCGGCGCACCTTCACCGCCGCGGCCGGCTACACCCCCGCCGGCGACACGTTCGACGCGATGCACCACACGCCGCAGTCCTCGCAGCGGGCCCGCCAGGTCGAGGTGTGGGCGGCGCTGCGCACCCTCGGCCGTACCGGCGTCGCCGACCTCGTCGCCCACGCCTGCGAGGCCGCCGCCGAGATCGCCGACCGGCTGCGCGCCGGCGGCGTGACCGTCCTCAACGACGTCGACCTCAACCAGATCCTCATCCGCCTCGACGCCGACTCCTCTGCGAACTCCTCCGAGGCCGCTGCCGCCGCGGGCGAGGCCCTGACCGGGGGGCTCATCGCCGAGATCCAGGCCGACGGGCGGATCTGGTGCGGACCGACGCTGTGGCGCGGCCAGACCGCGATGCGCCTGAGCGTCTCGAGCTGGAAGACCGCCCCCGACGACGCCGCCTTCGCCGCCGACGTCATCCTCACCTGCGCCGCCCGGGCACGAGCCCGCCTCGCACCTCCCCTTCGCCTCGCCGCTCCCTGAGCTCTGGCCCGACCATCACATGAGTCCGCTTGCCAGGCGCCTCTACGGGCGGGCCGCAGTTCTCGCGACGTCTGCACTGCGAGCAACGCGCCGCGCATTCAAGATCACAAAGTCGCGAAACCGTGTGTCAACGCCGTAGACAACAGCGTCTGAGCGAGGTGTTGCCGCAAGGCTGGACGGGGCCGACGGGAGCCGACGGGAGTGCTGGCGGGGGTCAGTCGCCGGCGGGGGCCTGGGCAGGGACGGTCCAGCCGGTGGTGTCGGCCCAGGGGCGGGCGCGCTCGGTGATCTCCCGGATGACGGTGCCCTTGGCTTCGGCATAATGTTGCATGCTCGGCCACTCGATGGCCGCGAGCGTGCGCTTGGCCGCCTCGTAGGCGACGCGGTCGGCGGTGTCGTGCCGCAGCCAGTCGCGAAAGAGCAGGTGGTAGTACTCGAAGTCGCCACCGGCTCGGCAGACGTGCACGTGCACGTCCTGCTCGGGCGTCCGGAACATCCAGTGCTTACCCTGCTCGCGCACCCGCACCAGGTAGCCGGCGCGCAGCAGCGGGCCCTCGAAGCTCGCCGAGTCGGCCACGTCAGGGACGCTGACCTGGATGTCGACGATCGGCTTCGCGCCGAGCCCGGGCACCGACGTGGAGCCGATGTGCTCGACCCGCACGGCCGTCGCCCCCAGCGCCCCGACGATGCGCGCGCGCTCGTGCGCGAACTGCGACACCCATTCGGAACGGTAGGCGACGATCACGATCGGCCGTTTCTCGAGCCCGCCGACGAAGATCTCTTCGCGTGGCGCGACCGCCCCCGGGTCCACGTCCGCTCCCACGAACATCCCGCACGTCCCTTCGGCCCGGCGCGAATCATCCGAGTCCGGGTCATCCCGGACCATCTCCCCCGCCACCGGCCCATTCTGCGACGGAGTGCTGGTCTGCGGGTCGTCGGAACGACGACACCCCCGGACAGGCCCACATCGGGACCGTGCCAAGACCACTTTCGGACACGCCTGCGCAGGAGCTAGCGCGACGCGCGCGAGCGCAGCAGCACGTCGAGTCCGTCCAGCATGCGGGCAAGGCCGAAATGGAACTCGTTGTGCAGCTCGTCGGCGTACCCCTCCGGCGGGGCGGGCGGGTCGATCTCGCCGGGCACGGCGAGCGCGTACCGGGCAGGAAACCGTTCCGGGTCCCGGGTCAGGATCGCGGCATAGTCGACATCGTCGGGCCCGAACGTGCCGGCGCTGGCCGCGGCCGTGATGTCACTCGTCAGCTGCGCCGCGGACATCGCGTAGCGAGACAGCATCAGGATCGCCGACAGCTTCTCCTGACCGGTCAGCGGGGCGCCAGCGAGCGGGGCGACGCCGCGGTCCATCCAGGCCAACTGGTTGGGCGAGTTCGGCGCGCCGCTGACCTCGAGCCTGGTGATCCACGGATGTGCCATCGCCCGCCCGTACATGCCTCTGGTCCAGGCGTCGAGACCGGCCCGCCAGCCGTGTACGGGGTCGGTCACCAGCTCTTTCGGCGGCGCGCCGACGGCCTCGTCGAGCATGAGCAGCAGCAGGTCGTCCTTGCTGGCGACGTGTCGGCCGACAGTTTCTCGGCGGCCAGTCCGAGGTGGGCGTAGCCCCACCCCGGGACGGGTTCCAGGACCCGTGTCCACCGCACGACACTCCGCGACGATGGGCCCGCCGGCGATGTCCGGCGCGCTGCCGCCCCGCGGCCCGTACGAGCGCCCCTGAGCGGCGCCGCGCCCGGCGCCCGTCCCAGCCGGCCGGACCACCCGGCGAAGCCCCGCACCGCAAGCCCCGCACCGCAAGCCGTACCGCAAGCCCCGCGCAGTGAACACCGACCAGCACGCCCAGACCCAGGGAGGTCATGACCATGCCGACCACGACCGACGCCGGCCCCGAGCCCTCGGCGTCCCCACGACCGCCAGCGACCCCGGCGCCCGCTCCCCCGCCAGCCCAGATCACCGGGCACACCACCGACGCCACGGGCGCCGCCATCCGGGTACGCGGGCTGCGCAAGGCGTACGGCCGGGTCACCGTCCTCGACGGCGTCGACCTGGACGTCGCCGCCGGCAGCGTCCACGCGCTGCTCGGGCCGAACGGCGCAGGCAAGACGACCCTCGTGAAGATCCTCTCGACGCTGCTGCGCCCGGACGCCGGCCAGGCGACCGTCGCCGGCCACGACCTGGCGCGCACGCCGCGCCGGGTCCGCGAGGTGATCAGCCTGACCGGCCAGCACGCCGCCGTCGACGAGCTGCTGACCGGCGAGGAGAACCTCCGGCTCGCCGCGCGGCTGTTCCGGCTGCCCCGCCGAGCGGCCCGCCGCCGGGTCGAGGAGCTCGTCGAGTCGTTCGACCTGGCCGGCTTCGCCGGCCGGCTCGTGAAGACCTACTCGGGCGGCCAGCGCCGCCGCCTCGACCTCGCCGTCGGACTGGTCAGCGACCCGGCGGTGGTCTTCCTCGACGAGCCGACGACGGGCCTCGACCCGCGCAGCCGCCAGGGCGTGTGGGACGTCGTCGCCCGGCTCGCGGACGGCGGCGCGACCGTGCTGCTGACCACCCAGTACCTGGAGGAGGCCGACCAGCTCGCCGACCTGGTCTCCGTCCTCGACGGCGGCCGGATCGTCGCCGAAGGCACCCCCGCGGCGTTGAAGGCCCGGCTGGGTACCGAACGCGCCGAGCTGACGTTCCCCGACGACGACGCCTACGCCCGCGCCGTCACGGCCCTGCGTGCCGCCGTGCCCACCCAGCCGGGCGCGGCCTCGCCGGCCACCGCGGCGGGAACGGGCGCCGCCGGCGCCGCCAGCACCGCTACGACAGGCACGGGCGGCGCCAGCACGGGACGACCGGACGAGCCGGCCCTCGCCGCCAGCGGTGCCGACGCGGACCCGGTGGCCCGGCGGGTCGGCGTGCCGACCGACGGCAGCGCGGCCGCCCTGCGCCGTCTGCTCGACGACCTCGACGGCCGCGGCATCGAGGTCACCCGCGTCGAGCTGCGGATCCCCACCCTCGACGACGTCTTCCTCGCCCTCACCGCCGGTTCCGCCTCCGCGAAGGACGCCCGATGACTGCCACCGCCCCGGCCACCGCCGCCCCGGCCGGCCGGCCGTTCACCGCTCCCGTCAGGCCGACCCGTTCCGGCGGCGGCACGCCCGCGATGATCGGCCGCAGCCTGCGCCGGCTGCCGCGCCAGCCCGACACACTGCTCATCTCGGTCGCCCTGCCGGTGATGCTGCTCCTGCTGTTCGTCTACGTCTTCGGCGGCGCACTCGACACCGCCGGCGGCCGGCAGGCATACCTGACCTACGTCGTTCCCGGGATCATCGTCCTGGCCTCCGGCTGGGGCGCGGCGTCGACCGCGGTCGCCGTCGCCACCGACATGTCGACTGGGATCATCGACCGGTTCCGGTCGATGCCGGTCCGCGGCCCTGCGGTCCTCACCGGGCATGTCGTCGCGAGCCTCGCGGCCAACGCCGTCGCGACCGCGCTCGTCATCGGGATCGCGCTGGGACTCGGCTTCCGGCCGGACGCGAGCGTCGGCGGCTGGTTCGCCGCGATCGGGATCGTCGCGTTCTACGTGCTCGCGATCACCTGGGTGTCGGTCGCGCTCGGGCTGCTCGCCGGCGGCCCGGACGCGGCGAACGGGATGACGTTCTTCATCCTGTTCCTGCCCTACGTCAGCAGCGGCTTCGTCGCAACGGACACGATGCCCGGCGCGCTGCGCGCGTTCGCCAGCCACCAGCCGCTCACCCCGGTGATCGACTCGGTGCGCGGCCTGCTCGTCGGCGGCGGCGCCGACGGCTCGGACCTGGCCGCGGCGCTGGTCTGGTGCGCCGGCATCCTGGCCGTCGGCTACACCGCCTCCGCACTCATCTACCGCCGCCGCTCCACCCGCTAGTGCACGGGCGCGAAGGCGGCGCCGGACGCGCAGACGCCGGACGCGCAGCCTTCGGATGTTGCGGTCCAGGCGTCCGTGGTGGCCTAGGCGTCCATGGTGTAGGCGACGACGCCGCGGCGCAGGGCGTCCATGGCCTCGCGGGCGGTGGCCCGCAGCGGGGAACCGGCGCCGGCGGTCTGGGCGACCTGGTCGAGCAGGTCGAGCAGCTGGCGCATCCAGCGGACGAAGTCGCCGGCGGTCAGCTCCGTCGCGTCCTCGCCGAGGATCCGCTCCAGCGACCGGCCGGACGCCCAGCCGTGGGCGGCGGTGACGAAGCCCAGCTCCGGCGGGCGCAGGAACTCCAGGCCGTGCTGCCGCTCCAGGCCGGCGAGCTCGGCGTAGATCCGGTGGGTGGCGCCGAGCGCGGTACGCAGGTCCTCGTCGCCGGGCAGCGCCGGCATCGCCGCGTCGTCGCCGCGCGGTTCGAACACCAGCGACGACACCGCGGCGGCGAGCGCCGCCGGGGTGAGCGCGTCCCACACGCCCCGGTCCAGGCAGACGGCGACGAGCAGGTCCTGCTCGGTGTAGATCCGGGCGAGCCGGGCGCCCTTCGGGGTGACCGTGTCGCCGTCGAGGTAGCCGACCTCGGTCAGGGCCGCGCGGACCCGGTCGAACGTGCGGGCGACCGTGTTCGTCCGGCCCTCGACCTTGCGGGCGAGCGCCTCGGTCTCCCGGCGTACCTTCGCCGCCCGCTCGGCCTTGCGCAGGTGCTCGTCGCGGCGCGGGCAGTCGTGCACCGGGTGGGCACGCAGCGCGCGGCGCAGCCGGGCGAGCTCGACGTCGTCCGCCGCCGCGGCGCGGGCCCGCTCCCGTTTACCGGGCTCGGCGCGCAGCTCCGCCTGGTGCAGCGAGCTCGCCAGGTCACGGCGCGCCCGGGCGTCGCGGGGGTTGAACGTGCGGGGCACCCGCACCCGGCCGAGCGGCTCGACGACGACCGGAAAGTCGATCAGGGACAGCCGTTTGACCTGCCGGTCCGCGGTGAGCACCACCGGGTATGGCTCATCGGCCGACCGCGGGTCGACGTGCACGTCGAGCACGACCGCGAGCCCCATCCGCCGCCCGGCCGGCACCCGCACCACGTCGCCGGTCCGCAGCCGGGCCAGCGCCTCGGCGACCTCGGCCCGGGTGCGGGCCGCGCCCTCGCGGGACAGCCGCTTCTCCCGTTCCCGGATGTCGCGGCGGATCTGGTCGTACTCGAGCGCCGAGCCCCGGTCGCAGCTGACGTCGGCGGTCAGCTGGTCCAGCGTCGCCTGGCCGTGCCGCACCTGCCGGGCCAGGCCGACGACGTTGCGGTCGGCCTGGAACTGGGCGAATGACGACTCCAGGACGGTGCGGGCCCGTTCGGCACCGAGCCGGCCCACCAGGTTGACCGCCATGTTGTAGGACGGGCGGAACGACGAGCGCAGCGGGTAGGTTCGGGCGGAGGCGAGCCCGGCGACCTTCATCGGGTCCAGGCCCTGCTGCCAGAGCACCACGGCGTGGCCCTCGATGTCGATGCCCCGGCGGCCCGCGCGGCCGGTGAGCTGGGTGAACTCGCCGGGAGTGATATCGGCCCGGGTCTGGCCGTTGAACTTCGACAGCCGTTCGAGGACGACGGTGCGCGCCGGCATGTTGATGCCGAGCGCGAGCGTCTCGGTCGCGAACACCGCCCGGACCAGGCCGCGGACGAACAGCTCCTCGACGACCTCCTTGAACACCGGCAGCATCCCGGCGTGGTGCGCGGCCAGCCCCCGCTCCAGCCCGTCGAGCCACTCCCAGTAGCCGAGGACGCGCCGGTCGCCGTCCGGGATCCCGGACGTGCGGGCCTGGACGTGGACGCGGATCTGGGCGGCCTGCTCGGTCGTCGTCAGTCGCAGCCCGGCCGCGGCGCAGGCCGCCACCGCCGCGTCGCAGCCAGCCCGGCTGAACACGAAGGTGATCGCGGGCAGCAGGCCCTCGCGGTCGAGCCGCTCGATGACCCGCGGCCGGCTCGGGGTCCACATCCGCCGGTCGCCCCGGCCGCCGGGGCCGGGCCGACCGGGGCGGGACCAGTCAGGCCCGGCGCTCTCCAGCCGGGCCAGCCGCAGCAGTTCGGGGTTGACTAGCCGGCCGTCCGAGGCCACGGCGACGGCGGCCCGCGCGTCGGCGCCGGCTGCCTGCCCGGCTGGGCGTTCGGCACCGGACGGGTCGGCGGCGCGGCGGTGCACACCGGGTGGGTAACTGTCCCGCGTGCCTCGACCGTTGCCGCCGTCGCGGGCAGGCCGGCCGTCCCGGGCGCCGCGGGCCCGCCCGCCCGGCGCGGTGGGCCGGCCGCCGCGGGTGCCGTCGCCACCGCGCGAGCCGTCGCCTCTCCGGGTGCCGTCGGCTCTCCGGGTGCCGTTGCCACTCCAGTCCCGGTCGCGCCGGCCGTTGCCCGCGCCGGTCGCCGGGACGAAGGCGGTGGCGGGGCGGGCGCCGCCGCCGGGCTCCGGCGTCCAGGGCCGGCCGTGGGAGTCGCCGGGCAGGGCGACGTCCTCGACGAACAGGTCGTAGAGCGTGCGGTCGGCCAGGACGTGCTGCCACAGTGGCACCGGCCGGTGCTCGGAGACGATCACCCTGGTGTGGCCGCGGACGGTGACCAGCCACTCGGCGAACTCCTCGGCGTTGCTCACCGTCGCCGACAGCGACACGAGCTGGACATGCGCCGGCAGGTGGATGATCACCTCTTCCCAGACGGCGCCGCGCTGCCGGTCGGCGAGGTAGTGGACCTCGTCCATGACCACGTAGGCGAGGTCGTCGAAGCGCCGGCTGTTCTCCGGGGTGGCGTAGAGCATGTTGCGCAGCACCTCGGTGGTCATGACCACCACCGGGGCGTCGCCGTTGCGGGACGTGTCGCCGGTCAGCAGGCCGACGTTCGACGCGCCGTGGGCGGCGGCCAGGTCGGTGTACTTCTGGTTCGACAGCGCCTTGATCGGCGTCGTATAGAAGCAGCGGCGCCCGCCGCGCAGCGCGAGGAACGCGGCGAACTCGCCGACGATGGTCTTGCCGGCACCCGTGGGCGCGGCGACGAGCACCCCTTCGCCGGCGGCGAGCGCCTCGCAGCCGGACAGCTGGAACGGGTCGAGGCTGAACGGGTAGCGCGCCGTGAACTCCGCCAGCGCCACGGCCGGGTCCGCGACCACCGTCCCGCCAGGAGGCTCGTCGGCCTCCGCGGCGAGCGCGTCGGCCAGCTCGCCGGCCGGCGCCGCCGTGGCCGCCCGGGGCTCGTTTTCACGGCTGGCCAGCTCCTCGGAGTAGGAGAACTCGTCGGGATCCGCCAGCTCCTCAGCGGCCGACCCGATCACGGAGTAGCCGGCGTCCGAACCCGGGACGGAGTAGCCGTCCGCACCCGGCTCAGGTGGCAGGGAGGTCACGCCTTCAGGTTACGGGAGACGTCCGACGCCCCCGCGCTCGTCAGGTGACGTCGCCCGCGGTGGGGCTCGCCGCGTCGGCCGGGCCGGCCTGGGTCAGCGCGGCGAGCTGCTTGCGGGCCCTGCGGCCCGCGCGGCCCTCCTGCTGCGCCTGCGCGGTGAGCGTGGCCAGCCGCCTGGCGTCGCCGGAGTCGTCGAACTCAAGCGGTGAGGCCGCGTCGTCGTCGAGGTCGGCGTAGACGGACGTGTCCCCTTGCAGTTTCTTGCGGCGATCGTTGAGCCAGCCGATGAGCAGCGCGACCTCGTAGAGGACGATCATCGGCAGGCCGAGGGCCAGCATCGTGAACGGGTCCTGGCTGGGCGTCACGATCGCGGCGAAGACGAAGGTCAGGAAGATCTCCGCCCGTCGCCAGGAGCGCAGCCGGGCGGTGGTGACGACGCCGGCGAGGTTGAGCATGCAGATCAGCAGAGGCACCTCGAACGACAGCCCGAAGATCACCAGCATCGCCAGCACGTAGCTGAGGTACTTGTTGGCGTCCAGCAGGCTGCCCAGCGAGTCCCCGCCGAAGCCCAGCAGGATCTTCAGCCCGGTTTCCAGCGTCAGGTAGGCGAACACGCCACCGAGGGCGAACAGCACCAGCGAGCACAGGACGAACGTCAGCGACCAGCGCCGCTCGTGCCGGTGCAGACCGGGCGTGATGAACGACCACAACTGGTAGAGCCAGACCGGCGCCGAGAGCACGGCGCCCGCATATGCCGAGATCTTCAGGTTGATCATGAAGGGGTCGAGGATGCCGAAGACGTAGAGCTTGCACTCGCCGCCGGTCTCGACCCGGATCTTGGCAGGCAGGTCGCAGTAGGGCCGCATCAGCCAGTCGAGCAGCGTCCCCCGGAAGATGAAGCAGACCACCGTCGCCACGACGAACGCCAGCAGCGCCTTGAACAGCCGGTTGCGCAGCTCGCGCAGGTGCTCGGTGAGCGGCATCCGGCTGTCCTCCACCGTGCGGGTGCGCCGGTGGTTGACGGACGCGGCGACGCGTCGCGGCGTGGGGAGGACGGGCACGTTCGGGCCGCTCCTGCTCGCTGGGTCGGGGACGTAGATCTGCTGGGCCCCGCGGGAACGCCGCGAGGCCGGCCCGACGGGCCATCCGACCGCCGCGGACGCCCCGGTCCGCTGGCGTCGTCAGGCCGGCGGCCCGCACCGCCCGCCGCCGCGGGACACGCGCCTGGACAGGCCGCGTCCGCGGTCGAGCGGTACCGAGATCAGTGCTGCTGGTGGGCGTCGACCGGGGTGGCGCCGTTGGCCGACGGGGCCTTGGTGGCGGCGTCCCGCTCGAGCTCGGCGACCCGCCTGCGCAGCGTGTCGACCTCCGACGACTCCAGCTCCGCCTTGGGGGTGACGACCGGCGCGGGCGACGGGGCCGGGGTCGGCGTCATGTCGTCCTCGCGCAGGCCCTTCGTCTCCGCCTTGAAGATCCGCAGGGAGCGGCCGAGCGACCGCGAAGCCTCGGGCAGCTTCTTCGCCCCGAACAGCACCAGCACGACGACCGCGATGATGATGATCTCGGTCGTACCCAGGTTCGGCATGGCAGACGTCCTCCGGTGTCCGATGACCGGTGCTGCGACCGGTGCGAGCCCGATGCTACGTCGCGAGCATAGGACCGAACAGAAAACAGCCAGGTATCCCTCAGATGACGTAATGCTCGCACACCCGTGTCCACCTGGGCCGCGCAGCACAACAGGCTGCCCGCAAACCCGCTCGCCAGGCCGTTTCCGGCCCACAGGGCAGACAGAAACACCCGTGGACAGATGCCACCTGGAAAGACACGCCCGGGTCTTCCGCTGGGCGCGACACCGGCCGCCGGTGTGCCGGCCCCGAGACGACCTGGGGTGCCGCGGTCAGCCCGCCGCCGACCGGTCGGCGAGGCGGGCCGACACCTCGGCCACGTCGAGCCGGGCCGACAGAGCGGAGGTCTCGGCGGACAGACCCGCCACCCGCTCCTTCATCTCACCGGCCGTGGAGCGCACCACCCCGATCTTGCGCCACACCGCCAGCGCACACAGGACCAGCAGCAGGAGCGAACCGACGATCAGCGCGACGTCGACGAGAACCCACCGCATGACCGATCACTTTACGCGAGCGCCTCGCACCTCTGTCAGGTGCCGGGACGCTCACCTGCGTCATAGGGAGTGAGAGCCTTGGTGGCGGCGTCATGGATCTCGGTGACGAGGGCGGCCGGGCCGGCGACCCGCGCGTCGCCACCGAGGCCAAGCAGCAGCCGGCGCAGCCACGCCGTCCCGGTGGCGTACAGGGCCATCCGCAGGCCGCCGCCGGCCAGCTCCTCGGTGGACTCCACCGGGTAGTGGTCGGCAGGCCAACGGGCCGAGGCGGACAGGTCGACGATCGCCAGCAGGTCGCCGGGGCCGGGGGTGAAGACGCCGCCGCTGACGTCGCGCACGGCCGCCTCCGCCGGCGGCGCCGCAGGCTCGTCGAGCACCCGCACCCCGGCGGCGCCGCCGATGATCGAGTCGAGGCGGAACATCCGCACCGCCTCGGCCCGGTGGCACCAGCCCTCCAGGTACCAGTGGCCGTCCATCGACAGCAGCCGCATCGGGTCGACGTCGCGTTCGGTGAGCTCGTCGCGGGACCAGACCAGGTAGCGCAGGTGCACCCGCCGCCGGTCCCGCAGGGCGCGCTGCAGGACCGTGAGCACCTCGTTCGGCGGGTCGAGCTGGACACCGACCCGCTCGGCGGGGCGGCTGCCGATCGCCCCCTCGATCCGCTCGACGGCCCGTTCCAGCGCCTCCCGGCCGGCCAGCCCCGGCAGGTCGGCGAGCGCCCGCGCGGCGACGACCAGCGCCGTCGCCTCGTCGACGGTGAGGCGCAGCGGCCGGTCCAGGGTCTGCGGGTCGACGACGGTGATCTGCCCGCCCTCGTAGCTGATGTCGATCAGGTCGCCGGGGGCGCCGCCCGGCAGGCCGCAGATGAACAGCAGGTCCAGGTCGTCGCGCAGCTGGCGCACGGTGATCCCGAACGCCTCGGCCGCCTCGTCGACGGAGATCCCCGGCCGCGCGCGCAGCCACGGCACCAGCGCCAGCAGCCGGGACAGCCGGTCCTCGGAGGGTGCCTCGTGCCGGGACCTGCCGGCCGGGCGGCCCGCACCCGGCGGTTCGGTCCGCCGCCGCGCGCCGGCGGGCACGCTCGGCTGGGCCGGCGCGGCAGCCAGCCCGGCCGTCGGGCCCGCCGCCGGGTCGCCCGGCGCGCCCGGACCGGCGGATGCCGTCGCCAGGTGGACCGCGGACGCCGCCGCGCCGTCGGCGGCGGCGCGCAGCCGGCGGACGACCTCGGACCGCAGGTCCGGCGGGTCCAGGACCACGACGTCGGCGCCGTAGCCCGCGACCCAGCGGGCCATCCGCTCGACCTCACCGAACCGAATCCGCAGTACGTCCATGTCCGCGCCGACCCCCGGACGGGCCGGGTCGGCCTCGCGCGCGGCCCGGGCCGAGCCGCCGGCGGAAACGGAGGTGCCGGCCGGCGCGGGCGCGGCGATCGGGCTGGCGGTGCCAGCCCAATCGCTGGTGGCGGTCGGGTCCGGGGCGTCGGCCGGGCCGGGCACCGGCACGGGGCGGCCGCGGCGGCGCAGCGCGTGGCCCGCGCCGACCCGGACCGCGAGTGTCGCCGTGCGCACCCGGTCGGGCAGCGACGACGAGGACATCGTGACCATCGACCGCAGGTCGACGCCCGGGGGAACCGTCACGGCGCCCGCGGGGCCGACCGGGCGCACCGGCCCGGTCATCCGGGAGAGCCGGAACACGCGGGGCTCGCCGCGGTGGCGGTCATGGCCGGCCAGGTACCAGCGCCCGCGCCAGGAGAGCACGCCCCACGGCTCGACGAGCCGCTCCGCGGGCCGGGCCTCGCCGGGTTTGCGATACGGGAATCGCACCGCCCGCCGCTCCTGGACGGCCGCGAGGCACGGTTCGAACGCCGCCTCGGCGGTGTCGACCCGCGGCTCGAGCCCGTCCAGGCCGAGCAGCTCGGCGGGCCCCGGCGCCCCACCGGTGCCCGTGCCGGTGCCCGTGCCGGTGCCGCCGGCCCGCCCGGCCAGGGCGGCGGCGCCCCGGTCGGCCCCGGCCCCGGCCCTGGCGCCGAGGCCGAGGCCGGGGCTGGTCTGGGCGCCGCCGGCGGCGAGCTTGCGCAGCGCGCTCGCGGCCGGCGCCGCCAGCGACGCCGTCGACCACAGCTGGGCGGCGAGCGCGAGCGCCGCCGCCTCGTCGGGGCTCAGCCGGATCTCGGGCAGCGCGTAGTCGTCCCGGCGGATCCGGTAGCCGACCTCGTCGTTGTAGGAGTCGGCGCCGGTCTCCAGCGGGATGCCCAGATCACGCAGGTACTGCTTGTCGCGCTCGAACATCCGGCGGAACGCCTCGTGCTCGTCGCCGCCGTTGCCCGGCTCGTAGCCCTCCACCATGTCGCCGATCTCGGACACGGTCAGGAACCTCGACGTCGCCATCAGGCACATCGTCAGGTTGAGCAGCCGCTCCAGCCGTCGACGGGACACACCCCGTGAGGTTATCCGCCCTCAGGGCAACCGGGACGCAGGCCCGCACAGCAGTTCGACTCAGTCACGCGGCAGTCGCCCACGGATCCAGCCATTGGGCACCCATCACGGCCTGATATAGGCCACGGTGGGCACCCCATGTGCATGCGGTTGGCCTCCGGTCAGCTGTTGGCCGCGGGATCGGTCGGGGTCGGGGACGGCGCCGCGGTCGCGGTGGTGCCCGCACCGGCGGTGCTGCCCAGGTCCAGCAGGTCGACGACGAAGACGATCGTGTCGTCGACCTTGATCGGACCGTTGCCACCCTGCGGGCCGTAGCCGAGGCCCGGCGGGATGACGATCAGGCGCCGGCCGCCGACGCGCATGCCCTCGACCGCGTCCTGCACGCTGCCGCCGATGCCCTGCGCGAACCCGGCGACGACCTGGCCCAGGTCGAACGTCGCTGGCTGGGCGGTGTCCCAGGATGCGTCGAACTTCTCACCGGTGTTCCACAGCACCCCGACGTAGTTGACCGTCACCGTGCTGTTGAGGCTGGCCTGTGCACCCGTACCGACAACCAGGTCCTTCACGGTCAGCGCCGTCGGCGGCAGGCCGGTGCCGGCGGCCACGGCCGGCTCCACCGTCAGGTTGGTGGGGTTGCCCACGACCGGCAGCGCCGTCGGCGCCTCGGTCGCGGGGGCCTTCGTCGTCACCGGCGCCGCCGCCGTGCCGTCGGGGGCGCTGCCCGCGCTGCACCCCGCGACGGCCGCGCCCAGCAGAACCAGCGCCACGGCACCGCTGGCGGCCGCCAGCCGGCCGCGTCTCGGACGGCCGCGACCGGCGGTGACGGCGGCAGCGTGCGGCGCACAGGAGCGGAGGGGCACGGAACGAAGACTCGTCGTCACGGAGGGCGCGTCCTTACGGGCTGCGGGGATGGCACGGACGACCCGCCAACTCGCCCTTCGACGGGGGATCGAGACCAGATCAGCGGGATTCGGACGCATCCTCGCAGAGCCCGAAACCCCTTCGCCAGCACCGCCTGCACCCGTTCTCACCAGGCCACCAGCCCCACAACACGGCGCGCAGGCGCCACCCCCGCCGCCCACGCGACACGGTCCACAGCGCCAGGGTGCGTCAGCCGGTCCGATCTCGGGCCAGGCCAGCCGGACCTTCGCCTACCCGAGCCGCCGCACGTGGCGCCCGGTCGGAACTGGTCGCGGCGCGACACCGACGATCCGCCTGGCCAGGGCAGGAATCCGTCGCCACCGTTCGTCGCCTCGATCGGGCGCAACAGCGTCGATGGCCCCACCGACCGTCGCGCAGAAACTCCGGCCCAATCGCGCTACGCGCCTTCGAGATCCCATTCGGCGCGTAGCGACCCGAGCACCGCATGAAACTCGGGAAATGTCTTTGCCACACAGGACGGGTCGTCCAGCGAGATCCCTCCTGGCACGCCCAGGCCGAAGACGCTCATCGCCATCGCGATCCGATGATCTGCGCGAGTCTCAACCACGCCGGGGTGCGGCTTGCCGGGAAAGATCTCTATCCAGTCCGGGCCGGTCCGCGTCGTAATTCCGCAGGCCGCGAGAGCATCTCTCATGGCATCGATTCTGTCGGATTCCTTCACCCGAGTGTTCGCGACGTCGAAAATCCGCGTCGGGCCATCGGCGAACGGCGCGATTGCAGCCAGGGTCATCATGGTGTCGCTGATGTCCCGCATCGCGACCGCACCCAGGCCGACCAGCTTATCGGGGCCTGTGACAGTCGTCTGATGCGGCTCGCATACCACCTCGCAACCCATCCGGGCCAATATTTCCGTGGCAAATCGGAGGTCACCCTGGTTCGATTTCGAACCGAGCCGGGGAATGGTCACGGTGTTACCCGTCAGGGCCGCTGCCGCGAAGAAGTATGATGCGGTCGAGGCGTCCGGCTCTATTGTGTAGTCGCGGGCCGAGTAGGCGCCGGATGCGATCGAGATTTTCTGGTCGCTCCAGTGCACCTGGGCGCCGAACTCACGCATCATTCCGACCGTAAGCTCGATGTACGGGGCCGAAACAAGCCCGCTGAGCTCGATCTCCAGGCCATTCTTGGTCGCGGGTCCCACGAGACAGAGCGCCGTGAGGTACTGGCTGGAGACTCCCGCGTCCAGCACCAGCCGTCCACCGGCCAGACCGTCTGCCGCGATGGACAGCGGCATCCGATCACCTGGTGCCGCGTCGACACCCACCTTCAGCGCCCGCAGTGCGGCGAGCAGCGGCGCCATCGGCCGGGCGCGCATCTGCTCGCTCGCGTCGAGGAGAAATGTTCCGTGGCCGAGCGCCGCCAAGGCGGGCAGGAAACGCGCCGCCGTCCCGGCGTCCTGGCACCATACCGAGCCACCCGGCGCCGGCGGGCCGCCAGGATCGCCGACGACCGTCCACGTTCGCGGCTGGCAGTCGATGGAAAATCCAAGAGCCGCTATGCCGCGCGCAAACGCTTGCGTGTCAGCAGCCTCGAGCGGCATACGCAGCTGGGTGACCCCGGAGGAGAGCGCGGCGAGAACGAGGCTACGCGCGGTGACGGACTTGGACCCCGGTATCTCGACGGTGGCGTGCTTCGAAACGTTCAACGAACGCCTCCTCGTGGACGTTGTAGGCAGCCGGGGGTCGATCCCGCCACGCCTGCCGCATTCGGCGACCGGCGACGGGCCCACGACAGCTGGCTGACCGCTGACGGACAGCGAGGCCGTACCCGGCGCCGAAGCGGCGTCCTCCCCCATGTCTGCCCGGGTGGTGCACACCTCGCACGGGCCGGACCGGCGTCACATGCTGGCGATCAGTTTGTCGACGCGGTCGTCGACGGAGCGGAACGGGTCCTTGCACAGGACCGTGCGCTGGGCCTGGTCGTTGAGCTTGAGGTGGACCCAGTCGACCGTGAAGTCACGGCGCTTCTCCTGCGCACGCTTGATGAACTCGCCCCGCAGCCGCGCCCGGGTCGTCTGCGGCGGCTTCGACTTCGCCTCGAAGACGTCCAGGTCACGGGTGACCCGCTCCACCAGCCCGGCCTTCTCCATCCGGTAATACAAGCCACGGTCGCGATGGATGTCGTGATACTTCAGATCCAGCTCGGCGACCCGGGGCGACGCCAACGACACATCATGACGAGCCCGGAACCGCTCGATCAGCACATACTTCGTCACCCAGTCGATCTCCCGGGCGACCAGCTCCAGGTCGTCGGTCTCGATCGCCAGCAGGGTACGCCCCCACAGGTCGAGCACCCGCTTCGCCACCGCGTCCCCACCGCGGCGCTCGACGAACTCGACGGCCTTCGTGTAGTACTCCCGCTGGATGTCCAGCGCACTGACCTCCCGGCCGTTCGCCAGCCGGATCTTGCGCTGGCAGGTCATGTCGTGGCTGACCTCGCGGATCGCACGGATCGGGTTCTCCAGCGTCATGTCCCGCATGACGACACCCGCCTCAACCATCCGCAGCACCAGGTCGGTCGAGCCGACCTTGAGCAGCATCGTCGTCTCGGACATGTTCGAGTCACCCACGATCACGTGCAGCCGGCGGAACCGCTCCGCATCCGCGTGCGGCTCGTCACGGGTGTTGATGATCGGACGGGACCGGGTCGTCGCGCTCGACACCGACTCCCAGATATGCTCAGCCCGCTGCGAGATGCAGTAGACCGCCCCACGCGGCGTCTGCAGCACCTTGCCCGCCCCACACAGGATCTGCCGGCTCACCAGAAACGGGACGAGCACGTCGGCGAGCCGGGAGAACTCGCCGTGCCGGCCGACCAGGTAGTTCTCATGACAGCCGTAGCTGTTGCCCGCCGAGTCGGTGTTGTTCTTGAACAGGTGGATGTCGCCCGCGATGCCCTCCTCGCGCAGCCGCCGCTCGGCCTCCACCAGCAGCCCCTCCAGGATGCGCTCCCCAGCCTTGTCATGGGTGACCAAATCCGGCACCGAGTCACACTCCGGGGTGGCGTACTCCGGATGACTACCCACGTCGAGATAGAGGCGCGCCCCGTTCTTCAGGAACACGTTGCTGCTGCGGCCCCAGGACACGACCCGGCGAAACAGGTAGCGAGCCACCTCGTCCGGGCTCAGCCGCCGCTGGCCACGGAACACGCAGGTGACGCCGTACTCGTTCTCCAGCCCGAAGATGCGGCGATCCACATACCGACCCTATGCGCGCCGCCGCCTCCGCGCGGCCGGACGCACGCACCGCCCACGGGAAATCGACCCGCACGACCGGCTGGCGTCACGAACTGTCAACAATCACGCCATTTTGGCTACACCGGGCGACTCGCGGCGCGGTCTGCACCTCTCGCGCGGCGCGGGGTGTCGCCCATCCGACGGCCGCCGCCGAGCGAGCCGTACTCAGAGCGCCGGCGGGCCCGCGGGCGGCAAGGTCCGGGCTGCCACGTCCACCCCGGCCCAGCCACCCGCCGCCGGCGCGGGCACACCCTGCCCCGCCACCCCGCCAGGGCCGGGAACCGGCAGGGGGATACCGGGGAAGCCCGCCGGCACCTCGTCGCTGTCCTGTGCCGCCTCTGACGTCTCCACCCGCCGGCCACCGCCGAGCCAGCCGCGGGTGTCACCCACCATCACCAGCGCCACGCCGAGCGCCGCCCACACGGTGAGCACCGCCGCCGCGTCACCGCCGCCGGCGCCCCGGAAGTAGGCGGCCGAACGCAGCAGCGTCACCCCGGCGCCCGGCGGGATCAGCTGCCCGACGCCGCCCCACGGCGACGGCATCAGCTCCGGCGCCGACGACCACGCCGACAGCGCGGCCGCGACCACGAAGAGCACGAACCCGCCGGTGAGGCCGGCCGTGCCGGCCCGCGCGCCGAGCCCCAGGACGGTGCCGGCGACCGCCAGCGAGAGCAGCGTGAGCACCGCGGCCGCGGCCAGGTAGGAGCCGGGCAGCACGTCCAGCCCGTAGCGCAGCGCCGCCGCGCCCGACGCCCCCGCCGCGACCGCGAGGCCCACGAGCCCGGCCAGCCGGGCACCGCGCCGCGGCGTCGCCCGGGCGAGCAGCACCCCGCCGGCGGCGACCACGAGGACCAGCGGCAGGTAGCCGGCGGACAGGCCGCCGCCGACGTGGTCGGCCGGCGCGTTCGGCACCACGTCCACCACCGGGATCTCCGCGTTCGGCGCCACCTGGGTGATGCCGTGCGCCATCGCCTCGGCCACCGCCGGGCTCGCCGCCGACGCGACGTGCAACGACAGCCCGCTCGGCCCGATCACGAACGCCGCATAGGCCTCCCGGGCGCGCAGCGCGTCGTCGGCCGTGGCACCGTCGGCCACGACCCGGACCCGCAACGCCCCCGGTTCGGTGTTCGACAGCTGCTCGGCGAGCGCCCCAGCCGCGCCGGCTGGCCCCGCGGCCAGCACCGGCAGGGCGCGTGGGCGCAGGCTGGTGACGGTCCACCCGTACAAACTGGTCAGTACTCCCGCCAGCACCGCCATCCCGGCGACGACCAGGACGAGCCTGCGGGCCGGCCCGCCGCGGCCGCCGGCGGCGGCGTGCGCACCCGGACGCGTCCCGTACGGGCTGATCACATCCGCTTCACCGGTCTCGTCCATGGCCAGGCCAGGCCGGGCCGGCCGCGCGGACGGCCCAGACCGCCCGGACGGCGGGGCATGCGGGCTGCGTGGGCCCGTTCCCCGGCCCACGGCCCGGTGCCGCGGCCCGCTGCGCTCACCGCCCGGTCCCGTCGCCGCCGGGCCTCGCTCGTCGCCGCGGCCCGCCGTGTTCCCCTCGCCTGTCAGCACCCGGACTCCCACCCGCACGGCCGCGCCCAGCCTCATCGGCACGCGCACCACCGCTACTGTTACCGTCAGTCACTGTTCTGGTGGATCCTGTGGCAGCTCGCGGGTGCATGCACGCCTGCCGGGGCGTGTCGCCCCGAGTACGCGGCCGAGTCCCGGCAGACGGGCCGAGCCTGACTCCCGGGGCCGAGCCGCACTCCCGAGCGGAAACCGACAGATCGCACCGCCCCGCCGGGGCATGCCCTGTGCCCGACCGTCCAGCCCAGCCACAGAAGGCGACGGCGCATCGGCGCAGCGCCGACGAGACCACCATCCTGACCCCAGACGAGACCGACCACCGTCCTAGTCCCCTCACCCCAGTCCGGCCTCGAGGAGGGCGCGCCCTGGGCGCCCGGCACGATCTGGGTGCGTCCAGCGCCCCAGATCGTCACCCGATGAGGCGATGAGGCAGGCCCGGTGGCGAGGATGGCGCCATGACCACTGCCCCCAGCACGCCCGTCGACGTCGCGGCGCCCGACGGCACGCCGCTGACCGCCTGCGCGCCCGCCGGCGAGTCCACGCCGCCGCTCGGCGGCATCGTCGTCGTCCAGGACGCCCGCGGCATCACCCCGTACCTGCGCTCCGTCTGCGCACGGCTCGCCGCCGCCGGCTGGCTCGCCGCCGCGCCGCACCTCTACCACCGGCAGGGGTTCGCCGAGACCCCGCGGAACGGCAGCTGGCAGAGCGCGGCCACCGACATGCTCACGCTGCGGGGCGCCGAGATCGCCGCCGACGTCGACGCCGCCCTCGCCTACCTCGCGGACGCCGGCGTCGGCGCGGCGAGCCGGGCCGTCATCGGGTTCTGCATGGGCGGGACCGTCGCGCTCGCCACCGCCGCCCGCACGCCGCTGGCCGCCGCGGTGTCGTTCTACGGTGGCGCCGTCAGCGCCCCCTACTGGGAGGGCGTCGCGCCGCTCGTCGAGCTGGCCCCGTCGCTGCGCGGCCCGTGGCTCGGCCTCTACGGCGAGCAGGACACGCTGATCACCACGGCCGAGATCGACGCACTGCGGGCGGCGGCGGCGCGGGCGCCAGCCGCCACCGAGCTCGTCTCGTACCCCGGGGCCGGCCACGCCTTCCACAGCGACGACCGGGCAGCCGTCTACCGCCCCGAGGCGGCCGCCGACGCCTGGTCACGCACCCTCGCCTTCCTCGACCGGCACGCGGCCCAGCCGGCGTAGCCCGGCAAGGCCGCCGCGACCGGCAGAGGTGTCGCGACCGGCAGAGGTGTCGCGTCGTTCGGCGGCTCCGCAGCGACCTGGCAAGGGCCTGACAAAGAAAAGTCCCCGCCGGTTCGCGGTCGCGAACCGGCGGGGACCCGGGCATACGGCTCGTTAGGAGTCAGCCCCGGCGGTCGTCTCCGCGAGTAGGCCGTCGAGCTGGGGGCCGACGATCCGCTTGAACAGGCGGCGCGCCCGGGTACGGTCGAGGACCGCGACCTCCAGGTTCGCCGACAAGAGCACCCGTTCGCCGTTGCCACCGGCAGCCCCCGGCTGGACACCGGCGGTGAGCGCCGTCACCGCGACCCGCAGCGCCTGTGCCAGCGGCTGGCCCGCAGTGTGGTGCTCACGCAGCGACGTGTTCACTTGCTCCGACTGGCCGCCGATCGCGACGAAGCCCCGCTCGTCGGCGATCGAGCCGTCGTAGGTCAGCCGGTAGATCTGATCCGTGTCCGGCGTCTGCCCGACCTCGGAGACGACGATCTCGACCTCGTACGGCTTGATGCTGTCCGTGAAGATCGCACCGAGGGTCTGCGCGTAGGCGTTCGCCAGCGCCCGGGCGGTCACGTCCCGCCGATCGTAGGTGTAGCCCTTCATGTCCGTGATCCGGATCCCGGCCGTGCGCAGGTTCTCGAACTCGTTGTACTTCCCGACCGCGGCGAACGCGATCCGGTCGTACACCTCGCTGATCTTGTGCAGCGTCGCGGACGGGTTCTCGGCGACGAACAGGATGCCGTCCGAATAGGTGAGGATCACGACGCTGCGGCCCCGAGCGATGCCCTTGCGGGCGTACTCGGACTTGTCCCGGACCCACTGCTCCGGGCTTGCGTAGCCGCCGAACGGCATGGTCACGTCATCCTCCTGGGTTCGTCAGCCGGTCGGCGACGAGGGCGTCCACCACGGCCCCCACCTCGTCGTCGGAGTACCGCCGGAACCCGTCCGCGGTGACGGCCGCGACCACCGGGAAGATCCGGCGGGCCATGTCCGGGCCACCGGTCGCCGAGTCGTCGTCCGCCGCATCGTAGAGCGCCTCCAGGCTGATCCGGACGGTGCGCTCCTCCGACAGGTCATCCTTGTAGAGCTTCTTCAGCGCGCCGCGGGCGAACAGCGAGCCGGAGCCGATCGAGTGGAAGCCCTTCTCCTCCGACCGCGCCGCGGCGATGTCGTAGGAGAAGATCCGCCCGGCGCCGCTGTCGAGGTCGTAGCCGGCGAACAGCGGGACCACCGCCAGGCCCTGCAGGGCCATCGGCAGGTTGCCCTTGACCATGAAGCCGAGCCGGTTCGCCTTCGCGTCCAGCGACAGCGTCGCACCCTCGATCTTCTCGTAGTGCTCGAGCTCGACCTGGAACAGTTTGATCAGGTCGGCGCCAACGCCGGCGGTGCCCGCGTAGCCGACCGCCGAGTACTCGTCGGCGTGGAACACCTTCTCCACGTCCCGCGTCGCGATCAGGTTGCCCTGCGTCGCCCGGCGGTCACCGGCCATGATCACACCGCCGGGGAAGGTCACCGCCACGATCGTCGTCCCGTGCGCCACCTCGACGGCCGGCCCCGGCAGCTGTTGCCGGTTCCCGGGCAGCAAGTCGGGCGCCGCGAGCGACAGGAACTCGGTGAACGACGACGTTCCCGGCGTCATGAACACGGACGGTAGACGCCCAGTTACGCCACTAGTCGTATCCGGCACGCATCCCCCTTCAAGTAGTTCGCCGCCCCCAGTAGGCGGTCCGGGTCATCCCCGAAGTTGCCCATCCCCGTGTTGCAGGTGAAGCACAAGATGCCACGGATCCTGCCAGTCACGTGGTCGTGGTCCACGTGTTCCGCCCGACCAATCCGACAAGCCGCGCACAGACCGCCCTGAGAGGCGACCAGCGCGTCGACCTGAGCCTCCGTCAGACCGAACCGGCGCCGGACGCGGACGCCCACCACGTCGCCGTAGTACTCCGGCGGCCCGCCATGCCAGCGCGCCCCGAGGCACTCGGCGCAGACCGGCTGGAGACCGTCTCCACCGCCGAGAGAGGACTCGGCCCGACGGGGCGCGAAGCCCGTCCCCGGCCTGCGCTTCCCACAGCACGCACAGATCCGGAATCCCTGCTCAGCAAGCGTGAACGAGCTGCGATGCCACCATCTTCGGAGGTACCTGGCTGCGAGCCGCAGCCGGTGCTCGTCGTCATCGAAGGTCCCCAGCCCGACATTGCAGGTGAAGCACAGTACGCCCCTGACCCAGCCGGCGCGGTGGTCATGGTCCACATGCGCGGCGGGCCGTTCCCTGCAGATCGCGCACACGCCACCCTGCTCCGCGATCCTCGCCGCGACGTCTTGCTCAGTCAGCTGATAGCGCAACACCAAGTGCCTGCCACGGACGCTGCCATGCCGGCGCCGGTCGCTCGCGTACGACCGCGCGTTGTTGCAGGGGCGGCAGTAGGTATGCAAGCCATCCGCCGCGTTCTTCTTCGCAGCGAACTCCGAAGCCGGCTTACGCTCACCGCAGTCCAGGCAAGTCCGATAGCCGTCGGATACCAGCGGACGAGTCCGGCTTCGGTTGTTCAGATCGCCGGCCTTCCTCCGGTAGTACCGCTCCCTGGCACGGCGTCGGAAGCACTCGATGCAGTAACTGTGCCGACCATCACTGGTCTTCGGATCGGGATGGAACCGATCGGTGGGCTTCTCGGTACCGCAGTCCCGACACACCTTCTTCTCGATCATCGCGCATTGGTACACCAGCCGCCTGACCAGCACAAATGCGCACACATTGATCGGATTGCATGTCGGTCAGTCAGTGACAGAGAGTTCTTGATCGACTACTCTCCGCCTTTTTGTACGTAGCCCCTTACGAACTCCTCGGCGTTTTCCTCGAGAACGTCGTCGATCTCGTCCAAGAGCGAGTCCACGTCCTCGGACAGCTTTTCGTGCCGTTCCTTGAGGTCGGAGCTGGAACGCTCCTCTACCTCGACCTCTTCGGTCTCGTCGTCGCGGCGGCTGCTGTGGCTCTGGCCCCCGCTGGTGTCCTTGGTCGGCATGGCTGCCTCCTGTCGTCGCGGCCGGCGCGCCCGCGCCGTCCTTCCGTCCGTGCCGGCGCCGTTGCCCCGGCCCGTCTGACCCGCGTACCCGTGTCCGGGCCGGGTCCGCAGCTGGCGGGCCGCATCTTTGACCAGCCGCGCCGACTGTGTGGATGGCTGGCCGTGTAGCTGACCATCCGGGCGTCGTCGCCTGCGATCACACTATCCCGCCCCACCGACCAGTTTCGGTGGATCGAGTGAGCACTACTTCATCACCGAACGCCGGCCTCCGTCCGGCCGTCCGCCCTCAGCGCAACCCGCGCCGCCCCGGCATCCAGCCCGGCCGTTCGGCCACGTCACGGCCAGGCTGGGCGCCGGCGGCAACCGTCGCCACCCACCCTGACACTGACACGCCAAGGCACATCGCGCCCCACGGCGCCGAGCGGCCTGCGACGGCCGGTGCCCGCTGGCCGGCGTGTTCTCGTACAAGCGACCGGTCCGCACAACCAGCCACCGATGGCGACGGCGCGTTCAGCGCAACGCCAAAGCGACCACGTCACCGACCCCGGGCCAGGCCAGCCACCGCTATGGACCCTCACCCCAGTCCAGCCCCAGGAGGGCGCCCCAGGCGCCCGACCGATCTGGGCGCGCCCAGCGCCCCAGATCGTTATTTGCCGGAGAGGGCGTCGACGAGCTCGGCGGCGGTGCGGCAGCGCGCGAGCAGGGCGCCGACATGGCTCTTGGTGCCGCGCAGTGGCTCCAGGGTGGGTACGCGCTGCAGGGAGTCGCGGCCGATGTCGAAGATGACGGAGTCCCAGCTGGCGGCGGCGACCTGCTGCGGGTACTGGGCGAGGCAGCGGCCGCGGAAGTAGGCCCTGGTGTCCTCGGGCGGCTCGGTCATCGCGCGGATGACGTCGTCCTCGGTGACGAGCCGGTCCATCCGGCCGCGGGCGACGAGCCGGTTGTAGAGGCCCTTGTCGGGGCGGACGTCGTGGTACTGCAGGTCGACGAGCTGCAGCCGGGGGTCGCTCCAGGGCAGGTTGTCGCGGGTGCGGTAGCCCTCGGCGATGGCGAGCTTGGCGACCCAGTCGAGCTCGCGGCCGCAGGTCATCGGGTCGTCCTCGAGCCGGGTGAGGATGGACTCCCAGCGGGTGAGGATGTCGGCGGTCTGGGCGTCGATGTCGGTGCCGTAGCGGTCCTCGACGTACTTGCGGGCCTGTTCGAGGTATTCCATCTGTAGCTGGACGGCGGTCATCTTCCGCCCGTCGCGCAGGGTGAGCAGATGGCGCAGGGCCGGGTCGTGGGACACGGCGCGCAGGGCGGCGACGGGCCCGTCGACGGACAGGTCGACGGTGAGCCAGCTGTCCTCGATCATCGCCAGGACGAGCGAGGTGGTGCCGACCTTGAGGTAGGTGGCGATCTCGCTCATGTTCGCGTCGCCGATGATGACGTGCAGCCGGCGGTACTTTTCCGGGTCGGCGTGCGGCTCGTCGCGGGTGTTGATGATGGGGCGCTTGAGGGTGGTCTCGAGGCCGACCTCGACCTCGAAGAAGTCGGCGCGCTGGCTGATCTGGTAGCCGGCGGTGCGTCCGTCGACGCCGACGCCGACCCGGCCGGCGCCGCAGAAGACCTGGCGGGTGACGAAGAACGGCGTCAGGTTACGGACGATCTCGCCGAACGGGGTCGACCGGGCCATGAGGTAGTTCTCGTGGCAGCCGTAGGAGACGCCCTTGTTGTCGGTGTTGTTCTTGTACAGGTTGACCGGGTGGGCGCCGGGGACGTGCAGGGCACGCCGGGCGGCCTCGGCCATGACCCGTTCGCCGGACTTGTCCCAGAGCACGACGTCGCGCGGGTTGGTGCATTCGGGCGCGGAGTACTCGGGATGGGCGTGGTCGACGTAGAACCGGGCGCCGTTGGTCAGGATGACGTTCGCCAGGCCAAGGTCGTCCTCGTTGGCGGGGGCCGAGGGGTCGACGACGGGCTCGCGCGGCGTGTCGAAGCCGCGGGCGTCGCGCAGCGGGGACTCCTCTTCGAAGTCCCAGCGGGCCCGGCTGCCGCCGCTGGCCGTCCGGTTGGCGTAGGAGTTCACCACCAACGACGAGGCCAGCATCTGGTTGGTGTTGGGCTGACCTGGCACGGAGACGCCGTACTCGGTCTCGACCCCCATGATCCGGCGAACGCTCACTCCCTCAGCCTAGGCGGTCGGACGCCCATTGGTCGGCCGGACGGGAGGCCAGTTTCTCCCTGGCACCAGGTTGGGGTCGGGGCAGAAAGTTGTTTCTGGTTCGCAGCGCATAGTTGCGTCCCGCTTGTACGTCACCAGTCTGGGTCGGGCGGGAAGGCTGTTTCCTGGTCCGCTGCGTCCGGGCGCGGCGCTCCGGCGCCTTACTCGCTGCGCTCGCAAGGCACCTCCGCGCCGCGTCCTCCTCCGCGGACGTGCCCTCCGGCGACCTCCGCTGTGGCTCGCCCACGTCACGACCTCCGAAATCGCTTACCTCCCAGATCGACTTCGTCGATCCGGCAGGGTCCCTGCCGGATCGACGAACGGGGTCCCTGCCGGATCGGCGGAGCCCGGGGTTCCTGCCGGATCGGTGGAGCTTGCGGAGCCGATTTCGGAGGTCGGGAGTACGGGGCCGGAGCGTGCCGCCCGGACGGAGCGGACCATGTCAAACCTTCCCGCCCGACCCCAAACCCGCGGCCTGCAGGCGCAACGCGACCGAACTGGTGCGCAACGCACGAGGCCGGCCCGCCTCCGGTCGAACGGGGACGGGCCGGCCTCGTGACTGTCGTTACAGGTACTGCCCGGTGTTGGCGATGGTGTCGATGGAGCGGCCGGCTTCGGTGCCCTTGGTGCCGGTGACGAGCGTGCGGATGTAGACGATCCGTTCGCCCTTCTTGCCGGAGATGCGGGCCCAGTCGTCCGGGTTGGTCGTGTTCGGGAGGTCCTCGTTCTCCTTGAACTCGTCCATGCAGGCCTGGAGCAGGTGCTGCATCCGGATGCCCTTGGCGCCGCCCTCGATGTGCTCCTTGACGGCCATCTTCTTGGCGCGGGCCACGATATTCTCGATCATGGCGCCGGAGTTGAAGTCCTTGAAGTACAGGACTTCCTTGTCGCCGTTGGCGTAGGTGACCTCGAGGAAGCGGTTCTCCTCGCTCTCGGAGTACATCCGCTCGACGGTCCGCTGGATCATCGCCTGGCAGGTGGCCTCGCGGTTCCCGCCGTTCTCGGTGAGATCGTCGGGGTGCAGCGGCAGCTCGGGCAGGACGTACTTCGCGAAGATGTCCTTCGCCGCCTCCGCGTCCGGCCGCTCCACCTTGATCTTCACGTCGAGCCGGCCGGGGCGCAGGATCGCCGGGTCGATCATGTCCTCGCGGTTCGAGGCGCCGATGACGATCACGTTCTCCAGCAGCTCGACGCCGTCGATCTCGGCGAGCAGCTGGGGGACGATCGTGTTCTCGACGTCGGAGGACACGCCCGACCCGCGGGTGCGGAAGATCGAGTCCATCTCGTCGAAGAACACGATGACCGGCATGCCCTCGGACGCCTTCTCGCGCGCCCGCTGGAAGACCAGCCGGATCTGCCGCTCGGTCTCGCCGACGTACTTGTTGAGCAGCTCGGGGCCCTTGATGTTGAGGAAGAACGCCCGTCCGCTGGTGCCGCCGCTGGCCGCCTCCACCTTCTTGGCGAGCGAGTTGGCGACAGCCTTGGCGATGAGCGTCTTGCCGCAGCCGGGCGGGCCGTAGAGCAGCACACCCTTCGGGGGCTTGAGCTGGTGCTCGACGAAGAGGTCCTTGTACAGGAACGGCAGCTCGACCGCGTCGCGGATCATCTCGATCTGGCCCTTGAGGCCGCCGATCTGCTCGTAGCCGATGTCGGGGACCTCCTCCAGCACGAGCTCCTCGACCTCGGACTTGGGGATCCGCTCGAAGGCGTAGCCACTGCGCGGCTCGATGAGCAGCGAGTCGCCCGCCCGCACCGGCCCGTCGAGCAGCGGCTGGGCAAGCATGACCACCCGCTCCTCGTCGGTGTGCCCGATGACGAGGGCCCGGTCGCCGCTTTCGAGGACCTCCTTGAGCAGCACGATCTCGCCGTGCCGCTCCCAGGCCCTCGTCTCGACGACGTTGAGCGCCTCGTTGAGCATGACCTCCTGGCCTGGCCGCAGCCCGTCGACATCGACGTTCGGCGAGACCGTCACCCGCAGCTTTCGGCCCTGGGTGAACACGTCGACCGTGCCGTCGTCGTACGGGACCAGGAAGATCCCGTAGCCGCTCGGCGGCTGGGCCAGCCGGTCGACCTCCTCCTTGAGCGTGACGATCTGGTCACGCGCCTCCCGGAGGGTGGCCACCAGCTTCTCGTTGTGTGCCGAAGCGCTCGCCAGGTCGGCTTGGAGCTCAGCTAGCCGCTCCTCGAGCACCCGGACCTGTCGGGGCGACTCCGACAGCCGCCGTCGCAACATCGCCACTTCCTCCTCGAGGAAGGCGACCTGCGTCGTGAGTTCGTGCACTTCCTTCTGATACGCCGACGTGCGTGCCGCTTCGGCGTCTCCAGGACGACCCGTGCTCCCATCGGAGCCAGAGCCCGAGCGGGGATCGGACACCGCGCCTCCACCTCCCCCGTGCTGACCGGGACGCACCCAACACTACCGTTGTGACCGCTGCTGACAGGCAAGGTCCGCAAGGACGGCCCGGCTTTGTCGTAAACAGCGGGTTACGGTGCCATGGTGACAGACGATCGGAGCCGCGTGGCAACTCCTACGAACTCGGGTGCCCCAACAGGACTTCGGGTGCGCATAGACCAGAGCGCGTGCACCGGCGACGGCCTGTGTGTGACGCGCGCGCCATCCGTGTTCGAGCACGACATTGACGGCTTGGCCTATGTCAAGACCACCGATGGCGACCTGCTGACCGAGCCAGGCGCCCGGGTGGTGATCCCGCTGCCACTGGTGGACGCCGTCGTCGACGCGGCCGACGAGTGCCCCGGGGACTGCATCTACGTGGAGCGGCCCGACGGCACCCTGGAGGCCGGCCCGGGTTCCTGACCCCCGCCTCCGGTGCCGCATGGGTCACCACTCTGCCTGGCGGGACCGGGCCTCGCCATCCGAGGGGGCGTGCCCGCGAGCGCAGCGAAGTGGGCAGTCCGGTTCGGGTCGGGGCAGAAAGCTGTGACATTGGTCCGCTCCGTCCGGGCGGCGCGCTTCGGGCATGCCCGGACGGCCGTTGAGTTACGTCCCGTTTGACCGTCACCAGTTGGGGTCGGGCGGGAAGGTTTGACCTGGTCCGCTCCGTCCGGGCGCGACGCTCCGGCCCCGTGCTCGCTTCGCTCCCACGGGACCTCCGCGCCGCGTCCTCCGGAGCGGACGGTGCCCTCCGGCGACCTCCGCTGCGGCCCAACCATCTCGCTTCGCTCGATGGCCGGGCCTCCGCGGAGGCACGCCTCCGGGCCAGCTCAGTTGCGGAGCGCTTGAACGGTGCGAGCTGAAGTGGACCTCGTAGCAGCTCCCAGGACCGTTACTCCAACTCGTGACGTGCAGCGGCACGTAACCGAGCTGGGTGCGTAGGCGCGCCTGGGCGGAGGCCCGGCCATCGAGCGAAGCGACGGGGTCCCTGCGGAATCGGCGACAGGGTTCCTGCCGGATCGGCGAAGCCCAGGGTTCCTGCCGGATCGGCGAAGCCCGGGGTTCCTGCCGGATCGGCGAAGCCGATCTGGGAGGTCTGCTGGGAGGTCCGGAAGCGGAGCGAGCAAGGGGCCGGAGGGTGCCGCCCGGACGGAGCGGACCGTGTCAAAGCTTCCCGCCCGGCCCAAACTGGTGCCCGTTGAGCGGGACGCAACCATGCGGTGCGCGGGTGCGGCCCCGCGCCCAGCACGGTCACCACCGCTGAATTTCACCCGTCCGTAGTCACCTCGTCCGGGGTCTCCTGGGCGGAGCTCTCGGGGGTAGTGGGGTCGGGCTCGCCTTGCGCGCCCTTGGCGGGGCGGCGGCGGCGCGGGGGCGGGGTGACGCCGTCGGCGAGGCGGCGGGCGAACACGAGGAAGCCGGTGTGGCCGACCATCCGGTGCTCGGGCCGGACGGCCAGGCCGTCGAGGTGCCAGTCGCGCAGCATGGTCTCCAGCGCGGCGGGCTCGGCGAACGAGCCGTGCTCACGCAGCGCCTCGACGGTCCGCGAGAGCTGGGTGGCGGTCGCCACGTAGGCGCACAGCACCCCGCCGGGTACCAGCGCCCGTCCCGCGGCGGGCAGGACCTCCCAGGGCGCGAGCATGTCGAGCACGACGCGGTCCATGTCGGCCTCGTCCGCGTCGGCCAGGTCGCCGACGTGCAGCCGGTGGGCCGGGTGTGGCGCGCCGAAGAACGCCTCGATGTTGCGCGCCGCGATCGCGGCGAAGTCGGCCCGGCGCTCGTAGGAGACGAGCAGGCCGCGCTCGCCGACGGCGCGCAGCAGCGAGCAGGACAGCGCGCCCGAGCCGACGCCCGCCTCGAGCACCCGGGCGCCAGGGAAGACGTCGGCGTAGCCGACGATCATCGCCGCGTCCTTGGGGTAGACCACGGCGGCGCCTCGGGGCATCGCGAGCACGAAGTCACTCAGCAGTGGCCGCAGCGCCAGGTACGGCGTGTTGCCGGTGCTGGTGACGACGATCCCCTCGGGCGCGCCGATGAGCGCGTCGTGCTCGATCGCGCCGCGATGGGTGTGGAACTGCTTGCCCGGCTCGAGGACGACGGTGTGCTTGCGGCCCTTGGGGTCGGTGAGCTGGACCCGGTCCCCCTTGGCGAACGGTCCCCGCCGCCGCGCCGCCTCCCCCGTCGGGCGCGAGGCCGCGGCAAAGGCGCCCTCCGCCGGCCCGCCAGCCTCGTCATGGTCCTCCGCGCCGGGGACGGCGCCGCTGCTCTCACTCACGGGCTAGCTGTTCCCTTCCCGCCTCCTGTGGAGGCTTCGCCTCTCCCGGAGGCATCTGTAGTCCGGTGTGGTTCGGCCTTCTCGGGCGACGTCTGCAGGCGTCTATGCGCCCACGACCGTCCGGCCACCAACGTCCCGGCAGGTTACCGACTAACGAGACCCAGCCGACCCAGTGGCTTTGGAGTGGTGACGTTCAGCGGCCAGCAACCGAGCCGGCTGCGCAGGCACGCCTCCGCGCCCGTGCGGCTTCGGGTTGGTGACATGCAGCGGCAGGCGACCGAGCTGGGTGCGTAGGCGCGCCTCCGCAAAGGCCCGGTCCACGGAGCGAAGCGACGTGGCCTCCGCGCCCGTGCCGGCTTCGGGTTGGTGACATGCAGCGGCAGGCGACCGAGCTGGGTGCGCAGGCGTGCCTCCGCGGAGGCCCGGCCCCCGAGCGAAGCGAAGGGGGTTGGGCCGCAGCGGAGGTCGCCGGAGCACCCGTCCGCGGAGGAGGACGCCGCGCGGAGGACCCTTCCCGAAGCGAAGCGAGGGAAGGGGCCGGAGCGCGGCGCCCGCACGGAGCGGACCAGAAACACAGCGGACCAGAAACACAGCTCTAGGCGCCCGGAGGGCGGCCCTGGGCTCCCGCCATCCGGTAGGCGGCGTTGCGGTCGAAGCGGGCGACCAGGTCGACCATGACGAGCACGCCGACGGGACGGCCGTTCTGGGTGACGAGGTACTCCGACGCGGGGTTGCGCTGGACGTGGGTGAGCAGTTCCTCACCGGCGAGGTCCGCGTCGAGGATCATGCCTGGCTCGATGGTCCTGCTGACCTCGCTGACGCGTACCCAGGGGCGGCGGTGCGGGGGCAGCGCGTCCACCGAGGCGCCATTCATGATCATGACCGGGTTGCCGGTGTCGTCGGTGATGGCGACGGCGGTCGCGCCGGTCTGCTGTGCGTGGCGCAGCGCCTCGGACAGCGGCACGGAGCCCTCGACCGGGAGTGTCTTGCGGATCAGCCTGCCGGCGCGCAGGTCGGGCAGCTTCTCGCGCAGCCTGGCGGCGTTCAGCGACTGGTAGGCGCCGAAGCCGATGAAGCCGGCGAGCAGGAACATGTAGAGGGAGAAGAAGTCCCCGTTCGACTGGAGCGCGGTGTACACCGCGATCCCGAAGGCGACCACGAAGCCGCCGTAGGCGCCGGCGCGCACCCCGTGCAGCCGGTTGCGGGTGATGCCCCAGCCGGCGGCGACGACCACACCGCCGCCGTCGAGGGGCAGGCCGGGCAGCAGGTTGAACCCGAACAGCAGCAGGTTGGCGAAGGCCAGGTCGCGTACCACGACGCCGGCGGAGGTGTCCGCGGCGACGCCCAGCAGGACGAGGTAGCCGACCGCGGCGAGGACGCCGTTGACGAACGGCCCCGACGCGGAGAGCACGAACTGCCGGCCGGCCGTCTGTGGCTCCTTCTCGTGCTGGGTGAAGCCGGCGAAGCCGTGGACGGTGACGGCGAGCACCCGCAGCCCGAACCGCTCGGCGACCACCGCATGGCCGATCTCGTGCAGCAGGATCGACAGCACGAAGCCGATGGCGGTGAGCGTGGCCAGCAGCAGGACGCGCTCGTCACTGACGGTCTCGAGACGGTTGCGCTGCGAGCTTGCGGAGATCGACGCGACGAGGACAGCGAACACGACCGCGAGTGGCGAGACGTAGATCGGCACGCCGCGGATCCGCCCGACCCGGAACCCCGGTGGGCGCTGCTCGGGCGGTGTGCCGGAAGCCTGCGCGTTCGGGCCCGTTGGGTCGGGCTGGTCGGCCATGCCACCGATGCTACGGCCGCGTTCCCCGCCAGCCACCGGATCTGTCTCCATCCTCTGCAACGACGTCCGATTTCTTCCTCGACCAGGTCCAACGTCGTTCTCCCGCGGAAGGTGCCCGTCCCGCCTGGCTGGAGCTGGCGGGCACCGGACCTCGGGCCAGCGCTGGACCTCGGCCGGCGGAGTGTCACAGCCGCGCCCTAGGGTGGCGGCCATGAGCACCGCCGCTGACCCCACGGCCGGTCCCGCGACGGGCGGCCCGCTGACGCTGGATCCGCTGACGCTGGATCCGGTGACGACGGATCAAGCGGCGACGGATCAAGCGGCGACGGATCCGTCGTCGGCCGGCCTGGTGACCGCCAGTCCCGGACGCGCGGCCGACGACGGCCCGCGGGCCTCGGCCGCGACGGGGGCGGGAGCCCCCGCCGCCACGCCGGCGGCGGGCGGCGAGCCCGCCGCCGGCCAGGGCGCACGGGTACCGGCGCCGCGGGTCGTCGGGTCGCTGTCACCGTCGCGGGCGGCGGACTTCGTCAGCTGCCCGTTGAAGTACCGCTTCCGGGTCGTCGACCGGCTGCCCGAGCCGCCGAGCCCGGCGGCGACCCGCGGGACGATGGTCCACAGCGTGCTGGAGCGCCTGTTCGACCTGCCGGCGGCCGGGCGCACCCCGGCCGCCGCCGAGGGCCTGCTGCCAGCGGCGTGGGCGGACCTGCGGGACCGTGAGCCGCAGGTCGCCGAGATGTTCGCCGGCGAGGACGAGCTCGCGGCGTGGCTCGCGTCCGCGCGCGACCTGCTCGTCGGCTACTTCGAGCTGGAGGATCCGCGCCGGCTCGCCCCGGCCGCGCGGGAGCTCTACGTCGAGCACGTGCTGGACTCTGGGCTGCGGCTGCGCGGCTATGTCGACCGGCTCGACGAGGCGACGACGCCGGACGGGCTCGCGCTGCGCGTCGTCGACTACAAGACGGGGCGCTCGCCCGGGCCGGCGTTCGAGAACACGGCGCTGTTCCAGATGCGCTTCTATGCCCTGCTGCTGTGGCGGACCCGCGGGGTCGTGCCCCGGGAGCTGCGGCTGTACTACCTGGGCGACCGGACCTGGCTGCGGATCACCCCGGACGTCGACGACCTGCTGGCGACCGAGCGGCGGGTGCAGGCGCTGTGGGCGGCGATCGCGCGGGCGCACCGCACCGGTGACTGGCGGGCCACGCCGAGCAAGCTGTGCGGCTGGTGCGACCACCAGTCCCGCTGCCCGGCGTTCGGCGGCACCCCGCCGCCGCTGCCGCAGGCGCCGCTGGTCGACGACGCCGAGCCGGCTGTCTGCGAGGCACAGGGCTAGCCACAGGTCACGGGCTCGTACCCTGGAGCGACCGGCGTTTCGCCGGGTCACAGTGGCGCCTCGTGACGGCGCAGGTCGCCCTCCGCCCGCTCGCCTGCCCCGCGCCGAGGGCGGCGGCTGCCCGGGATCTGGTGGAATCATGCACGATGCGCAGGTGCGGTGTGTCCGTGATCGATCGTTCCGGGCGACCCTGCCCGGGGAGATCGCGACGGCCGGGCGAGGCAGGGCCGGCCGTCGCGCGGCCACGAGCCGGCGCGCCGACGTGACGAGGACGAGCGGGAGCGAGCCCCGAGGCCGCCGGACACACCGGTTGACCAGCCACGGGGCCGCGGCCGGTCAACCAAACGGGTGGGCTGGGCGTCCGACTCCCTGGCGGTGCGTCGGCACTCCCCGCCCACCGGGCGGACGGGCGGTCATCCGCGAGCCCGGCCGGTCCGCCGAGGGAGTCGACGACCCTCCCGGCGGCGCCGGGGGGAGGCGGGGCCGGCGGGCCGCGCCGGCGGCGACCACCGAACTGCCACGTGCGCGAGAGGACGATCGATGAGCCCAGGACGCGGACGGCCGGCCGGCGACGCGCCGGGCCGTTCGGGTGGGCCGCGTCTGGCCGCCCGGGCGGAGCGGCTGGCGAAGGTCTACGGCTCGGGGGACACCCAGGTCACGGCGCTGCGCGGCATCGACCTGGACTTCCCGCGCGGCCGGTTCACGGCGATCATGGGGCCGTCCGGTTCGGGCAAGTCGACGCTGATGCATTGCCTCGCGGGTCTGGACACGGTCAGCGGCGGGCGGGTGTTCATCGGGGACGTGGAGCTGTCGCGGCTGTCGGACCGGCAGCTGACCCAGCTGCGCCGCGACCGGATCGGCTTCATCTTCCAGCAGTTCAACCTGCTGCCGACGCTGACCGCGGCGGAGAACATCACGCTGCCGCTCGACATCGCCGGGCGCAGGCCCGACAAGAAGTGGATGCAGCTGGTCGTCGACGCGGTGGGCCTGGCCCCTAGGCTGAACCACCGGCCGACCGAGCTGTCCGGTGGCCAGCAGCAGCGGGTCGCGTGTGCCCGGGCGCTGATCACCCGTCCGGACATTATCTTCGGCGACGAGCCGACCGGCAACCTGGACAGCACGTCCGGGGCCGAGGTCCTGTCGTTCCTGCAGGACTCGGTGCGGGAGCTCGGCCAGACGGTCGTAATGGTCACCCACGACCCGAAGGCCGCCTCCTACGCCGATGAGGTGATCTTCCTGGCCGACGGGCGGATCGTGGACACGATGCTCGAGCCGACGGCGGACGCCGTGCTCGACCGGATGAAGAACCTCGATCAGCCGAACCGGGGCCGGCAGGCCCGCCAGCCGACCGCCCCGCCGCGCGGCGCCGACCGCCGGGACACCGCGCGCCGGAACACCGAGCGCCGGGACGCCGACCGCCACACCGGGGCGCGTGAGAGCGCGCGGGCCGGGGGCTCGCGCGACGGCCGGGTGACGGCGCAGCCCGCGGGGGCCGCGGCGCAGCCCGACCAGGCCAGGCGGCGCCCGACGGTGCCGCCGCCGTCCGAGCAGCGGCGGGCCGCCGCGGGCGCGGGCCGGGTGCCCACCGGGCCCGCAGCCGCGTCCGCTCGGCGGCCTACCGGCCCCGCAGCAGGTTCCAACGGCGCCGCGGCCGGCACCGGCGCTGGCACGGGCGCCGCGGCGGCCTACCGGCACGGCACCGGACCGGCCCGCGACGGCCGCGGGCCGGCTCGCCGGGACTTCGGCGGCGCGCAGGACGGCCCCCCGCCGACCAGGGACGGCCTGCCCGTGCTCAGGGAGGACCCGGCGCCGGCGCGGGGCGCTGCCAGAGTCCCGGCCGAGCAGACCGACGAGTACCCGATGCCCAGGCGCCCGACCGGCGGCTACCCGCAGCGGCGGCAGCCGACCGGCGGCTACCCGCCGGCCGAGCCCGCCGACGGCTACTCCACCGGCGTGGACCCCGCCGGCTATCCCGTAGCGGGGCCGGGACCGGCCACGGGCGAGTACCAGCCGCCCTGGCGCACCCCGTACGCGGCGGACAGCGATGCCGCAGCCTCGGTGGGCGAGCCCCCCGCGCGGCGCCCCTACGTCGAGGAGACCTTCTCCCCCACGGGCAGCCGCTACCAGCAGGACCGGATGTCCCCCGCCGTCGGCGGCTACGGTGCGCCGGCCGGGACCTACCCGCAGGCCGACCGGTACGGCACCGGCGGCTACGGCGATCCGCCGAACGGCCGGCACGGCACCGGCGGATATGACACCGGCCGCCACGACACCGGCCGCTACGACACCGGCCGCACCGGCCGCCACGACACCAGCGGCTACGACGCTGGTGGTTACGACGCTGGTGGTTACGACAGGTACGGCGGTCAGCCGGACACGCAGGAGCCGCCCGGCGGCCGTCTGCCCGACGACACCGGCTCCTACGGCACCGGGGCCCACGGCACCGAGGCCTACGACACCGCCACCGGCTACGGCGCCACGGTCGACAGCTACCAGCGGCCGGCGCCCCGGCCCGGATACCGCCCCGACGATCTCGAGGATCCCGACGGCCAGAACGGCTACGACGTCGACCGTTACGGCTATGGACCCGGCTACGAGACGGGGCGGTGGTCCTGACGATGCTGCGCGCGACCCTGCGCAGCCTGCTCGCCCGCAAGCTGCGCCTGGTGCTCTCGGCGCTCGCCGTCGTCGCCGGCGTCAGCTTCGTCGCCGGCACCCTGGTGCTCACGGACACGCTGAACAGCACGTTCACGTCGCTGTTCGCCGGCATCACCCGCAACGTCGACGTCGACGTCCGGGCGGTGAACAAGGTCGACGCGGCCAGCGACAACGACCGGCCGTCGCTGCCCGCGTCGCTCGTCGACGAGCTCAGGGCGAAGTTCCCCGGAGTGTCGGTGGACGGCCAGGTCAGGGGGGCCGTGGCGCCGCTCGACCCCGTGACCGGCGATCCGCTGGGCAGCCTGACGGCGCCTGGTGTCGGGATCAACTGGACCGGCGGGCAGTCGACGTCGGTGCAGGAGATCGCCACGGGCCGGGCGCCGAAGGCCGACGGCGAGGTCGTGATCGACAAGGCGACCTTCGACCGCCACGGTTTCCGCCTGGGCCAGCCGATCCAGCTGGACGCGGACGGCAGCAAGAACTTCACCCTCGTCGGCACGTTCCGCATGAACGGGCAGGACAGCCTCGCCGGCACCCCCGTCACCGCGTTCACCCTCGCCGACGCCCAGCGCACGATCCTGAAGCAGCCGGGCCAGCTCACCGCGATCTACCTGGCGGCGGGCGGCCAGTCCGAGGAGGAGCTGCGGGCGCGCGTCGCCACGGCGCTACCCAAGGACGTCGAGGCGATCACCGGCCTCCAGCTCGCCGACGAGAACGCGAGCGCGGTCCGCGAAGGGCTGTCCTTCCTGTCGACCGCACTGTTGATCTTCGCCGGGATCTCGGTGTTCGTCGGCGCGTTCATCATCTTCAACACGTTCACGATGCTGGTCGCGCAGCGGGTCCGCGAGCTGGCGCTGATGCGGGCGATCGGCGCGAGCCGCCGCCAGGTGCAGGTGTCGGTGCAGGTGGAGGCCGCGCTGGTCGGCTTCGTGGGCGCGACGGTGGGGCTGGTCTGCGGGATCGCGCTCGCCGCCCTGCTCCAGTCGGCGTTGGGCGCGTTCGGCGTCGAGCTGCCGAGCGGTGGCACGGTGCTGCGGCCGCGCACGGTCGTCGCGTCGTACCTGGTGGGAGTGCTGGTCACGTCGGCGGCGGCGGTGGTGCCGGCTCACAAGGCGGCGACGGTGCCACCGATCGCCGCGCTACGCGACACCTACACCATCGCGTCCCGGTCGCTGCGGCTGCGCGCGCTGTTCGGCCTCGCCGGCGCGCTGTTCGGCGCGGCCGCGATCATCACCGGGCTGTCGCGGCCTGGCTCCTCGGGGACCCCGCTGGTCGGCGCGGGCGCGGGGGCCGTCTTCCTGGGGATCGCGGCGCTGTCGCCCGTGCTGGCCCGGCCGGCCACCCGGATTCTCGGGGCGCCGCTGCCGGCCCTGTTCGGCGTGGTCGGGCGGATCGGGCTCGGCAACGCGATGCGCAACCCGCGGCGGACCGCGGCGACCGCGTCGGCGCTGATGATCGGCCTCGCGCTGGTCAGCGCATTCGCCATCTTCGGCCAGTCCATCAAGGTGTCGGTGCGGGACACGGTGTCCAGGAGCGTCGGCGCCGACTACCTGGTGTTCAGGGCCGGGTATGCCCCGTTCAGCGCGCAGGTCGGCCAGACGGTGGCGAAACAGCCCGGCGTGACGGTCGCCGCGATCAGCGGCGGGCAGGCGACCATCGCGGGTGCCGCCGAGAACGTCTGGGCCGGCGACCCGGTCGCGATCAGCGACCTGCTGAACCTGGAGGTGTCCGCCGGCGACGTCCACCTGCGCCAGGGCCAGATCGCCCTCGATGAGAAGACGGCCGTGAAGGTCGGGGCGGGCCTCGGCGGTCCGGTCAGGCTCACCTTCACCAACGGCGAGGTGACGCTGACGCTCGCGGCCGTGTTCGCCGTGGGCGACCTCGTGCCCACCGCCATGATCACCCAGTCCGACTGGACCGCGCACGCCAGATCCGACGACAACTTCCTGGTTTTGGTGAAGCAGGCGCCGGGGGCGGACCCGGCCACGGTCCGGGCGGCCGTCGACGCGGCCGCGAAACCGTTCCCGAACGTCGACGTCCTCGACCGGTCCGAGTTCGTCGCGGAACAGTCCAAGCAGGTCGACCAGATCCTCGGCCTCGTCTACGTCCTGCTCGCGCTCGCCGTGATCATCGCGCTGTTCGGGATCGTCAACACGCTGGCTCTGTCGGTCATCGAGCGGACCCGGGAGATCGGGCTGCTGCGCGCGGTCGGACTGCGCCGCGGCCAGCTGTGGGTCGTGATCGTCCTGGAGTCGATGGTCATCGCGCTGTTCGGCGCGGCCCTCGGGGTCGGCGTCGGCAGCTTCCTCGGCTGGGCGCTGGTCACGGCGCTCAAGAGCCAGGGCATCACCACGTTCGCCTACCCGACCGCCACGATCGTCGGCGTGCTGTTCCTCGGCGCCCTCCTCGGCATCGCCGCCGCCGTCTTCCCGGCGCTGCGCGCCGCCCGCATGAACGTCTTGCGGGCGATCTCGACCGCCTAGGCGGTCGAGATCGCCCGCAAGACTGTCGGGCGCGAAGCGCCCTCCGGCGCCGATCCGAGGCGAAGGCATATGGCGGGGCCGGTCCGGCCAGAGGTCGATGAGGTGCCTACGTTGGCGCTGCGCCGATGCGCCGTCACGATCCGTGGCTGGTCTGCGTCTATTACTTGCTAGATCAACAGGACGACGAACGGCGCAGGGTGCATTCGCGATTCATCGGCAACGGGCAACCAGCGGTAGGAGCGTTCCGGTAGTGGCGGTCGCGCCCTATGATCCGCTTGGTAGCGGTCCACCGCCGTCGCCGGCGGGTGGCCTGCCGCCTGGCTGGAAGTGGAGCTACCGGCGTGACCGAGCCTGCCGTGGACGAGGTCGCGGCCCTGGCCGCGGACCTGCACACGCTGCGCGTGCTCGGCCTGACCCGGCTGCGCCAGGCGCGGCTCGACGCCCTGCGCCATGCCCTGGCCCAGCTGGAGCGGTCCGCTCCCCCCGCCGTCCCGGGCTGGCCGTCGGCCTGGCCGCCCGACACCGTCGAGGCGCTGCTGCGGGCCGCGATCGCCCGGCTCGGCGGCGGCCGGCTCGGCGAGGCCGCGGCCTACACGTTCGGCCTGGAGCCGGGCACCCGCGACTGGCCGCCGCCGCGCCGCCGGGCCCACGCGGCCGACCTGTACGAGGTCGGCGTCGACCGGTTCCGCAAACACTACGAACGCCTCATCATCGACCAGGTCGCGGAGGCCGTGCTCGCACTCTGCCAGGCGAACACCGACGGGCGGCGCCCGGACGGCGGTGCGGGCGGCGGCGCCGAGCCGCCAGCCGCCACGGCCAGCGGACCGGCGGTGCCCGCCCCGCGGGCGCAGACCGCGCCGGCGGCCTCGGCGGTGCCGCGGACGACGACACTGGTCATGCCGGTCGGCGCGGCCAGGGTGATGGTCGCGGTGACTGTGCACCACCGCTCGCTGGAGCTGCTCACCGACATCGACGTGCTCGTCTCGTCGGAGAACACCTACTTCGAGATCGCGACGATGTTCAAGTCGTCGGTGTCGGCCTCGATCCGCCGCGCGGCGGCGGTCCGCGGCGCGGCCGGCGACGTGCGCGACGACGTGGTCCGCCGCGAGCTCGACGCCTGGATGGCCGAGCATGCGGTCCCCGGCCTGGCCGTCGCCCCGGGGACGGTGGCGCCCACCAGCGGTGGCGAGCTCGCACGCCAGAACATCCGGCGCGTCTACCACGCGGCGGTGGTCTCCCCGAAGCCGGGCACCAACGAGTACGACGTCGACCCGGCCGTCATCGGGCTCGCCGCGGCGAACGTGTTCCGGCTCGCCAGGGCGGAGAACGCCGGCGGCGTCCGGCCGCCGCTGTCCTCGGTCTGCTTCCCGCTGCTCGGCGCGGGCCGCGGGCGGCTGCCGCCGCTGGCGAGCCTGGAGATGATCTGGACGGCGGTGGAGAACGAGGTGACGCTGCACGGTTCGTGGGACGTGCATTTCGTGACCCGCCGCGCCGGCCTCGCCGACTCGGTGGTGCGCTGGCTCGCCGCGGCCGTCCCCTCGTAGCCCGTGGCGGGCCTTGGCGCGAGAGGTCCTCTGCCCGGGCGGGCACCCCAGATTGAAGATCATTACGGACGATGCCGAGCCGTCAACAGCGTTGATTATCTTGTTCCATCGGCGGGCGGCGGGAGTCCGGTGGGCGGGCGGGACATGTCCCGCCCGCCCACCGGCCGGTGTCTCGACCTTCCTCAGCGCCGGCCTTTCTCAGCAAGCCATGTCCGGTTCCACCGGCTCCCCCTGTCGTCTCGCCCGATGCGGTCGAGAACGACACCACCTGCCCACCCTGGGCGCCGGCCGGGCGGAAACCGACGGATTTCTGGGAGCCTTCCGGGCGTCCGCTGGCCGGGTCGGTCATGGTCCCTCCCGCCTGATGACGGCGAGGGCGGCGTTTCTCAGCGCCCGGACGAACGGCCAGCCGTTTCGACGAAGGCGAGGTAGGGGTTGAGCACCTTGTTGAGGTACCGCTCCCCTTCCGTGCCCTCCAACGATCTCTCGTCGTGAGGCAGGTCCTCGATCGCGTCCTTCGCCCGGTCCTCGAACAGGACGAGCGCCTGTTTCGGCCGGTCCCGGCGGGACTGCCAGATCAGCCCGTCCGCGCCCCGCACCTGCCGGCGCAGCGCCGCCGCCCACGGCCGGGTGACGAGGTACCCGTCGCCGTCGGCCTGCACCAGCCAGTCGTCCTGGTAGATCGCGGCCAGGTCGGTCGCGCGCACCAGGGTGAGCAGCCGCAGCGGCCGGGTGGTCTGCAGATGGCACAGCCGCAGGCCGGTCAGCTGACGGCGCCGGAGCACGTGCGGCCTGTCATAGCTGCCCCTGCTACGTAGCAGCGTCTCCACGATGGCGGTGGACCGCTCGCGCGCCACGTAGAGGTAGGCGAACGGGTCCGCGCTGGTCGCGTCGAACCGGCCGCCCTTGCCCGGGACGTCCGAGCACGTCGGGTTGAAGTCGGTGGCGGCCCGAGGGTGGCGGCGCACCCGCCACAGCGAGCTGCCCGCCGGCAGGGTCACCTCCCGGGGGATGCCGACGAACGGGTCGGGGGGTGGCTGGCCGACCACGGTCACTCCTCCTCGAGCTCGGCGGTGGCGAGCTCGACCAGGTCGCCTGCGGGAATGTCGGCCAGCCGGTCGGCCGGGGCCGCGCGCAGCCAGGCGTGCGGGTCGAGCCACCAGGCGGCGACGCCCCACGGGTCGTCGTCCGCGCCGAGCAGGCCGTTGATCGTCAAGACGACCGGCAGCGGCTGGCCGTCGGCGCCGAACTGGAACGCCGGCAGCCGCGGCACGCCGTCCTCGCCGGCGAGGCGGATCAGGTCCGGCGCGAACGGGTCGACGCCGTCCTGTTCGACGTGCTCCACGGTGCGGCTCGGGTGGGCGAGCAGCGCGGCGTGTGCTGCCTGCGCCAGGTCCGGCACCGCCGCGTCGGGGCGGGACTCCAGCCCGTCCGGGACGGCGGCCGGTCCCGCGAGGTCCACACCCGGGCGGACCTGCAGCGCAGGAGGGGACGCCTGAAACGCGACGAGAGCCTCCAGGTCCGCGACGATGTCGCGGAGGTCCGCACGCTCGACACGTGGCTCGGCCGGGGTCCGGTAGAGCATCCCCGTGTCGCTCGCCAGCGCCCGGCGTACCGGGTGCGACCAGTCCAGGTTCTCCTCCAGGAAGGCGGCAAGCGCGTCGCGCGCCGCGAAGCGTGCCTTCGGGCCGCCGCGCTCCTCCGCATCGGCCAGCCGTTCCCAGAGTCCGGTGAAGCTGCGAAGAGCCCGCGCGTCGAGACTGGCGGCGATCTCGCGGGCGTGGGCGCGCGCAGCCTGAATGGCGTCCTCGTCCGTCACGTGGGCAGTCCTCTCCTCGGCGAACCGCCACCGACGCCCCGGCCGCCGGCGCTTCGCCTCCCTGGTATCGGAGGTCGTTGACGCCGTCCTCGGGCATCAGGTCGTCAGCGGCGGGCATCGGGTCTCGTCTCCGGGAGCGACGCACACGCGCCTCGACATCGGTGGCCACGCTGAGGAGCCGAGGGTGCGACGGGTACTTCGTCGCACGGCCGACGGCCGATTCCCCGGGTTCGCTGGTGACCTAGCCACGCCGGCTGGCATCGCCTGAGCGGACCGCATTCCAACCGGCCTCACGGGCGCGTGTGACGGCACCACCCTAATCACCGCCGTCGGCGACGTAGAACGCAACCGCACGGAAGGCGGCCTTTTCGGGCGGAAGTCCACGTCTCACGACGATTTTCTGGAATTTCTGGCTGCGGCCGACCACGTCGTCGGCAGCGCGGCTTCCACGAATCCAGCCGAAAGTCCTCGCGTCGACCGTGGCCTCCGGGGCAGCGGCCCCGCGCCGCTGCCCCGCTACTGGCCGCGGCGGCGCAGGTAGCGCTCGAACTCGCGGGCGATCGCGTCGCCGGAGGCCTCGGGCAGGGCCGTCTCCGGCTCCCGGGACTCCAGCGAGCGGACATACTCCGCGACCTCGGTGTCCCCGGCCGCCAGCTCGTCGACCTGGCGCTCCCAGGCCCGCGCCTTCTCCGGCAGGTCGGCCAGCGGGATCTCCAGGTCGAGCAGGTCCTCGACCCGGCGCAGCAGCGCCAGCGTCGCCTTCGGGCACGGCGGGTTCGCGACGTAGTGCGGCACCGCCGCCCAGAACGACACGCTCGCGAGCTCCGCCCGCGCGCAGGCGTCGGAGAACACCCCGACGATGCCGGTCGGCCCCTCGTAGCGGGAGGACTCCAGGCCGAGCCGGGCCGCGGTCGCCGGGTCGCCGGCGGTACCGCTGATCGGCACCGGCCGAGTGTGCGGCGAGTCGGCGAGCAGCGCGCCCAGCGTGATGACCATGTCACTGCCCAGCGCGTGCACGGCCTCGATGAGCTCGTCGGTGAAACCGCGCCAGCGCATGTTCGGCTCGAGCCCGCGGATGAGCACCAGATCCGTGTCGGACTTCGGCGGGCGGGCGACCGACAGCCGGGTGGTCGGCCAGGAGATCTTGCGGGAGTCGCCCTCGACGCCGCTGACCGTGGGCCGGTTCACCTGGAAGTCGTAGTAATCGTCCGGGTCGATGGCGCCGATGACCCTGGCACCGAACACCGTCTCCAGATGTTCCACCGCCGCGGAGCTCGCGTCGGCCGCGTCGTTCCACCCCTCAAAGGCGGCGACGACAACCGGCGACCGGAGCTGTCCGACACCGGAGAACTCGATCACCTACCACCTCCCGCCGCCCACCGGCGGCTCCCGTGACAGTGCCACCGTACGTCTTCCCGGCAGTCCCGCCCGCCCAGTGCCCATATCGCCCCGCAACGGGGTACCCAGCCACCCAGCCGGTCCGAACCGCCGGGCACGCTGGACTTCCCGCAGCGCGCCCGGTCAAGTCTGCCGCGCCCACTCGCCGGGCGCCGCACCGACCGGCGGCTTCGACCGGCTCATCCCTTCCCGGCCCGGCGAGACGACCGGTTTGTCTGTTCCCTCCCCACGGATCGCGCGGTTCACGGGCGGCCGCGTGACGCCGGTCACCCGGCCGACGGCGGGCGCGCCGGTAGGCTCGCGGCGTGCGTCCCGACCTTGCCCGCGTCCCGTGGCCGACCGCCTTGTGGCCGACCGCCTTGTGGCCGACCGTCCCGTGACCGACGTCATCCCCGGCATCCCGGGACCGCCCGTCGGCCCCGCCCGCGCTGCCGCCGAGGCCGGCCCTTCCGGCCCCGCGGCCGGCCCCGTGGCCGGCGCGGCGCCGGCGGCGGTGCTGCTGGACATGGACGGGCTGCTGGTCGACACCGAGCACCTGTGGACAATCGCCGAGGAGGAGCTGGCCGCCAGCTACGGGCGCACGTTCACCCCGGAGATCAAGCACGCGATGCTCGGGCACGGCATCGACACGGCCGTGCCGCTCATGCTGTCGATGCTGGGCGTCGACGAGGACCCCGCCGCGGCCGCCCGGTTCCTGCTGGACCGCGCCGTCGAGCTCTTCGGGACTCCCGGCCTGGTGACCAGCCGGCCGGGCGCGGCCGAGCTGCTGGACCTGCTGGCGGCGGCGGGGGTGCCGGCCGCGCTCGTCTCCTCGTCGTTCCGCTCGCTGATGGACCCGGTGCTCGACACCCTCGGCCGGGGCCTGTTCGCCGTCACCATCGCCGGTGACGAGGTGTCGCGCCGCAAGCCGTTCCCCGACCCGTACCTGACCGCCGCGGCTGCCCTCGGCGTCAAGGCCGCCCACTGTGTCGTCCTGGAGGACAGCACCACCGGCGCTCTGGCGGGCCTGCGGGCCGGCTGCCGGACCGTCCTCGTGCCCTCTATGCCCGCCCTGCCGAGCCTCGCCGAGGTGGCGGCGGCGACCGACGCCGCCCTCGCGACCGACGCCGCCCAGGCCGCAGCCCGGGTGGGGCGCACCGCCGCGGCGCGGCCGGCCGGGACGCCTGTCGACGCGGACCGGCCCATCGACGCGGACCGGCCCGGCGCCGAGGACATCGCCGAGCTCTCGTCCCGCCTCCGGCAGGTCAGCAGCCTGCACGACGTCACCCTCGGCTTCCTGCACGCCCTCGCGGCGGGCGCGCCCGGGTCCGCGGCCTCTTAGTCCGCCCACGGCCGGACTCCGCGCGCCAGCTGGCTGTCCCGGCCGGTGCACGACGCCTTCCGGCGCCGCTCGGCGGCGCGTGGTATCAGCCGAGTCCCCGCGGCTGACCGGCGCCCGGTCCCCCGCCGGGCCGTGTCGACCGGCACGCGATCCCGGCTGGTCAGGCCGGGCCGGCTGGCCCGGCCAGCCGCGCCCGACGGCGGCCTGATCAGTGCTGATCGACGATCTCGGCGTCGATGATCTCCTCGTCGACGCCCCGGCGCAGCGGGCCGGTCGGCGGGCTGACCGGGGTGGCGCCGGTGGGGTAGAGCTCGCCGTCAAGGACGTCGGTGCCGGTGGCGGTCCGGCCGGCGCGGTGCCGGCCGGCGCCGGACCGCTGCCCGGGAGGCTGGTCCGGCCCTCCCGGGCGGCCCTGTTCGCTCGGGGGGGGCGTCGTGGGACGCGGCGGCGGGACGGGCGCCCCGGCCGCCGACCCCGGCCCGGCGGCCGGTTCCGGCCCGGCCGCCCGGGGTCTCGGGGCCGCGTCGGGGACCGGGCTGGTGACAGCGCCCGTTCCCGTCGCGGCGCCCGGGCCGCTCTCCGGCCGGGCCGGGCGCCGTTCGGCGTCGTCCGGGGCCGGCTCCGCGCCTGCCCGGGCGAGCTCGGCTGTCGCCCGGTCCAGATCGTCCGAGATGACGAGGCCGCGCAGCCGCAGCATCGCGCCCAGCAGCTCGCCCTGCTGGCGGCGCAGGGCCTCCAGCGAGACAGTCGAACGGGCGATCTCGGCCTCGATGTCCTCGTGGCGTTCCCTGGCCAGCCGGCGCGCCTCGGCGACCGCGTCGGCGAGCAGCTTGTCGGCCTGCTCCCGGGCCTCCTGGGTGATCGGATGGTGCGCCCCGGCGTCGCTGACGACCTCCTGGAGGGTCTGCTCGGCGACCAGCCGGGCGCCCGCGACGATCTCGTCGGCCATCTGCTGGGCGATCGCGAGCATCCGGCCGATCCGTTCGCCGAGCCGGGCGGCGGCGTCCAGGTCGTCGGTCGCGCGCCGGTCCCGCTCGTGGCGCAGCGCGGCCTCCGCCGCGGCGACCCGGGCCGTCAGGTCGCTGGAGTACTGCCACAGCGCGCCCACGTACCCGTCGACCTGCTCAGGGTCGTAGCCCCGGGCGGCGAGGTCGAAGGCGGGCCGAGGCACGCCTGCCCCGTCGCCGGGCGGGTCGCGGTGACGTGGCGCCATACACCAACCCCCTTACGTCTGCGTCACTTCAAGGTCTACACCGAGTAGCCCGTCCACCAGCATCCGGGTAAGCACCGGCGTGTCCGTGTCGTCCCTTTTGGGCGTTGCGGAGGCACCCAGAGCGGCATCGACCCACCGGTCGACGGCGGCGAGGGCGGCCGGGGTGTCCAGACCGGCGGCGAGGGCGGCGCGCACCTCGGCGAGCAGACCGGTGGCGTCCGGCACCGCCGGCAGCGCCACCGCGGCCCGCCAGCGGGCAAGCCTCGCCTCGGCGCGCGCCAGCTCGGCGGGGGCCCACTCCCAGTTCTCGCGGTACGCGTGGGCGAGCAGCGCGAGCCGGATCGCCGCCGGATCGACGCCACCGCGCCGCAGCCGCGAGACGAACTCGAGGTTCCCCCGCGACTTCGACATCTTGTGCCCGTCGAGGCCGACCATGCCCGAATGGACGTAGAGCCGGGCGAAGGGGTTGTGCCCGGTCGCCACCTCCGCGTGCGCCGAGGAGCACTCGTGATGCGGGAACACCAGGTCGGCGCCACCGCCCTGCAGGTCGATCACGTCGCCAAGATAGTGCCGGGCGATCGCCGAGCACTCGATGTGCCAGCCCGGCCGGCCCGGGCCGAACGGCGACGGCCAGCTCGGCTCGCCCGGCCGCTCGGCCCGCCACAGCAGCGGATCGAGCGGGTCCTTCTTGCCGCGCCGGTCCGGGTCGCCGCCTCGCTCGGCGGACAGCGCCCGCATCTGTCCCGCGTCCAAGCCGCTGACATAGCCGAACTGGGGCGCCGCGGCGACCGCGAAGTACACGTCCCCTTCGAGGGTGTAGGCGGCGCCGGCCCGGGCGAGCTCGGCGACCATGTCGACGATCAGCGGCACCGCCTCGACGACGCCGACGTAGTGGTCCGGCGGCAGCACCCGCAGCGCCGCCATGTCGGCGCGGAACAGGTCGGTCTCGCGGCGGGCGACCTCGGTCCAGTCGACGCCGTCCCGGGCGGCCCGCTCCAGCAGCGGGTCGTCGACGTCGGTGACGTTCTGGACGTAGCGGACCAGGTAGCCCGCGTCGCGGGCGACCCGGTTCACCAGGTCGTAAGTGAGGTAGGTGAACGCGTGGCCGAGGTGGGTCGCGTCATAAGGCGTGATCCCGCACACGTACATGCTGATCACTGGCGCCTCGCCGGCACCCTCACCAGCCGGGCCAGTGGCGGCCGGGTCGGGGCCGAGTGGCTCGAGCCGGCCGGTCGAGGAGTCGAACAGCCGGGGCCGCCCACCGGTTCCGGGCAGGGCGGGAAGCGGACAGGCTGGCCAGGACTGCATGAGAGCAGCGTAACCGGGCCCGGACACGGCCCGGGCCACTCCGGACAACCGAGATCAAACCGGCGAACTCCGCGCCGAGATCAAACCGGCGAACCCCGCGCAAGCACCGGGCCCGCCGTGCCCGAGTGGCTAGAAGGGCGGCCAGGGGATGGCAGGCCAGTCGTCGGAGGGCTGCGGGAAGCGGCCATGACCGCGCATCCGGTCGATCCTCGCGGTCAGCGCGGCGATCTCGGCGCGGGTCAGCAGGTCGTCGAGCCGCTCGCCGAACCGGCCGCCGAGGGCGGCATGCAGGCGGTCGAGCAGGGCCCGCTCAGCGGCCGTCAGCGGCTCGCCGCGCCAGTTCCACAGGACCGTGCGCAGCTTGTCGTCGCAGTGGAACGTCACCCCGTGGTCGATCGCGTACACCCGGCCGGACGGCGCCGGCAGCAGATGCGCGCCCTTGCGGTCCGCGTTGTTGATGACCGCGTCGAACAGGGCGATCCGGCGCAGCCGGTCGTCACCGCCGCGGACCAGGTCGACCACGTCGACGGTCTCGTCGACGTCGATCCACAGCTGCGCCATCCCGGTGCCGAACGGGCCGTCGCGCAGCACCGTCGGCGGGACCAGCCCGTCGCCGAGCTGCTCGGACAGCTCGTAGGCCGCCAGCTCCCTCGCCGCGAGCGTCCCATCGGGGAAGTCCCACAGCGGCCGCTCGCCGCGCACCGGCTTGTAGACGCAGCGCGCGACCCGCCCGTCCAGGGCGATCTCGCAGAACAGCGTGGCGTTGCTCGCCTCGACGAGCCGGCCCTCGACGGTGATCTCGCCGTCGCGCAGCAGCGCGAGCGCCGCCGAGGCGTCCAGGCCGCCCGCGTCGGACGGTTCCAACGAGACCGACGGCACCGGCGGTGGCGCCGATGGTGGCTCTGGTAGTGGCGGCGCGGACGGCGTCGGCGGGGACGGCTCCCGGCGGGTGCCGGGCAGGCGCACCTCCCCGGGGCCTGCGGCGCCCGCCGGACCGGCTGGTCGGGCGCCGGCGGTCTCGTCCGGGCCGCACCGTCCTGTCACCGGCCCAGGGCCGCCCGTTGCCGCGTCCACCGTCCCAGTCTCCCGCCCTGCCATTCAGGGCCCGCGATCTGTGACCAGGCCCACTTGATCTACATCCCTGATCCCGCCGGGTGTGCGGCCCGGGGCCCGCCGGCCCGCGCACCCGGCGGGATCAGGCCGGGCGATACACGCCGGCCCCGCCCCCGACGACCGAGTCGCTCGCCGCGGCGGTGTCGCCGGCCGGGTCTGCCGCCTGCTCCCCAGGCCGGTCCGCGCCGTCGGCCGCGGGCTGCGGCGGCTTGGGCAACAGGTCCTCGACGGCACCGCCGAGATCGTTGACACGCAGCACGAACGGCCGCAGCTCGGTGTACCGGATCACGGTCACCGAGCCCGGGTCGACGTTGATCCGGTGGTACATGTCCAGGTGCATGCCGAGGGCTTCGGCGACGATCGCGCGGATCACGTCGCCGTGCGAGCAGGCCAGCCAGGTCGCGTCCTTGCCCAGCCGGGCGTTCCACTCGCGCACCGCGGCGACCCCGCGGGCCTGGGTGTCGCGCAGCGCCTCACCGCCCGGGCCCGGGAACGTCACCGCGCTGGGGTGGGCCTGCACGACCCGCCACAGCGGGTCCTTGGCCAGCGTGGCCAGCTCCTGGCCGGTCCAGTCCCCGTAGTGACACTCGCCGAGCCGGTCGTCGATCTCGACCTTCGCGGCGCCGGCCCCCTCGGGCCGCGCCGCGGCGACGGCGGCCGCGGTCTGCGCGCACCGGTCCAGCGGGCTGCTCACCACCGCGTCCAGCGGCACCGTGGACAGCCGCTGCGCCACGGCCGCCGCCTGCGCCCGGCCGCGTTCGTCGAGGCCGACGCCAGGGGTCCAGCCCAGCAGCAGCTTCCCGGTCAGTGCGGTGAGTCCGTGGCGCACCAGCAGCACCGTCGTCACCGGTTGCCTCCATCCAGGGCCGACGCCGCGCGTCCGCCACCGCTCGTCCCCTGTTCGGCGCCCGCGAACGCCACCTGCCAGGTGCGGCCCTCTCAGCTGCCTTGGCCGTTGACCCTTGGCCGTTGACCCTTGGCCGTCTCAGCCGTCTCAGCCGTTTCGGCTGGTCGCGGCCCGCCCGTCGACACCAGCCGGCACGTCGTCGCCATCCGCCACGCTACCGATCGCGCGGCGCGGCCGGGCGATCGGCGGCGCTGGTTACGCTTCGGGGATGCCGGAGCCGTCCTCGTCTGTCCCCGACCCGGTGTTCGACGCCTTCTGCGCGGCGGGGCTGTGGCCCGGCCTCGGGCGCACGACCGCCGGCCGGCTCGCCGCGGCCGGCATCCGCCGGCCCGCTGACGTCGACCTCGCCCGGCTGTCAGGCGTCGAAGGGGTGAGCGGGCCGCGGGCGCGCCGGCTGCTGGACGCGTTCCGCGCCGCCGTCGGGCGCTACGAGACCGCTGAGCTGCTCACCGCCGCCGACCTGCCGGTCCGCCTCGCCCGCGGGGTCGGCGACGAGCTGGGGGCCCGGGCCGCCGACGAGCTGCGCGCCGACCCGTGGGCGCTGCTGGTCGGCGGCGAGGCCGAGCTCACCCACGCGGACCGGCTCGCCCGCTCGATGGGAGTCGGGCGGGACGACCCGCGGCGCGGCCCGGGTGTGCTCGTCCACCTGCTTGCCAGGGCCGCGGCCCGCGCCGGCGACACGGCCGGCCCGGTCGAGGCGGTGCTGGCCGCCGCCGGGCGCGAAGGAGTACACGACCCGGCCGCCGCGCTGGACGACGCCACCGGCGACGGCCGCCTGGTACTCGCCGACGACCGGCTCAGCCTGGAGCGGTACGCGATGGCCGAGCAGACCGTCGCCGACGGCCTCGAACGGCTCGCCGCGACCGCCGAGCCGCTGCGCCCGGGTCAGCCGCGCCGTCCGCGAGGCCGTGGCGCCGCCGCCGGGGCGGACGGCCCGTCCCGGTCGGCCGCCGAGGACGGCGACGGCGACGAGGCGACGGCCCACCTGGCGACCGAGCTCGACTTCGGCCTGGACTCGGACGTCGCCGGCTCGTCCGGCGACGCCGATGCCGGGCCCGACGCCGGCGACGGCCCGGATGGCGTCGCCGGCGACGACGGGCCCGCGGTCCTGGGCGACCCCGCGACGGCGGCCACGGCCGGGCCCGGAGGCGACGAGGAGAACGAGGAAGGCCTGGCCGACGGCCTGGACGAGGTGCAGCTGTCCGCGGCGCGCACCGCGCTCGCCGCCGGTGTGAGCGTGCTGACCGGCGGGCCGGGGACCGGCAAGAGCCGGACCGTCGCGACGGTCGTCCGCCTCGCCCGCGCCGCGGGCGCCGAGGTGGCGCTCGCCGCGCCGACCGGCCGGGCCGCCAAGCGGCTCGAGGAGCTGTGCGACGCCCCCGCGAGCACGCTGCACCGTCTGCTCGGCGCCCAGGGCAAGGGCGGCGGCTTCGCCCGCGGCGAGCACAACCCGCTCGACGCCGACCTGGTCGTCGTCGACGAGGCGTCGATGCTCGACGCGGAGCTGGCGGCGGCCCTGGTGGAGGCTTGCGCCGACGGCACCCACCTGATGTTCGTCGGCGACCCGGCGCAGCTGCCGAGCATCGGCCCCGGCCAGCTGCTGACCGACCTGATCGAGTCGGGAGCAGTGCCGGTCACGGAGCTCGGCCGGCTGTACCGGCAGTCCTCCGGCGGGGCGATCGCGCAGCTGGCGACGGCGGTGCGCAGCGGCGACCTGCCCCCGCCGGCCGGCGGGGCGGACCGCGAGGTGGTCGTGGTGGCGGCCCGCTCGGCCGACGAGGCGGCGCACCGGGTGGTACAGCTGGTCACTGACTCGATCCCCAGGGTGCTCGGGATCGTGCCGGCCGACGTGCAGGTCGTCACCCCGGTGCACGCAGGCCCCGCGGGGACGGTCGCGCTCAACAGGGCGCTGAAGGCGGCGCTCAACCCGGGGCCGGGGGCGGTCGGCGGGTTCGACGTCGGCGACCGGGTGGTGGCGACGGCGAACCATCTCGACGTCGGCTTCGCCAACGGCGAGATCGGCGTGGTCACGAAGCTGGCGGACCGGGGCGGTTTGCTCGTCACCTTCCCCGGGGGGACGCTGGAGGTGCCAGCCGGTGTGCTCGGCGACCTGCGGCACGGCTGGGCCGTGACGGTGCACCGGGCGCAGGGCAGCGAGTGGCCGGCGGTGGTCGCCGTCTTCCCGCCGGAGGCTGGCCGGATGCTCAACCGCCCGTTGGTCTACACCGCCATCACCCGGGCCCGTGGTCACCTGTCGGTGGTCTGCGTCAATGGCCCGGCGCTGCGCCACGCGGTGCGCACCGCCGGCGGGCGGCGCCGGGTCACCCTCCTCGCGTCGTTGCTCGCCGGAGCCGAGGCGGACGAGCCGGTGGGTCTCGACGACGCGGATCTCGACGACGCCGGCAGCGGTGACGCGGACGAAGGCGCGGGCGTGCCGGCCGGCGGGGCCGCCGGCCGCGGCGCCGGCCGACCGCGGCCCGCACCCGAGCCTGTCGGGTGAGCCACGACCAGCCCGCCGGCCGGCCACGCGCCGGCGGCGCCGGCCGGCGGGTCCGGCGCACGGGCCAGCCGGCCGGTGGTGCGGGCGGGGCCGGTGCTGCGGGCAGTGCAGCGGGCAAGGGCAGTGCAGCGGGCAAGGGCAGTGCCAGCGCCGCGGGCGGCCCCGGCGGACCAGCCAGGACCGGTCGGGGACGGCGGCCGCCGTGGCACATCCGGGGCCTCGGTAGCGTCCGTGGGGTGAACACTGATCCATCCACCAGCCCGGTCGTGTACCCGTCGGGTGAGGACACCGCCGCGGAGCTGCCGGGCACCGCGGAGCTGACCGCCGTGGAGCTGACCGCCGTGGAGCTGACCGCCGCGGCCCGCCCGGCGCAGGCCGTCGCGCTCCCGGCCCAGGCACAGTCCCAGGCGCCCGCTGACGGTGCGCTGACGGCCGCCGTTCCTCGCCAGGCGCCCCCGGTCGAAGCCGGCTCGCCCAGCCTGCGCGAGCCGGCGCCACCCCAGCTCGGCGGCCCGGACGCGGGTGGCCAGAAACCGGCCACCCGGACGCCGGACGCAGCGCCGGCCAGCGACCGTGACGGCCCCGCTGACAGCGGCGGCGGGGGCGATGGCCGTGACGGCGCGGCGGGCGAGTCCGCCGGCAGGCCGGCGGGTGCGGCCGCTCGCGTCCTCGGCCTGCTGGTGGCCGGCTGGACGGCGGTGGCCGGCCGGGCCCGGCGCAGCCCGCTCGCCGCGCGGGTGGGGGGCCGGCTGCCGTTGGTGCTCGTCACGGCCGCGGTGCTGATCGGCGGGGTGCTGCGGTTCGCGACGATGAGCCACCTCTGGCTCGACGAGTCGCTCACCGTCGAGATCGCGCACCGGCCGGTCGGTGGCCTGCTCTCCGCGCTGCGCCACGACGGCTCGCCGCCGCTGTACTACCTGCTGCTGCACGTCTGGATCAAGGCTTTCGGGGACGGCGACGTCGCCGTGCGGGCGCTGTCCGGCGTGCTGTCGCTGGCGACGCTGCCACTGGCCTGGGCGGCGGGCCTGCGCGTGGGTGCGCTCGCCGCGGCGCACGGCAACGGCGACGAGGCCACGCCGCGCCGGGTGGCCCGGGCCACACTGCTGCTTTTCGCCTGCTCGCCGTATGCGATCCGCTACGGCAGCGAGACCCGGATGTACTCGATGGTCGTCCTGCTGGCGCTCGCCTTCGGGCTGGTGCTGGTGCGCGCGCTGGAGCAGTCGTCACGCCCGCGGCTGGCGCTGCTGACGCTGGTGACCGCGGCCCTCGTCTACACCCACTACTGGACGTTCCTGCTGATCTTCACAGTGGCGGGCTTCCTGCTGCTGCAGGCGCACCGGCGGCCGCACTACCGCCGCCAGGTGCTACGCGCGTTCACCGCGATGGCGGCCTCGGCCGTGCCGTTCGCCCCGTGGATGCCGTCGTTCCTGTTCCAGATGCTGCACACCGGGACGCCTTGGGCGCCGCGGGTCCAGGCCCAGGTGCTGCTGGACACGGTGTTCGACTGGGCCGGGCCGCAGTCCACGGGGGCGCTGCTTGGCCTGGTCCTGCTGGGCGGGGCGCTGATCGGCCTGACCGGCCGCCCCACCGGCCGCGAGCTGGTCGTGAAGCCCTCCGGGCGAATGCCGGGCCGCTACCTGGCCGCCGTCTGGCTCGTGCCGCTCACCCTCGCCTACGTGGTGAACATGTTCGGCGGCAGCGCCTACGCCGAGCGCTACACCGGTATTTCGCTGCCCGCCTGCCTGATGCTCGCCGCCCTGGGCGTGTCGATCCTGCCGTCGCGGCGGTGGCGCAGCGGGGTGCTGGTGGTGGCCTCGCTCGCCGGCCTCGTCGGCGGTTACCAGCTTGTCAGGACGGAACGCACCCAGGCGAGCGAGATCGCCTCGAACATCGTCGCGAAGGCCCGGCCCGGCGATGTCGTCGCCTACTGCCCCGACCAGCTCGGCCCCGCGGTGCACCGGGCGCTGACCCGGCTCGGCGAGACCGACCTGGTCGAGGTCGCCTACGCGGACCCCACCGGCCCGGCGCTCGTCGACTGGGTCGACTACGCCTCCCGGATGCAGCAGACCAACGGCGACGAGTTCGCCCGCTACCTGCACACCCTCGCCGGCCCGAACCACGCCATCTTCCTCGTCAAGGCCGACGGCTACCGGTTCCTCGAGGCCTCCTGCAGCCTGGTCTCGGAGCAGCTCAACGTCCGCCGCGACCGCAGCGTCCTCGTCTACAAGAAGCCCCTCTACGAGGGCGCCAACCTGGAACGCTTCACCACACTGCGTTGACTGGTTCGCTCCGTCCGGGCGCCGCGCTCCGGCCCCTTCCCCCGCTTCGCTTCGGGAAGGGACCTCCGCGCGGCGTCCTCCTCCGCGAACGGGTGCTCCGGCGACCTCCGCTGCGGCCCGCCCACGTTCGCTTCGCTCCGTGGGCAGGCCTCCGCGGAGGCACGCCTACGCACCCAGCTCAGTTGCGTGCCGCTGCACGTCACGGATCTGAGGCAGCGCTAGCGCAGAGGCCACTTCGCTTGCGGCACCCCTACTACGCTTCGCTCGTAGGGATGCCTCCGCGGAGGCATCCCTACGCACCCAGCTCGGTTGCCTGCCGCTGCACGTCACCAGCCCGAGGCTGCACGCGCGCGGGCCACTTCGCTTCGCTCATGGCCTCGGCGGAGGGCGCAGAGATCTAGTTCGGCTCAGTACGTTCCAGCGCGACGCGACCGAGCTGGCCCGGAGCGGACCAGAACACTCTTCCCCCGACCAGCGAACAGAGGTCGCCCCGAGCGCCGCCGACCGCCAAACACAACCCCCCTGCCGACGGCCGATGCGGTCCCGGCAGGATGTCGGGCGTGGTCATCCCCATCCACGACATCAATCCGCTGCGCCGCCGGCCGGTCGTGACCTGGCTGCTCATCGCGGTCAACGTCCTGGTCTTCGTGCTGCTCACCCCGGTATCCACGGCGATCATGGGGATGCACCGGGACGGGCGGGCGGCCTCCGTCTGTGAGCAGCGCCGGTTCTTCGAGCAGTGGGGGGCGATCCCGAAGGAGCTGCTGAGCGGCGACCAGTTGAAGGGGGCCGACACCGGTCACCTGGAGCTGCGTCCCGACGGCACCACCGGCTGTGAGACTGTCAGCCCACCGCCGTTCCACAAGTACCCGGTCTTGTCTGTGCTGACGTCGATGTTCCTGCACGGCAGCTGGCTGCATCTGCTCGGTAACATGCTGTTCCTCGGCGTGTTCGGTAACAATGTCGAGGATCGGATGGGCAGACTTACCTATCTGCTCTTCTACCTGGCCTGCGGGTTTGTCGCCGCGTATGGCTTCTCCCTTGCCCAGCCAGACTCACAGGATACGCTTATCGGAGCGTCCGGGGCAATCGCCGGAGTGCTCGGCGCCTACCTGGTGGTGTTCCCCCAGGCCCGGGTGATCGGACTGATACCGGTCCTGTTCTTCATCCCGTTCTGGCTGCCTGCCTGGATCGTGCTCGGGTTCTGGTTCGTGCTCCAATACCTATACTTCGCCGGGATCGGCGTGTCCTCCGGCGGAGCGGTCGCCTACGGCGCGCACGTGGTCGGATTCGTGTTCGGCGCGCTGGTCGCCCTGCCGTTCGTCCGCCAGCTGCGCGCGGGCGGGCCGCACCCGCGCCGCCACGCGCCCCGCGCCCGCTGGGTCCGCGACACCGGCTGGTAGGCCGGCGCTGACGGGCGTCGCGCACCGCTGCCCGCGTTCGCACGCAACACGCCTGGACGTGATTCCTATCCCGGCCCGATCGACTGTGAGGGGACTCGCCGAAAATCCGGTGGCTTCGCCGGCCCAGGTCAGGCAGGGTGGGACCGGCCACGGCCGCCGTACAGCCGCCGGGCGTCGCCCGCCCGCCCCGTCCCCGCCTGGCTGCCTCGGTGGACGCCGCGCGGCCAGCCGCGGACGGCGGTCGGCGGCAGGGACCGTCGGCGGCTCGGGAGCTCACAGGTGGCCAGTGTTTACCGGCAGGCGCTCGCGACCCCGGGCGCCGCTCGTTTCGTCCCCGCCGCGTTCGTCGGCCGCCTGCCGCTGTCCATGGTCTCGCTGGGGATAGTGCTCTACGTCCAGCACGCCACCGGCTCCTATGGCGTCGGCGGCACCGTCGTCGCCGCGGCCACGATCAGCGAGGCGGTGCTCGCCGCCCGGGTCGGGCGCGCGCTCGACCGGTTCGGCCAGGCCCAGGTGCTGGTGTGGTGCACGGCCGGGCACCTGGTGGGCCTCGTCGGCCTGCTTGTCAGCGTCGGCGCCGACGCGCCCCGGCCGCTCTGGTACGTCGCCGGGGCGCTGACCGGCGGGCTGTTCCCCCCGGTGGGGGCCTGCGTGCGGGTCCGGTGGAGCCACCGGCTCGAGGGCTCGCCACTGCTGGGCACGGCGTTCGCGCTGGAGGCCGCGCTCGACGAAGTGATCTTCATCTGCGGACCGGTGCTGGTCACCTCCCTGGTGACCGGGGTCTCGCCGGCCTCGGGGCTCGCCGTCGCGGGCGCGCTGCTCGCCGCCGGGACACTCGCGCTGGCCGCGCAGCGGGGCAGCGACCCCGGGCCGCGGCCGGCGGCGGCCGGCGCGCCCCGGCCACGGGTGTTCCGCGACTCCGGGGTGCGCGCGCTGCTGGCCGTCATCTTCGCCGTCGGCGTGGCGTTCGGCGGGCTCGACCTCGCCTCGGTCGCGTTCGGCCGGGCGGAGGGCCTGGGCGCGCTGTCCGGCCTCGTCCTCGGCCTGTTCGCGTTCGGCTCGGGTGTCAGCTCGCTGCTGTACGGCGCGCGGGCGAGCACTCGCCCGCCCGGCCACCGGTTCCTCACCGCGGCGACGGCGATGGCCGTGGCGATCTGGCTGCCACTCGCCGCCCCGAACACGGCGACGCTACTGCCGATCATGCTGGTCGCCGGGGCCACCTGCGCGCCGACGCTGGTGAGCGCGAACGCGCTGATGGAGCGGCTGATGCCGCCGGGCGCCCGGACCGAGGGCTTCGCCTGGCTGCAGGTGGCACTGATCACCGGCATCTCGGTCGGGACGCCGCTCGCCGGCGCGCTGATCGATTGGCACGGCCCCCGGGCCGGGTTCGCCGTCGTCGCCGGCGCGGGCCTGCTCGTCGGCCTGGCGGCCCAGGGCGCTCGCCGCGCCCTGCTCGCCGCCGGCGCGGCCGACCCGGCCGACGGTTCACTAGCCGCTGTGGGCGACAGCAGGCCGAGCGGCAGCGAATCGACGGGGATGTCACCGGCGGATGTCGCACAGCGCCGTCAATGAATCACGCGGGACGAATTACCGTACCGAGAGGCTCTTGCACACCAGGAGCGGTCAGTGGTGGTGGGCCAGTCGGGCCGCCTCGGCGAACCCCGGCGTTATACTCTCGTGCATCAGGTGACACACAGAGAGTCTTCAACGACAGCGGGTCTGGCGGGGTCAACGGTGTCAGAGGTATCAGCGGACATTCCCGCATCGGCGAGTGCCCAGAGCAAAGCCGCGGGCATTCCTGCCGGTCTACCGGGGTCAACGCCGATGGTCATCGGCGAGCCCGCGCCGCCGCCGGGCCGCACGATCCGCATTTTCCTCCTCGACGACCACGAGGTCGTCCGCCGAGGCCTGCGTGACCTGCTGTCCGAGGAGCCGGACATCGAGATCGTCGGCGAGGCCGGCCGCGCCGACGAGGCCCTCGAACTGATCATGGCGTTGCGGCCTGACGTCGCCGTCCTCGACGCCCGGCTGCAGGACGGCAGCGGCATCGAGGTCTGCCGCCAGGTCCGCTCCAACGACGCGGGCATCGCCTGCCTCATCCTGACGTCCTTCGACGACGAGGACGCCCTGTTCACCGCGATCATGGCCGGCGCCGCCGGATACGTCCTGAAGCAGATCCGCGGCGCGGCGCTCGTCGACGCGGTCCGCCGGGTCGCCGCCGGCCAGTCGCTGCTCGATCCCGAGGTGACCCCACGGGTGCTCTACCGGCTGCGGCAGGGCCCGGCCGAGGACGAGCGGCTCGCCGGCCTCACCGACCAGGAGCGGCGCATCCTCGCGCTCATCGCCGAGGGCCTCACCAACCGCCAGATCGCCAACCGCATGTACCTGGCGGAGAAGACGGTCAAGAACTACGTCTCGAGCATGCTTTCGAAACTCGGCCTGGAAAGCCGCACCCAGGCCGCCGTCTTCGCCACCAAGCTCGGCTCCTGACCAAGGCGGGCGGCTGGGACGCGCCGTCTTGCGCCGGGCGCCTAGGGCACACTCCTGCCCCGGCCTCGGGGCGGGCACGTATGACCGGGGCTGGCGTAGTCCGGCCCCGACGTCGTGGTTGCGTCGCCCATGCGCCAATGCACCGTCGCCGACGCTGGCTGGGTTCCGCTTTGGGGTCACCAGCGGCGGGCCGGGCTAGGTACGCGGCAGTCCTGGCGGGGTGGGTGCGGCGGCCCAGTCGGGTGGGGACTCGCGGCCGAGGACGGGGACCTGCCAGCGCACCCGGGTGCCGACGCCGCCGACCCCGGGGCCGAAGTCCATGTGGCCCCCCAGGTCCAGCGCACGGCGGCGCAGGTTCGCCAGGCCGCTCGTGACCGTAGCGCCGGCCGGGCCGACCCCGTCGTCGTGCACCTCGACCAGCACACTGTCGTCCCCGGCCCGCACCAGCACGCGCACCCGGGTCGCCCGCGAGTGCCGGGCGATGTTCGACAGGGCCTCGCGCAGCGCCGCCAGCAGATGCGGGTGGACGACGACCGGCACCCGGTCCACCGGTCCCTCCACCCGCACCGACGGGCGCAGGCCCAGCGAATGCTCCGCCTGCCCGACGATCCGGTCGATCTCGGCGCGCAGGTGGGCGCCGTCCGGCGTCGGCGAGGCCAGCGAGAAGATCGTGTGCCGCAGCTCCGAAATCGTCTGGTCGAGCTCGGCGACCGCATCCGCGACCCGGGCCGCGGCCGGCGGCGGCACCGAGCGAGCGAGCCCCTGCAGCGACAGACCGGTGGCGAACAGCCGCTGGATCACGACGTCGTGCAGGTCCCGGGCGATGCGGTCGCGATCCTCGAAGACCGCCAGGCGCTCCCGGTCACGCTGCAGCCGGGTCAGCTCCAGGGTGAGCGCCGCCTGGCCGGCGAAGGCGGTCGCCATCTCGAGGTCCAGTGCGCCGAACGGCGCGACGCCGTCCGGCCGGCCCAGCACCGTCGCCGACCCGCGCGCCACCGGCCCGCCGGCCACCGCCCCGGCCTGGGCGCCCAGCAGCAGGCCGCCGACCGGCCGGCCCGCGGCCGCCATCGGCACCACCATCACACCCGACAGCGCGAGCCCGTCGGCTGTGCTCCCGAGCAGGTCGGGCAGGTCGTCGGCGCCGACGACCTGCGCGTGCCCGGTGCGCATCACCTCGACGAGCTGGCTGCGGTCCACCGGCAGGGAGCATCCTCGCAGGGCCTGGGCGCCGGGACCGTCGGCACTCGTCACCACGAACCCGGTCCTCGTGTCCGGCAGCACGATCGCCGCCAGGCAGGCCGACGTCACCTGCCGGGCCCGGCGGGCGACCAGGTCGAGCGCCGCCCAGGGCTCGCTGACCGACATCAGCGCCGCGGTGATCTCCCCGCTGGCCGTGTGCCAGTCCTGCTGACGGTCTGCCTCCTCCCGCAGCCGGGCGTTCTCGATCGCGATCCCGGCCGCGGCCGTCAGCGCGGTTGCCAGGTCCTCGTCCGCCCGGGTGAAGGATCCGCCACCCCGCCTGGCACCGAGGAACAGCGCGCCGAACGGCACCCCGCGCACAGCGATCGGCGCGCCGAGGAACGTGTCGACGGCCGGATGACCCGCCGGGAACCCGACAGCTTCGGGATGGTGGGCGACATCGTCGACGCGCAGCGTCCAGGCCTCCCGCAGCGTCTTGCCGAGCAGGCCCCGCCCGGTCGGCAGCCCGCCGATGCGGGCGACGCCGTCTGCCTCGACGCCGGCCTGGACGAGGTCGGCGATCCGCCCGTCGGCACCGAGCACCCCGATCGCGCCGTACTCCGCGTCACACAGCCGGCACGCCGCCTCGACGGTGCGCCGCAGCGTCGCCGGCAGACTCGGCTCCCCGGCGGCGCCGATGACCACGTCCACCAGGCCGCGCATCCGGCTCTGGCCGGCGAGCGCATCGTCGACCCGGTCCCCCAGCCTGGTCAGCATCCGCTCAATCCGCTCTTCCAGCGCGCCCGGCTCGACGTGGTTCGCCGAGTCCGCGACGCCGGTTGGCGCGGGGCCCGCCGAGCCGGCCACCGGGCCGCCAGGCGGCCCAGCGGTGGGGAGCGCGGGGGCGGCAGCGGGCGCGGTGCCCGACGGCGGGGCGCCCGGCCCGGCCTGCGCGGGCAACGAAACCCCCGGCGCGGCGGAGGACACCGACGGCAGGACGGACGCAGGGCCGGCCTCGCTGGTCACGCTTCCAGCACCTCCCACCCACGCCGCCGGCCGCGCCTGCGTGACGCCTTCGGCGAGCCTGGTCCACTCCGGCGACGATCAGCCGCCACTGCACAATACGACGCCGGCTCAGGCAGAAGGTCCCACGGCTGCGACGGATCGCTACCAGGCTGCTCCTGAGTGCCGCGACCCCACCTCCGGCCTAGCCGAAAAGGGTCAAAGCGTGGTGGACAGGTGACAGTAGTCCGGCGTGGAGTTGACACGCCGTGCGCCACCCGTCCGCGTGGCCGGCCAGGCGCCGCGGCGCGGACCGCTCACCGCCCCGCCGGCGACCGAGCCAGCCGCGGTGGCGACCAACGCCGTGCGGCCAGTACTGCCAGCCGACACGGGCAGCCCGGCGGGGCGGCCGGGCGGCGGGGCAGCCGGGCAGCCGGGCAGCCGGGCAGCCGGGCAGCGTGACCATGCAGCGCCGGACGCCACCCTGCGGATACCATCGGCCCATGGCAGTCGTCCTCCTGCTACCAGCGGTCGTCCTCCTACACAGTGACCGCGTCACCGACCTGGGTCGGCTGGCGAGCGGCATGTGTACCGGGGCGGCCGCCCCCGCCCGCTGACCTCGGGTCGGCTCCCGGACGGCTGACGGCGCCGCCGAGCGCGGCGAGCGCTCCGCCTCACCCCAGACCTCGCGGCAGCACCATCGCCAGCCGCCCGCCACGGTGGTGAGCGCGAGCTGGCGTCCAAGCTGAGTCGACGGCCGGGTTCGCGGCATCGCCCGCCCGGGTCATCGGATCGGGTAGGCCTCCCGCCGCCTGGCTTGCTCGATCATGCCTTCCGGGCACCGCTGTCGTTCGGGCGCGGGCGCACCTCCTGGCGATTCCGCCGCAGGGCACCCGCCGCCCCTTTTCACACCTTCTCAATCGAGAAAACGCCTGGCCGCCCACCTGCGTCCCGGCCACGCCGGCCGCCGGTGGGCGGCCAGGGCCGTGGCCACTCCCGGCCCCCTCACCCGTCACCGTCCGCCACTCCGACCGCCCACCGGTCCGCCCCGCTCACCGCCCGCGTCACCGCCGGGCGCCACACTCCTCGGAGCATGCCGTGCCACTCCTGCACCCCGCCGTCCTGGGCCTGGCCACCGCGACCGCGAGCCGCCCGCCCGTCCTGGCCTGGCCCGCCAGCCCGCAGCCCGCCGCCGTCAGCGGGCCGGCGGGCGGCGGACCGGCCGAGGACCTCCTGCCAGCGCACCTCGCGCGGGCGGTGCTCAGCGACGACGACGAGCCGCTGGACCTGGAAACACTGACCGAGGTCGCCGGGCGGATAGCCGCGGCGCGCTGGCTGTGGCAACCGGTGGTGCGTCACGACCCGAGCCGCCGCTGGTACACCCGGCTGCTGCTGACCGGTGCCATCGAGGTGTGGCTGATCGGGTGGACACCCGGTCAGCACACCGCGGTGCACGACCATGGGGGGGCGCTCGGCGCGCTCGCGGTTGCCGACGGCGCCGTCGAGGAGGACATCCATGGCGTGCGCCACGGATCGTGGCGGCAGCGCCAGACCCGCCGGCACGCTCGCGGCGACGTCGTCGGGTTCGCCGCCGACCATGTCCACCAGATCACCAACCGTGGCGACGTCGTGGCCACCACCGTGCACGCCTACTCACCGCCGGAGCTTCCCTTGCGTTACGAGCCGTCCGCCTCGACGCGGATCATGACTGCCGTCACGGCACCCGCGGCGACATCCATGCCCACGGCCACGCTGCCGGTCACCACCGCGGCGGTGGCACGGTGACCGCCCCGCAGCCGTCGCACCACGCCGGTGGGGCCGCCGGTGGAGCCGCCGGCGGCAGCCGGATCGACGCCATGCTGGCCCGGGCCCGCCGGCAGCTGCAGCGGCTCGAGCCGTCCGCCGCCGCCGCCGCGGTGGCGGACGGCGCCCTGCTCGTCGACATCCGCCCGGCGGCGCAGCGCGCCGACGAAGGCGAGATTCCCGGCGCCCTCGTCATCGAGCGCAACGTGCTCGAATGGCGGCTGGACCCGACGAGCGAAGCCCGGCTGCCGGTCGCGACCGGCGACGACCTCCGCGTGATCGTGGTCTGCTCGGAGGGCTACACCTCCAGCCTGGCCGCGGCGTCACTGCGGGAGCTGGGCCTGTACCGGGCCACCGACATCATCGGCGGCTACCACGCGTGGGCCGGCGCCGGCCTGCCCACCGTCGCGCCCGCCCGGCTCGGCTGACCACCCGGCCGCCGCCCCACCCGGCCGTCGCCGGTTGCCACCGCCGCGCCCGTCCGCCGCCGCCACCATCGCCGACAGCGGCGGGCGGGAGCATGAATCGCCTTGTCCGTCAAGCGTTCGAGCGGCCCTTTGGAGGCGTCGTCTCCCCCATCCGCCCATGATCCGTCCCCTGTCGTCGCCCCCGCCGGGGACGAGCACAAAACCGCAGGTCCGGCGACTGGAGCAGCACTACGGCACCCGATGCCATTATCCGTGAACGGGCTCGATTTCAAGAGGTCGGCGACCGTTGTGTTCCTAAGCACACTTGAGACCGTCGCCGGGGCCGTACGGGGGGCGATAGGCTCCCTCATTAAGCCCAAACGGCGGCGGCAACCGACCGCCGAACGGCTCCTGAACATCTCGCGTCTCCGAGGTTCAGCGGGCTTCGCCGCCACGGCGGCCACGGCAGGCAACTCGAACAAAGTGCCTGCATAGAAGGGGTTCCACGGCTTGGACCGTGGGCTGACGGACAGTCACCCATCACCAGTCGACGGGCCCGCGCCGGGTCACTCCGCGCCCGATCGGACGCGGCACGGACGGCCGCAAGGCGCCGCGCAGGGGCCTCCAGTGGCCCGGAGGGTATTCGGACGTGCGCGTTCCGGAACCCTTGCTATCCGGTCGAGAGCCGTCTACGTTTCCCCGTTAACGAGACGAGACGGGTTCGTTTCCACGCAGCGGGGCACCGGTCACGCACCGGGCTAGACACCCCCACCTGCACGGATCGCCCGGGGGCTACTCGGCTCACCCCGGTTGGACCGTCCTTTGGCACGCCCTCATGGGCAGCCTCGGCGGTCCCCGCACTTCTGTCCGCATTGCACTCGCAGGAGACGGTATGCCCAGTCAGCCCACCGATCTACTCGCCAGTAACCCGGCTTTCCTGTCCGTCACGGAGTGCGCCCGCCCGGAGGGAGCCCGATGAGCGCCGGAGTCCCCGTTCTTCCTGGCCGTGACCTGCCGCCCCAGCCGTTCGGCCCGGGCTGGCCGGCGTACTGGCGTCAGGACGCCGCCTGCCGTGACGGCGACCCAGACGCGTTCTTCCCGCCCGACGGGCGCAACACCAAGGCCCGGGCGGCCGCAGAGACCCGCGCGCGCAAGATCTGCTCGACCTGCGCGGTACGCCGGCCGTGCCTGGCCACCGCCATCTTCCGCCAGGAGGAGCACGGCGTGTGGGGCGGGCTGACCTCCGACCAGCGAGCGAACCTCATCCCCCGCGGCCGGATCTCCGCCGACGACGCTCTGGTGATCGCCGACCGGCTGCTGCCCGTCGTCACCGTCGCCGGCTGACCGGCCAGCACCACCAGTACCCGCGTAGCACGCAACACCCACCGCACGCCGCCGCCGGCCGGCGCCCGCAGACCCCCGGAGGCAGTGCCCCGGGAGGCCGGGTTCACGGCACGCCGTGCGTCTTCACCCGGCGGGGTACCCGCGTCCATCAGGGCCTGGGTACCCCGCTTTCGTGTCCCCTGGGTTCGGATTAGCCTTGTCTAGGCCGTACGCTCACCGTCAACGCCCTTCCGGTCAAACAGTCGTTGAGGTCAAGCGCCGCCCCAGGTCATGGGTGGCCACGTCAGTGCCGTCCGCACCACTTGTCGGTGCACGAGGCGGTGGCATCGGCCACGGTCCGTCACCACGCGCGAGGAGGACCAGTGCCCGGTGACGCCCTGGGCGTCCCCAGCCGCTTCCCTCGCCACGTTCACCGCGCTCCCGGCCGCACCGGCGCGGGATGCCTCCCCGGCCGGCTCGGGGATCTCGCCCGGCCCGGCGGGCTCGGGGCGGCTCGGTGGTGAGCGGCGGGCGACGGCTGATGCTGCTGCGCCACGCGAAGTCCGACTGGGCCGACACGGCCACGCCCGACGCCGAGCGGCCGCTGTCCCGCGACGGCCGCCAGGCGTGCAAGCTCGTCGCCGAGCACGTGAGCGTCGAGCGGTTGTCCCCCGACCTCATCCTGTGCTCGTCGGCGCTGCGGACCAGGCAAACCCTGGAACGGATCGCGCCGGCACTTCCCGCAGAGGTGCCCGTCCTCACCGAGGACAGGCTCTACCTTGCCGGCCCGGACGAGCTGCTCGCGCGGCTGCGCGAGATCGACGACGGGGTGCCGGGCGTGCTGCTCATCGGGCACAACCCTGGCATCCACGCCCTGGCCGTCGGCCTCCTCCCGCCCGCCGACCGGGTGAAGATCCCCACCTTCCCCACGGCGGCGCTCGCCGTCCTGGACCTGGGCACCCGCCGCTGGGCCGAGCTGGGCCCCGCCAGCACCCGCTTCGACTCCTTCGCCACTCCCCGCACCCTGCGCCACTCGCACTAGCGACTAGTGACGGCGCCATTGGCGCTGCGCCAACCCGACCACGTCACCAGGCCCGGGACCAGGTCAACCACCGCCATGGACCTCACTCAGGATCGGCGCCAGGAGGGCGCCCTAGGCGCCCGACACGGGGTCCCTGCCGGATCCGGGGTTCCTGCCGGATCGACCGAGCTTGCGGAGCCCGGGGTCCCTGCCGGATCGGCGAAGCCCGGGTTCCTGCCGGATCGGCGAAGCCCGGGTTCCTGCCGGATCGGCGGAGCCCGGGGTTCCTGCCGGATCGGCGAAGCCGATCTGGGAGGTCTGCTGGGAGGTCGTTCCTGGCGCGTTCAGCGCCCAGGATCAGTAAGCCTGCTCCATGATCCGGAAGGCGAGGGCGACGACACCGCCGGCGACGAGCGCCACCCCGGTCATGATCCACAACACCGTCGAGTGGCTCGCCAGCGCGAACGCCCCGAGCGCGAACCCAATGATGATCAGCATGACGGCCGCCCAGGAGCCACGGTTGGCCCGGTGATGACCCGACGCACCCGCCGCCGGCCCGCCGCTCACCCGGCCCGCGCCAGCCGCCGCCGACCTCTCCCTGTCCCGCGTCGTCCCCACCACTGTCCTCAGCTCCTCATCACCTAGGCGTGCGGCCTGGCAGGCGCCGCGGTGCTCGCCACCGCGTCCCGAGGTAGCCGTTCCCCCTCAGTCGCTCTTAGCACCCTCAACCAGTCCTGGCACCGGGTGCAGGCCCATCGAGGCCCGGCGGTTCCGTAGGCGATGAACGACTTCGCCCCGGATCTGCCCGCAGTGCGTAGCCGTGGGCAGATCCGCGGCGAAGTCCGGCGGACCGGCAGGGAATCACGCAACTTAGCCACCGATGGTGACGGCGCATCAGCGCAGCGCCAAAGCAACCACCACCCCGGCCCCGAATCCGGCAGGAACCCCGGCGGGACGGCCTTAGGCGAAGCCGGCGAGGCGGCTCAGCTCCTCGAGCTGGTCGCCCAGCCAGCGGGCCACGTCGTGGGTACGGACCTGTTCGGCCGCCGCCGCGAGCCTGCGGTGGCGCTCCTCCAGCGGCATGGTCAGCGCCGTGTAGAACGCGTCGGCCATCTGCTGGATGTCGAACGGGTGCAGGGTGACCGCGAACTCGCCGAGCTCCTCGTGTGCCCCCGCCGTCTCCGACAGCGCCAGCACCCCGCCCCGCCGGTTGACGACCGCGAGCTCCTTGGCGACCAGGTTCATCCCGTCCGCGATGGCGTTGACCACCAGCACGTCGCAGATCGAATACGCCGCGACCGCCAAGGGGAAGTCCTCCACCATCCGCAAGTCGATCGGCTGGCGGCCTTCCTTGGTGTATTTCGCGTTGATCTCGGCAACTACCCCGCCAATGAGGGCGATGTAGTCGGCGTACTCGGGAACGTCGGTCCGGCTCGGCTGCAGCAGCGCCAGAAAGCTGACCCTGCCGACGAGCTCGGGATGCTGCTCCAGCAGCGTGCCGAACGCGAGGAACCCGCGCACCACGTTCTTGCTCGGGTCGGTCCGGTCGACCCGCACCATCAGCTGCCGGTCGTCGTCGAGGAAGATGTAGCGCAGCATCGCGACATGCGCGCTCACCTGCTCGCTGGCCTGCGTCGCGTCCAGCACCGCGGGGTCCACCGAGATCGGATAGTAACGGGCCCGCACCGTCCGATCACCGACGGTGATGGTCATGGCCTCGAGGTCGATCGGCAGGCCCAGCAGCTCACTCGCGCAGAGCACGAAGTTGCGGGCGTACCTGCGGGTGTGGAAGCCGACGACGTCGCTGCCGAGCAGACCCATCAGCAGCCGGGCCCGGATGTCGGCGGGCAGCACCCGCCACTCGTCCGGCGCCGGCCACGGGATGTGCACGAAATGGGTCAGCACGACGTCGGGGCACTGCTCGCGGACGCGCTCGGCTACCAGGTAGAAGTGGTAATCCTGCAGCAGGACGAGCGCCTTGCCGCCGCGGGCACGCACCTCGTCGGCGACGGCGTCGGCGTAGGCGCGGTTGACCGCGGCGTAGCCGTTCTCGAACGCGTCCCGCTCCGCCTGCGTCAGCACGGGTGAGAGCGCGCGGCCGTAGAGGCCGTGCTGGACGAACCAGAGGATCGGGTTCGCCCAGACCGAGTAGAAGTCCGCATAGGCGGCCGGATCGGTCACGACCATCCGGACCTTGATCGACGGCCCGTCGGGCCTCGCGTCGCCGAACCGGTCGTCGACGAGGTGCGAGATCGGATGAGTCTGCACGAGCAACGCCTGGCCGGCGGCCTCGCGAGCGACGGCGGTGTCCTCGTCGGTCGCCGCTCCGCAGACCCACACCGCGTCGTCGAGATGCTCGGCGAGGCCGGACAGGGCGGAGACGAGGCCGCCGGCACCCCGGTTGACGGTCCGGCCCGCGGCATCCCGGTCGAAGGTGACCGGGCCTCGGTTCGACAACAACACCAGCGGCAGGTCGAGCACATCGGTGTGCGCCACGTAGGAAGGCCCCTCCTGGTGGTCTGTGTTCAGTTCAGTTGTCTGTCCCTGCGGCAGGCGCGCGCCGGTGGCCCGGTCGGTCCCTGGTCGCCCCCGACGGCCCTCCTGTGCGTCCTGCCCACTCTGGGCCTCCGACATCCTCCGAGTTCCGCAGGAGGTGTGGTCGAGGCCGGTCGCGTCTGTGGCGGCGTTCCGGGAGCCCCGGCCGGGTAGGGCCGAGTGCCGCCCGGATCCCCTGCCGAAGATGCTCCGGCGGGGTGCCGCCACCGCACGCTCCGCGCGGACCGCACGTCCGGCCCGGCCAGGTGACGCGCCAAGCCCTCGGCACGGTGCCCGTGCGCGTCAGGTCGACGCCGCCGGGAACCAGCCGAAGGCCCGAGCATGACCGCACGGCAAACACTCGGCCGCGCGGCGTCAGTTCGGACTGTAGCCAGGCTCCGGCCTCTGGCGCACCGGCTTGTGGCCCGGCGAGCCGGTTGTTTCCCAATCCTTCACGCGGGTACCACCGCTGCCCGGCGGTCACACCCCGATACTCTGTGGCACAGGCAACATCCACCCGAATCCGCTGCCTGTCCGACGAGCCGCAGCTGCGGGACAGTCACCCCACCGGGTGCCGTTCCGACCCGCCCGCCGCCACACCACCTACTGACAACGCACGGCCCGGCACATATAGACGATCTTCCATCGCGGCGTCGGGCCGACCCGCTAGAGGCTGTCCCGGTAGTCGCGGACCTCCTGGACGGCCGAGCCGAGCGCGGCCAGCGAGGTGGCCAGCGTCTCGCGGGTCTCGACGAGGGCGCTGGTCAGCAGCTCGACGGCCTGGTGCTCGCTACCGTCGGTCGCGGCGATCACCATCGCCTGCGCCTCCTCCAGCAGGGTCAGCGCACCCTCGAGCTGCCCGGCGACCTCCTCCGCCCGCCGGAACGCCTCGTCCAGCTGCGCCTTGACCTCAGCGATCGAGCCTGACACGCCGCGCCCCGTTCCTTCCTCGCCCCGTCAACCTGCCCCGTCCGGCCATCGTCCGACATCACCGTCCACCGGGGCCATGCGGCCGGGCCTCGTGGCGGACCGTGCTTCCCGCGGCACGACCGGCCGGCCCGCGCCGCTGGCCGGCAGCGGGACGCAGGCAGCAGGCATGGTGCTCCTGCGCCCACCGCGCGGCCGTCACTCCACGATCATTTGCGACGCCGGCCTGGGCTCGCGCCGGCGGGGGGGCTCTGGGGCTTGGACGCACCGAAGCCCAGACCGAACCTGACGGCCGCGGCCAGCGACGCGAGCGACAGGATGATCGCGACCGGCGCCGTCGGCGCGACCCGGGCCGTCGCCAGCACCACCGCGCCGGCCGTTCCTGCGGACAGCAGCGCCGAACGCACCGCCGCCTTCACCCCGGCCCCCTCGGTCGCCACGGTCACGAGCGCGCCGCCGGCGATGAGCCCCGCCGCCAGGCACGGCAGCCCGTCCGTATCGAGGAACATCCGGGCCGCGGCCGCGAGCAGGCCCACCAGCACGCAGGAGCCGACGGTCACCAGGCCCACGGACAGGCTGGAGGATGCCCGCTGGACACCGCGCAGCTCCGCCGCGGTGGCGAGCGCCCGCATGCACAGCTGCCGGGCCTGCGCGACCTCGGCGGCGACGTCGAGCGGCCCGTCGTCGGTCTTCCCGTCGCCCGTGACGGTCGGCTCCATGGTCGGCTCGGCCGCCAGCCAGCCCCCGCCACCGCCACCGGCGCGCCGGCCCGGCCGGGCTGCCGGCGCCGGGGCGCGACGATCCGCGGCTGCCAGGTCCCGCCGGGCCCGGCGGGACCTGCGTCCGCCCCGCTCACCGGCCGGCTCGACGCCCGACCCGATGCCCGGCAGCGCCTCGCCGTCCGCCGCGTCCACCCGAACCTGGCTCAGGTCGTCGACGCCGAACGGGGCCAACGACTCGGCCACCTGCTTCCACGCGCTGCGAACCCGCCGGCGGACGTCGTCCGCCGCGTCCCGGTAGCTCTCAGCGAGCGCCTGGGCGTCCTCGTGGCCCGCCCGCTGGCGGGCTTCCTGCTCGCTGCGGACCCGGTCCGCGTCGGCGAGCAGGTCGGCGAACCGGCGGGCCGCCACCCGCGGGTCGAGCAGGTCCTGGCCGGGAGCGGCGCTCCACCGCGGCGCCCCCTCGGTGCCCGTGGGCCGGCCCGGGTGAGACCGAGCCGGACCGGCGGCCTGCACCGGCCGCGGGCCAGCCGGCAGCGCCGGCAGCAGGGTTCGCGGCTCGACGGACCGGTCGGGGGCCCGGCCGGCGCCGGGGCCCTCGAGGGACCAGGCAGGCGCGGCCGGCACGCCGTGGCCCTCGGCCTCGTCGCCGTCGGCGAAACCGCCATCCGCGAAACCGCCATCGGTGGCGATGTCGTCGGTGGCGATGTCATCGGTGGCGATGTCGGAGCGCAGGTTGCCCCGGTTGCGGAACGCGCGACGGTAGTCGTCGTCACCCGGATACCCGGCGCCGTCAACCAGGCCGTGGTCACCCGGGTCGCCCGGGTCGTGGCCGGCGAGCCCGCGGGAGCCGCCGCGCACGGTCCTCGACGCCGGCTCCTCGCCGGTCGCGGCCGGCCGGCGGCGGGAGCCCAGCGGCCGTCCGGCCTGGCGCGGCGCGCGGGGCGGCGCGGCGGCCGGGGCGTCGAGGTCGACGTCCGGAAACCACGGAACGATCCGGTCCTGGTCAGCCATCGGCCGTGCTCCGTCCTAGCTGACCCGCCGGGCCGGAGGCGCCGGCGGGATCCCTCGTCCGGCCGAAGACGCGGGCGTCGTCCTCGCCGGCGGCCGTGTCCAACGGCGCGAAGGGGACCACGGTGTGCGGCTCGGCGCTGCCCTGGCGGTCGAAAAGCACCCCGCGGTTGGGCGCCGTGCCCGCCGTGACGGTGCGATGCCCGGCCAGTGCGAACAGGTCGCTGCCCGGCACGCCGACCGACACCCACGCCGCGACATCGTCCCGGTGGCCCGGCCCCAGATCATCCAGCAGCCGCGAGGGCCCGCGCCACCAGCCGAGCACGTGCACCCGCACCGCGGGGCCGCGCCTGGTCACCAGCCGCAGGTCGTCGAGCCCGGTGCGCCGGCCGGAGCCGCTCGGCGCCTCCAGCGCCGCCCGGCCGGCGTCCGCGGCGAACAGCACCAACAGCCGCAGCGGGAAGCCGCCGCCGGCGGGCGGCCCGGCGCTCTCGCGGCGGGTCACCTCCGCGGCGGCCTCGGCGACGACACCGGCGAGCCCGCTCGACCCGGCGACGGTCACCGCCGTCCCGGCGGCGCGCAAGGCTGCCGCCAGGTCGTCGACGGCGCCCTGCGCCTCGATGCTCGCCGCGACCAGGTCGATCCGCAGCCCGCCCGGGCGCGTCTGGGCGGCGACGCTGCGCACCGCCGCCTGCAGCACACCGACCGCCTCCCGGCGCAGCGGGCCGAGCACCGCCAGGTTGCGGCCCGGCACCGCCGCCAGGCGGACCCCGACGGCCGGCGGAGCGAGGTCCAGCGGGGCGCCGACGAGCGCCACCGGGTCGGCCGGGGCCGCCGCGCCCAGCGCCGCGACCGGGGCGCGCAGCGCCTCGAACGCGGCGTTGGTGTCCAGCAGGGCGGGGGCGTGGCCGACGAAGATCCTGGGCGGGACCGGGTCGTCGACGGTGGCGGCGAGCGCCTTCGCCAGCCGCGGGCGCAGCGTGCCAAGCGTGTCCGTGTCGGTGCGGGCGACCCTTACCAGCTCGTTGCCAGCCGGGTGGCCGTTGCGCCGGTTGACGACCGCCTGGCCGACGCCCGACAGCGCGCCCGCGGCCTCGTTGTTCGTCGACAGCAGCACCCGTGACTCGCTGATCGACGTGCGCAGCGCCACCCGCAGCGCGAACTGGCCGAAGATCGACCCACGCTTGCCGGCGGTCGCGTCCAGCGCGTCGATGCCCGAGAGGGTCTGGCTGGCCAGCAACAGGTGGATGCCGTAGGCGCGGCCCTGGCGGGCGAGCGTCTCCAGGTGCGCGACCGCCTCCCGGGCGACCGGGTCGAGCGGGGTGAGCATCACCTGGAACTCGTCGACGACGACCAGGATCCGCGGCCAGGCACTGGTCCGGTCGTTCGCCCGCAGGCCGCGCAGGTCGCGTGCCCCGGCGGCGCGCATCGCCACCGCCCGCCGGGACATCTCGCCACGGACGTGGCGCAGCACGGCGACGCCGAACTCCCGGTCGCTGTCCATGCCGACCGTGTCGGCGTGCGGCAGGAAGAACGGGTCCCGCTCACGCGGCCCGAACTGGGCGAACTCCAGGCCTTCCTTGAAGTCGAGCAGGTGCATGCGCAGCTGGTCGGGGCCGTACCGGGCGGCCAGCCCGTAGATGATCGACAGCAGCAGCGTCGACTTGCCGGCGCCGGCCTGGCCACCGACCAGGCCGTGCACCGTGTCGTCGTCGAAGCTGAGCACGCACGGCCCGTCGGCCCCGAACCCGACCGGCACGGAGATCCCGGCGGCGCTGTCGTACTGCCACAGCCCGTCCGGCAGCAGCGCGCCGAGCCCGGGCGCGCGCGCGGCCGCGTCGGCGGCGGCCGAGGCCACCGAGGCGGCGACCGCCGAGACCAGGTCGGCCGGGGGAGGCGCGTCGAGCGCGCAGTCCAGCCCCGGCGCGAGCGAGCAGCGCCACAGCGCCGGCCCGGCGGCCACCAGCGACACCTCGTTCGGCAGCGACCCCGGAGCCACCCGGCCCGTAGTGGGGGCGGCGGCGGGGTCGTCCGGCTCGGTCACCGCGATCAGGTGCACGCCGCACGCCGGTCCCTGCGCGGCCAGGCCCAGCAGGGCCCGGGCCGCCTCGTCGGGCAGCGACGGCCAGGCCAGCAGCACCAAGATCCGCCACGGCTCGGCCCGCGGCAGGCCGGCGTCCTCCCGCTCGCGCAGGGTCGCGAAGGAGCCGCCGAGCCGGTCGACGGTCACCCGGCCGACGTGGCTGGACAGCTCCGCCAGCGCCGCCTCCAGGGCCGGGCGGGTGGTCAGCGTCGGGCCGACGACGCCGGCCGCACGCAGCGGGGCGAACCCGGCGATGCCGGCGCCCAGCTCGAAGGGGTCGTAGACGGTGAGCTCCACCCGCGCCGGTTCGAGGGCGGCCAGCACCCGGGAGAGCAGGCCGCGTACCAGGTCGACCGCCTCGGGGCGGCGGGCCCGGGGCGCGGTGACCCGCAGGTTGCCGCCGTCGAGGAGCGGCACCGCCAGCGGAACGGCCTTCCCACCGTCAGGCGCCAGGACCCGCCCGACCCGCCACAGCCCCGGCCGGAACCGGCCGCCGGCTGGCGCGGTGCCACTCGCCGGACCGGCGCCGTCCGGACGCCCCGCCCCGGCCGCGGCCGGGGCGAACGCCGACCACGCGGACGTTCCCCAGCCGGCGCTGGCCAGGCCCCTGGCCTGCGTGTACACCAGGTCGGTCGCCTCAGCGAGTGCCCGGTCAAAGGTCTGTGGGCCGTCACCCGCGGCTCCCTCGGGGCCGGCCGCCCCGGCGGGATCGCCGGCCAGCCGGCCGGCCCGCTCCTCCAGCCGGCCGGCGACGGCGAGCGCCCCAGCCAGCGAGGACTGGACGGCCGCCGCGAGCGCGCGTGCCCGCCGGCTGCCCGACACCGCAAACCTCCCCGCTTCGCGCCGATGGCGTGACGCCCGACCCGGCACCGGTGCCGACGGGGACGGCGGCCGGCCGGCCACTACCAACGTCAACACTCACGCTAGCCCACGGAGGCCGGACGCCCGCGACCCTTTGCCGGACTTCCGGCCGTTGGGCCATGGCCCGACTCTGGCCGCTGGGTCATGGCCCGACTCTGGCCGCTGGGTCATCGCCCGACTCTGGCCGTTGACTCCTTTGCCGGACAAGGCGTCCCACGCCGTCTGGACCGTACCGGAGGACGCCACCGCGTGGCCGCCCGGCCACCCTCTTTCCCGTGTCCCGCCGTGTATCACCCGTTTGCCGGCCGATGTCTGCGCTCGGCCGTTCGTGGCGGCCGCGAACCCGCCGGAGGCGGCGGCCGCGGGGCACCCCTGAGCCGACGGCGGGGCGCAACCAGCCAGTATTGGAACGAACGAGGCGAGCGTGCGGAGGCTGACGCTCCGGCGGTGGGTCGAGCCAGTCAGCTGACGGCTGGGCTGGCGAAGGAGGACGGGCGTGGACGTGGCGGGCGGGGCAGGCGAGGCACGCGGGGCGGGCGGGCAGCGGCCGGTCGCGGTCATCGACGTGGACGGAGTCGTCGCGGATGTCCGGCATCGGCTCGGGTTCCTGCGCCAGCGGCCCGGCGACTGGGACGCGTTCTTCGCCGCCGCGACGGCCGACCCGCCGCTGCCGCAGGGCGTCGACCTGGTCCTCGGCCTCGTCGCCGACCACGACGTCGTGTGGCTGACCGGCCGGCCCGAGCGTTCGCGCGCGGACACCGAGCGCTGGTTGGCCGCCCAGGGCCTGCCGGTCGGGACGGTGCGGATGCGTCCCGACGACGACCGCCGCTCGGCTCGGATGTTCAAGCGCGCCGAGCTGCGTCGCCTCGGGCGGACCCGCCACGTCGCCGTGGTCGTCGACGACGACCCCGCGGTGGTGGCGCTCCTGCAGGACGACGGCTGGCCCGTCGTCCACGCCGACTGGCTCCCCTACGAGGACACCCTGCAGGAAGCCCAGGAAGTCGAAGGCCGCACCTGAACGGTGCCAACGGCGCCTAGGCGGAGCTGCGCCGGGCGCGGCGGCCGGCCAGCTCGTCGCCGGGGTGGGCCGGCTGCGGCTGACCGGGGCGCTCGTAGGGCAGGGCGGCGAGCTGGCCACGCATGTCCTGCACCGCCCGGCCGACGGCGATCGCGAACACGCCCTGCCCACCGCGCACCAGGTCGACGACCTGGTCGTCGGACGTGCATTCGTAGACCGTCGAGCCGTCGCTGATCAGGGTCAGCTCGGCGAGGTCGTCGACACCCCGGGTCCGGACGTGCTCGGCGGCCGAGCGGATGTTCTGCAGCGACACCCCGGCTTCCAGCAGTTTGCGCACCACCCGCAGCACGAGAATGTCGCGGAACGAGTACAGGCGCTGGCTGCCGGATCCGGTGGCGCCGCGCACGCTGGGCACCACCAGCCCGGTCCGCGCCCAGTAGTCGAGCTGCCGGTAGGTGATGCCGGCGGCCGCGCAGGCTGTCGGCCCCCGGTATCCGACGTCGTCACCGGGCGGTCCGGGCAGCTCGTCCGGGAAGAGCTCACCCTGCTCGATCATCGCCGTCCCGTTCCCGGTCGCCACGCCCCCGACCTCTCACTCGTGCCTCCAGAGCGGACAGGCAGCCACGCCACCGGCGACGCGCCGAGGAGGGCGGCCCTGGTACATGTCCGCTCCTCCTCTCGCCCACCGCCGCTGGTGGGCGTCGGCCGGTCTGGGCGCGCCCGGCGGGCGCGCCGCCCGCGTGGCCCCCGCCTCCCCCGGAGCGTGGCCACCTCATTCCGGATTCCGGCACCAAGCCAGTCCCCTGACCGGACCGGCGGCACCCGAGCCCGGCGCGGACTCCCAGAACGTAGGAGCGCCGCGCCGTCCCTTCAACGATCCAGTTCGGCGTGTCTCCCGTCCAGCCGACAAAATCCGCGTACCGGACGGTCCAACCCCAAGCACCCAGCAAGCAGCCCCAAACGCCGCACATCCCGGGCTCTACAGGCCTAGGTACCACCAAATCCCCGACAACCCGCCTTTCAGAATACGTCAGCTATCAAGCACACCTAGCCACTCTGCTTATTTGTCCGCTCCGTCCGGGCAGCGCGCTCCGGCCCCGTACTCGCTTCGCTCCCACGGGACCTCCGCGCGCTGTCCTCCTCCGCGGACGGGTGCTCCGGCGACCTCGCTGCGGCCCAACCCACTCGCTTCGCTCGTGGGCCGGGCCTCCGCGAGGCACGCCTCCGCACCCAGCTCGGTTGCCTTCCGCTGCACGTCACCAACCCGACGCTGCATGTGCGTGGGGCCCACTTCGCTTCGCTCGTGGCGGTCTGCTCCTGTTCGGGTGTTCTCTCCCGGTCAGGCATGAGCGCCGCCCACGAGCGAAGCGAAGTGGCCCCACCCGCCGGGCGTCAACTCCGCTCGCGAGGTTCAAGCGTCTCGCAACCGAGCTGGCCCGGAGGCGCGCCTCCGCGGAGGCCCGGCCATCGAGCGAAGCGAGATGGTTGGGCCGCAGCGGAGGTCGCCGCAGGGCACCGTCCGCTCCGGAGGACGCGGCGCGGAGGTCCCGTGGGAGCGAAGCGAGCACGGGGCCGGAGCGCCGCGCCCGGACGGAGCGGACCAGGTCAAACCTTCCCGCCCGACCCAACCAGACGACCTTCAAACAGCACGCACCCCCGGAGGCCGGAGCGCCGCGCCCGGACCGAGCGGACCAGGTCAAACCTTCCCACCCGACCCAACCAGACGACCTTCAAACAGCACGCACCCCCGGAGGCCGGAGCGCCGCGCCCGGACCGAGCGGACCAGGTCAAACCTTCTGCCCCGCGCGGGCCTGCCCCGCCCCCGCACGAAGCGTCCACCCCGTTCGTGACGTTCAAGTGCGATGCGACCGCGCTGGTCCGGACGGAGCGGACCAGCGGACACAGCAACTACGAACCAGGCGTGTTGAAGTCCTCTGGGGAGATCGTGTCGAGGAACTCGCGGAACTTCTCGAGCTCGTTCTCCTGCTCCTGTTCCTGCTCCTCAGGCACGGTGATGCCCGCCTCGGCGAGCACGGCCTCGACGCCGTAGACAGGCGCGCCCATCCGCATGGCCAGGGCGATCGCGTCCGAGGGGCGGGCGGAGACCTCCACGCCGTTGGCGAAGCGCAGGGTCGCGAAGAACACGCCGTCCTGCAGGTCGGTGATCGTCACCTGGGCGAGCTCCGTCTGCAGCGCCCGCAGCACGTCCCGCATGAGGTCGTGGGTCATCGGGCGTGCGGTGGTGATCCCTTCCTGCGCGAAGGCGATCGCCGTGGCCTCGACGGCACCGATCCAGATGGGCAGGTACCGCTCGCCGCCGACCTCCTTGAGCAGGACGATCGGCTGCTTCGAGGGAAGCTCGACTCGTACGCCGACGATGTCCAGCCGATGCACCGATCTACCTCCTCGCGCGGGTGATCCTGGGGAAACACCCCCGTCGACCCCCGCCTCGCCCTAACGGCCACCCCACCGCTGGGCCCGTGACCACAACCTATGATCACCGGGCCCGGAAACCCCACTCTGGAGACAGTATCTCCGCCGCGACCCGGGCGTCAGCGCGCCGGTGAGTTCCGTAGGTCCCGTCGGCCCACAACCCGTGAGAAGCAGCCGGCAGCCGGCAGGCAGCGGATTTCCCGGCGCAGCCCGGTCCACATCCGTGCAAGCCCGTGCAAGCCCCGCGGAGCAGGCGGAACCGCCGGCGTACCGCCCGACCACCGTGCGGCGCCCGGACCCGTGACCACAGAGTTCTTCGTCAGCTTCGCGCGCCCAGGCGGGCCCGCAACAGCGCGGCATGCAGCCGGACGAGCAGCAGGGCGAGCTCGTCGACCGAATCGCGGGGCAGGTCGTCGGCGTCGGGCGCGGCGCCCGCGCTGCGCGGCGCGCGCAGCGGCGCCACCGCGGCCTCGATGAGGCCGGCCTCCCGGTCGACAGCGGCCCGCGCGGCCCGCAGGTGACGGGCCTGCACGCCGTGCGCGGCGAGCAGGCCGACGGTGCGGGCGACGACCAGCGCGTCCGCGTCGTAGTAGCCGCCACCGGAGACCGCGCGCAGCAGGCCGTACCGCTCCAGCTCGGCCAGCGCCTCCTCGTCGAGACCGCTGGCGGCGAGCAGCTCGCGGCGCGACATCCGGACCCGCTCGGCGCCGAGCAGCACGTCGAGGCCCGTGGCGGGCGGCGTGGCCGGCACCGCGCGAGGGCCCGGCGGCGGGGCGGACGGCAGCTCGCCACGGTCCATCGCCGCGAGCTCGTCCTTGATGACCCGCAGCGGGAGGTAGCGCTCCCGCTGCGCGTGCAGGACGTAGCCGAGCCGGGCGACGTCGGCCGCCGAGTACTTGCGGTAGTTCGCGCTGGTCCTCGCCGGCTCGACGAGGCCCTCGGCCTCCAGATACCGGATCTTGGACAGGGTGATGTCCGGGTAGTCGACCCGCAGCCGGTCGAGCACCTCGCCGATGTTCAGGACCTTCGCACTCTGCCGCGCGTCCGTCTCGGCGTCCGTGACCGGACGCCCGCCGTGCCGGGCGGGTCGGCCGGCCCGTGCCTGGGCAGGGCCGAGACCCGCCGCAGGCGGCGCTGCGGCGGCGGCCGCGGCCGACAGCCGGGCGTTCACCGTGGACTCCCCGCCCTCACAGCGGCCCGCCCCCCGGATAGGGGGAGCCGGTCAGGAACACCAGCCTGAACTTGCCGATCTGCACCTCGTCCCCGCTGGTGAGGTCGGCGGAGTCGATCCGCTCCCGGTTCAGGTAGGTGCCGTTGAGGCTGCCGACGTCGCGGACCGTGAAGCCCTTGGTGTAGGGCGACCGCAGGAATTCCGCGTGCCGGCGGGAGACCGTCACGTCGTCCAGGAAGATGTCGCTCTCCGGATGCCGGCCGGCCGTGGTCAGGTCCGCGTCGAGCAGGAACCGGCTGCCCGCGTTGGGGCCACGCTTGACGACGAGAAGCGCCGAGCCGGGCGGCAGGGCGTCGACAGCGGCCACCGCGTCCCGGTCGCTGGCCTCGTCGACATGGTCGCCCTCGACGCGGTGCAGAGCGGCGGTCGCCAGGTTCAGGGTGGACGTCTGGTCCCCCGGCCGCTCGGGCGCCACCGGCTCACCCGGACGTACCAGAGGTGACCCGCACCGCGCGCAGTACAGCGCGTCGGGCGGGTTGTGCTGTCCGCACCTCGTGCAGAACACCGTCGCGTCCGCCTCCTGCCGACGTCCGCGGGCCCGGGCCGCCGGCCGCTCGGGCCACCGCCCTGGTGGCGAGAACGTCGTCTTCCCAATTCGAGGGGGTCGCCGAACCAAAGCCGCCACCCCCGCACACGTCACCCCGGACGGGGCCACCGCCCGCTCCGCACGCGAACGGCGTCACTCCCGCCAACCGATGTCTCCGAGGCTAGTGCATCAGGGGCAGGCTCGTGAAAAGGGTGCGACAACAGGTCCCGGCGTGGCGCCCGAAAAATTGTCCGTTTCGGGCCCGCGCGGCCCCCGTACCGTACCGACACCTCTACGGATCGCCAAGAAGCCATCCACAACGGGTCGCCGGTTCGTCACCACACGGCGCCAGACCGTTTTCGTCGCGTTCCATGGCCCGGTTGCCCGATAGGCCTGTCGCTTACCCGACAGCCGCCTGGGCCAGTGGACCACACCGAGATCGCCTGGGCTCCACCCGATCCGGGGCCCAGGCGGCCGGGCCCGCGCACGGGCCCGGCCGGGGACACCGGCAAGCGGCGGTGGTCACTGGCCCTTGACGTGCTCCTCGTAGCCGGCGGCGTCGAGGAGGTCGTCGAGTGCCGCCGGGTCGGCGACGGCGACCTCGATGAGCCAGCCCTCGCCGTACGGGTCGGAGTTGAGCAGCTCGGGCGAGCCGTCCAGCGCCTCGTTGCGCGCGACCACCTCACCCGACGCCGGCGCGAACACGTCGGACACGCTCTTGGTCGACTCAACCTCGCCGAACGGCTCACCCGCCCGGACCTGCGCGCCGACCTCCGGCAGCGACACGTAGACGATGTCGCCGAGCGCCTCCTGCGCGTACGAGGTGATGCCGATGCGCATCGTCGTGTCGGCCAACCGGGCCCACTCGTGCTCGCGCGAGTACTTCAGGTCCTGCGGGTACACCGAGTCGCCTCCCATGGGCCCAACCGCCTCCAGCCAGTCCGGTGGCGCGGCCGCGCCGCGCCACCTCGTCTCACCTCACCGCGCGGATCTCGAGCCGGCCGAGCTCGCTGACCCGCGCGGTCGCACCCTCGCGGGTTGCCACCGTATCGAGCACCCCGCCCGGAAACCGCATCGCCTCCGCCAACGTGTGCGGATCACCGATCGCCAGCACCGTGTAGGGCGCGCGCACCGCGTGGCCGTCAACGGTCAGCCCGCCGCCCGGCCGGTTGACGACGTAGCTCTCGGCGACCAGCCGGACCCCGGACAGCTCGATCGCCTCGGCGCCCGCGTCCCGCAGCTCCTGGAGCAGGTCCACGAACACGTCCGCGCCGATGTTGCCGCGCGGGTCGGTGACGGTCAGCTCGGTGCCGGGCCCGGCGACCGGCACGGTACCGGCGAGCACGGCCAGGGCGTCGGCACGGTCGGTCACGGCCGTGAGCGCCGTGCGGTCCGGGGCGGCCGAAGCCAGCGCGGCCCGCTCCAGCTCGAGCCGGTCGATCTCGGCCGCGAGGCCGCGGCCGTCGGTTCCGAGGGCACCGACCTGGTCGACGAGACGGGCCGTGTCCATGCCGGTGGGCGCGGTCTCGCGCGCGGCCGAGGCCGCGACCGGGATCGCGAACCCGGTGACAGCCAGGAGCACGGCGACCGCCGCCCGGGTCACCGGCCGCCGCCCAGGCTCAGCCGCCGGGCAGGTCGGCTGCGCCGACGCCGCGGGGTGGTCAGGTTCGGCCGGTTCGACCGGCGACGACGGCTGCGCGCCGGACACGGCCGGTTCGCGGGCCGCGGGACCGTCATGGTCGGCCATCGCTAGACCCCGAACAGCCGGCGACGCAGCGCCGTGGCATTGGTGAAGATCCGTATTCCGAACATGATGACCACGGCGGTGGTGAGCGCACCACCGACCCCAAGCCGGTCACCGAGCAGCACGAGCAGCACGGCGACCGCCGTGTTCATCAGGAAGGACGCCACGAACACCCGGTCGTCGAAGACTCGCTCCAGAGCCGCCCGCAGACCACCGACCAGTGCGTCCAGCGCCGCCACGACGGCGACCGGGAGGTAGGGCGCGAGCCAGCCCGGCGCGGCCGGCAACAGCAGGAATCCGGCTACCAGGCCGGCCACGAGCGCCAGCGCGGGCGTCGCCGTTCCCACCACGGTCAGCCGGCGCCCCGGCTGCGCGGGGCCGTCGGGGCCGCCGGGGCCGCCGGGGCCGCCAGCGGGATCACCAGGGCCAGCCGGCTCAGCGGGCTCAGGAGACCCAGCCTGGGTGCCGGAGCTGACAGCTCCCGACCTGTCGGCTGGCGCCCCGTGGGCGGCGTCTTCCTGCGGCTTGTCCGGCAGGTCCGGTGCGTCGGGGCGGGTCACGGCGCCATCACTGGCTCTGCCTCCTCGCGAGTCGGGGCGGCGCCAGGGCCGCGGCGGGCAGGGTGAGGCCGCGCATCGTGGTGACGGCGCCGAGCCGGGCACCAGCGAGGTGGTCGTCGGCGAGCCGGCCGCCGGCCGCCGAGCCGAAGAACGCCGCGAGCAGCTGCGCCGGCTCACCGACCGCCTCGATCCGGTACGGCGACGAGATGGGCTGGAAGCCGACGAGGATGGCCTCGCCGGCGGTGCGGATCGGGGTCGTCGCCGACAGCCGCACGCCCCCGACCGTGATGGCCCGGGCGCGGCCGCTCCACAGGGCGTTGACGAGGTCGGCGAGGTCATGGTCGGCGAGCTGGCTCTGGCCACGCGCGCCCGGCACCGCTGCGCCCGGCTGGCCCGGTCCGCCCGGCCGGCCCGGTCCGGCCGTTTCGGGGCTGGCCTGCCCGGTCGGTCCGGCGGGTCCGGCGTCGACGACGTCGATGCGCAGGCCGGGCCCGCGCGCCGGGAGCGCGGCGGCGGCCGGCTCGAGCGCCTCGATCGCCGTGTCAGCCGTGCGCCGGTCCCGCTGGGCGACGAGGAGCGCGGCCCTGGCGGCGTCGATATCGACGCGCAGCGTTCGCGCCCGGCCCGACAGCGCCGCTACATCCGCGGACCGGAGGTCACGTTCCGCGGTGAGCGCGGCGTCGACCCGCGCCCGGGCGGGCGCGCCACCGCGCCAGGTGACGGCGGCGTCCGCCATCAGCAGCCCGACGGCCACGGCCAGCACGGCCGTGGCGAGCCGCGGCGCCCGGCGGAGGGGACGCGCCGCCGGGCGGGCGGAGCGGGTGACGTTGGCCACGTCGGTGCCATCCGTCGTGGCGGCGGCCTGGACGCGCCGGCCGGCCCGGGTTCGATATGCGGAATCCAACGCGCCCATAGCGACCGCGAGCAGCGGGTTCGTCGACCAGAGCGGATCTTCCGGCGGCCGGCGACGGGGCTCCCCCGCGGTCGGCGGGGCACCTCCGGTCGGCGGGGGACCTCCGGTGGATGGCGGCGCAGCGGCACATGCCCGAATGTCCGGTCCGCGTGTCGGGGTGGGTCCGGACGCGCGCACACCGGGCATTCTCACCGACGCCGAGGCGGACGCGGCGCAGCGCACCCACCGCGTTGCCCCGCCGTGTCGCCCCGGGCCACCGCCGCCACCACCAGACGCGACACGGACACAACCACACCAACCCGGCGCCGGAGACCCATCGAGTCCACCCCGGCCGCCCTGGCGCAACGCCCGGATCAGCCCGGCCCGGAGCCGGTGGACGGGCCGACGCCAAGCGACATGCCGACACGGACGCGACCACGCCAACCCGGTGCCGGGGCCCCGCCGATTCCGCCCCCCGACATACGAACCAGGCCAAACCGTCCAACCAGCCGGAACCCGGAATCGGTGGGAAGCTCAGCCCGGGCCCGGAATCGGCAGGGAGGCGGGGCCGCGGTGGTCGCCCTCGACGACCGCGGCCCAGTGACGCAGCATGGCGCGGGCCTCGTCGCGGCTGCCGGCCTCGGCCCACAGGTGGGTGACGGCCTCCGCCGGGTCGGGCAGCACCAGCACCCAGGCCCCGTCCGGGCGCACCACCCGCACCCCGTCGGTGGTGTCGATGACGTGCCCGGCGGTGACGTCGACCGACTCGACGACCCGGCGCATGACCGTCCCCTTGGCCGCCCACGGCGTCGGCACCGACCGGCGGACGACCGCCACGGGCGGGATCCGCGCGTCGATCGCCGACAGCGTCAGCCGGGTGCGCGCGACCAGCGCGAGCAGCCGGACGAACGCGGCCATCCCGTCGAGTGCCGCGCCGAACTCGGGCACGACGAACCCGCCGCGCCCGTCCGCCGCGAACGCCACCCGCCGGTCGCGGGCGACCTGGCACAGGTCGGCGGCCGACAGCGAGGTGCGCCGCACCGACAGGCCGTGGAACTGGGTGACCTGGTCGGCGACCAGCGTCGTGGTGACCGGCACGGCCACCTCGGCGCCGTGGCTCTCGGCGGCGACCAGGTCGAGGAAGACCAGCAGGGCCCGGTCGTCGTCGATGAGGTCGCCCCGCTCGTCGACGATGGTGATCCGCTCCCCCACCTGGTCGAACCGGACGCCGAACGCCGCCCGGGAGCTGGACACCAGCTCGCCGAGCCGTTCGACGGCGCGGCGGCGCTGGGCCTCGGTGTGGGTGGTGACGGTTTCGTCGAGGCGGCCGTTGACAGTGAGCACGTCGACGCCGAGCCGGCCGAGCAGCGTGGGCAGGACCAGCGCCGCGGCGCCGCCGGACGGGTCGACGACGACCTTCAGGTCGGCCTCGGCGACGCCGGAGGTGTCGACCCGGTCAAGCAGGTCCTGGGTGTAGCGGTCGGCGGTGCGTGCCGGCAGCCGCAGGTCGCCGATCTCGCCGGGGAAGGCGCGGCGGAACTCCTGGCGGGAGAACACCCGGTCGAGCTTGCGCTGGGCCGCGGGCGACAGGTCGTCGCCGTTGGCGTCGAAGAAGACGATGTCGATGCGCTCGGGGTCGCCCTCGGTGGTGCGCAGGATGATCCCGCCGGCGGCGTCGGAGGTCCGCACGTCGAACCGGGTGACCGGCATCGGCGCGACCTCGAGGTCGCGGACGTTGATCGCGCTGGTGGTCAGCGCGCTGATGACCGCGCGCTTGAGCGCCCGGGCGGCGCGGGAGCCGTCGCGGGCGGTGGTGACGGTCGCGCCCTTGCGCAGCGTGGTCGCGTAGGCGGCGGCGAGCCGCACGGCGAGCTCCGGGGTGATCTCGGCGTTGACCAGGCCGGAGATGCCGCGCGGCCCGAACAGCGACCGCTGGCCGCGGGACTCCCAGATGACGGACGTGTTGACGACCGCACCGGCCTCGATCGTCTTGTAGGGGTAGACCCGCACGTCGTGGGAGATGAACGCCTCCTCCTCGACGACGCAGGCCTCGGCGACGACGGCGCCCTCCTCCACGCGGGCGGCGCGGCGCACGTCGGTGCCCTTGCCGATGACGCAGCCGCGCAGGTTCGTGCGGGCGCCGACGAGCGCGTTGTCGCCGACGATCGCGCGGTGCAGGAAGGCGCCCTGCTTGACGACGACGTTGCTGCCGACGACGGTGAACTCGCGCAGCTCCGCTCCGGCCTCGACCTTGGAGTAGTCGCCGACGACGAGCGGGCCCTTGAGCACGGCGTCGGGATGGATGTCGGTGTCCTCACCGACCCACACCCCGGGCGCCACCTCGAAGCCGCCGATCTCGACGTCGACCTGCTGGTTGAGCACGTCGGCCTGGACCCGCTGGAAGCTCGCGATCGTGCCGACGTCCTCCCAGTAGCCGGACACGATGTGGCCGAACACGGGGGCGCCGGCGGCGAGCAGCCGGGGGAAGACGTCGCCCGACCAGTCGACCGGCACGCCGGCCGGGACGTGGTCGAACACCTCCGGCTCCATGACGTAGATGCCGGTGTTGACCGTGTCGGAGAAGACCTGTCCCCAGGTCGGCTTCTCCAGGAACCGGGAGATCCGGCCGTCCTCGCCGGCGATGACGATGCCGAACTCGAGCGGGTTGGGCACCGACTTGAGGGCGACGGTGACCAGGGCGCCGTTCTTGCGGTGCTCGGCGACGAGCTCGGTCAGGTCGATGTCGGTGAGCGCGTCGCCGCTGATCACCAGGAACTGCTCGTCGCGCAGTGCCGCCTCGGCGTTCTTCACGCTGCCCGCGGTGCCCAGCGGCGTCGACTCGGTGGCGTACGACAGGTGCATGCCGAGCTCGTCGCCGTCACCGAAGTAGGTGCGCACCATGGCGGCGAGGAACTGGACGGTCACCACGGTCTCGTCGAAGCCGTGCCGCTTGAGCAGCCGCAGCACGTGTTCCATGATCGGCCGGTTGACGACCGGCAGCAGCGGCTTGGGGGCGTTGGCGGTCAGCGGCCGCAGCCGGGTGCCCTCGCCGCCGGCCATGACGACGGCCCTCACGGCGAGCCCCCCGCCATCGTCGGCCGGCCCGAGCCGCTGCCGCCGCTGCCGCCGCCGCCAGCGCCTCGGCCGGCCCGTCTGCGGCTCCAGGCGATGCCGGCGACCTGGAAGGCGTAGAGCATCCCCGCCCACCAGTACAGGGCGGTCCCCCAGATCGCGAACGCCCAGCCGAGCGGGCGCACCACCGTCGACAGCGTCCCGTGGCCGTCGGCGAGCAGCAGCAGCGGGAAGGCATAGAGCAGGTTGAGGGTGGCCGCCTTGCCCAGGTAGTGCACCGGCAGTGCCGTGCCCAGGCCCAGGCGGCGCATCGGGACGAGCAGCAGGGTGATCGCCACGTCCCGGCCGATGACCGCCACCGCCAGCCACCACGGGATGATCTCGCGGACGGTGAGCGCGACGATGGTGGCGAGGATGTAGAGCCGGTCGGCCAGCGGGTCGAGCAGGGCGCCGATCCGGCTGGTCTGGTTCAGCGCCCTGGCGAGATAGCCGTCGAGGTAGTCGCTGATGCCGGCGAAGACCAGGATGGCCAGTGCCACCCAGTCGGCGTGCGGGCCGAGCGCGAGCCACAGGAAGACGGGTACACCGAGCAGGCGCAGCGCCGACAGCAGGTTCGGGATCGTCCAGATACGGGCGGCGGGGGCGGGGGCGCTCGCCATGCGGCACTTCCTCCCGTCAGCGGTGGTCTGCCCGCAACACTACGGGCGTCAGGAGTCGCGGAAATGTCCTGCCCGCGTAAGGCACACGCGTACCCCGGCGGGTCGCGGCGGATACACGACTCCTCCGATGGAACGACGCTAGCCGAAGACCACCCCGATGAGCACGGGGACGCAGACGGGCCACCGCCCGTCGGGCGGGGCCGCGGTGCGGCGGCCCAGGTCAGGCGCGACACCGACGGTGACCGGTGGCCGAGGCGTACCGCGCCCGGCCACCGTCATCACATGATCCGGCCGACCAGATAGGTCGAGCTGTAGATCGGACGCAGCGACACCACACCACCGGTCTGCGGGGCCGCCCACATGTAGCCGTTGCCGGCGTAGATGCCGACGTGGTAGATGTTGCCCGGGCTGCCGTAGAAGATCAGGTCGCCGGGCTGCTTGGCCGACTGGGCGACGTGCGTCGAATACTGGTACTGGGCCTCGGCGGTGCGCGGCAGGTTGCGGCCGAGCTGCCGGAAGACGTACTGGACGAGGCCGGAGCAGTCGAACGAGTACGGGCCCTCGGAGCCGTAGACGTACGGCTTGCCCTTCTGCAGCGAGGCCAGATATACGGCCTTGTCACCGATGGTGCTGCCGGGGATGACCGACGGGATGCCCGCGTCGTCGAGGTAGTCGCTGGCCCGGCGCTGCTGGATCGTGATCGTGGTCGCACCGGCCACCGAGGGCCGCAGCGTGCTGCCGCCGTCGAACACGGCGGTGAGCGTGGTCGTCGACAGCAGCCGGGCGGTGATGCTCGCCTGGCCCTGGTCGTCGGTGGTGAGGGTGGCGGTGGCCTGCCACTTCGGGCCGTCCACCACGACGATCTTCACCTTCTGGTGCGCCAGCGGCGAGGCGTCGAGGGCCGCGGTCGCCTTCACGGTCAGCACGACCGGGGCGTTGGGCTGGACCGTCGAGTGGTCCGCGGTGAGCGACAGGTTGGTGAAGACCGGGTCCGATCCGGCCAGCGCTCCCGCAAGGCCACTGCCGGACACGGCGCCGGCGATGCCCGACGTGCTGCCGCCGCTTGTGCCGTCACCGATGGCGGCGCCCAGCGCGCTCGCCTCAAGGGTGCTCGACGTGCTCGACGCGTTCGGGTCGATCGTCGACGGCTGGTCCTGCGACGGGACGGTGGCCGCGAACGCGGCGGTGGAGACCGCGAGTGTGCCGGTGGTGAACGCGGCGATGGTGCTGACCCGACGGGGCTGGTTGCCGGTCCGCCGGCGGGCCCCGCCCGGGGCGCCGTCCGTGCGATGCCGGCCGCGCACGAGCTCGTCCCAGTCGTCCGGGAGCCAGGCCATGCCACGACGGGACAACGCGCGTCCTTCCCTGCCGCCTGCGAGGTCAGCTGTCGGGTTCGGACAGGGTGCACGCTGCCCGGCGGCCTTGCGGCTGCTTCACCCCTAGGACGCGGCCGGTCTCCCGGCGTTGCCCGATGAATCCTGGGTCCCCCGCTCCTGCCCCGGCTTGTCGGAGGGGTCATCGGGCCAGGGGCAGGACTCGGCGTTTGGCCCGATGCAATGTTGCCTTAGGTGAAGAATGTTGCATTGCTGACCATAGTCGATCCCCCGGCGGGTCCTCCAGCCACCCTAAACACAACAGTTGGACACTCCATCCAGGATTTCAGTGAGATGTCCACCTCGTTCCACCGAGGCGCGCCGAGCGCCCGGAACGGGGGCAAGGCCCGCGTCCGCGCCAAGCCCGGCCATTTACATGGCCATCCATTGTGATTGCGTTGCCTCTGCGAAGAGGCGAGATCGAGCGCCGGGGCACCAGACCCAGCAGGCCGGGGCTTTGGTCCCCAACCAAGCCCAGGCTTGAGGGACTCGCCACGCCCTTCTGTTGACACCGTGATGCGGCTTGGCACCGCCATGCGGCCGAGGGAGGTCAGTGGTGGCTACACCGATGAGCCAGCCGATGGCGCGGGCTAGCCGGTGGCGGGCGACCGGGCCGGCGCAAGTGGCGCGGACGGGGTCGAATTCGCCGGCACCGTGACCTGCGGCACCGTGACCTGCGGCACCGTGGTCGCCGTCGCCGTGCCGGTGGGTGCCGCCCCCGAGGCGGGCGGCGCCGAGGGCACCGCCGCCGGAGCGCCCGCGGCCCCGGCGGCCGGCACGGCAGTGGACGCCGCGACCGGGGTGGCGGCCGGGGTAGCGATGGCATGGCCGTAGACGACCAGGTTGTCCAGGTAGTGGTGGGTGTGCTCGTCGAAGCCGCCGTCACAGGTGATCAGCCGGATCTCGGGCCGCGTGACCGGTCCGTAGACCTCCTGCGTCGGGAATGCGGCCTTGGACACGGTCTGGGTGCGGTCGACGACGAACGTGACCGACACACCGGACGCGCCCACGACGGTCATCTGGTCGCCCGCCAGCAGGCTGCGCAGCCGGTAGAAGACCGCGGGTCCCTTCTTCGAGTCGTAGTGCCCGACGAGCACCGCCGGCCCCACGGCGCCCGGCGCGACGCCCGGCTGGTACCAGCCGACGTCGCCCCACCCGGTCGGCACGTCGATGGCGCCCTGCGGCGTGAGGCCCAGTCCGACGACGGGCGCGTCCACCGCGATGGCCGGGATCCGCAGCCGTGCCGGATCGCTCACCACCGGCGGCGCGACCATCGGCGCGGCGCTCGCCGCGGGCGACGACGCCGAGGCCGGCCCGCCGGACGGCGTGCTGGCCGGCGCGGCGGCCGGCGGCGGCAGCACCCGGCCCGCCGTCGGTCCGGGCTGGCCCGACAGTTCGGGTGCCGCTAGCCGGTAGCCGCTGAGGACGACCAGCGCGAGCCCGGCCAGCATCAGCGGCCAGGTCACCCGAGCCCGCCGCCCACGGCGGGCTGCCGGGCTCGTCGCCGCTCCCACGAGACCGGTCAGACCGCCGCGTTCCTGGGCACCGTCCACGCTGTTCGTTCCCTCCACGACAACCGGACCCGACGGCGAGGATGGTAGGGCGCCGACGCCCGTTCTCCGCGTTACCGACGACGTATCCGGCAGTGAATCCACGGCGCGCCGGACGGGCCCGGAAAAAGGGACAGCAGACCCGGCGGCGACATTCAGGGCCGACGTCGTGGTCCCGCATTTCGGATAAGCCGTCCTGGACCGAGGGGAAACACGCCCCCGAAAACCGACGGGAACAGGGCGGACCCCCACCGCCGCAGGCAACCTCCGCCAGTGCGCCCGAACCCGCGGCTCATTCTCGGGGCCAGTCACCAGATGCCCACCACGCCCGTGCGGGCTGCTCAGGATTTGGCCACCGAGTAGCTATGGTGTCGCTCGCAGTCATGTGACGGTCACAATCTGCGAGAGAGGGGACCCATGAAGGGCCTGGGACGTAGTGCAGCACTGCTGGGATTGGCCGGCGCCGCGAGCGTCATGCTCACCATCGGCGGGCCCGGCCTCGGGGTCGCGCAGGCCTTGGACGACGGTGGCCGGAAGGACAACGGCATCCTCGACGACAAGAACAGGGACTGCCTCGGCAAGGATGGAAAGGACCGAAAGGACGGAAAGGACGGAAGGGACGGCGGCATCCTCGGCGACGACCGCAAGGATGGCGACTGGTTCAAGGACGGCATCCTCGACGACAAGCGCAGGGACAACTGCGCCGTCGGCGTCGGGGTCGTCGGGGTCGGGGTCGGCGGGGGCGGAGCCGGTGCGCCCGGCGGGGTCGCCGCGGGCGGCGGCGGCATGGCCGCCAACTCCACCCCGATGCTCCCGCTGGCCGGCGCCGGCCTCGGCGCGATCCTGCTGACCGTCGGCGTCGCCAACCGCCGCCGCAGCCAGGGCGCCAGCTGACCCAGTCGTCCGGCGGCCTCACGGGACCCCGGCCGATGGTAGACGTCGGCTGTCTCGGTCGATCCGGCCCTCAGGGGCCGGACGACCGCTGACACACCGCCGCGCGCGCCGGTTCCGGCTCGGCGAATGCCCACTCCGCCTTGCCGGGCCGGTCCGCGCGCAGCCCACGGCAGCCGCCGGCGGTGGGCACCCCGTCCTGTCGTCGGGGCGCCCACCGCCGGCGGGCACCGTGCTCACTGGTCACCTGGCTACCAGGGACGCGGCCTACGAGGACGCGGAACAGGAAAAGCCGAGCAGACGGTGGCCGACTGCCAGCATTCTCCCCGCTCCATGACGACCCGCGCGCATTGCCGAGAGTCGACGGGCGGATGGAGCGTCAAGGTGAGCCAGGCACGGTATGAGGCGGCCACGGTCTCGTGACTCGCGGGCCTGACCCAGGCTCGTCATCGCGGTTTTCCGTCCGACGGGGCGGGACGCGAGCCCCGACGACATTCTGGTCACCGACAGGCAGCCCGGTCGCCGGTCGTATGGCGGTGTCATGAAACGCCAGCACCCCTCTCACCAGGATCGGTGAGAGGGGTGAAAGTGCTGGTCGGGACGACAGGATTTGAACCTGCGACCCCTAGACCCCCAGTCTAGTGCGCTACCAAACTGCGCCACGTCCCGAACTTCTTGTCCCGAATTTCCCGCCGCTGTAGCCACGTGCGAACCTGGCCGGGTTGTCACCCGGTACGGCCGCAGCGACGAGACGTACTCTACCCGATCTGCTGGGAGAATGACGGCCGGGGGGCGACGAGTCGCTGGTCAGCGGTCGCGGCGGCGGTCGTCGCGCTCGCGGACCCGGACGGAGATCTCGACGGGCGAGCCGACGAAACCGAAGTCCTCGCGCAGGCGGCGTTCCAGGAAGCGGCGGTAGGCGGGCTCCAGGAAGCCGGTGGCGAACACGACGAATCGCGGCGGCCGCACGCCCGCCTGGGTGGCGAACAGGACCTTTGGGATCTTCCCGCCACGCGGGGGCGGCGGCGTCGCGGCGACGACCTCGCCCAGCCAGGAGTTGAGCCGGCCGGTCGAGATACGGGTGTTCCAGCTTTCCAGCGACGTGCGCAGCGCGGGCGCGAGCTTGTCGGTGGCCCGGCCGGTGCGCGCCGAGATGTTCACCCGGGGCGCCCACGCGACCCGTCCCAGGTCGCGGACGATCTCCTTCTCCAGCGTGAGCCGGCGGTCCTCGTCGAGCAGGTCCCACTTGTTGAACGCCAGCACGACGGCCCGGCCGGCGTCGACGACCATCTGGACCACCCGCTGGTCCTGCTCGGTGAGCGCCTCGTCCGCCGCGAGCAGGACGATCGCGACCTCGGCCGCCTCGAGCGCCGCGGCGGTGCGCAGCGACGAGTAGTACTCGGCGCCGCTGGCCTGCCCCACGCGTCGGCGCAGGCCAGCCGTGTCGATGAACAGCCACGGCTCGCCGCCGACGCCGACGATCTCGTCCACGGGGTCGCGGGTCGTGCCGGCGACGTCGTGGACGAGGGAGCGCTCCTCGCCGGCGAGCCGGTTGAGCAGCGACGACTTGCCGACGTTGGGCCGGCCGACGAGCGCCACCCGGCGCGGGCCGTCCTCGTCGTCGAAGCGCTCCGGCGGCGCCTCCGGCAGGGCGGCGAGGACCGCGTCGAGCAGGTCGCCGCTGCCGCGGCCGTGCAGCGCCGACACGGGATACGGCTCGCCGAGCCCGAGGCTCCACAGCGCGGCCGTGTCGGGTTCCAGACGCTGGTCGTCGACCTTGTTGGCCGCCAGCACCACCGGCCGGCCGCTGCGGTGCAGCACCCGGGCGACGGCCTCGTCGGCGTCGGTCGCGCCGACGGTCGCGTCGACGACGAACAGCACCGCGTCCGCGGTCGCGAGCGCCGACTGTGCCTGAGCCGAGACCCGGGCCGCGAGGCCCTTCGCGTCGGGCTCCCAGCCGCCGGTGTCGACGAGGGTGAACCGCCGGCCCGACCAGGACGCGTCATACGCGACCCGGTCACGGGTGACGCCGGGCACGTCCTCGACGACGGCCGCGCGGCGGCCGAGGATGCGGTTGACCAGCGTCGACTTCCCGACATTGGGCCGGCCGACGACGGCGAGTACTGGCTGCCCTCCGGACGCGGTGCCCGCGGGCGGGCTGGCCTGGCTCGGGCTGTCCTGTGTCGTCACCGTCGTACTGCTTCCTGTCGTGTCGTCGCGCGCCGAAGGTTGCGGCGGCGGGTTCGGGCGGCGGACCCGCCCACCCGCCGGCGCGCTACTCGGCCGGCGGGGCCGTGCTCGTGCTCCCGGGCGTCCCGGGCGGTGCGGGTATCTCGGACGCCCCGGACACGGCCTGCGCCGCGGGGGCGGCCGCCCGGGCGGTGGCGAGGTGGTCCGCCAGGCGCACCCGGATGTCCTCAGCCACCGCCGCGAGCGCCTTGCGCGACCGCGGGTTCGCCGGGATCTCCACGGCGAACGGCTCGCCGAAGATCACCCGGACCCGCGCGGACCGCTTCGGCCAGCGCGCGCCCTTCGGCAGCGCGTCGCCGGTGCCGAGGCACGCCACCGGCAGCACCCGGCAGCGGCCGTGCACGGCGAGGTAGGCGATGCCATGCTGCACGGCCGCCATCTCGCCGCTGCCGCGGGTGCCCTCGGGGAAGACCCCGATCGCCTTGCCGCGGGTGAGCTCGTCCAGGGCCGTGTGCAGCGCGACCCGGTCCGCCTTGCCACGGTCGATCGGGATCTGCCCGACGAGGCGCAGCAGCCGGCCGACGATGCCCTTGTACATCTCGGACTTGACCAGACACCGGACCGTGCGCGGCGACTCGATGACGACCAGCGGCCCGTCGAGCCAGCTCGAGTGGTTCCCCGCGAAGATCAGCGGCTCGTCCTTCGGGACGTTCTCGACGCCTTCCAGCCGGATCCGCATCACCACGTGGTTGAGCACCCAGCGTACCGGCGGTTTGAGCACCCGGTGGAGGATGTCGTTGTAGGCCGGCGACTCAGCGCCCCGGTGCGCGGGCTTCGCACCGGCGGCCGCGGGCGCCCGCCCGGTGGCCGCCGCGAGCGCCGCCTTCGCGGCCGCGGACTGGCTGGCGAGACCCGGCGGCGGGACCGCCGGCGCCGGCTCGACCGCCGCCATGGCGGAGCCTGGCTGTGCGACAGCCAGGTCGAGGGCGGCAGGCGGAACCGTCTGGTCTACGGCCGCGGGAGCGGTCCGCTCGGCCGGCTCGGCGGCTAGGGGGGACGCGGGCTCAGCGTCGGCAGGATGATCGTCTGCGTTCATGCGGTCGCTCCGGGGGTGCCGGCGGCGGCGGGCACGACGAAGCCCGCCCCGGCACAGCGGCGCAGCACGTCGGCGACGACCTCGTCGATGGACATGGCCGTCGAGTCAAGCACGACCGCGTCCGGTGCGACCAGCAATGGGTCTACCGCGCGGGTGCTGTCCAGCACGTCGCGGCGCCCCAGCTCGGCGAGCGTGCGCGCGACGTCGTCGACGCCCTTCTCCCCCAGCTCCCGCGAGCGACGCAGCGCCCGCACCTCGGTGGACGCCGTCAGGTACACCTTCACCGGCGCGTCCGGGGCGACGACGGTGCCGATGTCGCGGCCTTCGACGACGATCCCGCCGACCGCGGCGACCGCCTCGGCGATGATCTGCCGCTGCTGAGCGACCAGCTTGCGGCGCACCGCCTCGACCGCGCTCACCGCGCTCACCGCGTTGGTGACGGCCCGGGTGCGGATCTCGGCGTCGACCCGGACCTGGTTGACGGCGATCGTCGGGCCGTCCGGGTCGGTTCCGGAGGTGATCACGGCCCGCTCGGCGAGCTGGGCGACGGCCTCGGCGTCCTCCAGGTCGACCCGCTGCTCGAGCGCGAGCTGGGTGAGGGCGCGGTACATCGCGCCGGTGTCGAGGTAACGAACCCGGAGACTGCGGGCGACCGCCTTCGCGACGGTCGACTTTCCCGAGCCGCCGGGACCGTCGACCGCGACCACCAGTCCGGGCACGGGCCCGGGCCCGGCCGCCGCCTCGCCGCCTGCCGGCGAACCGGATCCGTGGTCGTGCTCCACCCGTGGCCTCCGTCCAGATGTCCTTTTCCTGCCCGCGACCGCGGCGGTCGTGCCGCCTTGCTCCCGCACTCGCCACGGCCGGGATCAGGCTACTCGGCCCACTCGGACCATGACCCATGGCAGGGGCTGTGTTTCTGGTCCGCTCCGTCCGGGCGCGGCGCTCCGGCCCCGTGCTCGCTTCGCTCCCACGGGACCTCCGCGCCGCGTCCTCCGGAGCGGACGGTGCCCTCCGGCGACCTCCGCTGCGGCCCAACCCACTTCGCTTCGCTCGTGGGCCGGGCCTCCGCG